>Ga0213836_100025_pt1 | contig 209419 bp, 168 predicted proteins | sample SWPATP03_FD_160578 | JGI IMG/M metagenome (GOLD analysis project Ga0213836, IMG submission 160578) | Coastal seawater microbial communities from Marineland, Florida, United States - SWPA TP0 #3 | ecosystem: Environmental > Aquatic > Marine > Coastal | place: USA: Florida | collected 2016-08-05
GTGAGGAGTGAGGGGGAGGCGGGGTAAGGATAGCGGGTGGGTTTGGTGGGGGTCAGGTGGGGGGCGGTAGGCTGGAGGGATGAACAGTGAAGCAGGCAAGCAGATGGCGCTCGAGGCGGTGCCCGCGCCCGGTGGCGGGACGCTGGCCGACCGGCTGGCGCGGGCGATCATGGACGTGGTCGGCAGCGTGCCGTCCAGCAGCGAGGCGGCCGGGGGCCAGCGCGAGGTGCATGCGCGGGCCATCGTCGACGCCGCCTCCCGGCGGGCCGGCCTGGTGGCCGGCTCGATGGCGCTGCCGCCCGGCCCGCTGGGCTGGATGACGGTGCTGCCGGAAATGCTGGCGATCTGGAAGATCCAGGCGCAGATGGTGGCCGACGTGGCCGCGGTCTACGGCCAGCACTGGCGGCTGGGGCGCGAACAGATGCTGTTCTGCCTGTTCCGCCACACCTCCGCCCAGGTCTTCCGCGACTTCGTCGTGCGCGCCGGCCAGCGCTGGCTGGTGCAGCAGGCCTCGCAGCGCGCGATCCGCGCCGCGGCCCGGCAGATCGGGGTGAGCCTGACCTCGCGGGCCATCGGCCGCGGCGTCAGCCGCTGGGTGCCGCTGGTGGGCGCCGCCGGCGTCGGCGCCTACGCCTGGTACGACACCCGCTCGGTCGGGCGCACGGCGATGGCGCTGTTCTCGCAGCCGGTGCCCGAGACCGCCGACGGCGAGGGCTGAGGCCGGCTCATTGCGGCCGGGTCGTCGACCCGCCGCCGCCCTCCCCCGGCTGCGGCGACAGCGCAGCCAGCATCGCGCGCATGTCGGCGCCGCCCGGCTCCTGGAACACCCGCAGCCCGAACTCCGGCAGGATCGCGTAGAGGTGGTCGAAGATGTCGGCCTGGATCGACTCGTACTCGACCCAGGCGGTGGTGGCGGTGAAGCAGTAGACCTCGATCGGCAGCCCGGCGGGGCCCGGCGGCATCTGCCGCACCATCTGGATCAGCTCCCCGTGCACCCGCGGGTGGGCCTTGAGGTAGGCGGCGACGTAGGCGCGGAAGGTGCCGATGTTGGTGACCCGCCGGGTGTTGACCGGGTCGCGCCCCTGCTCGATCAGCTTCCGGTTCCAGGCCTCCAGCTCCTCGCGTTTTCGGGCCAGGTAGTCCTCGATCAGCGCGAAGCGGCGCAGGCGCTCGCGCTCGTCCTCGTGCAGGAAGCGGATCGAGCTCTGGTCGATGAACAGCGAACGCTTGATCCGGCGCCCGCCGGATTCGCTCATGCCGCGCCAGTTCTTGAAGCTCTCGTTGATCAGCCGCCAGGTCGGGATGGTGGTGATGGTGCGGTCCCAGTTCTGCACCTTCACCGTGTGCAGGGCGATGTCGATCACGTCGCCGTCGGCATTGAGCGCGGGCATCTCCAGCCAGTCGCCCACGCGCAGCATGTCGTTGCTCGACAGCTGCACCGAGGCCACGAAGGACAGGATGGTGTCCTTGAACACCAGCATCAGCACCGCGGTCATCGCACCCAGGCCCGAGAGCAGCAGCAGCGGCGAGCGCTCGATGAGCACCGCCACCACCAGGATGCCGGCGACGATGAAGGCGAGGATCTTGAACAGCTGCAGGTAGCCCTTGATCGGCTTGGTGCGCGCACGCTCCGGGTCCAGCCGGTCGTAGATGTCGCCGATGGCGTTGAGCAGGTTGCCCAGCGACAGGGCGACGGTGACGATCATGTAGCCGTTGGCGACGTTGCGCACCACCGCCACCAGCCCTTCGGGCAGGCCGGGCACCAGCGGGATGCCCAGGAACACCACCAGCGCCGGGATCACGTTGACCAGACGCGCGATCACGCCACGACCCAGCAGCGCGTCGTCGTACTTGTTCGGGGTGGCCTCCACGGCCCGGCGGATCAGCCGCAGCAGCACCCGCTTGACCACGAGGTCGGCCAGGGTGGCGAGCACCACCAGCGCGGCGAGCATCACCGTGGTCTCCAGCCAGGGTGTCTGCGCCAGGGCCTGTTGCCAGCGTTCGAAGAGGTCCATGGGGCGGCAGTCTACCGCCTGCCTTCACGCCACCGCACCCGCGAAGGGTGCAGCGTGGCGCGTGTTTGGCGATCATGCCCGCTCACCGCGACACAGGAATGCCGATGTCCTCGTCCCGCCCCGTCGTCCTGGTCACCGGTGCCGCCCGCCGCGTCGGTGCGGTCATCGCGCGCCAGCTGCACCCCCACTGCGACCTCGCCCTGCACTACCGCAGCTCGGCCGAGGCGATGCAGACCCTGGCCGCCGAGCTGGAGGCGGCGCGGGCGGGCAGCGTGCTGACGGTGCGCGCCGACCTCGGCGACATCGCCGCGCTGCCGGGGCTGGTCGAGGCGGTGGTGGCCCGCTTCGGCCGCCTCGACCATCTGGTCCACAACGCCTCCAGCTTCCACCCCACGCGCATCGGCGAGGTCGACGAGGCCGCCTTCGACGGCCTGTTCGCCTCCAATGCCAAGGGCCCCTTCTTCCTCTCCCAGGCCGCCGCCCCGCACCTGCGCGCGGCCCGGGGCTCGATGGTCAGCCTGCTGGACATCTACGCCGAGCGTCCGCTGCCCGATCACGCGGTGTATTCGATGGCCAAGGCCGCGCACCGGATGATGGTGCTGGCCCTGGCCCAGGCGCTGGGCCCGGAGGTCCGGGTGAACGGCGTGGCACCGGGCACCGTGCTGTGGTCGGAGAAACCGTTCAAGGCGGAGAGTCCGGAGGCCATCGACACCCGCACCGCACTGGGTCGGGTCGGCACGCCCGAGGCCGTGGCCACCGCGGTGCGCCAGCTGCTGTTGGAAGCCGACTACACCACCGGCGCGGTGCTGCCGGTGGACGGGGGGCGTCTGCTCTCGACCTGAGCCGGGCTCAGGCCGTAGCCACCTGCACGCCGGCCAGGGCCAGCAGCGCCGGCACCGGGTCGCGCCGCAACTCGCCCTTGGCCCGGGCGTGCGCTCCCTCCCGCCAGCCGGCGCCTTCGTCCACCGCCAGCGGGTCGATGTCCAGCGCCACCTCGGCGCGGCCGTCGCGCACCCGGCCCAGGCGGGCCTCGATCGCCTTGAGCGCAACCCGCAGCGCCTCCTCGTCGAGCCCGCAGCGCAGGCTGGCGATCGCGTTGTGGTAGCGGCCGCCGCCCTGCCGGGCAGGCGTGCGCACGACGGCGGTCAGCGGCTCGACCACGCCCAGCGCGGACAGCGCCGACAGGCCCTCGCGCAGCGTCCGGTCGCCGTCGAGGTTGGAGCCCAGGACCAGCAGCCAGCGCCGGCTCACGCGGCGTCCCGGCCACGGACGATGCACACGCCGACGTGGTCGCAGCCCAGCGCGCGGGCGGCCTCGGGTTTGTCGATGCGCACCTGCACCCATGCGGCGCCGAAACGGCGCATCAGCAGTTCGGCGATGGCCTCGGCCATGACCTCCAGCAGCTGGTCGCCCCGACTGGCGGCGAGGTCGCGGACCGCCGCGCAGACCTCGGCGTAGTCGATGGTGTCGGCCAGGTCGTCGCTGGCCGCCGGCACACGGTTGTCGTAGCCCAGCTCCAGATCGACCCGCAGCGGCTGGCGGCCGTGGCGCTCGTGCTCGTAGACACCGACCAGGGCGTCCACCCGCAGACCTTCAATGAAGACCCGGTCGCTCACACCGCCTCCAGGGTGGCCATGTCCCAGCGCGGCTGCACGCGGACTTCCGGCGGCTCGTGCAGCCCGGCCTGCAGGCGCAGCGCGCCGGCGAAGGCGATCATGGCGCCGTTGTCGGTACAGAACGCCGGACGCGGGAAGCACACCCGGCCGCCGCGCCGGGACACCTCCGCCTGCAGGCGTTCGCGCAGGCGCCGGTTGGCGCCGACACCGCCGGCCACGACCAGGGTCCGGTGCCCGGACTGCTCCAGGGCGCGCAGGCACTTGATCGCCAGGGTGTCGACCACGGCGGCCTCGAAGGCACGGGCGATGTCGGCCCGGGTCGCGTCGGTCCGGTCGGACTTCTGCCAGGCCAGCAGGACCTGGGTCTTGAGCCCGGAGAAGCTGAAGTCCAGACCCGGCCGGCTGGTCATCGGCCGCGGGAACTCGAACGCGCCGTCGCGACCGCCTTCGGCCAGCCGGGCCAGTTCCGGCCCGCCGGGATAGGGCAGGCCCATCAGCTTGGCGGTCTTGTCGAAGGCCTCGCCGGCGGCGTCGTCCAGGGTCTCGCCCAGCAGGCGGTAGTCGCCGATCGCCTCCACGGCCACCAGCTGGGTGTGGCCACCGGACACCAGCAGGGCCACGAACGGCGGTTTCGGCGGGTCGCCGGGCTCCAGCAGCGGCGCCAGCAGGTGCCCCTCCATGTGGTGGACGCCGATGGCCGGGATCTCCAGCGCCCAGGCCAGCGCCCGGGCCGTTCCAGCTCCAACCAGCAGGGCGCCCACCAGCCCGGGGCCGGCGGTGTAGGCAACGCCGTCGAGGTCGCGTGGGGTCAGGCCGGCCTCGGCCAGGGTCTGGCGCACCAGCGGCAGCAGCTTGCGGACGTGATCGCGGCTGGCCAGCTCGGGCACCACCCCGCCGTACTCCGCGTGCAGTCCGACCTGGCTGTAGAGGGCGTGCGCGCGCAGGCCGGCGGCGGTGTCGTACACCGCCACCCCGGTCTCGTCGCAGCTGGTTTCGATGCCCAGCACCTTCATCGGCTCGTCCTTTCGGGCTTGCGCGCCCGGCTTCCAGGCGAGTATCATACGCGGCTCGCCCGCTCACTGCGGGCCGAAACCCTTTACCGGAGCCAACATGCCCTCTGTCAAAGTCCGCGAAAACGAGCCGTTCGAGTTTGCGCTGCGTCGCTTCAAGCGCACCTGCGAAAAGGCCGGCGTCCTGGCCGAGACCCGCAAGCGCGAGTTCTACGAGAAGCCGACGCAGGAGCGCAAGCGCAAGCGCGCCGCCGCGGTCAAGCGTCACCTGCGTCGCGTGGGCCGCGACGTGACCAAGAAGCAGCGCCTGTACTGAGCCGCTGCGCCTGGTGAAAAGCCGGCCGCGCCACGGGCGCCGCCGGCTTTTTTGCGTTTTCCGTCCGCCCGGCCGATCCTGAAGGAATGGACATGGACCTCAAGACCCGAATCACCGCCGACATGAAGACCGCCATGAAGGCCGGCGACAAGCCGCGCCTGGGCACCATCCGCCTGGTGCAGGCGGCGATCAAGCAGCGCGAGGTCGACGAACGCATCGAACTCGACGACGCCCAGGTGCTGTCGGTGCTGGAGAAGATGCTCAAGCAGCGCCGCGATTCGGTCGAGCAGTACGAACGTGCCGGCCGCGAGGACCTCGCCGCCGTCGAGCGTGCCGAGATCACGGTGATCCAGGCCTACCTGCCGACGCCGCTGACCGCGGCCGAGCTGCAGGCGGTGATCGAGCAGGCTGTGGCCGACACCGGCGCCCGCGGCCCGCAGGACATGGGCCGGGTGATGGCCGCGGTCAAGGCGGCGGCAGCCGGACGCGCCGACATGGGCCAGGTCTCGGCCTCGGTGAAGCGCCGGCTCGCCGGCTGAGGGGGCCGCGGCGATGGAGCGCCCGGACCTCGACCGGATCCGCCGCCGTGTCGCCCGGCTGCGCGAGCAGCTGGCCGACACCCTGCCCGGCCGCATCCTGGCCCGGATCGGCGAGACGCAGATCATGCTGCTCGCCGCGGCGCTGTCCTTCTACACCCTGCTGTCGCTGGCGCCACTGGTGCTGCTGCTGCTGTGGGCGACCACCTCGCTGCTGCCCGCCGCGCAGGAGGAATTCTTCAAGCAGGTGGCCCTGCTGGCCGGCCCGGAGGCGGAGTCGACCGCCCGGCTGATCGTGGACAACGCCTCGGAGACGCCCGGCGCGGGCTCGTGGGCTGCCGCCTTCGGCACCGCGGCGCTGCTGTTCGGCGCCTCGGTGGTGTTCGCGCAGCTCCAGCACGCGCTCAACCTGATCTTCCACGCCCAGCGCGACGCCCTGGCCGGGGTGCTGGGCTTCCTGCGCAAGCGCCTCATCGGCGTGGGCATCGTCTTCGGCCTGGGCTTCCTGGTGGTGGTCTCGATGGCCGCCCACGCCCTGCTGCAGCTGATCATCGATGAACTGCCGGTGGGCGTGCCGTTCTACTCCACCGTGTTCGCCTTCGTCCTGTACACGGTGGTCTTCACCCTGGTCTACCGGCTGCTGCCCGACCGCCCGGTGGGCTGGCGGCTGTGCGCGCTGGGCGGCGCGTCCACCGCGCTGCTGTTCCTGCTCGGCCGCTGGGGCATCAGCCTCTACCTGGGCCACGCCGCCATGGGCAGCGCCTACGGACCGGCCGGCGGCCTGGTGGTGCTGCTGGTGTGGATCTACTACTGCGCGGTGGTGTTCTTCTTCGGCGCCCTGGTCACCGCCGTGCTGTCCGAACGCGAGCAGCCCCGGGAGGCCTGAGCGGCAGGCCGCGCCCTATACTGCGCCGATGGCCGGCCGCATCCCCGACGCATTCATCGACGACCTCGTCGCCCGCACCGACATCGTCGAGGTGATCGGCGCACGGGTGCCGCTCAAGCGCGCCGGCCGCGAGTACCAGGCCCGCTGCCCGTTCCACGACGAGCGCACGCCCAGCTTCACCGTCAGCCCGACCAAGCAGTTCTACCACTGCTTCGGCTGCGGGGCCCACGGCACCGCGATCCGCTTCCTGATGGACTACGAGCGCATGGAGTTCCTCGACGCGGTCGAGGAGCTGGCCTCGCGCGCCGGCATGGAGGTCCCGCGCGAGACGCGGCAGCGCAACCAGGACGGCGAGGTCCGCGACCTCTACGCGGCCCTGGAGGCCGCGCAGGGCTTCTTCCGCCGGCAGCTGGCCGGTGCCGACGTCGCCCGCGACTACCTGGCCCGGCGCGGGGTCGACGAGGCCACCGCCGGGCGCTTCGGCATCGGCTGGGCGCCGCAGGGCTGGGACGCGCTGAAGTCGGCGCTGGGCACCGACGCGCGCCGGCTGAAGCTGCTCGAGCGCGCCGGCCTGCTCTCCAGCAGCGACGGCGGCCGGGTCTACGACAAGTTCCGCGCCCGCGTCATGTTCCCGATCCACGACCGCCGGGGTCGCGTCATCGCCTTCGGCGGCCGGGTGCTGGAGAAGGACGACGGGCCGAAGTACCTCAACTCGCCCGAGACCGCCCTGTTCCACAAGGGCCGTGAACTCTACGGACTGTGGCAGGTGCGCCAGGCGCACGCGAAGATTCCGCGGCTGGTGGTGGTCGAGGGCTATATGGACGTGGTCTCGCTGTTCCAGTTCGGCGTCGACACCGCCGTCGCCACCCTGGGCACCGCGACCACGCCCGACCACGCCGAGCTGCTGTTCCGCAACGCCGCCGACGTCTACTTCTGCTTCGATGGCGACCGCGCCGGCCGCGCCGCGGCCTGGAAGGCGGTGGAGTCGGTGCTGCCGCGGATGCGCGACGGCCGCCAGGCCTTCTACCTGTTCCTCCCCGACGGCGAGGACCCCGACAGCATCGTCCGCGCCGAGGGTGCGGGCGGCTTCGACCAGCGCCTGCAGGCGGCCACCCCGTTGAGCGAGTTCGTATTCGCCGAGCTCAGCGCCGAGGTCAACCTCAACACGCTCGACGGCCGTGCCCGACTGGCCGAGCGCGCGCGACCGCTGCTGCAGCGCATCCCCGACGGCGCCTTCCGCGACCTGATGCTGCAGCAGCTCACCACCCTCACCGGCGTCGGTGCCGCCGCGGACGGCCCGCAGTCCACCGCGCCGGCCCGCCCGCCGCCGCGCAGCGGGGGCGCCGGCCGGCCCAGCCTGGTGCGCAGCGCGATCCAGCGGCTGGTGCAGATGCCGGAGCTGGCCGCCGAGCTGCCGCCGCCGTGGCCGTTCGCCGACCTGCGCCAGCCCGGCGTGGCCCTGCTGGTCGAGCTGCTGGAGACGCTGCAGCAGCGCCCGGGCCTGCGCACCGGCGCCCTGCTGGAACTCTTCGCCGGGCGCGAGGAGGCCGCGGCCCTGCAGCGGCTGGCCGTGGCCGAGCTGCCCGGGGACGCCGCCGGCGGACGGGCGGAATTCCTCGACGCGATCGCCGGCCTGGGGCGCGCCCGGGTGCTTCAGCGCATCGAGGAACTGCAGGCCTCCGCACCGCTGGACCCGGACGGAAAGGACGAGCTCAGGGCCCTGCTGCTGGCCCGCACCCGGCGCTGATCACGACCAGGCCGCGTCCATCACCCGCTGCATGTTCAGGCCCAGGACCTTGTCGACGACCCGGCCACCGTGGCCGCGCGCGGCCATGCCCTCGGCGATGCGCTGGTAGCGGTCGGGCCCGTTGAGGTCGGGGATGAAGATGAAGACGTCCTCGCGCTCCCCCGGCGCGGAGATGCCGGCGGCCCGGCGCAGCCGGATCTGCTCGGCGAACCAGGCCCGGTAGCGGCTGTCGGCCTCCACGGCGCCGACGATGCCGTCGCTGCCGATGCCCACATGGTCCTCGCCGCACACCGCCAGCGCGTGGTCGATGTGGTCGAGCAGGTCGGCCGCCATCGGTTGCCCGGACTCGCGCAGGAAGGGCATCAGGTACATGCCCGCCACGCCGCCGCCGTCGGCGAGCGCGCGCAGCTCGACATCGGTCTTGTTGCGCGGGTTGGCCGCCAGGGCGGCGCAGCCGGTGTGGCTGATGACCGCCGGCCGGGTCGCGGACGCCAGCGCCTGCAGGCAGGTCAGCCGGCTGCTGTGGGCGAGGTCGACCAGCATCCGCCGCGACTCGATGCCGGCCAGCACCACGCGGCCGAAGCCGCTCAGGCCTCGGTCCTCCGGCACCAGGCAGCCGTCGCCGACCCGGTTGCGCTGGTTGTAGGTCAGCTGCACCACCCGCAGGCCGTCCTCGCGCAGGGTGTCCAGGCGCCCCGGTTCGTCGGCCAGGGCCACGGTGTCCTGGACGCCGGCGATGATGGCGGTGCGGCCGGAAGCGTGGGCTCGGGCGATGTCGCCGGCAGCAGTGGCGAACAGCAGCTGCGCCGGCCAGCGCGCCGCCTCGCCCCGCCAGCGCGCCAGGCTCTGCCGGGTGGCCTCGTAGGCGCCCTCCTCGCGGTCGACGGGTCCCGTGCTCAGGTGCACCGCCGACAGGCCGCTGGCCCGGAGGTCGGCAAGCTCCGCGGCGCTCATCGGCGCGCCCGGCACCCGGCCGGCGTGCAGCGGCGAAACCAGGGCGTCGATCCGGGGCGCATGCGGCGGCTGCCCGGCCGCGCCGGGCAGCCTGCAACCCACGGCCATGCAGGCCGCCATCGCACCGGTGCCGGCCATGAAGCGACGGCGTCCCTTGTCCATCGACGGCTCCTCCCTTCCCCGACCCGAGCATGCCCGACCTGACGGGCCGCCGCAGCCGTGACTTCCGGACCACGGCGCGCGCCGACGCATCGCGCTATGGTCGGGGGTCGAATCCATCCGCCTGGAGTCCCTCATGAAGTCGACCGCCCTGGCCGCTGCGCTGGCCACAGCCAGCCTGCTGGCCTCCCCCGCACCGGCCCTTGGCGACGTTGAACGCATCCAGGTCGGGCAACGGGTCACCGAGAACGTGCCGGCGATCCCCGATGCGCTGGTCGAACGCCTGGCGCGCTACCAGAACACGCGCGGTGCCGGGTTCGCCGGCTGGCTCCCGGACGGCGGGATGCTTGTCACCACCCGCTTCGGCGAGACCAACCAGGTCCACCGCCTGGCGGGCCCGGGCATGGCCCGCGAGCAGCTGACCTTCTTCGCCGAGCCGGTCGGCAGCGTGGCCTCGCCGCACGGGCTGCAGGACGGCTTCATGTTCACCCGCGATGTCGGCGGCTCGGAGTTCTGGCAGCTGTTCCACTACGACATCGGCCGCCGCGAGGCGCGCATGCTCAGCGACGGCGAGTCGCGCAACCAGGGCCCGGTGTGGTCGCACGACGGCAGCCGCATCGCCTACGGCACCACCCGCCGCAACGGCCGCGACACCGACCTGCACGTGGTCACCCTCGACGGTGACTCGCGTGCGGTCCTGGAGGCCGGCGGCACCTGGTTCGCCGGCGGCTTCTCGCGCGACGGCCGGCGCCTTCTGGCCACGCGCTTCGTCTCCATCAACGAGAGCTATCCGCACATCCTCGACCTCGACAGCGGCGAGCTGACTCCGATCCACGGCGACGGCGACCCGGCCGGCTACGGCGGCGCGGCCTTCGCCCACGACGGCGGCGGCATCTTCTACACCTCCGACGCCGACAGCGAGTTCCGGGAGCTGCGCCATCGCGACCTGACCACCGGCAAGAGCACCCGCCTGAGCGCCGACATCCCCTGGGACGTGCAGGGCTTCGCGCAGTCCAACGACGGCTCGCTGCTGGCCTTCACCAGCAACGAGGACGGCATCTCGCGGCTGCACCTGCGCCGGGTGCCGGGTTTCGAGCCGATCGAGCTGCCGGAGCTTCCGGTGGGCCTGATCGGCCTGGGCGGCTTCTCGCCCGACGACCGCAGCATCGCCCTGACCATCAACTCGGCCACCTCGCCCAGCGACGTCTACAGCCTGGACCTGGCGCACGGTGAACTGGTGCGCTGGACCCGCAGCGAGGTCGGCGGGCTGGACACCGCAGGCTTCGTGGAGCCCACGCTGGTCCACTACCCGACCTTCGACGAGGTCGACGGTGCGCCGCGCATGATCCCGGCCTTCTACTACCGCCCGCGCGGCGAAGTGCCCGAGGGTGGCTTCCCGGTGGTGGTCAACATCCACGGCGGCCCCGAGGCGCAGGCGCGCCCGGGCTTCTCGCCCACCTTCCAGTTCCTGGCCAACGAGCTGGGCGTGGCGGTGCTGGTGCCCAACGTCCGCGGCTCGGCCGGCTACGGCAAGAGCTACCTGCTGCTGGACAACGGCGTGCTGCGCGAGGATTCGGTGCGCGACATCGGTGCCCTGCTCGACTGGATCGACGACCAGCCCGAACTCGACGCCGGCCGCGTCGGCGTGCAGGGCGGCAGCTACGGCGGCTACATGGTGCTGGCCTCGATGGTCCACTACAACGACCGCCTGCGTGCGGGCATCAACGTGGTGGGCATCTCCAACTTCGTGACCTTCCTGGAGAACACCGAGAGCTACCGCCGCGACCTGCGCCGGGCCGAGTACGGCGACGAGCGCGACCCGGAGATGCGTGCCTTCCTGGAGTCGATCTCGCCGCTGAACAACGCCGAGCGCATCAACCGGCCGCTGTTCGTGGCCCAGGGCTACAACGACCCGCGGGTCCCGGCCTCGGAGGCCGAGCAGATCGTCGAGGCGGTGCGCGGCAACGGCGGCGACGTGTGGTACCTGCTATTCATGGACGAGGGCCACGGCTTCGCGAAGAAGACCAACAGCGACTTCTACACCGCCGCCTCGATGCTGTTCTGGCAGCACCACCTGCTGGACTGAGGCAGGTGCCCGGGCACAGCCGGCTGCGGGTCGCCGTGGTCGGCTACGGCAGCGGCGGCCAGGCGGCCGCCCTGCTGCTCTCCCGCGACGGCCACCGGGTCACCGTCTTCGAGCGCACGCCGGCGCTGGGCCCGGTCGGTGCCGGCTTCCTGCTGCAGCCCACCGGCCTGTCGGTGCTGTGGGAGATGGGCCTGCTCGGGGACGCCATGGCGCACGGCGCGGTGGTGCGGCGGCTGTACGGCTGCACCGACCGCGGCCGCCCGGTGATGGACATGCGCTATGCCGAGCTGGCCCCGACGCTGTTCGGCCTGGGGCTGCAGCGAGCGGCCCTGTTCTCGATCCTGGACGCGGCCTGGGACCGGGATCGGGACGTGCGCTGCGGTCACCCCGTCACCGGCATCGACCCGGATGCCGGCACGCTCGTGGACGCCGGGGGCAGGCGCCACGGCCCCTTCGACCTGGTCGTCGTCGCCGACGGGGCGGCATCCGGGCTTCGCGGCGGCATCGCCGGCCCACGGCTCGACCGCCCCTACCCGTGGGGCGCGTGGTGGTGCCTGGTGCCGGCCGAGGGCTGGCCGCAGGACGACGAACTGCAGCAGCGCTACGTCCGGGCCCGCCGGATGGCCGGGATGCTGCCCGTCGGCGGACGACCGGGCCAGCCGACGCCGATGCTGAGCTTCTTCTGGAGCCTGCCGGTGCCGGACCTGGTCGCCGGCCGGGTCGACCCCGAAGGCTGGCGGGCCGAGCTCGCCGCCCTGTGGCCGGCGGCGGCCGAGCGCCTGCGCGACGTGGCGGTGCCCGACGGGCTGGCCCAGGCGCGCTACCGCGACACCGTGCACCGGCAGTGGTGGCGGGGACGGGCGGTGCTGCTGGGCGACGCCGCCCACGCCATGAGCCCGCAGCTGGGCCAGGGCGTGAACATGGCCCTGCTCGATGCGCAGGCCCTGCGCGACGCGCTGCGCGCGGAGACGGCCCTGCCCGCCGCGCTGGCCCGCTACCAGGCCGGCCGCCGCGCGCACGTGGCCGTCTACCACGCCTGGAGCCGCTGGCTGACGCCGCTGTTCCAGTCCCGGCACGACCACCTCGCCTGGTGGCGCGACCGGCTGATGCACCCGCTCTCGCGCCTGCCGGTGGCACGCGGGCAGATGCTCAGGGTGTTGACCGGGACCCGCCAGGGCTGGCTGGGCCGGCGGGCGCTGCCCCTCGGGTTCGTGGACGCCCTGCGCGAGGCCGGCGCGCTCAGTCCTGCGGCGGGAAGCCCGCCCCCGGCAGCAGCCAGTGGTCGAGCAGCAGGAAGCCGAACAGCGCCATCAGGTACACGATCGAGTAGTTGAAGACCTTCATCGCGTAGAGCTCGTTGGGCGGGTTCATCAGGCGCACCGCGTACCACAGGAACACGCCGCCGAGCACCAGGGCACCGCCCAGGTAGAAGAAGCCGCTCATCCCCGTCGCCCAGGGCAGCACGGTCACCGCCACCAGCAGCACCGTGTAGAAGAGGATCTGCCAGCGGGTGTAGGTGACCCCGTGGGTCACCGGCAGCATCGGGATCATCGCCCGGGCGTAGTCGTCGCGGCGGAAGATCGCCAGCGCCCAGAAGTGCGGCGGCGTCCACACGAAGATGATCAGCACCAGCAGCAGCGCGTGGGGGTGCAGCTGCCCGGTCACCGCCACCCAGCCCAGTGCCGGCGGTGCGGCGCCGGCCAGGCCGCCGATGACGATGTTCTGCGGCGTGGCGCGCTTGAGCCAGCCGGTGTAGACGATGGCATAGCCGATCAGGGACGCGAAGGTCAGCCAGGCGGTGAGTGCGTTGACCTGCCAGGCCAGCAGCAGCATCGACAGCGCGCCCAGCGCTACCGCGAACGCCAGCACCTGGCCCGACTTCAGCGAACCGGTCGGCAGCGGACGCGACTGCGTGCGCGCCATCACCGCGTCGATGCGCTGGTCGAGCAGGTGGTTGATCGCCGCCGCCGACGAGGCCGCCAGCCAGATGCCGAGGCTGCCGAACACCAGCGCCTGCCAGGGCGGCAGCGCCGGGGTGGCCAGGAACATGCCGATGATCGCGGTGAACACGATCAGGGCGACGACCCGGGGCTTGGTCAGCTCGAAGTACTGGCTGGCGGTCGAGGCCATCCTAGGCGCTCCTCACGCGGGCGATCAGGCTGATGAGGATGAACAGTAGCGCGATCGCACCGGCGGTGTGCAGGGTCGCCATCCACAGCGGCAGGCCCATCACCACGTTGCCGATGCCCAGCAGCCACTGCAGCACCAGCGTCACGGCCAGCGCCACGGCCCAGGCACCCATGCCCGGCATGCGCCACATCCGCCACGACAGCCAGAACAGGTAGACCGCCACGACGATCGCGAACAGACGGTGGACCATCTGGATCGCGACGCGGGCCGGGCCGTCGAGCAGGCCACCCTCGTAGTCCACGCCGATGCCGCGCCAGAGGATGAAGCCCTCGCGGAAGTCCGACTCCGGCCACCACTGCCCCAGGCAGGTCGGGAAGTCGGTGCCGCAGGAGAGCGCGGCGTAGTTGGCACTGGTCCAGCCGCCGAGGGCGATCTGCACGCCGACGATGCCCACGCCGACCCACAGCCAGGGGCGCAGCAGCGAGGCGTCCGGCCGCGGCAGCGCCGCCGAGGGCGTGGCCCGCCAGGCGATGAAGCTCAGGATGGAGACCATGGTCAGGCCGCCCATCAGGTGCGCCATGACCACGATCGGCTTCAGCAGCCAGGTCACCGTCCACATGCCCAGCATGGCCTGGATGATGATCACCGCCAGGGCGACGGTGGTGATCCGCGTGAAGTCGCCGTCGCGGGCGCGCACCGCGAAGGCGATCAGCCACAGCTGGGCGACGGCGACCAGGACGCTGGAGGTCACGTACCACGAGGCCATGTACAGGGGGATGGCCAGTGCCACCAGGGCGCTGGCGCCGAGCACCGTCAGCAGGCCGTTGCGGTGGCGGCGCGCGGCCAGCACCGCCAGGCCAAGCACCATCAGGCCGAGGATGGCCGCGACGTGGCGGTGGACCTGTTCACGCCAGGCCTTGCCGACCTCGACGGGGCGGTCGAAGCGCTCGTTGGCCGCGGCGATGGTGGCCTCGGCGGCCGGCCAGGTGGCCTTGCCGTAGCAGGTCGGCCAGTCCGGGCAGCCCAGTCCGGCATCGGTGAGGCGCACGTGGGCACCGAAGATGCTGACGCAGATCGCCAGGATCGCGGCGGCCCAGGCCAGGCGGTGGAAGTGTCGATGGGGGGACATCGGCGGTTGCCTCCGGGGTTGGTCTTACTTGATCAGGCGGCGCAGGTCGCGGCTGAGGCCGCTGGGGTCGAAGCCGCTGGGGTAGTGCAGCACGAGGTAGCCCGAGGGGTCGGCGACGTACACCGGCATGTCCTCGCGCCCGGCCTGCTCCGGCAGGGCGGCGGCGATGGCCTCGGAGGGCTGCATCGGGAAGAAGTTGCGGAACAGCGGTGCGTCGTCCGGCACCTCGCCGAACCACAGCACGTGCAGCTTGTCGGCATGGCGGCCCTCGCTGATCCAGACCCGGCGCAGCGCGTCCACCATCGCCGCGCAGGCCGAGGGCTCGCAGTCCGGGTGCGGGACGGCGACCACGCGCCACACGCCCGCGCGCGGGTTCCAGGGGTAGGGCTCGCCATCGGCGTGCGCCGGCGGCAGCGCCGTGAGGTCGGCGGCCGGCTCCAGGAAGCTGCCGTAGTTGCGGGTCGCGGTGGGTTCCCAGCCGCTGTAGTGCAGGAACAGCGCGACGCCGAAGGAACTGAAGAACAGGACGAGGATCACCAGCAGGGCGATCCGGGAGCGGGTCTGTGGATTCATCGGCGGGACCGTCTGAGGCTCAGGACAAGGGTGATGACCACGGTGGCCGCGGCCAGCCCCCACCACTGCACGGCGTAGCCGCGGTGCTTCTCGGGTGGGAGCGTGTTGGTGAGGACGTCCAGGTCGCGGGACTCGCCCCAGGGCAGGGACGGGTCGGGGCGCAGGACGCGCTTGGCCAGCGGGCGCTGCAGGCCAAGCATGCCCGCAAGAACGTCGAGGTCGAGTCGCAGCGCCAGGACGTGACCCGCCGGGTCCGGCGATGCGGCCGGACCGATCGACAGGCCCTGCGAGGGCGGGGCCAGCAGCAGCCCCTCCACCTGCAGCGTGCCCTCGGGGACCGCGCCCAGCACCGGCGCGGCGCGGCCCGGCGGCCACGCTACCCAGCCGGTCTCCAGCAGCAGCAGCGGCTGTGCCGGCCCGGCATCGAAGGTGCGGAAGACGCGCACGCCGGCCCGGCCGTTCCGGAGCTGGTTGTCCAGCAGCACCGGCGGGGCATCGAGGAAGCGCCCGCGCGCGCTGACCCACTGCAGCTCGTCGTCGCGGGCCAAGGCCTGGTCAAGTGCGATGGCGCGCCGTTCGGCCAGCACCGCCTCGCGCTCGACCAGCAGTGCCTCCTTCTCCAGCGCCCGCCCCCACTGCCACGCACCGGCGGCGAGGAAGACCGGCAGCAGGCAGGCGGCGAGCAGCCAGGGCAGCAGCCGCCTCACGCCGCGTGAACCCCACGCTCACGCCGGCGGCCGGCGGGCTGCGATAATGCACGGTCTTCCCGCTGCCGGCCCGAGTCCATGCTGCAGAACATCGTCATCATCGCGTTCCTGATCGTCATCCTCTACAACCTCGGTGCCGGCCTGTTCTTCATGATGACCGACAAGGGCCAGTCCAAGCGGACGGTGCGCTCGCTGACCTGGCGCATCGGCCTGTCGGTGGGTCTGATCGTCCTGATCGGCATCGGCATCGCCACCGGGATCATCGTCCCGCACGGCAACCCCGCGCTGGTTCGTTGAAGGCCCCAGAAACGAAGGGCCGGCATGTGCCGGCCCTCCATGGTCCCTGGTGTCGCGGTGCTCAGAGCACGTAGACGAAGACGAACAGCCCCAGCCAGACCACGTCGACGAAGTGCCAGTACCAGGCGACGGCCTCGAAGCCGAAGTGGTTGTCGGCGGTGAAGTGCCCCTTGGCCACGCGGAACCAGATCACCGCCAGCATGATCGCGCCCAGCGTCACGTGCAGGCCGTGGAAGCCGGTGAGCATGAAGAAGGTCGCGCCGTAGATGCCCGAGGCCAGGGTCAGGTTCAGGTCCACGTAGGCGTGGATGTACTCGTAGATCTGGAAGCCCATGAAGATCGCGCCCAGCGCGATCGTGGCACCCAGCCAGAACAGCACCCGGCCGCGCTGGTTCGCCTTCAGCGCATGGTGGGCGATGGTGATGGTGACGCCCGAGAGCAGCAGGATGCAGGTGTTGAGCAGCGGGATGCCCCAGGCCGGGATGGTCTCGTAGACGCCGCCGAGCATGGCCGGGCCCGAGGTCGGCCAGGTGGCGCTGAACTCCGGCCACAGCAGGGCGTGGGTCATCGCACCCGAGCCCTCGCCGCCCAGCCACGGCACGCTGAGCGTGCGCGCGTAGAACAGCGCGCCGAAGAAGGCCGCGAAGAACATCACCTCGGAGAAGATGAACCACATCATCCCCATCCGGAAGCTGACGTCGACCTGCTTGTTGTAGCGGCCGGCCACCGACTCGTGGATGACGTCGCGGAACCAGCCGAAGAGCATGAACAGCACGATGGCGGTGCCGACGTAGAACACGCCCTGCCCCCAGCCCATGCCGGTGAGCCAGCTGGCGACGCCCAGCATCATGACGAACAGGCCGACGGCGCCGACGATGGGCCACCAGCTGGAGTGCGGAACGTAGTAGACGTTGGCGTCGTGGGTGTCAGCGTGAGCCATGGGTTTTCCCCGGATTCCCGTTATCGGTCAAGTGTACCCGCGCTCAGGGCGCGGAGTGCACGCCGCCGGCCAGCCGTGCGGCATGGCGGGCGGTGGCGTGCTCGTTGTTGTAGAAGGTGTAGGACAGCGTCACCGTGTTCACGTGGCGCGGCAGGTTCGGGTCGACGATGAAGCGCACCGGCATCTCGCGCGACTCGCCCGGATCCAGCAGCTGCTCGGTGAAGCAGAAGCATTCGGTCTTGGCGAAGAAGGCCGAGGCCTGCGACGGCGCCACCGAAGGCACGGCCTGGCCGACGATCGGACGCTCGCCGACGTTGGTGGCGGTGTAGGTCGCCTCCATCAGCTCGCCCACGCGCACGCGCATCTCGAACTGGTCGGCGTCGAAGGCCCAGGGCAGCGCGGAATTGACGGTGGAATCGAACTGCACCGTCACCCAGCGCTCCTCGACCTCGCCGTCGGTCAGCGCCAGCAGGCGCTGGCCGGTCGGGCCCTGCTCGAAGGTGATGCCGAAGATCTTCTCGCAGGCGATGCGGTACAGCGGCACCAGGGAGAAGGCGAAGACGAACGAACCCAGCGCGACGAAGATGATCGCTCGGAAGGTGCGTCCGTGGTTGCGGGTCGTCGTGCTCATCGCTGGATCCAGCCCATCAACACCGCGACGTAGATCAGCAGCGCGATGCCGCCCACGACTCCCACGGTCAGCCACACGCCGCCGCGACGCTCGCGGGGGTCGAACTGGTTGGGATCGGGGCGCTGGGTCATCGGGTTCAGGTCCTGCGCCCCGGCCGGTGGCCGGGGCGCGCTCGTGGGCTTCAGTGGGTCACGTCGCCGTGCGCCAGCTCGCGGTCGTGGATCTTCGGCGGCACGGTGAAGGTGTGGTGCGGGGCCGGCGAGGGCACCGTCCACTCCAGGCCCTTGGCGCCCTCCCAGGAGCGGTCCTCGGCCTTGACGCCCTTCTTCAGCCAGCAGCACTTGATCAGGATCCACACGAACAGCAGCTGGGTGAAGCCGAAGGCGAAGCCGCCGATCGAGGACCACATGTTGAAGTCGGCGAAGGCGACGTTGTAGTCCGGGATGCGGCGCGGCATGCCGGCCAGGCCCAGGAAGTGCTGCGGGAAGAAGAGCACGTTCACCGAGATGGTGCTCAGCCAGAAGTGCCACTTGCCCAGCCGCTCGTCGTACATGCGGCCGGTCCACTTCGGCAGCCAGTAGTACACCGCGGCCATGATCGAGTAGATCGCGCCGGTCACCAGCACGTAGTGGAAGTGGGCGACGACGAAGTAGGTGTCGTGGTACTGGAAGTCGGCCGGGACCAGGGCCAGCATCAGGCCGGAGAAGCCGCCGATGGTGAACATGATCACGAAGCCGATCGCGAACAGCATCGGGGTCTCGAAGGTCATCGAGCCCTTCCACATCGTACTGACCCAGTTGAACACCTTCACCCCGGTGGGCACCGCGATGAGCATGGTCGCGTACATGAAGAAGAGTTCGCCGCCCAGCGGCATGCCCACGGTGAACATGTGGTGGGCCCAGACGATGAACGACAGGAAGGCGATCGAGGCGGTCGCGTAGACCATCGCCTGGTAGCCGAACAGCGGCTTGCGCGAGAAGGTCGGCAGGATCTCGGAGATGATGCCGAACGCCGGGAGGATCATGATGTAGACCTCCGGGTGCCCGAAGAACCAGAAGATGTGCTGGTACATCACCGGGTCGCCGCCGCCGGCGGCGTTGAAGAAGTTCGTCATGAAGAACTTGTCGGTGAGCAGCATCGTCACCGCGCCGGCCAGCACCGGCATCACCGCGATCAGCAGGAAGGCGGTGATCAGCCAGGTCCACACGAAGATGGGCATCTTCAGCAGGTCCATGCCCGGGGCGCGCATGTTGAGGATGGTCGCGATGATGTTGATCGCGCCCATGATCGAACTCAGGCCCATCAGGTGGATGGCGAAGATCACGAAGGCGATGTTGTTGCCGCCCTGCAGCGACAGCGGCGGGTACAGCGTCCAGCCCGAGGCCGGGCCGCCGCCGGGCATGACCAGGGTCATGAGCAGCAGCGTGAAGGCGAAGGGCATGATCCAGAACGACCAGTTGTTCATGCGCGGCAGCGCCATGTCCGGCGCTCCGATCATCAGCGGGATCATCCAGTTCGCCAGGCCGACGAAGGCCGGCATGACCGCACCGAAGATCATGACCAGCGCGTGCATCGTGGTCATCTGGTTGAAGAACTCCGGATGCACGAACTGCAGGCCGGGCTGGAACAGCTCCGCGCGGATGATCAGTGCCATGCCGCCGCCGATCAGGAACATGATCAGGGCGAACACCATGTACAGGGTGCCGATGTCCTTGTGGTTGGTGGTCAGCACCCACCGGTTAAGGAAGCCCTGCGGCTTGTGGTCGTGGTCGTCGTGGTGGACGGCGGTAGTGGCCATGGACCGAACCCTCTAGGAATTTTTTCGTGTAACGGACTGGAAGCGGATCAGCCTTCGTCGGCGGCGGTGGCCGCGACGCGGGCGATGTTGGCCGCTTCATCGGCGTCGCCGCGCTGCGCGGCCAGCCACTGGTCGAACTCCGCCCGCGGCACCGCGCGCACGACGATCGGCATGAAGCCGTGGTCCTTGCCGCACAGTTCCGCGCACTGCCCGCGGTAGACGCCGGGCTCGTAGATCTCGGTCCAGTTCTCGTTGATCACGCCCGGGATGGCGTCCTGCTTCCAGCCCAGCGCCGGCACCCACCAGGAGTGGATGACGTCGTCGGCGGTGATGACGAAACGGATCTTGGTGTCGGTGGGCAGGACCAGTTCGCGGTCGACGTTGAGCAGGTAGCTCTGGAAGCCCTCGTCGTCGGTCACCGACCACGGGTCCAGGCCGGAACGGCGCTGGCGGGTCATGTCGCTCTCGCGGTCCAGGCGGCTGACGAAGTTCACGCCCTCGCCGAGGTACTCGTAGCGCCACATCCACTGGTAGCCGGTGATCTTGACGGTCATCTCCGACTCGGTGGTGTCGTAGAGCTGCACCAGGTAGCGGGTCGCCGGCCAGGCCATGATGACCAGCAGGATGACCGGGATGACGGTCCAGATGACCTCGGCGGTGGTGTTGTGGCTCCACTTCGCCGGGACCGCGCCCTTGGACTTGCGGAAGCGGAACATCGCCACCGCCATCGCGCCGAAGACGATGGCGCCGATGACCACGCACACCCACAGCCCGATCATGTGGGCGTTGTAGGCGTTCTGCGCGGTCTGGGTGACCCCCGGGCTCATGTTGAGCTGCCAGCGCTCGGGATTGGCGTGCGCGCCGGCGCTCAACAGCAGGGCCGACAGCCCCCAGAGCACCTGCTTGATGTGACCTGCTTTCATGGGTTCACCCCGTCCAGACTCAATCGTTCAAAACCAGTGTCCCGGCCCCGCCCGTGGCGGCGGCCAGCGCGTCCTGTATCCGCCGGGCCAGCCGGCGGCGCTCCTCCGGGGCCAGGAAGGCCCCAAGCTCGATGCGCCGTCCCGACGCACCCAGCAGCAAACGGACATCCTCGTCCCGACCTTCCAGCCGCACCCGCACCCAGTGCGGCGACGCCTCGAAGACCACCCCCCCCGCCGAGGTGAGCACCGACACCTCCCGGGCGTCGATCTGCAGCACCTCGTAACGATCCCCGCCCCGCCAGGCCCAGCGCAGCGCGAGGGCCACGAAGCCCATGTGCGCCAGCGCGAACAGCGGGGCGAAAACGTTGCCCTGCGTGAAGCTGTAGATCGCCACGGCCATCGAGACCACCAGCAGCGCCGAGAACACGGCGACCCACTGCAGCACGGTCAGTGCGCGGTTGGGTCGAAGCACGAGACAGGTCCCGGATCCGTCGCCGGTGGCGGGTGGATGCGGCTCGATCATGCCGTTTCGCCTGCGCTGGAGTCGCCCCGATGGCCGGGGAAACCGTTGAATGATACCGTTCCGGCCAGAAGCGGGGCAAGCAAACCGGGGCCCGGTCCGCCTTGATGAACGCCAGGGCGAACCGGGCTGTACCCCGCATGGATGGGGAACCTACACTTGCCGGCTTCAAGCGCCCGTGAGCGCGTCGCTCACCTCCCTGAACCCGGTCCCCCCGTGAAGCCGATCCTCAGTCCAGAACTCCCCGACAGCCACGACCCCGAGCAGCAGCGCATCACCCAGGCCTGGTTGCGCCCGGAAGCCGAGCACCTGCGCGAGCTGTTGGAGAACGCGCGCGTGGACGCCAGCGCGGCCGCGTCCATCCAGTCGACCGCGGCCCGGCTGGTCGAGGGCGTGCGCCGGCGGACCGAGGACCAGGGCGCCATCGAAGCCTTCATGCACGAGTACGACCTGTCCTCGGAGGAGGGCGTGCTGCTGATGTGCGTGGCCGAGGCCCTGCTGCGGATCCCCGACCGGGCCACCGCCGACCGGCTCATCCGCGACAAGCTCGGCGAGGCGGACTGGCAGAAGCACCTGGGCAAGAGCGACTCGATCTTCGTCAACGCCTCGACCTGGGGACTGATGCTGACCGGCCGCCTGGTCATGCTCAACGACGAGACCCGGCGCGACGCCTCCAACGCGATGCGTCGCCTGGCCGGGCGCGCCGGCGAACCGGTCATCCGGCTGGCGGTGCGCCAGGCGATGCGGATCATGGGCCACCAGTTCGTGCTGGGCCGCGACATCGACGAGGCCATGACCCGCGCGCGCAAGGGCGACAACGCCCGCTACCGCTACTCCTTCGACATGCTCGGCGAGGCGGCCCTGACCGCCGCCGACGCGCAGCGCTATTTCCAGGCCTATTCCAACGCGATCCAGCGCATCGGCAGCGGCCCGGCCGCGGCCGAGATCTTCGCCGCGCCGAGCATCTCGGTGAAGCTCTCGGCGCTGCACCCGCGCTTCGAGCACGCCAAGCGCGCCCGGGTGCTGGCCGAGCTCACGCCGCGGGTGCTGGAGCTGGCCAGGCAGGCCAAGGCGCGCGGCATCGGCTTCACCATCGACGCCGAGGAGGCCGACCGCCTGGAGCTCAGCCTGGAGGTCATCCTCGGCGCCTATGCCAGCGAGGAGCTGGCCGGCTGGGAAGGCTACGGCCTGGCCGTGCAGGCCTACCAGAAGCGGGCCCCGGCGGTGCTCGACCGCGTGGCCGCGGTCGCCCGCCGCCACGGCCGGCGGATCCCGGTGCGCCTGGTCAAGGGCGCCTACTGGGATTCGGAGATCAAGCGCGCCCAGGTCGACGGCCACGACGGCTACCCGGTGTTCACGCGCAAGCCCAACACCGACGTCAGCTACCTCGCCTGCGCCCGCCAGATGTTCGCCGCCGGCGACGCCATCTACCCGATGTTCGCCACCCACAACGCCCACACCATCGCCGCGGTCCACCACTATGCCGGCGGCCGGCCGTTCGAGTTCCAGCGCCTGCACGGCATGGGCGCGGAGCTGTACGCGGAGGTGATCGGCAAGGACCGGCTCGACGTGCCCTGCCGGGTCTACGCCCCGGTCGGCAGCCACGAGGACCTGCTGGCCTACCTGGTGCGCCGCCTGCTGGAGAACGGCGCCAACACCAGTTTCGTCAACCGCATCAGCGACGAGAAGCTCTCCGCGGCCGAGCTTGTCGCCGACCCCGTCGCCACCGTCGACGGTTACGACTCCATCCCCCACCCCCGCATCCCGCAGCCCGTGGACCTGTTCTACAGCCAGGGCCACCGGAGGAAGAATTCCATGGGCGTCAACCTGGCCAACGACATCGACCTCAAGCAGCTCGCCGGCGAGATCAACGCATCGCTGAAGCAGTGGAGCGCCGAACCCCTGGTCCCCGGCGCGAAGGCCGCCGGGCCGCGCGTGACCGTCACCAACCCCGCCGACCGCCGCGAGACGGTCGGCCACTGGACCGCGGCCGACGAGGCCACGGTCGAGCGGGCCATCGACAATGCCGCCGCCGCGCAGCGCAACTGGGACCGCATGCCGGTGGCCAGCCGCGCGAAGATCCTCGAGCACGCCGCCGACCTGCTGGAGTCGCGCATGGCCACCTTCATGGCACTGTGCACGAAGGAGGCCGGCAAGACCCTGCCCGACGGCGTCGCCGAGGTGCGCGAGGCGGTGGACTTCCTGCGCTACTACGCCCTGCACGCCCGGCAGATGATGTCGGTGCCGGAGAACATGCCCTCCCCGACCGGCGAGACCAACCAGCTGGTGCTCTCCGGCCGCGGCATCTTCGCCTGCATCAGCCCGTGGAACTTCCCGCTGGCGATCTTCATCGGCCAGGTGGCCGCCGCCCTGGTCACCGGCAACGCGGTGCTGGCCAAGCCGGCCGAGCAGACCACCCTGGTCGGCTACCAGGCGGTGAAGCTGCTGCACGAGGCCGGCGTGCCCGAGGACATCCTGCAGTACCTGCCCGGCGACGGCGCCGTGGTCGGCGCCGCGCTGACCCGCGACCCGCGCATCGCCGGCGTCGTGTTCACCGGCTCCACCGACACCGCCCGCGTCATCAACCGCGCGCTGGCCGCACGCGACGCCGCCATCCCGGTGCTCATCGCCGAGACCGGCGGCCAGAACGCCCTGATCGCCGACTCCTCCGCCCTGCCCGAGCAGCTGGTCAAGGACGTCGTGGTCTCGGCCTTCGGCTCGGCGGGCCAGCGCTGCTCGGCGGCCCGCATCCTGTTCGTCCAGGCCGACATCGCCGACCGCGTCGTGGAGATGCTCGCCGGCGCCATCGACGAGCTCAAGGTCGGCGACCCGGGCCTGCTGTCCACCGACGTGGGCCCGGTCATCGACGATGACGCGATGACGATGCTGTCCGACCATGCCGCGCGCATGGACCGCGAGGCGAAGCCCATCCGCGCCGCGACGCTGGGGGAGGACACCGCCGAGGGCAGCTTCTTCGCCCCACGCGCGTACGAGATCGACGGCATCGACCGCCTCGAGCACGAGGTCTTCGGGCCGGTCCTGCACGTCATCCGCTACCGCGCCCAGGACCTCGACCGGGTGATCGAGCAGATCAATTCCACCGGTTACGGGCTCACCCTGGGCATCCACAGCCGCATCGACGAGACGGTGGAGAAGATCTCCGGCTCGGTCCGGGTCGGCAACTGCTACGTCAACCGCAACCAGATCGGTGCGGTGGTCGGCGTGCAGCCCTTCGGCGGCGAAGGGCTCTCGGGCACCGGGCCCAAGGCCGGTGGTCCCCACTACCTGACCCGCTTCGTCACCGAGCGCACCCTGACCATCAACACCACCGCCTCCGGCGGCAACGCCTCGCTGCTGACCCTGGCCGACTGAGACAGCCCCCGGGCCGCCGGGTAGGATGGACGCGGCTTAACCCTTCGATAACCCGTCCACCGCGCCCGGCAGGCTACAGTGCCGGGCCTTTCCACCGAGTGCCGCATGTACCTCGAGTTCTACGGTCTCCGCGAACCGCCGTTCTCGATCACCCCGGACCCGCGCTTCGTGTACCTGTCCGAGCGCCACCGGGACGCGCTCGCGCACCTGCTCTACGGCATCGGCCAGGGCGGCGGCGGCGGCTTCGTGCAGCTCACCGGCGAGGTCGGCACCGGCAAGACCACGCTGTGCCGCCTGCTGCTGGAACAGCTGCCGGAAAACGCGCGCGTGGCGCTGGTGCTCAACCCGCGGCTGTCGCCGGTGGAGCTGCTGCAGACCATCTGCGAGGAGCTTCGGGTGCCCATCGCCCCGGAGCGCAACAGCCTCAAGGGCCTGGTCGACCGGCTCAACGCCTACCTGCTCGACGCCTACGCGCAGGGCCTGCGCATCGTTCTGGTCATCGACGAGGCGCAGGAACTCTCCCGCGAGGCCCTGGAGCAGGTCCGCCTGCTGACCAACCTGGAGACCGCGACCCAGAAGCTGCTGCAGATCATCCTGCTTGGCCAGCCGGAGCTGCGCGAACTGCTGGCCAGCGCCGACCTGCGGCAGCTGGCCCAGCGCATCACCGCGCGCTACCACCTCACCCCGCTGAGCGCGGAGGAAACCGAGGCCTACGTCCGCCACCGCCTGGCCGTGGCCGGCTGCACCCGGCAGCCGTTCTCCAAGCTGGCCCTGCGCAAGCTGCACCAGCACTCCGGCGGCGTGCCGCGCCTGATCAACGTCATCGCCGAGCGCGCGCTGCTGGCCGGCTACGCCCGCGAACAGGGCCAGATCGGCGAGGTGCTGGTGCAGCAGGCCGCACGCGAGGCCCTGCCCGACCGCAGCCGCCGGCTCCCGGTGCCGCAGCTGGGCTGGGTGGTTGCAGCGGTGCTGGCGGTCGTCCTGCTGGGCTTCTGGTTCTGGCCGCGCGACAGCGTCGATGTCGCCACCACCAACGGCCCCGACCGCGCCACCGAGCCGGCCCGGCCGGTGCCCTTCCTCGACGCCGAGGCCCTGGACCTGCGACTGGTGGAGGCGCGTGCGACCGAGACGGCGGCGTGGAACCGGCTGCTGGCGCTGTGGATGATCCGCGCCGACGAACTCGACGCCACCGCGGCAGCCCGCTGCCCGCCGGAGGTGGCGCCGGGCATCTACTGCCTGAACTCGCGCGGCAGCCTCGACCGCCTCGCCGCACTCGGCCGGCCGGTCATCCTGCGCCTGCGCGGCGAGGCCGGCGACGCCTGGGCGGTGCTGGTCGGGGTGGACGTGCTCAAGGTGCGCCTGGGCCTGGGCGGCGACAGCTTCGACATCGACCGCCGGCAGCTGGAGCGGGTGTGGAACGGCGAGTTCACCACGCTGTGGAAGGCCCCCCGCGGCCTGGACCTGCCGATGCGACGCAACGACCGCGGCCCGGGCGTGGACTGGCTGCACGACCGCCTGCTCGCCAACGGGGACGCCCTGCCGCTGGTGGGGCCGGCGCTGTACGACGACCACATGGTCGCCGAGGTCCGGCGCCTGCAGAGCGCCCACGGCCTCCAGGCCGACGGCATCGTCGGGCTGGAGACGCTGCTGGCGTTGGCCGGCGAGGGCGATGTCGGCCCGGTGCTGCGGCGCAGGCTGTAGGAGTCGCGGCCATGTCCCTGATTCTGGAGGCACTGAGGAAGTCCGAAGCCCAGCGGCGGCTGGGGCAGGCACCCGATCTGCTCGCCGCTGCGCCGGCCCCGCCACCATCCCAGCGGCGGTTTCCCCGCTGGCTGCTGGTGGCGCTGGCCCTGATGGCGGTGGGCGCGGGCGCCTGGTGGCTGGGACGCCTGGCCGTGCCCGACCCGGCCAACGGCCAGCGCGTGGAAGCCGCGGCTCCGGTGGCCACCGGGGAGGCCACGCCACGGCACCCGGAGGCGGCGCTGCCGCTGTCGCTGCAGCCGGAGCCGGAGCCGGAGCCGGCGGTCGCGCCGGCGACCCGGCAGGCAACGCCGCCGCGGTCGACGCAACCCGCGCCCGCCCCGGCGCCGGCCGTGCCACAGCCGCCACCGGAACAGGCGGTCACCCGACCGGCTCCGCCGCCGGTCCTTCCGCTGGATGCCCCGGCGGTCGAGGCGGCCACACCGGCGGCGGTCGGCACGGTGATCGAGGTCGACCACGGCGCCACCCCGCTGGCCGCGTTGCCGGCCGCGGAGCGGGCGGCGCTGCCGGAGCTGCGGGTGAGCATGCACCTCTACGCCGAGGAGCCCGACCGGCGCTTCGCCATCGTCGACGGCCGCCGGGTGTCCGAGGGCAGCCTGCTGGCCGGGAGCGGCGTGGTGGAGGCCATCACCCGGGACGGTCTGGTCGTCGAGTTCGACGGTCGCCGCGTGCTGGTCCCGCGCCCCTGATGTTCGTCGGCGTCCCCACCCGCCGGCGTCCGTCGCCCCGGTGGGCGACGCCGCTGCTGGTGATCCTCTCGGTCGCCGCCTTCATCGCGCTGCTGCGCCCGGAGACCGAGGACGCGCGCCAGACCCTGCTGCTGCGCTGGGGCACCCTGTCCGGTGCCCTGCCCGGCGGGCTGGAGGGCTGGCTGGAGGCCGCGCGCAGCGGGCGACTCCTCAGCCTGGCCAGCGCCCTGTTCATCCACGCCGACTGGATCCATCTGGTCGGCAACCTGGTCTTCCTGGTCATCTTCGGGCTGCCCTCGGAACGGGCGATGGGGGCCTGGCGCTTCCTGCTGCTGTTCCTGCTCGGCGGGGCGGTGGCCAACCTGGCCGCCGCGGCCTCCATGGACGCGCCCGCCCGCATCATCATCGGTTCCAGCGGCGCGGTGTCGGCGGTGATCGGCGCCTACCTGGCGCTGTTCCCGCGCGCCCGGCTGGGCATCGTCGTGCCGCTGGGCCTGTTCCTGGAATTCGTACGTGCCCCGGCCTTCCTGCTCATCGGCGTCTGGGCGCTGGTGCAGGGGCTGTTCACCACCGTGGGTCCGGCCTTCGGCGCGGTCGCCTGGTGGGCCCACATCACCGGCTTCGCGTTCGGCGTGGGTTTCGCGCTGCTGATGCGCGGCGCGGTCGCGAACCGGTTGCGCAACCGCTAGCCGATCAGCCGCGTGCCGGCGTGCGGCCCTGCGCCGATGGCTCGCGCGCCGGCCCCGAACCGGCCTTGAGCGCATCCACGGCCAGACGGATCACCCGGTCCTCGTCGAGCTCGTCGAGCCCGTCCTCCGCGGCGCCGGCGTCCCGGCCCAGGTGGCCGGGCAGGTCGGACTCGCGGAAGTTGCGCCGCGCCCCCATCGCCCGCCGGGTGACCGGCAGGTCCGGGCGCAGGCCGCGGGCCTGGATGGTGTTCCCCGAGGGCGTGTAGTAGCGGGCGGTGGTGAGCTTCAGGGAGTCGCCGTTCTCCAGCGGCAACAGGGTCTGCACCGAACCCTTGCCGAAACTGCGGTTGCCCATCAGGCGGGCGCGACCGTGGTCGCGCAGGGCGCCGGCCATGACCTCCGCGGCGCTGGCGGTACCGCTGTCGATCAGCACCACGATTTCCACGCCCTCCAGCCACTGGCCCGGCGAGGCGTGGAACTCGGCGTTGGCGAACGGCAGCCGGCCGCGGGTGGAGACGATCAGGCCCTCGTCCAGGAACAGGTCGCTGGCCTCCACCGCCACGTTGAGCAGGCCGCCGGGGTTGGAACGCAGGTCGAGCACCAGGCCGGAGAGGCCCGTCCCATCCGTTTCGGCCTCGGCCTCGAGCGCCTCCAGGGCGTCCTGCAGCGCATGGGCGGTGTCGGCCTGGAAGGTGCTGATGCGCACGTACCCGAAGCCCGGCTCCAGCAGCCGGTGGCGCACGCTTTCCACCCGGATGCGCTCGCGCACCACGGTCAGCTCCAGCGGACCGACCTCGCCCTCGCGCAGGACGGTGAGCTGCACGGCGCTGCCCGGCTCCCCGCGCAGCAGGGACACCGCCTCGTCGACGCTGTCCACGGCGACCGGTTCGCCGTCGATCCGGGTGATCACGTCACCGGCCAGCACACCGGCCCGGGCGGCGGGCGTGTCGTCGATCGGCGCGATCACCAGCAGCGACCGGTCCGGCAGCTGCTGCAGTTCGACCCCGATGCCGTCGTAGGCGCCGGCGGAGCGCTCCTGCATCGATTCGGTCTGCTCGCGGTCGAGGTAGGCGCTGTGCGGGTCGAGGTCGGAGAGCAGGCCGCGGATCGAGGCCTCCATCAGGCGGCGGTCGTCGACCTCCTCGACGTAGGCCTCCTGGACCGTGCGCCACACGCCGACGTAGCGCCGGACCTCCTCGATCGGCAGCGGCCGCTCCGGCTGCGGGTTCAGCAGCGGCGCCTCGACCGGGCCCTCGGGCCCGTCCCACAGGCCGGCCTGCGCCGACAACGGCAGCGCCAGCAGCGGCAGCAGCAGGAGGGCAAGCGGCGTCGGGGCTGGGCGCACGGGGATCATCCGGAGGCGGGTCTGCCTGCGCAGGGTAGCAGCCACGGCCGCGGTCTCAACGCCGCTGCAGCCAGGTGGCCGGGTCCACCGGCCGGCTTTCCCGGCGCAGCTCGAAGTACAGCGCCGGACGGCCCTGGCCGCCCGAGCTGCCGACGGTGGACACCGGCTCGCCGCCGCGGACCCAGTCGCCGGCGTCCTTGAGCAGGGCGTCGTTGTTGGCGTACAGGCTCATCCAACCGCCGCCGTGGTCGATGATCACGATCAGGCCGTAGCCCTTGAGCCAGTCGGCGAAGGCGACCTGGCCGTGGGCGATCGCCCGCACCTCGGCGCCGGCGGTGCCGGCCAGCAGCCAGCCGCGGGAGGTGCGCCCGTCGGGCAGGCTGCCGCCAAAGCCCACCAGCCGGGCGCCGCCCAGCGGCCAGGGCAGCTGGCCGCGGCGCTCGGCCAGGGGCGTGGCGTCGTCCAGCCGCGACGGCACGTCGGCGATCGCATCGCGCAGGCGGTCCAGCAGGCCCTGCAGCGAGGCCTCGTCGCGACCCAGTGCCGCGGCCCGGGCCGCGGCGTCGCGGTGCCTCGCCTCCAGTTCGCCGACCAGTTCGGCGCGTTCGCCGCGCTGCGCCTCCAGGTGCTGGATCCGCGCCTGCTGCTCCAGGCGCCCGGCCGCCAGCGCGTCGCGTCGGGCCTGCACCCGGGTCGACAGCGCGGCCAGCGCCTCGAGTTCGCCCAGCAGGCCCTCGATGCGCTCGCCGCGGTCGGCTTGCACGTAGCGGTGGTAGGCCAGCACCCGGGCCAGGTCCTCGATGCGGTCCTGGGCCAGCAGCAGCTTGAGCTGTTCGTGCCGGCCCATCGCGTGCGCCGATCGCAGCAGCGCGGCCAGGGCCTCGCGCTGGCCGGCCAGCGCCTGCTGCAGCTGCGCCGCCTCGGCCTCCAGCTCGCGCAGCTCGCGCTCGCGGGTCTGGATCCCGGCCTCGGTCTCGCGCAGCCCGCGCACCGCCTCGCCGACGCCGCGGTCGGCCGCGCGCAGGCGTTCGGCGGCCTGGTCGCGCTCCACCTCCAGCCGCTGCTGGCGCTCGGCCACCTGCCGCAGCTCCTCGCGCACCCGGGCCAGGTCACGCTCGACCTCGGCCTGGGAGCGCGTGTCCTGGGCCTGCAGGGCCCGGGCGGCGGGTGCGGCGCCGAGCGCCAGCACGCACAGCAGCGCCGCCGCACACAGGGTCGACGCGCGCAGCGGTGTCATGCCCCGGCCAGCGTCACCAGGCTGCGCCCGCTCATCTCCGGTGGCGGCTGGATGCCCATCAGGGCCAGCACCGTCGGCGCCACGTCGCGCAGCGCCCCACCCTCGCGCAGCGTCGCCGCGCGGCCCACGTAGACCAGCGGCACCGGGCCGACGGTGTGCGCGGTGTGCGGCTGCCCGGTCGCCGGGTCGCGCATCTGTTCGAGGTTGCCGTGGTCGGCGGTCACGATCAGTTCCCCGCCGGCAGCCGCCACCGCCTCGCCGATGTGTCCAAGGGCCACGTCCACGGCCTCCACCGCACGCACCGCCGCATCGAAGTCGCCGGTGTGCCCGACCATGTCGGGGTTGGCGATGTTGCACACGATCACGTCGTAGCCGCCCGACCCGATCGCCTCGACCAGCCGTGCGGTCAGCTCGGGCAGGCTCATCTCCGGCTGCAGGTCGTAGGTGGCGACCCGGGGGCTGGGCACCATGACCCGGTCCTCCCCGGGCAGCGTCTGCTCGCGACCACCGGAGAAGAAGAAGGTGACGTGGGCGTACTTCTCGGTCTCGGCGATGCGCAACTGCTTCAGGCCGCGCTCCGCCAGCACGTCGCCCAGGGTGTTGCGCAGCGCCTCGGTGGCGAAGGCCACCGGCGCCGGCAGCCGGGCGTCGTACTCGGTCAGGCACACGAAGCGGGCCAGCGCCGGGCGCCGGGCCTGGAAGCCGTCGAAGCCGGGCTCGACGAAGGCCTGGGTGATCTGCCGCGCACGGTCGGCCCGGAAGTTCATGAAGACCATGGCGTCGCCATCGCGCACCACCGCGCCGCCGGCGACCACCGTCGGGGCCACGAACTCGTCGTTCTCGCCGCGGGCGTAGGCCGCCTCCAGCGCCTGCGCGGCGCTGCCGGCCTGGTGCCGCCCCCGGGCCTCGACGATGGCCTCCCAGGCCGCCTGCACGCGGTCCCAGCGAGCGTCCCGGTCCATCGCGAAGTAGCGCCCGCCGACACTGGCCACGCGCGCGTTGCCGAGCTCCGCGCACACCGCCTCCAGCCGCTGCAGGCTGGGCCCGGCCGAGCGCGGCGGCATGTCGCGGCCGTCGAGGAAGGCGTGCACCGCCACCCGCGCGACGCCGGCCGCCTTCGCCAGGCGCAGCATCGCGAACAGGTGCTGCTCGTGGCTGTGCACGCCGCCGGGCGAAAGCAGCCCCATCAGGTGCAGCGTGCCGCCGTCCCCGACCGCCGCACAGGCCGCGCGCAGTTCCGGATTGGCGTCGAAGCTGCCGTCCTCGATCGCCGCATCGACCCGGGTCAAATCCTGGTAGACGATGCGCCCGGCGCCCAGGTTCATGTGGCCGACCTCGGAATTGCCCATCTGGCCGTCCGGCAGCCCGACGTGGCGCCCCTCGGTGTGGATCAGGGTCGAGGGCGCCTCGCGCAGCAGCCGCGACCAGTTCGGCGTCCGCGCCTGGCTGATGGCGTTGTCCTCGGCGGCCTCGCGGTGGCCCCAGCCGTCCAGGATCAGCAACACGATGGGTCGGGGTGGGCTCACGGTCGTCCTCGCGGGTGGGCTGGCATGATCTTCGGCACTGGCAACGCGCCGCACGAAGCGGGATTGTAGCCCCGCAGGCCGGCACGGGTCCGGCCACCGCCCACCGTCCAGGAGGAACCGCCATGAAAGCCCTCGTGCCTGTCGTGCTGTTTGCCCTGCTGCCGGCGCTTGCGCTGGCCGACCCACCCGACATCAGCCGCACCAACGGCGCCATCACCGTCGAGGAGGGCGAGTCCTACGGCCGCCTGCGCACCGTCAACGGCGCCATCCGGGTCGGCGACCGCGCCAGCGCCGGCGACATCAGCACCGTCAACGGCGCCATCACCCTCGGCGACGGGGTCAGCGCCGCCAGCATCCGCACCACCAACGGCGCCATCCGTGCCGGCGGCGGCACCGTCGTCGACGGCGACGTGGCCTCGGTCAACGGCAGCATCGTCATGGGCGCGGACAGCCGCGTCGGCGGCGACCTGGGCAACGTCAACGGCGGCATCACCCTGTCCGGAACCACCGTCGAGGGCACGCTGAAGACCAGCAACGGCAGCATCACCATCGAGGACGGCAGCCGTGTCGTCGGCGGCATCGAGGTCGGCGCGACCCAGCGCCGCCTGTTCAGCTGGGGCCGCGGCAACCAGGGCCAGCCGCGCATCGTGATCGGCCGCGACAGCGAGGTCGTGGGACCGATGGTGTTCCAGCGCGACGTCGAGCTGTTCGTCCACGACAGCGCACGGATCGGCCGCGTGGACGGCAGCCAGCCGCAGCGCTTCAGCGGCGACCGCCCCTGAGCGACGACGGAAACACCCGCCGGATCAATGTGTTATGAAGTAACACTGCGATCCGGCGGGGGTCGCTTGTGGCTACAATCACGGGCTGATCCGAACACGGGAAGTCCGCAATGATCCAACGCCCGCTCCGCGCCGCCGTGCTGGCCTCGCTGGCCAGCCTCGGCCTGGCCGCCTGTTCCGGCGACACCGCCGACACCGACACCGCCGTCGTCGAGGCTCCAGCAGCCGGGACCGCGCCGGCGCCCGCCGCCGACGCGCATCGGCAGCCGGTCACCGACCACGTGTTCGACAGCGCCATCCGCGCGCAGGACTTCAACGCCCATGTGCAGACCCTGGCCTCCGACGACTTCGAGGGCCGGGCCCCCGGCGGCCGCGGCGAGCGGCTGACGGTGGAGTACATCCAGGGCCACTTCGAGCGCATCGGGCTGGAGCCAGGCAACGACGGCAGCTGGGTGCAGACCGTGCCCATGGTCGAGACCACCGCCGCCCCCGACACCACCTTCGACCTGGTCATGGGCTCCGACACGCGCACGCTGGCCGCCGGTTCGGAGATGGTCATCGGCACCCGCACCGGGCAGCGCAGCGTCAGCGTCACCGACAGCGAGCTGGTCTTCGTCGGCTACGGCGTCAACGCCCCCGAGCAGGGCTGGAACGACTACGAGGGCCTGGACGTCGAGGGCAAGACCGTCGTCATCTTCGTCAACGACCCGGGCTTCCACATCGGCTCGGAGATGTTCGAGGGCGAGCGGATGACCTACTACGGCCGCTGGACCTACAAGTACGAGGAGGCCGCCCGCCAGGGTGCCGCCGCGGCCCTGATCGTCCACGACGACCGCGGCGCCGGCTACGGCTGGAGCGTGGTCGAGAACAGCTGGACCGGACCGCAGTTCGACCTGCCCGCCGACGTCGACACCGCCCCGCGCCTGCCGCTGCAGGGCTGGATCAGCGCCGACGTCGCCCGCGACCTGTTCGCCCACGCCGGCCTCGACCTCGACGAGCAGTACGAGCGTGCCGGACAGCCGGGCTTCACCGCCGTGCCGCTGGACACACGCCTGAACGCAACGGTGGAGAGCGTCATCCGCGAGGGCGAGTCGCCCAACGTGATGGGCCTGCTGCGCGGCAGCGAGCGCCCCGATGAAGTCGTGATCTACCTGGCCCACTGGGACCACCTGGGCCGCGTCTTCGGCGGCGTTGGCGACCGCATCTACAACGGCGCCATCGACAACGCCACCGGCGTGGCGGCGATCCTGGAGATCGCCGGGCAGATGGCCGCCGGCGAGCGCCCGGAGCGCTCGGTGCTGTTCCTGGCGGTGACGCTGGAGGAGTCCGGCCTGCTGGGCTCGGCCTACTACGTCGCCGACCCGGTGTTCCCGCTGGAGAAGACCGTGGCGGCGATCAACATCGACGCGATGCTGCCGGTCGGCCGCACCACCGACTTCACCGTGGTCGGCAAGGGCAATTCCGAGCTGGAGGACATCCTGGAGCCGATCGCCGCCGCCCAGGGCCGCGTGCTGGTGCCCGAGGCCGCCGTCCACGCCGGCTACTACTTCCGCTCCGACCACTTCAACTTCGCCAAGGCCGGCGTCCCGGCGCTGTACGCCAAGGGCGGCACCGAGCACGTCGAGCACGGGCGCGAGCACGTCGCGGCCATCGAGGAGGACTACCGGACCAACCGCTACCACAAGCCCGGCGACGAGTTCGATCCCGACTGGGACCTGGAGGGCATCCTGCTCGACCTGCAGGCACTCTACGAGGTCGGCCGGACCCTGGCCGACTCCGACCGCTGGCCCAACTGGTACGCCGGCAACCCGTTCCGGGCCGCCCGCGAGGCCATGCGCCCGGAATAAGTACCCGGCCGCACACGATGCATCCGGCGGCGCCCCACGGGGCGCCGTCGGCGTTTGACCCCGCGCCCGGGCGGCGTAGCATCGGAACTCCCCCCGAAGGAAGGAGCCGCCCCGATGTTCCGGACCACCCTGCTTGCCGCGGCCGGCGCCGCGTTCGTCCTGTCGCTGGCCGGCTGCCAGTCCGAGAGCCCGGAAACCACCGACGCGCCGCCCCCGGCGACCGAACCGGAGCTGGCCCCGCCGGCGCACAGCCCCGAGCCCCCGGCCGTCGCCTCGATCCGGCAGGTCTTCCAGTGCGGCGAACAGCGCGTCGAGGCCAGCTTCTCGCCCGACTCCGTCCTGCTCGACATCGGCGGGCGCAGCCTGCGCCTGGCACAGACGGTCTCGGCGTCGGGCGCGCGGTACGGTGACGGCGATCCGGAGTTCTGGTCCCGCGGCATGACCGAGGCCAGCCTGGTCGTGGACGGCGAGCGCTTCGACTGCACCGCGCTTGAGCCCGGCGCCCGTTCGCCCTGGGCCGAGGCCCGCGAGCGCGACGTCGGCTACCGCGCGGTCGGCCAGGAACCGGGCTGGTTCGTCGAGGTCGACCTGGGCGAGTCGCCGGCGATCCGCGGGGCGCTGGACTACGGCGCGCGCGAGTTCAGCCTCGACGCCAGCGAGGCCTTCACCGACGGCGAGGTCCAGGGCTGGCGCGGCGAGTGGGACGGCGAGGCGCTGACCCTGCAGGTCGAGCACCAGGACTGCATGGACAGCATGAGCGGGGAAGGCTTCGAGACCCGCGCGCAGCTGCGCCTGGGCGAGACCACGCTGCAGGGCTGCGGACGCTACCTGTTCGACTGACCGCGGTCACTCGCCCAGGAAGGCGCGCAGGGCGCGGGCGACCGCATCGGGCGACTCCATCAGCGGCATGTGCCCGCAGCCTTCCAGCACCCGCTTGCGGGCGTCGGGCAGGGCCTCGGCCATGATGTCCGCGGCGCTGACGTCGATCACCCGGTCGTTGCGGCACCACAGCAGCAGCACCGGCTGCCGGATCGACGGCAGCAGCGGCTGCAGGGCATAGGCCTCCGCGCCTCGTCCGATGCGCTCGAGCACCTCCGACTCGAAGTCCGCGGCAGCCGCGCGGCGCTGTGCCAGCGCCCGGTCCGCGGGCCAGGGCAGGAACGGCGGGTCCTCGAACACCAGTTCGAGCTGCCGGTGCAGGTCGGCCCGGCTGTGCACCGCGAACGGGTTGTCGCCGTCGAGCACGGCCCGGCCGAACTCGTTGGCCTGGAACTCGACGCCGGCCGAGGACATCAGCACCACCCGTGGCGCCAGGTCCGGTCGCCGCGCCGCCAGCAGCCCGACGATGTGCCCGCCCATCGAATGCCCCACCAGCATCGCGGGCTGCCGCCCGTCGGCGTCGAGCCAGGCCTCCAGCCGCATCGACTGCGCCACCACGCCGTAGTCCTCGCCGTCGATGCGCTGGCTGGCGTTCCAGCCCGGCAGGTCCGGCGCCAGCACCCGGTGGCCGTGGCGCAGTTCGGCCATCAGCGGCAACCAGTTCTCCTTGCTGCCGGTGAAGCCATGGACCAGCACCACCAGCGGCGCGGCCTCCGGCCCGGCCGCCAGCACCGACCAGCGGTGCCCGGCGGCCTGCACGGCCTGCACCTGGGCCGACGCGGCCAGGCGCTGCCGGGCGAACTCCGCCTCGAGGACCACGCCGGGGCGCCAGGCCAGCAGCGCCAGGCCCAGCACCAGCACCACGGCCAGCGCGCCCAGGGCGCGCCGGCGGGCCGGGCTCACCCCTCGTCCCCGGGCCCGCGCAGCGCCGCCTCGACGGAAGCCACCGTGATCGGGTGGTAGCCCGGTCGGGCCTCGGCGAACACGCTGCGGGCGAAGGCCAGGCCCTCCTCGCTGGCGGCCAGTGCCTGGTAGGTGGGCATGATCAGCTTGCGGCGGCCGTTGCCGCGCAGGAAGGCGGCGATCGCCGGACGCGCCTCGAAGTAGCCGCTGCGCACCGTCAGCGGGTACCAGCGCTCGGCGATCTCGACGTTGGCGGTGCCGGTGAAGCCGAAGGCCTCGTCGAGTTCGATCAGCTGCGACGGCTCCAGGCTGGCCGGCAGGCCCTCCAGGAAGTGGATCCACTGCTGGGTGACCCAGTCGTCGCTGTCGACCTCGCGTGCGGCCAGTTCACCGGCCAGCCAGTCGGCGCGGGCCCGGTCCACGGCGTCGAAGCGCTCGCTGGTGGTCGCCGGCGCCGAGGCCGGGATGCCCGGGCCGTACAGCCACTCCTGGAGCTCGTCCTCGCTGACCGCATCCGGCGCCTGCGGCAGCAGGTGCTCGCGCAGGTAGGCGATGAAGTCGTCGCTGGTGATCGACTGGAAGGCGAAGTGATCGAAGTAGCCGCGCAGGAACGGGTCGAGCACCTCGCGCCCGAAGCGCGCCTCGAGGAAATACAGGAACCACGCCCCCTTGTCGTAGGCCACGGCCGAGAGCGCGTCGTCGGGGTCGCGGCCGGGCATCGGCTCGCGCACCAGCACCTGCTCGGCCTCGGGCAGCGAGGCCATGTAGCCGGTGACCCGGTTCTTGCCGATGACCCGGATCATCGCGGCCATCTCCGCGCCGTAGACCTCCTCCATGATCCGGTTCTCGACGTAGCGGGTGAACCCCTCGTTGAGCCAGAAGTCCTTGGCGCTGGCGTTGGTGACCAGGTTGCCCGACCAGCTGTGCGCCAGCTCGTGGGCGATGAGCGCGGTCAGCGAGCGGTCGCCGACGATCACCGTCGGGGTGATGAAGCTCAGCCGCGGGTTCTCCATGCCGCCGTAGGGAAAGCTCGGCGGCAGGATCAGCAGGTCGTAACGCTCCCAGCGGTAGGGCCCGTACAGGCGCTCGCTGACCTGGATCATGCGCTCGGTGTCGATGAACTCCTCGACCGCGGCCTCGACCACCGAGGGCTCGGCCCAGACGCCGGCGCGCTCGGAGATCGGCTGGAACACCAGGTCGCCCACGGCGATCGCCATCAGGTAGGCGGGGATCGGCTGCGGCATCGAGAACCGGTAGTCGCCGGTGCGGCGTGCCTGCGGGTCGTTGTCGGCGCTCATCAGCGCCATCAGGTGCGCCGGCGTGCGGACGCGCGCGGAATAGGTGAAGCGCACCGAGGGCGTGTCCTGCAGCGGCACCCAGCTGCGGGCGTGGATGGCCTGGGACTGGCTGAACAGGAACGGCTGCTCGCGCCCGGCGGTCATCGCAGGCTCCAGCCACTGCAGGCCGGAAGCCTCCGGCGAGGTCCGGTAGTGGACCCGGACGATCTCGTAGGGGCGCGACATGCGCACGTCCAGCCGCGCGCCGAACACCGGGTCGGCCGGCCCCAGGCTGTGGCGCAGCCGGCGCCAGGTGCCGTCGGCGGCACGACCGACGACGCGGTCGATCTCCAGGTCGCGGGTGTCCAGGCGCAGCTCGCGATGCCGCTCGTCGTGCCAGCGCAGGTGCAGGTCGACGAAGCCCGACAGCCGGCGCTCGTCGAAGTCGACGTCGAGGTTGAGGTAGAGGTGGTGGACGCGGACCTTGTCCGGCTGGGCGTGGGAGTGCTCGTCGATCGAGCGGTCGATCCCCTCCCCGGCGGCGAGCGGGCCCGGCACGGCCGGGAGCAGCAGCAGGGCGGCAAGCAGCAATCGGCGGATCATGGTCAACGGCCCCTGTGGATGCAGGCCGACAGTCTATCAGCGCACCCGCAGCCGCCATGAGCGGGATCAAGTCCAGGGGCGGGCCCGCCGATAGACTCGACAGGTCTACCCCCTTTCACCGGTTGCCCACGCCATGGCCGACACCCAGCCTCCGGCCCTGCCGGAACGCCTGCTGACCCTGCTCGAACACCCCGACCAGCTGCGCGAGCTGATCGAGGCCACCGCCGACGGCCAGGACCGTCGCCTGCGCCTGGCCCTGCAGCAGCCCCTGCCCGAGGTGCAGCGCCGTCTGCCGCTGCCGCCCGAACTGCTGGCGGACTGCGAGCGCATGGGCATCGCGGTGCTGGCCGTCGCCGAACTGGCGCCGGAGGCCGCCGCCCTGGCGCTGATGGACGCCGCGCGCGCGCGCCGGTTCCGCGCGGTGCCGGTGCTGGCCCGGCGCGGCCTGGTGGCCGTGGCCATGGAACAGCCGACCGACCCCGCCGTCCTGGGCGCCCTGGACTTCGCCTCCAGCCACCGGGTGATCCCGCTGCTGGCGACCCCGGAGGCGGTGCGCAACGCCATCGCCCGCCACTACGACCAGTCCGAGGACGCCGCGATCGCCCGCGAGCTGGGGCTCGACCCCGGTGGCGGCCAGGAACCCGGCGACGTGCGCGACATCGAGCGCCTGTCGCGCGAGAAGCCGGTGGTGGCGATCGTCCACGACATCATCAACGAGGCGATCCGGCGCCGGGCCTCGGACATCCACCTGCGCCCGGGCAAGGACGGTGCCGACCTGCTCTACCGCATCGACGACGAGCTGGTTCCGGTGCGCCGCTTCCTGCGCGCCCTGGTGCCGGCCGTGGTCAGCCGCATCAAGGTCATCGCCGGCATGAACCTGGCCGAGCACCGGCGTCCGCAGGACGGTCGCGCCAGCTTCACGCTCGACGACGGGCGCAAGGTCGACCTGCGCATGTCGGTGCTGCCGGCGATCTTCGGCGAATCGGTGGTGGCGCGGCTGCTCGACACCCTGGAAAGCCTGCGCGCGCTCGACCAGCTGGGCTTCGGCGAACGCGACACCGTGCTCATCGGCGAGCTGATGCAGCGCAGCCACGGCATGTTCCTCACCACCGGCCCCACCGGCTGCGGCAAGTCCACCACGCTCTACGCCATGCTGCTGGAACTGCGCAAACAGCGCATCAACGTGCTGACGGTCGAGGACCCGGTGGAGTTCTACATCCAAGGCATCCAGCAGATGCAGGTCAACCGCGCCGCCGGGTTCACCTTCGCCTCGGCCATGCGCAACTTCCTGCGCCACGATCCCGACGTGATCATGGTCGGCGAGATCCGCGACCGCGAGACCGCGGCGATCGCGGTGGAGTCGGCGCTGACCGGTCATCTGGTGATGAGCACCCTGCACACCAACACCGCCGCGACCACCGTCGCCCGGCTGCTGGAACTGGGTGTGGAGGCCTACCTGCTGCGTGCCAGCCTGCTGGGCGTGCTGGCCCAGCGCCTGGTCCGACTGACCTGCCCGCACTGCCGCGAGCCCGAGGACGTCGACCCGCACGTGCGCGAGGTGATGGGCGTCGGCCCCGAGGAGGTGTTCCAGGCCGGCCGCGGCTGCCCGCACTGCAACGGGCTGGGCGTGCACAGGCGCATGGCCGTCTACGAACTGCTGCAGGTCACACCGGCCATCCGCGCCCTGATCGTCCCCGGCGCCGAGGCCGACCGCATCCACGAGGCGGGGCTGGCCCAGGGCATGGTTCCGATCACGCAGGCCGCGCTGGCGCTGGCGCGCCAGGGTGTGATCTCGCTGCAGGAGGCCTGGCGGGTGCGGACCGACTGAGGCCGGCGCTCAGACCCGGTAGCCGCTGTGGATCGCGCAGATGCCGGCGGTGAGGTTGCGGTGGCTGCAGCGCTGGAACCCGGCCGCCTCCATCATCGCCTGAAGCTGGGCCTGCGGCGGGTGCTTGCGGATCGACTCGGCCAGGTAGCGGTAGCTTTCCGCGTCGCCGGCGAACAGCGCGCCCAGGCGCGGCAGCATCTGGAAGCTGTGGAAGTCGTACAGCGGCCGCAGCAGCCCGGACTTCACCTCGGAGAACTCCAGCACCAGGGCCCGGCCGCCGATCTTCAGGACACGGTGCATCTCGCGCAGCGCGCGGTCCTTGTCGGTGACGTTGCGCAGGCCGAAGGCGATGGTGACCAGGTCGAAGCTGCGGTCGGGGAACGGCAGGGCCTCGGCGTTGAGCTGCACCCAGCGCAGGCCGGACACGCGTCCGCGGTCGGTGAGCCGGTCGCGGCCCACCCGCAGCATGCCGGCGTTGATGTCGCCCAGCACCACCTCGCCGTCGGCGCCGACGCGCTCGTGCAGCAGGGCGGCGATGTCGCCGGTACCGCCGGCCAGGTCCAGCACCCGGTCGCCCCGCTTCACCCCGGAGGTGCCGACGAAGTAGCGCTTCCAGACCCGATGGATGCCGAAGCTCATCAGGTCGTTCATCAGGTCGTACTTCCCCGCCACTGAGGAGAACACCTCGCCGACGAGCTTCTTCTTCTCGGCCACCGGCACGTCGCGGTAGCCGAAGTGGGTGGTGCCGGTGTCGTCCGGCCCGGGGGCGGTCTTGGGGTCCATGGCCGGATTATCGCAGCTTTGCCGCGGCCTCAGGGCTCGCGCGAGAGCCCGCGGGCCTGCAGGTTGGCCAGGTAGGCCGCCCAGCGCGAATCCTGCTCACGGCCGAGTTCGTGGAGCACCGTCCAGCTGTAGATGCCGCTGTCGTGGCCGTCGTCGAAGACCAGCTTCACGCCGTACTGGCCGACCGGCTCGATCGCCCGGATGTTGACCTCGCGCTTGCCCGCCACCAGCACCTTCTGCCCGGGGCCGTGGCCCTGGACCTCGGCACTGGGCGACTCCACGCGCAGGTACTCGCAGGGCAGCCGGAAGCGGCTGCCGTCGTCGAAGGCCACCTCCAGCGCGTGCGAGGCGCGGTGCAGGACAATGTCGGTGGGTCGCGGGCCGGCCATGCCGGTCAGTCCTTTCGCTGCGCCGGGAAGTACCACACCGCCCGGATCAGGCCGGCGTCGTCGAGGTGGTAGACGCTGGTGGCCGACTGCGCCCGCTCGCCGCCGTCGGCGGCATTCCAGCGCACCGTCTCCACGGTGGTCGCGTAGCTGCCGTCGACCAGCACCTCGCCGATCTCGGTGCGCGCGCCCGGGGTGGAGGCGTACCAGGCCTGCAGCCAGCTTTCCAGGTCGCCCTGCCCGGCGACCTCGACCTCGACCCGGTCGCCGAGGATGTGCATCCAGCGGAAGTCGTCGGTGGTGTGGCGCAGCACGCCCTGCACGTCGCGCTGGTTGGAGGCCTCGATGTAGCCGCGCACGGTGTCGGCGACGCGGCGCTCGTCGAGCGCGGTGGCCGGGCCGGCGAGCACCAGCAGGCCCAGCAGGGTCGGGAAGATCTCGCGCACCTTCATGGGTCGGGCTCCGGTCAGAGGATGTAGCGGCTGAGGTCGACGTCGCGGACCAGGTCGCCGAGCTGTTCCTCGACGTAGTCGCGGTCGATGGTGACCGACTCGCCGTCGCGGTCGGGCGCGGTGTAGCTGAGCCCGTCGAGCAGGCGCTCGAGCACCGTGTGCAGGCGCCGCGCGCCGATGTTCTCCTGGCGCTCGTTGACCTCGAAGGCGATCTCGGCGATGCGGTCGATGGCCTCCTGCGTCCATTCCAGGCTGACGCCCTCGGTGCCCATCAGCGCCTGGTACTGGCGGCTGAGCGAGCAGTGCGGCTCGGTGAGGATGCGCACGAACTCCTGCTTTCCCAGGGCCTGCAGCTCGACCCGGATCGGGAAGCGGCCCTGCAGCTCGGGGATCAGGTCGGAGGGCTTGGCGACGTGGAAGGCGCCCGAGGCGATGAACAGGATGTGGTCGGTGCGGATGGCGCCGTGGCGGGTGTTGACCGTGGAGCCTTCCACCAGCGGCAGCAGGTCGCGCTGCACGCCCTCACGGCTGACGTCGGCGCCCACGCCCTCGGAGCGCTTGGCGACCTTGTCGATCTCGTCGATGAAGACGATGCCGTTCTGCTCGCAGGCCTCCAACGCCTGCTGGCGGATCTCGTCGTCGTTGACCAGCTTGCCGGCCTCCTCCTCGACCAGCTGCGGCAGGGCGGCGCGGATCTTCATCCGCTTGCGCTGGGTGCGCCCGCCGGAGAGGCCCTGGAACATCTGCTTGAGCTGGGCGGTCATCTCCTCCATGCCCGGCGGGGTCATGATGTCCATGCCCATCTGCGCCTGCAGGTCGAGCTCGATCTCGCGCTCGTCCAGCGCGCCCTCGCGCAGCTGCCGGCGCAGCTTGGCCCGGGTCGAGGAGTCCGAGGGGTCGGGCTGGGCGGCCGGGTCGTCGGGGTCGCCGAGGTTCATGCCCGCCGGCGCGGTGCGGCGGCGCGGCAGCAGGGCGTCGAGGATGCGGTCCTCGGCCCGTTCCTCGGCGGCGGTGCGCACCCGCTGCTTGGCCTGCTCGCGGAACATCTTGAAGGCGGTGTCGGCGAGGTCGCGGATGATCTGCTCGACGTCCTTGCCGACGTAGCCGACCTCGGTGAATCGGGTCGCCTCTACCTTGACGAAGGGCGCGTTCGCCAGCGCCGCCAGGCGCCGGGCGATCTCGGTCTTGCCCACGCCGGTGGGACCGATCATCAGGATGTTCTTGGGCGTGACCTCGTTGCGCATGCCTGCTTCGAGCTGCATGCGGCGCCAGCGGTTGCGCAGCGCGATGGCGACCGCGCGCTTGGCCTGCGACTGGCCGACGATGTGGCGGTCGAGCTCCTGGACGATCTCGCGGGGGGTCATCGCGCTCAAGACAGCGCCTCCACGGTGATGTTGTGGTTGGTGTAGATGCAGATGTCGCCGGCGACCTTCAGCGCCTCCTCGGCGACGGTGCGCGCGTCGAGCGTCGTGTGCGCCAGCAGCGCGCGCGCCGCGGCGAGCGCGAACGGCCCACCGGAGCCGATCGCGATCAGCCCGTCCTCGGGCTCGATGATGTCCCCGTTGCCGGAGATGATCAGCGAGGTGTCGGCGTCGGCCACCGCCAGCAGCGCCTCGAGCTTGCCGAGGCTGCGGTTGGTGCGCCAGTCCTTGGCCAGCTCGACCGCCGCACGCACCAGCTGGTTGTTGTGCTTGCCCAGCTGGGCCTCGAAGAGCTCGAAGAGCGTGAACGCATCCGCCGCCGCCCCGGCGAAGCCCGCCAGCACCCGCCCCTCGGCCAGCCGCCGCACCTTGCGGGCATTGCCCTTCATGACCGTGTTGCCGAGCGTGACCTGCCCGTCGCCGGCGACGACGACCTGGCCGTTGCGGCGGACCGAAACGATGGTGGTGGCATGCGGGGACTGGGTCATGGGCGCGCGCGCTGTGGGGGAGCTTGAGTTGTGGGGGCGGGGCGGGGGTGGGTCAAGGGGCGGGGAACGGGTCAATGGGAGTGGGAAACGGGAGGAGTCGCGCGAGGGAGTGTCCTGCCGCCGCCATCCGCTTCTCTCCCTTTTCCCACTCCCCTTCACCCGTTCCCGCTTCTCAGCCCTTGCGTTTGGCCCGCGGATGCGCCCCGTCATACACCCGCGCCAGGTGCTGGAAGTCCAGATGCGTGTACACCTGCGTGGTGGCGATGTCGGCGTGGCCGAGGAGTTCCTGGACGCCGCGCAGGTCGCCGGAGGATTCCAGCAGGTGGCTGGCGAAGCTGTGGCGCAGCAGGTGCGGGTGGACGCGCTTCCACACGCCCTGGCGCTGGGCGAGGACCTTCAGGCGGTGCTGGACGGTGCGCGGGGCGATCGGACGGCCGCCGCGGCCCGGGAAGACCGGGGCCTCGGGGCCGGCGGCGCCTTCGGCGCGCCAGGCCGCCAGCGCCTCGCGGGCGTGGCGGCCCACCGGGACCACGCGGCTGCGGCCGCCCTTGCCGGTGACCCGGACCAGGCCCTCGGCCAGGTCCAGCGCGCCCCAGCGCAGGGCGCACAGCTCCGACAGGCGCAGGCCGGAGGAATAGAACAGTTCCAGCATCGCGCGGTCGCGCAGGCCCAGCGGAGCGGCGGTGTCGACCTCCACCAGCTGCGCGGTCTCGTCGGGGTCCAGCACACCGGGCAGTTTTCGCGGGGCCTTGGGCGCCTTCAGGCCGGTGGTCGGGTCCGCGGCGATGCGGCCATCGCGCAGCAGCCAGCCGAACAGGCCGCGGCAGGTGGACAGGCGCCGCTGCAGGCTGCGCCCGGACAGGCCCTGGCGGTGCCCGTCGGCGGTGAAGGCGCGCAGGGCGGCGGCGTCGAGCCGCGACAGGGGACCCTGCCCGGCCCCGGCCATCCAGGCCACCAGCGCCTCGAGGTCGCGGCGGTAGGCCGCCAGCGTGTTCGCCGACAGCCGCCGCTCCACGGCCAGGTGGCCGAGCCAGTCCTCGGCCTCGCGCGGCAGCGGGGTGCCGGCGGTGCCCATCGCCTGCTCAGCCGCCGGCGCGGAAGCGCGCCAGGGCCGCGACCAGGGCCTCGGACATCAGCCGCAGGAACAGCGTGCCCATGCCCGGGTAGAAGCGCGAGCCGTCGCGGCTGCCGACCGCCAGCAGGCCGACGCCATCCAGCGGCATCAGCGCCACCGAGCCGACCTCCGCCTGCCGGCCCGGGAACAGCAGGTCGAGCTTCTCCGGCTGCACCCGCCCGCACAGCGCCTCGCCGGCGGCCAGGAACTCCACGAAGGGCGCCAGCGCGGCGGCCTCGCGCGGCACCACGGCCAGCCAGTCCACCTCGTCGGCGTCGACGCCGCCGACCGGCTCGAACAGCACCACCCGCACCAGCTCGCCGTCGAAGTCCTCGGCCAGGGTCGCCACCATCGCCTTGAGGGTGTCGGCGGCGGTGTCCTGGCGCATCAGGGTCAGGGTGAGGCGGTGGGTGCGCTGCACCAGCCGCTCGTTCTCCTCGGCGTTGGCGAAGAGCTCGTGCAGCCGCCGGTTGAGCTCGCGGTTCTTCTCGCGCAGCACCTCCAGCTGGTAGCTGGCCAGCGAGGTCGCCTGGCCGCTGTCGCGCGGCACCACCAGCGACTGCGCCAGGTCGTTGAACTGCTCCAGGAAGCGCGGGTGGTTCCGCAGCCACTGCGCCACCTGTTCGGCGCTGATGCCCTCACGGGTCGTCGTCATGCCAGCCATTCTCCTTCGAACACGAACTCGGCCGGTCCGGCCATCTCCACGCCGGCCCCGTCGTCGGGCCAGTCGATCACCAGGCGCCCGCCGGGCAGGTCCACCGCCACCGCGCGGCGGCCGATGCGTCCCCGCCGCACCAGCGCGACCACCGCCGCGCAGGCGCCGCTGCCGCAGGCGCGCGTCTCGCCGACGCCGCGCTCGTACACGCGCAGCCGCAGGTGGGCCGGGCCCAGCACCTGGGCGAAGCCGACGTTGACGCTGTCGGGGAAGCGCGGGTCGGCCTGCAGGGCGGCGCCCAGCCGGGCCACCGGCGCGGTGTCGACGTCCTCGACCTCGAGCACCGCGTGCGGGTTGCCCATCGACACCAGGCCGGCCTCGACCCGGATGCCCTGCAGGTCCAGCGCCACCGCGCCGGTGTCGCCCCCGCCGGCCCACGGGATCTCGGGGGCCGCCAGCCGCGGCCGGCCCATGCCCAGCCGCCAGCGGCCCTCGTCCAGGCGCTGCACCGTCACCGGGCCCGAGGGCGCGTCGAGCCGGAAGGCCGGCGCATCCACACCGCCATGCCGCGCCAGCCAGGCCGCCACGCAGCGCGCGCCGTTGCCGCACTGCCCGGCCGGGCCGCCGTCGGTGTTCCAGATCCGGTAGCCGGCTGCCGCGTCGGCGCCCTCGGGGTCGGTGACGGCGATGAGCTGGTCGCAGCCCACGCCGGTGTGGCGGTCGGCGATGCGGCGGCGCTCGGCCGCCCCGGGCGCCGGCCGGCCGCCGCGCAGGTCCAGGATCACGAAGTCGTTGCCGGCGCCGTGCATCTTCCAGAACCGGCGCGGGGTGGGGACTGCCGCCATCAGCGCCCCGGGTCCGGGTTCCCGTCGTCGAGGCCCTCGTCCCAGGCGTCCTCGTCGAGCTCGGCCTCGACCGGCACCGGCAGGTCGCCGGCCACGCCTTCCGGCGGCATCACCAGCGGGCCCTTCTGCCCGCAGCCGGCGAGGGAGAACAGGCCCAGCAGGGCCAGGGCGATCGGCAGGCGCGTCTTCATGCCGCCAGTATACTGGCCGCGCACTTCACGGAGCGCGCCATGACCCTGCTGTGGATCCCCACCCTGCTGGCGCTGGCCTGCGCCGTGCTGGCCCTGGCCCTGCTGCGGCGCCCGCGACGCCGCTCCGCGCGCATGCTGCGGGTGTGCGCCGGCCTGCTGTTCGCCGTGCTGGCGCTGAGCCTGGGCCTGCTGGCGGCGGTGCTGATGCAGTTCCAGCGGCTGAGCGAGGACGTGCCGGTGGCGGTGGTCGAACTGCGCCAGACCGGGCCGCAGCGCTTCCAGGCCACCCTGGTGGCCGGCGAGCGCATCCGCCGCTACGAACTCCACGGCGACCAGTGGCAGCTCGACGCCCAGGTGCTGCGCTGGCGGCTGCCGGCCCTGCTGGCGGGCGCGCCACCGCTGTACCGGCTCGAACGCCTCTCCGGGCGCTATGTCGACATCGGCCGCGAGCGCGAGGCGCCGCGCAGCGTCCACGACCTCGGCGACGGGGCGCCGCCGGGGCTGGACCGGCTGGTCGAGCACTATCCGCGCTTCCTGCCCTTCATCGATGCCCAATGGGGCAGCGGCGCCTACCTGCCGATGGCCGACGGCGCCCGCTACGAAGTGCTGCTCAACCCCCGCGGCGGGCTCGTCGCCCGGCCGCTGGGGCCGCAGGAGTGAGCGCGCCTACTGCGCCACGCCCAGCTGGTCGAACATGAAGGCGTAGCTCTCGGCCCACTCGCGGAAGCGCTGGAAACGGCCGGAGCGGCCGCCGTGGCCGGCCTCCATCTGGGTGCGGAAGACGACCAGGCTGTCGTTGGTGCGGGTGGCGCGCAGGCGGGCGACGTACTTCGCCGGCTCCCAGTACTGCACCTGCGAATCCCACAGGCCGGTGCCGATGAACATCGCCGGGTAGTCCTGGGCGCTGATGTTGTCGTAGGGCGAGTAGGCGAGCATGTACTCGTAGAACACCGGGTCGGCGGGGTTGCCCCACTCGTCGAACTCGTTGGTGGTCAGCGGGATCGACTCGTCGAGCATGGTCGTGACCACGTCCACGAACGGCACCAGCGACAGGATCACGCGGTAGTCCTGCGGCGCCTTGTTGGCGATCGCCCCCATCAGCAGGCCGCCGGCGCTGCCGCCCATGGCGGCCACCCGGTCGGGCGCCGCCCAGCCCTCGGCCACCAGGAAGCGGGTGACGTCGATGAAGTCGGTGAAGGTGTTCATCTTGTTGAGCAGCTTGCCGTCCTCGTACCAGTGGCGGCCCATCTCCTGTCCGCCGCGGACGTGGGCGATGGCGTAGACCATGCCGCGGTCGACCAGGCTGATGGCGTTGTGGTTGAACGAGGGGTCGGAGCTGGAGCCGTAGGACCCGTAGGCGTACTGCAGCATCGCCGCGGTGCCGTCGCGCTGGAAGCCGTCGCGGTAGAGCACGGTCACCGGCACCTGGGTGCCGTCGCGGGCGGTGGCCCACAGGCGCTCGGTGCGGTAGTCGGCGGCGTCGAAGCCGCCCAGCACCTCCTGCACCTTCAGCGTGCGGCGCTCGCCGGTCTTCACGTTGAGCTCGTAGGTGGTGGTCGGGGTGGTCAGCGAGCTGTAGACGTAGCGCACCCAGTCGGTGGACGGGTCGGCGTTGACCGACAGCGCCATGGTGTAGGCCGACTCGTCGGCGGTGACGTAGTGGGCCTCGCCCTCTTCCGGCAGGATCCGCACCCGGGTCAGGCCGCCGGAGCGCTCGCCGATGGCGATGAAGTCGTCGAAGAGGTCGAAGCGGCTGATGAACACGTCGGCGTCGTGCGCGACCAGGTCGGTCCAGCGCGCGCGGTCGCCGATGTCGGCACCGGCCACCTGCATCAGGCGGAAGTTCGGCGCCTGCCAGTTGGTGCGCACCACCCAGCGCCCGGCCAGGTGGTCGGCGGAATACTCGAAATCACGCTCGCGCGGGGCGAAGACGGTGAACTCGACCGGATTGTCGGACGGGGCGCAGCGCATCTCGTTGGACACCGTGCTCTGCAGGTGGATGCAGACGTAGGCCTCCGAGGTGGTGGTGCCCACGCCCATGTAGAAGCTGTCGTCGGGCTCCTCGTACACCAGCACGTCCTCGGCGCGGCCGGCGCCGATCTCGTGCCGGCGCACGCGCTTGGACAGCAGGGTCACCGAGTCGTTCTCGACCCAGAAGAAGCTGCCGCTGTCGCCGGCCCAGGCGATCGAGGCCGAGGCGCCGCGCACCTCCACCGGCAGCAGCTCGCCGGTCTCCAGGTCCTTGACCCGGATGGTGTACTGGCGGCGGCCGACGTCGTCCTCGGCGTACGCCAGCAGGCGCTGGTCGGGGCTCACCTCCCAGTTGGCCACCTGGTAGAAGGCCTTGTCGGCGGCCAGCGCGTTGACGTCGAGCATGACCTCCTCGGGCGCGTCCATGCTGCCGCGGCGGCGGGCATGGATCGGGTACTCCTGCCCGGTCTCGAAGCGGGTGTAGTACCAGTAGTCGCGGTGCCGGTAGGGCACGCTGGAGTCGTCCTGCCGGATCCGGCCGATGAGCTCCTGGAACAGCGCCTCCTCGACCTCCGCCAGCGGCGCCATCACCGCGTCGGCGTAGGCGTTCTCGGCCTCGAGGTAGGCCAGCATCTCCGGGTCCTCGCGGGTGTCGTCGCGCAGCCAGTAGTACTCGTCGCTGCGGACCGCCCCGTGCGGGGCCTCCACGTCGTAGGGCCGCTGCTCGGCCACCGGCGGCGCCGGCAGGTCGGCCGCGGCGGCCAGCCGCGAATCCACCCGCTCGGCCGACGGGGCCTGGGCGGTGCGCGGAGCGTCGTTGTCGGAACAGGCGGTCAAGGCGAGGCAGGCGGCCAGCGCGGCGGCGAGGAGATGACGGGAGGCAAGCATGGGTGATCCTGGGTGAAGGTGGAAGGACGGCGGGCCGGGGCACTCGCGCCCCGGCCCGCGCCGGGTTCAGTCGGCCCTGCCGTGGAACAGACGTTCATACAGGAACGAGTAGGCCAGCGCCTGCATGTGCGCGGCCTGGCGGTTGTTCGCCGCACCGCCGTGCCCGCCCTCGATGTTCTCGTAGTAGGTCACGTCCTGCCCCATCGCCTCCATGCGCGCCATCATCTTGCGGGCGTGGCCCGGGTGGACGCGGTCGTCGCGGGTGGAGGTGGTGAACAGGGTCGGCGGGTAGGTCACGCCCTCGCGCAGGTTCTGGTAGGCGGAGAAGGTGCGGATGAACTCCCACTCCTCGGGGATGTCGGGGTTGCCGTACTCCGCCATCCACGAGGCGCCGGCCAGCAGACGGTGGTAGCGCTTCATGTCCAGCAGCGGCACCTGGATCACCGCCGCCCCGAACAGCTGCGGCCAGTGGGTGATCATGTTGCCGATCAGCAGGCCGCCGTTCGATCCGCCCTGGATGCCCAGGCGCTCGGGACGGGTGACCCCGCGCTCGATCAAATCCTCGGCCACCGCGGCGAAGTCCTCGTAGGCGCGCATGCGGTTCTCGCGCAGCGCGGCCTGGTGCCAGCGCGGGCCGTATTCGCCGCCACCGCGGATGTTGGCGACCACGTAGGCGCCGCCCTGGCTGGTCCAGGCGCGGCCGGCGGCGGCGCTGTAGCTGGGCGTGAGCGAGATCTCGAAGCCGCCGTAGCCGTAGAGCAGGGTCGGGGTGTCGCCGTCGAGCGCGATGTCCTCGCGGGCGACCAGGAAGTACGGCACCCGGGTGCCGTCGGCGCTGGTGGCGAAGTGCTGGCTGATGGCCAGGCCCGAGGCGTCGAAGAAGTCCGGCAGCTGGCGCAGCTTCTCCGGCTCCGAGCCGATCTCGCCGATGTAGAGCGTGGTCGGGGTGATGAAGTCGGTCACCGTCATGAAGAAGGCGTTGGACTCGTTGGCGTCGATGGCGCTGATGCCCACGGTGCCGAAGTCCGGCGCACCGACCAGCGGCTCGCGGCGCCAGCCGTCCTCGCCCGGGGTCAGGACGTAGATGCGGTTGTTGACGTCGTCGAGGACGTTGAGGAACAGGTGGTCGCGCAGCGCGCCGAAGCCGGCCAGCGAGGTGGTCTCGGTGGGCTCGAAGAGCACCTCGAAGTCGCGGCCACCGGCCATGAAGTCGTCGAACTTCGCCAGCAGCAGGGAGCCTGCGGCATAGGTGCGGCCGCCGACCTCCCAGGGCTGGCGCAGCTCCAGGTACAGGTAGTCGCGGAAGGCGCCCTTGTTGGCGCTGTTGGGCGCGTCGACCTTGACCAGCCGGCCGTCACCGGTGCGGTGGTAGATCTCGTTGTTGTAGAAGGCGATGGTGCGGCTGACGAAGTCGCGCTCGAAGCCGGGGGTGTTGTCGCGGAAGGCGGCGATGTACATGTCCTCGGGCCGGCCCTCGAAGATGCCCTCGGCCTGCTCCATCGGGGTGCCGCGGCGCCACTGGCGCACGGTGCGCGGGTAGCCGGACTCGGTCATCGAGCCCTCGCCGAAGTCGGTGAAGACGTAGACGGTGTCGGCGTCGATCCATCCCATGCCGCCCTTGGCCTCCGGGCGCTGGAAGCCGCCCTCGACGAAGGCCCGCGAGGGCACGTCGAACTCGCGGGTGACGGTGGCGTCGGCGCCGCCGCGGGAGAGGTTGACCAGGCAGCGCTCGTAGGCCGGACGCAGGCACGAGGCGCCGGCCCAGACCCAGTTCTCGCCCTCGGCCTCGGCCAGGGCGTCGAGGTCGATCACGACCTCCCATTGCGTGTTGCCGCCGCGGTACTGCTCCAGCGTCGTGCGGCGCCACACGCCGCGTACGTTGTTCTGGTCGCGCCAGAAGTTGTAGTAGTGGTCACCGAGCTTGTTGACGTAGGGGATGCGATCGTCGGAGTCGAGGATGGCCAGCAGGTCCTCGCGCAGGCGGTTGAAGCCGTCGGTGGCCTCGAAGTGCGAGGTGGTGCGCTCGTTGCGCTCGCGCACCCAGTCCAGTGCGCGCTCGCCGTCGACGTCCTCCAGCCACAGGAACGGGTCTTCGCTTTCGCTCACGTCGGAAATCCTGGTGTTCGGGGAATCGGTCTGGGCCATCGCCAGCGGCGCGGCCAGCAGGGCCGAGGCCAGCATCCAGGCCAGGGGGGTCTTGGACATGGGTTCCTCCATCGTCGGTCCGGCGGCCGGGGGCCGCTCCAGCCCCGGGAAGCTAGCACGCCGCCGCCGGCTCAGCGCGTGACTTTCGGCATGCCCGGGGCCAGCGGCCGGGACAGGCGCAGACCGTCGCAGCCGTCGTGGTAGTAGCCCGGCAGCCGCCGTACCGTCGCGAAGCCCAGCGCGGCGTACAGCCCGATGGCCGCGGCGTTGTCCGCACGCACCTCCAGGTCCAGCCGCCCCGCCCCGCCGGCCGCCGCAAGCGCCAGCGCGTCGGCCACCAGCGCCCGGCCCAGGCCGTGCCCGCGCAGGGCCGGGTCGACCACCAGCGAGTACAGCCGCGCCGCGGCGCTGCCGGCGCGGCGCAGCACCAGGCTGGCGCCGGCCACCACCCCGTCGGCCTCGGCCACCCGCAGCCGGGCGCGCGGGTTGCGCAGGTGGTGGCGGTATTGCCGCGGGCTGAGGCGGTCGCCCGGGAAGCCGGCCTCCAGCGCCAGCAGGGCCGGCAGGTCGGCGGCGGTGGCGTCGCGCAGGCGCGGGGGGGCGGTCATGCGGCGATGATGCGCCGGCGGCCGGCCCGCCGGGAAGCCGCCGGCACAACGGCCGGCAACGGCCCGGCGCCACCCCCTTCCCGCCGGCCGCGAAACTGTCAGACTTCGGTCAGCCAAGGAGACCGCGCATGAGCCGTCTGCTGATCGTCGTCGAGAAACCCGGCGACTGGGGGGTCTACCACCCCTCCGAGAACGTCGTCACCGCCACCGACTACCTCAAGCGGCCGCTGGTCGACGGCGAGCGCGTGCAGGTCATCAACCTGTGCCGCGGCTACCGCTACCTGGGCCTGGGCTACTACGTCTCGCTGCTGGCCGAGGCCCGCGGCCACAAGGTCATCCCCTCGGTGCGCACGATCAACGACCTGCGCCGGCGCTCGCTGTACGGGGTGGACATCGAGGACCTCAACCAGAAGCTCGACCGGCTGATGCCCGACGACGGCAGCACCAGCTTCCAGGCCACGGTCTGCTTCGGCCGCACCCGCCACGCGCCGCTGGCCGAACTGGCCCGGCAGGTGTTCGAGGCCTTCCCCTGCCCGATCCTGAAGCTGGAGTTCAGCCGCCAGCGCAGCTGGCAGATCAGCGCCGTGCGCCCGGTCGCCCTGCACCTGCTCAACGAGGCCCAGGAGGACCTGTTCGCCGCCGCGCTCGACGCCTTCAGCCGCACCATCTGGCGCAGGCCGCGGGCGCGCCGCCGCTACCGTTTCGACCTGGCCATGCTGCACGACCCCGACGAGGCGATGGCGCCGTCGAACCCGAAGGCGCTGCGCCGCTTCATCGAGGCCGGCCGCGCCCTGGAGATCGACGTCGACCCGATCGGGCGCCAGGACTATGCCCGGCTGGCCGAGTACGACGGCCTGTTCATCCGCGAGACCACCGCCCTGGACCACCACACCTACCGCTTCGCCCACCGCGCCGAGCGCGAGGACATGGTGGTGATCGACGACCCGACCTCGATCCTGCGCTGCACCAACAAGATCTACCTGCACGACCTGCTGCAGGCGCGGAAGCTGCCGGTGCCGCGCACCGAGGTGGTGTTCCGCGACGACGCCGCCGGCCTGGCCGCCCTGCCCGACCGGCTGGGCTTCCCGATCGTGCTCAAGATCCCCGACGGCAGCTTCTCGCGCGGCATCAGCAAGGTCGACAGTGTCGAGGCCCTGCGCGCGGCCGCCGCGCAGCTGTTCGAGCACACCGCCCTGCTGCTGGCCCAGGAGTACTTCTACACCGAGTACGACTGGCGCATCGGCGTGCTGGCCGGGCAGCCGCTGTACGCCTGCCAGTACTTCATGTCGCGCGGGCACTGGCAGATCTACGAGCACACCGGCGCCGGCACCCGCTCCGGCGGCTTCCGCACCCTGCCGGTGCGCGATGCGCCGGCGGAGGTGGTCAAGCTGGCGGTGAAGGCCAGCGCGGCCATCGGCGACGGCCTCTACGGCGTGGACATCAAGGCCGGCGGCGACCGCGTCGCGGTCATCGAGGTCAACGACAACCCCAACATCGACGCCGGCGTCGAGGACGGCTACCTGGGCGAGGACCTCTACCGCCGGATCATGGAGGAATTCCTGCGAAGGATGGAGCGCAAGCGGGCGGGGCGGCGGGGCTGAGAATCGGGGGCCGGCTTGATCCGGCGGCGACGGCACCGGAGACTGGAGCGCCCAACTCGGCAGGACGCCGGGAGCCTCGCATCCGCTGGACTTGCAGACCACCGCGCCGCACCGGCGCAGCCGCCGCCGCGATCTGCGGTGTCCTGATCGCCCTGGGCGCCGGCGGCCTGGCCGGCTGCGCCCGGACCGGGCCGCCGCTGCACCGCTTCGACTACGAGGCCCTGCATCGCGCCGGCCTGATCGACGGGATGACCGCCATCGGCGTGCGCCACACCGGCCCCGACGCCGGCCGGCTGGTGGTGCGCTCGCTGCACCCCGGCGCCGCCCCCGCGGTGACCGGCATCCACGGGCGCAGCACGCTGTTGACCCGGCACGGCACCCACGGCGCGCTGTCGGTGGACTGGACCGTCTCGACCCTCGACGACGCCGTGCCCGCGCCCGACCCGCTGGTCGAGGCGCTGCTCGAACGCACCGAAGCCTTCCTCCACGCGCTGCCCTGGCGCGCACTGGATGCCTATGCCTTCGAGCTGGTGCTGGCGCCGCCGGGCCGGGCGGTCGACGCCAGCGTCCGCGACCGCTTCCGCGGCCGGCCCCGGCTGACCCTGGTCGTGCCGGTCCCGGCGGCCGAGCAGCCGCCCAGCCCGCAGGACGTGGTGAACCTGCTGCTGCGTGCGCTGCCCACCCTGGCCCACGAGGTCCACCACTTCGACGCCACCTGGCAGCGCCGCTTCGGCGACTACCCCGGCGACCTGCGAAAGGAGGAGGCCACCGCCTATCTGGTCGGACACTGCCTGCTGGTCGACCTGGCCACCGGCCTGCGCGAGCGCGGCGTGACGATGCGGGTGCGGACCGGCCCCCTGCTGGACACCGCGGACGCCGACGCCTTGGCCGACACCTTCGGCCCGTCGGGCGCCGGCCAGCTGGATGCGGCCCGGCGGCTGCTGGGTGCCGCGGAGGCGGCGACCGGGGACGCGGCGGAGGCCCTCGACCCCGGGCGACTTGAAACCCTGCAGGCCCGGTGCGCCCTGCTGCTGTCGAGCGACGGATAGGTCGCGGTCCCGAGAAGCCCGTTCGTCGCGACCCCGATTCGACGTCGTGATCGTGGCGTCCAAGCCAGCGATGACAGCGTAATTGCGTCTGCTGGCCGGGCCATCCACAGATTCGACAGCCCGAACAGCGTCACCAGCTGCGCGGTGTTCTTCGCCAAGCCCCGGAAACGCACCTTCGTGAAGCCGAACTGCAGCTTGATCACCCGGAACGGGTGCTCAACGCGAGCCCGAACCTTGGCCTTGAGATGCTCGATGTGTTCGACGATGTCGCGGTGCTCGCCAGGTGCCAGCTTCCCCATGTCATGGCGTCGCCGCGCAATCCGAAACTCGACATCCACGCCCTTGAGCTCTTCGCGCTTCTCTGCCCCGGTATAGCGGCCATCGCCTTAGACCACCTGCTCCTCGCCATGCAGCAGCGCACCCAGCTGGGTCACGTCGGCGATGTTGGCCGGTGTCGTGGTCACCGAGTGCACCAGGCCCGAGCTGGCATTCACGCCGGCGTGTGCCTTCATGCCGTGGTACCACTGCTTGCCCTTCTTCACCTGATGCATCTCCGGATCACGCCTGCCTTCGGCGTTCTTCGTGGAGCTCGGCGCGTGGATGATCGTGGCGTCCACGATCGTGCCCTGCTTCAGCAGCAGCTTCTTCTCGGCCACATAGGCATTCGGTGCCGCAAAGGCCAATATAGATCTGCGCCAGATTTTCAAAGCAGTTGGAGCTCTTCCGTCAGGCCCAGTCGAACCGAGTAATCCTGACACCGAAGCGCGAGCGGCCGCCGTACCGAACTCGCGATTAATAGCACCCGTTATACCCAAGCTGCCAGAATTACCAACCCTGCTGGCCGCAAATACTATTTCTCCAATCACAGGCGTCTCGGTAGCGAGCGCTCTATTGCAGACTTACGCCAGCTCGATAGGGTCGACTCGGGAAAGCGTTATGCTAGACACATAGCAATAAATGCTTCGCTGTGAAAAAACCAGTTACCTTCTAACTGCCCTGACCAGCCCAACGAGGCAGAGCATACCCATGAGAGCAAAACCACACCCGACGAGCATATTGTAATCGCCGAAGTCAAATCTTAGGCCATGCCTGCGAGAGTAAATTCCATCATTAAAAAAAAAGGCCAATGAGACCACAAACAGCGCCACACTCATAAATCCGAATATCAATAAGGGGCAGAGTTTCACTCGCCTGGCTCCCCGAGCAGTAAATCCAGTAGCGCATCTGTTGCTAGCTTGCCACCGAAGCCGATTGCCTGGCCAGGATTTCCGGGGGGCGCCGGAGAAACAAACCCTTCAACAACATCTGCACCGAATTGAATCACGCGTGGATCAGATGCCCCGCACATGGCAGCGATACGAGCGCGACTCCAATGAGTGGCTGCCACCTTACCTGCCGCCGGGACAGCGGGCGCTGCACCAGTGACGGCAGGTGGCGCGGCAGCTGCTGTCCCCACGGCCAAACTCGTGTACAGATGCATCTTGATGTAGCTCCAGAGCGCTTTGGCATGCCCAGCCTGGTAGCTTCGATGAAGGTGACGCGCCCTAAGCCCAAGCGGATCAAAACTAGACATCGGGTTACCAGACACATAGGCATACGTATTCAACCCCCCAGCCAACCCGATCGGGTCGCTCTGCGTGTAGCGCCCCGTGTGCGGATCGTACGTCCGGAAGTGGTTGTAGAACAGCCCGCTCTCCGCGTCCCAGTACTGGCCCGGGAAGCCGATGTTGAGCCCGCGCGGCAGGCTGCTGGAGAGCACCCGGCGCTCGAAGGCGTGGTTCTCCGCATGCCACACCCGGGTGCCGGCGGCATTGGTCACCGCCTCGGGCCGGCCCAGGTGGTCGGTGTGCACCGCGAAGCGCTCGCCCTCGTGCATCAGGCCGATCAGCTGGCTGCCCAGCCAGATGGTGTAGCGCGGCACGCCCGGGTTGGTCGGGTTGGTCTCGAACGACAGCTGCCCGCCGGGCAGGTAGCCGTAGCGCCACAGGGCGGTCTGCTGCCCGCTGGCGTTGAACTCGCGCTTGCTGATGCGCTGGCCCAGGCCGTTGTAGCCGTACTCCGTCTCCCCGGCCGGCAGGGTGATGCACTCGCCGGTGCCCATGCAGTTGAGGGCGTCTGACGACCGCGAGACGCGCGAGAGCCGGTTGAAGCCGTCGTAGTCGTAGTGCGTCGTCGTGCTGAGGGTGCGGACGCTGGTCTGGTTGCCCAGGACATCGAGGGTGTACTCCCGCGCGCTGGACGCCGACTGCGCTCGCAGGATGCCGAAGCCGTCGGTCTCCAGCAGACGGTTGGAGTCCGGGGCCACGCTGTAGAGACTGGCCCCGGCCGGGACCTGGTGGCGGGTCCGGTTGCCGTTGGCGTCGTAGGCGAAGCTCGCCGGCAGGCTGCCGCCAACCGTGGTCAAGCGGCCGAGGTCGTCGTAGCCGTAGCTCTGGCTGGCCAGGCTGGGCGTGAAGCCGCGCTGGATGGCGGTGATCTCGTCGAAGGCGTTGTAGCTGAGCTGGTTGTCCAGCACGCCGGGCACCCGCACCCGGGTCAGTCGCCCGCTGGTGTCATGGCTGCGCTCCAGCGTGTGGCCGTTGCCGTAGGTCAGGCTGTGCAGGCCCGCCGAAGCGGCATCGCAACTGCCACCTGTCGATCCACGGTCCGAGGGGCTATCCCGACCGCACTACGGAAATGCAATGGACGAACCAGAGTATTCCCGACACCGAAAAGACGACCACGCCAACGGTCGCAGTTGCTCCGCCAGCACGCTGCATGCCAAGAAATACTTCCATGGCTGCGCCGACAAAGAACAACACCACACCCACGAAGATGGCGATACCAGCTGGTCTGGCGATACGTCCGACCAACGTGCTCTGACTCTTCCCGTTCATCGTCGGCGGATTCAACTCCAGATCGTAACGCGGGTTCGGGTTTCCTCGAGGAAGACCTCGATGGGCATTCTCAAGCCTAGCGCTTGGCAAGGCCGCGTGCTGATGCAGCGTTCGACCTCGGCGATCTCAGCGTTGCTGTCCGTGGCAGCGTCGTACGCCCCCGGGGTAGGCACTGGCGGACGAGCCCGTTGTGGCTTCGTGTTGAAGGCGCGCTGCCAGAAAGCCGGATAGTGCTTCATGCGTCCGGGATTTCCGGAAGGCGTCCGGGAGTTCCGGAAGGGGGCGGCATCGTGTCACGACCTGGGCACGGACGCCGACAGTCCCGATCCTAGCCCGCCAGGGCCCCGCGACACACCCACCACCACCTCCCATGCCTGGGCTTCGTCCAGCGCCTCAACACCGCCGCGCCTGCGAAAACGGCCGGCGGCGGCCGGGCCCGGGGACGAGGATCCGGGCCCGGGCCGCCGACAGCCGGGCAAACAGGGTGTGGCGCCACAGCACCGACAGCGCGGCGAGCGGGGCCCCGACCAGCCACAGCGGCAGCCAGCCCAGCGGCCCGACGTGGCCGCGCGCCGCCGGCAGCAGCGCGCAGGCCAGCAGGCCCAGGGCCAGCGCCTGCAGCAGCAGCTGGGTGGCGCGGGTGCGGAAGGCGTGCAGCGGGTCGTGGGTCGGGGGCATGGCGGGCTCCGGTGCGTGGCGTGGGCGACAGCCTGCCGGCGCCCCTTCTCACGGGCTGAGACGGCCTCGACGCCGCCTGCACGGGGCCGCGCCCAGGCTGCGCGCATGCCCACCCCGCGCCGCCCCAGCCACCTGCTGCTGCCCGCCCTGGCCCTGCTGCTGGCGGTGGCCGGCTGCGCCTCCACCGGACGCCCCGACATGCCGCCACTGCGCACCGACGCCCGCGTCGACCTCGAGCGCTTCATGGGCGAATGGTTCGTCATCGCCCACATCCCCTACTGGCCCGAGCGCGGCAAGGTCGCCACCCGCGACATCTACGCCCTGCGCGAGGACGGCCGCATCGACAACGTGTTCGCCTTCCAGGCCGACTTCGACCGCCCCGAGCGGCGCTGGAACGGGGTCTCGGAGGTGGTGCCGGGCAGCCACGGCGCCCACTGGCGGGTGCAGTTCGTGTGGCCGTTCAAGACCGACCTGCTGGTGCTCGAGGTGGACCCGGACTACCGGTGGGCCCTGCTGGGCCACCCGGGCCGGCGCATGGCCTGGGTCTTCGGGCGCGAGGCGGTGATGGACGATGCGCTGTACGCCGACCTGCGCGCCCGCTTCGCCGGCTTCGGCTACGACCCGCAGGACCTGCTGCGGGTGCCGCAGGTGCCCGCACAGCGCGGGCAGCCGGGCTTCGCCGACTACTGAGGCCGGCGCCCGGCCAGCACCGGATGCTGGGCCTCGAAGGCGTCGATGGCCTCGGTGGCCGCCTGCCGGCCCAGCGCGATGAGTTCCTTCGCCCGCCAGAACTCGTAGAACAGGGCGGTGTCGGCGGGCACCTTCACCAGCACGTCGGGCGGGTCCATCGCCAGCTGGACGCGTGCGATCTGCATCTGCATGGTGTCCAGCGACTTGGCCATGAGCTGCATCAGGCCCGGCGACTGCGGCCGCTCCGGCGCCCTGGAGCGCTCGGTGAAGCCCTCGATCATCGACGTGAGCCGGGCCCGCAGGCCCTCCGGCGCGGCGTCCTCGGCCACCGGCGGCGTCTCGCCGTCGGCGGCGGACTGGTTGGGCGGGCTGAAGTGCTGGCCGCTGATGCGGGCGTTGACGTCCACGGCGATGGTCAGGTCGGTGTGGGCCAGCCGGGTGGCGGCCATCGGCACCGGCGCCAGCAGGCCGCCGTCGACCAGCTCGCGGCCGTTGATCACGTGCGGGGTGAACACCATCGGGATCGCGATCGAGGCGCGGATGGCGTCGAACAGCGGGCCGCGGGTCAGCCAGATCTCGCGCTGGGCGCGCAGGTCCACCGCCACGGCCAGGTAGGGCAGCGGCAGATCCTCGATGCGGTGGTCGCCGACCATCTCGCGCAGGGCCTCGATGATCCGCTCGCCCTTGATCAGGCCCGGGTTGCCGAAGGTGAAGTCCAGCAGCTTCAGCACCCCGGCGCGCTCCAGCGTCACCACCCAGTCGGCGTAGTCGGCCAGGCGCCCGGCGGCGTAGATGCCGCCGACCAGGGCCCCCATCGAGGAGCCGCCGATGGCGGCGATGCGGTAGCCGCGCCGCTCGATGGTCTGGATGGCGCCGACGTGGGCCAGGCCGCGGGCACCGCCGGCGCCCAGCACCAGGGCCACCCGCGGCCGCTGGTCGGCAGCCTCGGCGGTGGCCGGCGGGCCCTTCACGGTCGCGTCGGTCGCCTCCACCTCAGTCCCCGTAGGCCGACAGGGCCAGGGTCAGCAGGGTGCGCGCCTGCTGGCGCAGCGCCGGCGGGTCGACGATCTCGGCGTCGGCACCGTAGCGCAGCACGTCCATCAGCAGCTCGCGGGCGTGGCTGTAGGGCAGGCGCAGCTCGTAGCGGCCGTCGGGCAGCATCCGGCCCTCCTGCTTGGAGTGCCAGTGTTCGTCGGCGACCCAGCGCGCGGCCTTGGCCGAGAACACGATGGTGGCCCAGGCCTTCGGGGCGCCGGAGAAGATGCCGTAGCTGGAGGCCAGGTGCTGGTTGAGCTCGGCGTCGGGCAGGTCCTGGGCCGCGGCCTCCAGCACCCGGGCGCCGGCGATGCGGTCCACGGCGAAGCTGCGCAGCGCCTCGCGGTCGTGGTCGAGGGCGTCGAGGTACCAGTTGTCGCGGTAGTGGGTCAGGCGCTGCGGCGAGACCGTGCGGCGGGTGCGCTCGTTGGTCGAGCGGGCCCGGTAGTCGAAGGCCAGGCGGCTGCGGTCGAGCACGGCGGTGGCGACGATCTTGAAGGCGTGCTCGTCCAGGCGGCGGCTGCCGCTGGCGATCACCCGCACCCGCTCCACCGGCCAGCGCTTGCCGCCGGCCTGCTGCGAGAGCAGCGCATCGATGCGCCCCTTCAGCGGCGCCAGCGCGCTCGACAGCACGCCCTGGCCGGTGCTTTCCAGCAGCTGGTGGGCGGCCAGCAGCGCGTGCAGCTCGTCGGAGTTCAGCCACAGGCCGGGCAGCTCGAAGCGCTCGCCCTCGCCGGTCTGGTAGCGGATCGCCGCCTGGCCCTCGCCCTCGCTCTCGATCGGCGCGCCAAGCGCGTCGCGCAGGAAGGCGATGTCGCGGTAGAGCGTGGCGCGCGAGCAGCCCAGTTCCTCCATCAGCGCGGCCAGCGGCACCGGGTAGCGGGCCACGCCGAGGCGGCGATGGATGGCGAGGATGCGTTCGTAGCGGTCCATGGCGGGCGTCGGTTCGGGCTCGGGACAGTCTAGGGCCCCGCCCCGCCGCTTAGAAGCCGACCTGCAGGATCAGCAGGTTCTCGCCGCGGTTGCGGCCGCCGGAGTTGGCGTTGGACAGGTGCCGCAGCGACAGCGCCACGCGGTCGTTGAAGCGGTAGCCCACGCCGGTCATGAACTGCCCGTAGCGCGAGAGCACCTCGGTGTCGGAATCGGTCAGGGCCACGCCGCCCTGGGCGAACCAGCCGCGCCAGGTGAAGCGCTTGGAGACGGCCAGGAAATTCACCGACGGCGTCGACAGGCGGGCGTCGCTGCGGCCGCGGATGTGGCCGGCCATGAACTCCCACGGGTGCCGGGCGTCGGTCAGCCAGCCGACCATCACCGCCTCCGAGGAGACGCCGTCGACCTCGTCGACCCAGGCCAGGCCGACCTCCACGCCGGCCCGGGCCGGCGGGGCGACGAACAGCAGCAGGCCGGCCGCCAGGGCCAGCAGGGGGTGTGCGGCGGAAATGCGCATGCGGACGGATCCGTGTCGGTCGGGGGAGGCGGGAAATGTAGCGCGTCGCGGCCTGTACCGTCCGTGACGGCATCAGGACAGGCCGTTTCATGCACGACACTGCCGGCCCGAGCAGGCACACTTGCGGCCATGCCGATACCGCCCGAACAGCTCCAGCGACCGCCCGGCGACCGCGTGGAGACCACCACCTGCTACATGTGCGCCTGCCGCTGCGGCATCCGGGTGTGGCTGCGCGACGGCCAGGTGCGCTACATCCAGGGCAACCCCGAGCACCCGGTCAACCGCGGCGTGCTGTGCGCCAAGGGCTCGGCCGGGGTCATGCAGCACCTGAGCCCGGCGCGGCTGCGCAAGCCGCTGCTGCGCGTGGGCGAGCGCGGCAGCGGCGAGTTCCGCGAGATCGAGTGGGACGAAGCCCTGGGCATCGCCACCGGCTGGCTGGGCGCGGTGCGCGAGCGCAACCCCGACGAGCTGGCCTTCTTCACCGGCCGCGACCAGTCGCAGGCCCTGACCGGCTGGTGGGCGCAGCAGTTCGGCACGGTCAACTACGCTGCCCACGGCGGCTTCTGTTCGGTGAACATGGCCGCCGGCGGCCTGTACACGCTGGGCGGCAGCTTCTGGGAGTTCGGCGAGCCGGACTGGGAGCACTGCCGCTACCTGCTGCTGTGGGGCGTGGCCGAGGACCACGACTCCAACCCGATCAAGCTGGGCCTGGGCCGGCTGAAGGCCAGCGGGGCGAAGATCGTGGCGATCAACCCGGTGCGCTCGGGCTATGGGGCCATCGCCGACGAGTGGGTCGGCATCCGCCCCGGCACCGACGGCCTGCTGGCGTTCGCGCTGATCCACGAACTGCTGCGCACCGACCGCATCGACCTGGATTACCTGGTGCGCTACACCAACGCGCACTGGCTGGTGCTCGACGACCCCGGCGGGCCGCAGGACGGCCTGTTCGCCCGCGACGACCAGGGCCGCGCCCTGTGCTGGGACCGCGCCAGCGACAGCGCGGTGCCGGCGGAGGGCACCGGCATCCAGCCGGTGGTGGTGGGCCGGCGCAGCCTGCCCGACGGCCGCAGCGCCCGTCCAGCCTTCGAGCACGTCGCCGAACGCTACCTCGACCCGGCCTTCGCGCCCGGGGCGGTGGCCGAACGCTGCGGGGTGCCGGCGGACACCATCCGCCGGCTGGCGCGCGAGATCGCCCAGGCCGCCTTCGAGTCCAACCTGGTCCTGCCCCAGGCCTGGACCGACACCCACGGCCAGGCCCACGGGACCATGGTCGGGCGGCCGGTCGCCATCCACGCCATGCGCGGCATCTCCGCCCACGCCAACGGCTTCCACACCTGCCGCGCCCTGCACCTGCTGCAGCTGCTGCTGGGCGCGGTCGACAGCCCCGGCAGCTTCCGCTTCCAGCCGCCGTTCCCCAAGCCGATCCCGCCGCCGAACCGCCCCGGCCGCCAGCGCCGCGATGACGGCAGCCTCGACGCCGCGCCGCTGGGCTTCGTGCACGGGCCCGAGGACCTGCTGGTCGACGCCGAGGGCCGGCCGCGGCGCATCGACCACGCCTACTCCTGGGGCTACCCGCTGGCCGCGCACGGGATGATGCACACCCTGCTGCGCAACGCCGCCGAGGGCGACCCCTACCGCATCGACACCGTGCTGATGTTCATGGCCAACATGAGCTGGAACTCGGCGATGAACACGCGGCAGACGCTTGAGTGGCTGACCGCGAAGGACGACGAGGGCGGCTACCGCATCCCGCACATCATCTACGCCGACGCCTACGCCTCGGAGATGGTCGCCTACGCCGACCTGGTGCTGCCCGACACCACCTACCTGGAGCGCCACGACTGCATCAGCCTGCTGGACCGGCCGATCTCCGACGCCGACGGCGCCGCCGACGCGATCCGGCAGCCGGTGGTCGACCCGCGCGTTGACGACCCCGGCCGCGACGTGCGGCCGTTCCAGTCGGTGCTGCTGGAGCTCGGCGCCCGGCTGGGCCTGCCGGGCCTGGTCGACGCCGAGGGCGCGCCGGTGTACCGCGACTTCGCCGACTACATGGTCCGCCACGAGCGCGCGCCCGGCGTGGGCCTGCTGGCGGGCTGGCGCGGCGACGGCCAGGCGCAGGGCAAGGGCCCGCCCAATCCCGACCAGCTGGCGCGCTACATCGCCAACGGCTGCTTCTGGCGGCACGAGGTCCCGGCCCCGGGGCGCTACTTCAAGATGGCCAACCGCGACTACCTGCAGTGGGCGGCCGGCCTGGGCTTCATCGGCGGCACCGGCCCCATCGTGCTGCAGCTGTATTCGGAAACCCTGCAGCGCTTCCGGCTGGCCGCGCACGGCCACGGCGAGCACCAGCCGCCGGAGCACGAGCGCGGGCGCGTGGCGCGCTACTTCGACCCGCTGCCGATCTGGTACCCGCCCTTCGAGGGCGCGCAGGGCGGCGGCGAGGCGGAATTCCCGCTGGCGGCGGTGACCCAGCGGCCGATGTTCATGTACCACGCCTGGGGTTCGCAGAACGCCTGGCTGCGGCAGATCGCCGGCAGCAACCAGCTCCACGTCCACCCCGACACCGCCGCGCGCTTCGGCGTCGCCGACGGCCAGCTGGCGGTGCTGCGCTCGCACCTGGGCGAGATGACCGTGCCGGTGCGGGTGAGCGCGGACATGCACCCGGACACGGTGTGGACCTGGAACGCGATCGGCAAGCGCCGCGGCGCCTGGCGCCTGCACCCCGACGCGCCGGAGGGCCGCGAGGGCTTCCTGCTCAATCCGCTGATCTCCGACCGCACCCCCGATGGCCGCCACGCCAACGCCGACCCGGTCACCGGCCAGGCGGCCTGGTTCGACCTGCGGGTGAGCCTGGCGCCGGCGCCGCCGGGCGCGCTGCCCTCGCCGGCCTTCCCGGTGCTGGATCTGGGCAGGGCCGGGGAGGAACCGCTACGCTTTGCCGCGCAGCCCCCGACCGTCCACCCGCGCTGATCCGCACCCACCGCCAAGGATCCCCCTGATGGGCCTGGAAGCCATCCTCACGTTGCTGGTGCTGGTCGCAGCCATCGCGCTGTTCGCCACCGAGAAGCTGCCCGTGGACGTGGTGGCGATGCTGGTGCTGGCCAGCCTGCTGGTGCTGGGCATCGTCTCGCCGGCCGAGGCGCTCAGCGGCTTCTCCAGCCAGGCGACGGTCACGGTGGCGGCGATGTTCGTGCTCAGCGCAGGGCTGATGCGCACCGGCGCGCTGAAGGCGGTGTCGCGGCTGCTGGCGGCGATCAAGCAGGGCTGGCTGTTCATGCTCACGGTGATGGTGGCGGTGGCCGGGCTGTCGGCCTTCGTCAACAACACCCCGGTGGTCGCGGTGTTCCTGCCGCTGGTGCTGGCGGTGGCGGCGGCGAACAAGTTCTCCGCCTCCAAGGTGCTCATCCCGATGTCGTATGCCGCGCAGATGGGTGGCGTGTGCACGCTGATCGGCACCTCGACCAACCTGCTGGTGCACGCGCTGATGCAGGACCTGGGCTACACCGGCTTCGGCCTGTTCGAGTTCGCGCCGCTTGGCCTGATCACCATGGCCGCGGGCATGGCCTACCTGATGCTGACCAGTCCGTGGCTGCTGCCGGACCGGCGCACCGCCGAGCTGACCGAGAACTACGAGCTGGGCAAGTACATCACCGAGCTGCGGGTGCAGCCGGACTCGCCGCTGATCGGCCGTTCGGTGGCCGAGGCCAAGCTGGGCGAGAAGCACGGCCTGTACGTGCTGGAGCTGCTGCGCGGCGAGGAGAAGGTGTGGTCGCCGCGCGCGGAGAAGCTGCAGGTCGACGACATCCTGCTCATCCGCGGCGACTGGGCGAAGATCACCGACCTGAAGAACCGGGCCAAGCTGGAGTTCGAGCCGGAGTTCGAGCTGCGCGACGAGCAGTTCATCGACGACGACCAGGTGCTCACCGAGGTCATGGTCTCGCCGGGCTCGCGCTTCATCGGCCACTCCATCGCCGAGCTGGAGTTCAACTGGCACTACAACGCCACCGTGCTGGCCATCCACCGCCGCGGCGAGGTGCTGCGCGAGAAGCTCAAGCACGTGAAGCTGACCGTCGGCGACGTGCTGCTGATGCTGGCGCCGGCCGAGGAGATGTCCAGCTTCCGCCGCAACGCCAACCTGGTCGTGCTCACCGAGCGCGACGAGGACACCGGCTCGAACGTGCGCGCGTGGATTTCGGTCGGCGTCATGGTCGCCGTGGTCGCGGTCGCCTTCCTGGAGATCCTGCCGATCGTGGCCAGCGCGATCCTGGGTGCGATCGCGCTCATCCTCACCCGCTGCCTGGAGCCCGAGGAGGCCTACGAGGCGATCGACTGGCGGGTGATCATGCTGCTCGCCGGCGTGCTGCCGCTGGGCATCGCGCTGCAGAACACCGGCGCGGCCGGGGCCATCGCCAGCGGGGCCATGGCCCTGGTCGGCCCCTGGGGGCCGGTCGCGGCCCTGGCCACGGTCTACCTGCTCACCGCGGTGCTGACCGAGGCGATGAGCAACAACGCCTCGGCGGTGCTGCTCACGCCGATCGCGGTGGCCTCGGCGGTGGCGCTGGAGGTCAACCCGATCCCGTTCGCGGTCGCTGTGGCCTTCGCCGCCTCCACCAGCTTCGCGACCCCGGTGGGCTATCAGACCAACACCATGGTCTACAACGCCGGCGGCTACCGCTTCAACGACTTCGTGAAGATCGGCGTGCCGCTGAACCTGCTGTTCTTCGTCATCGCGGTGATCTTCATCCCGAGGATCTGGCCGCTGTGACCGACCTGCCGCGCACCACCGGCCGTCGCCTCGGGCTGGTCATCGACCTGGACACCTGCGTGGGCTGCCACGCCTGCGCGGTGAGCTGCAAGCAGTGGAACAGCACCGGCGTGGCCGGCCCGCTGACCGACCAGGACCCCTACGGCCCGGCGCCGACGGGTCCGTGGCTGAACCGGGTGCACAGCTACACCGTCGACGGCGACGGGGCCGGTGCACCGGCGATGACCCTGCACTTCCCGCGCTCGTGCCTGCACTGCGCCAATGCCGCCTGCGTCACCGTGTGCCCGACCGGGGCCAGCCACAAGCGCGCCGCGGACGGCATCGTGCTGGTCGACGAGGACCTGTGCATCGGCTGCCAGCTGTGCAGCTGGGCCTGCCCGTACGGCGCGCGCGAGTATTCCCACGCCGAGGGGGTGATGAAGAAGTGCACCCTGTGCGTGGACCGCATCGACAACACCGCGCTGGACGAGGCCGACCGGCAACCGGCCTGCGTGCAGGCCTGCCCGACCCGCGCCCGCCACTTCGGCGACCTCGCCGACCCGGACTCGGCGGTGTCGAAGCTGGTGGCCGAGCGCGACGGCCAGGCGCTGATGCCGGAACTCGGCTACGAGCCGGTCAACCGCTACCTGCCGCCGCGGCCGCGCCGCGCCGGGCCGGCGGCACCGTCGGCCGACGACCGGGCCGCCGCCGAAGCCTTCGACCCGGGCCAGCTGCCACCGGTGCTGCGCTGGCTCGACCGGGTGCTGAGCCGATGAGGCCGGCGCCCTCGCTGCTGCTGTTCACCACGCTCTCCGGCTCCGGGCTGGGCCTGCTGGCCTGGTCGGGGGTGGGCGTGCTGCTGGGGCGCACCACCGCGCTGCTGCCCCCGCTGGCGTTGGGCCTGGCGCTGACCGCGGCCGGGTTGCTGGCCTCGCTGGCCCACCTGGGCCAGCCGCAGCGCGCCTGGCGGGCGCTGTCGCAGTGGCGCAGTTCGTGGCTGTCGCGCGAAGGGGTGCTGGCGCTGGGGCTGTTCCCGACCGGCGCCGGCCTGGGCTGGGCGCTGTGGACCGGCTCGGCCCTGGCGCCGTGGCTGGCCGTCGCCCTGGTCGTGCTGGCGGTGGCGACGATCCTGTGCACGGCGATGATCTACGCCTGCCTGAAGACGGTGCCGGCCTGGTCGCAGCCGCTGGTGCCGGCGGGCTTCCTCGGCCTGGGCCTGATGGGCGGCGGGCTGTGGCTGTCCGCCATCGGCGCCTTCCAAGGCTGGCGGCCCGGGGTCGGCGTGCTGCTGGTGGCCGGCGTGGTCGCCGTGGCGACGCTGGTGGCCAAGCTGGTGTACTGGCGCCGGCTGCCGGGGCTGGCCCTGCCCGCCGGCGTCCACGCCGCCCTGGGCCTGCACGGCCGCGCCGACCTGGCCGGCGCGGTGGCCGCGATGGACCCGCCGCACACCGGCGCCAGCCCGGTGACCGCCGAGATGGTCTTCGTCTTCGCCCGCCGGCATGCCGAGGCGCTGCGGCTGGCCGCGATGCTGGGCCTGTTCGCCCTGCCCGCCGCGCTGGCGGTGCCGGCCCTGGCCTCGCCAACGGCGGCGCCGTGGCTGCTGTCGGCGGCGGCGCTGTGCTTCCAGGCCGGCGCGCTGTGCGAGCGCTGGCTGTTCTTCGCCGAGGCCCGCCACGTGGTGGCCCGCTACTACCCCGACCGCGACTGAACCGGGGCCGGTCCCGGTTTGCCCGCGGCGGTGGCGCCCCCTATCCTTGCGCCCCTGAAGCCACGCACCCGAAGGACGCGACATGCCCCACCTCCTCCGCACCGGCCTGGCGACCGCCCTGGCGGCGCTGCTCATCGTCCCGGCCACCGCCGCCGCCCAGGACAACCCCGACGGCTGGTCGGGCACCGGCGAGCTGGGCTTCTCGACCTCGCGCGGCAACGCCCGCAGCGACAACCTCAACGCCCGCCTGGCCTTCCGCAAGGAGGACGAGCAGTGGCGCCACCGCTTCTCGCTGGCCGGCCTGCGCGCCCGCGGCGAGGTCACCGCCGACTTCGACGGCGATGGCGAACCCGAGACCCGGCTGGAGCTCACCGCCAACCGCTACCAGGCCGCCGCCTCCAGCGCGCTGAAGATGAACGAGCGCGCGAGCTGGGTGAGCGCGCTGCGCTACGAGCGCGACGACTTCTCCGCCTACGAGTGGCAGGGCACCGTCTCGATCGGCTACGGCTACCAGTACATCGACACCGACCGGGTCAAGCTCGGCGCCACCGTCGGCCCCGGCTACCGCCGCGCCCGCAACGCCAGCACGCTGGAGACCGAGTCCGAGGGCATCCTGCGCGGCAGCGTCGAGTACGCCCACCAGCTCACCGCCACCACCCGGCTGGAGAACGACTTCCTGGTCGAGTCGGGCAGCGACAACACCTTCATCCAGAACGACCTGGGCCTGTCGGTGGCGATCAACTCGTCGCTGGCGCTCAAGGCCGGCTTCCAGGTGCGGCGCAACAGCGAGGTCGACCCCGGCCGCGAGAAGACCGACACGCTGACCACGCTCAACATCGTCTACACCTTCTTCTGAGCCCCCGACGGGGCCGGGCTCAGGCGCGCAGCATCGCCTCCGCGCCCTGGTCCTTGAGCGCCTCGGCGACCTGCCGTCCCAGGCCGTCCGGGTCGCCGGACGGCCCCTCGGCCCGGGCGCGGATGCAGCGGCCGCTGTCGGCCTCGCCGACCAGGCCCTGCAGGGCCAGGCGGTCGCCGTGGAGCGTGGCGAAACCGGCGACCGGGACATGGCAGCTGCCGTGCAGGGCCAGGTTCATCGCCCGCTCGGCGCCGACGCAGGCGGCGGTGTCGGCGTGGTGCAGGGCCGCGAACAGGTCGGCGGTGGCCGGGTCGCCGTCGCGGCACTCCACCCCGATCGCCCCCTGCGCCACCGCCGGCACCCAGTCCGGCGCCAGCAGTCGGCTGCGGATCCGCTCGCCCAGGCCCAGCCGCTGCAGCCCGGCGCAGGCCAGCAGGATGGCGTCGTAGTCGCCGGCGTCCAGCCGCGCCAGCCGCGTGTTCACGTTGCCGCGCAGGTCCAGCACGCGCAGGTCCGGACGCAGCGCGCGCAGCTGCGCCTGCCGGCGCAGCGAGGAGGTGCCCACGCGCGCGCCGGCCGGCAGGGCCGCCAGGTCGGCATGGTGGTTGGAGACGAAGGCGTCGAACGGATCGGCGCGCTCCAGCACCGCGGCCAGCGCGAAGCCCGGTTCCAGCGCCATCGGCACGTCCTTGAGCGAATGCACGGCCGCGTCCGCCCGGCCCTCGAGCATCGCCACCTCCAGCTCCTTGAGGAACAGACCCTTGCCGCCGATCTTCGCCAGCGGCCGGTCGAGCACCTCGTCGCCGCGCGTGCTCATCGGCACCAGCTCGACCACCAGCCCCGGGTGGGCTTCGCGCAGGCGCCGGGCCACGTGTTCGGTCTGCCACAGCGCCAGGGCGCTCTTGCGGGTGGCCAGGCGGATCGTGTGCACGTGCGGCTCCGGGGCGTGAAAGGGCCGCCAGCTTACATCCTGCGGATCGCCTCGCGCAGGGTGGCCACGCAGCGGCGGCTGACCTCCAGCGGCGTGTCGTGGTGGCGCAGGCGCGCGCGGACGTGGCCGTCGGGCGAGCGCATCAGTTCCACCAGTTCCTCGCGCGCCACCAGGCAGCTGCGGTGGATGCGCAGGAAGCGGTCGCCGAATTCCGTCTCCAGGCCCTTGAGCGAGTCCTCGACCAGGTCCTCCCCGCCGGCGTGGTGGACGACCACGTACTTCTCCTCGGCCTGCAGGAAGCGGATGTCCTCCACCGGAATCAGGCGCAGGTTGCCGCGCAGGCGCGCGCACAGGTGGGTGCGCCGTTCCGGCGACTGGACCTCCGGCGGCGTGGTGCCGGCGTAGCGGCGCGCCTTCTCCAGCGCCGCTCGCAGGCGTTCCAGCCGCACCGGCTTGACCAGGTAATCCACGGCCCGCGCCTCGAAGGCGGCCAGCGCGTGGGCGTCGTAGGCGGTGCAGAACACCACCGCCGGCGGGTCCTCCAGCCCGGCGAGGTGGTGGGCGACCTCCAGCCCGTCCATGCCCGGCATCTGGATGTCGAGCAGCAGCAGGTCCGGCGCGGTGCGCTCCACCAGCGACACCGCCTCGCGGCCGTCGGCGGCCTCGCCGACCACCTCCACCCCCTCGATGGCGTCCAGCAGGCCGCGCAGACGCGCGCGCGCCAATGCTTCGTCGTCGACGATCAGTGTCCGCATGCCGCAGTCCCCAGGGCGGTCCCCGGTCCGAGTGTAGCCGGGCCCGCCGGGAGCGGCATCCTGCGCCGCGTCAGCCCACGGCGGCGAAGCGCGCGGACAGCCAGTCGCCGATGTCGGCGATCTCCTGCGGGCACACCGCATGCGGCATCGGGTAGCTGCGCCACTCCACCGCCACCCCTGCGGCGACCAGGCGGTCGCGGCTGCGCGCGCCCAGCGCCTCGGGCACCACCGGATCCTGGCTGCCGTGGGCCATGAACACCGGCATCGAGCGGCCGGCCGGGGTGGACTCCGCCATCGTGGCCTCGGCCAGCGGCAGGTAGCCCGACAGGGCCATCAGCCCGGCCAGCGGCGAGGCGCGCCGGAGGCCGGCGGCCAGCGTGATCGCCGCACCCTGCGAGAAGCCGGCGAGGATGATCCGCGAGGCCTCGATGCCGCGCTGGTTCTCGCGCTCGACCAGGGCCTCGACCTGGCCGATGGATTCACGCACGCCGGCCTCGTCCTCGCGGCGCTCGCCCAGGTCGATGGAGAGGATGTCGTACCAGGCGCGCATGGCCATGCCGCCGTTGATGGTCACCGGCCGCACCGGCGCGTGCGGGAACACGAAGCGCACGCCGGGCCAGTCCGGCCGCACCAGCTCGGGCACGATCGGGGCGAAATCGTGGCCGTCGGCGCCCAGGCCGTGCAGCCAGATCACCGACCAGGTCGGATCGGGGCGGGTCTGGGTCTGGAGGGCATCGAGCATGGCGTGGACGGGCTTCGGGAAGGGGCCGGAAGTGTCGCACGGGCTGTCCGGTTTCGCAGGTCCGCCGCGTTGTCCCAAGGTGGTTCGTCCCGGGAAACCCGCACGATGCTGCACAGCGCAACGACCCTCGACGCCGGCGAGAGCATCGTCGACCGCTGCACCCGCGACGCCGCGCCGGTGGCGGCCTGCGACCTGTGCGGCGGCGATGCGGTGGCGGACGAGACCCGGATCGCCCCCTGGGTGCTGCGCCGGTGCGGCCAGTGCGGCCTGGTGCGGCTGGACCCGCGTCCGAGCATGCAGGCCCTGGACCTGATCTACGACAGCCACGGCTACTACACCAGCGAGCCGCCGCGCCTGCGCAGCGGGCTGGGCGGGCGCCTGCACGCCCGGGTGCAGCAGGTGTTCTGGAACGCCCCCGGCGGCCCGACCGGCCTGCGCCGGCTGCTGTGGCGCATCGCCCTGTGGCCGCTGCGGCACCGCTTCCTGCCGGTGCCCTGCCCGGGGCCGGCGCCGGTGCTCGACATCGGCTGCGGCAACGGCCAGCGCCTGCTGGAACTCCAGGCCCAGGGCTGCACCACCCTGGTCGGGGTCGAGCCGACGGCGAGCTCCGCGGCCCAGGCCCAGGCCCACACCGACGCCCGCATCCACCACGGCCTGCTCGAGGAGGCCGACCTGCCGCAGGGCCACTTCCAGCTGGCCATCCTCAACCAGGTGCTCGAACACGTCCCCTCGCCCACCGACATGCTGCGCCAGATCCGCGCGCTGCTGCGGCCGGGTGGTGCGCTGTACCTGACGGTGCCCAACTACGGCGCCGCCGAGGCCCGGGTGTTCGGGGCGGCCTGGTCGGGGCTGCAGCTGCCCACCCACCTGCACCACTTCACCCGGCAACCGCTGCTGCGCCTGCTCGAGGCGACCGGCTACCGGGTGCGGCTGTGCCGCACCGACACGGTGTTCGAGGTGACCCGGGTCAGCCTGGTCGATGCCCGCCGCCACGGCGGCGGCCTGCTGACGCGGCTGCCGCTGCCGGTGTGGCGGGCGGCCACCCTGCTGGCCGACGCGCTCGGCCGCGGCCAGATGCTGCGCGTGGTCGCCGAACGCCGCGACTGAGCCGGACACGGCAGCCTCGCGTCGATTGACGCACAATCGGCGGCCCGGGGACGACCGAGCACGCTGGCACGATGGACCGCGACCAGATCCTGATCCTGCTGATCCTTGCCGCCACGGTGGCGATGTTCCTGTGGGGCCGCTGGCGCCACGACATGATCGCCGCCGGCGCCCTGCTGGCCTGTGTCGGCGCAGGCCTGGTGTCCGCCGCCGACGCCTTCGCCGGCTTCGGCCACCCGGCGGTCATCACCGTGGCCTGCGTGCTGGTGCTCAGCCGCGGGCTGCAGGTCAGCGGCGCGGTGGACGGGCTGACCCGCGCGGTGCTGCCGGCGAAGGCCGGGCCGATGCTGTCGGTGGCGGCGCTGACCGGGCTGGGCGCGCTGCTCTCGGCGTTCATGAACAACGTCGGCGCGCTGGCCCTGCTGATGCCGGTGGCGGTGCAGATGGCGCGCCGGCTGGAGATGCCGCCGGGCCGGCTGCTGATGCCGCTGGCCTTCGGCTCGATCCTCGGCGGCATGACCACCCTGATCGGCACCCCGCCCAACCTGATCGTCTCGGGCTTCCGTGCCGAGACCGGCGCGGGCACCTTCGCCATGTTCGACTTCGCCCCGGTCGGCCTGGCGGTGGCCGCCGCCGGCGTGATCCTGATCGTGCTCGGGGGCTGGCGCCTGGTCCCGGGGCGCAGCAACGCCGGCGCCGAGGGCTTCGACACCGGCGCCTACATCACCGAGGCGCGCGCGGTGGACGGTGCGAAGGCGATCGGGATGCCCGTGCGCGACGCCGAAGCGGTGCTGGAGGAGTTCGACGCCCAGATCGTGGGCCTGGTCCGCAACGCGGTCCGGGTCATCGCGCCGAACCCGGGCCGGCGCATCCGCGAAGGCGACATCCTGGTCATCGAGGCCGAGGCCGACAGCCTGGCCAGCGCGCTGTCCAGCCTGGGGCTGCGGCTGGAGGAGGACAAGCGCGGGGACGCGTCGGAGGAGGCGGCCGACGGCGCGGCCCCCGCGGCGTACGGCGGGGATCCGGAGACGGACGACGGCAAGGACGGCAAGGACGCCGACGACAGGGACCGCGAGCGGTCGGAGGAAGCGGTGCTGCAGGAGCTCACGGTCCTGCCCAGCTCCAGCCTGATCGGGCGCTCGGCCAGCGACCTGCTGCTGCGCACCCGCTACAGCATCAATCTGCTGGCGATCTCGCGCGGCGGCCAGCGCTCGATGAAGCGGCTGCGCTCGCAGGCCTTCCGGGCCGGCGACCTGCTGCTGATGCACGGCGCGCCGGAGTCGATCGGCGAGTTCGCCAGCGCCTTCGGCTGCGTGCCGCTGGCCGAGCGCGAACTGCGCATCCCGGACCGGCGACGGGCGCTGACGGCCAGCCTGATCATGCTCGCCGCGGTCGGCGGCGCCGCCTTCGGCCTGGTGCCCGCCGCGGTGGCCTTCGCGGTCGGCGTGCTGGCGTCCATGGCGCTGCGCACGGTGCCCCCGCGCGAGGTCTACAACGCCATCGACTGGCCGGTGATCGTGCTGCTGGCGGCACTGATCCCGGTGGCCGGGGCGATGGAGACCACCGGCACCGCCGACCTCATCGCCGGGCTGTTGATCGAGGACGTGGCCCGCGGCCAGGTGCTGGTCGCGCTGGGGCTGATCCTGGTGGTCACCATGACCCTCTCGGACCTGATGAACAACGCCGCCACCGCGGCGGTCATGTGCCCGATCGCCATCGGCACCGCCGCCGCCCTCGGGGTCAGCGCCGACCCGTTCCTGATGGCGGTGGCGATCGGCGCCTCCTGCGCCTTCCTGACCCCGATCGGGCACCAGAACAACACCCTGATCCTCGGCCCGGGCGGGTTCCGCTTCGGCGACTACTGGCGCCTGGGCCTGCCGGTGCAGGTGCTGGTGGTCGTGGTCAGCCTGCCGATGCTGCTGTGGGTGTGGCCGCCGTGAAGCGTGACCCGGCGCACGGTCCGGCCGGGCTGCGGGGTTTTCCTACACCCGCTTACGTCGGGGGCTGATCGCGGCGACGCGGCCGCACGCCCAGACTGCGCAGGCGGGGCGTCAGGCCACATGCGCACTCCCACGGACGGGGGCTGGTCGCACGCAGGGACCTCCAAGCGCCGACACCCCGCCCTTCCCTCCCGCCGCCGGCGGCCTGCTCAGCCCAGCTGCCAGGCCAGCGGCTGGCCGCTCCAGTACGGCACGATGGTGCCGGCGCCGAAATCCAGCGCCGTGGGCACCGTCCACTCCGAGCGCACCAGGCGGACCGTGGCGGTGTTGCGCGGCAGCCGGTAGAAGTCGGCGCCGAAGTGGCTGGCGAAGCCTTCGAGCCGTTCGATGCAGCCCATCTCCTCGAAGAACTGCGCGTACAGCGGCAGTGCCGCGGGTGCGGAGAAGCAGCCGGCGCAGCCGCAGGCGGACTCCTTGTCGCCGCGGGCGTGCGGGGCGGAGTCGGTGCCGAGGAAGTAGCGCGGGTTGCCGCTGGCCGCCGCCTCGCGCAGGGCCAGCTGGTGGGTGGCGCGCTTGAGCACCGGCAGGCAGTAGTTGTGCGGCCTGATGCCCCCGACCAGCAGGTGGTTGCGGTTCATCAGCAGGTGCTGCGGGGTGATGGTCGCCGCCACGCCCTCGCGGGCCCCGGCCACGAACTGCGCCGCCTCGCGGGTGGTGATGTGCTCGAAGACCACGCGCAGGGCCGGGAAGGCCTCGACGATCGGCTGCAGGTGGCGCTCGATGAACACCGCCTCGCGGTCGAAGACGTCGATGTCGCCGTCGACCACCTCGCCGTGCACCAGCAGCGGCAGGTCCACCGCCTGCATCGCCTCGAGCACCGGCCACAGGCCGCGGACGTCGGTCACGCCGGAGGCGGAGTTGGTCGTGGCCCCGGACGGGTACAGCTTGGCGCCGTGGACGAAGCCCGAGTCGCGGGCGCGCCGGATCTCCGCAGGCGTGGTCTCGTCGGTGAGGTAGAGCACCATCAGCGGCTCGAAGTCCGAACCGGCGGGCGCCACGGCCAGGATGCGCTCGCGGTAGGCGCCGGCCAGCGCGGTCGTGGTCACCGGTGGCACCAGGTTGGGCATGACGATCGCGCGGCGGAACACCGCGGCGGTGGCGGCGACGGTCTGTGCCAGCACCGCGCCGTCGCGCAGGTGCAGGTGCCAGTCGTCGGGTCGGGTCAGGGTCAGGGTCTGCGTCATCGGCTCGGCGTCCTGGAACAGCGGCCATTATCGCAGCATCGGCCCCCGCCCGGTCAGGCCGGCCGGGGCGGCTCCTGCCCGGACCGCTCCCGACGCGCAACGCGGGTCCGCGCCCGGCGCTCGCGGCGGGCGTCCTCGAACAGGGCGCGGGTGCGCTGTTCGAAGCGCTGGGCCTGGCTGCGCCGCACCACCCCGAGCACGCCGTAGTGGCCCGCAGCCAGCGCCACCCGGGCGATGGCCTGGGTGTTCATCAGCGCGCGCATGAAGGCGCCGCCCAGCCCGATGCGACGCAGGTGGCCCCGGATCCGGAACAGCACCAGCCGGTTGCGTGCGGTCGCGGCGATGCCCAGGGTCAGCAGCCCCTCGGGCATGCCCGAGGCGTCGGGCAGCACCAGGCTCCAGCGCAGCCGCAGCAGGTGGACCGCGTCCACGCGCTCACCCTCGCGCAGCGCCGATGAACCGAGGATGCCGGCCTCCAGGCGGTTGATGCGCCCGGCCTGCTCCAGCTCCAGCGCGCGCGCCGCCAGCGCCTCGGGGCCGTCGACGGTGATGCGCTCGACCCGCAGTGCGTCGTGGATGCGCGGCAGACCCAGGCGCTGCTCGCAGAAGCCGACGAAGGCCGCGCCGTGGTTCTGCACGCCCAGCACCCAGGCCACCCGGAACACCGGCACCCGCGCCCACTGCCGGAACCGGTTGATCCAGCCGCGGTTGTCCGGGTGCGACCACGTGGTCTCCAGCCGCAGGTCGACATAGACCCCGGCGATGAACTGGATGAGCTCCTGACAGAAGTAGAAGCAGGGCCGGAAGTCGCTGCCGCGGGGCAGCTCCGTTGGCGCCAGCCGCGCCCCACCCGAGAGACCGCCCAGACCGGGGTGCAGCTGGCCGTCCAGTGGCGCCAGGTCGCCGCGGGTGCGCAGCGTGGCCAGGAAGCCCGCCAGCGCGTCGGCGTGGCGGCCGCTGCCGACCGTCGCCCCGCTGGCGGGGTCGTGGAAGCGGTGCAGCAGTTCCATCACCAGCCGCTCCTTGGCCTCGGAGTTCTCCAGCGGCAGGTCGGTGCGGCCGGGGTCGTCGGCGATGCGCTCCAGCGCCGGGCCCAGCACCGTCGAGGCCACGTGCTCGCCCAGGCGCCGGTAGCACTCGAACTGCGCCTCGTCGAAGTACTGGTCGAGGGTCGACTGGTGCGGGAAGCCGGGGTTGGCACGGGCGTAGTGCTGGATGTCGGCGGGCTCGTTGCCGACCAGGCCGGGCTTGAGGTACAGCAGCAGGCCGCTGCCGCCATCCGGGTAGCGGACCTTGCCCATCGCGGCGTGGCGCCGGCTGAGACCGGTCGCCGGGTCCGGGCGCAGCTCGCTGATGTCGATGTCGATCTCCACGCCGAAGTCGACCCGGCACTTGTGCAGGGCGTTGCCCAGGTCGGCGAAGGCGCGGCCCGGGTCGGCCCCGGCGTCGCTGCACAGGATGAAGCGGCAGCCCCGCCGCACCAGCTCGTACAGCGCCAGGTTCTCGAAGTGGCCGCCATCGGAGACGTGGACGAAGCGGCCGGCGTCGTGGGTCAGGCCCAGGGCCTCGGCCAGCAGGTGCAGGCCGGGGAAGTGCGGACGCTCGCTGTAGAAGGTGTGCGAGCCGATGCGCTGCCGCGGCCGGTTCGGCAGCCACCAGCCCAGGCGGGCGTCGAACAGGGTCAGCAGGAAGGTCAGCGCCGGCGTGCTGCGCGCGCCCATGTTCGGGCTCACCGCCGCGCCGGAGACCGCGATCGCGGTGCCCAGGCGGATGCTGCGGGCCAGGGCCTGCGGGTGGGGCTCGACCTGGGCGTCGCCGGCGGACTCCGCGCCCTCGCGCCCCGGCGGCGGCAGGTGGCCGCAGTAGCGCGGGCTCATCACGAACGAGGCCGCCCGCCGGTCCTGCCAGTCCAGCTGCTTGGTCCGCACCAGGTTCATCGCCGCGCACACCAGCGGGTACAGCGGCCGCTGGCCGCCGTCGGTGTGGTCGAGGTCGTGCAGCTCGATGTCGTCGCGGGGGTCGAAGTTGGTGGTGGGTTCCGGGCTGCGGCCGGCGTGCGAGGCGCCGAGGTAACAGCGCACCAGGCGGTTGCGGTAGAAGGCGTTGAGGCTGAGTTCGTTGGCGTCGGTGCGCAGGGCCAGCACCAGCCACACCGCCAGGGCCGCCAGCAGCACACAGGCGACCGTCGGCCAGTGGCCCAGCGCGAGGGTGGCGAGGGCGTGCAGGTAGTCGCCCAGCCGCACCGCCGCGCGCGCCGGCATCGGCCCGGCCCCGGCCAGCTGCAGCAACCACTGCGACAGCACGCCGATGCCCACCCACAGCCCGAGGATGAACACCCAGGGCGCGGCCAGCACCAGCAGCCGCGCAAGCCGCCGGCCCGGGCCCTGGCCGGGCGCGGCCGCGCCCAGGCCCTTGATGGCCCCGAGGACACCGCCCAGGGTCACCGCCAGCCACGAAACCACGCCGCCGACCCCGGCGGCGTTGGCCCAGGCGCCGGTGGAGCGCAACAGCTCGAAGGCCAGCCACGGCCCTAGCAGCAGAAGGCCCAGCGAGGCGGTGACGCCCAGCAGCACGGCCGCACCGGTCTTGCCGCCCACGCGCGCCCAGACCTCGCGCTGCAGGTCGCTCAGGGCCGGGCCGACCAGGCCCAGCTGGACCACCGCCACCGTGGCGATGCCCAGGAACAGCATCGGGGTGCCCAGCACCATCGGCAGCCAGGGGTCGCCATCCAGGCGCGAGAGCACCCGGTGCAGGCCCAGCAGCACCAGACCCGCCAGCACCGACGCGGCAAGCGTCCCGGTGAGGAAGACGAAGCGGTGCGCCTGCAGGTCGGAGGTGACCCCGCGGCGACGGCACACCCGCAGGTCGATGAAGAACCAGACCGTCCAGGTCAACGCGTACACGGCGGCGGCCTGGCCCACGAACCAGGCCGCGGCCCGGGACGGGTCCGGCGCGCCAAGCCACGGCAGCGGGGCCATCGGCAGCGCCGGCGACTGGGCCAGCACCTGGGCCCCCAGCAGGCAGGCCCCGGTGAGCAGCAGCACGACCGCGGCGCTGGTGAACGACAGCCGCAGCGGCGGCCGCTCGGCCACGGTGGGCTCGTGCCGCCATGCCGCCGCGCACAGCGCGGCCAGGGCCCCGGAAGCCAGCACCGCCATGCCCGCGGCGAGCAGCAGTGCCGGCAGGGTGTGGCCGGCCAGGCCGATCAGCGCCGGGGCCAGCGCCAGCGGCAGCAGCCCCATCACCAGCATCAGCGCGAACAGCTGCATTTGGGTCAGCAGCACGTTGCGCAGGTAGGTCCCCGCCATGCCCAGCGTGTCGCCGCTGAGCACCGACTTCCGCGGGCTGAGGTAGTTGCTGTACTCGCGCAGGTGGCGCAGGGGCCGGTTCCGGGCCAGGCCGGGCCCCTCCGGCAGCTCGCGGTCGTCCTCGGCGCCGGCCTGCAGGAACGCGGTCACCCCCTGCAGCCCGCAGCGGCGCACCAGCGCCTGGACGAAGGCCGAGGCGTAGCCGCCGCCGGACACCGAGGACAGGTAGTGGAAGCTGCCCAGCAGACGCTGCCGGGCCAGGGCCTGCATGACGCCGATGGCGAAGGTCGCGCTGCGGATGCCGCCGCCGGACAGGGCCAGGCCCCACAGCGCCCGTCGGGCCTCGCCGCGCGCGGCGGCGTCGACGTCGCCGAGGATGACCTCCAGTTCCGCATCCATCACCGCGCGCGCGTCGGGGCGCCCGTGCCCGGCCTTGCCCATCCCGTCCATGCCACCCCTCCCGGCCACGGGTGGCACTCGCGGCCACCGCTCCTGACCGGATCAAACGGGACGGTGGCGGGCGCGCGGCCAGGGCGGCCGCGCGCCCCGGGCTCAGATCGCCGCGATGTGGTCGACCATCCGCTGCCGGGTCGCCTCGTCGGGCAGCTCGCCCATCGCCGCGCCCATGTTGTCGATCATGTGCCGGGCCTGGCTGGTGGCCGGCGTCGCCACGGTCACCGCCGGGTGGCTGATGACGAATTTCAGGAAGAACTGCGCCCAGGTGGCGGCACCGAACTCCGCCGCCCACTCCGGCACCTCGCGGCCACGCACGCGCTCCCACAGGCGGGTGCGGCCGAACGGCGCGTAGACCAGCACGCCGATGCCGCGCTCGCGGGCCAGCGGGAAGATCCGCTCCTCCATCGTGCGGTTGTCCACCGCGTAATCCACGCCGATGAAGTCCAGCGGCTCGGACCGCATCACCCGCTCCAGGTGCTCGTACTGCTGCTCGAAGGTGGTGGTGATGCCGATGTAGCGGATGCGGCCTTCCTCGCGCAGCTCCTTGAGCAGGCCCAGCTGCACATCGGGGTCGCCCATGTTGTGGACCTGGATCAGGTCGATGGGGCGCTTGGCGATGCGCTCGAAGGAGGTCTCGACCTGGGCCCGGGCCGCGGCCGGATCGGCGTCGCCGCCGCCGCGCGGGGCGACGTTGAGCTTGGTCGCCCAGAAGATCGTGTCGGAGAGCTCCATCTCCGCGGCCAGGCGACCGGCCACCTCCTCGGAGGCGCCGTAGCTGGGCGCGGTGTCGAAGACGGTGCCGCCGTGGTCGGTCATGGCCTGGAACACCTCGCGCAGCGCCTGCACGTCGTCGCTGCCGGCCACGCGCGAGAAGGTCGCCGAACTGCCCAGTCCGACCGCCGGCAGCTGCTCGCCGGTGCGCGGGATGGCCTTGCGGATCAGCTGCATCGGCCCGTGGTCGTCGGCCAGCAGCAGCCTCGGGTTGACCGCCAGCGCCACGCCGGCGGCCAGCGAGAGTTTGAGGTAGTCGCGACGGGTGATCATGGTGTCCTCCTTGCGTCGTGCGGGTTGGAAGGGTGGGTGGTGGCGGCGATGCGCTGCTGGGCGCGGCCCAGCCACAGGCCCAGCGCCGCCCAGGCCAGTGCCAGCGGCACCGCCACGCTGGCCAGCGCGCCCAGGCCCATGCCCAGGCGGCCCAGCAGGCCCTCGCCCTGCGCCCCGGCGACGTCGCCGGCCCGGTAGACGAAGGTGTCGATGAAGGCCTTGGACTTGTACTTGTCCTCGCGGCTGACCACCGTGTAAAGGGTCTCGCGCGCCGGCCGCGTGATCGCGCGCTGGATGGCGCGGAAGCACGCCTCGAAGACGATCAGGGCCGCCAGCGAGCCAACGATGGCCAGGCCGATGAAGCCCAGGGCCACGGTCAGCGGCAGCAGCACCAGGGCCACGTGCACGCCGAAGCGGCGCATCAGGTGGCCGGCCACCACCGCCTGCAGCAGCAGGGTCGAGAGCTGGGTGATGAGGTCGATGCGGGCGAACACCGTGGTGCGCAGGTCGGTGTCGTCGCCGAGGGCGGCGACCATCTGCAGCCGGGTGAAGTACAGGAAGGTGCCGAGGATGGTCATCAGCAGGATGAACCCGGCGATGCCGGCCAGGTAGCGCGACTGGAAGATCGCCTTGAAGCCCTCCCAGGCGCTGCCGCCGATGACGGCGCGCGAGTCGACCGGGCGGGCGGCATCGGGGTTGTCGGTCTGCTCCGGCTGTACCCGGGTCACCGCCCAGGCCAGCACGATGGCCAGCAGCAGGAAGCCCGCCGCGACCAGCAGCAGCGCCGGCGTGCCCAGCGGACGGGCCAGGGTCGCGGCCATCGCCGGGCCGGCGATGGCCCCCAGCGTCCCGCCCACCGCGATCAGCGCGAAGAAGCGCTTGGACTGGGCCAGCGAGAAGCGGTCGGCCATCAGCGCCCAGAACACCATGGTCAGGAACAGGTTGAAGACGCTGAACCAGACATAGAAGACCTGCCCGCTGGTGGTGCCCACCGACTCCGGGGCCAGCACCAGCAGCAGGTGGAAGCCGACCAGGCACAACGCGAAGAAGCCGTAGGTGCCGGCGAGGAAGACCATGCGCCGGAAGCGGCTGACCAGCCAGCCGAAGACCGGGTTCACCAGCAGGGTGACCACCGCGGTGCCGATGAACAGCCAGCGCACCGCCTCGATGCCACGCTCCATGCCCAGCGCGTCGCGGGCCGGGCGCAGCACCATCAGGGCGGCCAGGATGCAGAAGAAGAAGCCCATCGACAGCAGCACCGGCGCCAGCTCGTCGCGACGCACGTTGAACAGTCGCTGCAGGAAGGCCATGGGGGCTCGCCGCGGGGGGTGGGACTTGAACCTACGCCGGCGCCCCCTTGTCGGGGAGTGAAGGAAGTCCTGTGCCGATGGTCCCGCTCAGCCCGGATGGGTGGCGCGGGCGAGGCGGTTGCGCAGCGCGGTCCAGTCCTCGCCGCCGGGCAGGGCCTCCACCAGGATGCGTTCCAGGCCCAGGCCGTCGAGCTCGCGCAACGTCGCGTACAGCGCACTCGCGAAGGCCTTCGGCTCGTCGGGCAGCAGGCGGACCACGGCGCCGGCGGTGGCCGGTGCCGCACCGCGGGCGATCACGCCAGTGGCCGGGCCGGCGGCCTGCAGCGCCTGGCGTCCGGCCTCGACCACCGGCGTGGCGGGTGCGTAGTGGCGGGGCGCGCTGCCCGGCACGGCGACCTCGCTGCGCGCGACCACCTCGACCGGTCCGGGCCAGGCCGAGCGCAGCGCCGCCAGCGGCACCGCGCCGGGCCGCAACACCTGCAGCACGCCGCCCAGCGGCCGGACGATGGTGGATTCGATGCCGGCCGGACAGGCGCCGCCGTCGAGCACGGCGACGTCATGGTCGGGATAGTCGACCAGCACGTGCTCGGCCGTTGTCGGGCTGACGTAGCCGGAGCGGTTGGCGCTGGGGGCGCAGAGCGCGCGGCCGAAGCGGCGCAGGAGTTCGCGGGCCAGCGGGTGCGCCGGCACCCGCAGCGCCACCGAGTCGCCACCGGCGGTGACCAGCCGCGGCACGTGCTCGCGGGCGGGCAGCACCACGGTCAGCGGACCGGGCCAGAACGCGGCCAGCAGGGCGCGGGTCGGCGCGTCCACCGCCGCGGCCCAGTCGTCGACGGCCGCGGCATCGGGCAGGTGCACGATCAGCGGGTTGCTCATCGGCCGGCCCTTGGTGGCGAAGATCCGCCGCAGCGCCGCCTCGTCGGCGGCGTCGGCGGCCAGCCCGTAGACGGTCTCGGTCGGGATCGCGACCACCCCGCCGGCGGCCAGCCGCGCCAGGGCCTGTTCGAGGTCGACCGGATGGGCTGGCATGCGGACTCCGCTGGGTGTGGTGGGCCCACCAGGACTCGAACCTGGAACCAAGGGATTCGCGTGTCCCACGGGTTTCCCCGCGGCGCGGACTATCTCTTCACCCTCCGCGGCTGCGGGTGGGGTGCGGGACGCTCTAGCCTGTGATCAAGGGCACTCAAGCCCCCAGGTAGTCTCTGCACCTTCCGGCGGTGTACCACCGGCTTGGCTCAGGGTTGCCACCGGCATGGCCTGCGCCACCCGCTGAGGTTTCCCTGAATTCATCCCGTTCCCGTCCGCGCGTTACCGCGCGGCGGCACCTTTCGATGAGTCCCCTGCTCTAACCATTGAGCTATAGGCCCTGCCGCGCAATGGTAAATGAAAAGGGCGGCCCGAGGGCCGCCCTTCCAGCCACGCCCCACGGCGTCGATCACTCCAGGTCGAGGAACGACCGCAGCGTCTCCGAACGCGTGGGATGGCGCAGCTTGCGCAGCGCCTTGGCCTCTATCTGGCGGATGCGCTCACGGGTGACGTCGAACTGCTTGCCGACCTCCTCCAGGGTGTGGTCGGTGTTCATGTCGATGCCGAAGCGCATGCGCAGCACCTTGGCCTCGCGCGGGGTCAGGCCCGCCAGCACGTCGCGCACGGTCTCCATCAGGCCGGTGTCGGTGGCCGACTCGATCGGCGAGGACACGTTGGTGTCCTCGATGAAGTCGCCCAGGTGGGAGTCCTCGTCGTCGCCGATCGGGGTCTCCATCGAGATCGGCTCCTTGGCGATCTTCATGACCTTGCGGATCTTGTCCTCGGGCATGTCCATCTCCTTGGCCAGCTCCTCCGGCGTCGGCTCGCGGCCGAACTGCTGGAGCATCTGGCGGGAGATGCGGTTGAGCTTGTTGATCGTCTCGATCATGTGCACCGGGATGCGGATGGTGCGCGCCTGGTCGGCGATCGAGCGGGTGATCGCCTGCCGGATCCACCAGGTGGCGTAGGTCGAGAACTTGTAGCCGCGGCGGTATTCGAACTTGTCGACCGCCTTCATCAGGCCGATGTTGCCCTCCTGGATCAGGTCCAGGAACTGCAGGCCGCGGTTGGTGTACTTCTTGGCGATCGAGATCACCAGGCGCAGGTTGGCCTCGACCATCTCCTTCTTGGCCTTGCGGGCCTTGGCCTCGCCGTAGGCCATGGCGCGGTTGATCTCCTTGATCTCCGGCAGGGTCAGGTACAGCGCCTCCTCGATGCCGATGAGCTTGTTCTGCTCGACAAGGATCTCGTCGCGGTGGTCCTTCAGACCCGAGGACCACTTCTGCTTGCGGCGGATCATCTCGTCGATCCACTCCAGGTTGGTCTCGTTGCCCGGCCAGGCGCGGATGAAGTCCTTGCGCGGCATGCGGGACTGCCGGGTGGCCAGGTCGAGCACGCGACGCTCGTGGTCCTTCACCGAACCCACCACCTCGCGCAGCTTGCGCACCAGCATGTCCATCAGCGGGATCGGGAACTTCAGGTTCTGGAACTCCTGGCCCATCTCGTCGCGCAGCTTGGCCACGCGCTTGTCGGCCGAGCCGTGCTTGGCGTGGGCGCGCTGGAACTTCTGGTAGAGGGTCCTGAGCACGTCCATGCGCCGGGCGACCTCGGCCGGGTCCGGACCGGTGTTGGCCGGGCTGTCGTCGTCGGAGTCGTCGTCGTCGTCCTCGTCGCCGTCCTCCTCGTCGGTCTCCGGCGGCGGGTTGGCGGCGGCCTCGGCGGCGGCGGCATCGGCCTCGGCCTGCCAGTCCAGGAAGCCGATGACCAGCTCGTTGAGGCGACGCTTGCCCTCGGTGTGCAGTTCGTACTCCTCCAGCAGCAGCTGGATCGACCACGGGAACTGCGACAGCGAGGCCTGGACCTGGCCCAGGCCCTCCTCGATGCGCTTGGCGATGGCGATCTCGCCCTCGCGGGTCAGCAGCTCGACGGTGCCCATCTCGCGCATGTACATGCGCACCGGGTCGGTCGTGCGGCCACCCTCGGCGTCGATGGCCGACAGCGCGGCGGCGGCCTCCTCGGCGGCGGTGTCGTCGTCGTTGCGGCTGCCCGAGCTGTCCGACAGCAGCAGGGTCTCGGCATCCGGCGCCACCTCGTGGACCTCGATGCCCATCGAGTTGATCATCCCGATGATGTCTTCGATCTGGTCGGAGTCGACGATGTCGTCGGGCAGGTGGTCGTTGACCTCGCCATAGGTGAGGTAGCCCTGCTCCAGACCCTTGCTGATGAGCTGCTTGATCTCGGACTGCTGCTCGGGAGAATTGTTGGCCATATAGAGGGATCCGGTTCGCCGGGTACAAGAACACGTCAGTATATCGCCAAAGCGGGGACGCCGCTTGAGCGGGTGGTGAACGCCAGCAGCGGCCGGGAGCCGCGCCTCAGGCGCGCAGCTGGAAGGTCACCGGCCCGTCGTTGACGAGGCTGACCTGCATATGGGCACCGAAGCGCCCGGTTTCCAGTGGCCCCGGGCAAATCTCACGGCAGATTGAGACGAGCCGGTCGAACCAGAGCCGCCCGGCCTCCGGGGTGGCGGCGCCGGTGAAGCTGGGCCGCATGCCCTTGCGGGTGTCCGCGGCCAGGGTGAACTGGCTGACCAGCAGCAGCCCGCCGCCGGTGTCGGCCAGCGAGCGGTTCATGCGCCCGGCGGCGTCGGCGAAGACGCGGTAGCCGATCAGGCGCTCGGCCAGGCGCCGGGCCTGGACCTCGCCGTCGCCCGGCTCCACCGCCACCAGGGCCAGCAGGCCGGGGCCGATGGCGCCCACGCACTGGCCGTCGACATCGACGCGGGCCTCGGCGACCCGCTGGATCAGGGCAATCATGGCGCGCATGCTCGCCGGCCTTCCGGCAGGGGTCAATCGCGGCGGTGGCGGCTATGCTTGCCGCCCATGGACCCCGAACCCGCGAGCGCACGCCTTCAGGCCCGCCTGCTGCACGCCCTGACCTGGCTGGCTGGCCGCCTGCCCTACCGCTGGCTGCGCGGCATCGGTGCCTGGCTGGGACGACGCTCGGCGCGCCGCGACACCCGCGACTTCCGCATCACCGTGCGCAACCTGGAACTGACCGGACAGGGCGGCGACGACGCCGGACGCCGCGCCATCGCCGGCGCCATCCTCGTGCACACCTGGGCGACGCTGCTGGAAACCCTGCGGGTGTGGACGCGGCCCGCCGCCGACGGGCTGGCGCTGATCGGCGAGGTCCACGGGCAGGCGCACTACGACGAAGCCCGGGCCGCCGGCGGCGGCCTGATGATCGCCACGCCCCACCACGGCAACTGGGAGCTGCTGGCCCACCACCTGGCGACGCTGGAGCCGCTGGCGGTGCTCTACCGCCCGCCGGACAGCCGCGCCGGCGACCTGTACATGCAGCGCATGCGCAGCTTCCCGGGGGTGACGCCGGTGCGCGCCGACGCCCAGGGCGTGCGCCAGCTGGTGCGGCGGCTGAAGTCCGGCGGCGTGGTCGGCATCCTGCCCGACCAGCAGCCCAAGGCCGGCGAGGGCGAGTTCGCCCCGTTCTTCGGCATCCCGGCCCTGACCATGACCCTGTACTCGCGCCTGGCCGGCAAGACCGGCGCGCGGATGCTGCTGGCCTTCACCGAGCGCCGCCCCGACGGGCGCTACGCGGTGCACTTCCAGCCCATCCCGGAGGCCGCCGCCGGCGAGGGCGGCGCGCCGCTGGCGGCCCTGAACGACGTCGTGGAGGGCGTTGCGCGGCGCGACCCGACGCAGTACCAGTGGACCTACAAGCGCTTCAAGATCCGTCCGCCCGGGGGCGGCGACAATCCCTACTGGCCCGACTGCTACGGTCGGCGTGCCGGCGACGCCAAAGGATGATGCGATGAGCAGCGAGAGCTTCAACGACCCGGCCGGCGCGCCGGCGCAGGTGCCGGCCCTGCCGGCGGCCTGGCTGCAGAACGGGCTGCACAGCGCCGACTGGGAGGCGCTGCCGCCCAAGGCCCGCCACACCTACCGGCTCTCGACCCTGGTCCCGTTCGCCGGCCTGGGCGTGGGCGCCAACGTCCTGGCCTGGGTCGGCTTCGCCGAGGAGGGCTGGCTGTGGACCGGGCTGGCCGCGGCGGCCCTGCTGGCCCTGCTGGCCTGGGGCTGGGTCTACGGCGGCATCCGCCACCGCCGCACCCGCTACCTGCTCGACGCCGACGGCCTGCGCATCCGGCGCGGCTGGCTGTTCCGGCGCGAGACCCTGGTGCCGCGCACCCGGGTCCAGCACCTGGACCTCGAGCGCGGACCGGTCGAGCGCGCGCTGGGCCTGGCCACGCTGGTGGTGCACACCGCCGGCACCCGGATGAACGCGGTCAACCTCGCCGGGGTCTCGGTGGAGCGCGGCCGCGAACTGCGCAACGACCTGGTCGACCGCGAGGACGGCGATGACGACGCCGTCTGAGCCCGGGACGCCGGACCCGGCCCTGCCCGGCGCCAGCGCGGTGCTGACCCCGGCCAGTGCGCCGGACCGCCGGCTGCACCCGCTGTCGTGGCTGTTCGTGCTGCTGGCCAGCCTGCGCCAGTTCGCGGTGCCGTTGATCGTCGTGCTGGTGCTGGGCCGGCGCAGCGACGGCGGCCCGCCGTGGGAGCTCATCGCCCTGGTCGGCACCCTGTTCCTGGTGGCCGGCGCGGTGGTGCAGTACTTCACCTACCGCTTCCGCATCGAGCGCGACGGCCTGCGCATCCGCTCGGGCCTGCTGCAGCGCACCTACCGCGACGTGCCGTTCCGCCGCATCCACAACGTCACCGTCCACCGCAGCATCCTGCACCGCCTGGCCGGCGTCGCCGAGGTGCGGCTGGAGTCCGCCGGCGGGGTCAAGCCGGAGGCGGAGATGCGGGTGCTGCGGCTGGCCGATGCGCTGGCCCTGGAGGCGCTGGCGCAACAGCGCCGCGAGGCGCCCGCCGTGGCGGGCGGGGACCAGGCACCGACGCAGGCCCGCGGGCCGGAAGAGGCCATCCTGGCCCTGCCGGCGGCCGAACTGGTCCGGCTGGGGCTGATCTCCAACCGCGGCATGATCGTGGTCGCGGCGGCGTTCGGTCTGCTGATGCAGGCCGGCGGCGGCGAGGTGATCGGCACCGGCATCACCTGGATGACCGAGTCGCTGACCGAGCGCTTCGGCATGCAGGACATCGCCGCGGCCGGTACGACCTTCCTGATCATCAGCGGCGGCGTGTTCGTGCTGCTTGCGGTGCTGGCGCTGCGGCTGCTGTCGATCGCGCTGTCGATGTTCCAGTTCTACGACTTCCGGCTCAGCCAGGACCACGGCCGCATCCAGGTCGACGCCGGCCTGCTGACCCGGATCCGGCGCAACACGCCGGCCCGCCGCATCCAGGCCTTCCACCTGGAGGAGACGCTGCTGCACCGCTTCTTCGGCCGCCGCAGCCTGCGCGTGGACACCGCGGTGATCGAGGCGGAGAACCAGCCGCGCAGCCTGCGCGACCTGGTGCCGGTGGCCCGGCCGGCAACGGTCGATGCCGTGCTGGCCCGGCTGTTCCCGGGCCTGGACTGGCCGGACCTGCCGTGGCGGCCGCTGCACCCGCGGGCCTGGCGGCGGATGTTCATCAAGCCGCTGTGGGCGCTGCTGGCGGTGACCTGCGTGCTGGTCTGGCAGCTCGGCACGGTGGCGCTGTGGGCGCTGCTGCTGGTGCCGCTGCTGGCCGCGCACGCGCGGGTGCTGGCGCGGCGCGCGGCCTGGGCGGTCACCGACGGCACCATCGCCCTGCGCAACGGCTGGCTCAGCCGGCACTGGAGCTTCGCCGAGATCGGCAAGCTGCAGGCGGTGGAGTTCCGGCAGACCCCGTTCGACCGCCGCCACCGCATGGCCACGCTGAGCTTCGACACCGCGGGTGCCAATCCCATGGGTCGCGGACTGGTGGCGCGCTACCTGCCCGAGGACGAGGCGCGGGCGCTGGCGGTCTGGCTCAACGGCCGCATCGCCGGCCAGCGGCTGAACTGGTAGCGCCTACTCGCGCCAGAACGCCGGGGTCAGCAGCACCAGGATGGCGAACACCTCCAGGCGGCCGAACACCATCGCCACGGTGCCCAGCCAGACCGCGGGGACCGGAGCGGTGGAGAAGTTCGAGGCCACCTCGCCAAGCCCCGGACCGAGGTTGGTGAAGGTGGCGATGGTGGCGCCGAAGGCGCTCTCCAGATCCAGGCCGGACATGTTCATCCCCACCACAACCAGCATGAAGCACAGGGCCCATATGGCGATGAATCCGCTGACGGAGAGCACGACGCTCTCGGAGACGCGCCGGCCACCGATCTTGACGAGGAACTGGCCCTTGGGGTGCACCAGCTGGACGATCTCGCGGTAGCCCTGCTGGAGCAGCATGACCACGCGGGCAACCTTCAGGCCCGAGGCCGTGGAGCCGGAGCTTCCGCCGATCACCGCCAGCAGAACCACCAGCAAGGGCGCCACACCCGCCCAGGTGCTGTAGTCGTCGATGCCGAATCCGGTCGTGGTCATGGCCGAGACCGCGTGGAAGGTGGCGTGCCGGAGGGCTTCGGGAAACGAGTTGAAGGTGCCGCCCACCCAGATGACCAGTGCGATGACGATCGAAGCCACGGCCAGGATGCGCAGGTAGGCGATGGTCTCGGCGTCGTGCTGGTACGGGTTCATCGTGGCGCGGCGCCAGGCGACAAAGTGCAGGCCGAAGTTCATGCCCCCCAGCGCCATGAAGATGATGGCCACGGTCTCCACCGCCGCACTGTCGAAATGCCCGAGACTCGCGTCATACGTGGAGAAGCCGGCCGTCGACACCGTGGTCAGGGCGTGGCAGACCGCATCGAAGAAGTCCATGCCGGCCACCCAGTAGGCGCCGATGCACAGGCCGGTGAGGGCGAAGTACACCGCCCACAGCGCCTTGGCGGTCTCGGCGATGCGCGGGGTGAGCTTGGTGTCGCGGGTGAGGCCGGCGGACTCCGCGCGGAAGAGCTGGGTGCCGCCGATGCGCAGCATCGGCAGGATCGCCACGGCCAGGATCACGATGCCCATGCCGCCGACGAACTGCAGCAGCTGCCGGTAGAACAGGACGCTGCGCGGCAGGTCGTCCAGGCCGGTGATGATGGTTGCTCCGGTCGTGGTCAGGCCGGATGTGGCTTCGAACATGGCCGCGGTGAAGTCCAGGTGCGGCTCGGCGTGCATGAACGGCAGCGCCGACACCAGGCTGGCCAGGATCCAGGCCGCGGAGACGATCAGGAAGCCGTCGCGCAGGCGCAGCTGGTACTGGATGCGCCGCACCGGCCACCACAGTGCCGCGCCGATCGACAGCGACAGCAGGCAGGAGCTGAAGAACACCCACCACGCCCCTTCGCCGTACCACAGCGCCACGAACACCGGCGGCAGCTTGGACAGCGAGGAGAGCATCACGATGATGCCCAGCACCCGCTGGATGGCGAAGAAACGCAGGTTCACAACCAGGTCGCCTCGGCCTGGAACAGGCGGCTGACCTGCGGCAGCTCGCGCTTGTCCATCACGAACACGATCAGGTGGTCGTCGGGTTCGATGATGACGTCATGGTGGGCGATGAGCAGCTTGTCGCCGCGGACGATGCCGCCGATGGTGGCGGTCTGCGGCAGGTCCAGTTCATCGACGCTGCGGCCGATGATCCGCGAGGTCCGGCGGTCGCCGCGGGCCACCGCCTCGATGGCCTCGGCCGCGCCGCGGCGCAGCGAATGCACCCGCGCCGGCGAGCCCTCGCGGATGTGCGCCAGCAGCGCGCCCAGGGTCACCTGCGAGGGGCTGATGGCGATGTCGATCGGGCCGCCCTCGATCAGGTCGGCGTAGCCGGCGCGGTTCACCAGCGACAGCACCCGCGGACAGCCCAGACGCTTGGCCAGCATCGCCGAGAGGATGTTGGACTCGTCGTCGTTGGTCAGGCCGCAGTAGATGTCGGTCTGGTCGATGTTCTCCTCGCGCAGCAGGTCCTCGTCGGCCGCCTCGCCGACCAGCACGATGGTGTTGACCAGGTCCTCGGCGATGAGCTTGGCGCGGTCGCGCGAGCGCTCCAGCACCTTGACCGAATAGCGGTTCTCCAGCGAGGCGGCCAGGGCGCGACCGATGTTGCCGCCGCCGGTGATGAAGACGCGGCGGGTGCGGCGGCCGTCGACCCGGCGCAGCTCGTTCATCACCGTGGCGATGTCCTGGCGGGCGGCCAGGAAGAACACCTCGTCGTCGGCCTCGATGACCGTGGTCGCCTCCGGCTTGATCGCGCGGCCCTGGCGGAAGATCGCCGCCACCCGGGTGTCGACCTTGGCCGGCAGGTGGGCGCGCAGCTCCTTGATCTCGTGGCCGACCAGGGCACCGCCGGCGACCGCGCGCACGCCGACCAGCTGCGCCCGGCCCTCGGCGAAGTCCAGCACCTGCAGGGCGCCGGGGTGTTCGATCAGCCGCTCGACGTGGCGGCAGACCAGCTGTTCGGGGCCGATGGCGGCGGTCACCGCCGGGTCGTCGCCGGTGGTCAGGCCCGGCACCTCCAGGTAGGAGGACTCGCGCACGCGGGCGACGCGGGTGGGGGTGCGGAAGTGGCGGTTGGCGACCTGGCATGCGACCAGGTTGACCTCGTCGCTGGAGGTCACGGCGATGACCATCTCCGCGTCGTCGGCGCCGGCCTGCTCCATCACCGTGGGCAGCGAGGCGTGGCCGACCACGGTGCGGATGTCCAGCCGCTCGGCCAGGTCGCGCAGCCTGGCCGCGTCGGTGTCGACCACGGTGATGTCGTTGTTCTCCGAGGCCAGGGCCGCGGCGACCGACGAACCGACCTGGCCCGCCCCTAGGATCAGGATCTTCATGCACTCCCCCGGTGCGACCGGTGCGCCCTGTCGGGCTCAGGCGGCATTGTAGCGCCCCAGCCGGGCCAGCCCCTGCCGGTAGAACGCCTCCACGTCGGCGGCGCGTGCCTGCGGGTCGAAGCGCGCCATCGGGTAGGTGCGTCGCGGTTCCCGGCGCTGGAAGCCCTCGCGAAGCGCGGCGGCCAGCGCGTCGGGGTCGTCCACCGGCACCGGCTCGCGGCCGAACACCGGGGCCAGGTAGCGCCCGCCCTGGCTTGCGCTGGCGATCACCGGCAGCCCCGCGGACATCGCCTCCAGGAACACCAGGCCGAAGGGCTCGTAGCGCGCAGCACTCACGAACACGTCGAAGACCTCCATCCAGTCCCGGGCGCGGGTCGTGAATCCAGGCATGACCACCGCCTCCCCGGCCTGCGCGCGGATCCGCTCGAAGGCCTTGCCGGCGCCGACGATCACCAGCCGTGCGCCGGGCAGGTCCGCGCGCCTGAAGGCCTCCACCAGCACGTCCAGACCCTTGCTGTCCTCGACCCGGCCCAGGGCGCCGAAGACGAAGGCGTCGGGCGCGATGCCGTGGGCGGCGCGCAGCTGCGCCCGGGCGTCGGGCATGGGCGCCGAGGGGCGGGTCCAGTTGTCGATCTGCACGCTGTTGGCGCGCAGGGCCGCCGGAATGGCGTCCAGCTGCCAGGGCGCGATGGCGACCAGCCCGTCGAGGGCGGCGTGCTGCCGCGGCTTGTACTCGATGTGCAGGGTGGCCACGCGCAGGCAGTGGCCGGCCAGCGGATGCAGCGACCGGCAGGCCGAGCCCAGGTGGGCGTGGGCGACATCCGGCCGCCAGCCGCGGACGAAGGCGGTGGCCTGGCGCCGCGCGGGCCAGCGGAACAGCCAGTCGTCGACCAGCTCCACGGCCACGGCCGGATCGACCCGGTGGGCGATGGCGTCGGGGCTGTCGCGGGCGGCCTTGCGACGCATCACCAGCCGCACCTCATGGCCGGCGGCGGCCTGCAACGCCGCCAGCTCCAGCGCGTGGCGCTCGCTGCCGGCGAAGCGGCTGCTGAGGATCAGGTGGGCGATGCGCATCGGGAGGCTCCTTGCCGGATCGAAGGCCGCGGTCGCCGGGACTCAGCGACGGGTGGATTTCACCAGCATCGCGTGGAAGAAACCATCACCCCCGCCCTCCCCGGGCAGCCGCTGGCAGCCGGGCCCGGCCCCCGCCGACCAGGGCGCCGGTGGCGTCGTATCGGTGGCGTCGGGCGTGCGCGCCAGGAAGGCGGCGACCTGGTCGTGGTTCTCCGCGCGCAGCACCGAGCAGGTGGCGTAGAGCAGGCGGCCACCCGGCCGCAGCAGCGGCCACAGCGCATCCAGCAGGCGCGCCTGGACCTGCGTCAGCGCCTCGACATCGGCCGCGCTGCGGTGCCACTTCACGTCGGGCTGGCGGCGGATGACGCCGGTGGCCGAACACGGCGCGTCGAGCAGGATGGCGTCGAAGGGCCGCCCGTCCCACCACGCCTCCACCGCCACCGCGTCGGCATGGCGGGTGGTGACACCGGTGGCCAGCCCCAGCCGGGCCAGGGTCGACGCCAACCGGGCCAGCCGGCCGGCGTCGGCGTCCAGGGCCAGCAGTTCCAGGCCATCGCCGGCCTGCTCCAGCAGGTGGGCGGTCTTGCCGCCCGGCGCGGCGCAGGCATCGAGCACGCGCTCGCCGGGCTGCGGGGCCAGCAGCGGCGCCATCGACTGCGCGGCGATGTCCTGGACCGACAGCCTCCCCTGCTCGAAGCCGGGCAGGCGCGTGACCGGCACCGCGGTCTCCAGCCGGACGGCGTCGGGGTGCAGCGCGTCCGGGACCGCCTCGACGCCGGCCTCGGCCAGCGCCACCAGGACGGACTCGCGGTCGCCCCGCAGCCGGTTCACGCGCAGCCACATCGGCGCCGGGGCGTTGTTGGCGTCGAGGATGTCGGCCCGCTGGCGCGGCCAGTCCTGCCCCAGGCGATCGAACAGCCAGCGCGGGTGGCTGGCCCGCGCCCAGGGCTGCGGCGCTTCCGGCAACGGCTCGCGCCCGGCGCGGCGCAGCAGGGCGTTGACCAGTCCGACCATGCCCGGCGCCCCCAGGGTGCGCGCCGCCTCGGCGGTGGCCGAGACCGAGGCGTGGTCGGGCAGGCGCATGGCCACGCGCTGGGCCAGGCCCACCAGCAGCAGCGCATGGATGACCCGATGGCGCGCGGGCAGCGGTCGCGCCAGCCACTGCGACAGGGCGTGTTCGTAGGGCCCGCGCCAGCGCAGCGCCTGGAAGGCCATGGCCTCCAGCAGGGCACGGTCGCGGGGGTCGTCGATGGCCCAGAGCGCCGGCTGCAGGCCGGCCTTCAGCGACCGCCCACGGTCCAGGACGCCGTGCACCAGCCGCGCCGCGGCCGCGCGCACGGCCGCACCGGGGGCCGCGGCGGTCATCGCGGGCGCAGCTCGGGCCGGGCGTTGAGGAAGTCGGCGACCGGCATCGGTCGGCCGCCGTCGCGCTGCACCACCTGCAGCGACAGCCCGCCCTCGCCGCAGGCCACGACCAGGCCGTCGCGGCCGGCCGCCACGACGCGGCCGGGAACCCCTGAAGCCGGCACCGCCCGGGCGCGATGGATGCGCACCCGCTCTCCGGCCAGTTCCGCCTCGGCGACCGGCCACGGGTCGAAGGCGCGGACGCTGCGTTCGAGCTCGACCGCCGGGCGGGCCCAGTCGAGCCGGGCCTCGGCCTTGTCGAGCTTGTGCGCGTAGGTCACCCCGTCCTCCGGCTGCGGCACCGCCTCGGGGAGGCGCCCATCGGCCAGCAGGGCCAGGCCCTCGGCCAGCGCCGCGGCGCCGAGCTCGGCGAGCCGGTCGTGCAGGCTGCCGCCGGTCTCCGCCGGGTCCAGCGCCAGCCGGCGCTCGATCAGCACCGGACCGGTGTCCAGCCCGGCCTCCATCCGCATCAGGCACACCCCGCTTTCGGTGTCGCCGGCCTGGATCGCACGCTGGATCGGCGCCGCCCCGCGCCAGCGTGGCAACAGCGAGGCATGCACGTTCCAGCAGCCTTCGACCGGGATCCCGAGCACCGAGCGGGGCAGGATCAGCCCGTAGGCGACCACGACCATCAGGTCCGGCCGGAGCGCGGCCAGCGCCTCGCGCTCGGCGGCGCCGCGCAGCCGCTCGGGCTGGCGGACCTCGACGCCCAGCTCCAGCGCCCGCTGCTTCACCGGCGAGGGCTGCAGGCGACGGCCACGCCCGGACGGGCGGTCGGGCTGGGTGTAGACGGCCAGCAGCTCGCCGCCGGCGGCCGCGGCGTCGAGGCAGGGGACGGCGAAGCCGGGGGTGCCGGCGAAGACCAGCCGGAGCCTGCGCGCCATCAGGCGGCCGACGCCTTCCTGATCTTGGCCAGCTTCTTCTTGACCATCTCGCGCTTGAGCATCGAGAGGTGGTCGACGAAGAGCTTGCCGTCGAGGTGGTCCATCTCGTGCTGGATGCACACCGCCATCAGGCCGTCGGCGTCGACCTCGAAGGCCTGGCCGTCGCGGTCCAGGGCGCGGACCCGGATCGACTCCGCGCGGCGCACGTCGGCGTAGACGCCCGGGATCGACAGGCAGCCCTCCTGGCAGACCTGCTCGCCCCGGCGCTCCACGATCTCGGGGTTGACCAGGGCCAGCGGACGGTTCTTCTCCTCGGACACGTCCAGCACCAGCAGGCGCTTGTGGACATCGACCTGGGAGGCCGCCAGACCGATGCCCGGCGCCTCGTACATGGTCTCGAACATGTCGTCGATGAGCTGGCGGATCCCGTCGTCGACGACCTCCACCGGGGCGGCCACCGTGCGCAGACGGGGGTCGGGAAACTCCAGGATTTCTAGTTTGGCCATGGTTCCACCGGGGCCGGTTCGGCCCGAAAACAGGGGTTTGCGGACATTTTAGCCCGAACGGGCTTGCTTTATTCCGTGAAAACAGTTGGGCTATAGTGCGTAACACCTGCCCGGGGAATCAGGTACATGGCCGCCATCGTTAATCGGCTCCTTGCAGTTGGAGCAATCGCGCTGTTCGTCTTCGCCAGCTTCGCCGTCTCGGCGCAGTTGAGGTCGGACCATCCAGACACCTACACCGTCCAGCGGGGGGACACCCTGTGGGACATCGCCGGTCGCTTCCTCGACCGGCCGTGGCTGTGGCCGGAGATCTGGCAGGCGAACCCGCAGATCGAGAACCCGCACCTGATCTATCCGGGTGACGTCATCAGCCTGGCCTACCTGCGTGGCCAGCCGACCCTGCAGACGCAGGCCGGCCCGCGCACCGAGGACTACGTCGACACGGTCCCGCTGTCGGACATCGAGCAGTTCCTGCGCCGGCTGCGGGTCGTGGACGACATCCACCGCCTGCCCTACATCGTCTCGCTGGAGGAGGAGCGCATGCGCGGCTCCTCGGGACAGCTGGTCTACGCGCGCGGCATCGGCAACGCCCGCCCCGGCGACATGTTCGCCATCGTGCGCCCGACCCAGTCCTACCACATCAGCCGCCGCCAGGGCCGCGAGCGCGGCAACCACCTGGCGCGCTCGCAGGACCTCGACTTCCGCGGCGACCCGGACCGGCGCAACTGGGAGACGTTCTGGTCGGAGGTCAACTACTACGGCCGCGACAGCGTCGAGCTGGGCATCGAGCTGATGGACATCACCACCGCCACGGTCACCCGTGGCGAGGTCGGCGGCATCGAGGTCACCAGCCTGCTGGTCACCGAGGAGGGCCGCGAGGTCCGCGCCGGCGACCGCCTGGTGCGCGTGGAGCCGCAGCCCTTCGACCTGCAGTTCATGCCGCGTGCGCCGGACTTCAACTTCGACTACGACCGCGCCCAGGTGCTGTCGGTGGCCGACGGCTACAAGGCCGCCGGACCGCGCGACGTGGTCGCGCTGTCGGTGGGCCGCAACGACGGCGTCGAGAACGGCATGGTGTTCTCGCTGTGGAACCGCGGCAACCACGTCCCCGACCATGTCGCCAACCGCAACCCGATGCGCGCCCGCGCCGACACCGTCCGCCTGCCGGACGACTACGCCGGGCACGCGATGGTCTTCCGCACCTTCGACAACGTCAGCTACGCGCTGGTGATGGACGGCGTGCGCCAGGTCAAGGTCGGGGCGATCGTGAAGCACCCCGACACCGACCGCTGAGGCCGGCGGGGTTCCGACACGCGGGGCGCCATGGCGCCCCGCGTCTGTTTCCGGCCTGCGGGCCGAACGCGACCAGGGAAGGACGCGGATGGACAAGGAAGCCTTTCAGGAAGCCCGTGCCTGGTGTCGCCTGCTGCGCTGCGGCGCCGGTGCGGCCGGGCTGCGGCGGCTGGCGGAACTCGCCGGCGGCGCCCGCGCGGCGCTGGACGCGCCCGAGGCGCAATGGCGGCAGTGCGGCATCCGGCCCGGCTGCCGGGCCGCGGCGCTGCGGACCCCCGAAGACCCCCGCGACCCGGCCTGGCTGGATGCGCCCGGCCGACGCGTGCTCGGCTGGGGCGACCCCGGCTACCCCGGGCTGCTGGCCCAGGCGCCCTCGCCGCCGGCGGCGCTGTTCGTGGAAGGCCGGGTCGGCCTGCTCCACCGGGCCCAGGTGGCGGTGGTCGGCACCCGCCGGCCCAGCCCGTCGGGGCGTGACCACGCCGGCCGCTTCGCCTGCGCCCTGGCCCGGGCCGGTCTGGTGGTCACCAGCGGCCTGGCCCGCGGGGTCGACGCCGCGGCCCACGCCGCCGCGCTGGACGCCGGCGCCGGCACCGTGGCGGTGACCGCGACCGGCCCGGACCAGTGCTACCCCCGCGCCAACCGGTCGCTGTGGGACCGGATCCGGGTCGAGGGCGTGGTGGCCACCGAACACCTGCCGGGCACCCCGCCGCGCCCGCAGCAGTTCCCCAGCCGCAACCGGATCGTCGCCGGACTCAGCCTCGGCACCCTGGTGGTCGAGGCCGCCGAGCGCTCCGGGGCGCTGATCAGCGCCCGCCTGGCCGCCGAGGCCGGTCGCGAGGTCTTCGCCCTGCCCGGCGCCCTGTCCAACCCGATGGCCCGCGGCTGCCACCGCCTGATCCGCGACGGGGCGGCCCTGGTCGAGTCCCCCGGGGAGGTGGTCGAGGCCCTGTTGCCGGTGGCGAGGAACATGGCCCAGGCCTTGCATCCCGTGGGTGACGCCCCAACACCCGGGGACAGCGGCGGCGACCTGTTTCCGGCGCCGGCGCCAGCGGATGCGCTGCAGCGCCGGCTCTACGAAACGCTGGGCCACGAGCCGGTGGACCTGGATGAACTGGCGTCGCGGACGGGATTGACGGTGCCCCGGCTGTCCTCCATGCTCCTGCTCATGGAGCTTCAGGGGCTCGTCGGCGCCGTCCACGGTCGCTACGTCCGCCGCCCATGAACCCCGCACCGCGTCGCACGGCGTCGCAGGCCAGAGGTGATGAAAGAAAGCATTCTCGACGTACTGCTCTACCTGTTCGAACACTATTTCGCCGACGACCCCGATGCCGTCCGCGACCGCGACTCCCTCCAGCATGGCCTGATCCAGGCCGGCTTCTCCCCCGCCGAGATCCACAAGGCGTTCGACTGGCTCGACGCGCTGGCCAACCAGCGGCCAAGTGCGCCGACCCCGCGCGGGGACCACGGCCCGGTCCGGGTGTACGCCGAGGCCGAGCAGGCGCGGCTGGATCCCGACAGCCGGGGCTTCCTGATGTTCCTGGAGGCACACGGCATCCTCGACGAGGACCAGCGCGAACTGGTGCTCGACCGGGTGATGGCCCTGGACCAGGACGAGGTCGACCTCGACGACCTCAAGTGGGTCGTGCTGATGGTGCTGTTCAACCAGCCCGGGGCCGAGGCGGCCTACGCCTGGATGGAAAGCCAGATCTTCGAGGACGACCCCGAGCCGCTGCACTGAGCCGGGCGCCGCTTGACAGCCCGTTTGCGGCTGTGCATCCACTGGAATAAGGTCACCCGCCCGGCACCGCGCCGGGCGTCCTTTCTTTTTGGCGTCGCCTTCACTGCGGCCCCGGAGCATGCCACGCATGGCGAAGAACCTGCTCATCGTCGAGTCGCCGGCCAAGGCCAAGACGATCAACAAGTACCTCGGCAAGGACTTCCAGGTCCTGGCCTCCTACGGCCATGTCCGCGACCTGGTGCCCAAGGAGGGCGCGGTCGACCCCGAGCGCGGCTTCGCGATGAACTACGACATCATCGACGACCGCAGCCGCAAGCAGGTCGACGCCATCGCCAAGGCCGCCAAGGGGGCCGAGGCCCTGTTCCTGGCGACCGACCCGGACCGCGAGGGCGAGGCGATCAGCTGGCACATCGCCGAGATCCTGCGCGAGCGGGGCCTGTCGGAGGGCAAGCCGATGCGCCGGGTGGTGTTCACCGAGATCACCCCGCGGGCGATCAAGGAGGCCATGCTCAACCCGCGTGAGGTCTCCGCGCCGCTGGTGAACGCGCAGCAGGCGCGCCGGGCGCTGGACTACCTGGTCGGCTTCAACCTTTCCCCGGTGCTGTGGCGCAAGGTGCAGGCCGGCCTCTCGGCGGGCCGGGTGCAGTCCCCCGCGCTGCGGATGATCGTGGAGCGCGAGAAGGAGATCGAGGCCTTCGTCGCCCGCGAGTACTGGAGCTTCGCCGCGGACTGCCAGCACCCGCAGCAGCCGTTCAATGCGCGGCTGGTCAGGCTCGACGGCGCGAAGTTCGAGCAGTTCACGATCACCGACGGCGAGACCGCCGAGGACGCGCGCCGGCGCCTGGTCGCCGCCGCCGGCGGCAGCCTGCGCGTGACCGACGTGCAGTCCAAGGAGCGCCGCCGGCGCCCGGCCCCACCCTTCATCACCTCCACCCTGCAGCAGGAAGCCTCGCGCAAGCTGGGCTTCTCGACCAAGCGCACCATGAGCGCGGCGCAGAAGCTCTACGAGGGCTTCTCGATCGGCGAGGAGGGGACGGTCGGCCTGATCACCTACATGCGTACCGATTCGGTCAGCCTCTCGCGCGAGGCGATCGACGAGGTCCGCGACGTGATCGCCCGCGACTTCGGCACCCGGGCACTGCCGGACAAGCCCAACTTCTACCAGTCCAAGTCCAAGAACGCCCAGGAGGCGCACGAGGCGATCCGCCCGACCTCGGCGCTGCGCACGCCGTCGCAGGTGGCGCGCTACCTCGGCGACGACGAGCGGCGCCTGTACGAGCTGATCTGGAAGCGCGCGGTCGCCTCGCAGATGGTCCCGGCCACGCTCAACACCGTCTCCATCGAGCTCGCCTGCGGCGCCGACCACGCCTTCCGCGCCACCGGCACCACCGTGGTCGACCCCGGCTTCCTGGCCGTCTACGAGGAAGGTCGCGACGCGAAGGCCGCCGACGAGGACGACGAAGGCCGCAAGCTGCCGCCGCTCAAGCCCGGCGACACGGTCCCGCTGGGCGCCATCGGCGCCAGCCAGCACTTCACCGAGCCGCCGCCGCGCTTCACCGAGGCCAGCCTGGTGAAGGCGCTGGAGGAGTACGGCATCGGCCGGCCCTCGACCTACGCCAGCATCATCGGCACCCTGCTCGCCCGCGACTACGTCACCCTGGAAAGCCGTCGCTTCCAGCCCACCGACAAGGGCCGCGCGGTCGCCAACTTCCTGGGCGAACACTTCACCCAGTACGTCGACTACGACTTCACCGCACGGCTGGAGGACGCGCTCGACGCGGTCTCCCGCGGCGAGGACGACTGGGTGCCGCTGCTGGAGCGCTTCTGGGGCCCGTTCAAGGCCACGGTCGAGGACAAGATGGAGAACGTCGACCGGGCCGAGGCCAGCGGCGCGCGCGAGCTGGGCACCGACCCGGCCTCGGGCCGGCCGGTGTCGGTGCGCCTGGGCCGCTACGGGCCCTTCGCCCAGATCGGCACCCGCGACGACGAGGAGAAGCCGAAGTTCGCCAGCCTGCGCCCCGGCCAGAGCATGCACACCCTGACCCTGGAGCAGGCGCTGAAGCTGTTCCTGCTGCCGCGCGACCTCGGTGAGTTCGAGGGCGAGCCGCTCAGCGTCGGCGTCGGCCGCTTCGGGCCCTTCGTGAAGCTGGGCAAGACCTACGCCTCGCTGAAGAAGGAGGACGATCCCTACGAGATCGACCACGACCGGGCCGTGGAGCTCATCCGCGAGAAGCGGGAGATCGAGGCCAACCGGATCATCGCCAGCTTCGACGACGGGGTGCAGGTACTCAACGGGCGCTACGGCCCCTACATCTCCGACGGCGAGAAGAACGCCCGGATCCCCAAGGACCGCGAGCCGAACACCCTGACCCACGCGGAGTGCGTGCAGCTGCTGGAGGACACCGGCAAACCCGTCCGGCGCGGTCGCGGGGCCGCCAGGAAGGCGGCGAAGAAGGCACCGGCGAAGAAGGCTGCTGCAAAGAAGGTCGCGGCAACGACATCGGCGGCGAGGAAGACCCCGGCGAAGAAGACCGCAACGAAGAAGGCGGCGGCAAAGAAGACCGCGGCAAAGAAAGCACCGGCGAAGAAGGCTGCAGCAAAGAAGGCGGCGGCGAAGAAGGCCGCCACCGGGAAGGCATCCGCCGGCACCGGCGCCTGAGGCCCGCGGCCCGCGGCGCGACAGCCGCCGCGGGCCCTGCTAGCATCCCCGCCCTGTCCAATGCAGGGATGCCGATCCGATGAAGAAGCTTCTGCCCGCGATCGCCGTGGCGGTGCTGGCCCTGGTGCTGTTCTGGGTGTTCAGCCAGCGCGGCATCGACCGTGACCACCCGGCGGCCCATGTGCCGGCCGACGCGCCGTACGTGCTGGTCAACCACGGCGGCATCCCCGAGCGGGCTCTGGCCGCCTGGGAGCGCCAGATGGAAGCCTCGGCCGCCGGCTATGGCATGCAGCTGGATGCACTTCGGGCGATGGCCGCCGACGACGCCGAGCTGCAGGCGCTGATGCCGCTGCTCGACGCGATCCAGGCGGAGTTCCGGGGCAAGCCGCTGCGCCAGGCGCTGGACGATGCCGGACTGGGGCTGGACACACCCTACGCGCTGTACGGACACGGGCTGGCGCCGGTGCTCCGGGTCCAGCTGCAGGACCGCGAGCGGTTCCAGGCGCTGCTCGACCGCCTGGAGGCGGCCAGCCCGGAGGCGTGGACGCAGGCGACGGTCGACGACCAGGCCTACTGGCAGTTCGGTCCGGGCGAGCTGCCGGTGCAGCTGGTGATGGCCGTGGTCGGCGACCACTGGGTCGCCAGCCTGGCGCCGGCGACCGCCGACCCGGCGGTGTTGCGCGGACTGCTCGGGCTGCAGCGCCCGGAGCGCTCGCTGCTCGACGCCGGCACCCTGGCCGGGCTCGAGCGCGAGCTGGGCTATGGCGCCTACCTGACCGGCTACGTGGACAGCCGCCTGCTGGCCATGGCCCTGCTCGACCACGACGGGCCGCTGCAGGCGGCGGTGCTGGGCCACCTGGGCCAGCCGCAGCCGGCGGTGGCCCCGGTCTGCCGCGAGGAGCTGCTGGGCCTCGCCGAGGCCTGGCCGCGGACCAGCTTCGGGCTGACCCGCGCCGACGCCCGGGTCTGGGAGAGCCGCGCGGTGCTCGAGGCCCGTGCCGACATCGCCGAGTCGCTGGCGACGCTGGCCGGGCCGATGGCCGGGCTGGGCGCGACCGGTGACGGCACCCTGGTCGACGTCGGCATCGCCCTGCAGCTGGGCGCCCTGCCGGGCGTGGTCAACCGCCATGCCGACGCGGTGGTCCGCTCGCCGTGGCAGTGCGAGTGGTTCGCCGGCCTCAACACGCTCTTCGCCTCGCTGCGCGAGCAGGCCGGCAACCCGGCCGTGGCGATGGCCGGCCCGATGGCCTACAGCCTTCTGGTCGGTGTCGACGACATCGACCTCAGCGCCGGCGCCGGCCAGCCCGACCTGTCGGGCATCGCCATCCTGGGCACCGGCAACCCCGGCTCGCTGGCCGCGATGGCGCGCGGCTTCGTGCCCGGCCTGGGCGGTCTGACCCTGCAGCCCGACGGCGAGGTGCACCGTCTGGACATGGCCGAGGCCGGCCTCGAGGAGCCGCTGCACGTGGCCATGGGCCCGGAGGCCCTGGGCGTCGCCATCGGCGCGCATCACGCGTCCCTCTCCGGGGCGGTGACCCGGGTGCGCGAAGACGCCCCGGTCCTGCACATGGCCGCCTCGGGTCGCTTCTACGGCCTGATCGCCGACGCCGCCGAGGTCCAGATGGACTCGCTGGCCGCGATGATGGAGGCCCAGGGCGAGGAGATCGACGATCAGACCCGTGCCGAACTGGAGGCGATGCGCGAGGAGTTCACCGCCAGCCAGGCACAGATGCGCGAGATGATGGCGGCGATGGAAGCGGTGATCCAGCGCGTGCGCATCGACCTGCGCCTGACCGCACGCGGCATCGAGCTCGAGCAGCGCATCGACATCGCCCCCTGAAGCCGGTGGCGGCAGGGCACGCCGGCGGCCACAATGGCCGCATGCGCCCTGCCGTCCTCATCCTGCTGATGCTGGTGGTCGCCCCGGCGGTGTCGGGGGACCTGGTCATCTACCGCTGCACCGGCGAGGACGGGCGCACGGCCCTGCGCGACACGCCCTGCCCGCCGGGCCAGACGCAGGTCGAACAGCGCATGGAGCGGCCGCCCGAACGGCCGGCTGCCGAGCCGATGGAGGCCCCACCGGCGGCGCCGGCTCAGCCCGATCCGGCCGAACCCCCTGCACCGCCGGCGTCCGAGGCCGCGACTGCACCGGCGGCCGCGGTGGTGGTGCCTCCGCTGTTCCAGTGCACGACCTTCGACCGGAAGACCTACTTCGACGAAACCGGCGACGGCAACCGGCGCTGCGTGCCCCTGTCGATCACCCGCATCGGCCCCCAGCCGCCGCCGACGATGGCCCAGGCCTGCGAATGGATGGTCGACGACTGCCGGCGCCTTGAAGGCGATGCGGTCTGTCGTGGCTGGACCGAGCGGCTCCGGGACGCCCGCCGCGCCGTGCGCGAGGCCTTCAGCGACACGCTGGCACAGGACCGGGCGGAGCTGGCGCGCATCGAGCCGATCCAGCGCGCGGCCTGCGGCCGCTGACCCGGCGCCCCTAGAAGCCGTAGCGCAGGAAGCCGCCGTCCACGGCGATGCACTCGCCGGTGACGTAGCTGGCAGCGGGCAGGCACAGGAAGGCGACCGCGGCGGCCACCTCCTCCGGCTCCCCGACCCGGCCCATCGGGGTGCGGTCGATCACCTCGTCGTAGTAGTCGGGGTCGGCCAGCATCGGCGAGGTGCGCCGGGTGCGGATGTACCAGGGCGCGACCGCGTTCACCCGCACGCCGTCCTCGGCCCATTCGCAGGCGAGGTTGCGGGTGAGCTGGTGCAGCGCGGCCTTGGTCATGCCGTACGGCGAGCCGGTGCGCACGTGGGTGGCACCGGACACCGAACCGACGTTGACGATGCTCGAGGCCGGGTGCTCGCTGAGCAGCGGGTGGGCGAAGCGGCACAGCTCGAAGGCCGAGAACAGGTTGACCTCGAAGAGTTCGCGCCAGGCGTCCTCGTCGTAGTCCAGGGTCGGCAGGGCGCGGTTGGTGCCGACGTTGTTGACCAGCACGTGCAGGCCCAGGCCCTGGTCCTCGATCCAGTCGAAGAGGTCCTCGCGGTCGGCATCCTCGGAGACGTCGGCGGCGAACCCGAGCACGGCGACCTCGGGGTTGTCGGCGGCCACCTCCGCGCGCGCGGCCTCGAGGTGGTCGCCGTCGCGGGCCACCATCAGCACGTGGGCCCCGAGGCCCGCCAGCTCGTCGGCCACCGCCAGCCCGATGCCGGCGCTGGCACCGGTCACCAGCGCCACCTGCCCGTCGAGCCGCCACCGCTTCGGATCCATGCCCGCGTCCCCGCCGTCGTCTGCCAGCGGCCAGCATAGCCGCTGCCGCGGAAACGACAACGCCCGGCACGGGGCCGGGCGTCGTCGGGTGAATCGGGGTGCCGGGCTCAGTACTCGCAGAAGCAGTGCGCCACCCCGCGCAGCGGCTGGCCCTGGTTCTCGCGCAGCCAGGCCACGTCGCGGGCCATCGCCTGCGCCTGCGGTCCGACGAACAGCTCGCCCAGGCCGACCCAGGAGACCATGGCCTGGACCCGGGCGTTGCCGCCCAGACCGGCCAGGAAGCGCTCGAAGGCACCCGGCTCGCGCTCGACGTAGGCGGTCTGGAAGGCCTCGGAGACTCCGGCCAGCTCGGCGGCGCGGTCGACCGCCTCGCGCAGTCCGCCCAGGCGGTCGACCAGGCCCAGCTCCAGGGCCTGCGCCCCGCTCCACACCCGCCCGCGGGCCACCTCGTCCACCGCCTCGGTGGACATCCCGCGGGCGCGGGCGACGCGGCCGATGAAGTCGCTGTAGCCGTGGTCGATGACCGACTGGATCGCCCGGCCGACCTCGGCGTCCAGCGGCCGGGTCGGATCGAAGGCCCCGGCGAAGCGGGTCGTGCCGACGCCGTCGACCCGCACGCCGATACGCTCCAGCGTCTCGGGCACCGACAGGAACAGGCCGAAGATGCCGATCGAGCCGGTGATGGTCGAGGGGTCGGCGTGGATCTCGTCGGCGTTCATCGAGATCCAGTAGCCGCCCGAGGCGGCGACGTTGGCCATCGACACCACCACCGGCTTGCCGGCGGCCACGGTCAGCTCGATCTCGCGACGGATCTGCTCGGACGGGTAGACGCCACCGCCCGGGGAGTCCACGCGCAGCACCACCGCCTTGACGTCGTCGTCCTCGCGGGCCTGGCGGACCAGGCGGGAGGTCGAGTCGCCGCCGACCATGCCCTGGGGCTGCTCGCCGAAGCTGATCGGGCCCTGGGCGACGATGATGGCGACCTTCGGGTCGCGCGAGGGACGCCGGTTCTCGCGGTCGACGAAGCCCAGGTAGTCCGCCATCGACACCTGGCGGAAGCTGCCGGTGTCCTCGTCGGCCACGCCGCGCTCGATCATCCGCTCGCGCAGCTGGTCGGCGGTCAGCAGTTCGTCGACCAGGCCCTGGTCCAGCGCCATCCGGGCCAGGTCGCCGCCGGCGGCCTCGACCTGGTCGGGCAGCGCGTCGATCATCGCCGCCAGGGCGGCGGGGTCGATGCCGCGACGCTCGCCCAGCCCGGCCAGCATCCGCTGCCAGATGTCGTTCATCCAGAACAGGTTGGCCTCGCGGTCCTCCTCGGAGGCGGAGTCGCGGATGTAGGGCTCGGCCGCGGACTTGTACTCGCCGACGCGGAACAGGTGGACGTTGACGCCCAGCTTGTCCTCCAGCGCCTCGCGGTAGTAGGGGCGGTAGCGCGCGATGCCCTCGATCAGCAGCCCGCCGGCCGGGTGCAGGTAGACCTCGTCGGCCTGCGCGGCCAGGTAGAACTGGCGCTGCTCGGGGTAGGCGTTCCAGGCCACCACCTGCTTGCCGCTGGCGCGGAAATCCTCGAGTGCGGCGGCGATCTCGCGCATCGCCGCGAACCCGACGCCGCCCAGGCCGTCGGTGTTGAGGACGATGCGCTCGATGCGGTCGTCGTCGCGCGCGGCCTCGATGGCACGCAGGACGTCGCGCAGCTGCACCTCGGGCACGCCCTGGCCCAGCATCGCCGACAAGGCGCGTGACGCCGCGTCGCCGGAGTACTGCTCCACCAGCATGCCCTGCGGCGCGATGACCAGCGCGGTGCGGTCGCGCAACCGATCCGAGGGCGAGAGCATCAGGCTCAGCAGCCAGACCAGCAGCAGGATGAAGATGACGTTGAAGATGAAGCGGCGGGTCAGGTCGACCGCCCGCCAGGTGCCGCCGGCCAGGCGTCGGATCAGGCCGGGTCGCGAAGAAGTGCTCATGAGGGGACTCCACCAAGGTGCCGGCACAGCTTAGCCGGCGGCCGTGACGACCGCATCAGCCGGACGTCATACCCCCGGCCGGCCCAGCCCGGGCGGGCGCCGGGCCAGCCGCAGGAAGCGGCCGCCAAGCAGCACCGCCGCCAGCGACAGTCCGGCGATGAGGCCCACCCACATGCCCTGCGCGCCCCAGTCGCGGCCCAGCGTCAGCCAGATCCCCACCGGCATGCCGACCGCCCAGTACGACAGCCCGGCCAGCACCATCGGCACCCGGGTGTCCTTGAGCCCGCGCAGCGAACCCGCCGACAGCGCCTGCACCCCGTCCACGAGCTGGAAGGCGGCCGCGAACAGCAGCAGGTGGGCGGCCAGCGCGACCACCGCCGGGTCGCGGGTGTAGAGCCCGGCGATCCAGGCGCCGAAGAGCACCATCAGCAGCGCCGAGGCGCCCTGGGCGAGCACGGCGATGGTGTAGCCCGAGGCCGCGGCCCAGCGCACGCCCGACAGGTTGCCCGCCCCGACCGCGTGCCCGACCCGCACGGTGGTGGCCATCGCCAGGCCCAGCGGCACCATGAAGGCCAGGCTGGCGACATTGATGGCGATCTGGTGGGCGGCGATCTCCAGCGCGCCGATGCGGCCGATGACCAGGGCGGCGGCGACGAACAGGCTGCCCTCCATGAACACGGTCACGCCCATCGGCAGGCCGACGCGCAGCAGTTCACGCACCGGGCGCCAGCGCGGCCAGTCGAAACGGTCGAACAGGCGCAGGTCGTTGAAGCGCCGTGCCCGCGCCACGTACAGGCCCAGGCCCGCCGCCATGCCCCACAGCACGATCACCGTGGCGTAGCCCAGGCCGACCGCACCCATCTCCGGGATGCCGAAGGCACCGAAGCACAGGATCCAGTTCAGCGGCACCAGCGCGACCAGGCCGGCGACCCCGCTGACCATGGTCGGCAGCGTCCAGGCCACGCCCTCGCTGAGGTAGCGGAAGGTGAACAGCAGCGCCAGCGCGGGCGCCCCCCAGCTGATCGCCCTGAGGTAGGCCACCGCATCGGGGCGCGCGGCCTCGGTGACGCCGACCAGGTCCAGCAGCACCCCGCCCTGGCGCACCGCCAGCATCAGCCCCAGCCCCAGCGCCAGCGCCAGCCACAGCGCCTGCCGGAACAGCGGCCCGACCTCCGAGCGGCGGTTGCCGCCGTTGAGCTGGGCGACGAAGGGCGGCACCGCCATCATCACGCCGATGAGGACCAGCACCACCACCGACCACACCGCCGTGCCGATGCCCACCGCGGCCAGGGTGATCTGGCCGTGGCGCCCGGCGACGACGGCATCGACGAAATTCATGCCGATCGCAGACAGCTGTCCCAACACCACCGGCAGGGCCAGCAGCGCGGTCACGCGCAGCTCGCGCGCGAAGCGTCGGAGTCGGGATCCCGGGCGGGTCATGACCGCAGTGGCACCGGCGGAGGAGGCCGGCTATCTTAGCCGCGCAATGAGCCTGGTATATGAAGTCAACCTGTGGGTCGACCGCGCCATCGCCGAGCAGTGGCTGGGGTGGCTCGACGACCATGTCGCCCGCGTGCTGGCCGCGCCCGGTGTGCTGGGGGCCACGGTCTTCGAGGTTGTGCAACCGACCCCGCCGGCCGGACAGCGCTGCTGGAGCGTGAAGTACCTGATGCGCGACCAGGCCGCCCTGGACACCTACCTCGCCGACCACGCCCCGGCCTTGCGCCAGGAGGGCATCGACCGCTTCGGTGACGCCTTCCGCGCCGAGCGCCGGGTGCTGGCGCCCCGGAAGCGCTTCCGCGCCGGGGACTGACTCAGGCCCCGTCGAGCCGCTGCTGGATGATCGCCGCCCGATCCGCGGGCGCCGCCTCCAGCAGGGACCGCCGGAACGGCTCGCGCTCGGCCGGCGGCAGGCGCCTCACCAGCTGTTCCAGTGCCGCCCGCGCCGCGGGGTCGAGCTCCACCAGCATCGCCAGGCTGGCCTCGCGCTCGTCCGGGCGCACCCAGGCGAACAGCGGTCGCAGGCGCTGCAGCGAGGCCCCCAGGGTCGGGCCGAGCAGCCAGTGCCGCTGCTCGGCCAGGTCCAGCGCGTCGAAGCGTTCCCGCCACGCCTGTTGCTGTTCCGGGTCGGCCGCTGCGTAACGTTCGGCGGCCGCGGCGACCGCGGCCTGCTCTTCCGGCGGCAGGCCGTCCAGGGCCTGCCGACGCGCGCGCAGTTGCACCCGCTGCGCGGACGGCAGGGTCTCCAGCTCGCGCAGCTGCAGCATCAGCGCATCGCGGTCTTCCGGGGCCAGCGCCTGCCAGCGCCGCGCATTGCCGACCAGGCGGGCGCGGGCGGCGGGCTGCAGCCGCTGCCACTGCCCGGCCCAGGGGGCGAGCAGTTCGGCCACGTCCGCCGGCGGGCCGGCCTCGGCTTCGGCCGCGGCCGCGGTGGGCAGCAGCAGGGCCAGCAGCAGGCCCGGCAGCCAGCGGCGGCGCGGGCTAGTCATCGGCGCCCGCCTCGCCCTGGGCGGCCAGCCAGGCGTAGAAGGCCAGGTCCCGCGCCAGCGCCTGGCGCTCGGGCGCCAGCGCCGCCTCGAAGTCCGGGCTGGCCACCGCGGCCGACGCCGGGGTCAGGCTGGCCGGCTGCGCCAGGGGGATCGGACGCGACTCCCCCGGCGCCAGCGCCGGCTCGCCGGCCGGCCACAGGAAGCTGGCGGCCAGCGCCACCACCACCGCCGCCAGCGCCAGCTGCAACAGCACCCGCACGCGACCGCGGCGGTGTCCATGCGAGCCACGCCGCGGGCGCACCCGGTCGGTCCGGAGGGGCACGGCCGGCGGCCGCTGCGGGGCCGCCACGGTGGCGCCGGCGACCGCCGCATCCAGGTCGGCCTTCAGCCGCGCCAGCGCCGCCTCGCCGTCGCCCGGCAGCGCGCGCACCGCGCGGGCCAGCGCCAGCTTCGCCGCGCCCTCGGAGACCCCGAGCACGCGGGCGATGTCGGCCCCGTCCAGCCCGGCGACCAGGCGCAGCAGCAGGGCCGCGCGCGGTCCGGCGGAGAGGCCGTGCAGGGCCGGCCAGTCGGGGTGGTCGCCGGCCTGGCGCAGTTCGGGCATGGCCAGCAGCCGGGCCCAGAAGCGGCGGGGCCATTCGGCCATGGGCGCATCGGGCAGGTCCGACCAGGCCCGCTCCGAGGCGCGGGCCAGGGCCGCCTCCGCCCCGGACGCGTCGCCGCACTGCACCAGGGCCAGCACCCGGGCGCGGCGCTGGAGTCCGGCGAGGAAGGCGTCCAGCGCCGAGGGCTGGGGGCGGCTCCGGCGACGGTGGCCGTGGGTGGGCGAGGGTTCCATGCAGCCGCGATTCTAGCGCCGGAACGCCGTGGGCGAAGCGGCCAAATCAACGCTTGACAGGCGTGAAAAATCTGCTCTCCCGCATGGTTCAAGGGCATCCCCGGAATCCAGTTGTGCACAGCACACACGGCAAGTGCTTGATCCTGCGTACACATCGCCGCTGGACCCGTGCGACGCTTGCGTTACAGCCACAACACATTGATTTAAAAGCACTATGACGAAGTGGTTAAATCTTCGCCAGCGTAGGGTCGGCCCCGTATCCGCGCGCTTCGGGCCCGAGCCGCCGATGCTGCTCCACAGACTTATCCACAGTCGATGTGGATAAGCTGGATTCCGGCCTGAATTCATCCAGTTGCCGTTGGTTCATCAGGCCGGGGGTCAGGAACACGTCCCAAGTCGGGCAGGACAGCCACGCCGCGCTTCGCGGCGGGCTAGACTCCGCGCATGTCCGCCCAAGCGCCCGCCGCCTGCCTGCAGGTGGCGCTACCGGTTCCGCTGCCACGCCTGTTCGACTACCTGCCCCCGCCCGGCGAGCGGGTCGACGCCGGCTGGGTCGGCTGCCGGGTGCGGGTGCGCCTGGGCCAGCGCCCGCTGGTCGGCGTGGTCGCCGGCATCGGTCGCCGCGCCACGGATGCGCCCGGCGTGCTGCGACCGGTCGGCGAGCGTCTGGACGCGACGCCGGTGCTGGCCGGCGAGCTGCTGGACTCGCTGCGCTGGGCCGCCACCTACTACCACGCCCCGCCCGGCGAGATGTTGGCCCTGGCGCTCCCGGCGACCCTGCGCACCGGCGAGGCGCTGCCGGAGGTCCGGCGCATGGGCTGGCGCCTGAAGGACGACGCCGGGGACGCCCTGGACCGTCTCCGGCCCGGCGCCGGTCCGCACCGGCTCGCCGCCCGGCTGCGCACCGCGCCGGTCGACGACGAGGTGCTCGACCGCCTGCAACCGGGCTGGCGGGCGGCGATGCGCAGCCTGGTCGGCCGTGGCCTGGTGGAACGGGTGCCGATCCAGGCCGACGCCCCCCTGGTCCACGAGGGTCCGCGCCTCAACCCCGAACAGACGGCGGCGGCGGCGGCGCTGCGCGAGGCGCTGGGGCGGTTCCAGCCGGTGCTGCTCGAGGGCGTGACCGGCAGCGGCAAGACCGAGGTCTACCTCGACGCCGTCCAGGCCTGCCTGGAGCGGGGCCGGCAGGCGCTGGTGCTGGTCCCGGAGATCGGGCTGACCCCGCAGACCCTGGAACGCTTCCAGCGCCGCTTGGGGCAGCCGGTGCACGCGCTGCACTCCGGCCTGTCCGACGGCGAGCGCGCGCGCACCTGGGCGTCGGCCCGCTCGGGCCTGGCGCGGGTGGTGGTCGGCACCCGTTCGGCCATCTTCACGCCACTGCCCGAGGCCGGACTGATCGTCGTCGACGAGGAGCACGACACCTCCTACAAGCAGCACGACGGCGTGCGCTATTCCGCGCGCGACCTGGCCCTGGTGCGCGCACGCGCGCTCGGCGTGCCGGTGGTGCTGGGCTCGGCGACGCCGTCGCTGGAGTCGCTGGCCCACGCCCGCTCGGGCCGCTACGCGCACCTGCGGCTGACCGGCCGTGCCGGCGGTGCGCGGGCGCCGGCCGTGGGCGTGCTCGACGTGCGCAAGCGACCGCTGGAGGCCGGCCTGTCTCCGGAGCTGCTGCAGGCGGTGGGGACCTGCCTGGACGAGGGCGGGCAGGTGCTGGTGTTCCGGAACCGGCGTGGCTACGCGCCGGTGCTGACCTGCCACGACTGCGGCTGGACCGCCGACTGCCGGCACTGCGACGCGCGCATGACCGTGCACGGCGGTGGCCGGCGCCTGGTCTGCCACCACTGCGGCGCCCGCGCCTCGGCCCCGCCGGCCTGTCCGGACTGCGGCGGGCTGGCCCTGCAGCCCCAGGGCGCGGGCACCGAGCGCATCGAGGACGCGCTGGCGGAGCGCTTCCCGGCCGCGAAGCTGCTGCGCATCGACCGCGCCTCCACCCGCGGACGCGACGCGCTGCACCGTCGCCTGGCCGGGCTCGGCGACGGGCCGGGCATCCTGGTCGGGACCCAGATGCTGGCCAAGGGCCACGACCTGCCCAACCTGCGCCTGGTGTGCGTGGTCGGGATCGACGAGGGCCTGTTCAGCGCCGACTTCCGGGCCCCGGAGCGGCTGGCCCAGCTGTTGATCCAGGTCGCCGGCCGCGCCGGCCGGGCCAGGCACCCCGGGCGGGTGCTGCTGCAGACCCACCACCCGGCGCATCCGCTGCTGGAGACGCTGCTGTCGGGCGGCTACCCGGCCTTCGCCGCCGAGGCGCTGCAGGAACGCCGCAGCGCCGGGTTCCCGCCCTTCCAGCACCTGGCCCTGCTGCGGGCCGAGGCGACCAGCGAGGCCGCGGCGCGGGCCTTCCTGGACGACGCCGCGGCCCGGGTGCGGGCCTGGCTGCAGCGGCAGCCGGCGCCGCTGGAGCTGATGGGCCCGCTGCCGGCGCCCATGGCGCGGCGCGCCGGTCGCAGCCGGGTGCAGCTGCTGCTCTCCGCGCCCGCACGGCCGCCGCTGCAGGCCTGCCTCTCGGCGCTGGTGCCGACGCTGTACGAGGGCCCGCTGGCACGCCCGGTGCGCTGGTCGGTCGACGTCGACCCGCAGGACCTGTACTGAGGCCGGGCCGGGCCCGGAACGACGACGGGCGCCCGAAGGCGCCCGTGCGGGGTGGGTCCGTCGGACCGGACTCAGGCGGCGAACAGGCCGCGCATCTTCTTCAGCGCATTGGCCTCGATCTGGCGGATGCGCTCGGCGGACACGCCGTACTCGTCGGCCAGCTCCTGCAGCGTCGCCTTGTTGCCCTCGTCGAGCCAGCGGCGGGCGACGATGTCGCGCGAGCGCTCGTCGAGCCCGGCCAGGCCATCGCGCAGCAGCTCCAGCTGATGGTCCTCCTCGCTGGAGCGCTCGTAGGCCAGGGACGGATCGTCGTTGTGGTCGACCAGGAAGGCGGCCGGTGCCGGCGGGCCGTCGTCGTTGTCGTCCACGGGCGCATCGAAACCGATGTCGCGACCCGACAGCCGCGACTCCATCTCGCGGACCTGGGCCTCGGGCACGTTGAGGTCGGCGGCGACCGCGCTGACCTCCTCGGCGTTGAGCCAGCCCAGGCGCTTCTTGGACCGGCGCAGGTTGAAGAACAGCTTGCGCTGCGCCTTGGTCGTGGCGACCTTGACGATGCGCCAGTTGCGCAGGATGAACTCGTGCATCTCGGCACGGATCCAGTGCACGGCGAAGCTGACCAGGCGCACGCCCTGGTCGGGGTCGAAGCGCTTGACCGCCTTCATCAGGCCGATGTTGCCTTCCTGGATGAGGTCGCCCATGCCCAGCCCGTAGCCCTGGTAGCCGCGGGCGACGTGCACGACGAAGCGCAGGTGCGAGAGCACCAGCTTGCGTGCGGACTCCAGGTCGTCCTCGTCGCGGTACTCGCGCGCCAGGCGCTGCTCGTCCTCGACGCTGAGCACCGGGATCGCGTTGACCGCGGTGATGTAGGCGTCCAGGGAGCCGAGCGCGCTCGGGACCGGGAGGCTGTTGGAAACCAGCGCGTTGTTCATGCTGTCCTCGTTCATTGCCCGATTTTAGCACTCGACCCCGGAGAGTGCTAAAGACCGGTTCACGATCCGGTGAGTTCCAACGCTGCAACGGCGACCGTCCCGGGACAGGGCCATCGCGCGGACCGGCGGGGAACCGGCACCTGCGCTTGGACAGGGGTGGGGGCGGCCGGTTCCCCGATCAAGCCCCGGCAGCGGCGGCCTCGCTCAGCTGCCGTTGCACCTCGGCCACCGGCGGCAGCCGCCAGTCGACCGGATCCGCGCCACGGCCCTGCAGGTAGCGGTTGGCCGCGGAGAAGTGCCCGCAGCCCAGGAAGCCGCGGTGGGCCGACAGCGGCGAGGGGTGCGGTGCGCGCAGCACGCAGTGCCGGCCGCGCTCGATCACCCGGCCCTTCTTCTGCGCATAGCTGCCCCAGAGCATGAACACCAGGCCCTCGCGCTCGCGGACCAGGGCCTCGACGACGGCGTCGGTGAAGCCCTCCCAGCCCCGGCCCTGGTGGCTGCCGGCGCGTCCGGACTCCACCGTCAGCACCGCATTGAGCAGCAGCACCCCCTGCCGCGCCCACGGCCACAGGCAGCCGTGGTCCGGCGGCTCGATGCCCAGGTCGGCCCGCAGCTCCTTGTAGATGTTCTGCAGCGACGGCGGCACCGCCACCCCGGGCCGCACCGAGAAGCTCAAGCCGTGCGCCTGGCCGGGCCCGTGGTAGGGGTCCTGTCCCAGCACCACGACCTTGACCGCCTCGAACGGGGTGGCGTCGAGCGCGGCGAAGATCTCCCGCCCCGGCGGGTGGATGACGCGTCCGCGCCCCTTCTCCGCCCGCAGGAAGGCGGCCAGCGCCTGCATGTCCTCGCGCTGCAGGTGGTCGCCGACGCGCGCGGCCCAGGAGGGATGGAGGCGGATGGGCATTGAGCGGGAAAGTGGTGAAGGGGAGTGGGAAAAGGGTGGTGGGGGCCGGGGGGTGCTTGGGGGGCGGGCTCCGATAAGGCGGGAAAGGGTGAAGGGGAGTGGGTGTGGGGCGGGTAAAGGATGCGGGGGAGTGGGAAACGGGAGGCACGGTTCATCGTGCTCCTACCCGCGTCGCCTCACCCGCTCGCTCCCGCATGCAGGGCGCTCTGCCCCGACGCCCCCGCAACCGTCACAACCCTTTTCCCACTCGCCTTGACCCGTTCCCCGCTTCACCGGCCAGGGCTTCGCGCAGCATCCGGCCGACGCGCAGCTGGAACAGCAGCTTGGTCACCAGCAGACGCTCCTCGATCGGCTTCTCGACCAGATCGTTGGCGCCCAGGCGGATCAGGGCGCTCTGGTTGGCGGGGTTGGAGTCGCCGGTCATCACCAGCACCGGGAGCTGGCCACGGGCGTAGCCGTAGTGGGTGCGGATGCGCTCGACGAGGTCGTTGCCGCTGAGCTCGCCCTTGAGGTAGACGTCGGTGAGGACGATGTCGGGGCCGGGGACCCGGCCCTGTGCGCGGGCGGTGTCCAGGTGGGCCAGGGCGTCCTCGACGCTGGGGGCGTGGGTCACCTTCAGGCCGTGCTTCTCGAGCATGCGGCGCGTGGCCAGGGCCACCACCCGGCTGTCCTCGACGTAGAGGACCTCGCCACCGGGCTCGGACTCAGGGTGGACGTAGCCGCGGATGAAGGCGGCGAGTGCGTTGAAGCCCAGGCCCTTGTCGAAGTAGTCGGTGACGTCGTCGGTGAAGCTGCGTTCGGCCAGGCGGTGCTCGACCTCGCCGGAGACCACGATGATCGGGATGTAGGCCTGCGGGGTGTGCTCGCGGATGTAGTGCGCCAGCGCCAGGCCGTCCATGTCCGGCAGCGACAGCGCCGTGCTGACCAGGTCGACCTGGCCGGCCTGCAGGGCCGCCTTGGCCTGCTCGCCGGTCTCGCAGGCGACCAGCTCGGCGCCGGGGAGTTCCTTCTCCAGCACCTGGGCGATCATCCGGCGCACGACCCGGGAGCCGTCGACGATCATGATGCGCGGGGTGCTGGAATCCACGTGTCGAAACGAAGTGATGCTCATCGCGCAACCTTACCCCAGTTTCAGGTGTCCACCGGGCGCGTGGCCCGCAGGTGGTGGCCGGTGGCCAGCCAGGCGCCCAGCCAGCCCAGCGCACCGGCGCCGGCCAGCACCAGCAGGGCACCCGACGGCCCCGGGCCCTGCATCGTGAAGCTGCTGCCGTAGCTGGCCACCAGGCGACCCAGCGGCCCCTGCAGCGACAGCCCGGCGACCGCCAGCAGCACCAGCGCCAGCGCGCCGGCGGCCACCCCGTACCAGAAGCCCAGGTAGAGGAAGGGCCGGCGGATGAAGCCATCGGTGGCGCCGATCTGCTGCAGCACCGCGATCTCCTCGGACCGGCCCTGGATGTCCAGCCGCACCGTGTTGCCGACCACCAGCAGGGCCCCCAGCCCGAGCAGGCCGGCGATCACCCAGGCCATGCGCTCCCCGAAGTCCAGCCACGCGCCCAGGCGCTCGCGCCAGATCGCGTCGTGCTGGACCAGGTCGACCTCCGGCCAGGCGCCGACCTCCGCGGCCAGCGCGGACTCCTCCCCCGCCGGGATGGCGCCGGGCTCCACCAGCAGCACCCAGGGCAGCGGATTGTGCTCGAGCAGGTCCAGGGCGCCCGCGAGGTCGCTCATGTCGCGCAGTTCGGCCAGGCCCTGCTCGGGGCTGCGCAGCGTCACCCCGGCCACGCGCGCGTCGGCCTGCAGGCGCCCGGACACGGCGCGGGCGGCGTCCTCGTCCAGCGTCGGCTGCAGGAACACGCCGATCTCGCGGGACTCGCGCACGTTGCCGGAGAACTGCTCCAGCGTGGCCAGGCCCAGCCACAGGCCCAGCGGCAGCGCCAGCGCCACCGCCATCACGCCGGTGGTCAGGGCCGTCGCCCAGGGCCGAGCCGCCATGCGTCCGAAGCTGGAGACCAGGCTGTAGAGCTGCAGCTCGCGCCAGGCCTGCAGCCGGTCGAGCCAGCCGCCGCGGGCGCGGCGCTCGGCCGCCCGTTCACTGCGCGACCCCCGGCTCATGCCGCCAGGTCCTCCGGCGCGATGTCGTCGACCAGGCGGCCGTGGTCGAGCACCAGCACCCGGCGACGCATCCGCTTGACCAGGGCCAGGTCGTGGCTGGCGACCAGCACCGAGGTGCCGGCGGCGGGCAGTTCGGCGAACAGCTGCATGATCTCCGCGGCCAGCTGCGGATCGAGGTTGCCGGTGGGCTCATCGGCCACCAGCAGCGGCGGCCGGCCCACCACGGCGCGGGCGATGCCCACGCGCTGCTGCTCGCCGGAGCTCAGCTGCACCGGCCGGGCCTGCTCGCGGTCGGCCAGGCCGACCTTCTCCAGCACCACGCGCACCCGCTTGGCCAGTTCCGCCCGCGGCACGCCCTGGATCACCAGCGGCATGGCCACGTTCTCGAACACGGTGCGGTCGGCCAGCAACCGATGGTCCTGGAACACGATCCCGACCCGGCGCCGCTGCAGCGCCACCTGCCGCCCGCGCACCTTGTTGAGGTTGCGCTCGTTGAACAGCACCGCACCCCGGCTGGGCCGCTCGCTGAGGTGGATGAGCCGCAGCAGCGTCGACTTCCCGGCGCCCGAGTGCCCGGTCACGAACAGCATCTCCCCCTCCCCGACCTGGAAGCTCACCTCCCGCAGCGCCTCATGGCCGCCGGCATAGCGTTTGGACACCGCGTCGAATCGGAGCAGGGGCATGGGGGGCGGGGTGGGGGTTGGGGTGGTCGGGGGAGAGTGTAGCGGGTTGGGGGGCTGTGGCCTCCTGGGGCGGGGAACGGGTGAAGGGGAGTGGGAAACGGGAGGTGGCCGCCGCATCCACCCGTTTCCCACTCCCCTTCACCCTTTTCCCGCTCCTCACCCCACCAGTTCGTTCATCTGGAAGATCGGCAGCAGGATCGCCAGCACGATGAACAGGACCAGGGCGCCGACGGTGAGGATGACGGCGGGGCCCAGGGCGGTGGTGGCCAGGGACAGGACGCTGCGCAGCTGGCGTTCGAGCTGGTCGGCGGCGGCGTCGAGCATGCTGTCCAGGCGGCCGGCCTTCTCGCCGCTGGCGACCAGGCGCAGGAACACGCCGGGGAAGCGGCCGCTGGCGGCCAGCGCGCGGGAAAGCGGCGCACCTTCGCGCACCGCGACCGCGACGGCGGCCAGCTCCTCGCGCAGCACGGCGTTGGCGACAGTCGCGGAGGCCAGTCGCAGGGCGTCGAGCAGGGGCACGGCACTGGCGCCCAGCAGGGCCAGGGTGCGGGCGAAGCGGGCGGTGTCCACGGACACGACCAGGCGCCGGACCAGCGGCAGGCGCAGCCACAGCCGGTGCCGCACGCGCTGGAAGCCCGGGCGCCGCCAGGCGGCGACCAGCACCGCCACCAGCAGCCCCGCCGGGGGCAGCAGCCACGGCGCCAGCGTCCGCGAGGCCTCGGCGATGGCCATCAGCAGCCGCGTCGGCCACGGCAGCACCTGCCCGGTGCGGACGAAGACCTCGGTCACCTCCGGCACCACCCACACCAGCAGGCCGGCGACCACCAGCAGCGACACCACCAGCAGAAGCAGCGGGTAGGCCAGGGCCCCGACGAGTTCGCGGCGCAGGGCGTCGCGCGCCTCGAGGTGGGCGGCGAGGCGATCGAGCACCCGGTCCAGGCGACCGCTGCGTTCGCCGGCGGCGACGCTGGCGCGGTACAGACCGTCGAAGCTGCCCGGGAAGGCCTCCAGGGCCGCGGCCAGGCTCTCGCCCTCCATGACCCGGGCGCGCAGGCCCAGCGCCAGCGAACGCACCGCCGGCTCGGCGCCGTCGGCCAGCGCCGCGAGCGCCTCCTCCAGCGGCAGGCCGGAGGCGACCAGGGTGGCCAGCTGGCGCGTCAGCAGGACCCGGGCCGACGCCCCCAGCCGGGCGCCGCCGCGGCCGCCGGCGCGCACCGCCTCGACCTCCATGGGCGCCAGGCCGCGCTCGCGCAGCAGCCCGCGCGCCGCGCGCGCGGTGTCGGCCTGCAGGACACCGCGGGTGGTCCGGCCGTGGGCATCCAGCGCCTGGTACTGGAAGGCCGGCATGGGCTCAGGCCTGGGTGCCCTGCGGGGCCTGGATGTCGTCCGACACCCCGGGGTCGCGCTCCAGCGTCCAGGACTCGCCCAGGTCCGGGCTGGAGAGGATGCGCCCGTCGTTGCACTGGGCGATCAGCAGGCGCGGCGGGTCGGACAGGTTGGGATGCAGGCGCTCGCACCCCTCCTCGACGCGGGCGCCCCACGATTCGACCGTGCCGTCGCGACCCAGGCGGGTGTGGATACCCTCGGCGCGACGAATGCGACCGCTGGTTGGATGACGCTCGGTCATGTGGGCCAACACCAGTTCACGGCCGTCGGGCAGCAGCACCGGCAGCAGCGGCTGCATCTCCACCGAGGCCTCGACACCCACCTGCTGCCCGATCCGGCTCCAGCTCGCACCCAGGTCGGCACTGACTTCCGGTCGGCCGAAGCCGCTCCACCAGTGGCCGGCGACGCCGACCAGGGTGCCGTCGGGCTGCTGGGACAGCCGCACGTAGTCGCGCCCACCCGAGCTGTGCAGCTGTCCGGTGTCGGGGTCGTAGAGCACCCGTCGACGATCGCCGAAGAGCGCGATGCGGCCCTGCCCGTCGACCGCGGCGTGGACCTCGCCGGACCCCTCGAAGAAGAAGTTGCTGCGCTGCTGGAAACGCTCCAGCGGGGTCCAGCGGGTGAACCCGTCCTCGACCCGGTAGAAGGTCACCGTGCTGTCGCTGCGTCCCAGCGCGTGGGTCCGGCCAAGGGCGTCGACGTGCAGCCAGTACACCGCAACCTGCGTACCGGGCCCGGGGAGTCGCTGCCAGGGGCCGTCGAGCGAGGCCGCGCGCAGGACCAGCCCGCGTTCTCCGGCCAGCAGCCAGTCGTCGCCGTCCCGGGCGACCGCCGCGATCTCGTTGACGTAACCGGTGTCGGTGCGCTCCCAGCTGCCCTCGGCGGTGCGCCACAGCAGCTGCCCGAGCACGCTGCCGAAGACGGCGGTGCCGTCCGGGGCGCGATGGGGGTGGCGGCCCACGGCGAAGCGGCGCAGGCGCTCGAGCATGGCGTCGGCTTCCGGGTCGTTCACGCCGGACTCCCAGCCCAGCAGACGGTCCTGGCGCAGGCGGGCGAAGAACCCGGGATGGGCGTCGGCCACGAACTCCGACAGGTCCTCGCGGTCCTCGACCCGGAAGACCAGGTAGGGGGCGCCCTCGCGGCGCGGCTGCCGGGACGCGTCGTACAGCGGCTGGAAGATGATCGCGCCGAGGCTGGTCAGCCCGTCCTCGACCACGTCGAAGCTGCCCAGCGAGCGGGGCACCGGGGCGTTCATCCAGCGCTGGACGTCGCCGACCTGGTGGAAGGCGTGGAGGTTGTACAGGGCGTAGCGACCCGGCGGCAGCGCGCCGATGAACACCCGGCTGTTGAGCAGGCCGGTGCCGCGGGCATCCAGGCGGTAGCGCTTCTCGATGTCATCGAGGTCCACGGCGAAGACCGCCGTCCAGTTCGGCACGTTGGGCGCGAGCTGTTCGGTGTTGGACACCACCTGCACGGCGACGATGCCGTAGCGGTCCGGCAACCGCGAGGGGTCATCCAGCCGCGTGGGCGTCAGCCCCGGCCCGCACCCCGCCAACCCCAGCACCATCACCCACACCAGCAGCACGCGCATCGCATCGACCCCCTGTCTGAACTTCCCGGACTTTCCCCGACCGGCACGGCGCCGGCCGGTCTCATTGTTCCCGCGTCACCCGCAGCACTTCCTCGACCGAGGTGATCCCGGCGCACACCTTGTCCCAGCCGTCGGCCAGCAGGGACGGCGCGCGCCGGCGCGCCTCGGCCTCCAACGCCTGGTCGCCGGCACCGTCGTGGACCAGGGCGCGCAGGGCGGCGTCCATCGGCACCAGCTCGTAGAGACCGGTGCGACCGCGATAGCCGGCATTGCGTCCCTCCAGGTCCGGGCGGGGCCGGCGGAAGCGCAGTTCCGGCGTCCAGGTCCCGCCCAGCGCGGCGCACTCCGCCGGCGTCGGCGCGTAGGCCTCGGAGGCCCCGGGGTCGAGCACCCGGACCAGGCGCTGGGCCATCACCCCGACCAGGGAGGCCGACAGCAGGAACGGCTCGACCCCCATGTCGCGCAGGCGCGTCACCGCGCCGACCGCGGAGTTGGTGTGCAGCGTGGAGAGCACCAGGTGGCCGGTGAGGCTGGCCTGCACGGCGACCTCGGCGGTCTCCAGGTCGCGGATCTCGCCAACCATGACCACGTCGGGGTCCTGGCGCAGGATCGCGCGCAGGCCGCGGGCGAAGCTCATGCCCACGCGGCTGTTGACCTGGGTCTGGCCGATGCCGTCGAGCCGGTACTCGATCGGGTCCTCGACGGTGAGCAGGTTGCGGCTGCTGTCGTTGAGCCGCTGCAGGGCCGCATACAGCGTGGTGGTCTTGCCCGAGCCGGTGGGCCCGGTGACCAGCAGGATGCCGTGCGGCCGGTGGATCAGCGCATCCAGGCCCGTCTGCAGCGCCGGCGACATGCCGATCTGGTCGAGCCCCAGCCGCCCGGCCTGCTTGTCGAGCAGGCGCAGCACCACGCGCTCGGTGTCGCCCTCGCCGCCGACCGGGATCGTGCTCACGCGCACGTCGACCGGGCGCCCGGCGATGCGCAGGCCGATGCGCCCGTCCTGCGGCAGCCGCCGCTCGGCGATGTCCAGCCGCGCCATGACCTTGATGCGGCTGACCACCGCCGCGGCGATCGCCTTGCGCGGGCTGAGCACCTCGCGCAGCACGCCGTCGACGCGGAAGCGCACCAGCAGGCGGCTCTCGAAGGGCTCGACGTGCACGTCGGAGGCGTTCTCCTTGACCGCCTCGGTCAGCAGCGCGTTGATCAGGCGGATGATCGGTGCGTCGTCGTCGCTCTCCAGCAGGTCCTCGGGCTCGGGCAGCGCATCGACCACCGCACCCAGCCCCTCCCCGCCCAGGTCGACGCCGGCCGCGCCGGCGGCATCGCCCTCGCCGTACAGGCGTCCGATCGCCGCCTCGAAGTCGTCGGCCTCCATCGCCACCGGCCGCAGCGGCCGGCCGGCCAGGCGCCGGAGTTCCGCCAGCACCGCGGCCTCGACCCCGGGCCGGTGCCAGACCACCGCATGCCCGTCCTCGATCGAGGCGATGGTGGCCCCCTGGCGCCGGGCGAAGCCGAACGACGGCCGCGCCGGCAGCGGCTCAGTCACCGCGCGGCTCCGGTTGCGCCGGCTGCAGCGGAGGCGGCGTGCGGAACAGGTCTGCCGGGTCCTCGGGCAGCGCCGGCAGGTCGCCGCCTCGGATGCGGCCCTCGTAGCGCTGGCGCATCTGCAGCTGCTCGGAGCGCAGGAAGTTGTACTTCTCGCTGGACACCGCGGCCTCGGTGATGCCGTCGCGCAGGATGATCGGGCGCATGAAGATCATCAGGGTGCGGTTGGAGCGGCTGGTCTGGCGGTTGCGGAACAGCGCGCCGACGCCGGGGATGCGGCTGAGGCCGGGCACGCCCTGGATCTGCTCGCTGATGTCCTCCGAACTCAGGCCGCCGAGCACCAGCAGGCCGCCGTCGGGCACCAGCACCGAGGTGCGGATCTGGCGGGTGTTGGTGATCAGGTCGGCCGCCTGGCTGAGCTGGTTGGGCGAGAGGTTGGACACCTCCTGGAAGATCTCCAGCCGCACGCTGTCGCCCTCGTTGACGTGCGGGGTCACCCGAAGGATCAGGCCGACGTCGCGGCGCTCGATGGTCTGGAACGGGTTCTGCGGCTGCGCGCCGCCACCGCCGACGCTGGTGAAGGAGCCGGTGATGAAGGGCACCTCCTGGGCGACCTTGAACTCCGCCTCGTGGTGGTCGAGCGTGACCACGCTGGGCTGGGAGAGCACGTTGGCACGGCCGTCGCCGCGCAGCGCCTTCACCAGCAGCCCGAGCTGGAACACCGGCTCGCCGTCCTCGCCGCCCAGCCGCAGCACGCGGTCGAGGTAGCCCAGGTTGAGTCCCGGGCCCACGCCCTGGGTCGGGTTGAAGCCGACGATGCCCTGGCCGGACCCGGGCAGGTTGCTGCCGCCGATCCAGCCGCGGGTCAGGCCGCCCATGCCGTCCTCGCGCACGTCGGTGGCCTGCCACTGGACGCCCAGCTCGTCGGCCAGCTCGTCGCTGACCTCGGCGATCACCGCCTCCACCAGCACCTGGGCCCGGCGCACGTCCAGCGAGCGCACCACCGCGGCCAGTTCGCGGTAGACCGCGGGCGCGGCGGTGATGACCAGCGCATTGGTCTCGGCGTGGTGCTGGATCGAGGCCGCGCGCGGCCCTTCCCCGTTGGCCGCCGCACCGGTGAGGGTGTTGGCGACCGACTCCAGCACCGGCAGCAGGGCCGCGCCGTCGGCGTAGCGCAGGTACACCACCTGCGTGGCGTCGCCGTCGGACAGCGGGGTGTCGAGGTGGGCGACCAGGGTGCGCAGCCGCAGACGGGCGCCGCGGTCGCCGGAGATCAGGATGGAATTGGTCCGCGCGTCGGCCAGCAGCCGGCCGGCGTTCGCCGCCGCCAGGCCCTGCACCTGCGGGTCGAGCTGCGACAGCGTGCGCGCCATCTCCGCGGCGTTGGCGTGGCGCAGCGGGATCACCTCGACCTCGTTGTCCGAGGCGGTGTCGATGCGGCGCACCAGGCGCTCGATCCGGTCGACGTTGGCGGCGCGGTCGGTGACCACCAGGGTGTTGCCCTGGGCGGCGACCTGGGCCGAGGCCGAGACCAGCGGGCGCAGCAGCTGGGCCAGTTCGCCGGCGGGCACCTGGCCGATCTCGATCACCCGGGTCACCAGCGCGTCGGGTCGCATCGCCGAGGCGGCGACGCCGGCACCGCCGTCGCGGACCGCCGCGCCCTCGGGCAGCACCCGCCACATCGAGCCGGCCGGGACCACCGCGTAACCGTGGACCTTGAGCACCGACTCGAAGGTCGCCCAGACCTCCTCGGCACCCTGGGGCTGCGCCGAGATCACCGTCACGCGGCCCTCGACGGCCGGGTCGACGATGAAGTTGCGGCCGGTGATCTCGCTCACGGTCTGGATCAGCACGCCGATGTCGGCGCCGCTGAGGTTGAGCGTGTGGCGGCCGTCGCCGCCGTCCTGGGCCGGCAGCGGCGCGGGGACGGACAGCGCCAGCAACGCGGCGAGCAGGAGGGCGGGTCGTGCGGTTCGCGGATGGGACATGGTCACTCCGGCCTACAGGCCGATGGTCAGTTGTCGGTCGACGCCATCGCGCCGGACGGTGAGGCGGACCGGGCCACCGCCGGTCAACGAGGCCTCCAGCTCGGCGCGCCGCTGCGGACCGTCCAGGGCGATGCCGTTGACCTCGGTGATGACGTCCTCGGCCGAGAGGCCCAGCCGCTCGAGCACCGTCGGATCGGACAGGCGCAGCCGGACGCCGACCACGCGATCGCCGTCGAGCACCGGGACGATGTTGGCGCCCTCGGCCAGGGCGGCGAGGTCGGGCGCGGCCTGCGCCCGGGCGGTGGCCAGGCTGGGCCGGCCGATCGACGGCGCTGCGGTCAGGAAGCCGCCGCTGGCGGCCACCGCACCCGCGGCACCGGCCGGCGCGACCGGACGGGCGTCGCGCCGGGCGCGGGCGGGCTCCCGCAAACCGCCGCGCGGCAGGTCGATGCGCTCGCTGGCGCCGCCGCGCGACACCTGGACGTGGTCGGGATACACGGCCTGCAGCCGGGCGCCCCCGGGCAGGCTGTCGCCGACCCGGTAGTGCCGCTGTGCGCCATCGCCCTCGGCGATCAGCGCCACGCCGCGCTCCGGGTCGTCGCCGGCCAGGACGCCGGACAGGCGCAGCGAGGAGGTGCTCACCGGGACCGATGTCGCCGGCGTGCCGGCGGCCGGGGCCGCACCGAACAGGCCCAGCGAGGCCAGCGGCTGGCGCTGGTCGGCCTGCAGGCGGGCCTGGGCGGGCGGGGCCTCCAGCGGCAGGCTGGGGCCGGCCACCAGCAGCCAGGCCAGGCGCACCGCGACCACCGCGCAGGCGGCCAGCAGCAGCCACAGCAGCAGCAGCGGCAGGCGCCGGCTGCCCAGTGCGATGTGAAGTCGATCGGCCACCGCCGTCATGCGCGCTGCACCCTCCCCGAGAGCGCCCAATCTAGCAGAGCGGCCGCGGCGCCGGCTGGGCCGGCGACCGCGCCGCCCCGGTCAGGAACCCTTGCCGCCGAACAGCGAGCGCAGGCCGCGCCCGATGCGGCCGATCAGGCCCGGCTCGCCGGCCTTGGGCCCCGGCGGGTTGGACGCGCGCTCGCCCTTGGCCGGCGCCGGTCGGCGGGCGGCGGGCTTGCGCGCCGGCGGGGCGTCGCCCTCGCTGCGACGACGACCCTCGCCACCACCACGCGCCGGCTTGGCGTCCTGCGCGGAGGCACCGGCAGCCGCCTCGGTACCACCCTCCGCACCACCGCGGCGACGGCCGCGGCCTCCGCGGCGGCGGCGCTTGCGCGGCGCCCCGTCCGCACCGCCTTCGGGGCCGGTGTCGGCCGCCGCGGCGGGCGGCGGCGAAGCCGAAGCCGGGGCCGCAGCGGCCGCCGGCACCGGGGCGGCGTCCGTCTGGTCGGCCGGCCTGGCCTCCCCGGGCGCCTGGCCATCGCGCCTGGGCCGGTGGTCGCGCCCGGGACCCGAACGACCCGGCCCGGGGCGCCCACCGCGGCTGTCGCCACGGCGACCGCCGTCGGAACGGCCGCCACGGCCCCGGCCGGAGGCCTCGGCCTCCTCGCGCGCCTCGCGGAAGATCTTGGAGACGCTTTCCGCCTCGCCGTCCTCGCCGGCGGCCCGCTCGGGCAGCGGCTGGGCGATGAGCAGGTCCGGCGTCACCGGCTCGACCGGGATCTTCTGCTCGATGTAGGCCTCCACGTCGGGCAGGCCCATGGCGTACATCTCGCAGGCGAAGCTGATCGCGTCGCCCTCCTCGCCCAGGCGCGCGGTGCGGCCGATGCGGTGGACGTAGTCCTCGGCGTCGAAGGGCAGGTCGTAGTTGTAGACGTGGGTGACGCCGTCGATGTGCAGGCCGCGGGCGGCCACGTCGGTGGCCACCAGCACGTCGAGCTGGGCCTTCTGGAAGCGGTTGAGCAGGGACTCGCGCTTCTTCTGCGGCACGTCGCCGGAGAGCACGCCGACCCGGAAGCCGGCGCGCTCCAGGGCGCGGGCGACCTTCTCGACCCAGGCCTTGGTGTTGACGAAGACCATGCTGCGGGCCTCGGCGGGCGCGCGGCTCATCAGGCCGATCAGCAGCGGGATCTTCTCCTCCATCGCCGGCAGGTACAGGCGCTGGCGCACGCGCGCGGCGGTGATGGTCTCGGTTTCGACGACCAGCTTCTCCGGCTCGTTCATGTGCTCGTAGGCCAGCTCCAGCACGCGGTGGCTGAGGGTGGCGGAGAACAGCAGGGTCTGGCGCTCGGTGCGCACCGGCATGCGCCGCAGCAGGAAGCGGATGTCCTTGATGAAGCCCAGGTCGAACATCCGGTCGGCCTCGTCGAGCACGCAGACCTCGCAGGCGTGCAGGGAGACGACCTTGTGCTGCTTGACGTAGTCGATCAGGCGGCCGGGCGTGGCGATGATGACGTCGGTGCCGGCGCGCAGCTGCTCGCGCTGCTTGTCGTAGTCGACCCCGCCGTAGATCAGCGAGAAGCGCAGGCCCAGGTCGGAACCGAACTTCACCGCGTCCTTGTGGATCTGGATCGCCAGCTCGCGGGTCGGGGCCAGGATCAGTGCGCGCGGGTCCTCCGGCTTGCGGTCGGCCAGCGCCGGCCGGGTCAGCAGGCGGTTCATCAGCGCGATCAGGAAGGCCAGCGTCTTGCCGGTGCCGGTCTGGGCCTGGCCGGCGACGTCGCCGCCGGGCAGCGCCACGGGCAGGGTCAGCGCCTGGATCGGGGTGCAGCGCGAGAAGCCCGCGCGCTCGAGCCCTGAAAGGAGCTCGGGATGGAGTTCGAAATTCGAGAATGCGACGTCGGTCAGCGGCTTGTCGGTCATGGAGTCCTGTCTTGGATTGCGGCCCCGGTTGCCTGTGCGCGCAGCGGGAGCGCGCGAGGTCGGGCCGGCTTGCGTGCCCGGCGCGTCGAACGCAAGATGGGGTCGACGCCCGCACCGGGCAGAGGGTTGATTCTTCCCATCGGCCCCCCAGTTTAGCGCGGCAGCGCCCCAAGTTCCCGTTTTTTCTAGGAGTTGCGTGTGAGCGAGAACGTCAGCCACGTCGGCGACGCCGATTTCGACGCCGAGGTCCTGAAGGCCTCCGAGCCGGTCCTGGTGGATTTCTGGGCCGAATGGTGCGGCCCCTGCAAGATGATCTCGCCGATCGTCGACCAGATCGCGCAGGAATACGCCGGCCGGGTGAAGGTCGTGAAGATCAACATCGACCACAACCCGGGCACCCCGCGGCAGTACGCGGTGCGCGGCATCCCGACCCTGATGCTGTTCAAGGACGGCCAGGTCGCCGGCACCCAGGTGGGTGCGGTCGGCAAGGCCCAGCTGGCCCAGTTCGTCGACAAGGCCCTGTGATGCGCGGGCGCCGGGCCACCCGGCCCGGCGCCTGAACCGCCCCCCACCCGGCTGCGCGGCTGCTTGCCCAGCGACGCGAAGCGGTGATAGCGTTGTCCGAAGACGCCGGCGTCGCGACGACGCCTGCCCGGTTTCATCTCCTGCCCCGGGGCGTCCTTACCTCCTTTCTTCCCACACTCGCCCCTTGCGAGGTGCATTCCGTGTCCGATAACGAATCCGATTCCGGCGCCGTGGCTGAAAAGCGCGAGCGCGCCGCCGACGCCAGCCCGTCCGCCGAGGCCACCAAGGCCGCCGACAAGCCGGCTGAAACCGCCAAGCCCGCCCGGGCGCCCAAGGCCGAACCGGCCGACGCGGGCGACGGTGGCGGGGCGCCCGCCCCGGCCGAAACCTCCGGCCAGGCCTCCGGCGATGCTGGCGAGTCCGGCGCCGGCGGCAACGCCTCCGGCGAAGGCGGCGGTCGCAAGGCCGGCGGCGACGACGACGGCGAGGGTGGCGGCCGCAGCCGCCGCGAGCGCAACCGCCGCAACCGCCGCAACCGCGGCGACCGCGACCGCGACGACCGTGGCCCGCGCGGCGGCAACGACGACGAGGACGAGGCACCGCGCGACAACCGCCCGCTGCCCAGCCTGCCCGAGGGCTTCCCGACCTACTCGCTCAACGACCTCAAGCGCCTGCCCACGCACAAGCTTCTGGAGATCGCCGAGCAGCTCAACATCCACGAGGGCGTGGCCCGCGCGCGCAAGCAGGACGTCATCTTCACCCTGCTCAAGGTGCTCACCCGCCACGGCGAGGGCGTCGCCGGCGAGGGCGTGCTGGAGATCCTGCCCGACGGCTTCGGCTTCCTGCGCTCCGCCGACGCCAGCTACCTGGCCGGCCCGGACGACGTCTACATCTCGCCCAGCCAGATCCGCCGCTTCAACCTGCGCACCGGCGACGAGATCGCCGGCCGCATCCGCAGCCCCAAGGACGGCGAGCGCTACGTCGCCCTGGCCAAGGTCGACACGATCAACGGCGAGCCGCCGGAGGCGTCCAAGGGCAAGGTGCTGTTCGAGAACCTGACGCCGCTGTTCCCGCGCCAGCGTTTCGTGCTCGAGCGCGGCAACGGTTCCACCGAGGACATCACCGGCCGCGTCATCGACCTGATGTCGCCGATCGGCAAGGGCCAGCGCGGCCTGATCGTCTCGCCGCCGAAGGCCGGCAAGACCATGCTGCTGCAGAACATCGCCAGCTCGATCATGCTCAACAGCCCCGACGTGCACCTGATCGTGCTGCTGATCGACGAGCGTCCCGAGGAAGTCACCGAGATGCAGCGCACCGTGCGCGGCGAGGTGATCTCCTCGACCTTCGACGAGCCCGCCGCACGCCACGTGCAGGTCGCCGAGATGGTGATCGAGCGCGCCAAGCGCCTGGTCGAGCACAAGAAGGACGTGGTGATCCTGCTCGACTCGATCACCCGCCTGGCGCGTGCCTACAACACCGTCGTGCCCAGCTCCGGCAAGGTGCTCACCGGCGGCGTCGACGCCAACGCCCTGCACCGCCCGAAGCGCTTCTTCGGTGCCGCGCGCAACGTCGAGGAAGGCGGCAGCCTGTCGATCATCGCCACCGCGCTGGTGGAGACCGGCTCGAAGATGGACGAGGTGATCTACGAGGAGTTCAAGGGCACCGGCAACATGGAGGTGCACCTGGACCGCCGCATCGCCGAGAAGCGCGTCTACCCGGCGATCAACATCAACCGCTCCGGCACCCGCCGCGAGGAGCTGCTGATCGAGGCCGACACGCTGCAGCGGGTGTGGATCCTGCGCAAGCTGCTGCACCCGATGGACGAGCTGGCCGCCATCGAGTTCCTGCTCGACAAGATGAAGAACACCAAGACCAACGACGAGTTCTTCGGTTCGATGAAGCGCTGAGGCACGACCGGCCGGTCGCGCCCCCGCCCCGGGACCCCGCTTCGGCGGGGTTCCGTCGTTTCAGGCACCGGTCACAGCACCTCGCCCTCGACCGGGTCGACCAGGCGAACCCCGCCGGCGATCGCGGCGTCGTCCTCGGCGGCCAGCATGTCCGGGACGCTGGCGACATTGCGCCCCGGCTTCGCCCACTCCCGCTCCAGGCCGTGCACGGACACCGAATGTTCCCACTTGTGGAACCGTATCGGCTCGCCCCAGCCCGAGAACTGTATCGGGACCAGGACCTGCCTCGGCCCTGTCTCCGGGTCCGCGGCCGGCGGGAAGCGCCAGCGCATCAGCGTGCGCTCGGCCTCCTGGACGAAGGGCCGCAGCAGGTCGTGCGCCTGACGCTCCTGGCGCTCGCGCACCGTCACGCCCAGCAGGCTGGCCGAGCGCGCACCGGCGCGGACGACCGCCCCCTCGGCGTCGAACTCGACCAGCAGGACCACCTGCGCCGACAGACCCGGCGACGCGGAGCGGGGCCAGGCCGGCCGCGCACGGTGGATGCGCTGGCCCTGGTAGGCGTGGTCGGCGTCTCGCACGCGCTCGCCGACGGCGCTGGCACTGAACGCCGGCTGCCCCAGGCGGACGCTGAAGCCCCCGTCCTGGAGCGGGGTCGCCTCGAGCATCAGCCGCGCCCGGGTCCGGGCCGGGACCGGTTCGCCGTGCTCGTCGAGGACGGGCTGGAAACGCCAGGCCGCCATCCGCGCCTGCACCCGGTCGCCCATCAGACCCTCCATGGCCGGGGTGCGCACCAGCTCGACCCGGGTCACCCGACCTTCGGTGTCGAAGCCGATGTCGGCCTCGGCCTCGGCCAGCAGCACCCGGCTGATCTCCGCCCCCACGGCCGGTGCCGCCAGTACCGCCCCGACCACCAGCAGCCACGCGGCTGCGCTCCGTGCGTACATACCGCGACTCCTCGGTGGACCTGCACTGCCGGAGACCCCCGGCGGGGTTTACATCCAGGGCGGTTGAAGCTCGTCGATCAGGACGAAGCGATCCGAACCCGCCTCGACATGGGCCACGGCCCGGCCGGCCGCGGCCCTGGAACGGATGTCCCTGACGACGGAATCCTCGCGGGCCTCGGCCCAAGGGTAGATCTTGACCCAGCCCGGCTCCCGCCACTGCCGGTAGGTGATCGGGACCAGCACCTGGCGCGACGCCCGCTGGTCCGGATTGAACTGCCATTGCTGGAGGGCGGACTTCGCCGATTCCACGAAGGCCTCCATGGCCAGGGCGCGACCACGCTGCGGCAGGCCGTTGACGAAGGTCGCATGCCACACGCCGAGGCGCTCGACCCCACCCGCCGGATTGATCTCCACCAGCAGCATCACGTTGGCTTCCTGTCCCCGGGTCCAACGGCCGCCCGGAAACGACGGGACCACCCGCTCCACCACGACCGTGCGGGGCCGTTCATCGCGCCCGTCCCGCTCGGGCATGCCCGGCGGATCCCGGAAGGTGGCCTTGCCCACGCTCAGGTGCAGCCGTCCCGCACCCGCGTCCACCGCATGGACCTCGATATCGGCGTGAGCGCGCGCTGGAACCGCCTGTCCGCCCTCGACCACGGGCTCGAACCGCCACTGTCGGATCCGGTCGACCACCGCCCGGGTCGGCCCAGCACCCGGCACGCCGGTGACCTCGACGGCCTCTACCCGGCCGTCGGCGTCGATGTCGATCACCGCCGTTGCATCGGTCATGTAGAAGGTCGACCCCGACGCGGCCGCCGTCGCGGCCACCATTACCGATGCGAGTGCCGCACACGCCACGAACCACATCCGCCCCATCGCGCCATCCCCCGTGGCGCATCGGCGCCGACCTGAATATTCCCGAGGCGCAAGCTTGCCCCACAACGTGTTCCCCGCGCTATCCCGGCACGGCCGGCGGCCACGGAACGGCGCCGGTCCTGCGCCAGTCCGGGCGCACGAAGCTGCCCCGGTCGCAGGGGCGTTACGTTGTAACGTATTGACCAACAGGGACTTTCGGCGCATTGACCGCAGGCGCGGCGCACTGCTACATCAACCCTCGCAGGGGAATGGCCAGAGGCACGGTCGAGGGGACCGCGCCGCGTGCCGAACATTTGGGGAACAAGGGAATGAAGTCGAGAACACTTCGGCGGGCGCTGCTCGCCGGTTCGATCGCGTGCGTCCTGCAGGGCGCCACGCTGGCCACCGCCGTCGCCGGCTCCGCCGGTCCGGACGCCGAGCGCATCGCCCGCGAACACCTCGCCGCGCAGGCCACATCGCTGGGCCTGGCGCGTGCGGACATCGCCGAGGCGGTGCTGTCGAGCTCGCACACCACCGACCACAACGGGGTCAGTCACGTCTACCTGGTGCAGCGCTATCGCGGCATCGAGGTGTGGGGAGGCGTGTTCAACACCTCCATCCTGCCCGACGGCCGCGTGCTGCACTCGGGCAACCGCTTCGTCGCCGACCTCGCCCGCCAGGGCGGCCGCGCGACGCCGCGCATCAGCGCCCAGCAGGCACTGCAGCGGGTCGCCAGCGACACCCTGTCGGTGGCCCAGCTGGCCCCGGTCCGCGTCCTGCAGCGCCCCAGCGGGCAGGACCAGCGCACGGTGCTGTCCGACGCCGGTCTCGCCGTGCGCCCGATCGAGGCGCGCCTGGTGTGGTTCCCGCAGGCCGACGGCGGCGTCCGCCTGGCCTGGGAACTGGAGATCGAGGAAGCCAGCGGCCACGACTGGTGGCAGGCCGTCGTCGACGCCAGCGACGGCACGACGCTGGAGATGCACAACCTGGTCATCCACGAGTCCGCCGAGCACATCGCCGCGGCGATCGCGCGCCCGCGCGACGGCAGCCTCGGCCTGGTCTCGCAGCGCCACGGCCACCACTACGGTCACCACCACCACGACCACCACCACGGCGAGGTGGACGGCCGCGGCCGCGAACAGGCGCTGAGCCCCTTCGGCTTCGAGCCCACCGACGGCGCCAGCTACCGTGTCTACGCGATGCCCTACGAGAGCCCCGACGACGGCGGCCGGACCCTGGTCACCGACGTCGCCGACCCGGTGGCCTCGCCGCTGGGCTGGCACGACACCGGCGCGGTCCAGTACACGGTCACGCGCGGCAACAACGTCCACGCCTACGCCGACCGCAGCGCCAACAACCAGCCCGACCCGGGCAGCGACCCCGACGGTGGCCCGGGCCTGGTGTTCGACTTCCCGCTGGACCTGACCCGGCCGCCGGTGGAGTCGCAGGCGGCGATCGTCACCAACCTGTTCTACTGGAACAACATCATGCACGACGTCGCCTACCGCTACGGTTTCACCGAGGCGGCGGGCAACTTCCAGGTCAACAACTTCGGCCTGGGCGGCGCCGGCAACGACGACGTCCGCGCCGAGGCCCAGGATGGCGGCGGCACCAACAACGCCAACTTCGCCACGCCCGCCGACGGCTCGCGGCCGCGGATGCAGATGTACGAGTGGACCTACCCGTTCGGCACCCGCCTGACGGTGACCACCGGCGCGGCGGCGGGCGTGTACTACGGCACCAGCGCCGCCTTCGGCCCCAGCCTGGGCAGCACGCCGGCCAACGGCAGCTTCGCCGCCGCCGACGACGGCAGCGCCAACCCGATCGAGGGCTGCGACCCGTTCACCGTGCCGGCCGGCTCCATCGCCATCGTCCAGCGCGGCACCTGCCCGTTCACGCAGAAGGTCAAGAACGCCCAGGACGGCGGCGCGTCCGGGGTGGTGGTGTTCAACAACGTGCCCGGCGCGCCGATCGCCATGGGTGGCGCCGACGCCACGATCACCATCCCCTCGATGATGATCCGGCTCGAACAGGGCCAGGCCCTGGTCGCCAGCCTGCCCGCCGAGGGCGGCATCGACGACCCGGGCGACGCGATCCCCAACCGCGACTCCGACCTCGACGCCGGCGTGATCGCGCACGAGTACGGCCACGGCATCTCCAACCGCCTCACCGGCGGCCGCAACGTCGTCAACTGCCTCAACAATGCCGAGCAGATGGGCGAGGGCTGGAGCGACTGGTTCGGCATCGTGCTCACCGCCAACGCCGCCGACACCCGCTACACACCGCGCGGCGTCGGCAGCTACCTGCGCTGGCAGGGACCCGGTGGCGCCGGCATCCGGCCCACGCCCTACGCCACCGAAATGCACATCAACCCGTCCACCTACGGCTCGCTGCTCGACACCGCGGGGATCAGCCAGCCCCACGGCATCGGCTACGTCTGGAACACGATGCTGTGGGAGATGTACTGGAACCTGATCGAGAAGCACGGCTTCAACAGCGACTTCTACGGCGCCTGGGACACCGGTGGCAACAACCTCGCCCAGCAGCTGGTGATGGACGGCATGGCGATCCAGGCCTGCCGGCCGGGCTTCGTCGACGGGCGTGACGCGATCCTCGCCGCCGACGTCGCCCTGGGCGGCCGCAACCAGTGCGAGATCTGGCGGGCCTTCGCCAAGCGCGGCCTGGGCTTCAGCGCCGACCAGGGCGACCCGAACAACCGCAGCGACGGCGTCGAGGCCTTCGACCTGCCGGCGGCGTGCACCCGGACCGACTTCGTCGGCTTCGAGCGTCCGCTGCGCGACGGCTTCCGCAACCGTGCGCGGGCCGGTGCGGTGGTCGAGTTCGGGTTTCAGGTCACCGGCGACACCGACTCGATCCTGGTCGACGCCCAGCCGGCGGACTGCCGCACCCTGCGCCCGATCGGCGGTCGCCCGGAGGTGCTGGCCAGCTCCGAGGACGGCGGCATCACGGTCGACGGCGACGTGATGCGGGTCCAGTGGCAGACCCGTCCGGAGTGGAGCAACACCTGCCACCGCGTCACAGTGCGGGTGCCCGGCGAAGCCGACGGCCACATCGGGTTCTGGCTGCTCTGAACCCACCCGGTCGGATGACCCGAGGAAGCCCCGCTCCGGCGGGGCTTCCTCGTTCGGGGGACCGGCCCGCGGCCGGTCCGGCGACCCTCAGTCCCCGGGCTCGCGCAGGAAGCGCGCCAGCGACACGTTCGAACGCACCGGCTCGAACTCGGCGCTGACGTCGACGAAGCCGCGCAGGATGGCGATGTCGTTGGGCGTGCGGTTGAGGTGGTCGCGGGCCCCCGGGTCCGCACCCGAGCGCAGTAGCCGGACCACGACCCGGCGCAGGCCGTGCAGGGCGGCCAGGTGCAGGGGCCCGAAGCCCCGCTGGTCCTGGCTGGTCAGCGAAACGTCCTCGGCGGACAGCGCATCGAGCACCGACAGCACCACCTCCTCGTCGCAGGCGGTGCCCGGCTCGGCACGCGCGCCCAGCGCCAGCAGCAAGGGCGTGTGGCCGGCCTGGCTGGGCTCGTCGGCCGCGGCACCGGCCAGCAGCAGGGTGTCGAGCAGCGCCACGGCGCGCTGGCGCTCGCGGGCCCCGAAGGCGAACAGCGACGCGCAGTGCATCGCGGTGTAGCCCTGCTCGTCGCTGCGGTGCACGTCCGCCCCGCCGGCCAGCAGGCGCGAGCACATGTCCGGCAGGCCCAGCGCCGCGGCGACCATCAGCGGGGTCACCCCGCCGGGCAGCGCCTGGTCGACGTCCGCGCCACCGCCCAGCAGGCGCTTCACGATCTCCGGGTGGCGCATGCTCACCGCCGCCGACAGCGGCGTGGCGCCGGTACGCGCGGTGATCGAGGGGTCGGCACCGGCCTTGACCAGCAGCGACACCAGGTCGGCATGGCCACCCCCGGCCGCCCTCAGCAGGGCCGTGCAGCCCTGCGCATCCACCGCGTCCACCGGCAAGCCCAGCTCCAGCAGCCGCGAGACCGCGTCGAGGTCGCCGGGGATCGCCGCCGCCGGCAGGTCGGCGGGAACCAGGCGACGCGCCGGCAGGGGCCAGTCGTTCCATTCCAGCCAGTGGGCGAGGTCGCGGCGGTTGGCCGCCAGCGCCAGGCCCAGTGCCGTCTGCCCGTCGGGGGTCCGCGCCAGCGGCGAGCCGCCGTGGGCCACCAGCACCCGGACCGCGGGCTCCCGGCCCAGGCTGCAGGCCAGGTGCAGCGCCCCCAGCCCGCGCGGGTCCCGGCCGTTGGGGTCGGCGCCCCGGGCCAGCAGCTCCTCGACCAGCCGCATCCAGCCCAGGCGGATCGCAAGCGACAGCGGGACCTCACCGTCGGGTCCGGCGCCGAACGGATCGGCGCCACGCTCCAGCAGCCCCATGGCCATCTGCTCGCAGGCCCGTGACGCGGTGTCCGCGGACAGGCAGCCGGCCAGCCAGCGCGCCAGTCCGCCGCCGCCGGCCATCGGCTCGCCGCGGTCCAGCAGGCGCTGCACGCTCGACAGGCAGCTGCCGCCCTGGTCGAGCAGCAGGAAGGCGACGCCGTTGCCGTTGGCGTCGACCTGGGCCGGGTCGGCGCCGTGCGCCAGCAACCAGTCGAAGACGTCGAGCTCGGACTCGCCGGCATACTCCAGCAGCTGCGCCGCCAGTCCGGGCGGATCCAGGGCCAGGGCCTGCAGGGCGCGTCCGGCGGCCTCGAAGCGGCGCTCGCGCAGCGCCCGCTCCAGTCGCTGGGCGGGGGTCAGCTCGGCCTCGGCCTCGGCCCCGATGGCTTCCGCCACGCTGGCCGGCAGCGGATAGCCGGGATCGAGTTCGGCCACCAGCGGCCAGCGGCCGGCATCCACGCACAGTTCCAGCGCGGTGCGTCCGTCGCCGTCGGGGCGGGCGGGGTCCACGCCCAGGTCCAGCAGCAGCCGGACCAGCTCCGGCGTCGTCGCCGGTGCGGCGCAGGCCAGGTGCAGCGGCGTGCGCGCCTGGGCATCGACCACGTCGGCCTCCAGCCGCGGATTCACCAGGCCGCGCACGACCTCCAGATGGCCGCCGCGTGCGGCGGCCAGCAACGGCCGGTCGCCGTCACCCCCGACCAGGTTGCGGTCGGCACCGGCCTCCAGCAGCGCCTGCACGATCGCCGCATGGCCCAGGCCGCAGGCCGCCAGCAGCGCCGAACGCCCGTCCGCGCCGGTGGCGTCCACCCGTGCCTTGTGCCGCAGCAGCAGCTGCACCCCGGCCGGGTCGTCGTCGCCGGCCACCGCGGCCAGCAGGGCCGGCTGCCCGCCTTCCGGGTGCGGGGCGGCGCCACGCTCCAGCAGGAACCGGGCCAGACGCCAGTTGCCACCGGCGCAGGCGGACGCCAGCGGGCTGAGGCCCTGTTCGTCCAGGGCCTCCAGCCGGGCCTCGGCATCCAGCAGCAGGGCGGCGACGCCGGCGTCGCTGCTGCGGGCGGCGTGGTGCAGCGGCGTCTGTCCGTCGGCGTCGGTCTGGCGCGGGTCCGCGCCATTGGTGAGCAGCATCATCACCGCCTCGGTGCGCCCGTGCCAGCTGTCGCGGGTGGCCGCCAGCAGCGGGGTCAGGCCGGCGTGGACGCGGTTGAGGTCGGCTCCGCGGGCGATGAGTTCGCGCAGCAGGCCCAGGTCGGTGTGCAGGGCCGCCAGCACCACCGGCATGCGCTGGTCGCGGTCGTCCTCCTCGGGCGTGGTGTCGGGGTCGGCGCCGTCGGCCAGCGCGGCCAGCGCCTCGTCCATGCGGCCCTGGCGGACAGCCTCCAGCAGCCGGCGGCCGGCCTTGAGCGGGTCGTAGGGCTGGGCCTCGTCCGGGTCGGCCCCGCCCTCCTCCCCGGGTGCGGCCTCGGCCTCGGCCACCTCGGCGACCACCTCGGGCACCGCCTCGCCGGGCAGGCGCAGGGCGGCGACGCGCAACGCGACCAGCGCCGCGACGCCGATCCCGACCAGGTGCAGCAGCAGCAGCGCCGCGCGCAGGCCACCCTCCGGCGCCCCTCCCAGCAGCGCGGACAGCAGCAGCAGCGCCAGGCTGGCCCAGGCCACCGACAGCGGCAGCGCCAGCGCCAGGCCGGCCCCGCGCCCGGGCTCGGTGCCGGCCGCCTCGCGCAGCGCCGGCACCGTGCCGCCGGCCCGCAGCGCCTGCACGAAGGACAGCCCGTGCCGCCAGACCATGAACAGGCCCAGCCCACCGGCAAGGCCGGCGAGGATCACCGTGGGGGTGCCGGGTGCATCGAGGATGCGCGCCAGCGGCCAGGCCAGCAGCACGGCGAACAGGGCCGCGCCGGCCACCGCCAGCAGAATGAAGGCCATCGCCTCGGCCGGATCCGGGCGGGCGACCCGCAGGCCCAGCAGCGGCTTCAGCCCGCGTCCGGCCAGCCACGGCACCAGCGGCAGCAGGATCAACCCCCAGGGGAACAGCCACTGCGGCAGCAGGCCCGCCAGCACCGCCCCGCCCAGCCAGGCGGCGGCCGGGCCACGTCCGGGGCCCGCCGGGCGGGAATCAGCCTCGGCCATGGAGGCGCTCGACCTCGGTGGGCGGCAGCTGCAGGTAGTAGCCCTCCCCGTCCAGCGCCTCGCGGACCGCGGCGGCGTCGGCCCGGGCCAGGCGGCGCGGCGGGGCCAGGTCGAGTTCCATCACGAAATCCAGCGCACCCAGGCGGGCGAGCAACGGCTGGGGCAGCAGCGCGAAACCGTCGCGCTCGCGCAGGTAGAGGTAGGTGTCGTCCTTGCGGAGGGACTTGTAGACGAAGGCCAGCATCGGTTGCCGCGGTCGCGTGGGACAGCGGCAAGGATACCCGAGGCGGCGCGGCCGGATGGCGCGCGCCGCCCCGATGGTTCAGTCGTGGCGCGGCGGGAACTGCGTCGGCGCCGGCGGGGCGACCACCGGCCGCACCGGCTCGCGCGCCAGCTGCTCCAGCAGCACCTCCACCGCCTTCTCCACGCTGGGGTCGCGGCCGGCGGCGACCAGCTCGGGCCGGTCGATCACCTCGATGTCCGGCGCCACGCCCTCGTTCTCCACCGCCCAGTTGCCGTCGGTGTCCATGAAGCTGAAGGTCGCGGCGAGCACGGCACCGTTGTCGGACAGGCGCGGGTTGCCGGAGATGCCGATCAGGCCGCCCCAGGTGCGGGTGCCGATGATCGTGCCCAGGCCCAGCTGCCGGAAGTAGTACGGCAGCGCGTCGCCGCCGGAGCTCGACAGGCCGTTGATCAGCATCGCCTTGGGCCCGCGGTGGTGCAGCAGCGGCGTGGCCTGCGGCTCCAGCCCACGGCGCTTCCAGTAGTTCAGCGGCTCGCGCGCCAGCAGCTCGACCAGGCGGTCGGGGATGAAGCCACCGCCGTTGTAGCGGTCGTCGATGATCAGCGCCTCCTTGTGCGCGTAGGCGACCAGGCCGCGGAACAGCTCGCGGCTGCCCTCCACGGCCGTGTTGGGCACGTGGATGTAGCCGATGCGGCCGCCGGAGAGCTCATCGACCATGGCCCGGCGCTGCTGGACCCAGTCGGTGTAGCGCAGGGTGTGCTCGGAGGCGATGGCGGTCACCCGGACCTCGCGCGCGCCCTGGGTCGAGGGGCGGCTGTTCACGCGCAAGGTCACCACGCGGTCGGCCTTGCCCTCCATGAGCTGGTAGAAGTTGCGCACCTCGCGGGTGTCCACGCCGTCCACGGCCAGGATGAAGTCGCCGTCGGCGACGTCCACGCCCGGCGCCGACAGCGGCGAGCGCGCCGACACCTCGCGGGCGTCGGCCGGGAAGATCCGCTGGATCCGGAACCAGCCCGAATCGTGGGACACGATCTCCGCACCCAGCAGGCCGCCGGCGCGACGCTGCACCCGGAACTGGTCGCCGGACTCCACGTAGACGTGGCCGGCGTTCGCCTCGCCGGCGATCTCGGTGAGCAGGTAGTCCAGGTCGCCGCGGGTCTTCACATGCGGCAGCAGGCGCTGGTAGCGGTCGCGGATGGCCTCCCAGTCCTGGCCGTGCATGCCGGGGTCGTAGAACCAGTCGCGCAGGATGCGCCAGCCGTCGGTGAACTGCTGGGCCCACTCGCGCACCGGCTCGACCCGGATCTCCCAGCCGTCGAGCGCCAGCCGGTTGTCCTCGGGCTTGGCGTCGGGCCTGGCGTCGACGATGGAGGCGTTGCGCCCCTGCCGCAGCAGCAGCTTGCGACCGTCGGCGGACAGCGCGTAGCCGGAGACCCCGCGCGCCACCGTCTGCAGCTCGTCGCCCTCGGTGGCCAGGAACTGCAGGCTCGGCGGGTTGCCGCGGCCGCCACCGGCGACCACGAACACGCCCTCGGCGTTGGCCGACAGCCGGCCGTAGCCCCCGGCCGGGGCCTTGAGCGGCTGCACGCGGGCGGCGAAGCCTTCGGCGTCGATGCGCACCACCGGCGTGGCATCGTCGTTGCCGCCACCGCCGTTCCCGCCGCCGTTGCCGCCGGTCTCGTCGGAGCGCGGCCGGAACAGCGCCGGACCATCGGCGGCCAGCGCCGCGGCGTAGATGCGCGTGGCGTCGGAGTACAGCCAGTTGAACTCGTAGCTGGAGAAGGCGAGGTTGTAGTCGCGGTCGGAGAGGAAGTACAGCCAGCGGCCCTTCGGGTCGAAGACCGGGTTGCGGTCGGGCGTGGTGCCGTCGGTGAGCTGCAGGCTGCGGCCGGCGTCGAGGTCGTGCACCCAGATCGCGGCGTTGCGGCCCTCGCCGGTCTTCACGTAGGCCAGCCAGCGCGAGTCCGGCGACCAGCTGTAGTCGGTGATGTCCTCGCGGGTGCTGGCGTCGACCTCGCGGATGCGGCCGCTGCCGACCTCGACCACCCGCAGGCGCTGGCGCTTGTCGGCGAAGGCGATGCGGCGCGAGTCCGGCGACCACACCGGCGGGAACTTCCAGATGTCGCCGTCGGTGGTCAGGCGGCGCGGCTCGCCGCTGCCGTCCTGGGCGCGGATGTAGAGCTCGTACTCGCCGCTGGCGTCGGAGAGGTAGGCGATGTGGCGGCCATCGGGCGACCAGGCCACGCTGTGCTCGCGGTGGTCGGGCGTACGGCTGATGTTGCGCGGCTCACCGTGCTTCGCCGGCAGCGTGAACACCTCGCCGCGGGCACCGAACACGGCCCGCGCACCGTCGGGGGCGATGTCGAAGCTCTCGATGAATTCCGCACCGGCGACCCAGCGCGGCTGTGTGTCGGGGAAGTCGCCGACCACGCGGATGGGCACCTTGACCGCCCGGTTGTCGGCCGGGTCGAAGCGCCAGATGGTGCCGCCGTTCTCGAACACCACCGCCTCGGCGCCGGCGCTGGGCCACAGCACGTCGTAGTCCTCGAAGTGGGTGACCCGCACCGCCTCGCCGCCGGCGGCCGGCATGGCGTAGAGGTTGAGCGTGTAGTCGCGGTCGGAGACGAAGTAGATGGTGTCGCCGATCCACATCGGCTGGTGGTCGGTGGCCCGGGTTTCGGTGAGACGGCGCGAGGTGTCGCGGGCCAGGTCGTAGATCCACACGTCCTGCGCGCGGCCACCGCGGTAGCGCTTCCAGGCCCGGAAGTCGCGGTCGATCGGGGTGTAGACGAACTGCGTGCCGTCCGGGGAGAGCATGCCGCCGCCGGACTCCGGGATCGCCAGCGGCGTCTCCATGCCCCCGTCGACGGGCACCAGCCAGGGCCGGCCGTCGCGGTCGCCGGTCGGGTTGCGGTTGGCGCGCACCACCACGTGGCGGCCGTCGCGGGTCCAGTCCAGCACCCGGTAGTCGGTGCCGCCGCGCGGCGGCTGCGGGCCGATGTCGTTGTACCAGGTCAGCTGCCGCGGCTCGCCGCCGGTGGACGGGATCACGAACACCTGGCGGGTGCCGTTGTACTCGCCGGAGAAGGCGATCCAGCGGCCGTCGGGCGAGAACTTCGGGTACAGCTCCTGGCCCGGGTGGGAGGTCAGGCGCTGGGCGGTGCCGCCCTGCGCGGACACCACGTGGATGTCGCCGGCGTGGACGAAGGCGATGCGGTCGCCGTGGATGTCCGGGAAGCGCAGCAGCTTGCTGGGGCTGGTGACGCCGCCGTCCTGGGCGGGCAGCACGGGCGTGGCCAGCAGGCCGGCGAGGATCAGGCAGGTTCGGAGGCTCATCGGGGCACCCTGGGAAAGCAGGCCGGGAGTATCGGTCACGCCGGTGGGCCGGGGGAGTGCCGTCGGTTGGGGGTCAGTCCAGGCGCAGCCGGGGCCAGTCCGGCGGCAGGTGCCCGGGTTCGTGGGTGGCGATCACGCAGCAGCGTCCGGCCAGCCAGGGCGACATCGTGGCCAGGACGGTGGCCGTGGTGTCGGCGTCGAGCCCGGCGAAGGGCTCGTCGAGCAGGGCCAGCCGCGGCTGCCGCAGCAGCAGCCAGGCCAGCAGCAGGCGCCGGGCCTCGCCCCCGGACAGGTTGCCCGCCGCCTCCCCCACCCGCAGGCGCCAGCCGCGGCGGCCGTCGGGCGCGAAGGCGTCCAGCCCGAGCCCGCGCAGCAGCGCACCGGCGGCCTCGGGCGGCAGATCCGGCCGGGCCAGTCGCAGGTTGGCGGCGATGCTGGCGTCCAGCAGCACCGTCTCCTGCGGCAGCAGCGCCACCGCGTCGGCGTCGAGCGCCGCCACCGGGCGCCCGTCCAGCCACGCGGCACCGCCCAGTGCCGGCCGCTCGCCGGCCAGGGTCTCCAGCAGCACCGACTTGCCGGTGCCGCTGGCGGCCACCAGCACCAGCGGACGCCCCGGCTGCACCGCCAGGTCCAGCGGCGGCAGCAGCGGTCGGCGGGCATCGAAACCGATCCGCAGTCCGCGCACGACCAGGCCCCGGGCGTCGGAAGGCGCCGCCACCGCGCGCGGCGCGGGAAGCACTGCCGGCCCGCCCGCTTCGACGGCGTCGAGGCGACGGGCGGCGGCGATCGACTCGCCCAGCCGCCACCCCGCGCCGGGCAGGGCCGAGAACGCCTCGCCCAGGCCCAGCACCATCAGCGGCAGCAGCACCGCCACCGGCCCAGACCACGCCGCGGCCAGGTAGCCCGACAGCGACAGCCACAGCGTGCCGAGGCTGGCCAGCCAGACCGCCAGCTGGGCGAGCTGGGTGAGCAGGGCGGCGCGGCCCTGCTGGCGGGCCAGCTGGCCGGACTGGTCGCGCTCGCACGCGGCCAGCGCCTCCCGGCTGCGCGCCAGGGCGCCGAAGGCGCGCAGTTCGGCCTGGCCCCCGAGGTGGTCGAGCAGCGCGACGCGCTCGGCATGGCGGCCGGCGACCAGGGCCTCGCCATGGGCCAGGCCGGCGCGAACGGCCACCCCGGTCCCCAGCCCGATCAGCAGGCCCAGCCCCAGCACCAGGCCGGCGATGGCAACCGCACCCAGCGCCGTCGCCAGCCCCGCGGCGGCCAGCACCGACAGCGCCGCGGCCGCCGCCGGCGCCAGCACCCGCAGCGGCACCGCGTCCAGGGCATCGATGTCGGCGCCCAGCCGCCCCTGCCAGTCGCCGCTGCGCAGGGCCCGGCGCGCGGCCAGCGGCAGCCGCGCGATTGCGGCGAAGGTGTCCCGGCGCAGTTCGGCCAGCCGGCGCAGCACCGTCTCGTGGCCCACCACCCGTTCGCCATAGCGCGCCAGCGTGCGCAACAGGGCCGCCGCGCGGATGCCGGCCGAGGGGAGGAAGATGTCCAGACCCAGCAGCAGGCCGGCACCGGCCAGCGCCGAGGCGGTGATGAACCAGCCCGAGAGCGCCAGCAGCCCGATGCCGGCCAGCCAGGCGGCCGCCAGCAGCAGCGTGGTCGCCAGCAGCCACGCCGGCGAACCGCCGAGCAGGCGGCGCAGGACCGGTTCAGGCCGTTGCATCGTCCACCGCCTCCAGTCGCCCGTCCCGGATCCCCAGCCGCCGCTGCGCGAATGCCGCCGCGGCCGGGTCGTGGCTGGCCGCCAGCACCGCCGCACCGCGCTCGGCCGCCAGCGCCGCCAGCCGGCCCCAGAAGGCCCGGGCCGATTCCGGGTCCAGTCCACGGGTGGGCTCGTCGAGCAGCCACACCGGCGCCCGCGACAGCCACACCCGGGCCAGCCCGACCCGCTGCGCCTGCCCCCCGGACAGGCCGCGCCGGCCCTCCCCGATCGCGGTGTCCAGGCCGTCGGGCAGGCTGGGGTGGTCGACCGGCAGCCCGGCGGCGGCCAGCGCCGCCGCCAGTGTCGCGGCGTCGGCGTCCGGCGCGGCCAGCCGCAGGTTTTCGGCGATGCTGCCGTGGAACAGGTGGCCGCGCTGGCCCAGCCAGGCGAAGCCGCCGGCGCGCGCGACCTGCCCGGCCGCCGGCGGCAGGAAACCCGCGCAGGTCGCCAGCAGGCTGCTCTTGCCCGAACCGCTGGCGCCACCAAGCAGCACCACCTCGCCCGGCGCCAGCGCCAGGTCGACCGGACCCACCACCGCGGCGGCACCCGGCGCCGGGGCGACCTGCACGCCGTGCAGCTCCAGCGGCAGGCGCGAGGCCACCACCGCCGCATCGGCGCCGGGCACCTCGACCAGCCCGGCCAGCCGGTCGGCCGCCGCGCGTCCGGCCGCACGTTCGTGCCAGGCCACGCCCAGCTGGCGCAACGGCAGGAAGAACTCCGGCGCCAGCAGCAGCACGAACAGGCCGCGGTAGAGGTCCAGCGCCGGCGCCGGGCCGTAGTCGATCGAACCCAGCAGGCCGAAGCCGACGTAGATCGCGATCACGCCGATGGCCACCGCGGCGAAGAACTCCAGCACCGCCGAGGACACGAAGGCCAGCCGCAGCACCCGCATGCCCAGCCGACGGTAGCGGTCGGCGGCGGCGAAGACCTCGTCGGTCATCGCCTGCACCGCGCCGCTGCGCCGCACCAGGTCCAGGGCCCGGACCCGGTCGAGGAAGTGCGCTTCCAGGCGCTGCTGCTCGTGCTGCTGGCGCGCCTGCAGCCGGCGGCTGCCCAGTCCCACCAGCACCATGAAGGCCGGGATCAGCGGCGCCGCGAACAGCAGCAGGGCGGCGGCCAGCCAGTCCAGCCAGAAGGCGGCCGCCAGCAACAGCGGCGGCAGCAGCCACACCGCGTCGCGCGCCGGCAGCCAGGTCGCGAACCAGCCCGAGAGCGCGTCGACGTCGTTGAGGTAGCGGCTGCTCCAGCCGCCGGGGTCGCGGGCCGCCGGGCCCATCGGGCCGGCGGCGTCGGCCGCGGCCCGCAGCCGCGCGCGCTGGTCGCCGGCCACGCGGCGGGCCAGCCGTCGCGCCAGGGCCTCGCGCCCGGCCTGCAGTCCCGCCCGGGCCAGCACCGCCGCCACCGCCAGCACCCACAGCCCGGCCGGCGCCATCGCCCCGCGCTGGACCGAGGCAGCGACCGCCCAGGCCACGGTGCCGGCCTGCAGCACCACCGCCGCGCCCTGGGCCAGCGCCATGACCCACATCGCCGCGCGCAGGGGTCGGTGGCGCCCGAGCGCCCCGCCGATCAGCACCGGGCCATCGACGGCCTCAGTGGTAGCCCGCGTCGGCACGCACCTTGCCGCGGAAGACGTAGTAGGTCCAGGCCGTGTACATCAGCACGAACGGGATCACGAACAGCACGCCCACCAGCAGGAACAGCTGGCTCTCCGGCGCCGAGGCGGCGTCGTGGAAGGTGTAGTCGGGCGGCACCACGTAGGGCCACTTCGAGAACAGCAGGCCGCCGTAGAACAGCATGAACAGGCCGATGGTCGCGATGAAGGGGGTGGCGTCGTGTTCGAGCTTCAGGAAGCGCCAGATCGCGACCGCAACCAGCACCGTCAGCGCCGGGATGACCCACAGCCAGCTCACGAAGCCGAACCAGCGCTCGCGCACGTAGTCGTCGACCACCGGGGTCCAGACGCTGACCAGCACGAAGAACAGCATCACCAGCCCCAGCAGCTTCACCGCCCAGCCGCGCACCCGCGCCTGCAGCTCGCCGTCGGTCTTGAGCACCAGCCAGGTCGCGCCGATCAACGCGTAGCCGGCGACCAGACCGAAGCCGGTCATCACCGTGAACGGGGTCAGCCAGTCGAAGGCGCCGCCGACGAAGCGACGGTCCAGGGTGTCGAAGCCCTGGATGAAGGTGCCCACCACCGCGCCCTGGGCGAAGGCCGCCACCAGCGAGCCGATGCAGAACGACCAGTTCCAGAACCCGCGCTTGCCCTCCACGGCCTTGAACCGGAACTCGAAGGCCACGCCGCGGAAGATCAGCCCGGCCAGCATCAGGAACACGCCGATGTACAGCGCCGGCAGGAACACCGTGTAGACCAACGGGAAGGCCGCCAGCAGCCCGGCGCCGCCGAGGATCAGCCAGGTCTCGTTGCCGTCCCAGACCGGGGCGACGGAGTTCATCATCACGTCGCGCTCGGCATCGCTGCGGGCGAACGGGAACAGGATCCCCACGCCCAGGTCGAAGCCGTCGGCGAGCACGTACATCAGCACGCCGAAGCCGATGAGTGCGATCCACACATAGGTCAGGTCGATCATGACGTGCCCCCCTGCTTCTCGACCGTGTAGTCGGGCTCGCCCGGGTCCGGCTGTGGCTCGTCGCCGACGTCGAGCTCCACGTCGGTGGCCGACAGCGGGCGCTTGGGCCGCGCGTGGTCCTCCTCCTCGTGCGCGACCTCCTCGACCATGCCCTTGCGCACCACGCGGGTCAGGTAATACACGCCGGCGGTGAACACCACCGCGTACACGGCGATGTAGCCGACCAGCGAGAACAGCGCCATGCCGCCGGTGAGGCTGGGCGTGAGGCCGTCGGCGACGCTGATCTCGCCCCACAGCATCCACGGCTGGCGGCCGACCTCGGTGACGATCCAGCCCGCCAGCACCGCCACGAAGGGCAGCGGCACCATCAGCCGCAGCAGCTGCAGGTAGCGTGGACTCTCCAACAGCTTCCCGCGCAGCATCTGCACCACGCCGACGGTGGCGACCAGGATCATCAGCAGGCCGATGCCGACCATGACCCGGAAGGACCAGAACACGATGCCGACCGGGGGCCGCTCCTCGGCCGGGAAGGCCTTCAGGCCCTGGACCTCGCCGTCCCACTCATGCGTGAGGATCAGGCTGGCCAGCTTCGGGATGCCGATCTCGAAGCGGTTGGTCTCGTTGGCCGAGTCGGGTATCGCGAACAGCAGCAGCGGAAGCCCGCGCTGCGTCTCCCAGGCCCCCTCCATCGCCGCCACCTTCACCGGCTGGTGCTCCAGCGTGTTCAGGCCGTGGAGGTCGCCCATGAAGGCCTGCAGCGGCGCGATGAAGAACAGCATCACCAGGCACATCTTCAGCGCCTTGCGGCTGGGCTCCACCGCGTGCCGGCGCAGGATGTAATACGCCGAGACACCGGCGACCACGAAGCCGCCGGTCAGGAACGAGGCCAGCGCCATGTGCGCGAAACGGTACGGGAACGAGGGGTTGAAGATGGCCTGCCACCAGCTGGTGACGTGGACCATGCCCTCGCGCATCTCGAAACCGGCCGGCGTGTGCATCCACGAGTTCGCCGACAGGATCCAGAACGAGGAGATGAAGGTGCCCACGGCGACCATGACCGCGGAGAACAGGTGCAGGCCCGGCGGCACCTTGTTGCGCCCGAACAGCAGCACGCCCAGGAAGGCCGCCTCCAGGAAGAAGGCCGTCACCACCTCGTAGGAGAGCACCGGACCGAGGAAGTTGGAGGTGCGGTAGGAGAACTCGCTCCAGTTGGTGCCGAACTGGAAGGCCATCACCAGGCCCGAGACCACGCCCATGCCGAAGACCACGGCGAAGATCTTGATCCAGAACTGCGACAGCCGCGCCCAGACTTTCGAGCCGGTCTTGAAGGCGATGGCCTCCAGCAGCGCGATGTAGGCCGCCAGGCCGATGGTGAAGACGGGGAAGATCGCGTGGAAGGACACGACGAACGCGAACTGGATGCGCGAGAGCAGCAGCGGATCAAGATCCACGATGGACTCCTCGGACCGGTCGGTTAGAACCGCTGCCAAGGATACCGCCCCCGGGCGCGGTCGTCGGGTGAACCCGGTGCGGCGCAATGTCGCAGCCGGCGACGCCGGGTCCGGGCCGGCACCGCCGTCATTGGGTATCCTCGGCGGCTGGCCGTCACCCAACCGGATCCACGATGACCGCAATGACCCCTGCACGCCCCGTTTCCCGACTCCTCGGCACCCTGGCGCTGGCGCTCGCCCCGCTGGCCGCCGCCCAGCCCACGCTGACGCTGGACCAGGCCATGGCCCACCCCGACTGGATCGGTCCGCCGGTCGAACAGGCCTGGTGGTCGCTGGACGGGCAGTCGGCGCTGTACACGCTCAAGCGCGAGGGCTCGCCGGTGCGCGACACCTGGCGCATCGGCCTCGACGGCGGGTCCGGCGCGCGCGTGGCCGACGAGGACCTGCACGCCACCGACGCCCGCGGCGCGGTCTTCGACGCCACCCGCAGCCGCGCGGCCTTCATCCGCAACGGCGATGTGTTCGTGCGCGACCTGCGCAACGGCGTGCTGACCCCGGTCACCCGCGGTGGCGCCAGCGCCAGCGACCTGCGCTTCACCACCGACGGCGGCCTGGCCTGGCGCGAGGGCAGCGACTGGCGCCACGCCGACGCCCGCAGCGGCCTGGTCGCCCTGGCGCTGTCGCTGAAGGCGGAGAAGGATCCCGAGGCCGAGCCCGAGCCCGACGCGCTGCGCGAAATGCAGCTGCGGCTGATCGACACCCTGGCGCGCGAGCGCGCCGACCGCGAGGCCCTGCGCGAGCGCGAGCGCGAGCTGCGCGCCGCCGACCCGCTGCGGGCGCCGCGGCCGGTCCACCTCGGCGACGAGGTCACGCTTGCGGGCTCGTCGCTGTCGCCGTCGCTGCGGCATGCGCTGGTGGTGACCGAGTCCAAGAATGCGAACCGCGGCCAGCGCGGGCAGATGCCGCGCTACGTCACCGAATCCGGCTACGAGGACACCGAGGAGGTGCGCACCCGGGTCGGCCGCAACGACCCGGTGCCGCAGACCCTGCACCTGGTCGACGTGCGCGACGGCTCGGTGCGGGCGCTGTCCTTCGACGTGCTGCCGGGCATCGGCAGCGACCCGCTGGCCGACCTGCGCACCGCCGCCGGCAAGGACCCGCTGTCGGGCAACCGCCCGGTGCGGGTCCTGGGCATGCGTTTCAGCGACGACGGCAGCCGCGCGGCGGTGATGCTGCGCTCGGTCGACAACAAGGACCGCTGGATCGCCGAGGTCGACTTCGACGCCGGCCGCCTGCTGCCGCGCCACCGCCTCACCGACCCGGCCTGGATCAACTGGGCCTTCAACGACTTCGGCTGGCTGCCGGACAACCGCACGCTGTGGTTCCAGTCCGAGGAAAGCGGCTTCGGGCATCTGTACACCCTGCAGGCCGGCGACCGGCCGCAGGCGCTGACCAGCGGCCGCTGGGAGGCGGCCGACCCGGTGCTGTCCGGCGACGGCAGCCGCTTCGTGTTCCGCTGCAACCGCGACTGGCCCGGCGCCTGGGAAGTCTGCGAGCGGCCACTGGGCCGCGGCGAGGTCCGCGAGCTGACCCGCGCCGGCCATGTCGACGGTTTCGAGCTCTCACCCGACGGCAGCCGCCTGCTGCTGCGCGTGTCCAGTGCCCACATGCCGCCGCAGCTGGCCGTCGCGCCCGGAGAAGGCGGCGCGCACCGGCAGCTCACCGACACCCGCAGCGCGGACTTCCGCGCCTTCGACTGGCTGGAGCCTGAGTTCGTGCGGGTGCCGTCGAACCACGGCGCCGGCGAGGTGTGGTCGAAGCTGTACCTGCCGCGCGACATGGAGCCGGGCCGCCGTTACCCGATCGCCCTGTTCGTGCACGGCGCGGGCTACCTGCAGAACGTCCACGCCGGCTGGCCGGTCTACTTCCGCGAGCAGATGTTCCACCAGCTGCTGACGGAGGCCGGCTACGTGGTGCTGGACATGGACTTCCGCGCCTCCAGCGGCTACGGCCGCGACTGGCGCACCGCGATCTACCGGCAGATGGGCCACCCGGAGCTGGAGGACTACCTCGACGGCATCGACTACCTGGTCGCCAACCACCAGGGCGACCGCGACCGGGTCGGCATCTACGGCGGCAGCTACGGCGGCTTCATGGCCTTCATGGCGATGTTCCGCGAGCCCGGGCGCTTCCACGCCGGCGCCGCGCTGCGCCCGGTGACCGACTGGGCGATGTACAACCACCCCTACACCTCGAACATCCTCAACACGCCCGAGCTCGACCCGGAGGCCTACCGGCGCTCCTCGCCGATCGAGCACGTGGAGAACCTGCAGGGCCACCTGCTGATCAGCCACGGCATGATCGACGACAACGTCTTCTACCAGGACTCGATCCGCCTGGTGCAGCGCCTGATCGAGCTCAAGAAGCACGACTGGGAGCTGGCCAGCTACCCGCTGGAGCGCCACGCCTACCAGCACCCGGAGAGCTGGTACGACCAGTACCGCCGCATCTTCGAGCTGTTCGAGCGCGCGCTGAAGCCATGAGCGCCACCGCCGACGCCCGGGTCGAGGCCTACCTGCGCGACCTCCAGGACCGCATCTGCGCGGCGATGGAATCCGCCGACGGCGGTGGTCGTTTCGACGAGGAGACCTGGGTCCGGCCCGAGGGCGGCGGCGGCCGCTCGCGGGTGATGAAGCGCGGCGTGGTTTTCGAGCAGGCCGGCATCGGCCTGTCGGTGGTCGAGGGGGCGACGCTGCCGCCCTCGGCCACGGCGCACCGCCCGCAGCTGGCCGGCGCGCCGTGGCGGGCGATGGGCGTGTCGCTGGTGTTCCACCCGCACAACCCCTACCTGCCGACCACGCACATGAACGTGCGCTTCTTCCAGGCCCGGCCGGAGGGCCGCGAGCCGGTGTGGTGGTTCGGCGGCGGCTTCGACCTGACCCCGTTCTACCCGTTCGACGAGGACGTCGTGCACTGGCACAGCGTGGCCCGGCGCATCGCCACCGAATACGGCGGGCCGGAGCGATATGCCGCGCACAAGCGCTGGTGCGACGAGTACTTCTTCCTCAAGCACCGCGGCGAAACCCGCGGCGTCGGCGGCCTGTTCTTCGACGACCTCGACGAGGGCGGTTTCGAGGCCTGCTTCGCCTACCAGCGTGCGGTCGGCGACGGCTTCCTGGAGGCCTGGCTGCCGATCGTCGAGCGTCGCCGCGACCTGCCCTACGGCGAACGCGAGCGCCAGTTCCAGCTCTACCGCCGCGGCCGCTACGTGGAATTCAACCTGGTCTTCGACCGCGGCACCCTGTTCGGCCTCCAGTCCGGTGGCCGCACCGAGTCGATCCTGATGAGCCTGCCGCCGCTGGCGCGCTGGGAGTACGGCTACCAGCCCGAGCCGGGCAGCGCCGAGGCCGGGCTGCAGGACTACCTGCGTCCGCGGGACTGGCTGGGCTCCAAATAAAAACCCCGCAGGCCAGGGGGGGGCCTGCGGGGCGGGGGGGGAGGGAACGCGAGACTGGGGAGGGTCTCATTGCGTTCCCGGATCCACTCAGGGGAGTGAGTTGATCCGCGACAGACATTGCATCCGTCGCGGGCTATATGACCACCCTCTGGATTGATGGTTCGTGAAGGAATCCACAGTCCTTCACATCGGTTCAGGATCGATTCATTAGGGCATGCCGAAAAAGCCGCCAAAGCATTGATACAGATACCTTTTCACGCCGATCGAATGAATGAAGCGGGGTCGTTTTCCGCCGGTGCCGGACCGGCCTGCCGCCGCGTTCAGTGCGCCTGGTCCCAGTTCGCGCCGACCCCGGTCTCCACCAGCAGCGGCACCTTCAACTCCGCGGCGCCCTGCATCCTGCCCTCGACCTGCGTCTTCAGGGTGTCGACGAAGCCCTCCTCGACCTCGAACACCAGTTCGTCGTGCACCTGCATCACCATCCGCGCCCGTCCGCCCTGTCCGGCCAGCCAGCCGTCGACGTCGATCATCGCCCGCTTGATGATGTCGGCGGCCGTGCCCTGCATCGGCGCGTTGATCGCCGCGCGCTCGGCGGCCGCGCGCAGGCCCTGGTTCCGGGCGGCGATGTCGTTGAGGTACAGGCGCCGGCCGAACACCGTCTCGACGTAGCCGCGCTCGCGGGCCTGCTCGCGGGTGCGGTCCATGAACGCGCGCACGCCGGGGTAGCGGTTGAAGTAGGTGGCGATGTAGTCCTGCGCCTCGCCGCGGTCGATGCCCAGCTGCCGGGCCAGGCCGAAGGCGCTCATGCCGTAGATCAGGCCGAAGTTGATCGCCTTCGCGGCGCGACGGTGGTCTGGAGTCACCGCCTCCAGCGCCACCCCGAAGACCTCGGCGGCGGTGGCGCTGTGGATGTCGCGGCCGGCCTCGAAGGCCTCGATCAGGCCGCCGTCGCCGGAGAGGTGGGCCATGATCCGCAGCTCGATCTGCGAGTAGTCGCAGGCCATGATCCGGCAGCCCTCCGGGGCGACGAAGGCCTGGCGGATGCGGCGGCCGTCGGCGGTGCGGATCGGGATGTTCTGCAGGTTCGGGTCCGAGGACGACAGGCGCCCGGTCGCGGCCACCGCCTGGTGGTAGCTGGTGTGCACGCGTCCGGTGTCGGGGTTGATCATCTCCGGCAGCTTCTCGGTGTAGGTCGAGCGCAGCTTGCTGATGCCGCGGTACTCCAGGATCAGCCGCGGCAGGGCGTGGTCGTCGGCGATGGCCTCCAGCGCCTCCTCGTTGGTGCTCGGCGCGCCCTTGGGCGTCTTCACCACCGCGTCCAGGCCCAGCTCGTCGAACAGGATCGCCTGCAGCTGCTTGGGCGAATCCAGGTTGAAGCTGCGTCCGGCGATCCCGTAGGCGGTCTGCTGGACCTCGTGCAGGCGCTTGCCCAGCACGTCGGACTGGCGCCGCAGTTCGGCGGCGTCGACCAGTACGCCGGTGGCCTCCATCCGCGTGAGCACGCCGACCAGCGGCATCTCGATCTCGCGGTACACGCGCCCCAGGGCCTCGTCGGCGGCCAGCTTCGGGGCGAAGACGTGGTGCAGGCGCAGGGTGATGTCGGCGTCCTCGGCCGCGTACGGCGTGGCCTCCTCCAGCGCGACCTGGGCGAAGGTGATCTGTTTGGCGCCCTTGCCGGCCACGTCGCTGTACCTGATCGTGTCGTAGCCCAGGTGGCGCAGGGCCAGCGTGTCCATGTCGTGGCGGCTGGCGGTGGCGTTGAGCACGTAGCTCTCCAGCATCGTGTCGTGCGCATATCCGGCCACGTCGATGCCATGGCGGCGCAGCACGTGCAGGTCGTACTTGCCGTGCTGGCCCAGCTTCGGTCGACCGGGGTCCTCCAGGATCGGGCGCAGGCGCTCGAGCACCGCCTCGCGGTCGAGCTGGGCCGGTGCACCGGGGTAGACGTGCCCCAACGGCACGTAGGCGGCCTGGCCGGGCTCCACGGCGAAGCTGATGCCGACCAGGTTCGCGCGCATCGCATCCAGCGCGTCGGTCTCGGTGTCCAGGGCGATCAGCTCGGCGGCCTCCAGGCGCTGCGCCCAGGCCTCCAGCGCCTCGCTGTCCAGCACGCAGACGTAGTCGCCCTTGGCGGCCAGCTCCGGCGCCGGCGACGGCACCTCGGCGGCGGTGCTGCTGCGCCCGCTGGGCGGGGTCGGCGCGGCGCCGCCGGCCTTGGGTGGCTGGCCGTCGAGGTCGCGCAGCGCGGCATTGAAGCCGTAGCGGGTGTAGAGCGTGCGCAGGGCCTCGGTGTCGCGTTCGCGCAGCTTCAGCTCGCGGCAGCCCAGGTCCAGCTCGACATCGGTCTTGATCGTCACCAGCTGCTTGTTCAACGGCAGGCGGTCGAGCGCGGCGCGCAGGTTGTCGCCGACCTTGCCCTTGATCGCATCGGCGTTGTCGATCACGCCCTCGAGCGTGTCGTACTGGCCCAGCCACTTCGCCGCGGTCTTGGGCCCGCACTTCTCCACGCCGGGGATGTTGTCGACGCTGTCGCCCATCAGCGCCAGCAGGTCGATGATGCGCTCGGGCGGCACGCCGAACTTGTCGATCACCGCCTGGCGGTCGGTGACGCTGCCGGTCATCGTGTTGACTAGGGTGATGCCCGGGCGCACCAGCTGGGCGAAGTCCTTGTCGCTGGTGGAGACGACCACGTCCAGCCCGTCCTCGACGCCCTGCAGGGCCAGCGTACCGATCACGTCATCGGCCTCCACCCCGGCCACCCGCAGCACCGGGAAGCCCAGTGCCTCGACGATGGCCATCAGCGGATCGATCTGCGCCCGCAACTCGTCGGGCATCGGCGGGCGCTGCGCCTTGTAGTCGGCGTAGAGCTCGTCGCGGAAGGTCGGCCCGGAGGCGTCCATGACGAAGGCGGCGCAGTCGGGCTGCTCCTTGAGCGTCTGCCGCAGCATGTTCACGACCCCGAACAGCGCGCCGGTGGGCTCGCCATCGGCGTTGGTCAGCGGCGGCAGGGCGTGGAAGGCGCGGAAGAGGTAGGACGAGCCGTCGATCAGGACGAGGCGGGACATGCGTTCACCGGGTGCGGGCCAGGGGGCCATTCTAGGCCCTGGCCCGCACCCGGCGCCGGGCTCAGCCGCGCGGGGTCTGGCCGAGGCTGGCGAAGTAGGCGAACAGCGCGGTGAGCTCCTCGTCGGTCATCGCCCGGTAGGCCGACCACGGCATCAGCGGGTGCAGGTCGCTGCCGTCGCGGCGCTTGCCCTGGCGCATCGCACGCTCGAAATCGGCGAAGTCCCACTGCCCCATCACCGTCAGGTCGGCGGCCGCCGGCAGGTGCGGCGGCGTGCCGGGCACGCGCTGGCCGGCAAAGCCTTCGCCGTGGCAGCCCACGCAGGTGCGCGCGACATAGGCGCCGTACTCGGCGGTGGGGCCCACCGGCGGTGCGGTGCGCACGCGCGGACTGTGGTCGATGTGCTGCGCCGGCACCATCGGGAACTGGCCCAGCAGGTAGAGCACCCGACCCAGCGGTTTCACCCGGACCGCGTCCTGCGGCGGACTCACCGGCGGCAGTGCACGCAGGTGCGCGATCAGCGCGGCGGTGTCGGCATCGCTGAGGTCGACGTAGTCCTCGACCGGCATGAACACCAGCGGCGTGCCGTCGTGGCGGATGCCCTGGCGGATCGCGCGGGCCAGCTGCGCGTCGGTGTAGCGCGACACCTGGCCGGCCGGGGTCAGGTTGGGGCTGAACAGCCGGATCGGCGGCACGTCCTCGTAGAGTTTCCCCTCGCCCCGCCCGCCGTGGCAGACCGCGCAGCTGCGGGTCTCGAACAGGTAGGCGCCGTGCCCGGCCAGGTCGGGCGTCACCGCGACCGCGAGGTCGCGTGCCGGGACGTCCCACACCGTCCTGAGCGCCCGGTCGCTGCTCACCCAGGCCGCGGCCAGCACCCCGCTGGCCAGCAGGCCCGTCGACACCAGGGCCACCAGGGCCCACTTCAGCCATCGGTTCATCGTCTCGTGTCCGCAAACGGCAGCCAGCGGGCCTGATGCAGGGTGAAACGCCGACACCTTCACACGGCGGTCACGTCACCACCGCCGCCGCGGGGACGGCGTTCAGGTTCCGGCCCGGATCAGGCCGCGCTGAGCCTGGCGTAGGCCAGCACCAGCCACTTGCTGCCGGCGGCGTCGAAGTTCACCTGCACCCGGGCGTGGGCGCCGGCGCCCTCGGCGTCCATCACCGTGCCCTCCCCGAAGGTCGGGTGGCTCACGCGCATGCCCAGGCTCAGCCCCCCGGTGTCCTCGGCCGGGGGCTGCCAGTGGCCGCGGGCGGCCGCCTGCGGGGCCCGCGCCTGCACCCTGGGCCGCAGCTCGTTGAGCAGGGGGCCGGGGATCTCGCGCAGGAAGCGCGAGGGCGGGCTGTAGTGGTCCATGCCGTGGATGCGCCGGGTCTCGGCGTGGCACAGCACCAGCTTCTCGCGGGCCCGGGTGATGCCCACGTAGGCCAGCCGCCGCTCCTCCTCCAGCCGCCCCGGCTCCTCGACCGACTTCTGGTTCGGGAACAGGCCGTCCTCCAGCCCGACCAGGAACACCAGCGGGAACTCCAGGCCCTTGGCCGAGTGCAGGGTCATCAGCTGCACCCCGTCCACGCCCGCCTCGGCCTGGCCCTCGCCGGCCTCCAGCGAGGCATAGGCCAGGAACAGGACCAGCTCGGGCAGGCCGGCGATCTCCTCGTCGTCCTCGGGCCGGGTGAAGCGCGAAGCCACCGACACCAGTTCGTCGAGGTTGTCGGTGCGCGAGTCCAGCGTGCCCCGGGACTCCTGCGCGTAGTAGTCGCGCAGGCCGGAACGCTGCAGGACGTGGTCGACCTGTTCGGCCAGGCTCATGTCGCGCAGGTCGGCCGACAGGCCCTCGACCAGGTCGACGAAACCGCGCAGCGCGTTGCGCGCGCGGGCGTTGAGCGGGCCGTCGGCCGACAGCACCACCGCCGCCTCCCACAGCGGCATGTCGCCGGCGCGGGCGTGCCGGCGCACTTCGTCGAGCGTCTTGCCGCCGATGCCGCGGGCGGGCGTGTTCACCGCGCGCTCGAAGGCGGCGTCGTCGGCGCGGCCGGCGACCAGGCGCAGGTAGGCCAGGGTGTCCTTGATCTCGGCGCGCTCGAAGAAGCGCAGGCCGCCGTAGACCCGGTAGGGCATGGCCTCGTGGCGCAGCTGCTCCTCGAAGGCGCGCGACTGGGCGTTGGAGCGGTAGAGGATGGCGCAGTCGCCGTGCGAGCCGCCGCGGCGCACCCAGTCGCCGATGCGCTCGATCACGAAACGGGCCTCGTCGATCTCGTTGTAGGCCGCGTACAGGTCGATCGGCTCGCCGCCGCCACCGTCGGTCCACAGCTTCTTGCCCAGCCGGCCGGGGTTGTGGGCGATGACCGCGTTGGCGGCGTCGAGGATGTTGGCGCTGGAGCGGTAGTTCTGCTCCAGACGGATGGTCTTCGCGCCGGGCCAGTCCTCCAGGAAGGACTGCATGTTCTCGACCCGCGCGCCGCGCCAGCCGTAGATCGACTGGTCGTCGTCGCCGACGATGAAGACGCGGCCGGAGTCGCCGGCCAGCATGCGGATGAAGGCGTACTGGATGCGGTTGGTGTCCTGGAACTCGTCGACCAGGATCTCGACGAAGCGCTGCCGGTAGTGGTGCAGCAGGGCCGGGTGCTCGAGCCACAGCTCGTGGGCGCGCAGCAGAAGCTCGGCGAAGTCGACCAGGCCGGCGCGCTGACAGCGCTGCTCGTAGGCCTCGTAGACGCGCAGCAGGGTCTGCTCGAACAGGTCGCCGGGCTGGATGTTCTTCGCCCGCTTGCCCTCGTCCTTGTGCTGGTTGATCCACCAGGCCGCCTGCCGGGGCGGGAAGCGGGCGTCGTCGATGTCCAGTTCGGCCATCAGCCGCTTCACCAGGCGCTGCTGGTCGTCGCTGTCGATGACCTGGAAGGACTCCGGCAGGCCGGCCTCGGTGAAGTGCAGGCGCAGCAGGCGGTGGGCCAGGCCGTGGAAGGTCCCGATCCACATGCCGCGGGTGCCGCCGGCGGCGGCGGCCTGGACCCGGTGGCGCATCTCGGCGGCGGCCTTGTTGGTGAAGGTCACCGCCATCACGCCGTGCGCCGGAACGCCGTGGACCTCGTTGAGCCAGGCGATGCGGTGGGTCAGGACGCGGGTCTTGCCGGAGCCGGCGCCGGCGAGCACCAGGTAGTGGCCGGGCGGCGCGGACACGGCCTCGCGCTGGGCCGGGTTGAGCCCGTCGAGCAGGTGGGAAACATCCATCCGGGCATTGTAGCGGCCCGGCGGTGGCGCGGCCGGCGCGCGCTGCGCCGGCCGGCCAGGCGGCTCACTTGCGGGTCAGCGCCCCGGCGGCGATGCCGGCCCCGCCGATCACCAGCAGGGTGATGCCCAGGATCCGGTTGTTCTCGCCCTTGTCGGTGACGCGGATGCCGCCGTCGCCGACCTCCACGGCCGCGTCCCCGACCTGGAAGACCTCGTCGCTGCTGCCGACCTGGAAGATGCCGGTGAACAGCAGCACGCCGGCGATCGCCAGCACGGCCCCGACGATGAAGAAGACTGCGCGCATCTCGACTGCTCCCTGTTGGATGCCGCCCATCGCGGCGGAAACCAGCCTACGCCGGTTTGCTGAACGGACGATGGCGGGCGTGAAGGCCCCGTTCAGCCCGCCAGCCGCACCCCGGGCAGCGACAGCACGTAGTCCGCCCCCATCAGCAGCGACGGGGTGTGGAAGCCCGGCGCCGGCGCCGGCCCGTCGAGCAGGCGGCCGACGATGCCCAGCGAGGCGGTCACGGTGAGCTCGTAGCCGTTGGGCGTGCGCAGGGTCTTCTTGAGCACGGTGCCGTCGGCGCCGGTCGCCTCGCCCCAGACGAAGGTGTCGGTGCGGCCGCGGCGCTCCGCCGAGGGCCCGCGCACCTTCTTCGCCACCTGCCGCTTGAGGAAGGCCTGCACCGGTCCCCAGCCCAGCAGGGCACCGAACGGCCGCATCCGGCGCAGCCGCTTCACCGTCGCCGGTGGCACCGCCATGTAGACCTCGATGTCGGGGATGCCGGTGGAGACGTGGGCGGTGTAGACGTCGCCCCAGGGGATGGTCATGGCGTGCCGCGACTGGCCGTCGCGGTCGAAGCTGCGCGCCTTCCAGGCCAGCGGCACCTTCTCCACCCGGCCGTCGATGCGGGCCCGGCCACCCTTGCCCAAGCCCTCGACGCTGGTCTTCGCCGTGCCGGGGCTGGGGCCGCCGCCGGCGTCGAAGGCCAGCACCAGCGCACGGGCGTCGGGCAGGTCGCGCTTGAGCATCGCCGCCAGGCAGTCGGTGGGCACCACGTCGAAGCCGGCGCCGGGCAGGACCACGATGCCGGCCGCCTTCGCCCGCTCGTCCTGGGCGTGGCAGTGGGCGAAGACGTCGATCTCGCCGGTGATGTCCAGGTAGTGGCAGCGCGCGGCCAGGCAGGCCTCGAGCATCGGCGCGGCGGTCGCCGAGAACGGCCCGGCGCAGTGCAGCACCAGGCCGACGCCGTCGAGCGCCTGCCGCACCGACTGCACGTCGTCGAGGCCGAACACGCGGCAGGGCAGGCCCAGCTCGTCGGCCAGCGCCGACACCGCCTCGCGGCTGCGCCCGGCGAGGATCGGCCTGAGTCCGCGCTGGACCGCCTCGCGGGCGGCCAGCTCGCCGGTGTAGCCGTTGGCTCCGTAGATCATCCAGTCCATCAGGGGCTCCGTGTCAGTCGGGGCGGCGGCCGCCGCCGGCCAGCTTCAGCAGCTGGCGGAAGTACAGGTTGGGGAAGAAGCGCTTGATCCGCCAGCGCATCGGTTCCTTCCGGGTCGGCAGGACCAGGAACTCGCCGCGCTCCAGCGCCGCGAAGGCGCGGTCGGCGACGCTGTCGAGGGTGTCCGGGGAGCGCTCCATCATCTTCCCGGCGAAGCCGCGCATGCGCTCGCTGCCGGTGAAGTTCTCCAGCAGGCGGGTCGGGAAGAAGGCCGGGCACAGCACGCTGACGGTGACCCCGTGCGGCGCCAGCTCGGCGCGCAGCTGCTCGCTGAGCGCGACCACCGAGGCCTTGGAGACGCCGTAGCTCATGATCGAGGGTGCCGCGGCAAGCCCGGCGAAGCTGGCGGTGGAGGCGATCTGGCCGCGGCCGCGCGCGATCATCCGCGGGGCGAACACCCGGCAGCCGCGCACCACCGAGAGCAGATTGACCTCCAGCAGCCGCCGCCACTCGGCCATGGTGGTCTCCACCATCGGCCCGCCGCTGGCGATGCCGGCGTTGTTGTGCAGTACGTCGACGTGGTCCCAGTGGCGGTCGAGCTCGGCGACCATGGCCTCGAACGAGGCGTCGTCGGCGACGTCCACGGCCAGCGCCAGGTGGCCTTCGCCGGGCAGCATCGCCACCGTGGCGCGGGCGCGCTCCAGGTCGAGGTCGGCGCAGGCGACCGCGCAGCCGGCGCGGCCGTAGCGCAGGGCCAGCGCCTGGCCCAGCCCGCTGCCGGCGCCGGTGATCAGAACCCGTCGTGCCTCCATCCAACCCCCTTCGGCGCGTGGCCGGACCCATGCTAGCCTCGCAGCATACCAATCCGTATGGAGTCCGGCATGGCCGACCCGATGTTCGACCTCTCCGGCCGCACCGCCCTGGTCAGCGGCGCCTCGCGCGGCATCGGCGAGTCGATCGCCCGCCTGCTCGCCGCCCACGGCGCGCACGTGGTGTGCACCTCGCGCAAGCTCGACGGCTGCGAGGCCGTGGCCGCCTCGATCCGCGACGACGGCGGCAGCGCGCAGGCCCTGGCCATGCACGTGGGCGACCCGGCCGCGATCGAGGCGGCCTTCGCCGCACTCGACGACGCCGGCCGCCGGGTCGACATCCTGGTCAACAACGCCGCGGCCAACCCCTACTTCGGCCCGATGGTGGAGATGGACCTGCCCACCTGGGAGAAGACCGTGGAGGTGAACCTGCGCGGCTACTTCTGGACCACGGTGCAGGCGGCGCGGCGGATGAAGGGCCACGGCGGCGCGGTCATCAACATCGCCTCGGTGAACGCGAGGCGGGCGGCGCCGATGCAGGGCGTGTACTCGATGACCAAGGCCGGCATCGTCAACATGACCGAGGGCTTCGCCAAGGAACTCGCCGCCGACGGCATCCGCGTGAACGCGGTGCTGCCGGGCCTGACCGAGACGAAGTTCGCCTCGGCGCTGACCGCCAACCCCAAGCTGCTGGAGATGCTGCTTCGGATGATCCCGGCCGGCCGCGTCGCCCAGCCCGACGAGATCGCACCGATGGTGCTGTTCCTGGCCTCGGACGCGGCCAGCTACGTCACCGGTGCCAGCCTGCCGGTGGACGGGGGCTACCTGGCCTGAACGACCGGCACATTCCGGAGCGATGGGTGTGATGCTATAACGCCGTTCCCCGGGTGCGGACCGCGCGTTGCCGGCCGGCACCGGGCCAGGCCGCGGCGTCCGGAGCTTCCGGGCCGGGTCCCATTCCACTGGCTGGAGATTCCCAACATGCACTACCGACCGATCCTGCTGGCGCTGCCGCTGGCCCTGCTCGCCGCCTGCAGCCCCGGGGCCGATGAGGAGCCGCGACCGGCTTCGGCCACGCCCGAGGCGCACGGCGAGTCCAGCGCGAACGGCGCGAACGGCGCGAACGGCGAAGCGTCCGACAACCCCCTGCTGGTGCCGTCCACGGCCCCGTTCGGCGCGGTGCCGTTCGACCGGATCCGGGTCGAGCACCTCGCCCCGGCGCTCGACGAGGCCATCGCCGCGCAGCGGCGGGCGGTCGAGGCGATCACCAGCAGCAGCGAGCCGCCCTCCTTCGCCAACACCATCGAGGCCCTTGAGCGCGCCGGCAGCGCGTCGCGGATGGCCGGCGCGGCGTTCGGGGTCTACGCCTCCAACCTGTCCAACGACACCGTCCGCGAGCTGGAGACCGAGTTCTCCGCGAAGTTCGCCCGGCTGCAGAACGAGATCCTGCTCGACCCGGCCCTGTTCGCCCGCGTGCAGGCCGTCCACGAGGATCCGGCCACGGCGGAGCTCCCGCCCGAGGCGGTCCGGCTGACCGAGCGCACCCACGACCGCTTCGTGCGCGCCGGTGCCGCGCTCGACGAGCAGGCGCGCGGCCGCGTCGCCGAGCTGTCCCAGCGCATCGCCGCCCTGCAGACGCGGTTCAACCAGAACCTGCTGCGCGACACCGATGCCTTCTCCATGGTGATCGACGAGGCCGACCTCGACGGCCTGCCGCCGTCGGTGCGTTCCGGCGCCGCCCAGGCGGCGACCGCCGCCGGCGAGCCCGGGCGCTATGTGTTCACCCTGCAGCGTCCCAGCTACGAGGGGTTCATGACCTACTCCGAGCGCCGCGACCTGCGCGAGACGCTCTACACGGCCTTCATCAACCGCGGCGACAACGGCAACGAGTTCGACAACAACGCCATCATCGCCGAGCTGGTGCAGCTGCGTGCCGAGCGCGCCCGCATCCTGGGCCACGACAACCACGCCGCGCTGGTGACCTCGGCGAGCATGGCGCAGACGCCGGAAGCGGTCATGGACCTGCTCCAGCGGGTGTGGGACGTGGCCATCGTCCAGGGCCGGCAGGATGCGGCGGAGCTCCAGGCGCTGATCGACCAGTCGCCCGAGCCGCACACGCTGGAGGGCTGGGACTGGCGCTTCTATGCCGAGAAGGTCCGCCAGCAGCGCTTCGACCTGGACCCGGCCGAGGTCGAGCCCTACTTCGGCCTGGACAACATGCTTGCCGCCGCCTTCCACGTCAGCGGTGAACTCTTCGGCGTGCGCTTCAGCGAGCGCGACGACATCCCCGTCTACCACCCCGACGTCCGGGTGTACGAGGTGACCGACGCCGAGGGTGCCCATGTCGGCCTGTTCTACACCGACTTCTTCGCCCGCGAAGGCAAGCGATCCGGCGCGTGGATGACCAGCTACCGGCCGCAGAACCGCCTCGACGGCGAGCAGGCCCCGCACGTGGCCAACGTCCTCAACGTCCCCAAGCCCGCACCGGGCGAGCCGGCCCTGATCTCGCTCAGCGAGGCCAACACCCTGTTCCACGAGCTCGGCCACGGCCTGCACGGACTGCTCTCCGACGTCACCTACCCGTCCCTGTCGGGCACCGCGGTGCCGCGCGACTACGTCGAGTTCCCGGCGCAGTTCATGGAGCACTACCTGCTGCAGCCGCAGGTCCTGCGCCAGTACGCCCGCCACGTGGAGACCGACGAGCCGATCAGCGACGCGCTCATCGAGCGCATCATCACCGCCAGCACCTTCAACCAGGCCCACGCGACCCTGGAGTACGTGGCGTCCGCGCTGGTCGACCAGCGCTACCACACCCTCACGCCCGAGCAGGCCGCGGAGATCGACCCGCGCGCCTTCGAGCGCGAGGCGATGCGGGAGCTCGGGGCCATGCAGCAGATCCCGATGCGCCACCGCAGCCCGCACTTCGCGCACATCTTCGGTGGCGGCTACGACGCGGCCTACTACGCCTACATGTGGTCGGAGGTGCTCGACGCCGACGGCTTCGCGGCCTTCACCGAGACCGGCGACATCTTCGACCCGACCATGGCCGGCCGCCTGCTGGAGCACGTCTACAGCCGCGGCAACACCGTGGACTGGTCGGAGGGCTTCCGGGCCTTCCGCGGCCGCGACCCGGCGGTCGAGCCGCTGCTGCGCAACCGCGGCCTGCTCGAGGACTGAGCGCGCCCCGCCCAGGCAACCCGGACGGACCGGCCACTGGCCGGTCCGTGCGTTTCGCGGCCCCGAAACACCCCGGCCGGCATGCTGTGCGGGCCAAGTCGCTGGAGCGCCCCATGATCGACCTGTACTACTGGCCCACCCCGAACGGGCACAAGATCACCCTGTTCCTGGAGGAGGCCGGGCTGGACTACCGGATCGTCCCGGTGGACATCACCGCCGGCGACCAGTTCGACCCCGACTTCCTGGCCATCGCGCCCAACAACCGGATGCCGGCCATCGTCGACCACGCGCCGGCCGACGGCGGCGAGCCGCTGCGGCTGTTCGAGTCCGGTGCGATCCTGCTCCACCTGGCCGAGAAGACCGGCCGCTTCATCCCCGCCGACCTGCGCGGACGCAAGACGGTGCTGGAATGGCTGTTCTGGCAGATGGGCGGGCTGGGGCCGATGCTGGGCCAGAACCACCACTTCAACCGCTACGCGCCCGAGAAGATCCCCTACGCCGTCGACCGCTACGTCACCGAGACCCGGCGCCTGTACGGCGTGCTGGACCGGCGCCTGCGCGGCCGCGCGTTCATCGCCGGCGACGCCTACACGATCGCCGACATGGCCTGCTACCCGTGGATCGTGCCCTGGGAGGCCCAGGCGATGCGGCTGGAGGACTTCCCCGAACTCTCGCGCTGGTTCCAGGCCGTGGCCGCGCGCGCGGCGACCGTGCGCGCCTACGCCCGCGGCTTAGGCTTTACCGCGCGCAGCGAGATCGGCTCCGAGGCCGCCCGGCGGATGCTCTTCGGCCAAGGCCCGGCTACAGTGGGCTGATCGCGGCCGCCGGCCGCGCCTCCCGCCACCACACGAGCCGACCGTCGATGCGCCGAATCCTCACGAGCCTGCTGCTGGGTGCCGCCATGGCCACGTCCACCGCCACCGCCAACGAGAAACTGACCCTGGAAGCGATCACCGGCGAGGTGTCGCTGTCGGGCGCGGAGCTGATGAAGCCGCGGATCGCGCCCGACGGCTCGATGGTCACCTTCCTGCGCGGCCGCGACACCGACGCCAACCGGCTGGACCTGTGGGCCTACGAGGTGGAATCCGGCGAGACCCGCATGCTGGTGGACTCGGCCGTCGTGCTGCCCGGCGAGGAGCAGCTCTCCGCCGAGGAGCTGGCCCGGCGCGAGCGCCAGCGCCTGGTCGGGCTCTCGGGCATCGTCGAGTACCAGTGGGCGCCGGACAGCCGCCACCTGCTGTTCCCGCTGGGCGGCGAGCTGTACCTGTACGACCTGCAGGCCGCGCCGGCGGACGACGCCGGGGCCGACGACGCGGCCCTGCGGATCAACCCGCTGCGCCGGCTGACCAACGGGGAAGGCTTCGCCACCGACCCGCGGGTCTCGCCGCAGGGCGGCTACGTGAGCTTCATCCGCGGCCGCAACCTGTGGGTGATCGAGCTGGCCTCCGGCGAGCAGCGCCAGCTGACCGAGGACGGCTCAGAGGTCATCGGCAACGGCGTCGCCGAGTTCGTCGCCGACGAGGAGATGGGTCGCCACACCGGCTACTGGTGGGCCCCCGACGACAGCGCCATCGCCTACATCCGCATCGACGAGTCGCCGGTGACCGTGCACCGCCGCTTCGAGATCCACGCCGACCGCACCGAGGTCGTCGAGCAGCGCTACCCGTTCGCCGGCGAGGCCAACGTCACCGTGCAGCTGGGCGTGATCGCCCCGACCGGTGGCCGCACCCGCTGGGTCGAGCTGGGCGATGAGACCGACATCTACCTGCCGCGGGTGGACTGGGTCGACCCGCAGCGCCTGGCCTACCAGCTGCAGAGCCGGGACCAGCAGACCCTGGAGCTCCGCCTGGCCGACCTGTCCTCGAACCGCACCCGCCAGCGCACGGTGCTCACCGAGACCGCCGACACCTGGATCAACCTCCACGACGCCTTCCGCATGCTCTCCGACGGCGAGCGCTTCGTGTGGATGTCCGGGCGCGACGGCTTCGAGCACATCTACATCCACGACCTGGAAGGCAACGAGCGCGCGCGCCTGACCCGCGGCGAGTGGATGGTCGAGTCGGTGCTGGCGGTGGATGAGGACGGCGGGCGCCTGTTCTTCAGCGGCACGCTGGAATCGCCGCTGGAGCGCCACGTGTACTCGGTGCCGCTGGACGGCAGCGCCGAGCCGGTGCGCCTGACCCAGGTCAGCGGCTGGCACGACGCCACCTTCGCGGCCAACGCCTCGGTGTTCGTCGACATCTGGTCCAACCCCGAGACCCCGCCGCAGACCGAGCTGTTCGACGCCGAGGGGCGGCGCCTGGCGGTGCTGGTGGACAACCGCATCGACGGCGACCACCCCTACGCCCGCTTCCGCGAGGCCCACGTGGTGCCGGAGTTCGGCGCGATCGCCGCCGGCGACGGCCAGGTGCTGCACTACTCCATGCTCAAGCCGCCGGGCTTCAACCCGCGCCAGCGCTACCCGGTGGTGGTCTGGGTCTACGGCGGCCCGGCGGTGCAGACGGTGACCCGTCGCTGGCCGGTGCGCGACGGCATGTTCAACCAGTACCTGGCCCAGCAGGGCTACATCGTCTTCTCCATCGACAACCGCGGCACCCCGCGCCGGGGCATGCGCTTCACCGGCGCGCTGTACGGCCAGCAGGGCAACGTCGAGGTCGAGGACCAGCTGCGCGGCGTGCAGATGCTGCGCTCGCTGCCCTTCGTGGACGCCAACCGCATCGGCGTGCACGGCTGGTCCAACGGCGGCTACATGGCGCTGATGATGCTGGCGCGCAACCCGCACGCCTACGCCTGCGGCGTGTCCGGCGCACCGGTCACCGACTGGGCGCTGTACGACACCCACTACACCGAGCGCTTCATGGGCCACCCCGCCACCAATGCCGAGGGCTACCGGCAGAGCGCGGTGTCCACCCACCTCGACAGCCTCACCGGCGGACCGCGGGTCCCGCGCCTGCTGCTGATCCACGGCATGGCCGACGACAACGTGCTCTTCTCCAACGCCACCCGGCTGATGAGCGATCTGCAGCAGCGCAACGTCGAGTTCGACCTGATGACCTACCCCGGCGCCAAGCACCGCCTGGTCGGCAGCGACTCGCTGCACCGCTACCGCACGATGGCCAGCTTCTTCGAGCGCTGCCTGGGCCCCTGAGGGCCGGCGGCAACGGGGCGGCCGCCGCTCAGGCGGCGTGCCGGCCCAGCCGCCAGCGCGGGAACGGGTCGGGCAGGCGCGGCCAGGCCGCCGGGCCGGCGGCCATCTCCGCATCGGTCAGCAGGCAGGCCTCGAGCATCGCCCGCAGCGCCACCTCGTCCAGCGAGAGGCCGATGAGCGCCAGCTCCTGCCGGCGGTCGCCCCAGACGGGGTCCCAGAGCCGCCGCATGGCGTCGAATTCCGCCGGGTCGCGGATCTGTTCGGCGGTCGGGGGCGGCGCGGTGAGCAGCTGGCCGGGACGGAAGGGGCGGTCGATGGCGCCGGAGTCCACGCGCTCGCGCGAGGCGAACCAGAAGCCGGCGGCCTGGTGCATCTGCGCGCCACCCACGGTGGACAGCTCGCCCACCCAGTCCAGCCGGGTGGCCAGCCAGAAGAAGCCCTTGGACCGGATGACCCCGCCCAGGCCCGCGGCCAGCAGGTCGTGGAAGCGCTGTGGATGCAGCGGGCGCCGCGCCCGCCAGGTGAAGCTGGTGATGCCGTAGGCCTCGGTTTCGGGCGTGTGCTCGCCGCGCAGCTCCTTCATCCAGCCCGGCGCCAGCTGCGCCCGGAGGAAGTCGAAGCGCCCGGTGCCCAGCACCTCCGCCAGCGGCACCCGGCCCCGGGTGGCCTCGACCAGGCGCGCATCGCGGTTGAGCGCACGGACCACCCGGCGCACCCGCTCGACCTCCCCGGCGCCGGCGCGGTCGACCTTGTTGAGCACGATCACGTCGGCGAACTCGACCTGCTCGGCCAACAGGTTGACCAGGCCGCGTTCGTCGTCCTCGCCGGCGGACTGGCCGCGGTCGCACAGGCGGTCGGGGCTGCAGAAGTCGCGCACGAAGGTCTCGCAGTCGACCACCGTCACCATCGTGTCCAGGCGCGCCACGTCCGACAGCGACACGCCGTCCTCGTCGCGCACGGCGAAGGTGGCGGCCACGGGCATCGGCTCGGAGATGCCGGTGGACTCGATCAGCAGCGCGTCGTAACGGCCCTCGGCGGCCAGCCGGGCCACCTCCTTGCGCAGGTCGTCGCGCAGCGTGCAGCAGATGCAGCCGTTGGAGAACTCCACCAGGGTCTCCTCGGTCCGCGACAGTGCCGCGCCGCCGTCGCGGACCAGCTGCGCATCGATGTTGACCTCGCTCATGTCGTTGACGATCACCGCCACGCGCAGGCCCTCGCGGTTGCCGAGGACGTGGTTGAGCAGGGTGGTCTTGCCGGCGCCCAGGAAGCCGGAGAGGACGGTGACGGGAAGCGGGTGGGTCATGGGGACTTCCGGATGTGCGATTAAGTGTTACTGTATAACACTTTGAACCCGGCCCACGACATGATTCCCCAGAGCTACGACCAATGGCGCCGCTGCATCGAGGTCGACTGCGGCATTCCCCTGACCCCGGACTTCATCCGCGCCCGCCTGGCCGAACTGGTGGAGCCCAGCGACTTCCGCACCGTCCAGTTCGTGCGCCTGTACGGCGAGGCGCACCGGCAGCGGGTGATCACCTGGTTCCAGCAGGCGCTTCCCTCCCCCTGATTCCCCCGCACCCCGAGTACCCCGCATGACGCCACGCCCGCAGCGCGACCGCCTGGTCCGCGCCATCCTCGTCGCGCTGATCGCCGCCCCGGCCTCGGCCGTCGCCACCGCCGACACCGACACCCGCGCCGTCGAGCTCGACGCCATCCGGGTGACCGCCGATCCGCTGGGCGAACGCTCGGTCGAGGACCTGGCCCGCCCGGTCACGGTGCTGGCCGGACCGGAGCTGGAGCGCCGCCAGGCCGGGACCATCGGCGAGGTGCTCTCGACCACGCCGGGCGTCGCCAATGCCGACTTCGGTCCCGGCGTCGGCCGGCCGGTGGTGCGCGGGCAGCAGGGCTCGCGGGTGCTGATGCTCGAGGACGGCCTGCGCACCGCCGACGTCTCCGGCGAGGGCGCCGACCACGCCGTGGCCGTCGACCCCTGGCGCGCCGAGCAGGTCGAGGTCCTGCGCGGCCCGTCCACGCTGCTGTTCGGCAGCGGCGCCGCCGGCGGCGTCATCAACGTCACCACCGGCCGCTTCTCGCCGCTGGTGCCGGTCGGCGCGCAGCTCGACGGCCGTGCCCAGTACGCCGGCAACGGCCACGACCGGCAGGCCAACCTGGCCGGCGACCTTCCGCTGGGCGACCGCGTCGTGCTCCGGGCCGACCACGGCTGGCGCCGCAGCAACGACTTCTCGATCCGCGGCTTCCAGGACGTCGACCAGACCGAAGGCTTTCGCGGGCGGCTGCAGAACAGCGACATCGCCAGCGACAGCAGCTCGCTGTCGCTGGTGGCCGGCGGGCAGCGCGGCTTCTTCGGCGCCGGGGTTTCGCGCTGGCGGACCGACTACGGCATCCCCGAGGTCTTCGACCCGCAGCGAGAGCGCGGCGACGGCTCCGACGAGTTCGAGCGCATCAGCGCCGGCTACGACCGCCTCGACCTGCGCGGCGAGCTCTTCTCGCCCCTGCGAGGCGTGCAGACCCTGCGTCTGAAGGCCGCCCACACCCGCTTCGACCAGGACGAGACCGGGTTCGAGTTCAGCCGCAGCACCGGCGAGCTGGAGGACACCGAGGTCGAGGCCCGGTTCGTGAACCGCGAGTCGGAGCTGCGCATCGATGCGGTGCTCGCGCCCTGGGCCGGATGGACCGGTGTGCTGGGCATCTCGGGCAACGACCGCGACTTCTTCGCCGAGGTGCCCGACAGCGACGAGGAGGTGTTCTACGTGCGTCCGAACCGGACCCGGACCGCCGCGCTGTACACGCTGCAGGAGCGCGAGCTGGGGCCGGTCCGGGTCGAGGTCGGCGCCCGCGTGGAGCGCGAGCGCTCGCGCCCCGACGACGTCGCCGGGGCGGAGATCGAAGCCGTCACCCTGGCCGATGGCAGCCTGCTGCCCTTCCCCGAGCGCCTGCCCGCGCGGCGGTTCACGCCGGTGAGCCTGTCGGCCGGGGCCGTGGGCGACCTGCGCGAGGGCGTGCGCTGGCGCACCAGCCTGGGCCGCTCGCAGCGCGCGCCGTCGCCCGAACAGCTCTACGCCTTCGGGCGGCACCCCGCCGCGGGCACCTTCGAGGTCGGCGACCCGGACCTGGCCATGGAGCGCTACCTCAGCCTGGACGCCGGCCTCTCCGGCCGCCACGGCCGGCTGCGCTGGTCGCTGGACCTGTTCCACACCCGGGCGGACAACCACGTCTTCCTGGCCTCGGAACCGGACCCGGACGGCGGCCTGGTGTTCGTCAACGACATTGGCCAGCGTCCCGGCGAGGGGGACACCGCCACCTGCGTCCCCGGCGACGGCGGGCTGTGCCGCTTCCGCAACCAGTTCGTGGTCAACACGCAGGCCGACGCGCGCTTCTCCGGTGGCGAGTTCGAGGCCGGCTGGCGTCTCACCGACGGCGATGTGCCCACGGTGCTGCGCTTCGGCGCCGACCGCGTGCGCGGCCGCCTGGCCGGCGGCGGCGGCCTGCCCCGGATCACCCCGGCCCGTCACGGCATCGGACTCGACACCGGCACCGGTCCCTGGCGGGCCAGCCTCGACTGGCAGCGCGTGTCCGGCCAGCGCCGCACGGCGCCCGGTGAAGCCGCCACCGACGGCTTCGACACCCTGTCGGCACAGGCGGCCTACGTGCACGAGGCCCAGGGCTCGACGACCACCGTCTATCTCCGGGGTCGCAACCTCACCAACGCCGACGGCCGGCTGCACCAGAGCTTCTTCCGCGACAGCGCCCCGATCACCGGCCGCAGCCTGGTGCTGGGCGTGCGCATCGAGTACGGGCCCTGAGCCCCCGAACCCACAGGAGAAACGCATCGTGTCCATGCACCGCACCACCCGGTTCCTGCCCTCTCCACGCCCCGCGTCCGGGCCGGTGCGGGGCACGCTCGCACTGCTCGGTGCCGCGCTGATGCTGGCCGCCTGTGGCCCGGCCCCGTCCGAGCCGGGTGCCGGACCCGAAGCCGGGCGCGATGCGGACGCGGCGCGGACGCAGGCACCCGCCGTCGGCTCCCGGTCCACCGACATCCGGGCCGAGGCGATCGCCACGCACGTGCGCACACTCGCGAGCGACGCGTTCGACGGCCGCCAACCGGGCACGCCCGGGGAGCGCCTGACCGTGGACTACCTCGTCGATGCGTTCCGGGCGGCGGGCCTGGCACCCGGCAACCAGGGCCGCTGGACCCAGTCGGTGCCCTACGTGCAGATCACGCCCTCGGGCACGCCCACGCTGCGCATTCACGGCGAGTCGGAGATGTTCGAGCCGGCGATCCCGGAACAGTTCGTGATCGGCTCGCGCACCGGCCGCGAGGTGGTGGAGGTCGCCGATGCGCCGCTGCTGTTCGCCGGCTACGGCGTCGTGGCCCCGGAGCAGGACTGGGACGACTACGCGGGCATCGATGCCGAAGGCGCCGCGGTGGTGGTGCTGGTCAACGACCCGGGCTTCGGCAGCGGCGAGGACAACCGCTTCAAGGGCCGCGAGATGACCTACTACGGCCGCTGGACCTACAAGTACGAGGAATGTGCCCGCCAGCGCGCCGCGGCCTGCCTGATCGTGCACGAGGACGTCGCCGCCGGCTACGGCTTCAACGTCGTGCAGACCAGCTTCGGCCAGCGCGCGCAGTTCGAGCTCGACCGTGGTGCCGACGCACCGGACAAGACGCCGGTGGTCGGCTGGCTGAGCACCGATGCGGCTCGCGACCTGTTCGGCCGCGCCGGACAGGATTTCGATGCACTCGCCGCGTCCGCCGCGCAGCCGGGCTTCCAGGCCGTTGCGCTGGGCGACCTGCAGCTCGACGCCCGCGTGGAAAGCGTCGTCGAACGTGGCGAGTCCGACAACGTGCTGGCTGTGCTGCCGGGCCGCAGCCGCCCCGATGAATGGGTGCTGGTCAGCGCGCACTGGGACCACCTGGGCAGCGTCGAGAACCCCGACGGTGGCCGCGACATCTACAACGGTGCGATCGACAACGCCCTGGGCCTGGCGGCGATGCTGGAGATCGCGCGCGCCCTGCAGGCCGGCGGCGGCACCGAGCGCTCGGTGATGTTCCTGGCCGTGACCCTGGAGGAATCCGGCCTGATCGGCTCGCGGCACTACGTCGACAACCCCGTGCAGCCGCTGCGGCAGGCCGTGGCCAACGTCAACATCGACGCGCTGCTGCCGGTCCCGGCGACCCGCGACGTGTGGATCATCGGCAAGGGGCAGTCCGAGCTCGACGACATCGTGCGCGAGCAGGCGGCGTCGCTGGACCGCGTCGTGGCGCCCAACCCCGAGGTCGAGAAGGGTTTCTACTACCGCTCCGACCAGTTCGCCTTCGCCCAGGCCGGCGTGCCCGGCCTGTTCATGGGTCCGGGCACCGACGCCGTCGAGGGCGGCCGCGAGGTCGGCGAAGCGGCGCTGGCCGCGACCCAGGGCCGCTACCACACGCCGGCCGACGAGTTCGGCGAGGACTGGGTGTTCGACGGCATCGTCGCCGACACCCAACTGCATTACCGGGTCGTGCGCGCGCTGGCCGACGGCCGGCAGTGGCCCCGCTGGCGCCAGGACAGCGAGTTCCACGCCGCTGGCGAAGCGCTGGGCCGCTGAGCCTCAGCGCGGCGCCCAGCGCAGGCCGAGCAGGTACTCACGACCGGGCTGGTTGTAGAAGGCAATGGTTTCGTAGTCACGGTCGAAGATGTTGCTGGCCTTTGCCTGCAGCGTCCAGTTCGCGCCCAGATCGAACTCCAGGCGCAGGTCGGTCGTCGCGTAGCCGCCAAGACGCACGCTGTTGGCGGCGTTGTCGAAGCGGTGCCCGGCCCCGGCCACGGTGAGCCCGGCGCGGACGGCGCCGAAGTCGCGGTCGAGGTCGACCCGGCCGCTGTTGCGCGCCCGCCGCGGCAGCACGTTGCCCTGGTTGAAGCCCTCGCTGCGGTTGCGCGGGTCGGTGTGGGAGAGCTGCGTGGCCAGGGTCCAGTCGGCCACGGTCCAGCCCAGGCCCAGCTCGGCGCCGCGGATGCGCGCACGGTCGACGTTGCCGGGCAGGAAGATCGTGCCGTCGAAGGCGATGAGGTCGCGGACCCGGGTCTCGTAGACGTCGAACTGCCAGTCCAGCAGGCCCGCTTCGCCACCCAGGCCGATATTCAGGCTGCGCGAACGCTCCGGCTGCAGGTCGGGGTTGCCGAAGCCGGGGAAGTAGAGGTCGTTGAAGGTGGGCGCCCGGAAGCCGGTGCCGTAGTGCAGGTTCACCCGCGTGCCCTGCGCGGCCCGCCAGCCCCAGCCGACGCCACCGGTGGTGGCGCTGCCGAACTGCTGGTTGTCGTCGTGGCGCAGGCTGGCCTGCAGACGCTGGGCCCCCAGCTGCGCCTGCCAGCCGGCGAAGGCGGCGATGTTCTCGCGGCTGCCGATGTCGTAGGCGGTGGTGCTGGCGACCTCGTCGCGCTGCCAGTCCGCGCCGATGCTCAGCAGCTGCCCGGCGGCCAGCGCCAGGTCGCCCTGCGCCGAGGCGGTGTCGCGGCGGGTGTCGAAGGCGCTCACGAAGGTCCGGGTGTCGCTGTCGGGGTCGGCGAAGAAGTTGTCGGCGGCGTCGCGGCTGCGACCGGCCTGCACGGTCCAGGCCTGGACCTGGGACGGCGTGAAGCGCGCGCGCAGGCCCAGGGCCTGCTGCAGGTTCTCCGACTCGTTGCCTGAGAACGGACCGGCGTCGTACTGGTTGGCGGACTCCGCCCGCAGCAGGCTGGCGTCCAGCGCGACGGTGTCGCCGAGGTCGACGCCGCCGCGCAGGCCCAGCGAGCGGTTGCGGTAGCCGTCGCGGTCGGGCTGGTCGACGAAGCAGCCGGCCCCGAAGTCGTTGGGGTCGTTGGGGTCGGGCCCACGCCCGCGGCAGGCGTCGATGCCGTCGGTGCGCTGGTGGGCGAGGTCGGCGCCGAACCAGCCGCTGCGGCCGATGCCGCCGCCGACGCCGGCGCTGGCCTCGCGGCGGTTGTGGCTGCCCACCGCCACGCGGCCACGGCCGACCAGCTCGCCGCGGTCGCGGCGGGTGAAGATCTGGATCACGCCGCCGATGGCCTCCGACCCGTACAGGCTCGAATGCGGCCCGCGCACGATCTCGATGCGGTCGATCTGCGCCAGCGGCAGGTCCTGGAAGGCGACCAGCCCGGCGGTGGCCGAGCCCAGGCGGACGCCGTCGACCAGCACCAGCACCTGCCCGGAACCGGTGCCGCGCAGGAACACGCTGGTGAGCTTGCCCGGACCGCCCTGGTTGACCAGGTCGACGCCGGCGCGGCCACGCAGCAGCTCGGGCAGGTCGCGGGCCTGGCTGCGCTCGATCTCGGCGCGGTCGATCACCTCGATCGGCAGCAGGCTGTCGCTGGCGTCGATGGCGGTGCGCGTGGCGGTGACCACGACGGTGTCGAGTTCGGCGGCGTCGGCCAGCACGACGGCCGGCGTCAGGGCCAGGGCGACGGCGGCGGCAAGGGCATGGGTTCGAACGGTCATCGGGTGCGGCTCCAGTGCGGTCACGGCGGTGTGGGGCCGGAGGGATGCACTGGGGGCGGCGGCAAGGCGCGGACACACGGCGGCGTCGCGGGCATCACTGCCGCGACGCCCTCCGCATCGCAACCGGATCGGACCCGTGGGGGGTCCTTGCCTCGGGCCGGTCTCCGGGCTTGCACGCGGCCGGCGGAGCGCAAGCGCTTCACCGGCCCGACCCGTGCGCCTTCCCGCGGATGCAGTGGCGGATGCAGGGGTCTTGTCGTGCCTACCGTTGCGGGGGCAGCGCCGGACTGGCCCGAAGGCGTCACCGGCTTCCCGTTTCAACCCGGTCGCTGACGCGGCCGGGTCACCTGGGGCGGGCGCAGTGTAGCCGAAGCCCGGGGCCGGCGTGCAAATGACGTGAAGGCATCAGGGCCCGGCGGCCAGGACATCAACCGGCGGGCGGACGTGGCTGGCGAAGGCGGCCTCGATCTCCGCGGCATCCGCCGCCTCGCCCCGCTCGACCCGCGCGGCCTGCTCGAACAGGGCACGGATCAGCGGCATGCCGTCGACCTCCATCGCCAGCACCACACCGCCTTCGTCGAAGCGCCGGGCCCACTCCCCGCGCACCCGGCTCCAGTAGGCCTGGGTGGCGGCCCAGTAACGGTAGGCCGGCCCGAAGTCGACGTCGTCGACCCGGCGGTAGTCGTTGAAGCCGAACTCGCGCGCGACCAGGGCGACGGTGCGCCCGCCCTGGCGCAGGACCTTGGTGTTGTCCTGTTCGTGGGTCCAGCCGCCGGGCGTGATGGTGTGGCGGTTCTCGACGTTGAGGGCGTTGTAGTCCGAGCGCGTGGTGTGCTCGCGTCGCGGCAGCGGACGCCAGGTGCGGTCCGAGGTCCAGGTGGCGGCCCCGTAGCGGTGGTTCCACTGCCCGGTGCCGCAGTAGCGCGGCGCGTCGTTGACCTCGTACACGCACTGGGTCCAGCTGCCGGCGACGCGCTCGGCCGGGACCGGCCGCAGCGCCCAGGTCTGGTCGTCGACGAACTCCAGCCGCTGGGCCGCCTGCCAGTGCCAGTCCTGTCGCCAGTGCTTGGTCACGTGCCCGTCGCGGCCGACCAGGATGTGCTGCAGGACGATGCGGTCGCCGGTGTCCTCGACCAGCACCACGACCTCGTTGCCGCCGCTGCGGTGCGCCTTGCCGCGTTCGTAGCCGGGCTGCAACAGCACGGTCTCGTCGAAGGCGAAGCTGATCCGGTATTCGCCGAGCATGGCCAGGATGGCCTCGCGGTCGGCCTCCGGCGGCGGCCCGTCATGCACGGTGACCGCCGGCGCCACGCCGCCGGCGGTCGAGACCGGCCCGGCACTGCAGGCGATCAGGACGATGACGCTCACCAGACCGGCAAGCAGGATGCGTTCGAAGCTGGGCACGGTGTCCATGGCTGTTCTCCTTCGGGAAGTCACCACTGCACCCGCACCGAGGCGGCGACGCTGCGCCCCGGACTGGTGAAGCGGTCGATGAGCGGGGAGTCGGCGGCCAGCAGGGGCGTTTCCGACCATTGGAAGTGGCGGCGTCCGGCCAGGTTGAACACGCCGAGGTTGAGGCGGATGTCGGGGTCGAGGTCGTAGCGCAGCAGCAGGTCGGCGACCGCGTAGCCGGGGGTCGCGAAGGCCTCGCCGCCGTCGGGCGCCGGCGGCAGCCGGCCCTTGCCGGCGGCGAAGCGGGTCGCCAGCTCCAGGCCCGCCCGCTCCCCGTCCCAGGCCAGGCCCAGGCTGCCGGTCAGCGGGTCCACCGAGGCCAGCGGCTGTCCCCGGCTGCGGTCGTCGCCCTGCTGCCAGGCCAGCGCGCCACGCAGCGACCAGCCCGCCAGGGCGTCGGAGAAGGCTTCGAGCCCAAGGCCGGCCTTGAACTCGGCGCCGCGGATGCGGGCACGTTCGACGTTCTGCGACTGGAAGACCAGCAGCCCGGTCGTCGGGTCCACGCCCAGCGCGCGCAGGGGCTCGATGAAGTCGCGGTAGCGGTTCTCGAAGCCGGTGAGCACCGCGAAGGCGCCCTGTCCCTGCCAGCGCAGGCCCAGCTCGTAGCCGTCGCTGGTCTCCGGACGCAGGTCGGGGTTGGGCAGGGCGGTGTAGCCGAACTGCAGGTTGGTGAAGCCGAGGTTGACGTCGTTGTAGGGCGGCGCCCGGAAGCCGCGCGCGTAGCCGGCGAACAGGGCCGTCGACGGCGTGAGCTGCACCACCGCGCCCAGCTTCGGGGACACGCTGGTCTCCGACAGGCCGGTCGGCTCGATGCCCGGGTTGCGCGAGGCGAACAGCGGATCGGGCCGCGCCGAGAGCCGGTAGCGGTCCACACGCAGGCCGGGCACCAGGCGCAGCCGCCCCGCCTGGATCTCGTCCTGCACGTAGACGCCGAAGGTCCGGGTGCGGCTGAGCGGAAAGTCGCGGACCGGGAAGGTGTCGGGGCTGATGACGTTGGTGACCGTGCCGTCGGGCAGGATCGCGCGGCCGTCGCGCTGCTGGGCGATGTCGCTGTGCTCGACGTCGATGCCGACCGCCAGCAGGTGTTCGGTGCGCCCCAGCGCGAAGCCCCGGAAGCCGGTGACCTCGGCGTTCCAGACCGTCTGCTCGAAGTCGAAGCGGCGTTCGCGACGGGTCACCGGGCCGGGCTGACCGCCAACCAGCGGTGCGCGCGACTCGACGGTGTCCTGGACGGTGTCCGCCACCTGCCGGGCCAGCCGCCAGTCCAGCGCGTCCAGCCAGCCGGCGGCCAGCGCATCGTGCCGCCCCTGCAGCTGCAGGCGACGCCGGGTCTGGCGGTCCTCGCCGACCAGGTCGAGGACCTGCACCGGCGGCCCGAAGCCGGCGATGGTGGTGCGACCGGTCAGGACGTCGGTGTCGACCCGGGCCCGCAGCTCTTCGGCGACCAGTTCGACGGTGCCGTCGTCGCCGACCGAGCGGGCGAGCCTGGCCAGCAGGCTGTGCGAGCGGGTGTCCTGCGGGTTGGGCCGGGTGCGTTCGCCGCCCTCGCCGTCGTTGTCGCCCTGGTTGCGCCGTTGCGCGCCGGCGCTGCGGTTGAGGTTGACCAGTCCGCTCCACGGCCCTTGGGCGAAGGCCGCGGTCGAGGCGCCCCAGACGCTCGAGTCGACGCTGTCGCCGCCGCCGCGCAGCTGCAGGTGCCGGCCGTCGGCATCACCGGTGTAGTCGCGCGCATCGCGGGTGGTGAAGGCGACCACGCCGCCCAGCGCATCCGACCCGTACAGCGAGGAGGCCGGGCCGCGCACGATGTCCACGCGCTTGAGGGTGTCGAGGTCGACGACGTTGCGGCCGGCGCTGGAGAAGCTGCCGATGCTGAAGGCGTCGGGCAGGCCGATGCCGTCGACCTCGATCCGGACCCGGTTGCCCTGCAGGCCGCGGATACGGACGTCTGAGAGGCCGAATCGGGAGAACTCCGAACGCACCGACACGCCCGGCTCGTAGCGCAGCAGGTCGCGGATCGTCCGCGAGAGGGTGTCGTCCATGCGCTCGCGGTCGATCACCGTCACCACGACCGGCAGCTCGGCGAGCGCGCGCTCGGTGCGCGTGGCGGTGACGGTGACCCGGTCCAGTTCGGTGGCCGGATCGGCCTCCAGGTCCTGGGCGGCCCACAGCGGTGCGGACAGCACGACGGCCGGCGCCAGGGCCAGCAGGGCAAGGGTTGAACGACGGGAACAACGGTGCATCATCGACTCCAGCGGGGGCCCTGCGGGCGATCGCGCTGGCGGTCGGTGGACACCGACGGCTGGCCGGAACGGAGCCGTCGACGGCTCCAACGTGTTCGCAAATGATACGCGTTCGCATCTCCGAGTCAATGCCCTTCCCGATCGACCGACACCCCCGTTCGCCCATCCGACCGCTTGTCCCTTCACGCCGCCTGTCCGAGACTGGCGGCCGGACCGATGGAGCCGGGCATGAGCATCACCGTGGAACTGCAGTACTTCGCCAGCCTCCGCGACCGCACCGGGGTCGAGCACGAGCGCCTGTCCACCTCGGCGGACACGCTTGAAGCGCTCTACCGCGAATGCGATGCGCGGCACGGCCTGGGCTGGCCGATCGCCAAGCTGCGGGTGGCCGCCAACGGCGAGTTCGCGCGCTGGGACGACCCCGTCGCCGACGGCGACCGGGTCGCGTTCATCCCTCCGGTGTCCGGAGGCTGAGGTGGCCGACCACGATCCCGCCTTCCACTTCTGGATCAGCGAGTCGCCGATCGACCCCTGGACGCTGCAGCGCGAACAGGCCCACCCCGGCGCCGGTGCGCTGGCCGCCTTCGAGGGCCGCGTGCGCGACAACCACCGCGGCCGGTCGGTGCGCGCGCTGGACTACCAGGCCTATGTGGAGCTGGCCGAGCGCGAAGGGCTGCGCATCATCGAGGAGGCGCGCGCGCGCTTCGACCTGCTGGGCTGCGTGTGCGTGCACCGCACCGGCCACCTGGCGGTCGGCGACCCGGCGGTGTGGGTCGGGGCGCTGTCGGGGCACCGCGACGGCGCCTTCGCCGCCTGCCGCTGGGTCATCGACGAGGTCAAGTCGCGGGTGCCGATCTGGAAGCGCGAGCACTACGTCGACGGCCCCAGCGACTGGATCCACCCCGAGGCCTGAACCCTTCTAGGCCGTGGCCGAGGCCTCGCGCAGACGCGCGTCGAGCACCTCGAAGGGCACCGGCCGGCCGAACAGGTAGCCCTGCAGGATCCGGCAGCCCAGCGCCTTGAGCACCTCGGCCTGCTCGCGGGTCTCGATGCCCTCGGCGACCACGTCCAGGCCCAGGCTGTGGCCCATGGTGATGATGGCGCGCAGCAGGGCCTGGTCGCGCTGGCCACGCTCGGCCTCGCGGACGAAGCCGCCGTCGATCTTGAGCTCGTCGACCGGCAGCATCTTCAGGTAGCTCAGCGACGAATAGCCGGTGCCGAAGTCGTCGATCGAGACGCGGATCCCGGCCCGGCGGAGCGCCTCGAGCACGTCGCTGGCGCCCTCGAAATCATCCATCAGCTGGCTTTCGGTCACCTCCAGCACCAGCGCCTCGGGGGCGACACCCGCCTCCTGGACGATTACAGCGACCCGGTTCACAAAGTCCGGCGCCATCAGGTGGTGGGAGGTGATGTTCACCGCCACCGGCAGGGTGGCGCCATGGACGGCGAAGGCCTTCGCGGCCCGCGCGGCCTGTCGCAGCATGCACTCGCCGAGCTGCTCGTCCAGGCCCATGGATTCCGCCAGCGGCACGAACTGCGACGGCGGCGTGGTGGTGCCGTCCTCGCGCGGCCAGCGGGCCAACGCCTCGGCGCCGATGATCCGGCCCTCGACGTCGCACTTGGGCTGGAAGTGGGCGAGGATGCCGCCGGTGTCGAGGGCCGCGCGCAGTTCCGCGGCCAGCGCGGCCCGCGCCTCGGCGCTGGCCTGCATCGCCGGCTCGAACACCCGCAGCGTGCCCGGTCCCCGCGCCTTGGCGTCGTCGAGCGCGGCCTCGGCCTGGGCCAGCGTGACCGCGGCGGCGGGCCGCTGGTCGAACAGCATCGACACGCCCAGGTTGACCGACGCCGACAGGCCCGTGCCCTTGAGCACGTGGATGCCCAGCAGGCCCTGGCGCACCCGCTCGGCCAGCTGGGTCACCCGGCCGACCAGGCCCTCACCGTCGTCGCCCTCGCGACGGCCCTCGACCACCAGCGCGAACACGTCGCTGGCGATGCGGGCGACGTTGTGCCCGTCGGCATCGTCCAGCCGCGTGAGCACCCGCGCCGACTGCCGCAGCACCCGGTCGCCGGTGTCCGGGCCCAGCGCCTTGTTGATGTCGGAGAAGCGCCACAGGTCCACCAGCACCAGTGCCAGCGGGCGCGGCGGGTGGACCGTCTGCAGGTCCGACAGCCGCTCCAGCAGCTGCTTGCGGTTGGGCAGGCCGGTCACCGCATCGAAGTACTCAAGCCGGTGCAGGGTGCGCTGGATCGACTCGTGCTCGCTGCGGTCCACGACCTGGGCCACGAAGTGGGTCACGGCACCGGCCGGGTCGTGCACGGCGGTGATCGCCTGCCACTGCGGGAACAGGCTGCCGTCGCGACGCCGGTTGAGCAGTTCGCCCTCCCAGTGGCCCTCGTCGAGCAGCTGCCGCCACATCCGCTGGTAGAAGGCCTCGTCCTGGCGACCGGAGGCGAACATGCGCGGGTTGCGGCCGAGGATCTCGTCTTCGGCATAGCCGGTGAGTTCGCAGTAGGCGCGGTTGGCGCGCACGATGCGCGCCTCGCGGTCGGTGATGAGGATGGGCTGCCGGCAGTCGAAGGCCACCGCCGCCAGGCTCAGTTCGGCGCGGGCGCGGCGCAGGCGCAGGTTGATGGCGGCCAGCCAGCGCACCAGCGCGAAGGCGATGACGCCGGTGATGAACACGTAGAACCAGCCCTTGTAGAGCTGCAGCTGGGCGAGCTGTTCGACGTCGGCGGCCAGTTCGGCCACCGCGCGGTCGGAGAACAGGATCCAGGCGCCGCCGAACACCAGATACAGCAGGGCTGCCAGCAGCCCTGCAAGCGTCGGTGAATGCAGCAGGCGGTTCATCCGTTCCCGACCTCCGCGTGCACGCGGGCGCGAGCGCCCTTGCCGGCACTGTGACGGGGCGGAAGGGGAGATTCAAGCCCGCCCACGGCGGGAACCCGGGCCGGCCGGGGCCGTCAGGGAAGCCCGATCGCCGCCAGGTCGGTCCGGGTGAGGCCGGGGTGGTCGGTGAACAGGCCGGTCGCACCCAGTTCGACCAGGCGCCGGGTTTCCCCGCGCATGTCCAGGCACGCACCGTCGCGGTCCAGGACCCGGTGGCGAGGCTCGACGCGCAGCGTGTAGGGGTGCACCTGCAGCCCGGCGGCGCGCGCATCGGCGATAAGCGGATGCACCGCGCCGGTGAGCCGCGAGGGCGGCGACATCGGGTCGCGCCCGGTTGGAGACACCGCCTCGCGCATCAGGATGGCGTCCTTCCAGGGGCCCACAGCCTGCACCCGCCCGGCCAACCAGGCCAGCACCCGCGGCGTGGCCAGGTCGGCGTAACCGGTGCGCGGGCCCAGGCCGCCCTCCACGCAGTCCCCCAGCCCCGGGTACAGCGCCCGGTGGTCCGCGCCCCGCCCGGCATGGAAGCGCAGGTCGCGGGGCTGGCCGAAGGCGCCGGGATCGGCGCCGTGGTCGAGCCGGCCGTAGAGGAAGACCAGCGGCAGGGACAGGCCGGCGCCGGGCAGGATCCGCCCGGCCAGTTCGACCAGGCCGGCCAGCTCGAAGCTCTGGATGAAGACGCGATCGGGGTCGGTGAAGTCCAGTGCCTGCAGGGCCTCCACCAGCAGCGCCGGCATCGACTGCCCGATCGAGCTGCCGTCGGCCCGCCGCCCCTCGTGCGCGAAGTGGGTCGGGTGCTTGATCTCGGGGTAGATGCCGACCCGTCGGCCGTCGGCCTCGGCCTGGCGGACCAGGGCGATGATCTCGGCCAAACTGGGGATGCCCTCGCGCCCGTCGTGGGCGGCACTGCCCGGGCGCAGGTCGGGCAGGCGCTCACGCGCCCGCAGGCGGCGGATCTCGGCGTGGGTGAAGTCCTCGGAGAACCAGCCGGTCCGCGTCACGCCGTCGACGGACCGGGTGGTGCGACGCCCGGCGAATTCCGGGTGCCGCGCGACGTCGGTGGAATCGGAGAGTTCGTTCTCGTGCCGCGCCACCAGCACGCCGTCCCGGGTCACGACCAGGTCGGGCTCGATGAAGTCGGCGCCCTGCTCGATCGCGAGCCGGTAGGCGGCCAGCGTGTGCTCCGGGCGCTCGCCGCTGGCGCCGCGGTGGGCGATGACCAGCGGCCGCGTCGCGCGGCTGTGCTCGGGCTCGGGCATGCACTCTCGCAGGTTGGCCGGGTGGACTCCGACCCTGCCACAGCCGGGCGACGGTTGCGCGACAGCGGCAGCGTGGGCCCCGGCCAGAAGCCGCAAGCACGCCCGCAGCACAGGACACGGATCGAACGTCCAGCCCGAGCTTTCCGGGCACTGCCTGCGTGGAGACGGCCGCTACCGCCTTGCGACGAAGCGGATGCCCTCCGGCTCGAACGTGTAGTCCACCCTGTCCGCCACCTCCTCGAGCATGATTTCCAGCGCCATGGAAGCCGGCATCTGGTTGAATGCGAACTCGAGGTCGGAGTGGGGACGTGCATCGTCGAGCAGATGGCCATCCGCCACCGACACGTCCGCAGCAGCCGCCAACACCTCAACGGCTTGGCGCAGCGTCAGGTCGTTGCCCCGCACGTTGATGACCGTTGACGACCAGGCGGCCGTGCCCGGCTCCGCGCGTGGCGGCTGCGCTGCCCAGGCTCCACCGGCCAAGGCGAGCGCAACTGTCGCGGCAAGGATGCCGCCAGCGCGACGGGACGAACGCGATTTCGTGGGTGTTGCGAGCATGGTGATCCTCTCCTCGATGGGTTTCCTGCCCCACTGCCGGACCAGTGCAGTCCGCGCACCATCCAGCTGCGCGTGGAGAAGGGTATTGGCGTACAGGCCACGCAGGTGTGGCCGTGCACGGATGACTGCCGCGTCACTCGCGATTTCCTGGTCTTGGGAAAGGCAGCGCGCGGCGTGGTGAACCAGTGGGTTGAACCAGAACGCGCAACGGAACGCGGCAGCGACCCAGCTTGCGATCAGGTCGGCGCGGGCCACGTGGCTGCGCTCGTGAAGGAGGATCAGTTCCTGTTGCTGCGGCGTGTAGCGCTGCTCGAAGTCGGAGGGAAGCACGATCCTGGGCCGGATGACGCCTGTCACGAGCGCGCCGAACTGCGTCGATGCGGATCGGTAGATGCCGTCGGCGCCTGGCTTGAATGGCGCCAACTGGCGCAGGAACCGCCGCTGTGCCCTGAAGTGAAGGAAAGCCGCGACAAGCGTGCCGGACAGCCAGACCGAAAGGACCACAAGCGGCATCGCGTGGGCCGCCACACCGGGGTTTGTGACCGACTGGGACACCGCCGGTGCGATCCAGTCCGCGCCAGGGGCCGCGCCGGCGACAACCGCGCGGGCGGGAACGGCCACCGCCACCGTTGCTGCGGGGACCGCAGTCCACAGCATCACCACCGCTCCGGCGCCAAACGCGCGTCGCCATGCCCGCCGCAGGGCCAGCACGAGAACGATGGCGACCGAGCTGGCAAGCAGCGCCTCCAGGCATGCATCGAGCAGCACGTCGATCATTTCTCCAGTTCCTTGATCAGCTTGCGCAGCGCGGCGATATCGCCCGGAGACAGCTCTCCTCGATCACTGAAGTGGGCGACCAGGGGCGCGACCTTGCCGCCGAACATACGGCGAAGGAAGGAGCGGCTTTCGACCTGCACCCAGTCCGCCCGGCTTCCATTCGCCGTGTACACGAAGCGGCGACCGTCCGCTTCCGCGGAAATTGCGCCCTTCTTCAGCAAACGGTTGATCAGCGTCTTGACCGTGCCCTCGCGCCAGTCGGTCGTCCCGCTCAGCCCGGTCAGGATCTGCTCCGCCGTGCAGCTGCCACGCTGCCAGATCACTTCCATGATCTTGCTTTCGGCTTCGGTGATGTTCATGTGGTTTATGCGTGTAAACGTCGCTACTGTTTACAGGTGTCAACCACGCCCGTCAAGTTGCGCCCCGACGCCAGAGGGCAAGGCCGCGAACGTCCTGATGCAGGCAGGATGGGAGGTGGCGCGCCCGACGGGCCGAAGGCCCGCGCAGGTGCGCCGGCCAGGTCACTCAACCTCGCGGAACGGGAAGGTGGTGCGCCCGACGGGCCAAACGCCCGCGCAGGCGCGCCGGCCAGATCACTCAACCTTGCGGAACGGGAAAGTGGCGCGCCCGACGGGCCGAAGGCCCGCGCAGGTGCGCCGGCCAGATCACTCGACCTTGCGGAAGGGGAAAGTGGCGCGCCCGACAGGATTCGAACCTGTGACCCCTACCTTCGGAGGGTAGTACTCTATCCAGCTGAGCTACGGGCGCGTCGATGAACCGGCGAGGGGCCCTGGGCCGCGGCTCGCGGACACGGATTCTGGCACGTTCGGGCCGCGGTTGCGAGCCTGCGGGCCTCAGCGCCGGGGGCTGTAGAGGGCGGCGTGGATGCAGGCCAGCAGGGCCACCAGCGGCCAGCCGAACGGCAGCAGGCTCAGGGTCACCAGCCAGGTGATGCCGCCCACGACCACCGCGGTGAGGAACCAGAACAGCGCCCACAGCACCCGGCCCTGCACCAGCTGGCCCAGGCCGGGGACGAACAGGCTGCACAGGGCGGCGATGACGTTGCCGGCCGAACCTTGGGACATGGTGCGCTCCTTGGGATGTCTGACGGCGCGCAGTCTACCCGTCGCGGGGCCCGGGCGGCGCCGGTTTGCGACGAACGCTCTGCTACGCTTCGCCGATGCCCCGTGAGCGCGACGAACCCCCCTACCGCACGCCGCTGGAACGCCTGCGCGACCAGCTTCCGCACTACTGGAAACTGGTGCGCGGCGACCGCCCGATCGGGGTCCTGCTGCTGCTGTGGCCGACCTGGTGGGCGCTGTGGCTGGCCGCCGGCGGCTTCCCGCCGTGGCTGCCGCTGCTGGTGTTCACCGCAGGCGTCTGGCTGACCCGCTCGGCGGGCTGCGTCATCAACGACTACGCCGACCGCTGGCTGGACCCGAGCGTGGCGCGCACCCGCGACCGGCCGCTGGCCACCGGCGCGGTGTCCGGGCGCGAGGCGCTGGCGGTGTTCGCGGTGCTGATGCTGGTGGCCTTCGGGCTGGTGCTGCTGACCAACCGGCTGACGGTGCTGCTGAGCGTGGTCGGCGTGGTGCTGGCCGCCACCTACCCCTACCTCAAGCGCCACACCTACCTGCCGCAGGTCTACCTCGGCGTGGCCTTCGGCTGGGCCATCCCGATGGCCTTCGCCGCCGTCCAGGGCACGGTGCCTCCGATCGCCTGGCTGCTGTTCCTGGGCAACGTGCTGTGGGCCACGGCCTACGACACCTGGTACGCCATGGTCGACCGCGAGGACGACCTGCGGGCCGGCTCGAAGTCCACGGCCATCCTGTTCGGCCCCGCCGACCTCGCCGCCCAGGGCGTGCTCTACGCCTCAGCCTTCGCGGCGCTGGCCCTGGTCGGGCACCAGGCCGGACTGGCCTGGCCCTGGTTCGCCGGCCTGGGGCTGGCCGCGCTGACGGTGCTGTGGCAGTTCCGGCTGGCCCGCGACCGGTCGAAGGCGGGCTGCTTCCGCGCCTTCCTCAACAACGCCTGGACCGGCGGCCTGGTGTTCGCCGGGCTGGTCGCGGCGCTGGCGCTGGGCGGCTGAGTCCGGCGCCGCGGCACGCGCCACCGCCCAGGCCTCCACGACCTCGACCCCGGCCTGCCGCAGCGCCTCGGCGGCGGCCTGCAGGCTGGCGCCGGTGGTCATGACGTCGTCGACGATGGCCACATGGGCGGGCAGCGGCCCGCGGACCCGGAAGGCGCCGAGCAGGTTGCGCCGCCGCGCGCCGGCCTTCAGCCGCGCCTGGGCGGCGGTGTGGCGTTGCCGGCACAGGGCCGTGGCCAGCACCGGGACGCCCAGCGCCCGGCCCAGCGGGCGCGCCAGTTCCAGCGACTGGTCGTGGCCGCGCACCGCCAACCGCCGCCAGTGCAGGGCCATGGGCACCAGCGCCTGCGGCGGCGGGCGGTCGCGCACCGCCATCAGCAGGGCCTCGGCCAGCGCCCGCCCGGCGGCCAGGTCGGCGCTGAACTTCAGCCGGTGCACCAGGCCATCCACCGGCACGCTGTAGCGCAGCGGCGCCACTACCGCGTCCAGCCCCAGCCGGCCCGCGTCGACCGCGTCCACGGCCGCCTCCCCGCGCCAGGGCAGGGACGGCACGCAGTCCGGGCACAGCCGCGCGCCGGCCTCGGCGGGCTCGCCGCAGACCACGCAGGACGGGGGCAGCAGGGCATCGATCAGGCCGCCGAGGGCGGCTCGCCATCCGGGCATGTTGTCGACTCCTTCCCTGGGTCGAAAGTTGACAGGGCTCCGTGGCCCTCACCAGACTTTACCGGTTCCCGCCGCTTTCCGGAGGCCGCCATGGCCGATGCCGCCCTGCCCGCCCTGCGCCACGACTGGTCCCGCGACGAGGTCGGTGCCCTGTTCGACCTGCCCTTCCCGGTGCTGCTCCAGCGCGCCGGCGAGGTCCACCGCGCGCACTTCGACCCGGCCCAGGTGCAGGTCTCCACGCTGCTGTCGGTGAAGACCGGCGGCTGCCCGGAGGACTGTGCCTACTGCCCGCAAGCGGCGCGCTACAACACCGGCCTGAAGGCGCAGAAGCTCATGGGCCTCGACGAGGTGCTCGAGCGGGCGCGCGCGGCGAAGGCCGCCGGGGCCTCGCGCTTCTGCATGGGCGCGGCCTGGCGCAGCCCCAAGGACCGCGACATCCCGAAGGTGGCGGCGATGATCCGCGAGGTGAAGTCGCTGGGCCTGGAGACCTGCGCCACGCTGGGCATGCTCAGCGGCGGCCAGGCGCAGGCGCTGCGCGAGGCCGGCCTGGACTACTACAACCACAACCTCGACACCGCGCCGGAGTTCTACGGCGAGATCATCCACACCCGCGAGTACCAGGACCGCCTGGACACCCTGGGGCATGTGCGCGAGGCGGGCATGAAGACCTGCTGCGGCGGCATCGTCGGCATGGGCGAGACCCGCGACCAGCGCGCCGGCCTGCTCCAGGCCCTGGCCAACCTGCCCGCGCACCCGGACTCGGTGCCGATCAACCGTCTGGTGAAGGTCGCCGGCACGCCGCTGGCGGAGACCACCGAGCTCGACCCGTTCGAGTTCGTGCGCACGATCGCCGTGGCCCGCATCCTGATGCCGCGCTCGATGGTGCGGCTGTCGGCCGGCCGCGAGTCGATGTCCGACGAGCTGCAGGCGCTGTGCTTCCTGGCCGGCGCCAACTCGATCTTCTACGGCGAGAAGCTGCTGACCACCGGCAACCCCGACGTCGAGCGCGACCAGGCCCTGTTCCGGCGCCTGGGCCTGGTGCCGATGGCGGTGGACGCCGCCCAGGCCGGTGTTCCCGGCACCGTGCACGCGGCGATCTGCCGCGATGCCGAAGCGGCGGCCTGAGCCATGCCGCGGCCCTCGCTGAGCCAGCGCCTCGACGCCGCCCGGGCCCGCCGCGTCGGGCATGAGGCGGTGCGCGTCGAGCGCGTGGTCGACGGCCGCGAGGGCAACCGCCTGAACATCGGCGGGCAGGACCTGCTGGCCTTCTGCGGCAACGACTACCTGGGCCTGAGCCAACACCTCGACGCGGTCGCCGCGCTGCAGGAGGCCGCGGCCTGGCACGGCGTGGGTTCGACCGCCTCGCACCAGGTCTGCGGCCACCACGCCCTGCACGAGGCCCTGGCCGAGGCCGTCGCCGACTGGCTGGGCTACCCGGCCGGCCTGGTCTTCGGCTCGGGCTACGTCGCCAACCTGGCCGTGCTCACCGCGCTGCTGGGCGAGGGCGATGCCTGCGTCCAGGACCGGCTCAACCACGCCAGCCTGCTCGACGGTGCCCGCCTGTCGGGCGCGCGCCTGCGTCGCTACCCGCACGGCGATGCCGAGGGCGCGGCGCGGCAGCTGGCGCTGGACCCCGAGGCCTTCTCGATGCTGGCCACCGATGGCGTGTTCAGCATGGACGGCGACATCGCGCCGCTGCGGATGCTGGCCCTGCTGGCGCGCAGCCACGACGCGCTGCTGTACGTCGACGACGCCCATGGCGTGGGCGTGGTCGGCCCGCAGGGCCGCGGCAGCGTCGCCGCCGCCGGCCTGGGCCCGCGCGAGGCCCCGCTGCAGCTGGTCACCCTGGGCAAGGCGCTGGGCGGCTACGGCGCGGTGCTGGTGGGCAGCCAGGCGCTGGTCGAGCACGTGCGCCAGGAAGCGCGCGGCTACCGCTACACCACCGCCCTGCCGCCGGCCCTGGCGGCGGCCAGCCTGGCCCAGGTCGGTCTGGCGCGCGCCGAGAACTGGCGCCGGGCCAAGCTCGGCGCGCTGATCGCGCGCTTCCGCCGCGGCGCCCAGCAGCTGGGCCTGCCGCTGATGGATTCGCTGACCGCGATCCAGCCGGTGCTCACCGGCGACAACGGCCGCACCCTGCGCGCGGCGGCGAAGCTGGAGTCGCTGGGGCTGCTGGTGGCGCCGATCCGGCCGCCGACCGTGCCCGAGGGCCAGGGCCGGCTGCGGGTGACGCTGTCGAGCACGCACGAGGAGGCCGACATCGACCGCCTGCTCGACGGGCTGGCGCTGGCGCTCGACGACACCGGGGGCGGCGCGGTCAGGCCGGCCCACCTGCTGCTCAACGAGAACCCCTGAGGCATGGCCGTGCATGTCGAGCGGCGCGGCCGCGGCCGTCCGCTGGTGATGCTGCACGGCTGGGCCATGCACGGCGGCATCTTCGAGCCGCTGGCGCAGGCGCTGGAGGACCGCTACGAACTCCACGTCGTCGACCTGCCCGGCCACGGTCGCAGCCGCCAGGTCGCGGTGCCGCTGCAGCCCGCGGCCTGCGCCACCGCGCTGCTGGCACAGCTGCCGCGGGCGCCGTGGCTGGGCTGGTCGCTGGGCGGGCTGGTCGCGCTGCAGGCGGCGCTGGCCGCGCCCGATCGGGTCACCGGCCTGGTCGCGGTGGCGGCCTCGCCGCGCTTCGTGGCCGCGCCGGACTGGCCGCACGGCGTGGAGCCGGCGGTGTTCGAGCAGTTCGGTGACGGCCTGGCCCGCGACTACCGCGGCACGGTCGACCGGTTCCTGGCACTGGAGGCGCAGGGCTCCGACCACATGCGCGACGAGCTGCGGCTGCTGCGCGAGCAGGTCTACGCCCACGGGGAACCCGACCCGCGGGTGCTGGCCGAGGGCCTGGCGGTCCTGGCCGGGACCGACCTGCGGCAGGCGCTGCCGCGGCTGTCGGTGCCCAGCCTGTGGGTCGGCGGTCGGCGCGACCGCCTGGTCACCTGGCAGGGCATGCAGGCCGCGGCCGACGCCACCCCGGACGGGCGCTTCCAGCGCATCGACGGCGGTGGCCATGCGCCCTTCCTGACCCATGCGGCGGTCGTGGCCGAAGCCATCGACGACGCCCTGCGCACGGTGCCGGCATGAGCACGCCCTACGACCCGCGCCACCTGCGCCGCGCCTTCGGGCGGGCGGCGGAAAGCTACGAGGCCGCGGCGGTGCTGCAGCACGAGGTCGAGGCGCGGCTGCTGGAGCACCTGGACTACCTCGACGACCGCCGGCCGTCGGTGCTGCTGGACGTGGGCGCCGGGCCGGGCCGGGCCAGCGCGGCGATGCGCCGGCGCTGGCCGAAGGCGACCGTGGTGGCCCTGGACCAGGCGCTGCCGATGCTGCGGGTGGCCCGGCGGCGGGCGGGCTGGTGGAAGCCGTTCCAGCGGGTGTGTGCCGACGCCGGCGCGCTGCCGCTGGCCGAGGACAGCGTGGAGGTGATCTTCTCCAGCCTGTGCCTGCAGTGGGCGCAGGACCTGGGCCGGACCCTGGCGGGTTTCCGGCGCGTGCTGCGCCCCGGCGGCCTGCTGCTGTTCTCCACCTTCGGGCCGGGCACCCTGGCCGAGCTGCGCGAGGCCTTCGGGGCCGCCGACGAGGCGCCGCACGTGAGCCCCTTCCTGCCGATCCAGGCGGTCGGCGACGCACTGATGCAGGCGGGCTTCCGCAACCCGGTCGTGGACACCGACAGCTTCACGCTGACCTATCCGGACATGACCGCGCTGATGCGCGAGCTGCGCGCGATCGGCGCCACCAACGCACTCGACGGGCGCCGTCGCAGCCTGACCGGGCGTGCCCGCTTCCGGGCCGCGGAGGCCGCCTACGAGGCACACCGCCGCGACGGCGTGCTGCCCAGCACCTGGGAGGTCATCTACGCGATGGCCTGGGGGCCGGAGCCGGGGGCGCCGATCCGCGAGGACGGGGCGGAGGTCGCGCGCTTCCCGGCCGGCGCGATCCCGGTCCGGCGGCGCGGCTGAGCGGCCGGAAACGGCCGCGCCGGGCACGGCCGTTCGCGGCCTGCGTGGTAGCCTGAACGCCCTCCCGCGTCATGCGACACCATGCCTGCTGCAACCCCGATCCGACGTGCCGACTACGCCCCGCCCGCGTGGCGCGTGCGCCATGCCCGCCTGCTGTTCGACCTGGACCCGGAGGCCACCGTCGTGGAGGCCGAACTGGATGTCGAGCCGTGGGACGGCGACGGCGCCGGGGCGCTTGAACTCGACGGCGAGGACCTGGCGCTGCTGTCGCTGTCGGTCGATGGCGCGGAGTGGCCGCGCGCGCAGTGGTCGATCGATGGCACGCGGCTGCGCATCCAGGGCCTGGGCGGTGCGTGCACCGTGCGCACGCGGGTGCGCATCGCGCCGTCGACGAACACCCGCCTGGAAGGCCTCTACGTCTCGCGCGGCCTGCTGATCACCCAGTGCGAGGCCGAGGGCTTCCGCCGCATCACCTGGTTCCCGGACCGCCCCGACGTGATGTGCACCTGGACAACCACCCTGCGCGCGGACGCGGCAGCCTTTCCGGTGCTGCTGGGCAACGGCAACCCGGCAGGCACCCGGCGGCTCGACGACGGCCGCCACGAGGCCACCTGGCACAACCCGCACCCGACCCCGGCCTACCTGTTCGCACTGGTCGCCGGCCGGCTGGAGGCGGTGCGGCGAAGCGTGCGCACCGCCGAGGGCCGCGAGGTCGAGCTGGCGGTGTGGGCGGCGCCGGCGGACCTGCCGCGCTGCGGTTTCGCCCTCGACAGCGTCGAGCGCGCGCTGCGCTGGGACGAGCAGCGTTTCGGCCGCTGCTACGACCTCGACGTGTTCAACATCGTCGCCGCCCAGGACTTCAACATGGGCGCGATGGAGAACAAGGGCCTGAACATCTTCAACGCCCGCTACATCCTCGCCGACCCCGACACCGCGACCGACCTGGACTTCCTGGCCGTGGAGGCGGTGATCGGCCACGAGTACTTCCACAACTGGTCCGGCAACCGGGTCACCCTGCGCGACTGGTTCCAGCTCTCGCTCAAGGAGGGCCTGACGGTGTTCCGCGACCAGGAGTTCACCGCCGACCTGCACTCGCGCGCGGTCAAGCGCATCGAGGACGTGCGCCTGCTGCGCGCGCGGCAGTTCGCCGAGGACGCCGGCTCGCTGGCACACCCGGTCCGCCCGGCCGAGTACACCGAGATCAACAACTTCTACACCCTGACCGTCTACGAGAAGGGCGCGGAGATCGTGCGCATGCTGCACACGGTGCTCGGCGAGGCGGCGTTCCGGGCCGGACTGGACCGCTACTTCGCCGACAACGACGGCCGCGCGGCGACGGTCGAGGACTTCATCGCCGCGCTCGAGGCCGCCAGCGGGCGCGATCTTCAGGCCTGGCTTCGCTGGTATGCCCAGGCCGGCACCCCGCGCGTGGCCGTGCAGGCCCGCCTGGAGGAGCGGCGGCTGGTGCTGGCCTTCACCCAGTCGACCCCGGCCACACCCGGCCAGCCGGAGAAGCAGGCGCTGCCGGTGCCGCTGCGGCTGGCGGTGTACGGGGACGATGGACGGGCGCTGGACCTCGCCGGCGCGCAGGTCGACGGCGGCGTGCTGCAGGGCGACCTGCTGCTGCTCCAGGGTGAGCGGACGACGCTGAGGCTGCCGGACGTGGCCGCGATGCCGCTGCCGGTGTTCAACCAGGGCTTCTCGGCACCGGTGCAGCTGGCCTTCGACCACGACCTCGACCAGCTGGCGCGGATCGTGGCCGTGGAGGCCGACGCCTTCAGCCGCTGGGAGGCGGTGCAGCGGCTGGCGCTGCGGGCGCTGCTGCCCGGCGACGGTCACGAGGCGGCGATGGCCGGCCTGATCGATGCGCTGGGCGCGCTGCTCGACGACGCCGCGGCCGACCCGGCCTTCCTCGCCGAATGCCTGGTGCTGCCGGACTTCGACACCCTGTGCGGCGAGGTCGAACGCATCGACGTCGACGGCCTGCTGGCCGCGCGCGAGGAGGCCCTGGACCGCATCGCCGAGGCGCACGCCGAACCGCTGGAGCGTCGCTACCGGTCGCTGGCGTCCGCCACCGCAGGCGGCCTGACCGGCGAGGCCATGGCCGCGCGACGCCTGCGCGGCGCCTGCCTGTCCCTGCTCACCCGGCTGGATCCCACGGCGGCATTGGCGCAGGCCGCCTTCGAGACCGCCGAGGACATGAGCACGCGCCTGGGCGCGCTGCGCTGCCTGGTGCATTTCGACGCCCCGGGGGCGGAGGCGGCGCTGTCGGCCTTCGCCCGGCGCCACGGCGACGACCCGCTGGTGGTGGACAAGCGCCTGGGCGTGGTGGTCACCCGGCCCGACCCCGATGCACTCGACGCCATCGACGCCATCCTGGCCTCGCCCGACTGGGAACCGGGCAACCCCAACCGCGTGCGCGCGGTGCTGGGCGGCTACTCCCGCGCGAATCCGGTGGCCTTCCACCGCGCCGACGGCGCCGGCTACCGGCTGCTGGCCGACCAGCTGGAGCGCCTGGACCCGGCCAATCCGCAGGTCGCCGCCCGGCTGCTGGGCGCCTTCGAGCGCTGGCGGCGGCTGGATCCGGGCCGCCAGGCCCTGGCCCGCGCCCAGCTCGAGCGGCTGCGCGGCAGCCTGCGCTCGCGCGATTGCGGCGACCTGCTGCAGCGGCTGCTGGCCTGAACCGCGTTCAGCAACAGGGACTTGCGCGCCGGCGGGGTTCATAGCGGATTCACCGCCGGCTGCCGAGGATGGGGTCACACACCTTCCGGGGGACGCCCCATGCATGGCCGCCTGATCACCGCCGCCCTGGGCCTGCTGCTGCTTGCCGGCTGCGCCCACCACGGCAACTACCGTTACTACGAGCCGGTGGCCGCGGGTCATGGCGCCTACTACTACGGCACCGCGCCGTCGTACGTCGGCCACGCGCCGGTGTACATGGCCTACCCGGCCTACTACTCCATGTTCTGGCAGTTCGACCGGTACTACTACTCCCCGTGGCACCGGCCGCACTTCCACTACGGCGTGAGCTTCTTCCCCAACGACTGGTTCGCCTTCCACCTGTGGTCGCGGCCGCACTACCGGCACCACGTGTGGTACCCGTACTCGCCCTACCGCTACAGCGCCTGGGACCACTACTACGCGTGGCACTGGCACACCCCGCGCCACCGCCACCGCTATCCGCCGCGCTACGGCCACCCGCGCAACGAGACCGAGCGCCGCCACAACGACGAGCTGCGCATCCGCGAAGTCCGCAACCGGATGGCCGAACAGAACGACCGCGCGGTGCGCGGCCCGGTGCGCGGCGACGACGCCCGCGGCACCCGGCCCCGCCCGGGCGCCGCACCGGTGCCCGGTGCCGGCCCGGCGGGAACCGCCATGCGCGGCCGCACCATGAACACGCAGCCGCAGCCGGCAGCCCAGCGCATCGGCACCGCCCCGCGACGGACCGAAGCCATCGACAGCCGGACGCCGATGCGCGGGCGTGACGGCGCGCGCGCCGAAGCGGCGCAGCGCGGCGCGGTGGCCAGCCCGGCCGCGCCGGCCGCCCCGACGCAACCTGCGACCCGCGGTCGCGATGGTGCGCGGACACCGGCGGCCAGCCAGCCAGAGGCCCGGATGCGCGGCACCGGCGGATTGCGCCAGACCGCGCCGGCGCGCCGCACCGAACAACTCGACGCCCGCACCCCGTTCCGCGACAGCACCCCCGAGGCGCGGCGCAGCGGCTACGTGGGCAGCGCACCGCGCCAGGCCACGCCGGCGCCGGCCCAGGCCCCGATGCGCGGCGGCGCCGTGCGTCAGCCCGCGCCCGCCCAGGCGCCCGCGGCCCGGCCGCAACAGCCCGTCAGCGGGCCTGCCATGCGCGGGGCCGGCAGCACCCCGGCGCCACGACAGCAGCCGGCGCGGCCGGTCCAGCCGGCCCCGGCGCCCCAGCAGCGTGCCCCGGCCAGAGCCACCCCGTCGCCGCAGGCACCGGCCCGCGCCGCCCCCGCGCCCCGCGCACCGGCCCGGTCGGCACCCGCGCCGGCCCCACGCGCGGCTCCGGCAGCCCCGGCACCGCGTGCCGCGCCGGCACCGGCCAGCCCGCCGCCGCGCAGCCCGACGCCGCGCGGCCGCCAGCCCAGCCAGCGTGAGGACTGAACCGGCGCCGGGCTTGCACCCGGCGCGCTGGCGGCGCATGATCGAGCTGCGGCGCGAACTGACTGTCGGCGTCAGCTACTGACCCAAAGCGTCGAACCCTTCGTCGGCGCCCGGCACCGGTCCCCTGGACTCCCCCTGTTCCAAGACCGTCGGGCGCCGGCCTCTAAACCCGCAGAGGCCACAACGCAGCGAGGCCGCCCACCGGGCGGCCTCGCTGCGTTCGAACAAGGGTGGCCGGGAACCTCCCCCAAGGTTCCCGGCCGGTGTTCCCGCCGGCAGCACGATCGGCCCCTGTTCCAATACCGACCAGTCGCCTTGCGGCGGCCGCGCTGCGGGAGCACTGTGACGGTTGCATGAAGCGTGCCAACCGCCCCCGGGCCCGCCGCCGATTACACTATCGCCCCATGGACACCCGCCACGACCGCTTCGATGTCATCGTCGTCGGCGGCGGCCACGCCGGCACCGAGGCCGCGCTGGCCGCCGCGCGTGCCGGCGCGCGCACGCTGCTGCTCACCCACAGCATCGAGACCATCGGGCAGATGAGCTGCAACCCCGCCATCGGCGGCATCGGCAAGGGCCACCTGGTCCGCGAGGTCGACGCCCTGGGCGGGGCCATGGCGGTGGCCGCCGACGCGGCCGGCATCCAGTGGCGGACGCTGAATTCGCGCAAGGGCCCGGCCGTGCGGGCGACCCGCTGCCAGGCCGACCGCACCCTGTACCGCGCCGCGATCCGCCGCATCGTCGAGACCCAGCCGGGCCTGGCCCTGTTCCAGCAGGCGGTCGACGACCTGCTCGTCGACGGCGACCGCGTCACCGGCGTGCGCACGCAGATGGGCCTCGACCTCCACGCCGCCTGCGTGGTGCTCACCGCCGGCACATTCCTCGGCGGCCGCATCCACGTCGGCGAGCGTCACAGCGAGGGCGGCCGCGCCGGCGACCCGGCCTCGACGACGCTGGCCCGGCGCCTGCGCGAGCGCCCGCTGCCGGTCGGCCGGCTGAAGACCGGCACGCCGCCACGACTGGACCGGCGCAGCCTGGACTTCAGCCTCATGCAGGCCCAGCCCGGCGACGACCCCCGGCCCTGCTTCTCCTTCCTCGGCGACCCGGCCCGGCACCCGCGCCAGGTCGACTGCCACATCACCCACACCAGCGAGGCCACCCACGCGATCATCCGCGAGGCCCTGCACCGCTCGCCGATGTTCTCCGGCGCCATCGAGGGCGTCGGCCCGCGCTACTGCCCCTCCATCGAGGACAAGGTGGTGCGCTTCGCCGACAAGGACAGCCACCAGATCTTCATCGAGCCCGAGGGCCTGGACGCCACCGAGATCTACCCCAACGGCATCTCGACCTCGCTGCCCTACGAGGTGCAGGTCGCCCTGGTCCGCACCCTGCCCGGCTGCGCCGGCGCCCACATCACCCGCCCGGGCTATGCGATCGAGTACGACTACTTCGACCCGCGCGGCCTCAAGCCGACGCTGGAGACCCGGGCCATCGCCGGCCTGTACTTCGCCGGCCAGATCAACGGCACCACCGGCTACGAGGAGGCCGCCGCCCAGGGCCTGCTGGCCGGCCTCAACGCCGCCCGCGCGGCCGCCGGCGAGGCGCCCTGGGTGCCGCGCCGCGACGAGGCCTACATCGGCGTGCTGGTCGACGACCTGGTGACCCACGGCGCCACCGAGCCCTACCGCATGTTCACCTCGCGGGCGGAGTACCGCCTGCAGCTGCGCGAGGACAACGCCGACACGCGACTGACCCCGGTCGGCCGCGCGCTGGGCCTGGTCGACGACCGCCGCTGGTCGGCCTTCGAGGCCAAGCGCGAGGCGGTCGAGCGCGAGCGCTCGCGCCTGGCCGCCCTGCGCGTGTCACCGGGCAACGCCCTGGGGGCCGCGGTGGCGGAACTCACCGGCCAGCCGCTGTCGCGGGAAGCCACCGCGCTGGACCTGCTCAAGCGACCCGACCTCGACTACGCGCGCCTGGCGCAGGCGCCGGGCATCGGCCCGGGCTGCGCCGACCCGCAGGTCGCCGAGCAGGTCGAGATCGGGGTGAAGTACGCCGGCTACCTCGACCGCCAGGCCGCGCAGGTGGCGCGCACGCGCCAGCACGAGGACATGCCGATCCCCGACGGCTTCGACTACGCCGGCGTGCGCGGGCTGTCCGCGGAGGTCCTGCAGAAGCTCCAGGCCACGCGCCCGTCCACCCTGGGACAGGCCGGACGCATCAGTGGCGTGACCCCGGCGGCGGTGTCGCTGCTGCTGGTGCACCTGGTGCGTGCGCGGCGCAGCACCGCCGCCTGAGCACCGGCGCAGGCAGCGCGTCCCACCTGCCGTTCATCCGCGGCCGCTAAACTTCCCGGTGTCCGGTCCGATGCTTCCCCCATGACCCACGAAATCGACAGGCACCGCCGCGAGCTCGCCCGTCGCCGGCGGTTCGCCCGAAAACTGCTGCGTCCGCTGCCCCGACGCGCCAACGTCGCGCGCTACCCGGTGATCAAGTGGTTCGCCGGCCACGCCCAGCGGCGCCCGTTCCTGTGGTCGTTCAAGCGCGAGCACGTGATCCCGGCCATCTACGGCGGCGCCATCCTGGCCTTCCTGCCGCTGTTCGGCTTCCAGTTCCTGGCGGCCTTCGGCGCCGCCCTGCTGCTGCGCTGCAACCTCACCATCACCGTGGGCCTGCAGTTCATCACCAACCCCTTCACCATCGTGCCGATCTACGGCTTCACCGCCTGGATCGGCACCGTGGTCATGCGCACCCTGGGCCTGGGCGGCGACCTCGGCCTGCTGATGGGCGGCGCCAACGCCCTGGTCGTCGGCGGCATCGTCGTGGGCGCCGCCGTCGCCCTGCTCATCGACATCGTCTGGCGCCTGGCCGCCTGGGAAGCCCGCCGCTTCAAGGCCCGGCTGGAGGAGGCGCATCGGGTGGAACGGAGGAAAAGCGGGAACGGGTGAAGGGGAGTGGGAAACGGGTGGGCCAGCCCGACGCCTCGCGGCAACCGACTCCCTTTTCCCACTCCCCTTCACCCGTTCCCCGCTCCACCTATCTCTCCATCCGCCAGTTCAGCGACCCGCGGCTCTCCGTGCCCGACTCGATCTCGATGTCGAAGCCGCGGCCCAGGAGGTACTTCAGGGTCAGGACCTGGCCGTTGCCGACCAGGGACACGCCGTAGCTGACCAGCAGGCGGGGGGAAAGGTACTTGCCGACGCTGAAGGTGGCGCCGCCCAGGGCGCGGGATTCGCTGACGCCGGCCTCGTCGAGGCCCAGGCGGGCGCCCAGGGCCTCGGCGACCAGGTTGCCGCCGGCGCCCAGGGCCAGTGCGGCGGCGCCCAGCTGCTGGCCCTCGTCGGCGCTGGCGGTGCGCAGCGGACGGCCCAGCACCAGCCAGCTCAGGGCCTCGGTATTGTCCATCGCCGGGTCGGAGAAGATGTCCGAGGTCGGCTGCAGCGCGGTGCCGCGCACGCGCAGGCCCACGGTGACGGTGTCGAACTCGCGCTGGGCGACGATGTCCAGGGCCGGGTTGTCGACCGGGCTGGTCGCCCAGGACAGGCGGCCGCGCTGGATGCGCAGGTCCTGCCCGTAGGCGGTGTAGGCGCCGCTGACGTCCAGCGCGCCGGTGGCGGTGGTCGGACGCCCGGTCAGCTCGCGCACCCGCAGTGAGCCGGCCAGCCGGCCCTCCAGGCCGAAGCCGACCAGCTCGACGCGATCGCCGAGCTCCACGGTCACCAGCGCGTCGATCGGCATCGCCGGGCCGGTCTCCGGGTCGATCGGGTCCACCACCACCACGTCGCGCGAGGGCTGGGTGGTGGTCTCCAGGCGCTCCAGGTCCAGCCGCGCGCTGGGCACCCGCACCCGCCCGCGCACGTGGATGTTCTCGGCGATGCGCACCTGCAGCTCCGGCGACACCACCGCGCGCAGCTCCGGCGTGTCGGCGGCGAGGAAATCGGCGCCGCCCAGGTCGATCTCGAAGCGACGCGCGCCGTCGACGATGGCGCTGCGGCCGTCGATGTCGATGCGCCCGTCGCCCGATCGCAGCACGCCGGCCAGCACCGCATCGCCGTCGGGGGCGCCTCGCACCAGCAGTTCGCTGTCGGCCAGCCGGATGCCCAGCGCCGGCAGCTCGGTGCCGAAGCCGCGCAGGCCGGCCTCGCCGGAGAGGATCGGCGCATCGACGCTGCCGCCCAGCTGCAGGCTGCCCGACAGCTCGCCCTGCGGCTCGACGATGTCCGGCGAGAACAGCTCCAGGAAGGTCAGGTCGTTGACCGCCAGGTCCAGGCGGCCGTCGATCGCCTCGCCCTCGGCCAGGCCGCCGCTGAAGCGCCCCTCGATGCGGTCGTCGCCGGCCAGCCGCAGCATCAGCGTCGCCTCGGCCGCACCACCGGCCAGGCGCGCCTGCACGTCCAGCCGCTCGTAGCGCAGGAACTCGCGGCCACCGTCGGCATCGACGCGGATCGAGCCACCGTCGGAGCTCAGCGCGGCCTCGACATCGGCCGCCTCGCCTGCCGCCGACACGGTCGCATCCAGCGCCAGCAGGCCCTCCACGTGCAGGGCCAGCCCGCCCTCGGCCAGCCACGGCTCCAGCAGCGACAGCGGCAGGTCGCGTCCGGTCACCTGCGCCGAACCCGGCCAGTCGGCCTCCACGCACAGCCGCGCCGCGGCGGCCTCGAGGCAGGCCGGGTCCAGCCGGCTGCGGCCATCGGCGACCCGGAAGCCGGCGGCATCGCCCAGCTGCCACACCGGTCCGCGCGGCGGCGCGTAGCGCAACGCCTGCAGCCGGCCTTCAAGCGCATCGTCACGCCGGCGCAGGTCGGCCGAGAGTTCGGCGGCACCCGGCTGTCCACGCAGCTGCAGGTCCAGTCTCGCGTCGGCCAGGGCGCCATCGAGCTGCGCCTCGACCCGTTCGAGTTCGACGCCGCCGAGCACCAGCTCGCCCGCACGCAGGCGCAGGTTGCCGCCGTCACCGCGACCGGGCAGCTCGCCCACCACCCGCAGCGAGGCGACCTGCGACCCGCCCAGGGCCAGACCGCTGCCGCGCAGGTCGGCCCGGATGTCGGGCAGTTCCGCCGGCCCCTGGATGGCGACCTCGCCGACCAGCTCGCCACCGGCTTCGGGCAGCAGGTCGCCCAGCCGCAGCGGCGTCAGCTCCAGGGCGAGGTCCAGACGCTCGCCCACCGCGCCACCGCCGCGCACGCGGCTGCCCCCGACGCCGACATCGGCCAGCAGCTCGCCGGCATCGCCGGCCCAGTCCAGGGTGGCGGTGCCCGACAGGCGCCGCCCGCGCAGCTGTCCACCCAGCGGGTCGACCTCGATGCGGGCCTGCACCTCGCCGTCGCCGTCGAGGCGGCCCTGGCTGCGGATGCCCGCGTCGATGCGTCCGTCGAAATCCGGTTGGAAGTAGCCCGGGTCGAAGCCCTCCAGATCCAGCGCCAGCGTCCACGCCAGCGCCGGCGACCAGTCGACCCGGCCCTCGCCGCGGGCACGGCCGCCGGGCACCTGCAGGGCCAGCGTGTCGATCACGATGTGCGCCAGGTCGCCCCGGCCCTGGAGGTCGACGCGGCCCGCCTCGCCCGCCCGTGCCAGGTCGACGCGGCCCTGCAGCTGCCAGTCCTCGGGCACGCCCTGGACCGCGACGCGGCCATCGGCGGCGACCGCCGGCTGGTCCGCCGCCGGCCGGTAGCGCAGGCCGGCGATCACCGCCTCGACATCCAGCACCGGCGCGTCCTCGGCCAGGTCGACCTCGCCCTCCAGCCGCACCGCGCCGTCGAGCAGTCGCAGGTCCAGCGGCGCCAGCCTCAGCGACCGGTCCGACCAGGCCAGCCGGGACGGGGCGATGTCCAGGACCAGCTCCTCGCGTTCGACGCGACCCTCCAGCGCAACCGCGCTCCCCTCGCCTTCGGCCTCGACGCGGGCCGCAACGCGGGTGTCGTCGCCGGCGCCGAACAGCGACGGATCCAGCCCGTCGGCCTGCAGCGACAGCGTCCACAGCGGCTGTTCGGTGTCCAGCGCCCGTGCGTCGAACCGAAGCGCCATGGGCTCGGGAAGATCGCCCTCCACCGACAGCGCCAGGGCGTCGAGGTCGCCACGCAGCGCGATGTCCAGCGCCGGCCGGGCACCGCCTTCTTCGGCGGCCGGCAGCACCAGCCGCCCGCTCAGGTCGGTGTCCCAGGCGCGTGTGGAATCCACCCGCGCGCGCAGGTCGAGGTCGGCACGATCGCTGAGCAGGTGCACGCGTTCGAGGTCCAGCACGCCGTTGCCGAAGCGGCCGACCACCTCCAGCAGCGCGGCATCGACCAGGCTGTCGTCCACATCGGCGGCGAAGACCCGGATGCGGTCGGCGCGCAGGCCGTGGAGCTCGACCGCCAGCGGCAGGTCCAGCGCCGGCAGCTCGCCGGGCCACTGGAAGGGTTCGGGTTCGGCGGCCTCGTCCGGCGGCGCCAGGCGGACCACGACGTCGACCAGCCCGACGTGTTCGAGCTCGGCGCGGCGCCCCAGCAGCGAGCGCAGCCGCGGCACCAGCTCCAGCCGCCCGACATCGACCTGGAGCCCGTCCTCGGCGCGATAGCGCACGTTGGTGAAGGCCAGCGGCCCGCGCAGCGGGCCCTCGGCGGTCTCCCACGACACCGCCCCTTCGGGCAGCGCCGCAACCACCCGCCCCAGCACCAGGTCGCGGCCACCGGCGCTGCCCAGCAGCCACCAGGCGAACGCCACCAGCAGCAGGCCCAGGGCCAGCGCGGCGACGCCGATGCGCAGCAGCCAGCGCCTCACAGGTCCGGCCCGATGTTGATGTGCAGCCGGAACGACTGCTCGGGACCGTCCAGACCGCGCGCGATGTCGACCCGCACCGGCCCGACCGGCGAGCGCCAGCGCAGGCCGGCACCGACGCCGACGCGGTTGTCGAACTCGCTCCAGTTGGAAAAGGCGTTGCCGGAGTCCACGAACACCGCCGCGCCCCAGGTGTCGGTGAACATGCGCTCGATCTCGGTGCTGAGCACGGCCAGGTGCTCGCCGCCGATGACCACGTCGTTCACGCGCGGGCCCAGTTCCTTGAAGCCGTAGCCGCGCACCGAGCGGTCGCCACCGGCGAAGAAGCGCAGCGAGGGCGGCAGGCTGGTGAAGGCGTCGGTGTAGGTGCCGCCGAGTTCACCGCGCACCAGCAGGCGGGTGCGTTCGCCGAAGCTGGTCACCCAGCGCGCCTGCGCCAGGCCCTGGACGAAGTCGGTGCTTGAGCCCAGCGCCTCGCTGCCGAAGCGCACTTCGGCGCTGACCGCCCAGCCGCGGGTCGGGTACAGCGGGTCGTCGCCGCGCGAGGTCTCCGCCCGCAGCGAGGGGTAGACCAGGGTCGCGTACTCGCGGTCGAAGTCGCCGAAGCGGAACCGCTCGCGCTGGGCATTGAGCGCGGCGAGCACGGTCCAATGCCCGATCTGCCCGCTGCGGCTGGCCACCGCCTGCAGCAGCTGCGAATCGATGTCGGAGGCGGTCTCCTGACGGTAGCTCAGGCCCCCGGTGTACCAGCCGGCGAAGCGGTCGAAGGCCGGCACCCGGTACTGGGTGGTGAGCAGCTGGCGCCGCTGCGACCAGTCCAGCAGGTTCGCCCACTTGTGGCCGCGGGTGTTGACCCAGCGCCGCTCGAAGCCCAGCTGCACGCCGACGCCGGAGTCGGTGCCGTATCCAAGGCCGGCGCTGTAGATGCTCTGCTTGGCCGGGGTGAGGCCGATACGCACCGGCACGGCCTGGTCCTCGGCCTCCCAGTGCGCGGCGGTGATGTCGATGGCGGCGAAGTAGTCCAGGTCGGCCAGGGTCTGTTGCAGGTCCAGCAGGCGCCGCTGCTCGAAGGGTTCGCCCGCCTCCCACGGCACCAGGCGCTCGATCAGGCCCGGACGCAGCTGGTGCTCGCCGACCTCGACCTCGCCGAAGCTGAAGCGCGGGCCGCTGTCCCAGACCACCTCGATCACCGCCTCGCCGCTGGCCCGGGTCACCTGCACCTCCCGGGTGCGGGGGCGGGCGGCGAAGTAGCCGCGCTCGCCCAGCACGCGCTCCACCCGCGCCTTGCCGGCCTCGTAGCGCCGGTGGTCGAAGACGTCGCCGGTGCGGGGACCGAACTCGGCCAGGGCCTCGCGCAGGGCCGGGTCGGCGCCGCCCGGGCCCTCGATGCGAACCGTCCGGGAGACCACACGGACCGGATCGCCGGGCCGGACCGCGACGGTGACCCGGGCCGGCTCGCCGCTGCGGGTCACCTCGACGGTGGCCCGGTAGTAGCCGTAGGGCTCCAGCGCCCGGCGCGCCTCGGTCTCGGCCTGGCGCATCAGGAACACCAGGCGGGCCTCGGTGAGCTGCTCGCGCTGGCGGTCGGTCAGCCGGTTGAGCGACAGGGAGGCCTCGACGTTGGCGCGCAGGTCGCCCTCGACGCCGGTGACCGCCACCGTGCCCAGCGTCCGCGCCGGCAACGGCATCGCCAGCACCAGCAGCAGGATCAGCAGCGCGCCCTGCAGCGGGCGCCGGGGGTCGCGACGGTCCTTCATCGTCGCCAGCATAGCCGGCGACGGTGTTTGGATCGTGTGTCGATGGGCCCTACGGTCAGGGTGATCAGGCCTGGGAAAGACGCTCCACCGCACCCACCGCGGCGAAGCGGTCGGCCAGCCGCTTGAGCAACGCCAGCCGGTTCTCGCGGATCGCCGGGTCCTCGGCCATCACCATGACCTGGTCGAAGAACCGGTCCACCGGTTCGCGCAACCAGGCCAGGCGCTTGAGCACGGCCACGTAGTCGCCGGCGGCCAGCGGGCCGTCGGTCTCGCGGACCGCGGCCTCGACCGACTCGGCCAGGGCGATCTCCGCCTCCTCCTGCAGCCGTGCCCGCGAGACCTTCTGCGGGATCTCGTCCTCGGCCTTGCGCAGGATGTTGCGGATGCGCTTGTTGGCCGCGGCCAGCGCCTCGGCCTCGGGCAGGCGCGCGAACTCGGCGATCGCCTGGAGGCGGGCACTGAAGTCGTGCAGCGAGGCCGGCCGCGCGGCGGCGACGGCGTCGAACTGCTCGGCGGGCACGCCGCGGTCGGCGAAGTAGCCGCGCAGGCGGTCGAAGACGAAGTCGACCACCTCCTCGACCAGCGCATCGATGCGATCGTCGGCGGCCGCATCCGGCGGCAGCTGGGCCAGCGCCTGGCGCACCAGCGGCGCCAGCGGCAGCGCCAGGTCGCCCTCGATCAGGGTGCGGGCCAGCCCCAGCGCGTTGCGGCGCAGGGCGAAGGGGTCCTTGTTGCCGGTGGGCTTGAGCCCGGCGGCGAAGCCCCCGGCCACGGTGTCCACGCGCTCGGCGACCGCCAGCACCCGCCCCAGCGGCGAGGGCGCGACGGCGTCCCCGGCGAAGCGCGGCATGTAGGCCTGGTCGATGGCGGCGGCCACCTCGGCAGCCTCGCCGGCGGCGCCGGCGTAGTAGCGCCCGGCGATGCCCTGCAGCTCCGGGAACTCGTTGACCAGCAGCGACTGCAGGTCGGCCTTGGACAGCTCCGCGGCGCGCCGGGCCATGGCCGGGTCGACCCCGGCACCGGTGGCCACCGACTCGGCCAGCTCGCACACCCGGGCGACCTTGTCGGCCAGGCTGCCCAGCTTCTGCTGGTAGGTCACCCCGCCAAGCCCGGCGTTCATCGCCTCCAGTCCCTGCCGCAGGTCGGCCTCGTAGAAGAACTTCGCGTCCGCGAAGCGCGGGCGGATCACCCGCTCGTAGCCCTGGGCGACGACCCGCTCGTCGCGGGACTCGATGTTGGCCACGCCGATGAAGTCCGGCGTCAGCGCACCGTCGGCATCGAGCACCGGGAAGAACTTCTGGTTCGCCTCCATCGTCGACACCAGCGCCTCGGCCGGCACGTCGAGGAACCCGGCCTCGAAGCGGCAGGCGATCGCCCGCGGCCACTCCACCAGGTTGTTGACCGCCTCGAGGTTGCCGGCGTCGATGCGGGCCGTGCCGCCGGCATCGGCGGCGGCGGCCTCGACCTGGGCCCGGATCGCCTCGCGCCGGGCCTCGGGATCGACCATCACCTTCACCGCGGCCAGCGCGTCGACGTAGTCGGCCGCGTGCCCGACCCACACCGGCTTGTCGTGGTGGAAGCGGTGGCCGCGGCTCATGCGGTCGGAGCGCACGTCGAACAGGCTGCAGCCCACGACCTGCTCGCCCAGAAGCACCAGCAGCCAGTGCACCGGCCGGGCGAAGGCGTGCGGTCCGTCGCCCCAGCGCATCGGCTTGGGGATCGGGATCGCACGCACGGCCTCCTCGATCACCTCCGGCAGCAGGGCGGCGGTCGCGACCCCACCGACGCGGCGCATGAAGCCCAGGCGCGGCCCCTGGTTGTGCGGGATCTCGACGAGTGCGGACACGTCCACGCCGGCCTTCTTCGCGAAGCCCAGCAGCGCCGGGGTCGGGTTGCCGTCGGCGTCGCGGGCGATCGTGACCGCCGGACCCAGGACCGGTTCCTCCGAACGCGGCTGCTCGGTCGACACCGCCGGCAGCAGCACCGCCAGCCGGCGTGGCGTGTACAGAGGCCGTGCGGTCAGGCCGTCGACCTCGTCGGCGACCTCCAGCCCACGCCGGCGCAGGCCGGCGACCACGCCCTCGAACAGCGCGCGGGCCAGCTCGGGCAGGGCCTGGATCGGCAGCTCCTCGGTGCCGATCTCGATCAGCAGCGGCTTCATCGTCGCCATCACGCCACCTCCCCGCCGGCGGCGGCCTTCGGGGCCTTGAGGCCGGGGAAGCCCAGCTTCTCGCGCTGGGCGTGGTAGGCCTGGGCCACCTCGCGGCTGAGGGTGCGCACGCGCAGGATGTAGCGCTGGCGCTCGGTGACGCTGATCGCGCGACGCGCGTCGAGCAGGTTGAAGCTGTGGCTGGCCTTCATCACCTGCTCGTAGGCGGGCAGGGGCAGGCCGGCCTCGACCAGGCGCAGCGCCTCGGCCTCGCAGGCGTCGAAGCGGTGGAAGAGCTCGGCGACGTCGGCGTGCTCGAAGTTGTAGGTGCTCTGCTCGACCTCGTTGTGGTGGTAGACGTCGCGGTAGGTCACCGGGCTGCCGTCGGGACCGACGGTCCAGACGATGTCGAAGACGCTGTCGACCTCCTGCAGGTACATGCACAGCCGCTCCAGGCCGTAGGTGATCTCGCCGGTCACCGGCCTGCACTCCAGGCCGCCGGCCTGCTGGAAGTAGGTGAACTGGGTGACCTCCATGCCGTTGAGCCAGACCTCCCAGCCCAGGCCCCAGGCGCCGAGCGTCGGCGACTCCCAGTTGTCCTCGACCAGGCGCAGGTCGTGCACCAGCGGGTCGATGCCCAGCGCCCGGAGCGAACCGAAGTAGCGCTCGACGATGTCCCTGGGACTGGGCTTCATCACCACCTGGTACTGGTAGTAGCGCTGCAGGCGGTTGGGATTGTCGCCGTAGCGGCCGTCGGTCGGGCGCCGGCAGGGCTGCACGTAGGCCGCGTTCCAGGGCTCGGGCCCCAGCGAGCGCAGGAAGGTCGCCGGGTGGAAGGTGCCGGCACCGACCTCGAGGTCGAGCGGCTGGATCAGCACGCAGCCCTGCGCCGCCCAATAGGCGTTCAGGGACTGGATCATGTCCTGGAAGGTCGGCGCGGCCATGCGTCGGGTCCGTTGCGGAAAGCACGGTAGTATAGCGGCGCATCGCGCGACGGGCCGGCGCCCCGCAGGCCGGGCCCGCCGCGGTTTTTCCACAAGGCACGCCCCCGATGAACCCGCCCTTCCTGATCCTGGAGACCGGCCTGCCGGTCGAGCCCCTGCGCCGCCACGGCAGCTTCGCCCACTGGATCCGCGTGGCCGCCGGCCTGCGCCGCGACGAGGCGGTGGCCTGCCGGGTCGTCGCCGGCGACCCGCTGCCCGCCGCGGAGGGCTTCGCCGGGGTGCTGGTGTCGGGCTCCGGGGCCATGGTGACCGAGGGCCACGACTGGAGCGAGGCCAGCGCGGCCTGGCTGCGCGGGGCGGTCCAGGGCGGCCTGCCGGTGTTCGGCATCTGCTACGGACACCAGCTGCTGGCGCATGCGCTGGGCGGGCGGGTCGGCGACAACCCGCGCGGCCGCGAGATGGGCACCCACCCGGTGCAACTGCACGAGGGCGCCGCCGACGACCCGCTGCTCGGCGGCCTGCCGCCGGCCTTCGATGCCCAGCTGACCCACCTGCAGACGGTGCTGGAGCCGCCGCCGGGTGCGCGGGTGCTGGCGCGCTCGGCCGGCGACGACTGCCAGGCCTTCCGGGTCGGCGACCACGCCTGGGGCGTGCAGTTCCACCCCGAGTTCAGCGCCGGCATCATGCGCGGCTACATCGATGCCCGTGCCCCGGCCATCGCCGCGGAAGGGCAGTGCCCGCGCACCATGCGCGGCAACGTCCGCGCCGCGCCGCTGGCCCGCGAGGTCATGCGCCGCTTCGTCCGCCACGTCCGCCGCCGGCCGCACCGCGCCGCGGCCCAATCCTGACCCCGAGGCCAGACTGCCCCATGGACATCCGCAAGGTCGGCGCCACCCGCGGCGCGCACTGGCTCAACGCCAGCATCCACCTGATCGAGAAGAACCCGCGCGCGCTGCTGTCCGCCGGCCTGGTGCTGGCCTGCATCGCCGCCGCACCCGGCCTGCTGGGGCCGCTGGGCATGCCGCTGCTGCTGGCGCTGGTCGTGCTCTACCCGGTGATGATGGGCGGCCTGGTCGGGCTGGTGGCCAAGGTCGACGCCGGCGGCGGCGGCGGCCCCGCCGACCTGTTCAGCGCCTTCCGCACCGGCCGCGCGCCGGCGCTGATGCTGATGTGCCTGCCGCAGGTGGCCTTCGGCCTGGTCATGGTGATGGCCGTGCTGGGCTGGCTGGGCATGGACAACATCGAGCGCATGGCGCAGCAGGAAGAGCCGGACCTGTCCGCCATCAACCCCGGCATGACCGCCTGGGTGGTCCTGGCCTTCATGCTGGGCATCATCGGCGTCATCGGCGCGACCCTGTTCGCGATCCCGCTGGCGATGCTGGCGAAGGTGCCCGGCTTCACCGCCATCGGCATCAGCCTGCGCGCGGCGCTGCTGCGCAACTTCGGCGCCCTGCTGGTCTACCTGCTGTGCCTGCTGCTGGCGATGGTGATCGCGCTGGTGGCGCTGGCCCTGCTGGCGATGCTGCTCAACGCGGTGCTGGGCCTGCTGGGGCCGGTGGTGGCGGCGGCCGGACAGCTGCTGGTCTCGATCCTGTTCAACGCCGGCCTGGTCGTCGTACTGGCCTGTGGCCACCACCTGGCGACGCTGGACGTCTTCGGCGCCGGGCGCGACACCGGCACCGGCGGGGACAAGGGCGACCGCGACGGCGACGGCCGGCCGCCCGAGCGCGAGGTCGCCGCCGAGCTGTGAGGCCTCAGGCCGGGGCGTCGGAGCTGCGCCGGGCGACCATCCGCGCGGCGATGATCCCGACCTCGTAGAGCAGGCACATCGGGATCGCCAGCATCACCTGGGAGATCACGTCCGGCGGCGTGATGATGGCGGCGAGCACGAAGATGCCGACCACCACGTAGGGCCGCCCGGCCTTGAGCTGCTCGACCTCGACCCAGCCCAGCGCGGTCATGATCACCACCGCCACCGGCAGCTCGAAGCTCAGCCCGAAGGCCAGGAACATCAGCAGCACGAAGTCCAGGTAGCGGGTGATGTCGGTCATCATCGCCACGCCCTCGGGCGTGACCCCGGTCAGGAAGGCGAACACCAGCGGCAGCACCGCGAACCAGGCGAACAGGATGCCCAGGTAGAACAGGAAGACCGCCGAGACCAGCAGCGGCACCGCCAGCCGCTTCTCGTGCCGGTACAGGCCCGGTGCCACGAAGGCCCACAGCTGGTAGAGGATCGCCGGCATCGCCAGGATCAGTGCACCGACGAAGGCGAGCTTGATCGGCGCGAAGAAGGGGCTGGCGACGTCGATGGCGATGATCTGGCTGCCCGCAGGCAGCTGCTGCAGCAGCGGCTGCGCGAACTCCGAATAGATGCGCCGCGAGAACGGCAACAGCGCACCGAACACCACGATGACCGCCAGCAGCGCCTTCATCAGGCGCGAACGCAGTTCGACCAGGTGCGAGACCAGGCCCTCCTCGCGCTCTTCCTCGGCCTGGTTCACGGCTCGCGGCTCCGGTGGCTGTCCCGGGGGGCGTCGTCATTGTCGTCGTCGCGCGGGGGCTGAAGGGCATCGGCCTGCGGCCGATCCGCCTTGGCGGGACCGGACGCGTCCTCCCCGCCAACCGACCGACCGATCGAGCGGACGCCGTCGCGGGTCTCGCGCTCGATCTCCGACACCGCCGAGGCCGGCTCGCGGGCCGCCTGTTCGAAGTCCTTCTTCGCCTCGCCGATCTCGCGCTGCGCCTGCTGCAGGCTGCGCTTGAGCTCGTCGTCAGCCAGCTCGCGCTCGAACTCGGCCTTCACCGAGTACCAGCTGGCCTTGGCCCGGCGCACCCACAGGCCGACCATCTTGGCGGCACGCGGCAGCCGCTCGGGACCGAGCACCATCAGCGCGATCACCAGGACCAGCGCGATTTCGACGAAACTGATGTCGAACATTCAAGGGCGGCAGGCCGCGATCAGCGGTCCTGTTCCTGCCGGTCCTTCTCCCGCGACTGGGTGCTGCCCTGCTCGGGTGCGTCGCTGCCCAGCTTCTCCGGGGTTTCCCCGTCCTTGGCGCCATCCTTCATGCCGGTGCGGAAGCCCTTGATGGCCGCCCCCAGGTCGGAGCCGACGTTGCGCAGCCGCTTGGTGCCGAACAGCAGCAGCACGATCAGCAGCACGATCAGGATTTGCCAGATGCTTGGAGCCATCGCTCCACCTCGGTATCAGACTGGGGTCGAAACCACAGGATACTCCACCCGCGTGACACAAACGCGCGAAGCCGCCCCCGACGTTCGCCGGGGGGCGGGCAGGCGCCCGGCATCAGCGCGAGGTGTATTCCTCCAGCCGGTCGCGGAAGTCGACGATGCTGTCGGAGGGGTTGGCCGCGCGGCCCTCGAAGATGGCGCGCGGGGTGGTGTTGCGGCCGTAGACGCGCTGGTTGGCACGGTGGTCGATCGACATCACCGCCCCGTCCAGGGCCACGCCGGCGAACAGGCCGCGGGCGCGCGAGTAGGAGTAGATCTCCGCGCGCAGCTGCTCGTCGGTGGAGGCCTGGGCGCTGCGGCCGATCGGGCCGGCGGCCACCGCGGCGTCGGCGCCGAGGGTGAACTTGCCGTGCACGATGCCGTCCACGCCCTTGGCGCTGCGGAAGACCAGGATCAGGTCCTGGCTCTGCACGCCGGCCTGGAAGCCGATGCTGCCGCCGGTGACGGTGATGAAGCTGGGCGCCGACCAGGTGCCGTCGGCCGTGCGCACCGAGATCAGGCCGCGGCCGCGGCGGCCGCCGACCACCAGGCCGGCCTTGACCACGTTGGGGATCACCGCCACCGCATGGGCATTGCGCAGCAGGGCCGAGGGGATCGCCGTCTCGGGCATCATCATCAGCTGGTCGAGCACCTCCACCGCGTCGGCGGACCGGCGCTCCTCGGTGGACTGGGCGTGGGCGTGGCCGGTCACCACCAGGGACAGCGCGGCCAGGGCAAGCAGGATTGAACGCATGGGAGCACTCCGGGGCAGGGGCCCGCGTTGAATGGGACGGGTCTCGGGGCGAGTATGGAAACCCGCCATGAACCCGGCATGAGCCGGGGCTCACGGCGCCCATGATACGTTGCGCCCGCCGTCGGCCGCCGCGCCGCACACCCCTGGAATCGACATGGCAGTGAAGTACCTCGGCGGCCACCAGGCCGGCCCCCGCCGCACCGGCGTGCTGCTGGTGAACCTCGGCACCCCCGACGCCCCCACCCCGCCGGCGGTTCGCCGCTACCTGGCGCAGTTCCTGCACGACTACCGCGTGGTCGACCTCACCCGCTGGCTGTGGTGCCCGATCCTGCACTTCGTGATCCTGCCGCTGCGAGGCCGCAAGGTGGCGAAGACCTATGCCTCGATCTGGGGGAAGGACGGGTCGCCGCTGCTGGCGCTGAGCGCGAAGCTGACCGAGGCGGTGCAGGGCCAGCTGCCCGAGGTGCCGGTCCGCCTGGCCATGCGCTACGGCAACCCCTCGGTGCCCGACGTGCTGCGGCAGATGCACGACGAGGGCCTGGAGCGGCTGGTGGTGCTGCCTCTGTACCCGCAGTACGCCGCGGCGACCTCGGCCTCGGTGTTCGATGCGGTGGTCAAGGAGCTGGCGACCTGGCGCCGGGTGCCGGCGCTGCGCTTCGTCGACGACTTCCACGACGACCCGGCCTGGGTCGAGGCGGTGGCCGCCACCATCCGCGCCCACCGTCGCCAGAAGGGCGACGCGGAGAAGCTGCTGTTCTCCTTCCACGGCATCCCGCAGCGCTTCGCCGACGCCGGCGACCCCTACCCGGCGCAGTGCCGGCTGGGCGCCGAGCGCATCGCCGAGGCCGCCGGCCTGGGTGCCGGGGAGTGGATGCTGACCTTCCAGTCGCGCTTCGGCCGCGAGCCCTGGCTGCAGCCCTACACCGACAAGACCCTGGAGGCCCTGGGCCAGGGCGGGATGAAGACCGTCGACGTCATCTGCCCCGGGTTCTCGGTGGACTGCATCGAGACCCTGGAGGAGATCGAGGAGGAGAACGCCGAGGTGTTCCAGCACGCCGGCGGTGGCGAGCTGCGCTACATCCCGGCCCTCAACCACAGCCCCGACCACGCCCGGGTGCTGGCCGGGGTGCTGCGTCGCCACGCCGGCGACTGGCTGGACTGATGCGCGAGCTGCGCCTGGAGACCACGCGCGGTGTGATCGCGGGCCTGCGCCACGGCCCGACCGGCGGCGTGCCGGTGCTGGCCGTGCACGGCTGGCTGGACAACGCGGCCAGCTTCCTCCCGATGATGCCGCTGCTCGAAGGACTGGACGTGGTCGCCGTCGACCTGCCCGGCCACGGCCACTCCGCCCACCGCGAAGGCCCCGGCGACTACCTGCTGCCCGACTGGGTGCTGGACCTGCTGGCCGTGCTCGATGCGCTGGGCTGGAACCGCGCCGCCCTGCTCGGGCACTCGCTGGGGGGCGCGGCCTGCCTGATGACCGCCGTCGCCGCCCCGGAGCGGGTCGCGCGACTGGCCCTGGTCGAGGCCGCCGGCCCGCTGTCGGGCCGCGCCGCCGACGCCCCGGCCCGCCTGCGCGAGGCGGTGCAGGCCCGCCGCCGGCCGCCGCGCGAGAGCCTGCGCACCTTCCCCGACCTGGCCACCGCCGTGCGCGCCCGGATGCAGGCCAACGCCCTCTCGCAGGCCGCCGCCCGGCTGCTGGTGGAACGCGGCATCGCCCCGGTCGAGGGCGGCTTCGCCTGGCGTTCCGACCGCCGCCTGACCCTGCCCACCGCCATCCGCGTGGAAGAGCCCACCGTCGAGGCCTGGCTGCGCGCGGTCGCCTGCCCGGTCCACGTCGTCGCCGCCGCCACCAGCCCCCCCTACTTCCCGGCCCACCAGCGCGAATCCCGCCTGGCCTGCCTGGTCGACGCCACCTGCACCGTCCTCCCCGGCGGCCACCACCTGCACATGGAGACCCCCGAACCCGTGGCCGCCGCGATCACCCCCTTCCTGCGCGAAACCTCCGTCCGCCGCTGAGCCCCACCCCACTCACTCCTCACTCCCCGCTCCACCCACTCACTCCTCGCTTCACCCTCCCGTTTCCCACTCCCCTTCACCCCTTTCCCGCCTTCACCCCTTTCCCG
>Ga0213836_100028_pt1 | contig 196174 bp, 180 predicted proteins | sample SWPATP03_FD_160578 | JGI IMG/M metagenome (GOLD analysis project Ga0213836, IMG submission 160578) | Coastal seawater microbial communities from Marineland, Florida, United States - SWPA TP0 #3 | ecosystem: Environmental > Aquatic > Marine > Coastal | place: USA: Florida | collected 2016-08-05
CAACAAGCTCAACCGCATTTCCCGCCAGATGCTGCAGGAAATGGGTCGTGAACCGACGCCGGAAGAGCTGGGCGAACGCATGGAAATGCCTGAGGACAAGATCCGCAAGGTATTGAAGATCGCTAAAGAGCCGATCTCCATGGAAACCCCGATCGGTGACGACGAAGATTCGCACCTGGGTGACTTCATCGAAGACTCGACCATGCAGTCGCCAATCGATGTCGCCACCGTTGAAAGCCTGAAAGAAGCGACCCGCGAAGTCCTCTCCGGCCTGACCGCCAGAGAAGCCAAGGTCCTGCGCATGCGTTTCGGCATTGACATGAATACCGACCACACCCTTGAGGAAGTCGGTAAGCAGTTCGATGTAACCCGTGAACGTATTCGTCAGATCGAGGCCAAAGCGCTGCGCAAGCTGCGTCACCCGACCCGAAGCGAACACCTGCGTTCGTTCCTGGACGAGTAAGCGGTTAGCGTCATCACAAAACCCCCGGCCATGCCGGGGGTTTTGCGTTTAAAAGGAATACGTTTTCGCCACTGTGCCACCTGCCCTCAGCCAGCTACACTCGACTCATTCACCTCACTGAAGCGACTGAGGCTGCCATGTTTTGGATGCCGGCCATTGTTTTCTTGTGCTTGACGGGATCGACCATGGCCGACGCTGAGGTCCCTCCCCAAGGGGCCCCTACCTGGCAGGGTATGCGCAGGGAATCAATGCAGAGTACGGATGCTTCATCGCCCGACATCGAACGCGTGAGCGAGACCCGCCTTTACCCGGATATCGCCGGCGATCAGCTTTCGAGCTTCGACGGGCGCCTGCATGAAACACTGGCGTACGCCGATCTGCCGCAAGGCACCCCCGATCCGTCCCCTTCACCAGCGCTCCATTCCGATACCGGAAAATTCTGGCAGGACTTCTTGCTGTACGGCCTTCCGGGCCTGCTGTTGCTGTCGACGATTCTGGCGGTCGTCGTGCGCATCAATCGCCGCCTCAGCTCGGAAATTTCCCGGCGCGTCGCGCTGGAACAGGAGCTTCGCAGCAGCGAGTACCACTACCGCGGCATGATCGAGAGCCTGTCGGCCATCGCCTGGGAAGCCAATACTCAAGATTATTCCTACAACTACGTCTCCCCTCACGCCGAGAACCTGCTCGGCTATCCACTGCACCAATGGCGTCGGTCCGGCTTCTGGCGCAGCATCGTGCACCCCGACGACCTCGCCAGTGCGCAGGCCTATTGCGACGAGCAAACCACGCTGGGCAAGGATCACAGCCTCGATTACCGGGTGATCCATGCCAATGGCCAGGTGCTTTGGGTGCGCGACATCGTCAGCCTGATCAGCTACGGCCACGAACCGGTCATGCGCGGGTTGATGATCGACATTACCGAAGCCAAGCAAACCGAAGAAGCCCTGCGCCTGTCCGAAGGCAAATTCGCTTCGGTGTTCGCCCAATGCCCCGACATCCTGGTCATCGCCCGCCTCTCCGATGGCTGCTTTCTCGAGGCGAACCGGGCGTTTGTCGAGCAAATCGGCCTCAGCGCCAGCGACATCATTGGCAAAACCCCGACAGAGATGAACATCTGGGGCATCCCGAACATCGGCTCCAGCCTGCTGCAGCGCCTGCAAAAAGGCAGCATTCGCAACCTGGAAATGCCGTTTCGCCGCAGCAACGGTCAGACGTTTACCGGTTTGCTGTCAGCCGAACCTTTCGATCTGGACTCAACGCCCGCCGTGGTCGTGGTCGTGCGTGACATCACGCCGCTCAAGGAAGCCCAGCAGCAGCTGCAGCTGTCCGAAGAAAAATTCGCCAAGGCCTTCCACTCCTCCCCCGACGGCATGCTGATCTCAAGACAGAGCGACGGGCTGCTGGTGGAAATCAACGACGGCTTCAGCCGCATCACCGGTTATCACAGCTCGCTGTCGCTGGACCGCACGACGCTGGACCTGGGCATCTGGGTCGACCTCAACGAGCGCCAGCAATTGCTGGAGCAGCTCGCCCGCGATGGCTTCGTCAAAGACTTCACCAGCCACATCCGGCGCAGGGATGGTCAGATTCGGCTGTGCGAAATTTCCTCGCGCCCACTGCCCATCGGTGGCGAAGACTGCATGCTGACCATCGCCCGGGACATCACCGAGCGCCATCAGATGCAGGAAAAACTGCAACTGGCCGCCACCGTTTTCGAGAGCACGGCCGAAGGCGTGTTGATCACCGACACACGCCAGCGCATCAATGCCGTCAACCGCGCGTTCAGTGAAATCACCGGTTACAGCGAAAGCGAAGCGATCGGCGAAACCCCGCGCCTGCTCGCATCAGGGCTGCACGACAGCGCCTTCTACGCGGCCATGTGGTACCAGCTCACCGCCGAAGGCCACTGGCAAGGCGAGATCAGCAACCGGCGCAAGAATGGTGAGATCTACCCCAGCTGGCTGACCATCAGCGCAGTACGCAACCGCGACAAATTCATCACCCATTTCGTCGCCGTGTTCGCCGACATTTCCAGCCTCAAGCAGGCTCAGGCGCGACTGGACTACCAGGCCCACCACGATCCGCTTACCGGCCTGCCCAACCGCACGCTGTTCGAGAGCCGTCTGCACGCCGCCCTGGTGCACAGCAAGGAAGCCCACAGCCTGGGCGCGGTGCTGTTTCTCGACCTTGACCGCTTCAAGCACATCAACGACAGCCTCGGGCACCCGGTGGGCGATTTGCTGCTCAAGGGCATCGCCCAGCGCCTGAAGGAAAACCTGCGCGACATCGACACCGTCGCGCGCCTGGGCGGCGACGAGTTCATCGTCCTGCTGCCAGGTCTGCAAACCGAGCACGATGCCGAGGCCATCGCCACCAAGCTGCTGAACAGCTTTTCCGCGCCATTCCAGGCCGGTGAGCACGAGTTCTTCATCAGCACCAGCATCGGCACCGCGCTGTTTCCCACCGACGGCGCCGACGTCGCGACGCTCATCAAGAACGCCGACGCGGCGATGTATCGCTCCAAGGCCAAGGGCCGCAACCGCGTAGAGAGCTACACCCGCGACCTCACCGCCCAGGCCAGCGAGCGCATTGCGCTGGAGCACGAACTGCGCAGGGCCATCGAACGCAACGAGTTCACGCTTTCCTACCAGCCAAAGGTCAGTCTTCTGACACAGAGACTGGTCGGAGCCGAGGCGCTGATTCGCTGGACCCACCCCACCTTCGGAGAAGTCCCACCCGAGCGCTTCATTGCGCTGGCAGAAGAAAACGGCATGATCCTGCAGATCGGCGAATGGGTGCTGGAACAGGCCTGCCAGCAGCTCTACGAGTGGAATCAGTCCTACGACGTATTTGGCTCCCTCTCGGTGAACCTCGCAGGCGCACAGCTGCGTCAGCCCAACCTGGTCAACCGCATCGAACAGCTGCTCAATCAATACCAATTGCAACCGGGTTGCCTGCAGCTGGAGATCACCGAAAATTTCATCATGTCCCAGACCGAAGAAGCGCTCTCGGTACTGCATCGCCTGAAAAAACTCGGCGTGCAACTGGCCATCGACGACTTCGGCACCGGCTACTCCTCGCTCAGCTACCTCAAACGCCTGCCGCTGGACATCCTCAAGATCGACCAGTCGTTCGTACGCGGCCTGCCGGACGATCCTCACGACGCCGCCATCGTGCGCGCCATCATCGCCCTGGGCCGCAGCATGCAACTGACCGTGATCGCCGAAGGCGTAGAGAACCTCGAACAGCAGCAATTTCTCGCCGACGAAGGCTGCGAACAGATCCAGGGCTACATCGTCAGCCTGCCGCTTCGCCCCGAGGAATTCTGCGCGACGTTTCTTCGTATGACCGTTTCAGACTTTTCGGATAGCACAGCGCGGAAACCGTCGTTATAATCCGCCGCCTGACTGAGGGCCTATAGCTCAGTTGGTTAGAGCAGAGGACTCATAATCCTTTGGTCCACGGTTCAAGTCCGTGTGGGCCCACCATACTCAAAGCCGCGCATTGCGCGGCTTTGTCGTTTTCGCGCAGGACAAGGTATCGGTGGACTTCGATGCGATGACGTCCACAAAGTGTCCACGTTGGTGGTCACTCGCGCCACCCAGAATCATTCCAGCCGTTTGACCCCTGTTTCATGAGGTGTAATTACCTCTCGCCTTTGCCAAACTGCCGGATACATTTGCCGTCTCAGCGGTCTGTTAGCTCATGAATATGCCTCCCCTGCCCCTGTTTGCTCGTCGTTTGCTCCGTCCCCTTCTGGACCCTTACCGCCGTTATCGCCACGCCCGCTACATCCACGCGGGTCGTATCGTGGTCGGGCTGCTGGTATCGATTCTGCTCACCACCGGCATTCACCTGCCCCATGGCGAGTGGGCGTCGGTGACGATGTTGATCGTGATCGGCGGTTTGCAGCATCACGGTAACATCGGCAAAAAGTCGGTGGAGCGCGCTTACGGGACGTTGATTGGCGCGGCGTTGGGGCTGGCGGTGGTGGCGCAGGAGAGCTACCTGGGCATGCCGCTGCTGACGTACGTGATCATGTCGCTGATCTGCGGGTTCTTCGCTTATCACGCCATCGGCAAAGGCGGTTACACGGCGCTGTTGTCGGCGATCACGCTGTTTATTGTCGCAGGGCATGGCGATAACCCGATCACCGACGGGCTGTGGCGGACGGTGGATATCCTGATCGGCATCGTGCTGGCGCTGGCCTTCTCCTTCGCTTTGCCGCTGTACGCGGTGTACTCGTGGCGCTACAACCTGGCCAGTGGTTTGCGCGATTGCGCGAAGGTGTACGAGCGCATCAGCAGCGGGCAGTCGATTACGGCGGACGAGCATTTGAAGCTGACGGCGCGCCTCAACGCGACGATGCTGCAGCTGCGTTCGCTGATGCCGTCGGTGTCCAAGGAAGTGAAGATTTCGCTGGTTGAGCTGGATGCGATTCAGGGGCATTTCCGCATGTGTCTGAGCACGCTGGAAATCCTCTCGAACTTGCGTCCGGCAGACTTGGGCAATGTAGGAATGAACGCCGAACAGCGTCGGATTCGGCGCATGCTGATCGGCATGGCGCGCGCCCTGCAAAGTGGCGCGACAGAGCGTCTGGCTCGCCCGACGGAATCCCTGGCGGTCGGCCCGGAAACGCCTGCGGTTTCAGCGGAAGTATTGGGGTATCAATTGATGACACGGCAGCTGGCGCTGAACATCGAGGGGCTGCAACAGCGGCTGGCGAAAACTGCGAAGAAGTGGAAGATCTGAGCCTTCTCGCAGTCCCGTCAATGTGCCGGTAAATCAGTAACGCGACGGCACCACCATGTCCCGCGGTACTGGGGCACGCAGGTAGTTGGCGTTGTATTCGCGCTCGGGCAGCACCACTTGCGGGGACTCAACGTCACCGCGCGGGATCTGCTCCAACAGGTGATGGATGCAGTTCAGTCGCGCGCGTTTCTTGTCGTCGGCTTCGACGATCCACCACGGTGCGACGTCGGTGTGGGAGCGTGTCAGCATTTCTTCCTTGGCGCGTGTGTAATCTTCCCAGCGACGGCGGGATTCCAGATCCATTGGCGACAGCTTCCACTGCTTCAGCGGGTCGTGGATGCGCATCAGAAAGCGGCGATACTGCTCATCGTCGGTGATCGAGAACCAGTATTTGATGAGAATGATGCCCGAGCGCACCAGCATCTTTTCGAACTCGGGAACGGTGCGGAAAAACTCTTCGTATTCGTCGTTGTTGCAAAAGCCCATGACCCGCTCGACGCCCGCGCGGTTGTACCAGCTGCGGTCAAACAGCACCATTTCGCCCGCTGCCGGCAGGTGCGAAACGTAGCGCTGGAAGTACCACTGCGTGCGCTCGCGTTCACTTGGCGCGGTCAGGGCAGCCACTCGGCAGACCCGTGGATTGAGGCGCTGGGTGATGCGCTTGATCGCGCCGCCCTTGCCCGCCGCGTCACGGCCTTCGAACAGCACCACCACTTTCAGTTTCTGGCTGACAACCCAATCCTGCAGCTTGACCAACTCACCCTGCAGACGCAGCAACTCCCGGAAATACACCCGTCGATCGATGCCCTTCGGCACTTCCTCGCCCAAGTCAGACAGCAGGCCATCCAGGCGCGCGTCGTCGTATTCCATCTCCAGCTCTTCGTCGAAGCTGTCGAGGATATCGGCTTGGATGTAGCGGGCGGTTTCGGATAAATCCAGAGTCATGACAGGGCTCCCGGGCATGGATTCAGAGGTCAGTGACCGAATTTAGACACGCCAGGGGTGACAGCTGAATGACAGAGGGGTGACAGCGGGGAAAAGTCCTACAGAGAAAACTACAAATCAGATACCTCGACGCCGACGATTCTGACTGGCAGGCTGCGTCGACAGCAGAATCGAATCATTGGAGCCCCACATGTCCCACGCGTACAGCCCGCAGGAATGGCAACTCAGGCAGCAATTGGCGGCCTGTTATCGCCTGATCGCTCACTACAAGATGACCGACCTGATTTTCACCCACCTTTCCCTGCGCATCCCCGGGCCCGAGCATCACTTTCTGATCAATCCGTACGGGCTGATGTTCGAGGAAATCACGGCCTCGAATCTGGTAAAGATCGACCTCGACGGCAATAAGGTCGAGGCCTCTCATTACCCGGTCAACCCCGCGGGATTCGTGATTCACAGCGCGATTCACAGTGCACGGGAAGACGCGCAGTGCGTGCTCCACACCCACACCAAGGCCGGTTGCGCAGTGGCCGCGCAGGAAGGCGGGTTGCTGCCGGTGAACCAGATCTCGATGGAGTTCTACGGTCGCGTGGGCTACCACGACTATGAAGGCATCGCGCTGGATTTCAGCGAGCAGCAACGGCTGGTGGCGGACCTGGGCGACAACTCGGTGATGATCCTGCGCAATCACGGCCTGCTGACCGTGGGGGACAGCGTTAAGCAGGCGTTCCTGCGCATGTATTACCTGGAAAAAGCCTGCGAGATTCAGATCGCCGCGCAAGCCGGTGGCCAGCTGCATTTGCCGCCCGAAGAGGTGCGGGTGCGCACGGAGCGGCAGTTCAACGCGCCGGGGCAAGGCGTTGCGGAAGGTGAATTGAGCGATCTGGATGCGGTGGATTTTGCCTGGGCTGCGCTACTGAGAATGCTGGATCGCGTGGCACCGGATTACAAAAACTGAATTTGCGAATGCATGTTTCTGGCCGAAGGCCGTGGGAGCCGGCTTGCTGGCGAATGCGCTGGGTCAACCACAAAGTAGTCGCCTGACACGCCGCTTTCGCCAGCAAGTCGACTCCCACAGGGATGCATCACGAGGCCGGTTCCCGCATTCAGATCGCAATCATCTACGCGCAAAAACTGCGACAGCGGGTAACATCACCCACCTGCCGAATGGAGACCCGCCCCTTGTCCGACACACGCCCGCCCGCCCTTGATGACGTCGACCGCCAACTGATCGCTGCGCTGCAGATCAACGCCCGCGAACCGGTGGCCAACCTTGCTCGTCAATTGGGCATCGCGCGCACGACCGTCACCTCGCGTCTGGCTAGGCTGGAAAAGGCCAAAATCATTACCGGGTATGGTGTGCGGTTGAGCCAGCGCGTGGTCGATGGCGGGTTGCAGGCCTATGTCGGCATCACCGTGCAACCACGTTCGGGCAAGGAAGTGTTGCGTCGATTGAGCGCGCTGGCCCAAGTGCAGCAACTCTGTGCGGTAAGTGGCGAGTTCGATTACGTCGCCTGGCTGCGCACCGATTCCCCCGAGCAATTGGACCAGCTGCTGGACCTCATCGGCAGTGTCGACGGCGTGGAAAAGACCACGACCTCGATCATCCTCAGCAGCAAGATAGACCGCGGACAACCTGTGTGATCGTCGTTATGCTGGATAGATTCGTCACTTTGCGTAAAATCTCTACATATCGACGACACTCTGCGTCTTATTAACGTCTCAAGTGTTATCTAGACTTTCCTTTTCCGCGCCTCAGCCGAACAAGGTCAGTCATGAAGAACAATCGCCACCCCGCCGACGGCAAAAAACCGATCACGATTTTCGGCCCGGACTTTCCGTTCGCCTTTGACGACTGGATCGAGCACCCCGCAGGATTAGGCAGCATTCCGACTGACAACCTCGGCAAGGAAGTGGCCATTGTCGGCGCTGGCATCGCGGGGCTGGTGGCGGCCTACGAGCTAATGAAGCTGGGCCTCAAACCGGTCGTTTACGAAGCCTCGAAAATGGGCGGCCGCCTGCGCTCGCAGCAGTTCGAAGGCGCCGAGGGCATCATCGCCGAGCTGGGGGGCATGCGCTTTCCGGTGTCGTCCACCGCCTTCTATCACTACGTCGACAAACTCGGCCTGGAATCCAGGCCCTTCCCCAACCCGCTGACCGTCGCATCCGGCAGCACGGTCATCGACCTGGAAGGCACCACCCATTACGCACAGAAGCTGTCGGATTTGCCTGCGCTGTTTCAGGAAGTGGCTGACGCCTGGGCCGACGCGCTGGAAGACGGCGCGCAATTCGCCGACATACAGCAAGCCATTCGCGACCGTGATGTGCCGCGTTTGAAAGAGCTGTGGGACAAGCTGGTGCCGCTGTGGGACGACCGCACGTTCTACGACTTCGTCGCCACCTCCAAAGCCTTCGCCAAACTGTCGTTCTACCACCGCGAAGTGTTCGGTCAGGTGGGCTTCGGCACCGGCGGCTGGGACTCGGACTTCCCCAACTCGATGCTGGAAATCTTCCGCGTGGTCATGACCAACTGCGACGATCACCAGCACCTGATCGTCGGCGGTGTCGAGCAAGTGCCACTGGGCATCTGGCGTCACGCGCCGGAACGCTGCGCCTACTGGCCGGAAGGCACCAGCCTCTCGACCCTGCACCACGGCGCGCCGCGCACAGGCGTCAAACGCATCGCCCGCGCCGCTGATGGCAAGTTCGCCGTGACCGACAACTGGGGCGACACCCGCCACTACGACGCGGTGCTGGCGACCTGCCAAAGCTGGCTGCTGACCACGCAGATCGAGTGTGAAGAAACGCTGTTCTCGCAAAAGATGTGGATGGCTCTGGACCGCACCCGTTACATGCAGTCATCAAAAACCTTCGTGATGGTCGATCGCCCGTTCTGGAAAGACAAAGACCCGGAAACCGGTCGCGACCTGATGAGCATGACCCTCACCGATCGCCTGACCCGCGGCACCTACCTGTTCGATAACGGCACCTACTCCAACGGCACCGAGAAGCCGGGGGTGATCTGCCTGTCCTACTCGTGGATGAGCGACGCGCTGAAAATGCTGCCGCACCCCGTGGAAAAACGCGTGAGCCTGGCCCTTGGCGCGCTGAAAAAGATCTACCCGAAGGTGGACATCGCCGCGCGCATCATCGGAGATCCGATCACCGTGTCGTGGGAAGCCGACCCGCACTTCCTCGGTGCTTTCAAAGGCGCGCTGCCAGGCCACTACCGCTACAACCAGCGGATGTACGCGCACTTCATGCAAAAGGACATGCCTGACGAGCAACGTGGCATTTTCATCGCCGGCGACGACGTGTCGTGGACACCGGCCTGGGTCGAGGGCGCGGTGCAAACCTCGCTGAACGCGGTGTGGGGCATCATGACCCACTTCGGCGGCAAGACCCACGCCGAGAACCCGGGCCCGGGTGACGTGTTCCACGAAATCGGCCCCATCGTGCTGCCCGAATAAGGAGACCGTCATGCGCGTTGCCCTGTATCAATGCCCGCCGCTGCCACTGGACGTCAGCGGCAATCTTGCGCGGCTGAAAACGCAAGCGGCTGAGGCGGCGAATCAGGGCGCTGCGCTGCTGGTGTTTCCGGAGATGTACCTGAGCGGCTACAACATCGGCGCGCAGGCAGCACGGGATCTGGCGCAACCTTGCGACGGAACGGCAGCACAGGCCATCGCCGAGATAGCCAAGGCAAACGGGGTAGCGATTCTGTATGGCTACCCCGAATTGAGCGCTGACAGTCAGGTCTACAACGCTGTGCAGTTGATCGATGCGCAAGGCTCACGACGTTGCAATTATCGTAAGACGCATCTGTATGGCGAACTGGACAAGTCGATGTTCAGTGCAGGAGACGAGCACTTTCCTGTCGTGGAATTCGACGGCTGGACGCTGGGGTTTCTCATCTGCTACGACGTGGAATTCCCTGAGAACACCCGACGTCTGGCCCTGGCCGGGGCCGACCTGATTCTGGTGCCGACCGCGAACATGGCGCCTTACAATTTTGTCTGCGAAGTGACCGTTCGCGCCCGAGCGTTCGAAAATCAGTGCTATCTGGTGTACGCCAACTATTGCGGCAGCGAAGGCGAAATTCAGTACTGCGGGCTGAGCAGCATCTGCGCGCCGGATGGCAAACAGATTGGCCTGGCCGGGGAAGAAGAGGCATTGGTGATTGCCGATATGGATCGCCGGGTGGTGAGTGAGTCTCAGGCGATCAACACCTATTTCAAGGATCGACGGCCAAGGTTTTATGCGGGGTTGGCAAAGGACTGAACGGCGCCCGTTCTATCTGCTCCCCTCACTCCCACAGGGCTCGGTGTCCTACACCAAAATCTGAACAATCCGCTAGCATGGCGATCACTTTCCTCTGCTGATGCGGAAACCGTCATGCCTGTCCCCGACTCAACCACCCATCGCTCCTTCATCTTGCCCAACGGCCTGCGGGTGGTGCTGTGCTCGGCCCCGCGCCTGAAGCGCTGCGCGGCGGCATTGCGGGTGGCGGCCGGCAATCATGACGTGCCCGAGCAATGGCCAGGACTGGCGCACTTTCTGGAGCATCTTTTCTTTCTCGGCACCGAGCGTTTTCCTGCAGACCAGAATCTGATGGCCTACGTCCAGCGTCACGGCGGGCAGGTCAATGCCAGCACCCGGGAGCGCACCACGGATTTCTTCTTCGAGCTCGCGCCCCCTCTGTTTGCGGGCGGTCTGGAGCGTTTGTGCGAGATGCTCACCCATCCGCGCATGACCCTGGCGGATCAGCTGCGTGAACGCGAGGTGCTGCACGCCGAATTCATTGCCTGGTCTCGGGACAATGCCTCTCGCGATCAACTGCAACGTCTGCAGCCACTCTCGGCCTTGCACCCACTGCGCTGGTTTCATGCAGGCAACCGCTTCAGCCTGCCCGTGCCGCGTCCGGCGTTTCAGCAGGCGTTGCAAGATTTTTACCGCGCCTACTATCAGGCCGGTCAGATGACCTTGAGCCTCGCTGGGCCGCAAACGCTGGATGAGTTGCAGGCTTTGGCGACACGCTTTGGCGGATATTTCGCCAAGGGAAGCAGGATCAATCAGCAGCCACCTCCCTCGCTTGTGGATAACTGCCCTGCCGAACAACCGACAGCAGACGATTCGCGGCGGACGCATCTGATATTCGCGTGTGAAGAATTACCGCAAGGGCACGAGCAGGCTGCGGCGTTTCTCTGCACCTGGATCAACAACGCGCAGCCAGGCGGACTGGTTGCGCAGTTGCGCGACAGAGGCTTGATCGGATCGCTCAAGGCGCAGGTGCTGTACGAGTATGCCGGGCAGTTGGTGCTTGATCTGGATATAGCCCAAAGCTGCGGTGACACAGGCCGGATTTCGGCTCTGGTGTTCGACTGGCTGGCCTTCTTCAAAACCCGCTTTCGCGAGCTGCTCGACGAATACGCGCGCCTTGAACAGCGCCGACTGCAGGTCAGCGATGCTCTGCTTTTGGCGAGGCATTACAGCGCCGACCTCACGGACCTGAACGACAAGGCCATCAACGCTCTGCTCGACCATCTCACGCCCGACGCCCTTCTGAGACCGGTAGCCCATGAGCCCCACGATGTCGTCAATTGGCGTTTACCCGAACCGAATCCGTTCTTGCGCGAAGCTTGTAGCCCTGCCAACTCAGGCGCTGCGCTGCCAGCCCTGACCTTCAGCAACACGCTCGTGCCTACAGGAGAAGCCACGCTTTACCTGCGTTGGACGCTGCCCTCGCCCCAGCCAATGCTGCACCAGATGCTTAACGACAGCCTCAATGCCCTCACCGCAGAGGCGCAGCAAGCGGGCGTCAACATGGCATTCACGGCCTACGGCGAGCATTGGCAATTGAAGTTGAGCGGTCTGGTCGAGCCGATCCCGGCCGTGCTGCAACAGACCCTGAGCCTGCTCTCCCATCCCGATGCACAGACATTAGCGACATATGGCCAGCCGAGCCGAGAAGCTGTGCCGATCCCGATTCGTCAATTGCTCAAAACGTTGCCTGATCATTTTTTGAACAGCACACCCCAAGCAGAAATCGACGATCTGCAAACGCTCTGGGCCAAAACGCGCTGGATCGGCTTTATCACAGGGTTTCAGGGGGCACATTCAGACGCTCTGAATCACGCCATGAGCAACACGCCTGGCACGCCTGAAACACAAACGCTGCAAGTGCCTTCCTTGCGAACAGATCAGGATTGGGCGACCGAGCGGTCAGACGCTTGCGAAGATGCTGTGCTGATGTTCTACCCGGCCCCCACGAACAGTCTTGAAGACGAAGCCCTGTGGCGATTATTCGCACAGCTGGTTCAGGCGCCGTTCTACCAACGCCTGCGAGTCGAGTTGCAATTGGGCTACGCGGTTTTCAGCGGTTTCCGACAAATCGCAGGAGTAGGCGGGATGCTGTATGGCGTGCAATCACCCAATGCCAGCGCGAAAGAGTTGGTGGAGCACATCGAAACCTTCATGAAGACGCTGACCGCTCTGATCGAGCACGCCGATGTCCCAGCCTTGATTGCAGCATTACAGGATCAGCTCGACCCTGACGCCATGGACAGCGCACAGGCGGCCGAAATGCTCTGGCAGGCGCACCTCGCAGGCCACGGCGCGGACTACGCTGAGCAGCTGCAACATTCGTTTGCAAAACTTCATCCTGAAGCCATCAGCCGTGCCGCCAGTCGGATAGCGCTGTCTCAAACCCGGACATTTGTCCTGTCGAATCGCGCCAAACCAAGCGCTGCAAAGCCTGCGCGCCCGTGATCATTGCTTCAGATGCAAAAAGCTTTATCCGATATTTCATCATTGGCCACCGGATATTTTTAGTAACATAGCTCCCTAAGCATTTGAACGTCTCCCTGCAAAGGAGTACTAAAGATGTACTCACCCACCGCTGCACTCACCTGGAAGGAGTCTCCTATGTCGTGGACTAAACCTGCTTACACCGACCTGCGTATCGGCTTTGAAGTCACCATGTACTTCGCAAGCCGTTGATTTCTGCGCGGTAGAAAGCCTCGGTTCGCCGGGGCTTTTTTGTTACAGGATTCAAGATTTCAAGGCGCAGCCTGTGAGCTGCGGCTTCGGGCCTGGCGCCCCATTCCGTACGGAGTACACATGCACATCCAGATTCTCGGCTCGGCGGCGGGCGGCGGCTTTCCTCAGTGGAACTGCAACTGCGTCAATTGCGCAGGCTTTCGCGACGGCAGCCTGCGCGCCCACGCCCGCACTCAGTCGTCCGTCGCTCTGTCAGATGACGGCGTGAACTGGGTCTTGTGCAACGCCTCCCCCGACATCCGCGCGCAGCTGCAAGGCTTTGCACCGATGCAGCCCAATCGCGGCCTGCGCGACACCGGCATCAGCGCGATCATCCTGATGGACAGCCAGATCGACCACACCACCGGTCTGCTGAGCCTGCGCGAAGGTTGCCCGCATCAGGTCTGGTGCACGGACATGGTTCATGAAGACCTCACCACGGGTTTTCCGCTGTTCAACATGCTCAAGCACTGGAACGGCGGGCTGGTGTGGAATCGCATCGAGCTGGAAGGCAGTTTTGTGATTCCGGCCTGCCCGAACCTGCGCTTTACGCCATTTCCGCTACGCAGCGCGGCACCGCCCTACTCGCCACACCGATTCGACCCACACCCCGGCGACAACATCGGGCTGATGGTCGAGGACACCCGGACCGGCGGCAAGCTGTTCTATGCACCGGGCCTTGGCAAAGTCGATGATGCCCTCATGGAAAAAATGAGCGACGCCGACTGCCTGCTGGTGGACGGCACGATGTGGGACGACGATGAGATGAAACGTCGCGGCGTCGGCACGCGCACCGGTACGGAAATGGGCCATCTGGCGCAGAACGGCCCCGGCGGCATGCTCGAAGTGCTGGAAAAACTGCCGAAACAGCGCAAAGTGCTTATTCACATCAACAACACCAACCCGATCCTCGACGAAGACTCCCCTGAGCGCGCGGAGTTGGCCCGCCGCGAGGTTGAAGTGGCCTTTGATGGCATGAGCATCGAGCTTTAAGGAGCCGACATGAGCGAGCAAAAGCCACTGTCCCCCGCCGAATTCGAACAGGCCCTGCGCGCCAAGGGTGCGTATTACCACATCTATCACCCGTTCCACGTGACGATGTACGAAGGCCGCGCGACCCGTGAGCAGATCCAGGGCTGGGTCGCCAACCGCTTTTATTACCAGGTGAACATCCCCCTCAAGGACGCCGCGATTCTGGCCAATTGCCCGGACCGCGAGATTCGTCGCGAGTGGATTCAGCGCTTGCTCGATCACGACGGCGCTCCTGGCGAAGATGGCGGCATCGAGGCCTGGCTGCGTCTGGGTCAGGCAGTGGGGCTTGATCCTGATCAACTGCGCTCGCAGGAATTGGTACTGCCGGGTGTACGATTTGCCGTCGACGCCTATGTGAATTTCGCCCGCCGCGCCAACTGGCAGGAAGCGGCCAGCAGCTCGCTGACCGAGCTGTTCGCCCCGCAGATTCACCAATCGCGGCTGGACAGTTGGCCGCAGCATTACCCGTGGATCGACCCGGCGGGCTACGAATACTTCCGCACGCGTCTGGGCCAGGCCCGTCGCGACGTGGAGCACGGTCTGGCGATCACGCTGCAGCACTACACAACGTGGGAAGGCCAGCAGCGCATGCTGGAAATCCTGCAGTTCAAACTCGACATTTTGTGGAGCATGCTGGACGCCATGACCATGGCCTACGAGCTCAAGCGCCCGCCCTACCACAGCGTCACCGACCAACGCGTCTGGCACAAAGGAATTGCCCTATGAGCTTCAATCGTGAACAGGTGCCGAGCTGGCGCCGGGGTTATCGCTTCCAGTTCGAGCCCGCGCAGAATGGCCACGTGCTGCTGTACCCGGAAGGCATGATCAAGCTCAACGAGAGTGCCAGCGAGATTGGTGGCCTGATCGACGGTCAGCGCAGCGTCGGCGCGATCATCGCGCTGCTCGACGAAAAATTCCCCGGCGTTCCCGAGCTTGGCACCGATGTCGAGCAATTCATGGAGGTCGCCCGTGCCGAACACTGGATCGAACTTGGCGGAATCTGAGGCAACCGAATCCAAGGTGCACATTCCGCCCACGCCCCCGGTCGGGCTGCCGTTGTGGCTGCTCGCCGAACTGACCTATCGCTGCCCGCTGCAATGCCCGTATTGCTCGAATCCCCTGGATTTCGCCAAGCAGGGTCAGGAATTGACGACCGAGCAGTGGTTCAAGGTCATGGCCGAAGCGCGGCAGATGGGTGCGGCACAGATCGGCTTTTCCGGCGGTGAACCCTTGGTGCGTCAGGACTTGGCAGAGCTGATCGCCGAGGCCCGTCGTCTGGGCTTCTACACCAACCTGATCACCTCCGGCATCGGCCTGACCGAGCAGAAAATCATCGACTTCAAGGAAGCGGGCCTGGATCACATTCAGATCAGCTTCCAGGCCAGCGACGAGCAGGTGAACAACATGCTCGCGGGCTCGAAAAAAGCCTTCGCGCAGAAGCTGGAAATGGCTCGGGCGGTGAAAAAACACGGCTACCCGATGGTGCTGAACTTCGTTACCCACCGGCACAACATCGACAAGATCGACAAGATCATCGAGCTGTGTGTGGCGCTGGAAGCGGACTTTGTCGAACTGGCCACCTGCCAGTTCTACGGCTGGGCGCAGCTGAACCTCGTAGGCCTGCTGCCGACCAAGGATCAGCTAGTGCGCGCCGAACGCATCACCAATGAATACCGCGTGAAGCTCGCCGCCGAGAGTCACCCGGTCAAGCTGATCTTCGTCACCCCGGATTACTACGAAGAGCGCCCGAAAGCCTGCATGAACGGCTGGGGCAATCTGTTCCTGACTGTCACGCCGGACGGCACCGCCCTGCCCTGCCACGGCGCGCGACAGATGCCGATACAGTTCCCCAATGTGCGCGATCACACCATGCAACACATCTGGTACGAGTCCTTCGGTTTCAACCGCTTTCGCGGGTACGAATGGATGCCAGAGCCGTGTAGGTCGTGCGACGAGAAAGAGAAAGACTTTGGCGGCTGCCGCTGTCAGGCCTTCATGCTCACGGGGGATGCCAGCAATGCGGACCCGGTGTGCAGCAAGTCGCCGCAACACAGCCTGATCACCCAAGCGCGCGACGAAGCCGAGTATGCTAGCCAGACCATCGAGCAACTGGCTTTCCGCAATGAACGAAACTCACGACTCATCGCAAAATCCTGATCTGTTTTCTGCCGCTCAGGCTGTGGCGGCAGGCATCGATTTCGCCGAACTGAGCGTCAGTCCCGCCGGCCTTTTCTGGAATGAATTCCGCCCGCAGGACGCGGCTTCGCGCATCTGGCGCTGGAGCAATGGCGCCACTACTTGCCTGACCCCGGACGGTTTCAGCGTTCGCAGCCGGGTCTACGAATACGGCGGCGGTTCGTTCTGCCTCACCGATGACGCGGTGGCGTTCGTCAACGAGGCCGACCAGCAGATCTACGTTCAACCCTTCGACGCCAACACCCCGCAGGCCCTGACCCAAGGCGACAAACGTTACGGCGATGTCCGATTCGCGCGTGGGCAAATTCTGGCTGTTGAGGAGGAAAACGACGTGCACCGTCTGGTCGCGATCAATCGGGTGGACGGCGGCCGCGAAGTGTTGGCCGAAGGCGCCGACTTCTACGCTTCGCCGACGCTCAGCCCGGATGGCAATCGCCTGGTGTGGATCGAATGGTGGCGCCCGCATCAGCCGTGGACGTCCACGCGCCTGCTCAGCGTGGAACGCCAGGCCGATGCCACGTGGGGTCGCGCTCATTGTCTGGCCGGCGGACTGGGGCTTGAGGCGTTGCAACAGCCTCGCTTCGACGCTCAAGGGCGCCTGTATTGCCTGACCGATCGCGGCGGATTCTGGCAGCCGTGGGTTGAAACACTGGACGGTTTCGAAGCCCTGCCCGCCGCCAAGGCCGATCATGCCCCGGCACCCTGGCAGTTGGGCGGTTCGAGCTGGCTGCCGTTAAATGACGGCGCGTACCTTGCCACTTGGTCGGAAGACGGCATGGGCGTGTTGGCGGTGCGTTCGGCTGACAACACCCTGGAAGATTTCAGCGGCCAATACAGCCGCTTTCGCAGCCTGGCGCTGGACGATGAGTACATCTATTGCATTGCGGCGTCGGCGATCAGCCCTTCTGCCGTCGTGGCAATCAACCGCTCGGACAAAAGCGTTCAAGTGCTGGCCGGTGGCGTCGCGCCGCTGCCAGCCGAGCGCATCAGCCGCCCGCAAACCCTGCGCTACCCGAGCGGCGGCGAGGAAGCCCACGGCTATTTCTACCCGGCCATGAACGGTGAAGAAAAACCGCCGTTGGTGGTGTTCATCCACGGCGGGCCGACCTCTGCCTGCTACCCGGTGCTGGACCCGCGCATTCAATACTGGACGCAGCGAGGCTTCGCAGTCGCCGATCTCAATTATCGCGGCAGCACAGGCTATGGCCGAGCGTATCGGCAGGCGCTGTTTCTGGAGTGGGGCGTGGTCGACGTGGAAGACGCCTGCGCAGTGGTCGAGTACCTGGGCAATCAAGGCCTGATTGACCCGAAGAATGCATTCATACGCGGCGGCAGCGCCGGGGGCTACACGACCTTGTGCGCGCTGGCCTTCAAGGATGTCTTCCGTGCGGGGGCGAGTCTTTACGGGGTGAGTGATCCTCTGGCATTGGCCGAAGCCACGCACAAGTTCGAAGCGGATTATCTGGATTGGTTGATCGGCGACCCGGACATCGACATGGTCCGTTACAAAGAACGCACGCCGTTGTTACATGCTGATCAGATCAAGGTGCCGGTGATCTTCTTTCAGGGCGAGCTTGATGCGGTGGTCGTGCCTGCACAGACGCGCGATATGCTCAATGCGCTGTTGGAAAAGGGCATTCCGGCGCAAGGCCATTTCTATCCCGATGAGCGCCATGGTTTCCGCAAAGCCAGCAATCAGGCCCATGCGCTGGAGACCGAGTGGGCGTTTTATCGCAAGGTGATTGAAGGCTGATGCCATCATTTCCTGTAGCAGTATGGCTTGCCGGCGGTGGCGACTTTGAGGGTGCCACCGCTGGCAAGCCGCACAGCTAAAGGGCTTGAGGCAGATTCGGCTGGGCTTACTTACGGCTGGCGATGATGTACACCGCGTGAACGATGCCCGGGATGTAGCCCAGCAGCGTCAGCAGGATGTTCAGCCAGAACGCGCCGGCGAAGCCGACTTGCAGGAACACGCCCAGGGGTGGCAGAAGGATGGCGATGATGATGCGAATGATGTCCATGGGTGAAGCTCCTGATCGAGAAGATGGCCCAAACAGGCCACACAGCTAATCGACCCTGCGCGGTGGCAGGGGTTTCACCGCGCATATCACCGAGCCATCACCGCATGCAAAAAAACGCCCCGCACCCAGGGCCTCCGGTGCGGGGCGAAGCGTACAGAACGCAAGACGGTATACGGTTGCGTCAAGCCATGATGCCGTTGGGCAAAAACTGGCGTGGGGCGCGGGATGTATGGGTGGGGCGGGTCGGGCGCCTGACTGAAGACGGCGCTTGCACATAGCCGGGCAAGGTCTCGATCGGTGCAGTGCAGGCGTGGCCTCGGGCAAGTAATGCAGCGATGCGCGGGCTGCGATTGGAATGATCGCCCAACACCACGATGTCCGCAGCCACGCCGTAGGTGTCCTCACACAGCACGCCGCCGTGCTGGCCGACCGTGCCTCGCGCTTCGTTGAAAATCAACAGAATGTTCAGGACGCGGCACAGTTTTTCCACGCTTTTCACATAGGCTTGAGAGGCCGGGTTTGCGACGTTTTCGCCCTGAATCGGCTCCAGAATGATCGCAACCGTGCGCGAATCCACGGCCGCCTCTATCGCGGCGAGATCGTTGAAAGGTACGCGGCAGAAGCCGCTGGCCATCGATTCGATCAACTCATCGAAACGCCCGCCGCTGGCGACCACTACCCCGCACTCACCACGACGATGACGCTCGCCCCATTTACGCGCCAGGCTCACGGCACCGGCGCAGGCGTCCTGTTCGGCAGCGAAGAAGCCCGCCTGATCGCTGCCGGTGCGTTGGCGCAGGCGCTCCAGCGGCGACAACAACACCGGTTGGTCGACAACTTCGGTTTCAATGCTTTCAATGCCGCGCAACAACTTGAACAGATTCATGGGCGCAGCCCTTGGGTCCACAACCATGAGCGTCGGTCCAGTCGATGCTTTTCCATATCGCTGTCCAATCCTTGAACCGGATTTTTCGCTTTACCTATGTAAACACCATCGACTCGAACACTGTTCATTGCGCGTTATGGCCCTGTAACCCCTGTGAGTTGGGCGTAGACTATGTGCCAGCCGGGCAAACGGCCATTTCGATTTTCCAGCCATTTCGATAAGAATCACTTATGGATTTTCGCCAACTGCGTTATTTCGTCGCGGTCTATGAAGAAGGCCATGTAGGACGGGCTGCCGAACGTCTTTCGCTGTCGCAACCGGCGCTGTCGCAACAGATCCGCCTGCTGGAGCACAGCCTTGATGTCAGCCTGTTCGAACGCAGCAGCAAACGCCTGCTCCCCACCCTCGCCGCCCACACGCTGTACAACCACGCAGTGCCGTTGCTCGACGGCATGCAGCGCGCCCGTGACGCCTTGCGCAACTTCAAGGGGCAATCGCAACGAACCTTGGCCATCGGCGTGATGCAAACCGTGCATTCCAGCCTGGTGCCGCAGATGCTCGAACACGTGCGCAAGGCCCAGCCGCATTTGGTGGTGCAGATTTACGAGCTGAGCGCGATGGAGATCGAGCGGCGCCTGCTCAATGGCTCGCTGGACATCGGCATCAGTTATCTACCGCCGCGCCAGCCGGGGTTGCACGGCATGTTGTTGTACGAAGACGAACTCAAGCTTGTCATCCTGGCGAATCACCCTTTGCGGGAATTCAAGAAGGTGTCGATGAGCCAGGCGGCCGAGCTGCCGATGCTGCTGTTGGGTGAGGAGTTTCAGGTGCGGCAGATCTGGCAGACGCAGTTGAGCAATCTGGGGCGTCGCGCCCATGTGCAGGCCGAGCTGAACAACATGGCGGGGATTCTCGACAGCCTCGCGCACATGAAGCTGGCGACCGTGCTGCCGGGGCGCGCCGAAGACATTCAGGACAACGAAGAACTGCTGTGGAAACCCTTGAGCGAACCGCGAGTGCCGCTGCAGATCGGACTGGTGTATCGGGATGCACAACGACAGCAAGCGACGCTGGCGTTGCTGAAATCTGTGCTCGATAAGGTGGAGAACCTTGATCCTGCGGCGCTCGAAGGCACGTGAAGCAGTTGGGGTTTTCAGGGCGCAGATAAAAGAAAACCCCGCCGAAGCGAGGTTTTCCAGACTGTTTCCCTTTTGACTTCCCTTTCTTCCCGCCGTCCTGGCAGGCATTCCCTACGTGTCCATGTTGTCTGTTTGCGCATCCTGCGCGACGTCCATGTGTGTAGATTAATGTTGGATCCATTAGAACGATAGAGCCAAATGACATCACGTTGTGTAAGCAAATGCTTACACAACGATTTGGCCGTCAGAATTGCGACGCGTCCAGCAGGTACAACGACTCGCTACCCGCTTTGACCGATGCGGCGAGGGAGTGAATCCGCGGCAACAGACGTGCGAAGTAGAAGCGCGCGGTGCCCAGTTTGCTGGCGTAGAAGTCTTCCTGCGCCTCTTTGCCCAACGCGGCCTTGGCCGACATCGCCCACATGTAGGCGTAGGCGGTGTAACCGAAGACGTGCAGATATTCGACAGACGCTGCACCGATTTCATTCGGGTTGCTGCGCGCGCGATCCAGTACCCAGTCAGTCAATTCGTCCAGCGTGGTCAGCGCGGCGCTCAGCGGCTTGGTGAATTCGCCCAGCGAACTGTCGGACGCTTCGATGAACGCGCGGACTTCCTCGGAGAACAGTTTGTAGTACGACCCGCCACTGCCGACGACCTTGCGGCCCATCAGGTCCAGCGCCTGAATACCGTTGGTGCCTTCATAGATTTGCGTGATACGCACGTCGCGCACCAGTTGCTCCTGGCCCCATTCGCGAATGTAACCGTGGCCGCCAAACACCTGCTGGCCATGGACCGTGGTGTCCAGGCCCATGTCGGTGAGGAAGGCCTTGGCCACCGGGGTCAGCAACGCGACCAGCGCATCGGCACGCTGACGCACCTCGGCGTCTTCGCTGTACTTGGCGGTGTCCAGTTGCATGGCGACATAGGTCGAAAACGCGCGACCGCCCTCATTCAGCGCTTTCATGGTCAGCAGCATGCGACGCACGTCGGGGTGAACGATGATCGGATCGGCAATCTTGTCCTTGGACTGCGCGCCGGTCGGGGCGCGGCTTTGCAGGCGATCGCGGGCGTATTCGATGGCGTTCTGATAAGAGCGCTCACCCGACGCCAGGCCCTGAATACCGACGCCCAGACGCTCGTAGTTCATCATGGTGAACATCGCGGCCAAACCCTTGTTCGGCTCGCCAACCAGATAGCCCTCGGCTTCGTCGAAGTTCATCACGCAGGTGGCGGAAGCCTGAATGCCCATCTTGTGCTCGATGGAGCCGCAGGAAACAGTGTTGCGCGCGCCCAGGCTGCCATCGTCATTGACGAAGAATTTCGGCACCAGGAACAACGAGATGCCTTTCGGGCCCGCTGGCGCATCTGGCAGTTTGGCCAGCACCAGATGAATGATGTTGTCGGTGAGGTCGTGTTCGCCGCCGGTGATGAAGATCTTGGTGCCACTGATCTTGTAGGAACCGTCTGCTTGCGGCTCGGCCTTAGTGCGAATGATGCCCAGGTCGGTGCCGGCGTGGGCTTCGGTCAGGCACATGGAGCCGGCCCAGATCCCTGCGTACATGTTCGGCAGGTATTGGGTCTTGAGTGCCTCGCTGGCGTGGGTGTTGATCGACACGCAGGCGCCGGAGGTCAGCATCGGATACAGGCCGAACGCCAGGCTCGACGAGTTGACCATCTCTTCAACCTGCGCCGAAACGGCCTTGGGCATGCCCATGCCACCGAATTCCGGGTTGCCGCCAACGCCCACCCAGCCACCTTCGGCGTAGGTTTTATAAGCCTGGACGAAACCTGCTGGCGTGGTCACCACGGTGTCTTGCCAGTGGCAGCCTTCTTCATCGGCAGCGCGGCTCAGCGGCGCCACGGATTTGCCGGTGACCTTGCCCGCTTCTTCAAGGATCGCCTCGACGGTTTCGGCATCTACCGCTTCGGACAACTCGGGCAGCGTGGCCCAGAGCTTGGAGACTTCGAACACTTCATTGAGAACGAAGCGCATATCGCGCAACGGCGCTTTGTAGTCAGCCATGGCAAACCTCGCAAACAGCAGCAGATACCCGGAAAAGAGAGACGCCGCAGTCATCATGCGGCGTCAATGTGTCAGTTGATCCGAGTGTACATGAACACCATTTGCGACACATAGGGTCAAGTATTGACCATTTATCAGTTTATGGTCACACATAAACAACACGTATCAGAAGGCTTTCGCACGGGAGCGAAAGCCGTTGATGACACAGAAAAAGGAAATGCGACTTAACTGACGGCGGCCATTCTGACAGCGCCGCGTTTATTGTTCTGACCGTGGGCGACGACACAGTTGCGACCTGCACCTTTGGCGGCGTACAGCGCCTGGTCGGCCGCCTTGAGCACCTCTTCAGGATTGCGGTGCTCGGGCTGGCGTTCGGCAACGCCAATACTGACGGTGACCGAAACCGTTGAGGCCTGGGAACCTGCACGACGCTGACGACCTTGCTGATCGTCCTGCGGGCGGTTGTCCTGGTTGCGTAAATGGATCGCGTAGTTGGCGATGATTTCGCGGATCACTTCCAGGTGCGGCATGCATTCTTCCAGGGTCTTGCCCGCGAAGACGATGGCGAACTCTTCCCCGCCGTAACGATACGCGCGACCGCCGCCGTTGGTGATCTTCGACAGTTTGCTCGCCACCAGACGCAACACCTGGTCGCCGACATCGTGGCCGTGGGTGTCGTTGAATTTCTTGAAATGGTCGACGTCACTCATCGCCAGCACGTAATTGCGGCCCAGGCGCTGCATGCGCTCGTTGAGCGCGCGCCGGCCTGGCAGCCCGGTGAGCTCGTCGCGGAAGGCCATCTGATAGGCCTCGTGAGCGACCCCGGCAGCAATCATCAGCATGACCTGGCTGCACATGATGTTCAGCGTGAACGGCAGGATGAAGGTTTTCGGCAACGCCCAGAACATGCCCAGCAAACCCACCAATTGCGCGGCGTGCAGCGGGCGCGGCTTGCGGATGTACTGGGTAATGAGCACGCCGAAGGCGATCAGGAATGTTGCGTAGGACAGCTGAATCAGGCTCATCCACTCGCCGTGCAGCGCCGGCCAGCGAATGTCGGCCAGCCAGGCGAGCAGGCTTTGCGGAAAGCTCTGTTCCAGCCCCAGCGCAACGCCGCCGACCGCGACGATGACGGCAAGCCTGGCGACCAGGTCCTGTACCAGATGGGTGCGCTCCTCCCAAGCGGCAAACAGCCCGTACATCACCGGCAACAGCAGACAGCACAGGTGGAACACCACCGCGGCGTCCTCTCGGACTTTTCCGTTATCGCGGTAGTAATCGGTCTGGGTGTCGAGCAGGAAATAAGCGATGTACACGGTGATCATCAGGAACAGTTCGCGCTGGCGCTTGTAAACGCCGCAATACGCGCCGCCCAGCAGCAGAACCAGCGTCGGCAGTACATTGAACAGCGAGGTGAAGAACACGTTGAGGTCCTTCACGTAAGCAGCCGCAAGCCCGGCGATCAACAGCCCCAGGGAGGGTAAAAAATGGCTGATACGTGCAGCGGAAGGGCGCAGCAAGAGGACGATCTCCTACTTGTACAAATCAAATAGCATTGTGCCTGTATCGGCCGAGTACCAAGTTTGATGAGGAAAAATTGTGAGATGGATCACTCTTTTTAAGGCGTGCTTGATTGCACAGTCACCATGATGCCCGCACAGAATCAGCGACTGTGGGAGCCAGCTTGCTGGCGACAGCGGTGTATCAGTGCACAAATAGGTGGCTGACACCGCGCATTCGCCAGCAAGTCGGCCCCCACAGGGAAGCGCGAACATGCCGGACACAAAAAAGCCGCCTGCCCCGAAGGGCAAGCGGCTTTGAGGTAAACCAACGGCTGGCTTAGTAAGCCAGGCCGAAGTGCTCTTCGTTCATGTCCATCAGGTTGTTGGCACCCGACAGCATGGCCGCAACGTGAGTGCGGGTACGTGGCAGGATGCGCTGGAAGTAGAAGCGCGCCGTCTGCAGCTTGGCGGTGTAGAAAGCTTCTTCGGTGGTGCCCGCTGCCAGTTTCTCGGCCGCGACACGTGCCATGTCAGCCCAGAAGTAGGCCAGGCAGACGTAACCGGAGAACATCAGGTAATCCACCGACGCAGCGCCGACTTCTTCGCGATCCTTCATGGCGGCCATGCCGACCTTCATGGTCAGTTCGCCCCACTCCTTGTTCAGTGCAGCCAGCGGCGTGACGAACTCGCTGACCGCTTCGTTGCCTTCCTGACCCTGGCAGAACTTGTGCACGATCTTGGTGAAGCCCTTCAGCGCTTCGCCTTGGGTCATCAGCACTTTACGGCCCAGCAGGTCGAGGGCCTGAACGCCGGTGGTGCCTTCGTACAGCATCGAAATGCGGCTGTCGCGAACGTTCTGCTCCATGCCCCACTCGGCGATGAAGCCGTGGCCGCCGTAGATCTGCACGCCGTGGTTGGCGGCCTCGAAACCGACTTCGGTCATGAACGCCTTGGCGATCGGGGTCATGAACGCCAGCAGGCCATCGGCTTGCTTCTTGGCTTCGGCGTCGTCGCTGTACTTGACGATGTCGACCTGCTTGGCGGTGAAGTAGACCATCGCGCGAGTGCCCTCGGCGAAAGCTTTCATAGTCAGCAGCATGCGACGCACGTCAGGGTGAACGATGATCGGGTCAGCAGCTTTGTCCGGCGCTTTCGGGCCGGTCAGCGAGCGCATCTGCAGACGTTCGCGAGCGTATTTCAGGCCGCCCTGGAAGCCGATTTCGGCGTGGGCCAGACCTTGCAGCGCGGTGCCCAGACGTGCGGTGTTCATAAAGGTGAACATGCAGTTCAGGCCCTTGTTCGCCGGGCCGATCAGAAAACCTGTGGCGCCGTCGAAGTTCATCACGCAGGTGGCGTTGCCGTGGATGCCCATCTTGTGTTCCAGCGATCCGCAGCTCACGGCATTGCGCTCGCCCACGCTGCCATCGGCGGCCGGCAGGAATTTCGGAACGATGAACAGCGAGATGCCCTTGGTGCCCGCAGGCGCGTCGGGCAGGCGGGCCAGCACGATGTGGACGATGTTATCGGCCATGTCGTGTTCGCCAGCGGAAATGAAGATCTTGGTGCCCGAGACCTTGTAAGAACCATCCGCCTGAGGTTCAGCCTTGGTGCGCAGCATGCCCAGGTCGGTGCCGCAGTGTGGTTCGGTCAGGCACATGGTGCCGGTCCACTCGCCCGACACCAGTTTGGTCAGGTAAGCCTCTTGCTGCTCAGGGGTGCCGTGCTCGGAGATGGTGTTCATCGCGCCATGGGACAGGCCTGGGTACATGCCCCACGACCAGTTGGCTTCGCCGACCATTTCACTGACCGCCAGACCCAGCGACTCAGGCAGACCCTGACCGCCATGGGCGACGTCGTGGGCCAGGCTTGGCCAGCCGCCTTCGACGAACTGTTTGTACGCTTCCTTGAAGCCAGTCGGGGTCTTAACGCCGGACTCGCTCCAGGTGCAGCCTTCGGTGTCACCGACGCGGTTCAGCGGGGCCAGTACCTGCTCACAGAACTTGGCGCCTTCCTCGAGAATGGCGTCGACCATGTCAGGCGTGGCGTCCTGGCAGGCTGGCAGACTCTGATAGTGCGCTTCGTAGCCGAGCAGCTCGTCACGAACGAAGCGAATATCACGCAAGGGGGCCTTGTAGTCAGGCATAGCGATAAACCTCTGCTGATGAATCCTGGAGTTGGATGACCGTCGGGTCACTGTGGGGACTGGCCCCGCTCCTCGAGATGATTGTTGTTCGAGGGTCAAACAGGTGTTTGAAACATACGTTTACGCCCATGGGCTTGTCAAGGGTGGGTCACGAACCTTTCATCGTGCCCGAGCAAAACGTCATGCAGCCGCGCACCTTCCACAGGTGAGAACACATTGGGTCGTAGGGTTGAGTCTAGTTGAACGAACGGGCTGAAACGGGCGTGGGAAGGCAGCGATTCGGTCGCGTGATAGGGCGTTATTCAGAAAGAAGACGCACAACGAAAACGTGCGCCGAAGCGCACGTCAGAGGGGGGGTCAAGCGTAGGTGTCGATCAGGGTGCCGAGCATTTCGTCGCTGGCTTTTTCGACTTTGACACCGGCCTTTACCTGGAGCAGGCCTTGGTCCATCTCGACCACATTACTGGCCAGATCCGAACGGTCCGGACGCTCTACCGAGCGCAGGCGCTCAAGCTGAAAGTCCGAAGACTGGCTGCGGCCGGACACTTCGGTCGCCGGGCTGGCCAGCTGGGTGGCCGCCTGATCGACACGGTCCTGCCCGACCTGGATAGCGCTCAAGCCTGGGTACAGCGTGTTGTTCAGCGAGATTTGCATGACCAAAGTCCTCTGTTCATAAAACGAACAGCGTCATTAAACCAGTATCAGGGCTGAAACACTCGGCAAAAAGACTAATGGCATTGCGCCGTGTGATAGAGGTCACATTGCGTCAATCCAGCAACTCCAGATGCAAGTGCTCGGCGACCTTTTCCGCCGTCGCCTTCTTCATGTGCGGCACCCGCCCCAGACAAGGCGCAGGCAGGCGCTCGGCCAGGGTGGCGAGGTTTTCCTCCAGACGCGACGTCTTCGGATCAATGATATTGGCCACCCAACCCGCGAGCTGCAGGCCGTCGTTGGCGATGGCTTCGGCGGTCAGCAGCGCGTGGCTGATGCAGCCCAGACGCACTCCCACCACCAGAATCACCGGCAGTTTCAAGGCAATTGCCAAGTCCGACAGGTTGGCCTGATCCGCCAACGGTACACGCCAGCCACCCGCGCCTTCGATCAGGGTGAAGTCAGCCTGTTTTTCGAGGATATGGCGCATCGGGCCGAGCAGCGATTGCACCGTCAGCGCCACACCGGCCTCGCGCGCCGCCAGATGCGGGGCGATGGCAGGTTCGAAGGCAACCGGGTTGACCTCGTTGTAGGTCAGCTCCACCGAACACTCGGCACGCAGCGCGACGGCATCGGAATTGCGCAAGCCCTTGGGCTTCACATCACAGCCCGAGGCCACGGGTTTGCCCGCCGCGGTGCTCAGTCCGGATTGTCGCGCCGCATACAGCAGCCCCGTGGCAATGGTGGTCTTGCCCACGTCGGTATCGGTTCCCGTGATGAAATACGCAGCACTCATCTTGGCGACCATCCGTTCAGATTCTTTCAAACTGTTGCTCACTCACTATAGCGCTCGCACGAACGGCGCTGGTAAATCCGGTCATTTTTTAAACAGCCGCAGGTTTTTCCAGCACGGCGTACACCACTTGATAGGTCGCAGGCAGGCCTTTTTCCTGTCGGAAGCCCTCATACGCCTCGATCAACGCAGAAATCCGCGCGCGGCCAGTCAATCCCCCTGGACGCCCCGGATTGATGTTGTGCGCGCCCAATGCCTTCAATTCGTGGGTCAGGCTGCGCACGTCCGGGTAATGCAACACATGAGGCAACACATTCAGGCTGCGCACCTGCAAACCACTGGCGGCGCACAGCTGCTGATAGTCCTCGAACTCGCGGAAGCGATTCACATGCACCATGCCATCCACGGCCTGCCAGCTGTCGCGCAGCTCGTACAACGTGCCGACGCACAGGCTGGCAAAACCGAACATGCCGCCGGGCTGCAGCACGCGCTTGGCCTCAGCCAGCACCGAGGCGAAATCCGAGCACCACTGCACTGCCAGGCTTGAGAACATCAGCTCGACGCTGGCATCGCGCAGGGGCAGGTTTTCAGCGTCGCCCGCCACGTAATGCTGCGCGCCGCCGAGTGGGCGGGCGTGTTTGAGCATGCCTTCGGCGATGTCCAGCGCCAGGCCTTCGCTGTGAGGGAAACGCTCAGCCAGCACACGGCTGAAATACCCGGTGCCGCTGCCCAGATCGAGCCAGCGGGCAGGCGCCATATCAGGCAGACGCGACATCAGCTCGGTGCCGACGGCGCGCTGCAACTCGGCGACACTGTCGTAACTGGCCGCTGCCTTGGAGAAGGACGCCGCCACCTGACGCTTGTCGGGCAAATGGCTTGGGGTTGTCGCCTGTTGCTGTTTCACGGCCTTGAGCACCGCGCAGTGGGAAAGATCAGTCATCACCGGACTCATGTAGGAACGCCTGGATCGCTGCGGCCACGCCGTGGGGGTTTTCCAGGATGAACGCGTGACTGGCCTGCTCGATCATGCCGACTTCGATGTCAGGCAAGAGATTGAGCAGATCGGCCGACGCTTCGGCGGGCACCAGCGCATCGAGGCCACCAAACAGGTGCAACTGCGGGCCACGATAGGCCTGCAGCGCGGCGCGGGTGTCCAGTTGTTCGAGCAGCTTCAGGCCTTCGATGAGGCCATTGCTGGTGCCGTGGGGCGCGCCGGCCTTGAGCTGTCGCGACAATGCCCGCGGCTCTTCGGCGCCTTGCACGCACAGCAGGCTGAAGCGCTTGAGCGTGGTATCGGGGTCAGCCTTGCAGCCGGCGATGAATGCATCGAAATCGGTTTGCGCCATCGCGTTCGGCCACTGGCTGCGGGCAACGAAGCAGACGTTGCTGGCAAAGGTCGCCAGCCCGCAGCAACGCTCGCCTCGTCGCGCCGCCAGCTCTGCCGCCAGCATGCCGCCGAGGGACCAGCCGCCCAGCCAGACGTTGTCCGGCAGGGTCGAGTCCAGCTCGTCGAGCCACTCGTTGAGGTCGTCAGTGTTCAGATCCGGCAGCGGTTCGACTTCGACGTGCAGGTGTTCATCCAGGCCGCGCAATGCCGCAGCCAGTGGCTCCAGCGGCGAGACGCCGAGCCCCCAGCCCGGCAGCAGGATCAAGCGATCACGCATGTTGTGGCTCCCCCGATTCACGTTCGCCCAGCAGCGGGTAACACTGCTCCAGTGCTTGCAACAATAGCTCCACCTGGGCTTCGCTGTGGGCCGCCGACAAGGTAACGCGCAAACGCGCGCTGCCCGCAGGCACGGTGGGCGGGCGGATCGCGGTGACCATCAGGCCGCGCTCGCGCAGCATTTGCGACAGGCGCAAAGCGCGGTCGCTGCTGCCGATGAGGATCGGCTGGATCGGCGTGAAGCTGTCCATCAATTCCAGGCCAATCGCCTGAGCGCCTTCGCGAAACTGCTTGATCAGCGCCCGCAAATGCTCGCGACGCCAGTGCTCGGTGCGCAGCAACTCGAGGCTTTTCAGCGTCGCACAGGCCAAAGCCGGAGGCTGGCTGGTGGTGTAGATGTAGGGGCGAGCGAACTGGATCAGCGTCTCGATCAGCGCCTCGCTGCCCGCGACGAAAGCGCCTGCGGTACCGAACGATTTGCCAAGGGTGCCGATCAGCACGGGCACGTCTTCCATGCTCAAACCGAAGTGCTCGACGATGCCTGCGCCGTTTGCCCCCAAGGGGCCGAAGCCATGGGCGTCATCGACCATCAGCCAGGCGTTTTTGGCCTTGGCAACCCTGGCCAGCGCAGGCAGGTCTGCGATGTCACCGTCCATGCTGAACACGCCGTCGGTCACCACCAGGGTATCGCCCACAGCCTTTTCCAGCCGGGTGTTCAGGCTGTCGGGGTCGTTGTGCAGATAACGGGAAAACCGCGCGCCGCTGAGCAGACCGGCGTCGAGCAAGGAGGCGTGATTGAGGCGGTCTTCCAGCACGGTGTCGCCCTGCCCCACCAGCGCAGTTACGGCGCCGAGGTTGGCCATGTAGCCGTTGGAAAACAGCAAGGCACGAGGGCGACCGGTCAGGTCAGCCAAAGCCTCTTCAAGTTCATGATGCGGCGTGCTGTGGCCGATCACCAGATGCGAAGCCCCGCCGCCCACACCCCAGCGCTCGGCGCCGTTTTTCCAGGCCTTGATGACCTCAGGGTGATTGGCCAGGCCCATGTAATCGTTGTTGCAGAACGCCAATAGCGGCTTGCCGTCGACCACCACTTCAGGACCCTGCGGGCTCTCAAGAAGCGGGCGTTGACGGTAGAGATGTTCGGCACGACGGGCAGCGAGACGTGCGCTCAGATCGAAAGACATGCAGGCCTCGGGTCAGATGCAATGCGCATTTCCCTGTAGGCGCGAGCAAGCTCACACCTACAGTTTTTGTGCATGCCACAGGTTGTATATAGGCAGTGAACTAGCTGCAGTCTTAAACCGCCGCGTCGTAAAACATCTCGCTGCTCTTCTGCTCGATCAGCGCCTGCTCGATCGCGGCCTGATGCACTTCGTCCGAGTGCTCTTCGCGCGCTTCAGGCTGAATGCCCAGACGCGAGAACAGCAGCATGTCCTTGTCGGCCTGCGGGTTGGCGGTGGTCAGCAGCTTGTCGCCGTAGAAGATCGAGTTCGCGCCAGCGAAGAACGCCAGGGCCTGCATCTGATCATTCATCGCCTCGCGACCGGCCGACAAACGCACGTGGGACTGCGGCATCAGGATGCGCGCGACCGCCAGCATGCGGATGAAGTCGAACGGATCGACGTCTTCGGCGTTGGCCAGCGGCGTACCGGCAACTTTCACCAGCATGTTGATTGGCACCGATTCCGGGTGCTCCGGCAGGTTGGCCAGCTGGATCAGCAGATTGGCGCGGTCGTCCAGCGACTCGCCCATGCCCAGGATGCCGCCGGAGCAGATCTTCATACCCGCATCGCGCACGTAGGCCAGGGTCTGCAGACGCTCGCTGTAGGTGCGGGTGGTGATGATGCTGGTGTAGAAATCCGGCGAGGTGTCGAGGTTGTGGTTGTAGTAGTCCAGGCCGGCATCAGCCAGGGCCTTGGTCTGATCCTGATCGAGCTTGCCCAGGGTCATGCAGGTTTCCAGGCCCATGGCCTTCACGCCTTTGACCATCTCCAGCACGTACGGCATGTCTTTGGCCGACGGGTGTTTCCAGGCGGCGCCCATGCAGAAACGGGTCGAACCGATGGCTTTTGCGCGGGCAGCTTCTTCCAGCACTTGCTGGACCTGCATCAGCTTTTCTTTCTCAAGGCCGGTGTTGTAGTGCCCGGATTGCGGGCAGTACTTGCAGTCTTCAGGGCAGGCGCCGGTCTTGATCGACAGCAGGGTGGAGACTTGCACGCGGTTGGCGTCGAAGTGAGCGCGATGCACGGTTTGCGCCTGAAACAGCAGGTCATTGAAGGGCTGTGTAAACAGAGCCCTGACCTCGGCTAAGGTCCAGTCGTGACGCAAAGTGGCATTGATGCTGGCGCTCATGGGCGGCTCCTTCATGTATTTGGCGATTGCCCGGGCGGTTCGCTCAATCGGCGAAACCGGAAAGACCACAGGCGCAACACGGATGTTCGGCATAGTTAAGGAAGAGCCATGCACTGTCAACCACATGACAACCATCAGGTTTACATCTGGTTAAAAAGTGAGCAGATCTGTTTATTGTGCGATGAACGGACAGACTCACCCCACGCCATCTGTACCGCCTGCGAGAGCGACCTGCCATGGCTGATCGACTCATGCGAGCGCTGCGCCCTGCCCATGCCGATGTCCGGCCTGACTTGCGCGCAATGCACCCGCCACTCGCCCACGTTTAACGACGTGATCGTGCCATGGCTTTACGACTTCCCCATCGACGCGCTGGTCACACGCTTCAAGCATCAGGGCAAGTGGCCGCTTGGCCGAATGATGGCTGAATTGCTCGCCCAGACCCTGCAACACCGCTTCGACGAAGGCCTGAGCCAACCCGACGTCATGATCCCCGTGCCTTTGGCCAGCAAGAGACTGCGCCAGCGCGGTTACAACCAGGCGGCAATGCTGGCGAACTGGCTGGGCTCTCTTTTGGAGCTGCCCGTCGATGAACGGCTGATCAAACGGGTGAAAGACACCCCGGCCCAACAAGGACTTGGAGCAAAGGCACGCAAACGAAACCTGCGCGAGGCGTTTGTGTTGGTGAAGCCTGGGGGTGTGATGGGCAAACATATCGCCCTGATTGACGACGTGCTGACCACAGGCTCCACGGCTGAGACGATTGCCCGGCTGTTGATGAGGGCGGGGGCGAGGGCTGTGGACGTTTATTGCCTGGCGAGGACGCCGAAGCCTGGCGACTGACTCTGATACTCGTCTCTGATGGAATTGAAACACCCTGTAGATGTCGTCAAGACAATATCTACAGGGTCCGTGTTGCATTCAAGAAAGTGCCTTACACTCCGCCCTCATCGCCACAAGACAAACGCCGCCCGACATGTCCCTACCCCCCTCCCTCACGCAACACATGGTCCGCCGCCCTCATCGCATTGCGTTGTTGCAGCATATTGCCGAGCAGGGTTCGATCACGCGGGCGGCGAAGAGCGCGGGGTTGAGTTACAAGGCGACGTGGGATGCCATCGACGAGCTGAACAACCTGGCGCACAAACCGCTGGTCGAGCGCAGCGTTGGCGGGCGTGGTGGCGGCGGGGCGAAGTTGTCGGAGGAAGGCGAACGGGTGCTGCGCCTGTATCAGCGTTTGCAGGCATTGCAGACGCAATTGCTGGAAACGCCGGAAGAAACCAGCGACCTGGCCCTGCTCAGTCGCTTGATGCTGCGCACCAGCGCGCGTAATCAGCTGCACGGTGAAGTGTCGAGCATCACGCCGTTCGGGCGCAACGACATGATCAAGCTGGCGCTGGCAGGCGGTCAGTCCATCGATGTACAGATCACCCACGACAGCACGCTGCGTCTGGAGCTGGAACAAGGCACCCATGTGTTCGCCCTGATCAAAGCCAGTTGGCTGGAACTACTGCCTTCCGATCAGCCAGCAACACCTGGATACAATTGCCTGACCGGTAACGTCGAGGAAATTCTCGACGGCGAAGACGGCCCCAGCGAGGTCAGAATCGGCCTTGCCAGCAGTCAGACGCTGTGCGCCGTGGCCGAGCCGGATCACCTCAAGGCCTTGAAAATAAAGGCTGGCAGCGAGGTAAAGGTGCAGTTCGCCCCCTCTTATGTGCTGATCGGCACGCCGCTTTAACTTCCCCTCACAGGTCACCTCAAAGGGCCTGCGCCGTCATCGGACGGACACAATAGCGTCATCCGGGCTGAATAAGGTTTGCGCCTAAACCGCAGGAGCCCGTGATGAAACTATTAGAAGAAAACCAATCCACCGACCTCGAAAATCTCGTGCAACAAAGCAAGGTGGGCCTGACCCGCCGTGGCTTCATCAGCGCGGGCGCCCTGTGTGGCGCGGCGATGTTTCTGGGCGGCAACCTGCTCAGCCGCAGCGTGATGGCCGCCAGTGTCAGCGCCGGTAACAGCACCTTGCTCGGCTTCGACAGCATCCCCTCTTCTACCGCCGACAGCATCACGCTGCCTGCTGGTTACAAATCTTCCGTGCTGATCAGTTGGGGCCAACCCCTTCACGCAGGCGGCCCGGCCTTCGACCCGAGCGGCAAGGGCACGGCCAAGGCGCAGGAGATGCAGTTTGGCGACAACAACGACGGCATGAGCCTGTTCACCTTCCCCGGCGACGACGCCAACAACGCCACCCGCGCGCTGATGGCGATCAACAACGAATACACCAACTATCGCTACCTGTTCGATCACGGCAAAGACCCGCAGTCCGCCGACGACGTGCACAAGGCCCTGGCCAGCGAAGGGGTGTCGGTGATCGAGGTGAAGCGCGAAGGTGGTCAGTGGAAGTTCGTGCAGGGCTCCAAGTACAACCGCCGCGTGCACGGCAATACGCCGATTCACCTGAGCGGTCCGGCTGCCGGGCATGAATGGCTGAAGACCGCTGCCGACACAACCGGTAGGAACGTTCTCGGCACGTTTCAAAACTGCGCCAACGGCAAGACACCTTGGGGCACTTATCTGACATGCGAGGAGAACTTCACTGACTGCTTCGGTAGCAGCGATCCTGCGCAAAAATTCGACGCCGCGGCCAAGCGCTATGGCGTGGTCGCAACCAGCAAGGAAGTGAACTGGCACCCGTACAACGAACGCTTCGACGTCGCCAAGACCCCCAACGAATTCAATCGCCATGGCTGGGTCGTGGAAATCGACCCGTTCGACCCGAAATCCACGCCGGTCAAACGCACCGCACTGGGTCGCTTCAAGCATGAAAACGCGGCGATCACCGAAACCAAAGATGGACGCGCGGTGGTGTACATGGGCGATGACGAGCGCGGCGAGTTCATCTACAAGTTCATCAGCCGCGACAAGATCGATCACAAGAACCCGAAAGCCAATCGCGACCTCCTCGACCACGGCACCCTGTATGTCGCGCAGTTCGACAACGGCGACAGCAACGCCGATCACCCGAAAGGCCGGGGTCAGTGGGTCGAGCTGAGCCACGGCAAGAACGGCATCGATGCGTCGAGCGGCTTTGCCAGTCAGGCTGAGGTGTTGATTCACGCGCGGCTGGCGGCGAGCGTGGTAAAGGCCACGCGCATGGACCGCCCGGAATGGATCGTGGTCAGCCCCAAGGACGGGCAGGTCTATTGCACGCTGACCAACAACGTCAAACGCGGTGAAGAAGGCCAGCCGGTGGGCGGCCCGAACCCTCGCGAGAAGAACCAGTACGGGCAGATTCTGCGCTGGCAGGAGACTGGCTCGGACGCCGCGTCGATGGCGTTCGCGTGGGACCTGTTCGTGGTCGCGGGCAACCCCGGCGTGCATGCTGGCAAACCGCAGGCGGGCTCCAGCAACATCACCCCGCAGAACATGTTCAACAGCCCCGACGGCCTGGGCTTCGACAAAGCCGGACGGTTGTGGATTCTGACAGATGGCGATTATTCCAACGCTGGCGACTTTGCCGGGATGGGCAACAACCAGATGCTCTGCGCCGATCCTGCCAGTGGCGAGATTCGCCGATTCATGGTCGGGCCGGTGGGTTGCGAGGTCACGGGCATCAGTTTTGCGCCGGACCAGAAAGCGCTGTTCGTCGGCATTCAGCACCCCGGCGAGAAAGGCGGATCGACCTTTCCGGAGCATCTGCCCAACGGCAAACCGCGGTCTTCGGTGATGGTGATCACGCGTGAGGATGGTGGGGTGATTGGGGCGTGAGTTAACATGACTGGCCCGACGCGGCAGCCTGCTGCGCGCAGGAGTCAGCATGGCCCATCCCTTCGAAACACTTACACCCGACCTGGTACTGGACGCCGTTGAAAGCATCGGCTTCGTCAGCGACGCACGGATTCTCGCGCTCAACAGCTACGAGAACCGCGTCTATCAGGTCGGCATCGACGACGGCCAGCCACTGATCGCCAAGTTCTACCGCCCCGGCCGCTGGACCAACGAGGCGATTCTCGAAGAGCACAGCTTCACCGCCGAGCTCGCCGAGGTGGAAATCCCGGTGGTGGCGCCCCTTGTCCACAACGACCAGACCCTGTTCGAACACGCAGGGTTTCGCTTCACCCTCTTTCCCCGTCGCGGTGGCCGTGCGCCGGAGCCGGGCAATCTCGATCAGCTCTATCGCCTCGGCCAACTGCTGGGCCGCATTCATGCGGTCGGCGCCACGCGTCCGTTCGAGCACCGTGAAGCACTGGGCGTGAAGAACTTCGGCCAGGACTCGCTGAATTACCTGCTGGAAAACGACGTGATCCCGCGCAGTCTGCTGCCTGCCTACTCGTCGGTGGCCAAGGATCTGCTCAAGCGTGTCGAAGATGCCTACGCCAACACGCCGCATCAGAACATCCGCATGCACGGCGACTGCCACCCCGGCAACATGATGACCCGCGACGAAATCTTCCACATCGTCGACCTCGACGACTGCCGCATGGGCCCCGCCGTGCAGGACATCTGGATGATGCTCGCAGGTGATCGTCAGGATTGTCTGAGTCAGTTGTCGGAATTGATGGACGGCTACAACGAGTTTCACGACTTCGACCCGCGCGAACTGGCGCTGATCGAACCGTTGCGCGCCTTGCGCCTGTTGCATTACAGCGCCTGGCTGGCCCGCCGCTGGGACGACCCGGCCTTCCCTCGCAGTTTTTCCTGGTTCGGCACCGAACGCTATTGGGGCGACCAGGTGCTGGCATTGCGCGAGCAACTGGCGGCGCTGAATGAGGAACCACTCAAGCTGTTTTAAGAAGGTCGAAAACCTTGTAGCAGCACGGTTTGCCGGCGGATGCGATGCAAATGACGCCACCGCCGGCAAGCCGTGCTGCTACAGACAATCGATCCGCATTCACCCGTTTCACCCGTTAAAAACTTGCCGAAGGACCACCCATGCAAGCTGCCAACCCGCGTCGCGGGTACATCCTGGGCCTCAGTGCCTACATCATTTGGGGACTGTTCCCGATCTACTTCAAGCTGCTCGCCTCAGTCCCGTCGCTGGAAATCATCGTCAACCGGGCCATCTGGTCGGCGATTTCCGGCTCGTTGCTGCTGCTGGTCTGGAAACACCCCGGCTGGTGGCGCGAACTGCGTGACAACCCTCGTCGCCTCGCCATTCTCACCTGCAGCGGTGCGCTGATCGCCGCCAATTGGCTGATCTACGTCTGGGCGGTGAACAACAACCACATGGTCGAGGCCAGCCTGGGCTATTTCATCAACCCACTGATCAACGTGATGCTGGGCATGGTGCTGCTGCGCGAACGGCTGCGGCCGCTGCAATGGGTGGCGGTGATCCTCGCGTTGATCGGCGTGCTGCAACAGGTCTGGCAAGTCGGCAGCCTGCCGTGGATCTCGCTGGCACTGGCGTTCAGCTTTGGTTTCTACGGGTTGATTCGCAAAAAAGCGCCCGTGGCCGCGCTGCCGGGGCTGGTGGTGGAAACCTGGATTCTCGTGCCACTGGCCGTTGGCTGGCTGCTGTTCAACCCGATGGCCCACAGCGCGCAGCCTGAGTTCTGGACGACCTCAGAAGCGATCTGGCTGGCCGCTGCTGGCCCGGTGACGCTGATTCCGCTGGTGTGTTTCAACGCCGCCGCCCGTGATCTGCCCTACGCAACGCTGGGCTTTTTGCAGTACATCGCGCCCACGCTGGTCCTTTCGCTGGCCGTGCTCATGTTCGGCGAGCACATGCCATCGGCGACGGTGGTGACGTTCTGCTTCATCTGGGCCGGCCTGATCATCTACAGCGCCGACGCCTGGATGTCCCTCCGCCGCCGGGCCGAACGCTGATCAATAAATAACCAGCACGCTGCAGGCCATGATTGACGTGGCCTGTGGCGTGTTTTGCGCAGGTTATCCACACCCTCATTCAAGCTATTTGTGCACAAGCCGATGAATCTGATGGTTTTTTGATCAAAACCCGCAAAGCCTTGATAGCAAAGGGCTGCAGGGCGGTATCCGCAGGTTATCCACAGGCAGGTTCATTGAAAAACTGGCTAACTGCGCCGCGCGTCATTCCTCTGTTTTCAACGTCAACTCCACCATCAAATCATCCGCCAGGGTTTCCAGGCGCTTCTGCAATACGTCCAGCGACAACGTCTGCGGCAAGCCCAGCAACGCATTGGCGCGAAACAGCAGCTCGCTGCTCATGGGCGCAGGCTCGACGTTGGTCACCAATCGCTCAACGTTGACCCCCTGCTCGGTCAGCAAACGCGAGACATCCCGCACGATGCCGGGACGGTCGGTGCCTACCAGCTCCATGTTGATCGGCTTCCAGTTGCAGGCGGTCTCGCTGCCGATTTCGGCGAACTGCACGCGAATACCCTGGGCCGATAAACCTTGTAGGGCATCCTTTAATTCATCGTGGGCTTGTGCGGGAGCGCCCACGCGAAGAATCCCCGCGAACTGCCCGGCCATGTGAGTCATGCGGCTTTCCAGCCAATTGCCACCGTGATTTGCGATGGTGGCTGCGATCTGTTCGACCTGGCCCGGTTTGTCAGGGGCAAATACGGTGACGATGAGATGATCCACGGTCGACTCCTTTTGTTTTGCGGGTCCGCAGGCCGGATTCCGGCGCCTGCACGGCTGTCGGGCAAGTATAGGCAAGAGCTCGCCCGGCGCCCGGATGCTTCCTGAGGAAACAATTTGTGTACGACTTTGATAATTCTCTGGAACAATTCACAGGTTTTTTGAGAACATCCGTAACCCCGACGTGACTGAACGTGAAAATCCAGTCGCTCGGTGACATATTTAGTCTGATTTTCACGCCGCGACTCATCATGTAGTATTCCGCCGCGTTCACTACATAACGTTGGGAAGATGCCTGACCCAGCATCGCCGCTTATCGAAACCTGTTGCGCAAAGCGCACGACGTCTTTTCCTTCAGGTATTCCGGCCCCGGCCCAGCCGTCCGAACGGGCATGTTCTGGCAAGGGTGAGCAGCGATGTCGATGGCTTAAACAAGAAAGCGCTATAAAGCGCAGATAGCTGAGCAGAGTGAGGCAAGCAATGACTGAACACGTTCAAGTCGGTGGCCTTCAGGTCGCCAAAGTCCTTCTGGACTTCGTGAACAACGAAGCCCTCCCAGGCACCGGCATTCAGGCCGACGCATTCTGGACCGGTGCCGACAAGCTCATCCACGAGCTGGCGCCGAAGAACAAAGCCCTGCTCGCCAAACGTGACTACTTCCAGGCGCGCATCGATGCCTGGCACCAGTCCAATGCCGGCAAGGCCCACGACGCCACGGCATACAAGGCTTTCCTGCAGGAAATCGGTTATCTGCTGCCAGAAGCGGCGGACTTCCAGATCACGACGCAAAACGTCGACGAAGAAATCGCCTCCATGGCCGGCCCGCAACTGGTGGTCCCGGTGATGAACGCCCGCTTCGCGCTGAACGCCTCGAACGCCCGCTGGGGTTCGCTGTACGACGCGCTGTACGGGACCGACGCCATCCCTGAAGCGGGCGGCGCTGAAAAAGGCAAAGGGTACAACAAGGTGCGCGGCGACAAGGTCATCGCCTTCGCCCGCGCCTTCCTCGACGAAGCGGCGCCACTGGCCGCTGGCTCCCATGTCGACTCCACCAGCTACAAGATCGTCGACGGCGTGCTGATCGTCGGTTTGAAGGGCGGCAGCAATACCGGCCTGCGTGACGACGCGCAGCTGATGGGCTTTCAGGGCGACGCCTCGGCACCGACCGCCATCCTGCTCAAGCACAACGGCCTGCACTTCGAAATCCAGATCGACGCCAGCAGCCCTGTCGGCCAGACCGACGCGGCGGGCGTCAAAGACGTGCTGATGGAAGCCGCGCTGACCACCATCATGGACTGCGAAGACTCCATCGCCGCCGTCGATGCCGACGACAAAGTCGTGGTCTACCGCAACTGGCTGGGCCTGATGAAAGGCGATCTGTCCGAAGAGGTCTCCAAGGGCGGCGCGAGCTTCACCCGCACCATGAACCCGGACCGCGTCTACACCTCGCCAAAGGGCGAACCCGTGACGCTGCACGGCCGCTCGCTGCTGTTCGTGCGCAACGTCGGTCACCTGATGACCATCGATGCCATCCTCGACAACCAAGGCAATGAAGTGCCGGAAGGCATTCTCGACGGCCTGCTGACCAGCCTTGCGGCGATTCACAACCTCAAGGGCAACACCTCGCGCGCCAACAGCCGCAAGGGTTCGCTGTACATCGTCAAACCGAAGATGCACGGCCCGGAAGAAGCGGCGTTCACCAACGAGCTGTTCAGTCGCATCGAAGACGTGCTGAGCCTGCCGCGCAACACGCTGAAAGTCGGGATCATGGACGAGGAACGCCGCACCACGGTCAACCTCAAGGCCTGCATCCAGGCGGCCAGCGAGCGCGTGGTGTTCATCAACACCGGCTTCCTCGACCGCACCGGCGATGAAATCCACACCTCCATGGAAGCCGGCCCCGTCGTGCGCAAGGCGCAGATGAAGGCTGAGAAGTGGATCGGCGCGTACGAAAACTCCAACGTCGATATCGGCCTCAAATGCGGCCTGCAAGGGCGCGCGCAGATCGGCAAAGGCATGTGGGCCATGCCGGATTTGATGGCCGCGATGCTGGAACAGAAAATCGCCCACCCGCTGGCCGGTGCCAACACCGCCTGGGTGCCGTCGCCGACCGCAGCCGCGCTGCACGCCCTGCACTACCACAAGGTCGACGTGTTCGCGCGCCAGGCCGAACTGGCTCAGCGTGCGCCGGCATCGGTCGATGACATCCTGACCATCCCGCTGGCGCCGAACACGAACTGGACCCCTGAAGAGATTCAGAACGAGCTGGACAACAACTCTCAGGGCATCCTCGGTTACGTGGTGCGCTGGATCGATCAGGGCGTGGGGTGCTCGAAGGTGCCTGACATCAACGATGTGGGCCTGATGGAAGACCGCGCGACCCTGCGCATCTCCAGCCAGCACATCGCCAACTGGCTGCGTCATGGCGTGGTCAACGAGCAGCAGGTGATGGACAGCCTCAAGCGCATGGCGCCGGTGGTGGATCGCCAGAACGCCAGCGACGCGCTGTATCGCCCATTGGCGCCGGACTTCGACAGCAACATTGCCTTCCAGGCAGCGGTCGAACTGGTGATCGAAGGCACCAGGCAGCCGAACGGCTACACGGAGCCGGTGCTGCATCGCCGTCGCCGTGAGTTCAAGGCGAAGAACGGCCTGTAAACCGGCCACAAAAAAAGGCGGTGAGTCTCAGGACACACCGCCTTTTTTATTTGATCGAGTAGCACACCGATGATCACTGTAGAAGCGCGCTTGCCCGCGATGGTGGCCCATCAGCAGCATCTGCGGTGACAGGCACAATGCAATCGCGGGCAAGCGCGCTCCTACAGCCAAGGTGCCGCGCCTACGACATACCCAACTCCCGCTTCACCAACCTCAGCAACTGCTTGGTGTTGATCGGCTTGAGCAGAAAATCCACGACACTCAGGTGCATTGCGTCGATCGCGTCGCGCACATGGGCGTCGCCCGAGACGATGATGATCGGCAACGCTGCGCGGTCCGAGTCGCGCACCCTGCGGATCAAGTCCAGACCATCGCACGGCGCCATGCGCAGGTCGGTGATCAGCAGCGCGATGGACGGTCGGGTTTCCAGCAGATGCAGGGCGCTGGTGCCGCCCGCAGCAGTAATACAGCTGATGTCATTGAGACTGAGGATTTCGGCCAGAACTTCCCGAGCATCCTTGTCGTCATCGACGATCAGCACCCGTTGTGGCGATTGCGATGCAGGCGCCAGCATGACCTCGTTGAGGGCATCGCGCTCTTCATCACTTAAAATGTCGTGATCGAACATACCCGTCTCATCTTCCCGTCGACTTCATTCTGACAGCGCAAACAGACCGAATACGCTGCACACGTTAAGCTTCCTGCCAGGCCGGTGCGGCCGCTGCGTCATGCGGTTTTACACCACGCCTGCCTGCACTCCAACGCCTTTCCCGCTGCCTAAGACTTACGTCCAATGGGCACTGCCCGATAAGCGGTCGACCATGGAGCCATAAAAACAAGCGGTATCGGTCATGAGCAAAGCGGATGCGTTTACCCAGGCAGGCAAGACAGCCGTGTTGCAAAACATCCACGGCACAATGCAATTCCTGCAAAAATTCCCGCCATTCAATCAGATGGAGAATGCCCATCTCGCCTATCTGGTTGAACAGTGCCAACTGCGTTTCTACGCTACGGATGAGAGCATCATCAAGCCTGGCGATGGGCCAGTAGAGCACTTTTACATCGTCAAACAGGGCCGCGTGGTCGGGGAACGCCCGCATTCGGCAAAGGGCGGCACTGAAACCACCTTTGAAATCACCACCGGCGAATGTTTTCCGCTGGCAGCCCTTCTGGGCGAACGCGCCACGCGCACCGAGCATCTGGCGGCCGAAGACACCTTCTGCCTGCAACTGAACAAACAGGCCTTCATCAAGCTGTTCGCGCTCTCCAGCACCTTCCGCGACTTCGCGCTACGCGGCGTCAGCAGCCTGCTCGAACAGGTTAATCAGCAAGTAAAGCAGAAGGCCGTGGAAACACTCGGCACGCAATATTCGCTGAACACCCGCCTGGGCGAGCTGGCCATGCGCCACCCAGTGACCTGTTCGCCGGAAACGCCACTGCGTGAAGCCGTGAAGCTGATGGACGAGCAGCAGGTTGGCAGCATCGTGATCGTCGACGAGGCCAAGGCGCCGCTGGGCATTTTCACCCTGCGCGACTTGCGCCAGGTGGTGGCGGACGTAAACGCCGACTTCGGTCAGGCGATTCAGCACAGCATGATTCAGGCGCCCTTCTATTTAAGTCCTGACGCCAGCGCCTTCGATGCGGCGATCGCCATGACCGAGCGGCACATCGCCCACGTCTGCCTGGTCAAGGATCAGCGCCTGTGCGGCGTGGTCTCCGAGCGCGACCTGTTTTCCCTACAGCGGGTCGACTTGGTGCATCTGGCGCGGACCATCCGCAACGCCCCGCGCATCGATTCGCTGAGCAACCTGCGTGGCGACATCGTGCAGCTCGTTGACCGCATGCTCGCTCATGGCGCCTCGTCGACGCAGATCACCCAGATCATCACCCTGCTCAACGACCACATGGTCTGCCGGGTCATCGAGCTGACGCTGCAAGAAAAAGGCGACCCGGGCATCCCGTTCAGCTGGCTGTGCTTCGGCAGCGAGGGCCGTCGCGAGCAGACGCTGTACACCGATCAGGACAACGGCATTCTCTTCGAAGCCCGCGACGCCGCCGAAGCCGCCGAGATTCGCGGGCGCCTGCTGCCGATTGCCGAGCGCATCAATCAAGGCCTGGCGCTGTGCGGTTTTGCGCTGTGCAAGGGCGGGATCATGGCCAGCAACCCAGAGCTGTGCCTGTCGCGGATCGAGTGGGCCCGGCGCTTCGGCGCGTTCATCCGCGAGGCAACGCCGGAAAACCTCTTGGCATCGAGCATTTATTTCGACCTGCGAGTGGTCTGGGGCGACGAGAGCGGCGGCGAGCAACTGCGGCAAAGCATTCTGGCGCAGGTGGCCGACAACCGATTGTTCCAGCGCATGATGGCCGACAACGCCTTGCGCCAGAGGCCGCCGGTCGGGCGCTTCAAGGATTTCGTAGTAGCGCGCAAAGGTAGCGAAAAGGACACCCTGGACCTCAAGACCCAGGGCCTGACGCCCTTCGTCGATGGCGCGCGACTGCTGGCGCTGGCCAACGGGGTGGCCGCGAACAACACGCTGGAGCGCCTGCGCCAACTGGTGGCCAAGGAAGTCATCGACCCGCTGGACGGCGCGGCGTATGAAGAGGCCTACCATTTCATTCAGCAGACGCGCATGCAGCAGCACCAGCAGCAGAGCCGGCAGAACCTGCCCTATTCCAACCGGATCGACCCCGACGTGCTCAATCATCTGGACCGCCGCATCTTGCGTGAATCATTCCGCCAGGCACAGCGCCTGCAATCCAGCCTGACCTTGCGTTATCAACTGTAAGCGACCGATCGATGAACCTGTTTCAGTGGCTCAAACCCACCAAACGCAAGGCGCCTGATCTGACACCCGAGCAGTTACAGCGCCTGAGCGACCTGCTCCGCGCCCCCGCGCTCAGCGAAAACCCGCTGCGCCAGCAGCGTTGGGTCGTGCTGGACCTGGAAACCAGCGGCTTGAACATGAATCGCGATGAAGTGCTGTCCATTGGCGCAGTGGTGATCGAGGACGGCGCCATCGATCTCGGCCAGCTGTTCGAACGCACCCTGCTGCGCCCGGACCACAAAATCAGCCCCAGCGTGCTGATTCACGGCCTGGCGCCCAGCGCGATCGCTGCGGGCAGCGAGCCTGTGGAGGCGCTGCTGGATTTCATGGCGTTTGTCGGCGACAGCCCGCTGCTGGCGTTTCATGCGCCGTTCGATCAGCACATGATCAGCCGCGCCTTGAAAGAAAGCCTGGGCTACAAGCTGCACCATCCGTTTTTCGACGTGGCCGAAATCGCCCCGCTGCTGTGCCCGCAAGCCTGCCTGCGTCAGGCGGGGCTGGATGACTGGACAGCCTTCTTTGGCCTGCAGGCAGGAGAGCGACATCACGCCAGCGCCGATGCACTGGTGACGGCCGAGCTGGCGCTGATCCTGTTCAGCCATGCGCGACGGCAGGACATGGACAGCCCTATAAAACTGGAGCAGTGCCTGGGCAAGTGGCGGCGCAGGCAGCAGTCGCATTCTTTTTGAATCCCCCCTCATCGGGCCACGGCGACCATACCTCTGTAGGAGCGTCGGTCGTACCTTCTGAGTTGCCATTTCCTACAGCAATCGTTCAGCCCAATCCGATAAGCGCTAATTGCCAGCACCAGTGCGCTCTGACACAATCGCGAATAATTCTCGTTAGTTACTTTGTTCTCTTCGGTGCACACGTGTCGTCATTCCAAAGTCCTCAACATCAGCTTGTCGGAACGCTCTATCGCGACCATCGCAGCTGGTTGCTGGCCTGGCTGAGACGCAACGTCGCCTGCCCGCATCGCGCCGAAGACCTGAGCCAGGACACTTTCCTACGCCTGTTGGGCCGCGAGCACCTCGATGCGCCGCGCGAACCGCGGGCGTTTCTCGTGCAGGTGGCCAAGGGGCTGTTGTTCGACTATTTCCGTCGCGCGGCGCTGGAGCAGGCCTATCTCAACGAGCTGATGCTGATCCCAGAGGGCGAACAGCCTTCGCTTGAGGAGCAGCAACTGATCCTCGAAGACCTCAAAGCCATCGACCGCCTGCTCGGCAAGCTGTCGAGCAAGGCGCGGGCAGCGTTTCTGTACAACCGTCTGGATGGCATGAGCCACGCTGAAATCGCCGAAAAAATCGGCGTTTCCGTGCCCCGCGTTCGCCAGTATCTGGCTCAGGGCATGCGTCAGTGCTACATCGCGCTGTATGGCGAGCCGACATGAGCATCCCTACCCGCCCTGTTTCATCGAAAGTGCTCGACGCCGCCATCGCCTGGCAGCTGTGCCTGGATTGCGGCCAGGGCAGCGACGCCGAGCGCGAAGAATTCGCCAAGTGGTACGCCGCCAGCGATGAACACGCTCGCGCGTGGATGCAACTGGGCATGCTCGATCAACGCTTTGTCGGCACCACCGGGCCTGCGCGTTCTGCCTTGATACGTTCGCGCGAAGGCGTCAGCCGGCAGATGCGCAACCTGGGTCGTGGCGTCGCCGGGTTTGCCTTGGCGCTGGGATTGACGCTGTTCTTGGGCGAGCGCTTCCTGCCGGTGCATTACTGGCTGGCCGATCAACGCACAGCGACCGGCGAGCAGCGCACCATTCGGCTCTCGGACAACACCCTGATTCGCCTGAACACCCACAGCGCGCTGAACGTGAAGTTCGATGCCAAACAGCGTCGTGTCGTGCTTCAGGAGGGCGAGATTTTCGTCGAGACGGGCAGCCATGAAGACCCAAGGCCGTTCATCGTCGAGACCGATGAAGGGCAGATGCGCGCCCTGGGGACGAAATTTCTGGTCAAACGCCGCGACGACGGCACGCTGCTGAGCGTGCTGCAGTCGTCGGTGGCGGCACATCCGCAGGCGTCGGACAACGAGCTGATCCTGCGTGAAGGCCAGCAGATGCTGATCCAGCGTCACAGCCTTGGGCCGATGGTCGCCATCGCCCCCGGCGCCGATGCCTGGATGCGCGGCATGCTCGTGGTCGATAACGCGCCGCTCAAGGACGTGATCGCCGAGCTGGGACGTTATCGCCCAGGCTATTTGGGCGTTGCCTCGGACGTCGCCCATCTGCGCATCACCGGCAGCTTCCCGCTCAACGACACCGACCTGGCGCTCAAGGCGCTGATGCCGACGCTGCCCGTGGAAATCGAACAGCGCACGCATTGGTGGGTGACGGTGGTGGCCAGCGAGAATAAACAGACGCGAAAATTGTAAGCACTGCACGACCTGCTTCCGCCCTTTGGGCAGAATCAGAAAAAAAGCGCAAAATTGTAAATCTAAATTATTTTCGATTCGGCCCTATCACTTTTCACATCTCGTTCGGCACATAGGCATTGAGAACCCTTCACCTCAGGAGCCGCCCATGTCCCGCACGCTTCAAACCCTTCTGCGACCAAGCCTGCTGGCCGTTGCCGTCGCCCTCGCGACCCCGCTGGCCAGCACGCAGCTGTTGGCGGCCTCCCAGGCGTCCAGCGTTCGTGCCTACAACCTGCCCACCGCGCCGCTGTCCACCACGTTGACCCAGATCGCCAGCCAGGCCGGCATCGCCCTGTCGCTGGACCCGTCGCTGGCCGCCGGTCGCACGTCGGCGCCGGTTCAGGGCCAGTTCGACGCACCGGGCGCAATGGCCCAGGCCCTGCGCGGCACCGGTCTGCAACTGAGCCAGACCACCGCAGGCACCTACAGCCTGGTGGCAGCGCCTGAAGGCGTGATGGCGCTGCCGGAGACCAGCATTCAGGGGCGTCAGGACAGTTTCGAAAGCGCATGGGGCCCGGCTGAAGGCTACGCCGCCACTCGCACGGTCGCCGGCACCAAGACCGACACCGCCATCGCCGAAGCACCACGATCGGTCTCCGTGGCCACGCGCCAGCAGATGCAGGACCGCGCTGTACAGAACCTCGACGACGCCGTGCGCTACATGCCGGGCGTGGTCGCCAGCAGCTATGGCAGCGACAGCCGCGCCGAGTGGCTGAAAATCCGTGGTTTCGAGCCGACCCAGTTCCTCGACGGCCTGCCGCTGCCCAAGGGCGCATACGTGATGCCGAAGATGGAAACCTGGGACCTGGAGCGCGTCGCCGTGCTGCGCGGCCCAGCCTCTTCGGTGTACGGCCAGACCCCACCGGGCGGTCTGGTGGACATGGTCAGCCGTCGCCCACAGGCTGAAGAGAGCCACGAGATTCAGGCGCAGGTCGGCAGCTACAACCGCAAGCAGATCAGCTTCGACAGCACGGGCAAGCTTGATGATGCCGACACGTTCGAATATCGCGTGACGGGAGTGGTTCGCGACAGTGGCACGCAGGTCGATCACATCGACGACAAGCGCTACAACATCGCGCCCAGCCTGACCTGGAACATCAACCCGGACACCAAGCTGACCCTGCTCAGCATGTTCAACCGTGACGATACCGGGGCGACCAGTCAGTTCCTCCCAATCCAGGGCACCAAATACCCATCAGCCGCTGGCCGCGTCAAATACCACGAGAACCTGGGCGATCCAGACTGGGAGTTCTACGACAAGACCTACTACGCACTGGGTTACGCCTTCGAAACCCGCCTGAACGATGTCTGGCAGTTCAAACAGAACCTGCGCTACACCAAGAGCGATCTGTCGTTCCACACCATCACGTCCGGCGGCTATTTCGGTTCGGTATCGGATGACGGCACCGTGGCTCGCGGCGCGAACGTCGTGAACGAAGACATGAGCCAGTTCGCGCTGGACAACAACTTTCAGGCCGACTTCAGCACCGGTGCGCTCAAGCACACGGTTCTGCTGGGCGCGGATTACCAGCGCATCAACCACAACTACAAGTGGCTGTACGGCAGTGCACCGTCCAGCAACATCGTCACGCCGATCTACGGTCAGGATTTCAGCAACGTCAGCTACACCGCGTACCAGAACTACAACCAGAAGACCGATGATTTCGGCCTGTACGTTCAGGACCAGATGGCGCTGGATAACTGGCGTCTGACCCTGGGTGGCCGTCAGGACCTGCTCAAGACCGACACCAGGTTCTACAACAGCAACCAGTCCGATGACCGCACCGACAGCGCCTTCACTGGCAACGCTGCGCTGAGCTATGTATTCGACTCGGGCTTCACGCCGTACATTTCCTACGCGGAGTCGTTCCAGGCCGAGCAAGGCGGTGCCAATGGCGTGGCCTTCAAGCCGGGCACCGGCAAGCAATATGAAGCGGGGATCAAGTACCAGCCTCCGGGCACCGACTTGCTGTTCACCGCTGCCGCTTATGACCTGACCCGCCGCGACATCGTCCTGAGCGACACTTTGGGTGTTTCGCGCCCACTGGGTGAAGCCCAGGTGCGTGGCTTCGAACTGGAGGCAGTCGGCAACGTCACCGACAACCTGAAAGTGACCGCGTCCTACACCTACGCCAACAGCAAGATGACCAAAGTCAGCGACCCGCTGGACAAGAACCGTCCACTGCCGCTGACCCCGGAAAACGCAGCGTCGATCTGGGCTGACTACACCTGGCACAACGGCCTGCTGGACGGCTTCGGTCTGGGCTTCGGCGCTCGCTACATCGGCGAAACCGACAACATCGCCATCGGCAGCTACGGTTTCGTAGCCGATCCGAACTACGGCCACAGCAACGCCTACACCGTTTACGACGCAGCCGTTCATTACGACCTGGGTCGCATGACCCACTCGCTCAAGGGCGTAAGCGTGTCGCTGAACGCCAACAACGTCTTCGACAAGGAATACATTTCCACGTGTGACGGCTTCTACTGCTACTACGGCGACCGTCGTAGCGTGCTCGCCAGCGTAGACTACAAATGGTAATCGTTTAAACTCTCAGCACTGTAAAACAAGGGCCGCTCGCAACAGCGGCCTTTTTGCTTTCGCTCAACCCGGTACCCGCACCATGAAGAGCCAAACCATTCGTCGCTGGTCGTTCATCCACACGTGGAGCAGCCTGATCTGCACGCTGTTTCTGCTGATGCTGGCGATCACCGGCCTGCCACTGGTGTTCCATCACGAGATCGACCATCTGCTGGGCGACGCCCCACAAATCCGCGAGATGCCGGCCGATACGCCGCGCATGGACCTGCAGCAGCTGGTCAAGGCCGCCGAGGCCCATCGTCCGGGCGAGGTGGTTCAGTACTTCGGTTGGGATGAGGACGAGCCCAACGGCATGTACGCCTTCATGGGCAAGACCGCAGGCGGCGACCCGAACGACACCCACACCTTCATGCTCGACTCACGCACGGGCGAGGCCGTTGAAACGCCTTCGGCCAACGGCGGGTTCATGATGGTGATGCTGCGTTTGCACGTCGACATGTACGCCGGATTGCCCGGCAAGCTGCTTTTGGCCTTCATGGGGCTGCTTTTTGTATTAGCGATTATTTCCGGCGTAGTGCTGTATGCACCCTTCATGCGCCGACTGGATTTCGCCACCGTGCGCCCGAACAAATCGACGCGCGTGCGCTGGCTCGACCTGCATAACCTGATTGGCGTGGTCACCCTGACCTGGGCATTCGTCGTCGGCCTGACCGGCGTGCTCAACGCTTGCGCGGACCTGGTCATCGCGCAATGGCGCAACGACGCACTGGCGGCCATGGTCGCGCCCTACCAGAACGCCCCTCCCCTCACCGACCGCGCCCCGGCCACGCGCCTGCTGGAGATCGCCAAACAGACTGTTCCCGGCACCGAGCCGTCGTTCATCGCCTTCCCCGGCACCCGTTTCTCCAGCGAGCATCACTACGCGGTGTTCATGAAAGGCAGCACTCACCTGACCTCGCACTTGCTGACCCCGGTGCTGATCGACGCCAGCGACCTCAAGGTCACCGCCATCGTCAACAGCCCGTGGTATCTGGACGCCCTGCTGCTGTCGCAACCGCTGCACTTCGGCGATTACGGCGGCATGCCGATGAAGATTCTGTGGGGGATCCTCGATGTGCTGACCATCATCGTGCTCGGCAGCGGCCTGTACCTGTGGTGGGTGCGTCGACGCGCCGCTGCGACCGTCAACGTGGGTGAAGCGGTGCAAGCGACATGACTCGACACAAGAAGCACCCGGTGTTCTGGAAGACCTTCGGCAAACCGACCTGCATCGCCTTGCTGACGGCTGCAGGCCTGTTCGCCGCGCTGCTGGGCGATGGCGCCTGGGATGTGCTGTCGTGGATCGGCATGGGCATTCCGGCATGGCTGAGCATCAAGGGGCTGCTGGTTCGACGCCGCGCCTGAACGCCCTGCACTCCACGGTCACGCCATCGGACGCAGCGTAACCGCAACGATATATTGCGCAGCGAGAGGCCTCTGACTAGTCTTAGCGCCAATCCGAACAGAGGAATGTCCATGTCTGCCCCCAGTATGACGCTGTACTACAACGCAGCTTCGCCCTTTGCGCGCAAGGTGCTGATTTTGCTTCACGAAACGGGACAGACAGCGCGGGTCAGCCTCAAACCGGTCACCGTTACACCGGTCAATCCCGACGCCGACGTGTGTCACGACAACCCTTGCGGGAAGATTCCCGCATTGTGTCTGGCCGACAACAATGTGATTCACGACAGCCGGGTGATTCTCGATTACCTGGACCATCAACACGTCGGCAACCCGCTGATCCCGCGTGACGGTTCAGCACGCTGGCGGCGTCTGACCCTGGCCTCACTGGCCGATGCCGTGCTCGATGCCGCGGTGCTGATCCGCTATGAGACGTTCCTGCGTCCCGAAGAAAAGCGCTGGACCGACTGGCTCGACAGCCAGGGCGAGAAGATCTTCCGCTCGCTGTCGTACTTTGAAACCGAAGCGGTCACCGAACTGAGTGCCCACTTCGATATCGCCTCGCTGAGCCTGGCCTGCGCGCTGGGTTATCTGGACTTCCGCCAGCCAAACCTGGGCTGGCGCAGCAGCTTCCCGCGTCTGGCCAACTGGTACTACGAAGTCAGTCAGCGGCCGTCGATGCTGGAGTCCCAGCCGCCTGCGTGACAGCGTTTGATGTGTGTAGGAGCGCGCTTGCCCGCGATAGCATTGGATTAGACACATCAGCCGTGACTGACTCACCGGATTCGCGGGCAAGCGCGCTCCTACAGTTGTTATCTGCCCCCACCATTTCCAACAGCAACCATCTGGACATCTGTCCCCCCATCCGCTGATCCTCGCGCAACCCTAGCCAGTTACTCATGACTCACCTCTGGCGCAGCTTTGGCCGGCTTTGCCGCGCGCTGAGCAATCGCGTACCAGTCCAGCTCGCGGGTCAACACCATGACCACCGCAAGCAGCCCGAACAGCAGCAACGTCCCCATCAGCAACGCATAATCCTCAGCACCGAGCAGCCCGTAGAGCAAGGCGTAGAGCGCCCCCAGCCCCGCACCGAAGCCAAGGCCGTGGGTCACGCTGCGCAGCACATGGCAGACGTAGAACGTAATCAGCGAAACGCAGGCCGTGGCCGACAGCAGATACGCCAGATCAAACCCGATGTGTTCAGACAGCGACAACAGCAGCAGGTAAAACAGCGCCAGCGACGCACCCACCAGCGCGTACTGGATCGGGTGCACGGCCAGCCCCTTCAACACTTCGAACAGCAGGAAACCGGCAAACGTCAGGGCGATGAACAGCAGCGCGTATTTGATCGAGCGGTCGGCCTTGAGGTACTGATCCACCGGTGAAATGAAGCTGACGCCAAAGCTGCGCGCCTTGAACGCCTTGCACACCTCATTGGCGGCGCAAGCGTTGAGGGTTTCCTGCAGGTTCGTTGAGAAAAACGTCGTTTGCCAATGGGCGTTGAACCCCGTCTCAGAAATCCCGCGACTGGTCGGCAGGTAGTTGCCGATGAAGCTAGGGTGCGGCCAGTTCGCGACAAGGTTGACGACACTCGACTTGCCGACGGGCGTGATCTGCAACTGCCCGGTGCCTTGCAGGCGAACGTCGAAGGCGAAGTTCAGGCGTTTCTCGTCGACGCCGCTCTCCATGGGCAGGGCGGCGCTTACGCCTTCGCCGAGCAACGGCACATCCGTGCCGGGAACGAAGTCCTCTTCCTGATCATTGAGTGTCAATTTCAGGGAATTTTCGATACCGCGAACGTCCGAGATGCCAACGGCCAGAAAGGGTTGGTCGAACTGATAGTTGGCGAAGTCATCGCCCAGCCCGAAGTGCCGGGGCAGGACGAAATGGCCGCTGACCTTGTTGTCCGCGTGGTACAGCCGCGCTTCATAAATGCCGCGCGACCGCACTTCGGTCTGCACATCGCCATCGAGCTGAAACTGCTCGGGGAGAAAATACAGCCGGCCTCTTTCCTCCACCGTCTCCTGATAGCGCACCGGGCTTTCGGCGTTGGGTTTCCACACCTTGGTGAACTTGCGGTAAGGGACGATCAAGAGCGGCCCGCTCAATTGCTGGCTGTAACTGGAGCTGCGGGCGATGTCGTGCAATACCTCATCGCGGCGGTTTTGCCGATCCTGAATCAGCCCGTTGATCATCATCAGCGGAATCAACAACAGCAGGATGAGCAGCCCGATCATCCCCAGCTTGTACAACGTGATGCCTTTGTTCATGGAACTCTCCCCGTGTTGGATGGGGTGAGTGTGGGAGGCGGGTGTGGAGCGATGATGGGGCGAATGTGGAGATTGTGTGGAGATCAGGGCAGCCAGAGACTCACGAGCACGCCGCCTTCGACATTGCCAATCTGCAGCGCGCCGCCGTGCAGCTGCACCACTTCCTCGACAAAATTCAGGCCCAGGCCGGTGCTCTTGCGGCCGCTGTCGGGCCTTGGCAGGGAATAGAAACGCTCGCTCAGCCGAGGCAACGCGTAGTCCGGGATGGGCTCGGCACTGTTGAACAGCGACACCTTCCACCGTTCGCCGTCGCGCTGGGCCACAAAGCGCAACGTGCCGTGATCGGGGGTGAAATCCAGCGCGTTTTCCAGCAGGTTGGCGAATGCCTGACGCAACAGGAATCGCTCGCCAGTGGCCTTCAGGTCGGCGGGAATCAGCTGCTCGACGTTGAGCCGCTTGCGCTCGATCCGCGCGCTTTGAGCGCTCAGCAGCTCATCGATCAAAACGGCGAGCGGCACAGCGACATGCTCTTCCAACGTTTGGCGCTGCTCGACCATCGCCAGGTTCAGCAGCCGCTCGATCAACTGCTGCACCCGCGCGCTCTCGCTGTCGATGTTGCCGATGAAGCGTCGGCGCTGTTCGAGGGGCATGTCTTCGTGAAGCAGTTCCGCCGCCCCGCGAATGGCCGCCAGCGGGCTTTTCAATTCGTGGGTCAGGGTGTGCACATAGCGCTCGACGTAGGCCTTGCCTTCGAGCTGGGTGCGCATGTGTTCGACCGCCGCCGACAGCTGTCGCAGCTCGCCGCCGCGATAATGCGGCAGCTCGACCCGGCGCCCTTCGCTCACGGCCTGGGCGTAATCGGTCAAACGCCGCAGCGACTTGCTCAGCCACCACGACAACAGTGCGGCGAACAACAGCCCCAGCACAACCAGCCCCGCGCCGTACCACAGCAGGCGCCGCTCGGTGCGATCGACGTAGGGCTGCAACGAGCTGTTGGGCTTGGCGACCGTGACCACGCCGATGATCTGCCCGTTGTCCCGGATCGGCGCGCCGACATGCATGACCGAGGTGTTGGGGTCGTTCGGATCGCTGCGGGTCGAGCGCGCGCCGTACTGGCCACGCAGGGTCAGCAACACGTCGTTCCAGCGCGAGTAATCCTGGCCCACGGCCTCGCCGCTGGAATCGAGCAAGACGATGCCTTTGGCGTCGGTGACGTAGATGCGGTTATTGACCTGATTCTTCGGCATGCCCCAGATCGTCGCGCCCGGCTGGCGCAGGCCATAGGCCTTGAGCACCTCGGGAAAGTGGCTCTGGCTCAAGGTGCCCTTGCTGACGTCTTCACGCAGCACTTCGGCCAGCAGGTTCGCCGTATCGACCAACGTTTCTTCGGTGGACTGACGTACGCCGGGGCGCACTTCCTTCATCACGGTGTTGAGAACGAAGTAACCGGTCAGTGCGATGAACAGCGCATAGACCAGAAAGATCCGGATGCCCAGGCGCATCAGCTGCGGTCCGGGCTGTAGCTGTAACCGAGGCCGCGATGGGTCTGGATCGGCTCGGCGTCAGCGGCAATCAATCGCAGTTTTGCGCGTACGCTTTTGATGTGGCTATCGATGCTGCGCTCGTAACCGACATCGCTCGGCACCCCGACCGCATCGAGCAGTTGCTCGCGGCTGAACACCCGTTGCGGTTGCTCCAGCAGGCAATGCAGCAGACGAAATTCGTGTCGGGTAAGATTCAGCGGCTGACCGCGATAGCTGATCAAGACGCGATCAGTGTCGATCAAAAAATGACCATTACTGGCGGGTGACGCTTCAGGTCGAGGCGCCATGCGCTTGAGGATTGCCCTGACCCGCGCCGTGACTTCCCGGGGGCTGAAGGGCTTGATCACGTAATCGTCCGCGCCGATTTCCAGGCCCACGACGCGATCGATTTCGCCATCGCGAGCGCTCAGGAACATCACTGGCACTTCGCTGAAACGGCGCAGCTGCTTGCAGGTTTCGAAACCGCTGATGTCGGGCAAACCGATGTCGAGGATGATCAGGTCGGCGGGGGTCGTGCGCTGATGCTCGACGGCCGCCTGCCCCAGTGTCAGCCATGTGGTGCTGAAACCCTCGCCCTGCAAGGCATAGACGAGGGTGTCGGCGATGGCGGCTTCGTCTTCGACAATCAGAATGTGGGGCATGGCATCCGAGCACTTGGCGTAAAGCCGGAACGGTGCCGGATATCAGCCCTGCACGTCAATCCGCGCGGGCTTTCAGCACTCGGGTTTGTCGGCGGTGTAACGACGCGCCGGGTTCACCGCCGCGCCGAACTCACGCAACGCCTTGGCGCCGATCAGCAGCGGATAGTTGAAGTGGCTGCGGTCCACCAGATTGACCTCGACGGTGCGCTTGATATCGCCCAGGCACAGCTCAAGGTCCACGACCGGGCGCTTGGTCGGATCGACCGGCTCATCGTCGTCCTCGCCATCGGAGCGGCCCTTGATGCGGCTGATGCGAGAAACCTTGTGCTCATACACCTTGTTGTCGGCGTCCTTGGTGGCCAGGCGGAAACGCACCCAGTCGTCGCCATCGCGCTTGAACAGCTCGATGTCCTTGGCCGACAGCGACGCGGTCAGGGCGCCGGTGTCCATCTTGGCCTTGAAGGTCTCACCGAATTCGGAGACCTGAATGTACTCGTAGCGACCGTAAATCGTCGGATCGGCGGCCATGACAGGCAACGCCAACAGGGACAGAAGCGCCAGAAGGGATTTCACGTAACAGGTTCCTCGCAATGGATGGGCGTTGCACGAGCCCGATTTTAGACCGCAACTTTGCGCATCGTTCGCATACAAAGAAAGAACGCTACCGTAACGTCCGGCAAGTGAAACATTTGTCGGCGACAGTCGGATTTGGCTGATGCGACGGACCTGCTTATCATTGCCCGCCCTTTTCATGACCACGAGTGATTTATGCGTCACCTGCTCACCGGAATCGCCGTCACCCTGTTGCTGCTGCTCAACACCCTGGTGCTGTTCGGGCCGTTGATGGTCTTTGCGCTGCTCAAACTGGTGTTCCAGAGCGAAATGCGCGACCGCTGTTCGTGGGCGGTGATGTGGATTGCCGAGACCTGGAGCGAGATCAACAAGCTGATTTTCCGCCTCTGCCTGCCGACGCAATGGGAAGTCAGGGGCGACGAAGGCCTGCGCAACGACACCTCGTACCTGGTGGTCAGCAATCATCAATCGTGGGTCGACATCCCGGCGCTGGTGCAATCGCTGAATCGCCGCACACCGTTCTTCAAATTCTTCCTGAAGAAAGAACTGATCTGGGTGCCGTTCCTGGGCCTGGCCTGGTGGGCGCTGGATTACCCCTTCATGAAGCGCTACACCAAAGCGTTTCTGGCGAAGAATCCCGAGCTCAAAGGCAAGGATCTGGAGATCACTAAAGAAGCCTGCGAGCTGTACAAGCGCCAGCCCGTGACGGTGGTGAATTACCTCGAAGGCACGCGTTTCACCCCTGCCAAACACGCCGAACAGGCTTCGCCGTATCAATACCTGCTCAAGCCCAAGGCCGGCGGCGTGGCCTTTGTCCTCGCGGCGATGGGCGAGCAGCTCGACGCCGTGCTGGACGTCACGGTGGTCTACCCGAGCGAGCGCATTCCCGGTTTCTGGGACCTGATTTCAGGCCGGGTGCCCCGCGTGATCATCGACATCCAAACCCGCGAACTCGACCCCGCGCTGTGGCAGGGCGACTACGAAAACGACCCGGTGTTTCGCGAGTACGTGCAGGATTGGGTGAATCGGCTGTGGGTTGAGAAGAATGCGCGGATTGTGGCCTTGCGCGATGGTACCGCGCAGCGTGGGTAGCCCCTGCAGAACCCTGTGGGAGTGAGCTTGCTCACGAAAAACCCTCAGCGGCTATGCGGCCTGCATGTCGGTCTTCGTGAGCAAGCTCGCTCCCGAGGGCTCAATCGGGTCAGCAAGAGAGCGGCCTGCCTGGCACCCCATCCAACCCGACCACGGTCAGCGCCGCTGTAATCTGCAAAGGCTCCTAAAGGTGCAGAGGGGTGAAAACGATCACTTCGCCCCCCAAACCCCGCTCAACGCCGAGAGTGCCGAGCCGCCTGCGCCTTGCTGCCCCAGGTATTGCAGGATGACCGGGACAAACTGGCTGACCATGCTGCTGTCCATGCCCAGCGCGCTGAACGCCTTGTTCACGTCGCCCATGCTTTGCACGTTGCCCAGCGCATTGTTGACGGCCGACTGGCTGCCGGAGTTGCCGAGCATGCCGCTCAGGCCACCCAGACTGCCCAATGCCGAGGTGCCGGACAGTTGATCCAGGCCAGGAACTGACTGGCTCAATTGCGAGAAGTCGTTGCTGGAGAGTTTGTTCTTCGCCAGCCCCAGCAGCGCGCCGGTGCCGCCAACGGCTTGTTGCGGGGTGACGTTCAGTTGCGTGCCAAGGGTGTTGAGCAGGCCTGCGGCTTCGGGCGCTGCGGTGGCCTTCTGCTGGCCGCCGGTGGCGTTGGAAACGGCGTTCGCCGCGTCGTTCAGGTTGAAAGCGAAAACCGGGCTTGCGACCAGCGCCATCAGGGCTGCCAGAGCCGCGCCCCGTGCGTTTTTCATTGAAACGTTCATTGCACCCACCTCACTTTCCAGCTCACATTCCAGGAACACCGGCCGTGGCCGGATAAACACGTGTTGGACCGCCCCCCGAAAAGAAGTTCAAACCGGCCGTTGTGCCTAGTGCTTGCCAATGACAGCGCAGGTGACTTGCTCAGGGCGTTGCGGTCTCCAGCAACCTTTGCGGCTCGAACGTGCGGGCCACCTGTCGGGTCCACAGCGCAGAACCCGCCGTAACCGGTGGTCGCTGGCTGAAGGCGTTGGCGAAGCGCTCGCCGTTACGCAGTTTCTCCCGCAACGTCGTCAGGCGGTAACCGCCCTGATGATCACGCTCCCAGTACAACGGCTCGCTGAAGTGACGCACGCGTGTATCGGGCTCAGGCGCGTCGGTTACGGCCTGCAAATATTGTGACCAGGATCGATTCACCTGACTGACCTGTTCATCGCGTTCGTGCTGTGCATGTGACGTTGAGGCGGGAAGCCGAGCCTGAGTGATCAAGGCGAATCCGGAAAGCCAGGGCGACCACAAACCCGACGCATCACTGGCAACACACTCACCCGCTGCGAAGTCGTGTTCGCAGTCCTCCTGCTCGCGATAAGCCGGCGCGATTCGCATGTGTTGTCGATAAGCCGAACGGTACCCCGCCTGGCAGACTCCCGTCTGAAAACCCGCCCACATGCAGGCGTTGGCGCTTTCGAACAAGACTGTGGAGGTGATCCAGCGTGGCGCAGCCGAGGTCGAATCAGCGTTCGCCAGCAGCGTTGGCACCGTGAACAGACACATGCCGATGCACATCCGCACCGATGTTTTTAAAGCCCCGATAAACATGTATGACCCGCGACGAGAAAAAATCGGGCGCAGAGATAGCACGCTCAATCGACGATCAAGTCATCCCGCGTCGGGAGTCCAACATTCCGACTGCAAATACGGAAACAGCCTACGCAAGCAATGGCGACAGCTTACGACAGGCACAAAAAAGGCGACCCTGAGGTCGCCTTTTCACTTACCGCCAGCAGGATTACGCCGCGCTGAAGAGCTTGTGCGGGTCGATCACGAATTTCTTCGGAACGCCTGCGTCGAACTCGCCGTACCCACGCGGCGCGTCGTCGAGGCTGATGACCTGCACGCCCACCACTTCGGCGATGTTGATGCGATCCCACATGATGGCTTGCATCAGTTGACGGTTGTACTTCATGACGGGGGTCTGGCCGGTATGGAAGCTGTGGGATTTCGCCCAGCCCAGACCAAAGCGGATGCTCAGGCTGCCCATTTTCGCGGCCGCGTCGACAGCGCCCGGATCATCAGTGACGTACAGGCCAGGGATACCGATCTTGCCTGCAACGCGCACGACGCCCATCAGCGAGTTGAGCACGGTGGCCGGCGCTTCTTCCTTGACGCCCGCGTGACCATGACCACGGGCTTCGAAGCCCACGGCATCCACCGCGCAGTCCACTTCAGGCTCGCCCAGCAGTGCGGCGATCTGTTCGTGCAGCGGGGTGTCCTGGGACAGGTCAGCGATTTCGAAACCCTGAGCCTTGGCGTGCGCCAGGCGAACCGGGTTGACGTCACCGACGATCACGACCGCCGCGCCCAACAGACGCGCCGAAGCGGCCGCCGCCAGACCGACAGGACCGGCACCTGCGATGTACACCGAGCTGCCCGGGCCCACGCCGGCAGTGACTGCGCCGTGGTAACCGGTTGGCAGGATGTCGGAGAGGCAGGTCAGGTCACGGATTTTTTCCATGGCCTTGTCGCGGTTCGGCAGTTTGAGCAGGTTGAAGTCGGCATAGGGCACGAGGACGTATTCGGCCTGGCCGCCGGTCCAGTCGCCCATGTCGACATAACCATAGGCACCGCCCGGACGCCCCGGGTTAACGGTCAGGCACACGCCGGTGTGTTGCTCTTTGCAGGAACGGCACAGGCCGCACGCCACGTTGAAGGGAACGGAAACCAGATCGCCGATCTGCAGGTTTTCGACGCCGCTGCCTTTTTCGATCACTTCACCGGTGATCTCGTGACCCAGCACCAGACCGACCTGGGCCGTTGTACGGCCACGGACCATATGTTGGTCGGAGCCACAGATGTTGGTGGATACCACGCGCAGGATGACACCGTGCTCGATCTTCTTCCCGCGCGGGTCCTGCATTTTGGGGTAGTCGATTTTCTGTACTTCGACCTTGCCTGCGCCGAGATACACCACACCACGATTACCAGACATGCTTTCACCTCGCTGAATTGTTTTTATGGATACAGCTAAGCTCCAAGCCATAAGCGTCAAGCAGCAAGAAAAGCCCTGCTACCACTGCCTCAACTTGAAACGGGTCTACAGCTTTCTAGCTTTTCCTCTTGTAGCTTGTGGCTTAACGCTTGGAGCTACAGAACGACCGTCCTGTTGGCGTTGAGGAACACTCGCCGTTCAATGTGATAACCCACCGCTCGCGCCAGGGTCAGGCCTTCGATGTCGCGGCCCTTGGCGATCAGGTCTTCGGGGTAGTAACTGTGGTCCACCACTTCGACGCCCTGAGCGATGATCGGACCTTCGTCCAGATCGTTGTTGATGTAATGCGCCGTCGCGCCGACCAGCTTCACGCCCTTGTTGTAGGCCTGGTGGTACGGCTTGGCGCCTTTGAAGCCCGGCAGGAGCGAGTGGTGAATGTTGATCGCCTTGCCATCGAGCTTGCGACACAGCTCCGGCGACAGCACCTGCATGTAACGGGCAAGCACCACCAGCTCGGCGCCGGATTCCTCGATCACCTGCCAGACCTTCGCTTCCTGCGCAGGCTTGTCGTTGGGGTCGAGTGGGAAATGGTAGTAGGGAATATCGTGCCAGCGCGCCAACGGTTCGAGATCGGGGTGGTTGGAGACCACGGCGACCACGTCCATCGACAGCTGATTGATGCGCTGGCGGTAGAGCAGGTCGTTCAGGCAGTGATCGGCCTTGGAGACCATGATCACCACTTTTGGGCGGTAGTTCGGCGCCGTCAGCTCGAAGTTCATGCCGAAGGCGGCGGCACGTTCGGTCAGGCCCGCGCGAAAGGAGGCCTCGTCGAAACCGTCCGGCTGACGGAATTCGACACGAATGAAAAAGCGGCTGGACAGCCGGTCATCGAACGAATGGTGCTCGGTGACGTAGCAGCCCTGCTCGAACAGAAAGCGCGTCACCGCATCCACCGTGCCCAGCACGCTGGGGCAGTCGGCGGTCAGAATCCAGGTATCGGGGGCGCGGCTCATGGGGTGTTGCTCCTGTTTTTGTCTACAACGCGAACTGCTTCTGCCGGAGGCGTAGGAGCTGCCGGGGTGGCGCTCCTACGGCCTCCGGCCAGAAGCAGTCGGAGGCGTATTCAAGATCGAATCAGGCTGCGATCCCGAGGCCGTATTCGGCGCTTGCGTCCTGCAACCACAACCACCAGTAATCGGCGAAGCTGCGGCGGATCAGCAGTTCCCAGGTCTCTTCGCCGGTACGACGGATCACCAGTTGCGACTTGGCGAACACGGTGCCGACGGCCTTGCCGACCGGGAAGTTGCTTGGGTGTACATCGTAGCTGGTGGATTTCATCAGCACGTCGCGCACGTTCGGGCCGGTCAGTTCCAGAATCGACTGGCCGCCAGACACGTTGACCACCTGAATGTGCAGGCCGGCCAGCGCTTCACGCAGCTTTTGCTCAACGGCGAATTCTTCGCCGGTTGGCACGATCAGCAGCCACTCATCCGGGCCCATCCATTGAATCGAACTGTCGCCGCTGGACACCAGCGCCAGCGCGCCTGGCAATTCCATGCCCAGTGCTTTGTGAACACCGGCAGCGAACGCCGGATCATGGGCATCGCCACGAATGGTCAGGTGGCCCAGCAGTTTTTTCTCGCGCAGCACCACACCCGGGTTGGTGCGGCCTTTGCCGACCAGGCTTTTCAGGTCGGCGTGAAACAGAGGCGACTCGACTTTGGCGTCGGTCGTTGGCCGCTGTTGGTAAACGTTGGCTGTGGTCATAGAGCACCTGTGTTGAATTCTGTTGTTCCGGTTGACGCGACATATACGGCGTTTCGAATGGCCTCTTCGCCAGCAAGCCGGCTCCCACAATCTGCATTCCATTGCAAGAACTCACTTGCTCCCGAAAACATCTTCTACTGTGGGAGCCGGCTTGCTGGCGAATCGATCAGGCGGCGCGGTGAATCAGATACACCGCGCTCGCCCAACCATCACTCCACGTTCTGACGATCGCCCTTCGGATCGAAGAACACCGAAGAAACGATTTCCGCCTCGATCACGCTGCCATCCGCCTGTGGCGAGAACACACGTTCGCCCATGCGCTTCAGACCGCCCTTGACCACGCCCATGGCGAACGAGTAACCCAGCGAGTTCGCCGCGTAGCTCGACGTCACGTGACCGACCATGGTCATCGGGATCGACTGTTTCGGGTCGAATACCAGTTGCGCGCCTTCCGGCAGCCACTTGTTCGGGTCGATCGGCTTGAGGCCGACCAGTTGCTTGCGATCCTCGCGCACGCAGTCTTCACGGTTCATGCCGCGCTGACCGATCCACGAGAACGGTTTGGTGCGACCTACACACCAGCCCATGTTCAGGTCGTCCGGGGTCATCGAGCCGTCGGTGTCCTGACCGACGATGATGAAGCCCTTCTCGGCCCGCAGGACGTGCATGGTTTCAGTGCCGTACGGGGTCAGGTTGTACTTCTTGCCTGCCTCGGCGATTTTTTCCAGAACACCCATGGCGTAGTCAGCCTGGATGTTCACCTCGTAGGAGAGCTCACCGGTGAAGGAAATCCGGAACACGCGAGCCGGGACGCCGCCGACCAGACCTTCTTTCCAAGTCATGAAGGGGAAGGCTTCACGATCCAGGTCAATGTCGGTCACTTCGCTGAGCAGCTTGCGGCTGTTGGGGCCCGACAGGGTCAGGGTCGCGTAGTGGTCGGTCACGGAGGTGAAGTACACCTTCAGGTCCGGCCATTCGGTCTGCTGATAGATTTCCAGCCATTGCAGGACGCGTGCAGCGCCGCCCGTCGTGGTGGTCATGATGAAGTGGTTGTCAGCGACGCAGGCGGTGACACCGTCGTCGAAAACCATGCCGTCTTCTTTGCACATCAGGCCGTAACGCGCCTTGCCCACGTCGAGCTTGGTCCAGGCGTTGGTGTAGATGCGATTGAGGAACTCGCGCGCATCCGGGCCTTGAATGTCGATCTTGCCCAGGGTCGAAGCGTCCAGCAGGCCGACGCTGTCGCGCACAGCTTTGCATTCGCGGCGCACGGCGGCGTGGATGTCTTCGCCGGCTTTCGGGAAGTACCACGGACGTTTCCACTGACCGACGTCTTCGAATTCGGCGCCGTTCTTGACGTGCCAGGCGTGCAGCGCGGTGAAGCGCACAGGCTCGAAGATGTGACCGCAGTGACGACCGGCTACGGCGCCGAAGGTCACCGGCGTGTAGTTCGGGCGGAACATGGTGGTGCCCATCTCGGGGATGGTGACGTTCAGCGAGCGGGCTGCGATGGCCAGACCGTTGACGTTGCCCAGTTTGCCCTGATCGGTACCGAAGCCCAGCGCGGTGTAGCGCTTGACGTGCTCGACCGACTCGAAGCCTTCGCGGGTCGCCAGTTCGATGGCGGCAGCGGTGACGTCGTTCTGCAGGTCGACAAATTGTTTCGGCGCGCGGGACGTGCCCTTCTCGTGGGGCACCTGGAAGATCGCCAGGGTCGCTTCTTCAACGCGGCTCAGGGCCTTCGGAATCACCCCTTCAACAGGTTGGAAGCCGGCTTCGGTGGCTGCGCGCACGCCGCCCTCGAAACCGTCAGCCAATGCGTCGCCGAGTGCGTAAACACCGTTGATGCCGCCGACGCAGACGCGTTTCTGAGGCGCTTCACCCGGTACGAAACCGAGGATGTCTTCACGCCAGACCGGCTTGCCGCCCAAGTGGGACGCCAGGTGAACGATCGGGCTGTAACCGCCGGAGCTGGCGATCAGGTCGCAGTCGAGCCATTCGCCCGGACTGGTGACTTTGTGCGCCTTGACGTCAATCGCTGCCACGCGGGCACCGCTGACACGCTTGCTGCCGCGCGCTTCGATCACGGCGCTGCCGGTGAGGATGCGGATGCCTTTGGCACGGGCTTCTTCAACCAGCGCACCACGTGGGTTGTGGCGCACATCGGCGACAGCAACCACTTGCAGACCGGCGTCGAGCCAGTCCAGCGCCACGCGGTAGGCGTAGTCGTTGTTGGTGGACAGGACCAGTTTCTTGCCCGGCGCCACACCGTAACGGCGCACATACGTCGAAACAGCACCGGCCAGCATGTTGCCCGGCACGTCGTTGTTGCCGTAGACCAGCGGACGTTCATGAGTACCGGTTGCCAGCACCACACGCTTGGCGCGTACGCGGTGCATGCGCTGACGCACCTGGCCGATTGGAGCGCGGTCGCCGAGGTGATCGGTCAGACGCTCGTGAATGGTCAGGAAGTTGTGGTCGTGGTAGCCGTTGACGGTGGCGCGAGGCAGCAGGACCACGTTGGCCAGGCCTTTGAGCTCGGCAACAACGGTGGCGACCCACTCAGCGGCAGGCTTGCCGTCGAGGCTTTCGCGGGAATCGAGCAGGCTGCCGCCGAACTCTTCCTGCTCGTCAGCGATGATCACACGGGCGCCGCTGCGTGCAGCCGCCAGTGCCGCCGCCAGACCCGCAGGGCCTGCGCCGACCACCAGCACGTCGGCGTGGTGGTTCATGTTGTCGTACGTGTCCGGATCGTTCTCGGTCGGCGAGCGGCCCAGACCGGCAGCCTTACGAATGTACTTCTCGTAGGTCATCCAGAACGATTGCGGGTACATGAAGGTTTTGTAGTAGAAGCCCGGCGGCATCAGCTTGCCGCCGACCTTGCCGAGAATCCCCATCATGTCGGTGTTCACGCTCGGCCAGCCGTTGGTGCTGGTAGCGACCAGGCCCGCATACAGCGCCTGTTGCGTGGCGCGCACGTTCGGGATCTGGGTGGCTTCGGTGGCGCCGATCTGCAACACCGCATTCGGCTCTTCGGAGCCTGCCGCGAAGATGCCGCGTGGACGCGAATATTTGAAGCTGCGACCGATGATGTCGACGCCGTTGGCCAGCAGGGCTGCAGCCAGGGTGTCGCCTTCAAAGCCTTGGTAGGTCTGGCCGTTGAAGTTGAAGTTCAGGACCTTGCTGCGGTCGATGCGGCCGCCATTGGGCAGACGATTGGACTGGCTCATGCTTTGTCTCCCTTTCCGACGGCTGGAACCGGGTTCACGAACTGAGGTTTCGTGCCAATCAGATAGGTCTCGAGAATTTCGTAAGTCACGGTGTCACGCGTGGCGTTGAAGTACTGACGGCAACCGGCGGCGTGAATCCACAGCTCGTGGTGCAGGCCGCGCGGGTTGTCGCGGAAGAACATGTAGTCGCCCCACTGCTCGTCGGTGCAGGCAGCCGGGTCCAGTGGACGCGGAATGTGAGCCTGGCCGGAGCTGTGGAATTCCTCTTCGGAGCGCAGTTCGCCACAGTGAGGACAGAAGATGTGCAGCATAGGAATTTCTCCTGTTAGTGGGCGACGGCAGCAGCGCCGTGTTCGTCAATGAGCGCGCCGTTGTGGAAACGGTCGATGGAAAACGGTTTGGCTAGCGGGTGCATTTCGCCCTTCGCCAGGCTTGCAGCAAACACGTTGCCCGAACCCGGAGTCGCCTTGAAGCCACCGGTGCCCCAACCGCAGTTGAAGAACATGTTCGGCACAGGCGTCTTGGAGATGATCGGGCATGCGTCCGGCGTGGTGTCGACGATACCGCCCCACTGACGGTTCATGCGCACGCGCGACAGCACCGGGAACATCTCGACGATGGCCTGAATGGTGTGCTCGATCACCGGGTACGAACCGCGCTGACCGTAGCCAACCCAGCCGTCGATACCGGCACCGATCACCAGGTCGCCCTTGTCGGACTGACTGATATAGCCGTGCACGGCGTTGGACATGATCACGCTGTCGATGATCGGTTTGATCGGCTCGGACACAAGCGCCTGCAGCGGGTGGGACTCGACCGGGAGGCGGAAGCCGGCGAGCTTGGCCATGTGACCGGAGTTACCGGCGGTCACGACACCGACGCGCTTGGCGCCGATGAAACCCTTGTTGGTTTCAACGCCAACGCACACGCCGTTTTCCTTGCGGAAACCGGTGACTTCGGTCTGTTGGATCAGGTCCACGCCCAACGCGTCGGCGGCACGGGCAAAGCCCCAAGCCACGGCGTCGTGACGCGCGACACCGCCGCGACGTTGAACGGTCGCGCCGATGATCGGGTAACGGGTGTTTTTCGAGCAGTCCAGGTACGGGATTTCTTCCGCCACCTGTTTGCCGTTCAGCAGTTCCCCGTCCACGCCGTTCAGGCGGTTGGCGCTGACACGACGCTCGGAATCACGCATGTCCTGCAGGGTGTGGCACAGGTTGTACACGCCACGCTGGGAGAACATCACGTTGTAGTTCAGGTCTTGCGACAGGCCTTCCCACAATTTCATCGCGTGTTCGTACAAGTGAGCGGATTCGTCCCACAGGTAGTTGGAGCGCACGATGGTGGTGTTGCGCGCGGTGTTACCGCCGCCCAGCCAACCTTTCTCAACGACGGCCACATTGGTGATGCCGTGTTCTTTGGCCAGGTAGTACGCGGTCGCCAGTCCATGACCGCCACCGCCCACGATGACCACGTCATAGACCTTTTTAGGGGTCGGCGTGCGCCACATGCGCTGCCAGTTTTCGTGGTGGCTGAGGGAGTGTTTGAAGAGGCCGAAGCCCGAGTAATGCTGCATGGTGCGACTCCTGACTCAGCGGTAAACCGGGAAATCGGCGCACAGCGCGGCGACTTGGCTGGCAACATTGGCCTCGACATCGGCATCGCCGAGGTTGTCGAGAATGTCGCAGATCCAGCCGGCCAGCGTGACGCATTGGGTAACTTTGAAACCGCGGGTGGTGACAGCCGGGGTGCCGATACGCAGGCCCGAGGTCACGAACGGCGATTGCGGGTCGTTTGGCACGGCGTTCTTGTTCACGGTGATGTGCGAACGGCCCAGCGCGGCGTCGGCATCTTTACCGGTCAGGCCCTGACGGATCAGGCTGACGAGGAACAGGTGGTTGTCGGTACCGCCGGAGACAACGTCGTAACCGCGGTCGATGAACACCTGAGCCATGGCCTGGGCGTTGTCGATCACTTGTTGTTGATAAGCCTTGAAACCTGGCTCCATGGCTTCCTTGAAGCACACGGCCTTGCCAGCGATGACGTGCATCAGCGGGCCGCCCTGAGCGCCTGGAAAAACAGCGGCGTTCAGTTTCTTTTCAATTTCTTCGTTGGACTTGGCCAGGATCAGACCGCCACGAGGACCGCGCAGAGTCTTGTGGGTGGTGGTGGTGACCACGTCAGCGTAGGGCAGCGGGTTCGGGTACAGACCGGCAGCGACCAGACCGGCCACGTGGGCCATGTCGACGAACAGCAACGCACCGACTTTGTCAGCGATGGCGCGGAAGCGTGGGAAGTCCAGGGTCTTGGAGTAAGCCGAGAAGCCGGCAACGATCATCTTTGGCTTGTGCTCGACGGCCAGACGCTCGACTTCGTCGTAATCGATCAGGCCGGTGGTGGTGTCGATGCCGTATTGAACCGCGTTGTAGAGCTTGCCCGAGGACGACACTTTGGCGCCATGGGTCAGGTGACCGCCGTGGGCCAGGCTCATGCCCAGAATGGTGTCGCCGGCTTGCAGCAGGGCCAGGTAAACGGCGCTGTTGGCGGAGGAACCGGAGTGCGGCTGCACGTTGGCGTAATCGGCGCCGAACAGTTGCTTGGCGCGGTCGATGGCCAGTTGCTCGACCTTGTCGACGTGCTCGCAGCCGCCGTAGTAACGCTTGCCCGGATAGCCTTCGGCATATTTGTTGGTCAGGCCGCTGCCCTGAGCCTGCATGACGCGCTTGCTGGTGTAGTTCTCCGAGGCGATCAGCTCGATGTGATCTTCCTGACGCTGGTCTTCGGCATTCATCGCTGCCAACAGTGCATCGTCATAACCCTGGATTTGGTCTTGCTTGCTGAACATCGCGGTTCTCCCAGCGGCGGCGCGGCGCCTGAATTGTCGTGTTGGGGCTTTTGGATCACCCCTTGGCAGCGATGGTAGGGCTGACGCAGACAGACCAGATGCCTACGCACGCCACACAAAGGCGCGTTTACGACATAGCCCTGAATAGGTGCCGCGTGACGGAGAAGACCAACGCGGTCAGGCGTTTGATTCTGGCCGAAGGCCGTAGGAGTCCGGCTTGCCGACGATCTGCCGGGCACTGGCAGAAAAGCCTTTGAATACGGGCGTTCTGGGGGATCGTGTGCTCTGGTTTCATGACTGTTGCGCAGCCAATCGTCGGCAAGCCGGACTCCTACGCCCTCCGGGCAGGAACCAGACCGCGCAAACAAAAATCCCCGGTATGAGCCAGGGATTTGGGGGAACAGATGTCGCATTCAGACCAAATTTGTTTCGGCTGGTCACGGCGCGGTACGGCCGACCGCGAGTAATGACCGACAAGCGGTATCAAAACCTGTCATTTTTGACAGTTTTCGACTTGGCCCACGGCGCTTACTGTGTCCGAGCAGTCCGATATCCTTTAGCAATGTACGGAGATAGAGCTATGGCGAATATTTTGGTGACAATCAAACGGCCGAACGACAACGGCACGGTGGTCCAGATGCAAGATTGGGAGTTCACATCACTGACGAAAGGCGATCGAATCGTCGTCAACAATGGTGCTCACCTCGATGTTGTCCGAAAGGAAATCAGTGCCCATGGAACCGTGGGAGGAACACGCCCAGATAGCGAATATGCGATTTGGACGTATGTGGAATAAAGCGTTGTAGACATGAGCGATTGGCGTGCTCCCCACCCCAATCGCTCACCGAAGAGACTAAATCTTCCCAGGCAACAACCCGTCGGCCCTGAACATCCCGCGAATACCGCGCACCGCCTGACGAATCCGGTCCTGATTCTCGATCAGCGCGAAACGCACGTGATCGTCGCCATACTCACCAAAACCGACACCCGGCGAGACGCAGACCTTGGCTTCGAGCAGCAGCTTCTTGGCGAATTCCAGCGAGCCCAAGTGCGCGTAGGCCTCCGGAATCTTGGCCCAGACGTACATCGAGGCTTTCGGGTTTTCCACCATCCAGCCCAGTTCATGCAGGCCTTTGACCAGGACGTTGCGGCGTTGGCGGTACTGCTCGGCGATGTCGAGCACGCACTGCTGATCGCCTTCCAGCGCAGCGATGGCGGCCACTTGCAGCGGGGTGAAGGTGCCGTAGTCGTGATAGCTCTTGATCCGCGCCAGAGCATTGACCAGCTCGGGGTTGCCGACCATGAAGCCAATACGCCAGCCCGCCATGTTGTAGCTCTTGGACAGGGTGAAAAACTCCACCGCGATGTCCTTGGCGCCCGGCACCTGCATGATCGACGGGGCTTTCCAGCCGTCGTAGACAATGTCGGCGTACGCCAGGTCGTGCACCACCAGCACGTCGTACTGTTTGGCCAGCGCAACGACGCGCTCGAAGAAGTCCAGCTCGACACACTGGGCGGTCGGGTTGGAGGGGAAGCCCAGGATCATCATCTTCGGCTTGGGGATGGAGCCGCGAATGGCCTTTTCCAGTTCGGCGAAGAAGTCCACGCCCGGAATCAGCGGCACCGAACGCACCTGAGCGCCAGCGATCACGGCGCCATAGATGTGGATCGGATAGCTGGGGTTGGGCACCAGCACCGTGTCGCCCTGATCAAGGGTGGCGAGCATCAGGTGCGCCAGGCCCTCTTTCGAGCCAATGGTGACGATGGCTTCATTTTCGGGGTCGATGTCGACCTCATAGCGGGTTTTGTACCAACTGGAAATCGCCCGACGCAGACGTGGGATGCCACGCGAAGTCGAGTAGCCGTGAGTGTCTTCACGTTGGGCGACGGTGACCAGTTTTTCGACGATGTGCGGCGGCGTTGCCCCGTCGGGGTTGCCCATGCTCAGGTCGATGATGTCCTCACCACGACGACGAGCGGCCATTTTCAGCTCGGCAGTGATGTTGAACACGTAAGGGGGGAGTCGATCGATGCGCGCAAAGCGGCGCGGCGAACCAAGGTCAGCCATGGAAACCTCAAGAAGACGTAAGCGCCCGGAACCGTCCGAGCGACGCTGGCCACTGCGGTGGCCTGGTGCGCAAGATAAGGGCGGTAATGGCGGTTTGTCTACAGTGTTTTTTCGACCACCGCGGCCCTACAGGATCTGCGATCGCAGCGTGAACAACACCAGAAAATGCAGCGGATAAATCAGATACGCCCATTTGCGCATCGGCCACACCGCAAACCCCGGTCGCCAGCGCAATAACGCCAAACCCAGCCAGGGCCCCAACAAACAGGCGACCAACGCGCCAACCGAAATGGGATCGCCCCAGAGCATGCCGTCGATGATCTTCGGCCACTCGTTGCTCAACAAACATATAATCCCCGGCACCACCGCCAGCCATAGCGAGCCGCGCAGCACCAGCAGAAACGCGGCGGGAAGCAGCACGCCATAAGCGCCAAACATCAGCTGCGGCGCAAACGCGACACCGATCCCCAGCGCAACGACGCCCGACACCCGCGCGGGCCACGACCGGCTGACCGCACCCTGAGCCGCCAGCAGCCCCAGCGCCAGGGTGGGCAGCACATTGAACGTCGTGACTTCATCGGCCATGTAAAGCCGATAAGGGAATTGCGCGACGACGGAAAATACCGCCAGCCACATCAGGTATTTCCAGCTGACTTGGGGCTGCACCGCACGCGTCATCCCTCGCCCGACATTCACCGCAATCGCCAGGCAGAACCACGCGAAAGCCAGGCGTCCCGGCACGTACAGCCAATCGGCATGCCAGCCAACGTAGCGTAAATGGTCGAGCACCATGCTCAGCACCGCCAGCCATTTGAGCAAGTCCAGCGCCCGGTCACGCACAGGGCGAATCGTCGCCGTCGTCTCGCTCATGTCACCCCACTCATTTGCGGCTCCCGTTTTACTGAATGTTCTGACGCAACAATGCATGACCAAACGAGAGAATGTTCGTTACAGTCGCAACCTTCGATTACAGGGAACCGGCCATGTCAGACCAAAGCCAGCAGTTTGCCAGCGACAACTATTCGGGAATCTGCCCGGAAGCCTGGGCGGCCATGGAACAAGCCAATCATGGCCATCAACGCGCCTATGGCGACGACCAATGGACAGCGCGCGCCGCCGATCAATTCCGCCAGCTGTTCGAAACCGACTGCGAAGTGTTCTTCGCCTTCAACGGCACGGCGGCCAACTCCTTGGCGCTGTCGTCGTTGTGCCAGAGCTATCACAGCGTTATCTGTTCCGAAACCGCCCACGTCGAGACCGACGAATGCGGCGCCCCGGAGTTCTTCTCCAACGGCTCCAAGCTGCTGACCGCCCGCAGCGAGAACGGCAAACTCACGCCGGCCTCGATTCGCGAAGTCGCCCTCAAGCGCGCCGACATCCATTACCCCAAACCCCGCGTCGTGACCCTGACCCAGGCCACCGAGGTCGGCAGCGTCTACCTGCCCGAAGAGCTCAAGGCCATCAGCGACACCTGCAAGGAACTGGGCCTGAACCTGCATATGGATGGCGCCCGCTTCGCCAACGCCTGTGCGTATCTGGGTTGCACGCCAGCCGAGCTGACCTGGAAAGCCGGCATCGACGTGCTGTGCTTCGGCGGCACGAAAAACGGCATGGCGGTGGGTGAGGCGATTCTGTTCTTCAACCACAAACTGGCCGAAGACTTCGACTATCGCTGCAAACAGGCGGGGCAACTGGCGTCGAAAATGCGTTTCCTGTCAGCACCGTGGGTCGGCCTGCTGGAAAACGACGCGTGGCTCAAACACGCTCGCCACGCCAACGCCTGCGCGCAGTTGCTGGCTGAGCTGGTGAAGGACATTCCAGGGGTGGGATTGATGTTCCCGGTGCAGGCCAATGGCGTGTTCCTGCAACTGTCGGAAGCGGCGATTGCCGCACTGACCGCCAAGGGCTGGCGTTTCTATACCTTCATCGGCAGCGGCGGCGCGCGCTTCATGTGCTCGTGGGACACCGAAGAAGCCCGCGTGCGCGAGCTGGCTGCGGATATCCGGTTGGTGATGGGGGCCTGAGGCGCAAATACATCCCTGTAGGAGCGCGCTTGCCCGCGATAAGGACAACACGGTCCGTCGGGCACAGCGCGTCATCGTTCATCGCGGGCAAGCACGCTCCTACAATCGCTGCAACTTCTGCCGCGCAGGCATTCACCCCTGCGCAATCACCTTCTCGATCACCTCAACCGTCGCACTGACCTTCTCCTCATAGCGGCTCAGCTCTTGGGCGTGCTGCTGCTTGAGTTCGATCTGCTTCGAGCACAGATTCAGCGCCGCCAGCACCAGCAGGCGGTCGCCGATCAGGGTCGGGTAGTTGCGCTTGGTTTCGGACAGGGCCGACTTGAGCATGACCACGGCCTCCATCAAGGTCTGTTCCTGACCTTCAGGCGCCTTGATCGTGTAGTCGTTGCCCAGAATGGAAATGACCTTGGCGGCGTCGCGGTCGATGATCATGCGCCGACCGCGCTGACGCTGGTGGCGCGATCAACCAGCGCCTGAATGCGCGCGGCCGTGGCGCCTTGCTTTTCTTCCTGCTCCAGCAGGCTCAGCTGCAGGCTGTCGTTGTCATCCCTGGCTTGCTTCAACTCTTCGGCGAGTTGCGCGTTCGTGTTCTGCAGGTCCTGATTTTGCTGCACCAGGTCACTGACGAGCTTTTCCAACTGGCTAAGGGATGCTTCCAACATTTTGATTTCTCAGGCAAATTTCAAAGGGCGCGTACGATAAAGAAAAGTCACTCCAGCTACCAGTGAAATCAGGGCATTCACGCCACAACACCGACCAGAAAAGCGCACATCTCGCTTCAATTCCGCAAACGCATAACGGACCTGATTGACTGCGATTTGCCCATCTTGTTCCTGCTGTTCGTCAGATCACCCTCCCTGCGGCATAAGCGCACAGTCATGAACCCAAGGGTCAAGTCTTGGTGAGCGCGACCGATAAGCCGTGGATCTCTTTGACTCTCCCTTCTGCACGCATGGATCGCGGCTTTCTCAGGAAACCTTCATGTCCTTGCGTAATATGAACATCGCGCCTCGCGCGTTCCTCGGCTTTTCCATCATCGGCCTGCTGATGCTGGTGCTCGGCATCTTCGCGCTGGCGCAGATGAGCAGGATCAACGACGCCACCGAAACCATGGCCACCAACAGCATGCCGAGCATCAAGGCGCTGGATAAGCTGACCGAAGCCAGCATTCGTCTGCGCGTGCTGTCGTACCGCCTGATGCTCAACCGCGAAGCCGACACCCAGCAGAAAACCATCGAGCTGCTGGCCATGCGTAACCGCCAGATCGAAGAGGCCCGGGCGATCTACGTCAAACTGATCGCCGCCCCCGAAGAACAGGCCACGTACGACCAGTACCTCAAGCTGCTGGACGACTACCGCAGCCTCGAAGACCGCATGAAGTCCCTGAGCAACGCCAACAAGCTCGACGACCTCACGGCCCTGCTCAATAACGACCTGCAGACCAACTCCGACCAGATGAACGTGGTGCTCGGCAAGCTGGTGGAAATCAACACCCAGCAACTCAACGACACCAAAAAAATGGCCTCGGACCAGTACTCGACCGCCTTTACGATGGTCGTCACGCTGCTGATCATTGCTACCGTGTTGACCCTCCTGTTCGCCTGGCTGCTGACCAACAGCATTACCCGTCCGATCGCATCTGCACTTAAAGCGGCTGAAGAAGTGGCCGAAGGCGACCTGACGCGCACCATCACGGTCGATGGCACCGATGAAGCCGGCCGTCTGCTCAGCGCCATGCTGAAGATGCAGTCAAAATTGCGCGACACCCTGCAACGCATCTCCGGCTCCGCCACTCAACTGGCCTCGGCTGCCGAAGAACTGAACGCCGTCACCGACGAAAGCGCCCGTGGCCTGTCGCAACAGAACAACGAAATCGAACAAGCCGCCACTGCCGTCAACGAGATGACCAGCGCCGTGGAAGAAGTCGCGCGCAACGCCGTCAGCACGTCCGAAGCGTCGAAAAACGCCACCACCTCGGCCAGCGATGGTCGTGATCTGGTGCAGGAAACCGTCAGCGCCATCGAGCGCATGAGCAACGACGTTCAAGGCACTGCAACGCTGATCGGCAATCTGGCTGACGAGTCCCGAGACATCGGCAAAGTGCTGGACGTGATTCGCGGCCTGGCCGACCAGACCAACCTGCTGGCGCTCAACGCCGCCATCGAAGCTGCCCGTGCTGGCGAAGCAGGGCGTGGTTTCGCTGTTGTGGCCGACGAAGTTCGCGCCCTCGCCCATCGCACCCAGCAATCGACCAGCGAAATCGAACGCATGATCGGCAGCATTCAGGGCGGCACCGAGCAGGCGGTGGACTCAATGCGCAGCAGCACCGAACGCGCTGAGTCGACCCTGAGCATCGCCAAAGGCGCAGGTCTGGCGCTGGACACCATTAACAGCGCAGTGGTTGAGATCAACGAACGCAATCTGGTGATCGCCAGCGCTGCCGAGGAGCAAGCCCAAGTGGCGCGGGAAGTGGACCGAAATCTGGTCAACATCCGCGACCTGTCGACTCAGTCGGCCACCGGCGCCAACCAGACCAGTGCCGCCAGTAACGAACTGTCGCGCCTGGCCGTGGACCTGAACGGGATGGTGGCGCGGTTCAGGTTGTAACGGTCTGAGCAGCGCATAACAACTGTGGGAGCCGGCTTGCTGGCGAATGCGCTATGACAGTCACCTCATGAGTGACTGACCTGACGCCTTCGCCAGCAAGCCGGCTCCCACAGAAACTGCGTCCGTCAGACGCAAACCGCAAATGGATCAATACTCGATCCGCACATCCCCTTTCGGAATGCTGCAGCACGACAGGATGTAACCTTCTTCCACGTCGTCGTCGGTGATGCCGCCGTTGTGCTCCATCTCGACTTCACCGCTGAGCTTCATCACCTTGCAGGTCCCGCAGATGCCCATACCGCAGGCTTTGGGGATCATCAGGCCGAGTTTCGCAGCTGCCGCGTGGACGGTTTCGCCCGGCGCCACGCGGATACTCTTGCCGGTGTCGGTGAACTCCACCTGATGCAGCTCGGAGACGTCGACTTCAGGCGCATCCGCGGCCTGTTCGGCATGTTCCACGGCGTCGGCGCGGGCTTCGGGCGGGGTCGCGCCGAAGGATTCTTCGTGGTACTGCGCCATGTTGAAGCCGTTGGCTTCCAGCAGGCGTTTGACCGCGTTCATGTAAGGAGTCGGGCCGCAGCAGAAGACTTCACGTTCCATGAAGTCCGGCGCCATCAGCTCCAGCATCTTCTGGTTCAGGTAGCCGCGATAACCGGCCCAAGGCTCGCCCAGGCCATGCTTCTCACAGACGATGTGCAGCGAGAAGTTATTGATGCGCGACGCCATCTGTTCCAGTTCGCGGTGGTAGATGATGTCTTTCGGCGAACGGGAGCTGTGAACGAAGACCATGTCGACGTTGGCGTTGGTGTCGTAATACCAGCGCGCCATGGACATGACCGGCGTGATGCCGACGCCGCCGCTGAGGTACAGAATCTTCGGGTTCGGGAAGTCGATGGCGTTGAACAGCCCGACCGGCCCGTGCACGGCCAGCTCCTGGCCTTCGTGCAGGGTGTCGTGCAGCCAGTTGGACACCTTGCCCCCCGGCACGCGCTTGATGGTGATCGAGAAGCTGTAGGGCACCGACGGCGAACTGGAAATGGTGTAGGAGCGCATGATCGGCACGCCTTCGATTTCCAGCTCCAGGGTGACGAACTGACCTGGCTTGAAAAAGAACAGGATCGGCTGGTCGGCCATGAAGCAGAACGTGCGCACATCCCAGGTTTCCTGGATCACTTTGACGACGCGCACAAGGTGGCGGCCATTGGCCCAGGTCTGCGTGGTGACCGGGTTGAGGAAACTCTGGGACATACTCACTCTCCACGGCCGACTGTCGGCCTCTTATGGTGGCGATTCTGCGTAACGCAGAAGCCGCCTATTTACCTATCAGCGACATTCACATACTTATGGCGACCAGGCCCGATCTATAGGGGTTACGTAGTCGGAAACGGATTCGGCCATGTCGCCCATGGATAAGGTTCGCGTCGCGACCGGCTACACACTCGCCGTCAATCGAATACAGATTTTTTACCCATAAGCATGAGCGACAGAAATCACCGTCGCCTCGCGTGCCAAGACACACAACACAACCGTATTAGCCACATTCGTAGGCCGTCCCACATACACGGCCTGAGGACTTGAAAGATGGACGTCACCGCAACTCTGAGCCTGGGCGATCCGCTGGAACCCGCACGCAAGGCCACCGCCGAAATGCTGCAGACCCGCGAGCGCACGTACTCGCTGCCGCAGCCTTTCTACAGCGATGAGCGGCTGTTTGAAATCGACATGCAGGAAATCTTTCAAAAGGAATGGCTGATCGCGGGCATGACCTGCGAAATTCCGGCCAAGGGCAACTTCCTCACGCTGCAAATTGGCAAGAACCCGATCCTCGTCGTGCGCAAGCCGGACGGCACGATCAGCGCGTTCCACAACGTCTGCCGCCACCGCGGTTCGCGTCTGTGCACCAAGGAAAAAGGCAAGGTCGCCAAACTGGTGTGCCCTTACCACCAGTGGACCTACGAACTCGACGGCCGCCTGCTCTACGCAGGCACCGAAATGGGCGCGGACTTCGACATGCAGAAGTTCAGCCTCAAGCCTGTGCACTGCAAGGTGTCCGGGGGCTACATCTTCATCAGCCTGGCGGAAAACCCGCCAGCCATCGACGAGTTCCTGCAGACCCTGAACCACTACATGGAACCGTACGACATGGAAAACACCAAGGTGGCGGTGCAAACCACCTTGATGGAAAAAGCCAACTGGAAGCTGGTGCTGGAAAACAACCGCGAGTGCTACCACTGCAGCGGTTCGCACCCGGAGTTGCTGAACACCCTGCTGGAGTGGGACGACACCAACGATCCGCGCGCCGACCAGAAATTCAAGGATCACGTCGCTGAATCCGCCGCCGCGTGGGAAGCCGAGAAGATCCCTTACCTGCACAAGAGCTTCGGCCTGCGTAACCGTATCGTGCGCATGCCGCTGCTCAAAGGCACCGTGTCCATGACCATGGACGGCCAGCAAGGCAGCAAGAAACTCATGGGCCGCATCCAGAACCCGGATCTGGGCTCGATGCGCATTCTGCACCTGCCGCACTCCTGGAACCACTGCATGGGCGACCACGTCATCGTGTTCACCGTGTGGCCAATCAGCGCCCAGGAAACCATGGTCACCACCAAATGGCTGGTGCACAAAGACGCCGTCGAAGGTGTGGACTACGACATCGCGCGCCTGCGTGAAGTCTGGGACGCCACCAACGACCAGGACCGTCGCCTGGCCGAAGAAAACCAGCGCGGCATCAACTCCATCGCCTACCAGCCAGGCCCGTACTCGAAAACCTACGAGTTCGGCGTGGTCAACTTCATCGACTGGTACAGCGCCAAGCTGCTGGAAAACATGGGGGCCGAGCCTGCGCCTTATTTGAAGGGTGTGGCGGTTAATCACGAGTAAGGCTTTACGGCTACGTCGCTTGACCCCATACCATCGTCCGGGCTAGTCCCGGACGATGCGTTTTTTCGCCTGATAACCCGCAGCATTCCTCGCTCCGAGTCTTCCTGCACTGTCATTTCTGACAGTTATGTGGGGATGTTTATTCTGTTCAAATCGAAATGTAGTAAACGAATGGGCATGGTTTCCGCCCGCAAACATCAAAGCACAGGGAGGGCCTGAATATGGCCACTGGAAAAGTGAAGTCGTTTGACGCGGCTAAGGGCTTCGGCTTCATAACGCCTGATGATGGAGGGGCTGATGTGTTTGTGCATATCACCGAGCTTGAACGATCCGGACTTTCGGAATTGAAATCGGACCAGCGCGTAGAGTTCGAAAACACCCCAGACCGAAGGACAGGGCGAACCGTTGCGACGAATATCCGTCCGTTGAGCTGACACAAGGCATTCGCTGGTGCTCAATCTAAAGATGTGAAGCTTGGGCACCTTCTTCAGCGTGTTCAGGAGTACAACGTGAAAGCACATAATTGATCGAAAACCAGCCGAACTCGCTCATACCAAGCCCGCCGCCCCTCTCCAGTATCCACAAACAACTTATCCACAGCATAACCCACAGCAATTGTGGGGAAGTCGATTTACGTCTGTGCAAAAAACCAGAAAAAACCGTGGCTTATTCAAACTGACATGAATGAGAAATGGCTGATCATATTTTAATCAAGCCTCTGAATGGCAGGGAATATATGGCTCACAGAGGACTGAGAACACCTTATCCACAGAACCGCCAACAGAGAATGTGTGCAACTTACGGCTGTGGAAAAGAGTAATAACGGGCGAGATTCAGCGAACTGCAAGACTTGGTCGTCAGAGAAACGTCAGATTGATCAATATTTGCACAATCTCTTGCAAGCCCCGTTCTATATGGCCTGTAGCGGAAAGCAAACATCTTATCCACATGGACGCGCACAGAGAATGTGGGCAGAACTGCGCGCAATTTAGGGTTGGCTGTGGAGAAAAAGCGTTTAAAAACCGCGAGATAGGTTGGTTGATTTTTAACCTGCGGGCTGCAGGGCATGAATTACAAGGCCTGCAGCAATGGCCGAACAGTTTATCCACAGGTGGGTTAACAGGGATTGTGGATATGTGAATACGTTAGAGAGCTTAAGAGTCAGAATTTTCTGACATCGCCGTCTATAACCCTCAGTCGCGCACGCCCCCCAGCCTCAAACACAAAAGGCGCCACACAGGCACCTTTTGTGTTCAAGGAACCATGGTTTAACGCACCACCCCCTCCTCCACCAACAACTTCAAAATCGCCGCAGCGCCTTCCTGCGGGCTCACACCTTTAAGCACCTGCCCAGCGCCGCCGCTGGCTTTTGCTGTCGCCGCCTTCATCCGGTCAGCACCGCTTTTCGCCTTGATCACTTTCAAGCGTTTTGGCCGGGGTTTGGCTGGCGTGAGTTCAGCGCCTGTGAATAACTCGTCGATGGTGACGTCGATCTGCTCCACATCCAGCGTGCCGCGCTGGGCGGGGCCGTAGGCGCTTTGGCGGGGCTTGGGTGCTGCGTTATCCACAGTGGCGAGGAATGGCAGGCGAACCTTGAGACGGCGGCGTTGGCCGCGCGGCAGGGCCTGGAGGACCTGGGCTGCGCCATTGCTGATGGATTCGACTTCGGCCATGCCCACCACCAGCGGCCAGCCGAGCTTTTCTGCGAGCAGGTAGGGCAGCATGCCGGAGCCTTCACCGGTTTCAGCTTGAGTGCCCGCCAACACGAGCTGTACGCCGGATTCACGAATGTAATCGGCCAGCCCTGGCAGCGCATCGGCGCCTTCGGGCTGATCGAGGACGTGCAGTTCTTTCAGACCCATGCCGAGGTAAGCACGCAGTGCAGGCTCCTCGGCATTGCCGGCGTGCAGCACGTGCAAGTTATCCCCAGCCAGTTGCAGGCCCAGCTCAACGGCGCGGGCATCCTGTTCGGCGCGGCGCGGACGACCGGATGTCGGGTGCGCGCCGATGGAGACCAGACTGATGACGTGCAAGGCGGCTTTATCCACAGGCAGTTTTTTGTCAGGCTGCATCGCGTTTCGCCTCGTTCCGGTAGGCCTCGATGGCTTCGATGAGCGCATTGAGGATTTCAGCGCTTTCGCCAATCACTGACAAATCAGCACGTTTGATCATGTCGCAGGTTGGATCGAGGTTGATCGCCACGACTTTGTCGCACGCGCCGATGCCTTGTAAGTGCTGGATCGCGCCGGAGATACCCACAGCCACGTACACGCGGGCCGTGACCCATGTGCCCGAAGCACCAACCTGGCGATCGCGGGTCATGAAGCCATCGTCCACCGCCACGCGGGAGGCACCTTCGGTGGCGCCCAATGCGGCAGCGGTACGGTGGAACAGTGCCCAGTCCTTCACGCCATTGCCGCCGGAGAAAATGAACTCCGCTTCGGCCATGGGGATAAGTGCAGGGTCGACCGCCACTGCGCCGAGGTCTTCGATGCGTGGCAGGCTGCGCGCAATGGTTGTGGACAACTCGACCGGTAGGGCTTCATGGCGGGTTTCGCTGACCGGCTCAGCGCACTCGGCGGCCGCCAGAATGAGGCGAGAAACTGCGCGGGAAATGTCTTCACGGCCAGCACCGGCGCGGCCTGTGGCCTGTTCGTCCTTGACCTGCCAGATCCGCGTCGCCGGGCGCTCGCCCAGGCTTGCGGCGAAACGGCGGCCCAACTCGCCACCACCGGTGCGGCTGTCAGGCAGCAGCCAGTGGCGCGGGCCGAACTGGTTATCCACAGCCCGCAAGCCTTGCACGCGCTGCTCCGGTGAGTAACCGGCGAATTCGTTGCCTTCCAGTACCAGCAGACGATCCACGCCAGCGGTTTCGAACGTGCTTTCCTTGTGCTCGCCGAAAACCACGGCCAGTACCGCGCCGTCCTTGCCTGCCAGACCATGGGCCAGACCCAGCAAATCGCGGTCGTGGCTGCTCAGGCGGCCACCGACCATGTCCGGCACAACGGCAATATAGAAAGCAGGCTCAGCCACCTGATGCAGCGGCAATTGCACTTCGACAGAGGCCGAACGCTTGGTGGCCCCCCCCTGTTGCGCGCCGCTGCGGTCGATGCGTTTGATGCCGTTGGGGCCGATGAAACCGATGCCGTGCACGTTCTTGCGGATGACGCCGTTGGGCCCCATCCAGCTGCTTTGTACCGGTTGCATGGCCGCGTGCAGCGGGTGCAGTCGGTTGCGGGCGATCCACTCGGCACGAGGGTCGCGGCGGATAATGTCGCTCATCAATGCGCCTCCGCAGGTTCACGTTTGGCAGGAGCCGGTTTGGCGGGCGCAGCCGGTTCAAGCAGAGCGTCGGCCACCAGTTCGGCGATGTCCTTGATCATCGGGCGCGGTTCGACCACGCCTTCAAGCATCGCGGTGCACTGTGGGCAACCCACGGCCACCAGCTCGGCGCCGGTCTCGCGGATGTCTTCCATGCGCATGTCGGGGATACGCTGTTTGCCCGGAATGTCAGTGATCGGTGCGCCGCCACCGCCACCGCAGCAACGGGAGCGGAAACCGGAGCGCTGCATTTCCTTGACCTCGATGCCCAGCGCCTTGAGCACGTGGCGCGGCGCTTCGTACTCGCCGTTGTAACGACCCAGGTAGCACGGGTCGTGGTAGGTCACGCTGGAGCCTTTATGTTGACCCAGGCTCAGCGCGCCATCACCGATCAGCTCGGCCATATAGGTGCTGTGGTGCTGGACAAGGTAGTTGCCGCCAAAGGCGCCGTACTCGTTTTTCAGCACATGGAAGCTGTGCGGATCGCAGGTGACGATAAGCTTGAAGCTGTATTTCGACAGTGTCTGGATGTTGCGTTTGGCGAGCATCTGGAAGGTCGCTTCATCCCCCAGACGGCGGGCGACATCACCGCTGTCGCGTTCTTCCAGGCCCAGCACCGCGAAGTCGACTTTCGCCGCTTTCAGCACTTTGACGAAGGCGCGCAAGGTGCGCTGGTTGCGCATGTCGAACGCGCCATCACCGACCCAGAACAGCACGTCGGTTGTGTTCTTCTCACTCATCAGGCTGAGGTTCAGGTCCGCCGCCCAGTTCAGACGACCGCCCGGTGCAAAGCCGCCCGGGTTGTCGGTGGCGATGAGGTTTTCCAGCACTTCGGCGCCCTTGTTCGGGGTCGCGCCCTTTTCCAGGGTCAGGTGGCGGCGCATGTCAACGATGGCGTCCACGTGCTCGATCATCATCGGGCACTCTTCTACGCAGGCGCGGCAGGTGGTGCACGACCACAGGGTTTCGGCGTCGACCAGACCGTTGACGATCGGTTGATGCGGGTTGCCGCCATGTTCCCCAACGGGTTTGCCTGGATACGGGCTGCCGGCGAATTTCGCGTCAGTGCCGCCAGCAAGGCCGACGACCATGTCCTGAATCAGCTTTTTCGGGTTCAGCGGCTGGCCGGCAGCGAACGCAGGGCATGCCGCTTCGCACTTGCCGCACTGTACGCAGGCGTCGAAGCCCAGCAGTTGGTTCCAGGTGAAATCCTTGGGTTTTTCCACGCCCAGCGGCGCAGTGGGGTCAGTCAGGTCCAGCGGCTTGAGGCCGGTCGAACGACCGCCGCCAAAGCGTTCGGCGCGACGGTGCCAAGCCAGGTGCAGCGCACCGGCGAAGGCGTGTTTCATCGGGCCGCCCCAGGTCATGCCGAAGAACAACTCGCAAACGCCCCACAGCACGCCGATTCCCAGGATGATTGCCAGCAGCCAGCCACCGAAGTTTTCCGGCAGGATGCCCGCGACCGGCAAGGTCACCAGAAAGAACGAGCCAGAAAACGCCAGCAGGCTTTTCGGCAGGCGCATCCACGGGCCTTTCGACAGGCGGCTTGGCGGGTTGCGGCGACGCCTATAAACAAAGATCGCACCGACGAACATCACCGCCGTCATCAGCAGCAGCGCGTAACCGAGGATACGGTTATGCAGGCCAAAACCGTAGACCAGAATCGCCAGAATGATCGACGCCACCGCGCCGCCCGCCGTCGCGACGTGGGTGTTGGCGATGTATTTGTCCCGCGCGACCACATGGTGCAGATCGACCATGTAGCGCTTGGGCATGGCCAGCAGGCCGCCCAGAAGATCGACCTTGGACGCACGCCCGTTGCGCCACATGGCCACCCGCCGCAACGCGCCGAGGACACCAAGGCCCAGGGCGGCGAACAGCAGGATTGGAAGAAGGGTGTTGAGCATCAGACTCACCTCTGCGAGGTGCAAGCTACAAGCTACAAGCTGCAAGCAAGAGCAACGGCAAACGCAGCGCTTTTAACTTGTAGCTTGCAGCTTGTGGCTTGCAGCTAAGCCGTCAAAAATCTTTACAAAGTCGAAGTGCGTCATAGATAGCAGCGTGGGTATTACGCTGCGCCACGCAGTCACCGATGCGGTACAGCAGGTAGCCATCACCGGCCTGGCTCAACAACGGCTGAGGCTGGATCGCGAACAGGGCATCGATGTCGATCTGGCCCTTGTTGCGCGAATCCTCCTTGAGGCCGTAGTACAGCTCTTCGTCAGGACGCACGCCGTTCTCGATCACCACCTGGTCGATCACCCGCTCCTCTTTGGCGCCGGTGTATTCGTTCTCCAGCACCGCCACCAGCTTGTCGCCTTCGCGGTAGACCTTCTCCAGCATCATGTCGCCGGTCATGATGATTTCTTTCGGGTACATGCTGCGGTAGTACGTCGGGAACGACGTACCGCCCATGGCCACGCCCGGCTTGATGTCGTCGGTGACGATCTCGACCTGGCTGCCTTTGTCGGCCATGAAGTCGGCGACCGACATCCCGGTGAATTCGCAGATGGTGTCGTAGACCAGCACGTTCTTGGCCGGCGCAACCTTGCCGTCCAGCACGTCCCAGCTGCTGACCACCAGGCCTTCAGCCGCGCCCCAGTGTTCGTTCTGTTCGATGAACGGGTGACCGCCCACTGCCAGCACCACCACATCCGGACGCAGATCGCGAATGGTGGCCACATCTGCTGCGGTGCCCAGACGCAGGTCCACTTTCAGACGCGCCAGTTCCAGTTGATACCAGCGGGTGATACCGGCGATCTGATCACGCTGCGGCGCTTTCGACGCCGTGGTGATCTGGCCGCCGATGGCGTCCTTCTTCTCGAACAGGGTCACGTCGTGGCCGCGTTCGGCCGACACACGCGCAGCTTCCATCCCCGCAGGGCCGGCACCGACGATCACCACTTTGCGTTTCACGCCGGTGGTTTTCTCGATGATGTGCGGCACGCCCATGTATTCGCGGGAGGTCGCGGCGTTCTGGATGCACAGCACGTCCAGACCCTGGTACTGGCGGTCGATGCAGTAGTTGGCACCGACGCACTGACGAATCTGGTCGACCTGGCCCATCTTGATCTTGGTGATCAGATGCGGGTCGGCGATGTGCGCGCGGGTCATGCCGACCATGTCGACGTAACCGCCTTCCAGAATACGCGTGGCCTGGTTCGGGTCCTTGATGTTCTGCGCGTGCAGAACCGGAGCCTTGACCACTTCCTTGATACCGGCCGCCAGGTGCAGGAACGGCTCCGGTGGATAACTCATGTTGGGGATAACGTTGGCCAGGGTGTTGTGCGTATCGCACCCCGAACCCACCACACCGATGAAGTCGATCATGCCGGTCTGGTCGTAATACTTGGCGATCTCTTTCATGTCTTCATGGCTGAGACCGTCCGGGTGGAACTCGTCACCACAGATACGCAGGCCCACGCAGAAGTCAGGACCGACTTCCTTGCGCACGGCCTTGATCACTTCCAGACCGAAGCGCATGCGGTTTTCGAAGCTGCCGCCCCACTCGTCCGTACGCTTGTTGACGCGCGGGCTCCAGAACTGGTCGATCATGTGCTGGTGCACGGCCGACAGTTCAACGCCGTCCAGGCCACCGGCCTTCGCGCGAGCAGCAGCGCTGGCGTAATTGCCGATCACGCGCCAGATCTCTTCTGGCTCGATGGTTTTACAGGTCGCGCGGTGCACAGGCTCACGGATACCCGATGGCGACATCAGCGTCGGCCAATGGTCGCCGTCCCAACGGGAGCGACGGCCCATGTGGGTGATCTGGATCATGATCTTGGCGCCGTGCTTGTGCATGGCGTCCGCAAGATTCTGGAAGTGCGGGATGATCTTGTCGGTGGCCAGGTTGACCGACTTCCACCAGCTTTGCGGGCTGTCGATCGCCACGCTGGAAGAGCCGCCACAAATGGCCAGGCCGATGCCGCCTTTGGCTTTCTCCTCGTAATACTTCACGTAACGGTCGGTGGTCATGCCGCCATCAGTGGCATAAACCTCGGCGTGCGCGGTACTGAGGACGCGGTTGCGGATTGTCAGTTTGCCGATTTGAATCGGCTGAAACATTGCTTCGAAAGCCATCTCACGGTCCTCGGCTTACAACGGTTTTACGACGAACAGGCCATCTTCGTGGCCCTCTTCCGATCCGCCGTAAACCTGCTCGGCTACAGTGCGAACGGAACTGCCTTTGGCAGCGAGAATCTGGTCCATGGCGCCGGCGAACCAGCCTGTGAACATGTAATCGACCTTGCGACCGACCTTGCCGTAGACGTACACGAACGCCGAGTGCTCCAGCTTGACGCTGCAGGTGCCTTTATCCAGATCGATTTCCTGGATCTTGAACAGGCCCCAGCCACGCTGCGACAGGCGGTTCATATAGTGCTCGAACACCGCGACGCCTTCGATGCCATGGCATTCGGCTTCTTTTTCACACCAGTGCCAGGCGGACTTGTAACCGGCCTTGTAGAGGATCTCGGCGTAGGCGTCGGCGCCCAGCACTTCCTCGATGCCCATGTGGTTATTCACGAAGAAGTGACGCGGCACGTACAGCATTGGCAGGGCGTCGGAGGTCCAGACACCGGTCTCGCTGTCGACTTCGATTGGCAATTGCGGGGCGATCTTGGCCATGGAAACTTGACTCCAGAAATTTTATTGGATGCCCTCTCCACGGACGGGAGAGGGAGAAATCAGTGTGTAGGGGCCTTATTCGCCCCAGACGTCGCCCAGCACGCGAACCCAGTTCTCGCCCATGATCTTGCGCACAACGCGCTCCGAATGGCCGCGTTTGAGCAGGGTTTCGGTCAGGTTCGGGAACTCGCCGACAGTGCGGATGCCCAGCGGGTTGATGATCTTGCCGAAGTTGGTCAGGCGGCGGGCGTAACCCTTGTCGTGGGTCAGGTATTCGAAGAATTCCTGGCCGTGACCCTGGGTAAAGTCGGTCCCGATACCGATGGCGTCTTCGCCGACGATGTTCATCACGTATTCGATGGCTTCGGCGTAGTCGTCGATGGTCGAATCGATGCCCTTGGCCAGGAACGGCGCGAACATGGTCACGCCGACGAAACCGCCGTGGTCGGCGATGAACTTCAGTTCAGCGTCGGATTTGTTGCGAGGGTGTTCTTTCAGACCCGAAGGCAGGCAGTGGGAATAGGTCACTGGCTTTTTCGATTCGAGGATGACTTCCTCGGAGGTCTTGGAGCCGACGTGGGACAGGTCGCACATGATGCCGACGCGGTTCATTTCCGCGACGATTTCACGACCGAAGCCCGACAAGCCGCCGTCGCGCTCGTAGCAGCCGGTGCCGACCAGATTCTGGGTGTTGTAGCACATCTGCACGATGCCCACGCCCAGCTGTTTGAAGATCTCGACGTAGCCGATCTGGTCTTCGAACGCGTGAGCGTTCTGGAAGCCGAACAGAATGCCGGTCTTGCCCAGTTCTTTGGCCTTGCGGATGTCAGCGGTGTTGCGCACCTGAATCACCAGATCGCTGTTTTCGCGAATCAGCTTCTGGCTCGAAGCGATGCTGTTGACGGTCTGCTGAAAGCCTTCCCACACCGAAACAGTGCAGTTGGCCATGGTCAGGCCACCTTTGCGCATGTCTTCGAACAGCTCACGGTTCCATTTGGCAATGATCAGACCGTCGATAACGATGCTGTCGGCGTGCAATTCGGCTGGGCTCATCAGGCTGTCCCCTCTGGGTTAATCGTGCGCCGAAACGTCTGCCGGCGCTTTGGGGCCAGCATATGCCTGCGGGTCGGATGAGCCGGATGCAAAAACGACAGGGGAATTGCCGAAAGCGTCAAGAAACGACAAAGGGCGACCGCATGCGTCTGGGCCTTGCGTTTGATAACTGTTCTTTGCCGCGCGCTTGGGCGAGAATTCCCGGCATCACTGAATCGGGAAACCCCAATGAAGACGATTTTTCTGGCTCTGGCTCTATTCGCGACAGGCGCTCACGCAGCGGCAAACCCGGACGCCACCCCTTGCGACGGCGTGGACGAAGACAAACAGACCCTGGAATGCTCGGTGTACAGCCGCGACACGGCGGTCAAACTGCTGGACGAGAATTTCCAGAACCTGCTGGAGCGGGTGAAAGTGCAGTTCGGCGCCAACAAGGCACAATCCGATGAGTTTTCGGCCAAGCTGAAAACCGCTGAAGACGCCTGGAAGAAACTGCGCGAAGCCGATTGCGCCGTGGAAGTATTCCCCGCCAAGCCTGGCACCAAGGAATTCAATATCGGCCAGAACGACTGCCTGGCGCGCATGAGCGACGAGCGTTCCGAGTACCTGGAAAGCATCGCGCAGTCTGAATGACGTTCGAATGCGCTACCCTGATGCCTTTTACAGGCTCAAGGTCAGCACATGAACATCTGCGGCGTAGAAATCAAAGGCAGCGAAGCCATTTTCGCTGTCGCCACTCGCGCATCCGGCGCCCCTGAACACCTGCCGCTGGCAACCAAGAAAATCGCCCTGGAAGACGATGACGAAGCCGCCAACGTCAAAACCTTCGCCCGCCAGATCGCGACCTTCGTCCACGAAAACGCCATCACCCACATCGCCATCAAAAAGCGCAGCAAGAAAGGCGAATTCGCCGGCGGCCCGACCACGTTCAAGATCGAGACGATTTTCCAACTGCTGGACGAATGCGACGTGGTGCTGCTGTCCCCGCAGACCATCAATGCGCAGATGAAAAAGCACAACTTCGACCTGCCTCGGGGGCTGAACAAATATCAGCACGAGGCCTACAAGGCGGCGTGTTCGGCGTTGATGAAGGGCGGGAAGTGATTCGGGATTTATGGTCGCAGGTATAAATTATACCCGCGGCCATAATTGACCATAATTCTGAGTCAAACGACCTTCGGCTCCCGCGCTACCCGCCCACGATCCTCCCTCGGACACACCCCATACCGCGCCTTGTAGCTGCGGGTGAAATACGACGGCGACTCGAAACCGCAAGCAATGCTGACCTCCAGCACGCTCATGTCGCTCTGGCGCAGCAGCTGTCGGGCCTTCTCAAGGCGCAGGCCCAGATAGAAGTTGCTCGGCGTGTCATTGAGGTGCAGACGAAACAGCCGCTCCAGCTGGCGGCGCGTGACCTGAATGCCCTCGGCCAGTTCAAGGGTGCTCAAGGGCGGCTCGGTGTGTTGCTCCATCACGCCGATCACCTGCACCAGCTTCTTGTTGCTGATGCCGTAACGCGTGGCGATCTGCATGCGCTGGTGGTCTTTGCGCTGGCGGATGCGGCCGAGCACGAACTGCTCGGACACCTTGATCGCCAGATCCGGGCCGTGGGCCTGGCCGATGAGGTCGAGCATCAGGTCAATCGAGGCCGTGCCGCCGGCCGAGCTGATGCGGCGACGATCAATTTCGAACAATTCCTGGGTCGCCTGCAGGGTCGGGTAGGTCTCCTTGAACGCGTCGAGGGCTTCCCAGTGCAGGGTCAGCCGATAGCCCTCCAGCAGACCTGCTTCGGCCAATACGAAGCTGCCGGTGTCGATGGCGCCCAGGGTCACGCCTTCCAGATCGATGCGGCGCAGCCAGTGCTCAAGGGTCGAGGTATAAAACTTCAGCGGGTCGACACTGCCCATGACGCACAGCGTCGCGCCCTTTTTCAGAGGCTCCAGCGCGGCATCGGCGTTGACCGACATGCCGTTGCTGGCGATCACCGGCCCGCCATCAATGCTCAGCACATGCCAGCGATACAACTCCCCGCCAAACCGATTGGCGACCCGCAGCGGCTCGATCGCCGAAACGAAACCCATCATCGAAAAACCGGGCATGAGCAGAAAGTAGAAATCCTGGGACATCGTTGGCGCGTTCCTTGGGGATTTTTGTCGGGCAAAGCCTTTATAACCGGTATGAGATACGCCTGTTCAGACAACGAGGCAACAACACAGGTCGCTACCGTGCAAGAGCTTGTCGCCGCTGTGCGTTTTGAGCGGCCTTGGGCTGCGTAGCTTTGCACCTCAAAAGCGGGCGCTAAAAAGCCTGCGCACGCAAACGACCCTGGCCTGCAAGGAACCTCACTCATGAATCACGACGTCATCATCACCTGCGCACTCACCGGTGCTGGCGACACGACCGGGAAAAGCCATCTGGTCCCGATCACCCCGAAACAGATCGCTGCCGCCGCCGTCGAGGCCGCTAAAGCAGGTGCGACCGTCGTGCATTGCCACGTGCGTGATCCGCAGACCGGCAAGTTCAGCCGTGACGTCGAGCTGTACCGCGAGACCATGGACCGCATCCGTGAGGCGGACATCGACATCATCGTCAACCTGACTGCAGGCATGGGCGGCGATCTGGAAATCGGCCCGGGCGAGCGCCCGACCGACTTCGGCCCGAACACTGACCTGGTCGGCCCGCTGGCTCGTCTGGCCCACGTCGAGGCGCTGCTGCCAGAAATCTGCACGCTGGACTGCGGCACCCTGAACTTCGGCGACGGCGACACCATTTATGTGTCCACCCCGGCGCAACTGCGCGCAGGCGCCAAGCGTATTCAGGAGCTGGGCGTGAAGGCGGAGCTTGAAATTTTCGACACCGGCCACCTGTGGTTCGCCAAGCAAATGATGAAAGAAGGCCTGCTGGACAACCCGCTGTTCCAGCTGTGCCTGGGCATCCCGTGGGGCGCGCCGGCAGACACGACGACCATGAAGGCCATGGTCGACAACCTGCCAGCGGACGTGGTCTGGGCCGGTTTCGGCATCGGCCGCATGCAAATGCCAATGGCTGCGCAAGCGGTGCTGCTGGGCGGCAACGTGCGGGTCGGTCTGGAGGACAACATCTGGCTGGATAAAGGTGTGTTGGCGAGCAACGGCGCACTGGTCGAACGGGCCAGCGAAATCCTCAGCCGCCTGGGCGCCCGGGTCATGACCCCTGCTGAAGGCCGCGTGAAGATGGGCCTGAAGAAGCGGTTCTGATCCCGCACGTATCTTTGAACTGTAGGAGCGCGCTTGCCCGCGATTGCCATTTGCCTGTGCCAATTGTGTTGATTGGCACACCGTAATCGCGGGCAAGCGCGCTCCTACAACTTTCCGTGAACCCATTTCCGAGTAGTCACCATGACCTTCATCACCGAAATCAAAACTTTCGCCGCGCTGGGTAGCGGTGTCATCGGCAGCGGCTGGGTTGCCCGCGCCCTCGCCCACGGTCTGGACGTTGTGGCCTGGGACCCGGCGCCAGGTGCCGAAGCCGCCCTGCGCAAACGCGTCGCCAATGCCTGGCCGGCGCTTGAACAGAAAGGCCTGGCGGCGGGCGCCTCACAGGATCGCCTGAAATTTGTCGCCACCATCGAGGAGTGCGTGCGCGACGCCGACTTCATTCAGGAAAGCGCGCCTGAGCGACTTGAACTCAAGCTCGACCTGCACAGCAAGATCAGCGCAGCCGCCAAGCCCAACGCCATCATCGGCTCCAGCACCTCGGGCCTGCTGCCTTCGGAGTTCTACGAAAGCGCGATCCACCCTGAGCGCTGCGTGGTCGGTCACCCGTTTAACCCCGTGTACCTGCTGCCGTTGGTCGAGGTCGTCGGCGGCAAGAACACCGCACCTGAGGCTGTGGAAGCGGCGATCAAGGTCTATGAATCCCTTGGCATGCGCCCGCTGCACGTGCGCAAGGAAGTCCCGGGTTTCATCGCCGACCGTCTGCTCGAAGCGCTGTGGCGTGAAGCGCTGCACCTGGTCAACGATGGCGTGGCGACCACGGGCGAAATCGACGATGCGATCCGCTTTGGTGCCGGTCTGCGCTGGTCGTTCATGGGTACGTTCCTGACTTACACCCTGGCGGGCGGCGATGCAGGCATGCGTCACTTCATGGCGCAGTTCGGCCCGGCGTTGCAGTTGCCGTGGACCTATCTGCCTGCGCCTGAATTGACTGACAAGCTGATCGACGATGTGGTCGACGGCACCCGCGATCAGCTCGGAACGCACAGCATCTCGGCGCTGGAGCGTTATCGCGATGACTGCCTGCTGGCGGTGCTGGAGGCGGTGAAGACCACCAAGGCCAAGCATGGGATGGCGTTCAGCGATTAAGCCCAAACCTTTCGTCGCCCCTACCAACGCCATCGCGGGCAAGCGCGCTCCGACATTAAAACGCGATTACCTGAAGGAGCGCGCTTGCCCGCGAACAGGTAGCCCTCTCAACCCATGTCTCTCAGACGCTCCCCGGTACTGACCATGCCCGCTCTAACTACCTACAAAACGCCCATCCTCGCCGACTGGGTCGATTACAACGGCCATCTTCGCGATGCGTTTTATCTGCTGATCTTCAGCTACGCCACTGACGCTTTCATGGACCGTATCGGTTTGGCCAGCGACGACCGGACGGCCAGTGGCAATTCGCTGTTCACCCTGGAAGCCCACATCAACTATCTGCATGAAGTGAAGCTCGGCGAAGAAGTGCAAGTGCGCACCCAGATCGTCGCCCACGACCTCAAGCGCGTGCAGCTTTATCACAGCCTGTACAAGGCAGGTGGTAATGATGAACTGGCAGCCAGTGAGCAGATGCTGCTGCATGTCGATCTGGCGGCTGGCCCGAAATCGGCGCCGTTCAGTGAGCAGTCGTTGGAGGCGTTGCGACTGCTGAGCGAAGCGCAGCACGACCAACCGGCTCCGACCTATGTCGGCCGCACCATTGGCCTACCCCGCTGACGCACAACCAAAATCCAAGCCACAAAAAAGCCCGCATCGCTGCGGGCTTCGTCTTGCCGATAAACCGATCAAATAATGATCAGTTGACCTTGGCGTTCAACTCGCCTTTGGCGTAACGCTCGAACATCTTCTCCAGGGAGATCGGCTTGATCTTGGAGGCGTTGCCAGCGGTGCCGAAGGCTTCGTAACGGGCGATGCAGACGTCGCGCATGGCCGCTACGGTTTTGGCCAGGTACTTACGTGGGTCGAATTCAGCCGGGTTCTTGGCCATGAATTCGCGGATGGCACCAGTGGACGCCAGACGCAGGTCGGTGTCGATGTTGACCTTGCGCACGCCGTGCTTGATGCCTTCGACGATTTCTTCGACCGGCACGCCGTAGGTCTCTTTGATGTCGCCGCCGTACTGGTTGATGATTTTCAGCCATTCCTGAGGAACGGACGAAGAACCGTGCATCACCAGGTGGGTGTTCGGAATGCGTTTGTGGATCTCTTTGATGCGCTCGATCGCCAGGATGTCGCCGGTCGGCGGCTTGGTGAACTTGTAAGCGCCATGGCTGGTGCCGATGGCGATGGCCAGGGCGTCAACCTGAGTCTTCTTGACGAAGTCAGCGGCTTCCTCAGGGTCGGTCAGCATCTGGCTATGGTCCAGTTGACCTTCGGCGCCAACGCCGTCTTCTTCGCCGGCCATGCCGGTTTCCAGCGAGCCCAGAACACCCAGCTCACCTTCTACGGAAACGCCGCAAGCGTGAGCCATGGCGACGGTTTCCTGGGTGACGCGTACGTTGTACTCGTAGTCCGCCGGGCTTTTGCCGTCTTCGCGCAGCGAGCCGTCCATCATGACCGAGCTGAAGCCCAACTGGATCGAGCGCTGGCAGATGGCAGGGCTGGTGCCGTGGTCCTGGTGCATGACCACCGGAATGTGCGGGAATTCTTCGATGGCCGCCAGGATCAGGTGGCGCAGGAACGGGGCGCCTGCGTATTTACGCGCGCCGGCCGAAGCCTGAACGATCACCGGGGAATCGGTCTTGTCGGCCGCTTCCATAATGGCGCGCATCTGTTCCAGGTTGTTCACGTTGAATGCAGGAACGCCGTAGCCGAATTCGGCGGCGTGGTCCAACATCTGGCGCATGCTGATAAGTGCCATTGTCTGTCTCTCTCCCGGTAGGGTCGTTAATCGCGTGTGCCTGCCGTAACGGCGGCTATTCAAATTATAGGGGCGTACTGCTAGATGAGCGCCCGGTGTTGCATCGATCGGACCGCTTGATGCCTTACGGCGCCTTGCAGCCGCGACCAATCAAATCGTTGGTAGCGTCCCAGTAGACCAGGCCTTCGCTACCCTTGTTGTCGAACGCCAGCACGCCGTTGCTGTAAAGCGCACCCGAAGCACCGGGTGCGGCCTGCAAACGGAACACTTGTTCGCTCTGGTTCAGGCGAACGTCGACCTCTTTCTTCGCGGCGTCAGCGTAACGCCAGTAAACCTCGGCCTTGCTGTCGCAGACCCAATGAGTCCACGGCGCCGCCGGTTCAGAAGCTTTCATGCTGGCGCAACCGCCCAGCAGCATCAGTGTCGCAAGGGCAATCAAGCCTTTCATTACCACTCCTGGAACCCCTGCCAAACGTGACGTCGTCAGTCGCCTGGATATCCAGGGGCAGTTCTGTTTCTGATATTCGTGAAGGCTGTCAGTTCAGATTCAGCGACAGGCCACCGGCCCGACAGCGGGCATGAACTCGTATTTTTCCCAGACCTCAGGACCGCCGCGCTTGTAAACGATCGGCACGGTTTCAGCCTGCCAGCCAGCTTGATAGCAGCTGACCTGAAGCTGCTCCGGCGCGCCGTTGAGCGCCGTCTGGGCTTCAGGCTTGCTTGCGCAGCCGACCAGCAAACCCGCCATGATCAACAGCGGTAATGGCTTGACCATTTCACTCCCCTTCACCCAGGCCTGACATTCAGGCCTTGGCGCGTTGTTCCAGAATTTCCACGGCTGGCAGGACCTTGCCCTCGACGAACTCGAGGAACGCGCCGCCACCGGTAGAAATGTAGGAGATGTCGTCCTTAACAGCGTATTTGTCGATTGCCGCCAGGGTGTCGCCGCCGCCCGCGATGGAGAACGCCGGGCTGTCCGCGATGGCCTTGGCCAGCGTCTTGGTGCCTTCACCGAACTGATCGAATTCGAACACGCCCACCGGGCCGTTCCACAGAATAGTCTTGGAAGATTTCAACAAATCGGCGAAATGCGCGGCAGTTTTCGGGCCAATGTCGAGGATCATGTCGTCGTCGGAGACGTCGGCGATCAGTTTGACAGTGGCTTCTGCGTCTTGAGCAAATGCTTTGGCAACCACCACGTCAACCGGCAATGGCACGCTGACCTTGGCCGCAATGGCTTTGGCGGTGTCCAGCAGGTCCGGTTCGTACAGCGATTTACCCACCTTGTGACCGGCTGCGGCCAGGAAGGTGTTGGCGATGCCGCCGCCGACGATCAGTTGATCGCAAATGGTGCTCAGGCTGTTCAGCACGTCCAGTTTGGTGGAAACCTTGGAGCCGGCAACGATGGCGGCCATTGGCTTGGCCGGGTTGCCCAGTGCCTTGCCCAGCGCTTCCAGCTCGGCGGCGAGCAGAGGGCCCGCGGCAGCGACTTTGGCGAACTTGGCCACGCCGTGGGTCGAGCCTTCAGCGCGGTGAGCGGTGCCGAAAGCGTCCATCACGAAGACGTCGCACAGCGCGGCATATTTGTGCGCCAGCTCGTCGGCGTTCTTTTTCTCGCCCTTGTTGAAGCGCACGTTTTCGAACAGCACGATGTCGCCAGCCTTAACCTCGACGCCGTCCAGGTAATCAGCCACCAGCGGCACGTCGCGGCCCAGCGCCTTGCTCAGGTACTCGGCAACGGGCTTGAGGCTGTTCTCGGCAGAAAATTCACCTTCGGTCGGACGACCCAGGTGTGAGCAGACCATGACGGCAGCGCCCTTTTCCAGCGCCAGTTTGATGGTCGGCAGCGAAGCAAGAATGCGTGCGTCGCTGGTGACGACACCGTCCTTGACCGGGACGTTGAGGTCTTCGCGGATCAGCACACGCTTACCTTGCAGGTCGAGGTCGGTCATCTTCAACACGGTCATGAGGCGTTCCTGTGTTTATTACTGTTGTTTATGGATACTGCACAAATAGTGATCAGCAACGTCCAGCATTCGATTGGCAAAACCCCATTCGTTGTCGAACCAGGCCAGCACGTTGACCAGGCGCGGACCGGAAACCCGTGTCTGGCTGGCATCGATGATGGCCGAATGAGGGTCATGGTTGAAATCACAGCTGGCGTGCGGCAATTCGGTGTAGGCCAGCAAGCCTTTGAGCGGACCGCGGGTTGCAGCCTCGCGCAGGATGCGGTTGATCTCGACCGCATCGGTATCACGCGCCACCTGCACGGTGATGTCCAGACATGACACGTTCACCGTCGGCACACGAACTGCTTTGGCCTGAATTCGGCCGGCAAGTTCCGGAAGCAGCCGCTCGATGCCACGCGCCAGACCAGTGGACACCGGAATGATCGACTGGAACGCCGAGCGCGTGCGACGCAGATCCTCATGATGATAGGCGTCAATCACGGGTTGGTCGTTCATCGCCGAGTGAATCGTGGTGATGGTGACGTATTCCAGGCCCAGCTCGCGGTTGAGCAGGTCCAGCAGGGGCACGCTGCAGTTAGTGGTGCAAGACGCGGCCGAGACCAACAACTCGTCGCCGGTCAGGGTTTGCTGGTTGATACCGTAAACGATGGTGGCGTCGACATCCGCCTCGCTGGCCATCGGCTGGGAGAACAACACACGCGGCGCACGGGCGGACAGAAAACGTTCGCCATCGGCACGGGTGTTGTAGACACCCGAGCACTCGAGCACCAGATCGACGTCCAGCTCGTTCCAGTCGATGCCTTCCGGCGTCGCGCTGCGAAACACTTTGATGACGTGATCGTTGATGTGCAGAAAATCGCCTTCGACCCGTACTTCGCCCGGAAACCGGCCGTGTGTGGAGTCAAAGCGCGTGAGGTATTCGAGACTGGCCATGTCGGCCAGATCGTTGATCGCCACCACTTCAAAGCCCGCCTTCGCACCTCGCTCGCACAGCGCGCGCAGCACGCAGCGGCCGATCCGACCGTAACCATTGAGGGCGACTTTAAAGGGGCGTGACTGAGGCATGGGGTTCTCGCAAAAGCGGGAGTTACACAAATCCCCTGTAGGAGCGCGCTTGGCCTGGGCCGCACCCGGACGATTGCATTTTTCCAGACACACATCTGGCGCCTGACACAACGCTATCGCGGGCAAGCACGCTCCTACAGAGAGAGCGCAGGCTTCTTAGTCTTCCAGCAGCTCTTCAGCCGTGCTGATGACGTTCTCCAGCGTGAAGCCGAACTCTTCGAACAGCGCAGGCGCAGGGGCCGACTCGCCGAAGGTGGTCATGCCGATCACGCGGCCTTCCAGACCGACATACTTGTACCAGTAGTCGGCGTGGCCGGCTTCGATGGCGATACGGGCGCTGACTTCCAGCGGCAGAACCGACTGCTTGTACAGCGCGTCCTGGCTTTCGAAAACGCTGGTGCACGGCATGGAAACCACGCGCACGTTCTTGCCTTCAGCGGTCAGCTTGTCGAATGCCTGAACGGCCAGGCCGACTTCGGAACCGGTAGCGATCAGGATCAGGTCAGGCTCGCCGTTGCAGTCACGCAGCACGTAGCCACCACGGTTGATGTTCTCCAGTTGCAGGGCATCACGTGCCTGGTGAGGCAGGTTCTGACGGGAGAAGATCAGCGCCGACGGGCCGTCGTTACGCTCGATGGAATGCTTCCAGGCCACGGCCGATTCCACGGCGTCGGCTGGACGCCAGGTGTCGAGGTTCGGCGTGGTGCGCAGGCTGGTCAGTTGCTCGATCGGCTGGTGCGTCGGGCCGTCTTCGCCCAGACCGATGGAGTCGTGGGTGAACACATAGATGACGCGCTTCTTCATCAGCGACGACATGCGCACCGCGTTGCGGGCATATTCCATGAAGATCAGGAAGGTTGCGCCGTACGGCACGAAACCGCCGTGCAGGGCGATACCGTTCATGATCGCGCCCATGCCGAACTCACGCACACCGTAGTGCAGGTAGTTGCCGCTGGCGTCTTCGCCGGTGATGGACTTGCAGCCTTTCCAGATGGTCAGGTTGGAACCGGCCAGGTCAGCCGAACCGCCGAGGAACTCAGGCAGTAGCGGGCCCAGGGCGCTCAGGGCGTTCTGGCTGGCTTTACGGCTGGCGATGGTTTCGCCCTTGGCGTTGACTTCAGCCACATAGGCTGCGGACTTCTCGGCGAAGTCGGCTGGCAGCTCGCCGCTCATGCGACGGATCAGCTCGTTGGCCTCGGTCGGGAACGCTGCGGAGTAAGCCGCGAAGCGCTGGTCCCACTCGGCTTCGGCCGCCAGGCCTTTTTCCTTGGCGTTCCACTCTTTGTAGATGTCGGCCGGGATTTCGAACGGACCGTGGGTCCATTTCAGCGCAGCGCGGGTCAGGGCGATTTCGTCGTTGCCCAGCGGTGCGCCGTGGCACTCTTCCTTGCCCTGCTTGTTCGGCGAGCCGAAACCGATGGTGGTCTTGCAGCAGATCAGCGTTGGCTGGCTGCTCTTGTGCGCGGTTTCGATGGCGGTCTTGATTTCGTCGGCGTCATGGCCGTCGACATTGCGGATCACCAGCCAGCCGTAGGACTCGAAGCGCTTAGGGGTGTCATCGGTGAACCAGCCTTCGACTTCGCCGTCGATGGAGATGCCGTTGTCGTCGTAGAACGCGACCAGCTTGTTCAGGCGCAGCGTGCCGGCCAGCGAGGCGACTTCGTGGGAAATACCTTCCATCATGCAGCCATCACCCATGAACACGTAGGTGTGGTGGTCAACGATGTTGTGGCCTGGACGGTTGAACTGTGCAGCCAGCGTCTTCTCGGCAACCGCAAAACCGACGGCGTTGGCGAAACCCTGTCCCAGTGGGCCGGTGGTGGTTTCAACGCCCGGGGTGTAACCGTATTCAGGGTGGCCCGGGGTGCGGCTGTGCAGTTGACGGAAGTTTTTCAGGTCGTCGATGGACAGGTCGTAACCGGTCAGGTGCAGCAGCGAGTAGATCAGCATCGAGCCGTGGCCGTTGGACAGGATGAACCGGTCACGGTCGGCGAACAGCGGGTTGGCCGGGTTGTGTTTCAGATAATCGCGCCAAAGGACTTCAGCGATATCCGCCATGCCCATGGGGGCACCGGGGTGGCCGCTGTTGGCCTTTTGCACGGCATCCATGCTGAGTGCACGAATGGCATTGGCACGCTCACGACGGCTTGGCATCGCTGATCTCCTGGGGGCAGAAAGAAGTAGGATCTGAAAAAGGCGGCCATTTTCCCTCAGGCACTGCTTCGGGGCAATGACAGATACAGGCTGATGCGCGATTTTCCTGCGTTGCGCGGGTTTTTCTCCCGCAAAAGAGAGGCTTCGGCCCGCAAACGGCTGATTCGCGGTGCTCGACGGTCACCGCCCATCAATCAATATCAAAACTTTTTGATATTGATCTTGCGACTCGCCCGGTCGATAACTAGACTGCCTGCCTTATGAATCTCAGTGCGACCACGTTCAGTGTTGACCAAAGCGACGAACTGGCGGCCTTGTGCAAGGCCGGCGGCGACCCGCTGCGGCTGAATGTCCTGCGCGCGCTGTCCAACGACTCGTTCGGGGTGCTGGAGCTGGCGCAGATCTTCGCCATCGGCCAGTCGGGCATGAGCCACCATTTGAAGGTGCTGGCTCAGGCCGATCTGGTGGCGACCCGTCGCGAAGGCAACGCCATCTTCTATCGCCGCGCCCTGTCTCACACCGAGCAGACCGGCGGCAAGCTGCACGCAGCGCTGCTTGAAGAGGTCGACGGCCTGACGCTGCCTGACGACGTGCAGGCCCGTATCGGCCTGGTGCATCGCCAGCGCGCCAACGCCAGCCAGGACTTTTTCGCACGCACTGCAGAGAAATTTCGGGCTCAGCAGGACCTGATCGCAGGACTGGCCCAATACCGCGACAGCCTCTTGTCGCTGCTGGACAAACTGGGCTTCGATGCCGACGCCACGGCGGTGGAGGTCGGCCCCGGTGACGGCGGTTTTCTGCCTGACCTGGCACTGCGTTTCCGGCATGTCACGGGGCTGGACAACAGCCCGGCCATGCTCGATCTGGCGCGCAGCCTCTGTGAGCACAAGGCCTTGGGCAACGTGGAGCTGAAACTGGCCGATGCGTTGGCCGAAGCTAATGTCACAGCCGACTGCGTCGTCCTGAATATGGTGCTTCATCATTTCGCAGCGCCAGCCGACGCCATGAAACAACTGGCCAACCTGTTGCAACCGGGCGCAAGCCTCTTGGTGACAGAGTTGTGCAGCCACGACCAGAGCTGGGCCAGGGAGGCCTGTGGCGATCTCTGGCTGGGGTTCGAACAGGAAGACCTGGCCCGCTGGGCCATCGCTGCGGGGCTGGTCCCCGGAGAAAGTCTGTATGTAGGTTTACGTAATGGTTTCCAGATCCAGGTTCGCCATTTTCAGCGACCGGCTGGCAACACTCACCATCGGTAACACTCAGGAAAATCGTCGAGATGAGCGAATACTCCCTTTTCACCTCCGAGTCCGTGTCCGAAGGGCATCCGGACAAAATCGCCGACCAGATCTCCGATGCGGTGCTGGACGCCATCATTGCTCAGGACAAACACGCGCGCGTCGCGGTTGAAACCCTGGTCAAGACCGGTGTGGCCATCGTCGCGGGCGAAGTCACCACCAGCGCCTGGGTCGATCTGGAACAGATCGTTCGTGACGTGATCAGCGGCATCGGCTACACCAGCTCCAACGTCGGCTTCGACGGCGCCACCTGCAGCGTGATGAACATCATTGGCAAGCAGTCCCCTGACATCAACCAGGGCGTAGACCGCGCCAAGCCTGAAGATCAGGGCGCTGGCGACCAGGGCCTGATGTTCGGCTACGCCAGCAACGAAACCGCCGAGCTGATGCCTGCGCCGATCGCCTTCTCGCACCAACTGGTCAAGCGCCAGGCTGAAGCGCGTAAATCCGGCCTGCTGCCCTGGCTGCGCCCGGACGCCAAATCCCAGGTCACCTGCCGTTACGAAAACGGCATCGTGGTCGGTATCGACGCCATCGTGCTGTCGACCCAGCACAACCCGGAAGTCTCCTACGCCGACCTGCGTGAAGGCGTGATGGAGCTGATCGTCAAGCACGTGCTGCCCGCCAACCTGCTGCACAAAGACACCCAGTTCCACATCAACCCGACGGGCCAGTTCATCATCGGTGGCCCGGTGGGCGACTGCGGCCTGACCGGTCGCAAGATCATCGTCGACAGCTACGGCGGCATGGCCCGTCACGGCGGCGGCGCGTTCTCAGGTAAAGACCCGTCCAAGGTTGACCGCTCGGCGGCTTACGCCGGCCGTTACGTCGCCAAGAACATCGTGGCTGCCGGCCTGGCCGAGCGCTGCGAGATTCAGGTGTCCTACGCCATCGGCGTCGCACAGCCTACGTCGATCTCGCTGAACACCTTCGGCACCGGCAAGATCAGCGACGACAAGATCGTCAAACTGGTCCGCGAGCACTTCGACCTGCGTCCTTACGCAATCACCACGATGCTCGACCTGCTGCACCCGATGTACCAGGAAACCGCAGCCTACGGCCACTTCGGCCGCACGCCGCAAACCAAGACCGTGGGCGACGACACCTTCACCACGTTCACCTGGGAAAAAACCGACCGCGCCGACGCCCTGCGCGCTGCTGCCGGTCTGTAATACGCGTTAGCTGTACAGCGCGTTGAGAAGAGCCCCTGACGATGTGAGTCGTCAGGGGCTTTTTGTGTCCTGTCTTGTTTGATCACCCTGCAGCACGGTTTGCCGGCGGTCGCGATCTCACTGGCGCCGCCGGCAAGCCGGACTACTCCTCACCCCCGCCGCGCCACCAGCAGGAACGACGCCGCGCCTGCCAACAATCCCGCACACGTCCGGTTGAACAACCGCTTGCCGCTCGGCTTGGCGAACAGTCGGCGCGCATGAATGCCCATGCAGCAGTACAGGCCGATGGCGATGCACTCCAGTGCCAGAAACATCGCACCAAGCTGTGCGAATTGCCCGCCGATGGCCAGGGAATGATCGACAAACTGCGGCAGAAAGGCCGTGAACAGCAGGATGGCTTTCGGATTGCCGATCGCTACGAGAAATTCCTGACGCGCAAGGCGCACCGATCCCACATCGCTCACGCCTTGCTCGACATGGGAATCGGCAGGTGCGCGCCACAGCTGAATGGCCAGGTAGAACAGGTACGCCGCGCCGATGATTTTGATCGCGTGGAACAGCCACTCGGAGGTGTGCAGCACGGCGGTCAGGCCGACGGCGGCGAGGGCGATCATGATTGCGAAGGCCAGCAGCCGCCCCACGCCGCCGCTGCAGGCTCGGACAAAACCGTAGCGCGAGGCGTTGCTGATCGACAGTAGATTGTTGGGGCCGGGGGCCATGTTCAGGGCGAAACAGGCGGGGATGAAAACGGCGAGGGTCGACAGCTCCATGGTAGTTGTCCTTGTGGGGGCTGGTTGAAACATCATTTTGCACTTGTGCCGGATCGGCTCAAGGGACAGCTATGACGCGAAACAGGGCCCGACTGTACTGCCTGCGGAAAAACCCGGTAACGCCAAGCCAAAGGAAGATCAGCGCCTGTCGCTCTAGCCTTGCTGGCCTCACTTCCCGGCAAGGATGCTTCGATGCTGCCCTCTTCTCGCGCTGTCGCTGGTGGACTGGCTGTTCTGTTTTTCACCTTCGGTTTCAACTTCGCTCACGCCGAAAGCTGCCCGGACTGGTCGCCCGTCAAGGCCAGGAGCGAGATTCTGGCGTTACAGGACCAGATCGCGATCTGGGACGACAGCTATCACCGCCAGGGAATTTCACTGGTCGTCGATGAGCTGTATGACCAGTCCGTGCAGCGTCTGGCCCAGCTTCGATCGTGCTTTGCCGCAGCGCCCTCTGCACAACCCAGCCCCCTCAGAACAGCCGCCGGCAGCCATGCCCACCCGGTGCCGCACACTGGTTTGATCAAGCTGCGCGATGAACTGGCGGTGAGCGCCTGGTTGCGGGGCAAGGAGGATGTGTGGATTCAACCGAAAGTCGATGGCGTCGCGGTGACCCTCGTCTACGAGAGCGGCTCGCTGGTGAAAGCGATCAGCCGGGGCGACGGGCTCAAGGGCCAGGACTGGACCGCTCATGCGCGGCTGATCGAAGCGATCCCGGCGCAAGTGGCGTCGCAGGAGCCGCTGGTGCTGCAAGGTGAGCTGTACTGGCGGCTGACGGACCATGTGCAATCCAGGGCCGGGAGCCTGAATGCCCGCAGCAAGGTCGCGGGGCTTCTGGCGCGCAACCGCATCAGCCCGGCGGAAGCGGCGCAGGTGGGGCTGTTCGTCTGGGACTGGCCGGACGGCCCTCAAGGCATGCGTGAGCGGCTGGCGGGGCTACGGGCGCTGGGCTTCGAGGACAGCCTGCGCTTCAGCGAGCCGTTCGAGAGCGTCGTGCAGGCGAAGCAATGGCGCCAATACTGGTACAACCAGCCGCTGCCCTTCGCCACCGATGGCGTGGTGATGCGTCAGGGTGAGCGGCCGTCAGCCGATCGTTGGCAAGCGAAGGCGCCTTACTGGCTGGCAGCGTGGAAGTACCCGTTTGCTCAGGTGCTGGGCGAGGTGCGCAAGGTGCAGTTCAATGTCGGGCGCAGCGGCAAGATCACGCCGGTACTGGACCTTGAACCGGTGCAACTGGATGACCGAAAGGTGACACGGGTCAGCGTGGGCTCCCTCAAACGGTGGCAGGCTATGGATATCCGCCCTGGCGACCAGGTCGCGATCAGCCTGGCTGGCTTGACCATTCCACGGCTGGAAGGCGTAGTGAGTCGCAGCGTCGAACGGGCGGACTTGAACATCCCAAATGCGGCGGACTATCACCCGCTGAGTTGCTGGCAACCGGTTCAGGGCTGCGAAGGTCAGTTCCGCGAGCGCCTGAAATGGCTGAGCGGCAAGAAGGGCCTGGCCATGAGCGGCGTAGGACCTGGCACTTGGGACAAGCTGATCAGAGCGGGCGCGGTCAACGGACTGCTCGACTGGATGCTGCTCGATGGTGCACAACTTGCGAACATTCCCGGCCTGGGCGAGCGAAGCAGCGCTAAACTGTTGAAGAGTTTTCACGACGCGCGCGAACAAAGCTTCGAAACCTGGCTCAAAGCCCTCGGTTTGCCGCCCGTAGCGGGCGCGAATCTGGGTGACTCCTGGGTTGTTTTATCGGCACGCAGCCTTGATCAATGGCGCGCCGAGCCCGGAATTGGCCCGGGTCGTGCGAAGCAGTTGCAGGCTTTTTTTCAGAACCCCCATGTGCAAGCGCTGAGCACGCAGTTGCGCGAGCAGGGTATTCAGGGTTTTTAGTCATTTTTTTGCCCGGACGATGGATCGGCAAACGTTCGGGTGTATTTATTCAAGGAGTATTCATGAAACGCATTTCATCACTGGCGATGGTTGTCGCCTGCGGGATCCTGGCGACGCCTGTCTTCGCCGCAGAACCCTTGTGCGAGGCCAAGCAGGCCGATATCCGCACGCAAATCGAACAAGCCAAGGCTGCCGGCAACAGCGAGCAACAGGCGGGGCTGGAAAAAGCCCTGAGCGAAAACACCGAACATTGCACCGACAAGGGCCTTATCAAACAGCAGGAAGGCAAGGTCCTGGACGCCAAGCAGGAAGTCAGCAAGCGCCAGGCAGACCTGGACAAGGCCATGAAGAAGGGCGACGCCGACAAGATCAACAAACGCAAGGACAAGCTGGCCGAATCGCGCAAGGAGTTGCAGGACGAGCAGCAGAAGCTGGAGCAACTGCAGCCTGATCAAGACGACGAGTAAAGCCTTTGATTCTGCCCGCAGGGCGGAGGAGCCAGATCGTCGGCAAGCCGGCCTCCTACGCCCTGCGGGCAGAAGCGCACCCCGGATCAATGATCCCGAAACTCCTTGTGACACGCATCACAGGCGTCTTCGACGTTGTTCATCGGCGGGATCATGTTCGCAGGGGTCAGTGGCAGCTCCTTGGTGGCCACCACCAGCTCACCGGTCCGGGCCTCCAACGCCTGGGCCAGTTCCTGAAAACGCGCCTGACGCTGCCAGACCGCGTCCTTGGCGCTGGTGTGTTCTGACTCTTTTACCGGTGGGAAATGTTTCCAGGGCTCGTGGGAAAGCGCATCGAGCTTCACCGCGCCTTCACCGAATCTCGCACCGTCGAACGGTAGACGCCCGCGCAACATGCCGCCGGTGTCTTCGCTGGTCTTGAGCATCTGCTTGAAAATCGCCTTGCGCTGCCCCAGTGGCGAGTTCGGGTCGACACCTCCGCAACCGCTCAAACCCAGCGCTGCGATCAACAACAGGCCGGTCAACGGCCACTTCCTCAACGCTACGCTCTTCAACTTCATGGCGGCTCGGCACTGAAAAAACGGCGGCCAGTATCTGCGCACGCCGGGAAAAATCCAAGACGGCTGGCGATCAGACAGACACGCCAAACAGCGCTACCACCAGCGCCAGGCCAATGAACCATACCAGCGAGCGCAAGGCAGCGAGATCGGCCAGATAAAAGATGATGTACAGCAGGCGACTGGTCACGAACAACACGGCCAGCACATCGATGGTCACCAGCTGAGCGACACCTGCGACGTGGGCGATGATCACGGCAGCGGCAAAGCCGGGGATCGCCTCGAAGCTGTTCTGCTGCGCGGCATGGGCGCGACGCGGCAGGCCTTCGAGATTATCGAGGAAGTCCCGCGGGTTGTGGTTTTGCCGGGCACCGAATTTGCCGCTGCTGAACTTGGCAATCGAGGTACACACCAGCGGCAGCAGAATCACGATCAACACGCACCAGAAGGCAACGGTCATTTACATCATCCTTTTCAAAAAGTGAGCTTCATCAGAAGCATTCCCAGCAGAACCAACCCACAGGCTAAGAGCCGCGGTCGGCCAAAAGGTTCTTTCAAGTAGCGCATGCCGAACAGCACCACCAGCACCACGCTGACTTCCCGCAGCGCCGCCGCCTCTGCCACCGAGCCCAGTTGCATCGCCCACAGCACCAGCGCGTAGCTGGCCAGCACGCAAAAGCAGACGCTCAGCCCCAACTTCCATTGCTCGCGCCAGAACAGCGTGAACGCAGGGCGTTTGCTGATCATCGCCAGCAGCGGGAACGGCCAGGCGCTGATAAACGTCAGCCACACCAGGTAGTCCAGCGGCGCGATGCCGAGCTTGAGCGCCTGGCCGTCGATAAAGGTGTAACAGCCGATGCACACGCCGATCATCCCGACCACCGGCAGCATCGACCAGGGCAAACGATCGCCGCCCCCGCCTTGCCAGAGCAAACAGACCATCGCGCAGGGAATCAGCAAAATGCCGAGGATCTGCTGGGTCGTCAGGTGCTCCCCTGCAAAGATCAGGGTCAGCGCCAGCACCACCAGCGGCGAGAGCCCTCGCATTAACGGATAGACGAGCCCAAGGTCGCCCACCCGATAGGCCTTGATCAGCAGCATGCGATAGAGCAGTTCGAACAGCGCCGAGGCCACCAGCCAGGGCCAGATAGACAGCGGGGGTGGCGACACGAAACCCAACGCCAGGACGGCGAGAAGGAAGGCCACGACGTCCATGCTGGCGATGACCAGCAAACGCTCGCCGCTGAATTTGATGAGGGTGTTCCAGGTGGCATGCAGCACCGCCGCAAGCAGGACCAACGTTGTCGCCAGCACGCGTACTCCTAGGTCGTCCGGGTTGGTGAAGCGGACGATTTTTATTCTTGTCGGCCAGGGCGCTGGTCACTGCCAAGGCCCCGTGGACGCTGAGGATAAAGGATTCACGACGGCGAAAGACACCGTATTGGCCGCCTGATCTCGCTGTTTTTCGCTGCTGCCAGCGGCCGAGCGATTGGCTAAGATGCCAGCCATCACAGCCAAGACCGGCTGTACCGCTATGCCCCAGGAGCCTGAATGTCCAGCGAAGAAGACACCACCGTCAGTGGTGCAGCGCCCATGATTCCCGATCAGCGCCGTGAGCTGATGCTGCGTCAGTTACGCAAACACCAGGTGCTCAGCGTGCATCAGTTGATGGAAATGTTCGACTGCTCGCACATGACCATCCGCCGCGACATCGCCCTGCTCGAACAGAGCGGCCGTGCTTATTCGGTGACCGGCGGCGTACGTATCGCAAGCCAGGTACACAGCGAGCCCAGCCATCAATCCAAGGCCGTAGTCGAGCTGCCGCACAAGCAGGCCATGGCGAAATTGGCAGCGGGCCTGCTGCACCCGGAAATGACGGTTTACCTGGACGCCGGCACCAGCACCCTGGAAATCGTGCCGCACATCGTCGCGCTCGCGGGCATGACCGTGGTGACCAACGATTTTGGCGTGGTCAATGCGCTGGCGGACGCCACCCACGTCGATGTGATTCACACCGGCGGCCTGCTCGATCACCCGAACCGCTCTTGCGTGGGAGGCCTTGCCGCCGCGACCTTGCGGCATCTGGCGACCGACGTTGCGTTCATGTCCACCAGTTCATGGGACTTGCAGCGCGGCACCACCACGCCCTCGGCCCTCAAGGTCGAGGTCAAGCAGGCGGCGATGCAGGCGGCCTCGCGCAGTGTGCTGCTGACCACCAGCTCCAAGTACGGCACGTTCGGCATGTACAAGGTGGCCGGGCTTGAGCAGTTCGACGCGATCATCAGCGATGACGGCTTGGCGCAGGCAGCGGCTGACAGCATCCGGGCGCAGGGGGTGGAGTTGATGTTGGCGTCGGTGGAGAAGCGCTGAACGACGACAGCCCCGCAGTAGCGAGCTTGCTCGCGATTGCGCGGCAGCAGCCCCAGCAGGAATCGCAGACCTGGCGCAATCGCGAGCAAGCTCACTCCTGTACTTGATAGAGCAAGGCCTCGGCTAAACCCGGGGCTTTTTTGTGCCTGATCAACGGCCAGCAATGTTAACTTTTGTTAAATCGAAAAAAAGCTTCACAATATTCGCTCACAGGTTCACTATCTTTAACAGATCAGAACAAACACCGTTCGAGTGCCTGATGCAACGATGGCGCTCAACCTGAGGAGAGCTTCATGAATAACAAGAACGTCGGCGTCATTGGACTGGGTGCCATGGGTTTGGGCATCGCACGCTCCCTGTTGCGCAGCGGTTTCAATGTTCATGCCTGTGATGTGCGCGCAGCCGTTACCGAGCAATTCGCCAGCGAAGGCGGTGTGGCCTGTGACTCCCCGGCCGCCATGGCCGCGGCCTGCGACGTGATCATCACCGTTGTCGTCAACGCCGAGCAGACCGAAACCGTGCTGTTCGGCGAGAATGGCGCGGTTGCCGCCCTCAAGCCAGGCAGTCTGGTGATCGGCTGCGCCACGGTCGCCCCGACCTTCGCCATCGAGCTGGGCCAGCGTCTGACCGAAAAAGGTCTGCTGTACCTCGATGCGCCGATCTCGGGCGGTGCTGCCAAGGCCGCTGCCGGGCAGATGACCATGATGACCAGCGGCCCTGCCGACTCCTACGCCAAAGCCGACGCCATCCTCAACGGCATGGCAGGCAAGGTCTATCGCCTGGGCGACGTTCACGGCCTGGGTTCGAAAGTCAAAATCATCAATCAGCTGCTGGCGGGCGTGCACATCGCCGCAAGCGCCGAAGCCATGGCCCTGGGCCTGCGTGAAGGTGTCGACGCCGACGCCCTGTACGAAGTGATCACCAACAGCGCCGGCAACTCGTGGATGTTCGAAAACCGCGTGCCGCACATCCTCAAGGCTGACTACACGCCGCTGTCGGCGGTAGACATCTTCGTCAAGGACCTGGGCCTGGTACTGGATACCGCCCGCGCCAGCAAATTCCCGCTGCCGCTGTCGTCCACCGCGCACCAGATGTTCATGCAGGCCTCGACCGCAGGCTTCGGCCGCGAAGACGATTCCGCCGTGATCAAGATCTTCCCGGGCATCACCCTGCCGGGCGCCAAAGCCGCCAACGACTGAGGATTCGCACATGAGCACCACAACTGCGCGCCCTCTTTTGGGCTGCATCGCCGACGACTTCACAGGCGCCACTGACCTGGCCAGCATGCTGGTGCGCGGTGGTATGCGCACCGTGCAGAGCATCGGCATTCCCACCGGCGACAGCCTGGCTGAACTGGACGCCGACGCCATCGTCATCGCGTTGAAATCCCGGACCACGCCCGCTGCCGAAGCCATCGAAGAATCCCTTCAGGCCTTGCAGTGGCTACGTGATCGCGGCTGCGAGCAGATTTTCTTCAAGTACTGCTCGACCTTCGATTCGACCGCCAAAGGCAACATCGGCCAGGTCAGCGAAGCGCTGCTGCAGGCGCTGGGCAGCGACTTCACCCTGGCCTGCCCGGCCTTTCCGGAAAATGGCCGGACCATTTTCCGTGGCCACCTGTTCGTGCAGGACCAGTTGCTCAACGAATGCGGCATGCAGAACCACCCGCTGACGCCGATGACCGACGCCAATCTGGTGCGCGTGCTGCAATCGCAGACCGAGAAGAAAGTCGGCCTGCTGCGCTACGACAGCATCGCCAAGGGCGTGGAAGGGGTGCGTGCGCGCATCGCCGAACTGCGCGCCGACGGCGTGACCATGGCGATTGCCGACGCGCTATCCGATGCCGACCTGTACACCCTGGGCGAAGCCTGCGCCGACCTGCCACTGCTGACAGGCGGCTCGGGGCTGGCACTGGGTCTGCCGGGCAACTTCCGCAAGGCGGGCAAGTTGCGCGACATCGACGCGGCTCAGCTTGAGCCAGTCGGCGGCGGCGAAGTGGTCCTGGCCGGTAGCGCCTCTGTGGCCACCAACGGCCAGGTCGCGGCCTGGCTCGATGCCAAGCGCCCTGCCCTGCGCATCGATCCGCTGGCGCTGGCCGACGGCAAACCGGTGGTGGAAGAGGCGCTGGCGTTCGCACGTGATGCGGGCCAGACCGTACTGATTTACGCCACCAGCAGCCCGGACGAAGTCAAAGCCGTGCAGCAGAAACTGGGCGTCGAGCGCGCTGGCGCAATGGTCGAAGAGGCCCTCGGCAAGATCGCCAAAGGCTTGCTGGACTCTGGCGTGAAGCGCTTTGTGGTTGCAGGCGGGGAAACCTCTGGTGCCGTGGTTCAGGCCTTGGGCGTGAGCCTGCTGAAGATCGGCGCGCAGATCGATCCGGGTGTTCCGGCGACCATCAGCAGCGGCGATCAACCGCTGGCTCTGGCGCTGAAATCCGGCAACTTCGGTGGCCGCGACTTCTTCGACAAAGCCCTGAAGCAGTTGGCCGGTTCCGTAAAAGGAGCGGCTCAATGAGTGCTGAAAACAAGCTGCGCGAAGAGATCTGCGACATCGGCCGGCTGCTGTTCGGCCGTGGCTACACCGTGGGCAGCGCGGGCAACATCAGCGCACGCCTGGACGATGGCTGGCTGATCACCCCGACCGACGCCTGCCTGGGTCGTCTCGATCCGGCCACGATCGCCAAGGTCAACCTGGCCGGTGAATGGGTGTCGGGCGACAAGCCGTCCAAGACCCTGATGCTGCATCGCGAGGTCTACGACCGTAATCCGGGCGTCGGCGGCGTGGTGCACACCCACTCCACGCATCTGGTGGCGCTGACCCTCGCGGGCGTCTGGCAGCCGAACGACATTCTGCCGCCCATCACGCCGTATCAGGTGATGAAGGTCGGGCACATTCCCTTGATTGCCTACGAGCGCCCCGGCTCGCCGAAAGTCGCCGAACAGGTGGCGAAACTGGCGAACAGCGTGCGTGGCGTGATGCTTGAACGGCTGGGCCCGGTGGTCTGGGAAAGCTCGGTAGCCAAGGCGGCCTACGCCCTGGAAGAGCTGGAAGAGACTGCGCGTCTGTGGCTGATGAGCAACCCCAAACCCGAGCCGCTGGACGCAGCGGCACTGGAAGATCTGCGCCAGACCTTTGGCGTGAAGTGGTAATCCCTGAAGCGCTTTGATCGGGGGCCGTTTTACGGTCTCCGGCGACCCGCTTTTGTCGGAAACAATAACAACAGGACGCACACCTAACATGACCCCACTTTTTCTCATGATCATCGCCGGAGCCGGCATCGCGCTGTTGCTGCTTCTGGTCCTCAAGTACAAGTTCCAGCCTTTCGTGGCGCTGATGCTGGTCAGCATCATCGTCGCGCTGGTCGCCGGTGTGAAACCGGGTGATCTGGTGGCGACCATCGAAGGCGGCATGGGCAAGACCCTGGGCCACATCGCGATCATCATCGCGCTGGGTGCCATGATCGGGCGCATCATCGAACTCTCGGGCGGCGCCGAGGCGCTGGCCAAGACCCTGATCAACCGCTTCGGCAACAAGCGCACGCCGCTGGCGTTGACGGTTGCGGGTTTCATGGTCGGCATTCCGGTGTTCTTCGAAGTGGGCGTGATTATCCTCATGCCGCTGGCCTACGGCGTCGCGCGCGCGGCCCGCAAACCGCTGCTGATCTTCGCCCTGCCGATGTGTGCCGCGCTGCTCTCGGTGCACGCCTTCCTGCCGCCGCATCCGGGGGCTGTCGCTGCTGCCGGTCAACTGGGCGCGGACCTAGGCCGTGTGCTGATGTTCGGTATCCCGATGGTCGCCGTGCTGTGCCTGATCGGCTACGTGATCGCCGGCCGCATGACCCGCAAGACCTACCCGATGACCGACGACATCCGCGGTGAGGTCTACGGTCCGCACATCACCAATGAAGACCTGGTGGCGTGGGCGAACAACGACTATTCGAACACCAAGGAAGCCACTCACACCAAAGAGTTGGGTCTGGAAGAAAGCGCCAGCAGCCTGGCCGCTCGCTTGCCAAAGGCTCCAGCACCGGGGGCGGGCCTCATCGTTGCGCTGATCCTGCTGCCTATCATCCTGATCCTGCTGGGCACCCTGGCCACCACCCTGCTGCCTGCCGACTCCGCCCTGCGCAGCGTCCTGACCGTGCTGGGTGCGCCACTGGTTGCCCTGCTGATCGACACCCTGCTGTGCGCCTGGATTCTGGGTTCGCGCCGTGGCTGGAGCCGCAGTCAGGTCTCTGACGTGATCGGTTCGGCACTGCCGGGCGTGGCGATGGTGATTCTGATTGCTGGTGCTGGCGGCGTGTTCGGTAAAGTGCTGGTCGACACCGGTATCGGTGCGGTCGTGTCCGAAGCACTGCGCAGCACTGGTCTGCCGGTTCTGGCCCTGGGCTTCATCCTGACCCTGCTGTTGCGCGCCGTTCAAGGCTCGACCACAGTGGCGCTGGTGACCACTGCCGGTATTCTCAGCCCGCTGATCGCTACCCTGAACCTCTCTGCCAACCACATGGCCCTGCTGTGTCTGGCCATGGGCGGTGGCGGTCTGGCGATGTCGCACATCAACGACGCCGGTTACTGGATGTTCACCAAGCTGGCTGGCCTGAACGTCGGTGACGGCCTGCGCACCTGGACATTCCTGGTGACCATTCTGGGCACACTGGGCTTTTTGATGACCCTGCTGATCTGGCCTTTCGTTTAAGCCTTTCTGGAGACAACCATGCCTCGTTTCGCTGCCAACCTCAGCATGCTGTATCCGCAACACGATTTCCTCGATCGCTTCGCTGCCGCGGCGGCAGACGGTTTCGAAGCCGTTGAGTACCTGTTCCCGTACGATTTCACAGCGGCCGACATCAAGCAGCGTCTGGTCGACAACAACCTGACGCAGGCGCTGTTCAACGCCCCGCCGGGTGACTGGGCCAAGGGCGAACGCGGGATTGCCTCGCTGCCAGGACGTGAAGAAGAGTTCCGCGCAGGCATTCAGAAGGCGCTGGAATACGCAGCGGTGCTGGGCAACGATCGCATCCACGTGATGGCCGGCCTGTTGCCGAGCGAAGACCTGCGCCAGAAGCACCACGCGGTGTACATCGAAAACCTGCGCTTTGCAGCGCAGGAAGCGGCCAAGGCGGGTGTCACGATCCTGATCGAACCGATCAATACCCGCGACATGCCGGGCTTTTTCCTGAACCGTCAGGATCAGGGTCAGGCGGTGTGCAAGGAAGTGGGCGCTGACAACCTCAAGGTGCAGTTCGACTTCTATCACTGCCAGATTGTCGAAGGCGATGTAATCAGTAAGCTGCGCCGCGACTTTGCAGGGGTTGGCCACATTCAGATCGCAGGCGTACCGGATCGTCATGAGCCGAATCTGGGCGAAGTGAATTATCCGTGGATCTTCGAAGAAATCGACCGCCTGGGCTACACCGGCTGGGTCGGCTGTGAATACCGTCCGAAAGGCGACACAAGCCAAGGATTGCGGTGGTTGCGGGAGTGGAAGGCGACCCATCCCGACTGATACGGCGTATCTGCTGCAGAAACGCAATCAACTGCAGGAGTGAGCTTGCTCGCGATAGCGTCAGGTCAGTCGATATGACCTCGACTGAATAAATGCTGATCGCGAGCAAGCTCACTCCTACAGGTGCAGGTCATTCATCTCGATGGGGGATCACTCGTCGACCGCCTCATCCTTGAACTGATCCTTCACATACGTGATCTCGGTCTTGCCGTGCGGTGCTGGCAAACCATCCTCTCCCAGGTTCACGAACACCATCTTCTCGACCGTGAGAATGCTCTTGCGGGTGATTTTGTTGCGCACCTGGCAGGTGAGGGTGATCGAGGTCCGGCCGAATTCGGTGGCCGTGATGCCCAGTTCGATGATGTCGCCCTGGCGCGACGCGCTGACGAAGTTGATCTCGGAAATGTACTTGGTCACCACCCGCTGATTACCCAGCTGAACGATGGCGTAGATCGCCGCTTCTTCGTCGATCCAGCGCAGCAGACTGCCACCGAACAGCGTGCCGTTGGGGTTCAGGTCTTCGGGTTTTACCCATTTGCGAGTGTGGAAATTCATGGCGGCTCCAAAAGCAGTTCTAAGCGGCAAGCGACAAGCCGCAAGTTAAAAGCCCGTCGGCGTGTGACCTGAGATTACCGCGTGCTGCGCATCACCACCACTTGTAGCTTGAAGCTTGCAGCTTGCCGCTCAAGGTTTATAATCGCCACCGCTTCAAAAAACGGTCATCACTGCTTGATACCGTTCTCCCGCCACCTGTCCGAGGGGCGCTGCAGCAGGTCAGACCTGTCAGGCTCGGATGGGGCGTTGTCTGTTCAAGGCTCATCGCAGCCGGACAGGCCTTAAACGCACAACGGCGCCCATTCGCACACTACGAATGGAGACTCTTTATGAGCGCTGTACTGACGCCCAACGATTTCAACGACTACAAGGTCGCCGACATTTCCCTGGCTGCATGGGGCCGTCGCGAGACCATCATCGCTGAATCCGAAATGCCAGCCCTGATGGGTCTGCGTCGCAAATACGCCGGTGAGCAACCGCTCAAGGGCGCGAAGATTCTCGGCTGCATCCACATGACCATTCAGACTGCCGTGCTGATCGAAACCCTGGTTGCCCTGGGTGCCGAAGTACGCTGGTCGTCCTGCAACATTTTCTCGACTCAGGACCAGGCCGCTGCCGCCATCGCTGCGGCCGGCATCCCTGTTTTCGCCTGGAAAGGCGAGACCGAGCAAGAGTACGAGTGGTGCCTGGAGCAGACCATCCTCAAGGACGGTCAGCCATGGGACGCCAACATGATCCTCGACGACGGCGGCGACCTGACTGAGCTGCTGCACAAGAAATACCCGGCGATGCTGGAAAAAATCCACGGCGTCACCGAAGAAACCACCACTGGCGTTCACCGCCTGCTGGACATGCTGGCCAAGGGCGAACTGAAGATCCCTGCGATCAACGTCAACGACTCGGTCACCAAGAGCAAGAACGACAACAAATACGGCTGCCGTCACAGCCTGAACGACGCCATCAAGCGCGGCACCGACCACCTGCTGTCCGGCAAACAAGCGCTGGTCATCGGCTACGGTGACGTGGGCAAGGGCTCGGCGCAGTCGCTGCGTCAGGAAGGCATGATCGTCAAGGTCACCGAAGTCGACCCGATCTGCGCCATGCAAGCGTGCATGGACGGTTTCGAAGTGGTTTCGCCGTTCATCAACGGTGAGAACGACGGCACCGAAGCGAGCATCGACAAGGCCCTGCTGGGCAAGATCGACCTGATCGTGACCACCACCGGCAACGTCAACGTCTGCGACGCGAACATGCTCAAAGCGCTGAAAAAACGCGCCGTGGTCTGCAACATCGGTCACTTCGACAACGAAATCGACACCGCTTTCATGCGCAAGAACTGGGCGTGGGAAGAAGTGAAGCCTCAGGTGCACAAGATCCACCGTACCGGCGCTGGCGAGTTCGACCCACAGAACGACGACTACCTGATCCTGTTGGCCGAAGGCCGTCTGGTGAACCTGGGCAACGCCACCGGTCACCCAAGCCGCATCATGGACGGTTCGTTCGCCAACCAGGTGCTGGCCCAGATCTTCCTGTTCGGCCAGAAGTACGCTGACCTGAGCCCGGCTCAGAAAGCCGAGCGCCTGACCGTTGAAGTACTGCCCAAGAAACTGGACGAAGAAGTGGCTCTGGAAATGGTACGTGGCTTCGGCGGCGTCGTGACCAAGCTGACCAAGACCCAGGCCGACTACATCGGCGTGACCGTTGAAGGTCCGTTCAAGCCGCACGCGTACCGTTACTAAAAGCAGCTTTGAGCGGCAAGCTTCAAGCGGCAAGTGAAAGCGACATCGTTGCTCTTGCTTGCCGCTTCAGGCCCTTAAATCGTCCAAGCATTTAGCAGCACCAAGTTTTGAGCCACTGGCTGCAAGGACCGGCGCACCGCCGTTCTTGCAGCTTGTAGCTTGTGGCTTGCAGCTGGAGACTCGCTCCATGTCCCAAGACCGTCGCTACAGCTTCGAGTTCTTCCCGACCAAGACCGACGCTGGCCATGAAAAACTGCTCGCCACCGCTCGCACGCTGGCCGGCTACAACCCCGATTTCTTCTCCTGCACCTACGGCGCTGGCGGTTCGACCCGTGACCGCACGATCAACACCGTGCTGCAGCTGGAAAAAGAAGTAAACGTCCCGTCCGCGCCGCACCTGTCGTGCGTCGGCGACAGCAAGGCCGACCTGCGTGGCCTGCTGACCCAGTACAAGGATGCCGGCATCAAGCGCATCGTTGCACTGCGCGGCGACCTGCCCTCCGGCATGGGCATGGCCAGCGGTGAGCTGCGTCACGCCAACGATCTGGTCGAATTCATTCGCGAAGAAACCGGCAGCCACTTCCACATCGAAGTCGCCGCGTACCCTGAGATGCACCCGCAGGCGCGCAACTTCGAAGACGATCTGAAGAACTTCGTGCGCAAGGCCAACGCCGGCGCCGACAGTGCGATCACCCAGTACTTCTTCAACGCCGACAGCTACTTCTACTTCGTCGAACGCGTGCAGAAGATGGGCGTCAACATCCCGATCGTGCCGGGCATCATGCCGATCACCAACTACAGCAAGCTGGCGCGTTTTTCTGACGCCTGTGGTGCGGAAATCTCACGCTGGATTCGCAAGCAACTGGAAGCCTACGGCGACGATTCGGCGAGCATTCAGGCGTTCGGCGAGCAGGTCATCACAGAGATGTGTGAGCGCTTGTTACAAGGCGGAGCCCCGGGTTTGCACTTCTACACGCTCAATCAGGCTGAACCTAGCCTGTCTGTCTGGAACAATCTCAAGCTGCCCCGCTGATCGGTCGGAATCTGTCTCGAACATCCCGGTTACTATAGGGTAATGTTCGCTCGGCAGGCTGATGTCAAACAGCCTGCCCAAGCCTTACCGAGACGGATATCCAAGCAGTTGACTTCAATCAGTACGATCACTTCCCGCCCCCAGCTGGTTTATCTGGTGTTCGGCGCCGACACCTACCACCAGGAAGCCGTGTTCAGCATCGCCAGCGCCCTCGCGCAGACCGAGGCAGGCACTGAACGGCCTTTCGACATTCAGGTGTTCAGCGACAATCCCGAACCCTACCGCCATTTGCCTGTACGCATTCGCCCCATTGATGCCCAGATGCGGCACGAATGGAGCGGGCCGCACAACTACCATTTCCGCTGCAAGCCTGTGGTCGCACGCATCGTGCTGGAGGAAGCGGAAAAAGCGATCCTGATCGACACCGACACCTTCTTCCGTGCAAGCCCTATGGCGCTGTTCGAACGGGTTCGCCCTGACAGCCTGCTGTGCAATGCCCTCAAGTTGCGCTACGTAGACTACAAGGACACCGTGCTCTACACGGCATTGGCAAAGGTGCTCGCCGAACGCGGGATGGCGGACGATGCCATGAATCTGGTGAATTCAGGGGTCATTGGCCTGACGCGCAACAACGCCTCGATTCTGGACACGGCCATCGCGCTGATGGATGAGTTCTTCCCGGTCACGCCCGGTGCCATCACCCTGGAAGAGTTCTGCCTGGGTGTCGCAGCGTATCGCTCACTGGAGCTGGAGCAGTGCCCCGACCTGATCCACCATTACTGGAGCCGCAAACAACTGTTTCGCGCCAAGGTCCGCGCGTGGTTGCACAAGCACGGGCAGGATCCGGTTAGCGCCGCAGCACTGGCCGACACCCGCAACGTCTCGCCAAACCTGCCACGCCCTGCCATCTGGCAGCGGCTGGTGTACAAGAGCGCAACACTGACAGTGCCACAACCTCAACGCCAGTTCGTGCGCGAAGTGCTTTATGGCTGCTGCGATCACCCCAACGAGTTCGATCGCGCCTGCGCGGCCGTCTGGTGGGAAAAAGCGTTCGACAATGCTCAACAGCGCATGAAGCAGCCGATAGCCCCCGACCAGCTGCACGAATGGCTGGAACATTGGGCCGTGCGCAGGCTTCTGGGTCGCCAACGTGAAGCGATCTACCAGCATCTGGTCAAGCAGCAGACCTCGCACTAAACCGCGGGCCAGAGCGGCAGGTTTCATGTTTCACGTAGACCTGCCCTCTTCTATTTGCCGGGCGCGCATCGTACTCTCGCCCCATGCCGCTGACTTCCCGCCTATTGCTCACCCTCGTGCTCACCTGCCTGAGTTTCAGCGCGCTGGGCGAGCGGATCCGTATCGTCACCGAGCCCTGGGCGCCTTACGCGATGGTCGAAAACGGCCAGGCTTCGGGCCTGGACTACGACACCACGGCGATTGTCTTTCAGCGCCTGGGCATTGAGGTGCAGTGGCAGTTTCTGCCCTGGAAGCGGTGTCTGATGATGCTCCAGCAAGGCGAAGCCGATGGCGCGCTGGACATCTTCAAGGTCAGCGAACGCGATGACCTGCTGTTCTACCCCAGCGAGCCGTTGTCCGACGTCAACTGGGTGTTTTTTCAGGCCAATGCCCGACCCCATCCTTTCAACACGCTGGATGACCTCAAAGGCCTGACGGTCGGCATCTCGCCTGGCTATCTGTATTCGCCGGAATTCGACAGCTCAACGTCATTCATTCGCGAACCCGCTCCCAGCCATGAAGCCAATTTCGGCAAGCTGATTCGCGGGCGCATCGACCTGTTGGTGACTGATCGCAGGCAGGGGCAGCAGATGCTCGATCAACTGGGCCTGCGCGATCAGGTCAGTCAGTTGCCAACCGTTTTGAGCTCACGTGAGCAATATCTTGCGCTGCGCCGTAACGCTGGCATGGATTTACTGGTACAACGGTTCGGCGCCGAACTCAAACGCTTCAAGCGCGAACCGGCCTATGCGCAGCTCGTGGCGCGCTACACCGGCGAAAGCGTGGCCGCGACCGCTGAGACACAAGACGCACAACCGTCGGCCAACGCCGAAAAAACCGTTGAGCAGCAGGAAAGCAGCGCATTGTGATAGCTCTGTTATACTCCGGCGTTCCCGCCAGGCTTACGCCCGGATGCTCGGTCTCCCAGAAGACTTCTCGATCACGCACGCGGCGCATTTTCGTTCACGCGCCCATGCCACGAGTTGAACTTACAGACCCCGGGATCACGCGACCATTCGCGCTGCGCAGCTCACTCCTATTCGGGCCCATTGGCCCCAACTTAAGACAGGATTACTCATGTCCTTTGCTTCCCTCGGTCTCTCCGAGGCTTTAGTCAGCGCCATCGAGGCCGCTGGCTATACCCAGCCTACTCCGGTGCAACAGCGGGCCATTCCCGCCGTGTTGCAAGGCCGCGATCTGATGGTCGCCGCTCAGACAGGTACTGGTAAAACCGGTGGTTTCGCCCTCCCGATTCTGGAGCGCCTCTTCCCCGCCGGTCACCCGGACAAATCCCAGCGTCACGGCCCGCGTCAACCGCGCGTGCTGGTCCTGACCCCTACCCGCGAACTCGCCGCTCAAGTTCACGACAGCTTCAAGATCTACGCCAAGAACCTCAAGTTCGTCAGCGCCTGCATCTTCGGCGGCGTCGGCATGAACCCACAGGTGCAAGCCATGGCCCGCGGCGTCGACGTCCTAGTAGCCTGCCCTGGCCGCCTGCTTGACCTGGCCGGTCAAGGCAGCGTCGATCTGTCCCACGTTGAAATCCTCGTCCTCGACGAAGCCGACCGCATGCTCGACATGGGCTTCGTTCACGACGTGAAGAAAGTCCTCGCACGCCTGCCTGCCAAGCGTCAGAACCTGCTGTTCTCGGCCACGTTCTCGGCCGACATCACGGCCCTGGCCGGCAAGCTGCTGCACGACCCTGAGCGCATCGAAGTCACGCCGCCGAACACCACGGTCGAGCGTATCGAACAGCGCGTCTTCCGCCTGCCTGCCAACCACAAGCGTTCGCTGCTGGCGCACCTGATCACTCAGGGCGCGTGGGAGCAGGTGCTGGTGTTCACCCGCACCAAGCACGGCGCCAACCGTCTGGCCGAGTACCTGGACAAACACGGCCTGAGCGCTGTGGCCATCCATGGCAACAAGAGCCAGAACGCGCGCACCAAGGCCCTGGCCGACTTCAAGGCCGGCAGCGTGCGCATCATGGTCGCTACCGACATCGCCGCGCGCGGTCTGGACATCGACCAGCTGCCGCACGTGGTCAACTTCGAGCTGCCTAACGTCGACGAAGACTACGTGCACCGCATCGGCCGTACCGGTCGCGCGGGCCGTACCGGCGAGGCGATCTCGCTGGTCGCGCCGGACGAAGAGAAGCTGCTCAAAAGCATTGAGCGCATGACCAAACAGAAGATCGCCGACGGTGATCTGATGGGCTTCGACATCAACGCCGTCGAGGCCGAGAAGCCCGAAGTGCGCGAGCGTCCGGACGTGCGCAACCCGCGCAACGCCCGTGGCCCGCGTGGCGACGGTCCGAAAGGCGGCGGTGGTGGCGGTGGTCGCAAGGACAAAGGCAAAGACAAGGGCAAGGAAAAAGACAAGCCCGCGGCGGCAGCAGCCACCAGCAGCGGCGAACGTGCGGCCAGCAATCAGCAACGTCGCCAGAAGCCTCGTCAGGGCACGCCGTCCAGCGAAGCGCGTCAGTCCCAGCCTCCGGCACCTCGCACCGATCGTGATCCTGAAGAGTTTCTGGACGACGAAGTCGACAACTTCGGTAACCGCGCCGACTACGTGAGCCCTTATCAAGGCAAGAACCAGCAGGGCCGCAATCGTCGCCCTGGCGCCCCCGCCACAGGTGCCGCTCCAGCACCTCGCGGCCAGGCACCAGGCCGCAGTGGCCCACGCGGTGGTTCGGGCACCGGCACCAGCAATGGCGCAAGCGCTCCGGCCAAACGCAGCGGGCCACGCAACGGTTCCGGCCGTGACGGTCAGGCCCGCCGCGAAGACCAGCCCCGCAATCGCCGCCCGGCCCGTGACGAGCAGCCAGCGCGTCAGGAGCCCGCAGTACGCGGTCCTCGTGACGGTCAGCCAGGTCCGAAGATCATGCACAAGGAATCCAAGACCGACCGTTTCCCTTCCCCCGAGTTGCTCGATCAGCTGCCAACCCGCCCACGCGGTGAAAAACCGGCTCTGCTGACTCGTAATCGGGAAGGTTAAGCTGCGTTAAAACAAAAACGCCCCGACTGGTTCGGGGCGTTTTTGTTTGTGGTAAAAAATACCTTCTCCCTTGAAAGTACTCTGCGAGCCAAATCAGCCAACATTCACGACCCGATTCAATGCCTAATCTCCAGGCCTCTCCCAATATTTGAGCAATTCCAGTTCTCGCTCAATATCGTCCATTTCATCGCCACCCAACGTGCTATCAAATTTTTCCGAAATTATGCGTCTTACCTTCGCAAGGCGAGTGGTTATCAAATTCTGATCAATAAACCGCGTTGTCTCGAGGGCATAATCGATATTCTTCTGCTCTTCTGATTGCATACATTCATCATTGTGATAAAAGTGCTCAGCGATCTTATTTAAAGAAATTAATATATACGCCATTTCCTTTATAATCAAAATACCTTCAGGGCCGGAAAGCTCAATCACTTTATTCTTGTCAAGCATGCTATGACCTTTTGATAAATTTCGGGTTACTTAGTTTCAAATCACCCTCTACCGTCAGCTCTAGCCTATGGTATCTGGGATTTCTCACCCACTTAAGCACCTCTTCAGGCGCATCAGTTTCAACGTAATCTCGGCCTTTGTTGTCGGCGATTTGATATTTATTTCTAACATCCGTTGGACTGAGAGGCTTTTTACTAGCAAGTTCAAGGTAGACTTTATTTTTATCACTTGCTTTTATGTACCCACTCTCTTCAATCCCCTTTATACCTTTTCTACTTGTGTAATGCCGCACCCGAACACAAGCCCACCCCCACGGATCCACCCAGCCAATCGGATTCGGCGCGTACTGGTATAAATTCAGCCCGCCCGCCAACCCAATAGGATCAGGGGTAGTGAATCTCCCTGCATCCGGGTCGTAGTACCTAAAGGTGTTGTAGTGCAGTCCGGTCTCGCGATCAAGGTACTGGCCTTGAAAGCGCAAGTTCTGGTTTTCGACGAAGTACGGTTCGCGATCTTCTTGGGTGGTGTTGCCCCAGACCTGGTAGCGGGCCTGCCAGACGAAGTGACCGTCGGGTTCGGTCAGTTGTTCGGACAGGCCGTTGAGGTCGTTGTGGTAGTAGCGGACTTTCTGGTGCTCCCCTCGGCCATCGACACGGGCCAAGGGTTCGTGGCTGTCATCGACGTAAAGGTAAAGGCTGGAAAACCCGTTCTGCTCTTCCTGCAGCAAGCGCAGGCCATCCCAGATGAATCGGGTTTCGCAGAGCATTCGGCCATCGGGGTGGTGCAGGGCTTTGCGGGTGCGGCGACCGAGGGGGTCGTAGGTCATGCGCACGACGTGGCGGTCAGGGTTCTGGACTTCGATGAGTCGGCTATCGGCGTCGTACACAAATCGCTGCAGACCGCGGCGGTTGCTGTATTTCTCGATCAGGCGGCCGAAGCGGTCGTAACGATAGCGCTTGTCCTGGTAGCTCAGGAGCCTGTTATGGCTGACTTGATCGCCTTGGCCCTGCAAACCGTCCATGAGGTTGGCGGCGGGGTCATAGGCGAACTGCTCCGACACCCCGCTCAGGCTGTCTTGAGACGCCATAATCCGGTTGCTGGAATCATAGACCATCAACCTTCGGGATTGCCCATGGGGGTCGCGATCAATGTACCCGATCAGGTTGTCCGCGAGGTCATAGTCGTAAGTTTTTTCATGTTCGGCTGGCCAGTGAGCGGGACGGTTGTCCCGCCGACGGCTGCGCGCGGACAAACGACCACTTCGATCGTAGGCACTGCGCATGTGAACCTGGCCTTGGGTGCGCAGCACTTCACGATGCAGGCGATCACGCTCGACGTCGCAAATGACCTGGCCGTCGAGATTGATCTGGTGCAGATGGCCGCTGCCATAGAGCACTCGATTGATCCAACGGCCGTCAGGGGTTTGGGTCTGGATCAGGTTGCCCAGTTCGTCGTAACGACGGCGAATCGCGCCCATGGCCGTGGTTTCGCTGAGCATCCGGCCAAGGGCGTCATAGTCGAAGCTGACGCTGGTTTGCTCGCCATCGTGGGACGTGAACGTGGCACCGAACAGGTTATCGAGGGCGTCATAGCTGTACGTCGTACGCCCGTCTTCCGTCACCTTTGCAATCAGGCGCCCAACAACATCACGCTCGAAGCGATGTACGATGGCATCCGGCCCGGACAGCTCGGTTGTGCCGACCACATCACCGAGCGCGTCGTACGTATAGTGCCGCTGAGCCCCGTCCAGGCCCTGCTGCGTCGAAAGCTGATCCTCTGCATCCCAGGCAAACCGATAGCGTTCTGCGTTCTCGTTGGTCAGTGTTTCCAGCCGGCCATAGGAATCATAGCGAAAGTCGACCGCTCGCCCATGAGGGTCCAGACGCCGAATGACGCGCCTTCTCAGGTCGTACTGGTAACGCGTGATATCGCCGGCGGGATTGATGTAGGCGGTCAGCACACCACTGTCGTCACGCAGGAACCGCTCGATGCGCCCAGCGGGGTCTTCACGTCGTTGCAAACGGCCAACAGCGTCGGACTCATAGCGCGTCCGCTCGCCGAGCGCATCGGTGCGCTGATCCAGAAACCCGCGCCGGTCATAACGAAACTCGGTCTTGTAGCCTGAACAATCGATGTAATCAGTCAGTTGCCCGAATTCATTCCAGCGCAATGTGTTGCTTTTACCGCTGGCGTCGATGACTTCGACGACCCGTCCCCTCTCGTCGAACCGGTAGCGGGTCACGTGACCCAGGGGATCGACTTCATGGGTGCGGTTGCCCCGCGCGTCGTAGCGGTATTGCCATCGTTTGCCCGCCGCATCGATTTCCACTTTGGGCAACGACCAGTGCTCCAGCCAGTGCGTTGACTCAGTGCGGCCGAGAGGGTCTTCAGTCGCAGCAAGGTTGCCTGCTTCGTCGTAATCAAAGCGCCAGCGTCCCTGACGCGGATCGACAGCACCGAGCAGTTGACGCTCATCGTTCCAGGAAAACTGCCACGTCCGGTCAAGGTTGTCGGTGTAGTCGGTGATCTGATGCTGGCTGTTCCAGCAGCGAGTGCTGCTTCGGCCAAGGCTGTCGGTGATGACCGTCCTCCCGGCGCTCAGGTCATACGCGAACCGATAGTCGTCTCCCTCGTCAGTCCAGTAATGAACGACCCGCCATTCGCAATCATCGACCAGCGCCCATTCATAGAAACAACGCAGCCCCGTGGGGAGTTGATGCTCGACCATCCGCCGATGAGCGTCGTAGCTGAAGCGTCGCTGAACCTTGCCCAGCGCATCTCGTACTTCACTCAGATCGCCGCAGGGGTTGTAGGCATAACTGGCCAGCACGATGCTCGAGCCGCTATCGAACACGCGCTCAACACGCTCAAGCCGTGCTGGCCATGGCGTCGAATACGACAGGTTCAGGCGAACGACGTCGAGCGTGTCATGCACATGAACAAGGCGCCCGTGGGCATCGTAGACCAGATGAATCCGGTTGTCGTTGCGGTCGCCAAGCTGGCTCAGACGTAACCGTGCTGAATCAACCCGATTCGGCTCGAACAGCCGATAAACCCCGTCTTCGCTCTCAATTAATACCCGGCCATCGGTGTGACGCCTGACCGCCAGCCCTTCACCTGCGCTGAATACCGCGTCGCCGAGCGCAAGCGGGCCCATGTCGATCCGCCGCCCCTGCTCATCGACGTAGAGGAGCCGATCGCAACCTTGCGCTGAGGCTTGGATCTCGACACATACCTCAAACGCAACGCTCCATCCCGCGCCGAACATCCCGTCGCACCGTTGATCGCAGCTGCTGTAAAACCGCTGCCATTCGATTGGCAGCAAGGCCGGGAGCACGAAATCCAGCTCTTCAGCGTTGCCGAGCACCTTGGCTCCCGTGGCCGCGTGCACCGGATTCGGCGACCCGGACACCGCTCGACCCAACGCGCCCGCCAAAGCCCCAGTCACATAACCCACGGCGCCGCCCATCAACAGGCAGGGCAGATTGCTCATGAATTTCGCAGGGCGACCGCGCAGCATCATCAGCGCGGAAATGGCCAGCCCTACACCCGGCGTCTTGCCGCTGCGAACGGTGCGAACAACCGCCTTGCCGCCGCCGATCCGTACGTTGGGTGAAATCACCCCGGATGAAACCACCGACGCATCGCAGGTGCTGCGATCCCCGCTGCGCACGGCAGGTTGGCCATTGATGAACACGCTGCTCGACCCTTCGGCCAGATACTGGCCTGGCACGCCAGGGTGTTTTTCGCAGATGATCTGATCGTTCGGCAGCGACGACGCGCCGGGGGCCGGCGTTGCTACGGTGGGGCGCCACAACTCCGAGAAAAAGCCCTTGGCCATGTCGAGGAACGTGCCGTCGGGGGCCAAGTCGTCAGGGAGCTCGGAAGGCGCGTGCGAGATGGCGCCAGCAGCGCGTGCTGCCGGCAAACCATTGATGAAGACGTTGTGCGATCCGCTCGTGATGTGCGCGCAGACCGTTGGAGGGAACAAATCGTTGGCCAAGCCCTGGCAGAAGTCGGCGAGCTTGCTGTCGGCCCCCGTGAGTTGCATTCCCACAGTGACAGCGGCGCCCACAACGGCGCCCAACACACAGGCGCCGAGCCCGCCCGTGGCGACTGTCAGTCCTGCTGAAGCGATGATTGCCGACGTGACCAAGGCACCGGCGGCTACGGTGGCGACCACCTCCAGGGCCCCGCCAAATACATCGGCCATCACCGAGCTGTGGGCAAGGGCATCGCCCTGACGGGCAGCCCAAAAGGCGTCAGACATTCCGTGATCCGCGCTGAAAAAACGCGAAATCTAGGGACTAAATGCGTTGCTGTCCGAGTGCTGAAACACAATAAGCGAGGACTGCAAGATTTTCGGAAAGGGACTACACCAGAGAGTCTGCGGTCCTACCAGATCAACAGAAACGGCGGACCAATGGCCGTATCCAGATCCGGATAAAAAAACGCCGACCCTGAGGTCGGCGTTTTTGTTGCTGCAGCCGTTTTTACTTGGCTTTGACGCCTTCGAACGAGATGTCCAGGGTCATGGTGTCCGACTGCGGACCCAGATCCATCATCTTGCCGAAATCAGAGCGTTTGATGGTGGTAGTGCCTTCAAAGCCTGCGCGGTAGCCGCCCCATGGATCCTTGCCTTCACCCAGGAAGGTGGTCTTGACGGTGACCGGCTTGGTCACACCGTGCAGGGTCAGGTCGCCGACAACGTCAGCAGTGGTTTTGCCATCGGCGTTCTTGCCCACGTTAGTGACTTTGGTGGACACGAACTTGGCGTCAGGATAGGTCGCGACGTCCAGGAAGTCCTTGCTGCTGATGTGCTTGTCACGCTCTGCATGGTTGGTGAAAACGCTGGCGGTTTTCACGTCGATGTTGATTTTGCTGTCTTCAGGTTTGGCAGCGTCGAAGCTGAAGGTACCGCTCCAATCCTTGAACGAGCCGTAGATGAAGCTGTAGCCCAGGTGGCTGATCTTGAAGTTGATGAAAGCGTGCTGGCCTTCCTTGTCGATGGTGTAGTCAGCAGCCATTACCTGACCGGCCGACAGCAGCGCGGTACCCAGAGCCAGTGCAGCCAGTGTCTTTTTCAACATACGTCGTCTTCCTGTGTAGTGAGTCGAATTCAGGCCTTGCGGCCAAGCATGCGAATGAGTGTCGCATCACGATCGATGAAGTGATGCTTCAGGGCGGCCAGCCCATGGAGAACCGCAAAGATCACCAGGGTCCAGGCCAGGTACAGGTGCACTTCGCCAGCCACGTCTGCCTGGTCGGGCAGTCCGCTGATCAGCGCAGGCACTTCAAACAGTCCGAACACCGGAATCCCGACACCGTCTGCGGTGGAAATCAGGTAACCGGCAAACATCACCAGGAACAGGTCCAGATAAAGGAACGCGTGCCCCAGTTTTGCGGCCATGCGCACCAGGCGCGTGTGATTGGCCGGTGCTGGCGGCGGTGGGCTGACAAAACGCCAGACCACTCGGATGAGCATGAACAAGAACAGCGTGATGCCAATGCTCTTGTGCAGATCAGGACCCGCCTTGCGCCAGGTGTCGTAATAACCCAGCCCAACCATCCACAGCCCCAGTGCGAACAACCCGAAAACGGTCAGCGCGACGCCCCAGTGCAGAACGATGCTGACCCAGCCATAGCGTGAAGAAGAGTTGCGTAACTGCATGCTAGCGTTCCTGTAAGAGCAGCCCGTTGAAGCTGACGGAAAGACTATCGGTTTATCTATCGAAAGAAAGCGCAAAATTTCGCTTTGAAATATCAGGAAATACGATTGAAATTTCCCGTCATATTTTTCTTCACCGAGGATTAACGCAACGTTATCTCCGCCCCATAACCGCCATGATCACTCCCACAGGAGGGCATTGCCACATACACGCTGCCTCTGTCTTCCCAACGTGTACAACACTCTAGACGCTGCCGTTATTCGCCAGACGAAAAAAAAGGCGCGGTATTTAAACCGCGCCTTTTCATTGATCCCGATCAGCCATCAGTTCTTGCTGTCCGCTGCCGGTGTGGCAGCCTTGTCAGTCGCCTTGGCGGGCGCTTTCTTCGTGGCGTCAGCCTTGGCCGGGGCCTTGTGGGTGGCTGCCGGTTTGGCCGGGGCCTTTTTGGCAGGCTCTTTCTTGGCCGGTTCTTTCTTCGCCGGGGCTTTCTTCACAGGTTCTGCAGGCTTGGCAGGCTCAACTACCGGAGCGGGCGGCGGCGTGACAGGCGCAGGAGCAGGTGCTGGAACCGGCGCGGGCGCAGGAGCAGGCTCTGGCGCTTTGTCGGCAGGTTTCGGCTCTGGCTTGGAGCCGCCGAACATGTTCGAGAAGAAGCCGCCAATGCCGCCGCTGCTTTCCTTGGCAGGCTCAGCTGCTTTCGGTGGTGCGACCTTCACAGGCTCGAACGACTTGCCCGCTGCCAGGTCCTGAACCTGACTGGCCGCGCGCTGACCGGTGCGCAGGGCGCCTTCCAGGGTGCCCGGGTACAGGCTGTCAGTGTGTTCACCGGCAAAGGCTACGCGCTGCAGGGGTTTTTCCCACAGACGCCAGTACTTGCTGATCTGCCCAGGGCCGAACGCCAGGTAGGCGCCACCGGTGGACGGGTCGACGCTGGAGCGACGGATTTCATAACCGGTGAACGCACCGCGCGCCTGTGGATAGAACGCGTGCAGACGAATCAGCACCTGATCGACCATCTGCTTGTCGCCGAACGCCTGCATGATGCGGGCGTTGTCGCCGGACAGGTTGATCACGGCATTGGCGCCGCCCTTGAGCGCAGGTTCGATCCACAGCATGCCCAGACCGGTATTGCTGTAGACCTCGCCGGACATACGCGCCTTGCTGTCCCAGACCGGGTTCTTGAACTTGAGCATGATCTGGTCGTGCCAGCCGTAGTTGGTGCTCTTGAGCGCGCCCTGATGCTGAGCGTCCAGCGCCGGGGTCAGCTGAATCTTGCTCAGCGCGCGCAGCGGCACGGCGAGGACCACGTACTCGGCCTCGTAGCCCACCGAACCGACCTTGACGGTCACGCCGTCCTTGTCCTGGTTGATGGCCGACACCGGGGAGTTGGTCTTGATCACTTTCAGTTGCTTGACGAACTCATCGACCAGCATCGCGCTGCCACCGGGCAGGCGGGCAGCACGGCGATCGCGTTCGTCGACATTGCGATTCACACGGGACTGCTGTGCCAGATACAGCAAGGAGAGGCGCGAAGGTTCGTCGTAACGGGTACGAATCTGCTGGTTGATCAGCTGACGCGCGGTCGGCGGCAGGTTCAGACGGTCCAGCCAGTTGGCGACGTTGATCTGGTCCAGCGCGAACAGCGTGCTGTTGGCGGCCGGGTTTTCCGGATCGGTGATGGATTTGGCCATGTCGTCGAGCGCCGCTTCGTAGCGCTTGATCGCCTCGGCGGTGGCCGGTTGCTTGGCGGCCAGATCCGCTGCGGAGAAGTACTCGCCTTCGATCAGGTAACCCGGCGTACGCACGAACTCAGGCGCAGGCACCGGCTTGAGCTTGAAGCGGTCCAGGTACTGGTTGAGCACCGGCTGCGCCTTGGCATTGCCGATCCACTCGCTGCCCACCAGGGCCGAACGGCCGCCGACCACCGGCTTGGCTTCCAGCAGCGTGACCTGCCAACCCTTGTTTTGCAGCTCATAGGCTGCTGTCAGGCCCGCCAGGCCACCACCGACGACAATCGCCGTATGCGGCTTATCCACGGCCTGCGCCTGCGCGCTGACCAGCCCAACCATCACCAGCGCACAGGCGCGCAGCCAACCAGAAAGCATTCAGCGAACTCCGGAACAAACGTGGAAATTGTCGGATTTTCTTGTCCGATTCTTCAAAGAGCGCGCAGGATACGCCAGCCGCGAAAGCCCCGCCAGCAATGTCCGTCGGCGTTGTTTCTGGCGTCAGACTTATGTGAAAAGAAGGCGCTAAAGGTTGTCCCGTCGCCATGCAGCGCATAGGCTTGCGCGATTGTTTTGCCCTCGCCCCGCGCGAGCCGTACCTGGAGATGACCAATGGGCCTGAATGATCAGTGGATGCAACGCGACCTCAAGGTTTTGTGGCACCCCTGCACCCAGATGAAAGACCACGAAAAGCTGCCGCTGATCCCGATCAAGCGCGGTGAAGGGGTCTGGCTGGAAGACTTCGAAGGCAAGCGTTACCTCGACGCCGTCAGCTCCTGGTGGGTCAACGTGTTCGGCCACGCCAACCCGCGCATCAACCAGCGCATCAAGGATCAGGTCGATCAGCTGGAACACGTGATCCTGGCCGGCTTCAGCCATCAACCGGTGATCGAGCTGTCGGAGCGTCTGGTGGCCATGACCCCGGAAGGTCTGACGCGATGCTTCTACGCCGATAACGGCTCGTCCTGCATCGAAGTCGCGCTGAAAATGAGCTTTCACTACTGGCTCAATCGCGGCAAACCCGACAAGAAACGCTACGTCACCCTGACCAACAGCTACCACGGCGAAACCGTGGCGGCGATGTCGGTGGGTGATGTGCCGCTGTTCACCGAGACCTACAAAGCACTGCTGATGGACACCATCAAGGTGCCGAGCCCGGACTGCTACCACCGCCCCGAAGGCGTGAGCTGGGAGGAGCACACCCGCACGATGTTCGCGGTGATGGAGCAGACCCTCGCCGAGAATCACGAAACGGTCGCAGCAGTGATCATCGAGCCGCTGATTCAGGGCGCGGGCGGCATGCGCATGTACGACCCGATCTACCTCAAGCTGCTGCGCGAGGCCTGTGATCGCTATGGCGTGCACCTGATTCACGATGAAATCGCCGTGGGCTTTGGCCGCACCGGGACCATGTTCGCCTGCGAGCAAGCCGGTATTCGCCCGGACTTCCTGTGCCTGTCCAAGGCCCTGACCGGCGGCTACCTGCCGCTGGCGGCGTGCCTGACCACCGATGACGTCTACGCTGCCTTCTACGACGACTACCCGACCCTGCGCGCCTTCCTGCACTCGCACAGCTACACCGGCAACCCGCTGGCCTGCGCGGCGGCACTGGCGACCCTGGACATCTTCGAGCAGGACAACGTCATCGAGAACAACACGGCGCTGGCCCAACGCATGAAGACCGCGACGGCGCACCTGGCGGATCACCCCAACGTCGCCGAAGTGCGCCAGACTGGCATGGCCCTGGCCATCGAGATGGTGCAGGACAAAGCCACCAAGGCGGCCTACCCGTGGCAGGAACGCCGCGGCCTGAAGGTCTTCGAACACGCCCTGACTCGCGGTGCATTGCTGAGACCGTTGGGCAGCGTGGTGTATTTCCTTCCGCCGTACGTGATCACGCCGGAGCAGATTGATTTCCTGGCCGAGGTGGCCAGCGAAGGCATCGACATCGCGACCCGCAGCAGCATCAGCGTGGCAGTGAGAGAGAATTTCCATCCGGATTTTCGTGATCCGGGCTGATTGGAATTAAACACTGACCTGTCAGATTGAGCAGAACTTGTGGGAGCCGGCTTGCTGGCGAAGGCGTCAGTTCAGACATTACTGCACTGACGGACACTCCGCTTTCGCCAGCAAGCCGGCTCCCACAGTAGATAGCGGCGCATTCAACGAACACAGAGAAACAACCATGAGACTCTCCCGCTTTTTCATCGACGCCACCCTGAGCATCGGCGAACACCAACTGCCCGAAGCCCAGGCCCATTACATCGGGCGCGTGCTGCGCATGGCCGAGGGCGATGCGGTGCAGCTGTTCGACGGTTCGGGGCAGGAATTTCGCGCCACGCTGGTGGAAGTCGGCAAGAAGCAGGTGCGCGTGCAGGTGACTGAAAGCTTTGCGGGCCTGGCTGAGTCGCCTTTGCAGATTCACCTGGGCCAGGGCCTGTCGCGCGGCGAGCGCATGGATTGGGCGATTCAAAAGGCCACTGAGCTGGGCGTCACGCAGATCACCCCGATCGTCAGCGAGCGCTGCGAAGTCCGCCTCAAGGACGAACGCGCCGAGAAGCGCCAGGCCCACTGGCAGCAAATCGCGATCAGTGCCTGCGAGCAATGCGGTCGTTCAGTGGTGCCGGTGGTCAACCCACCTGTTTCCCTCAGCGATTGGCTCAAACACACCGAGGCCGATCTGAAGCTCGTTTTGCATCCGGTGGCCGAACCGCTGGTGAGCCATGAAAAGCCCGGCACCCTGGCGTTCCTGATCGGGCCGGAAGGCGGCTTGAATGACGCGGAAGTGGATCAGGCACAAGACGCCGGCTTCCACGCCGCCCGCCTCGGCCCACGCGTGCTGCGCACCGAAACCGCCCCGGTTGTGGCCCTGAGCGTGGCGCAGCAGTTGTGGGGGGATTTTTAAGGGCCTGATGTCGGACCCGATACTGGCAGCGACACCAAGCCCTGTGGGAGCCGGCTTGCTGGCGAAGGCGGTGTGTCATTCAATACATCAGTGTCTGACCTGTCGTATTCGCCAGCAAGCCGGCTCCCACAAAAGAACAGCGTTGCCTTCAAAGGACGTAACGCGTGATCGCCACAAAATGCAGCAAACTGCCGGCGATTACGAACAGGTGCCAGATCCCGTGCCAATGGCGGAAACGCTTGTCGTAGGCAAAGAAGATAATCCCCACCGTGTACAGTACGCCGCCCAGCGCCAGCCAGGTAAAGCCTGCCGTGCCCAACGCCGCCATCAACGGCTTGACCGCCACCAGCACGATCCAGCCCATCACCGCGTAGATCACGATCGACATCACCCGCGCTTCCGAACGCGGCTTGATCTCTTGCAGGATGCCGATCACCGCCAGCCCCCAGACGATTCCGAACAGCGTCCAGCCCCAAGGCCCGCGCAGGGTCACCAGGCAAAACGGCGTGTAACTGCCTGCGATCAGAAAATAGATCGAAAAATGATCAACCTTCTGCATGATCACCTTCGCCCGACCGCGCACGCTGTGATACACGGTCGAGGCGCTGTACAGCACCACCAGCGCCACGCCATACACCGCCACGCTGACGATCTTCCACACATCACCGGCCATGCTGGCGATCACCAGCAACCAGACCGCGCCGATGGACGCCAGAACCGCACCCACCAGGTGGGTCCAGGCGTTGAATTTCTCTCCGTAGTACATCCGCAAAAAACCTCTCTCAGTTGCACGACAAGGGTCAAGGCTCCAGCTTATGACCCAAAAGCGCAATGCATGTGTCAGTGTTAATGAGAATTTAATGCAGCCAGCTGCTGGTGAGTTGGGCACAATCGAGCCCTCGAACAACAAGAACCCGCTGTGGAACGCACGATGCAGATCGACGAAGAACTGACCCTCAAGAAGCTGGAAATCTTCCTGGCGTTCATGCGCACCGGCAATCTGGCGCGCGCGGCGGGAGAATTGCAGACCAGCACGGTCAGCGTTCATAGAGCGATTCACTCACTGGAAAATGCCCTGCGCTGCCCGCTGTTCAAGCACGAGGGCCGCAACCTGACGCCACTGGAAAGCGCTTATGTGCTGGAAGAGAGGGCGCAAAAACTGGTGCAGGATGTGCTCAATACCGTCGAACAGACCCGCGCGGCAGCAGGCTTTTCGGCGGCGCGCTTCAAGCTGGGCGCGCTGTACTCACTGACGGTCAAGACCGTACCGCAGCTGATCATGGGCCTGAAAATCCGCCGCAGCGAGCTGAATATCGATCTGATCCTGGGCTCGAACATCGACCTGTTCTACAAGCTGAAAAACATGGAAGTCGACGCGATCCTGGTGTCGCTGAACGAAAGCGTGAATGACCCGGATTGCGAGCAACTGCCGCTGTTTTCCGACGATATATTCCTCGCCACCCCGGCCGATTCGCCCTTCGCGCAACAGAGCGAGGTGGACCTGAGCGACCTGCGCGAAGCGACGTTTATCACCCTGACCCAAGGCTTCGCCACCCACCGTGACGGCACACGTGTGTTCGAGCAGGCGGGGTTTGAGCCAAAAGTGGCGATGCAGGTCAACGACATCTTCACGCTGCTGAGCATGGTCAGTTCGGGCGTGGGGTATGCGCTGCTGCCCGGGCGGATTGCAGCGGTGTACGAGAATCGCGTGCGCCTGATACCGCTGCAAGCGCGTTATCGCATGCAGCAGCACATCGGCTTGGTGTTTCTCAAGGCCCGCGAGCGCGACCCGAATCTGTTGGCGTTGCTGGCGGAGTGCCGGATGTATTCCAATCGGTTGACCGAGAGTTGATTGAGCTGCACAACCTCTGTGGGAGCCGGCTTGCTGGCGAAAGCGTCGGGTCGGCAACACCCAGGCCGCCTGACACACTGCCTTCGCCAGCAAGCCGGCTCCCACGGCCTTCGGCCAGAATCAAAAGCAAAAGCCGCCCCTGGCCCGCCTGACGGTCAGCCCAAAATCCCGCGCACGATGAAGTACAGCAGCGAAGGCCCCAACAGGCAGCCCAGCCCGGTATGGAACGTCGCGGTTAACGCGCCGTACGGCACCAGCCGACGATCCGTCGCGGCAAGCCCCGCTGTCACGCCACTCACCGTGCCTGCCAACCCGCCAAACACCATCGCCGAACGCGGGTTGTCCAGGCCCATCCAGCGTGCGGCCATGGGGGTGCCGACCATCACCAGAATCGCCTTGATCAATCCGGTAGCGATCGACAGCGCCATCACGTCGGAGCTTGCGCCCAGTGCCGCACCGGTCACCGGCCCGACGATGTAGGTCACGGCGCCCGCGCCAATGGTGGTGATGCTCACGGCATCGCGATAACCAAACGCGTAGGCCACGCAAGAGCCGACAATGAACGGCAACACGGTGCCCAGAAACAACGAGAACGCACCGATCAACCCGGCCTTTTTCGCCTCGGTGGCCTGCACTTCAAATGCCGTGGCAACGATGGCGAAGTCACGCAGCATCGCGCCGCCCATCAGACCAATGCCCGAGAACAGCGCCAGGTCCGCCAGGCCTTTCTGGCCGCCGGTCATCACCCCGCCGACCCACGCCAGCACCAGGCCGATCACGATGGCGATGGCCGAGCCGTGAATGCGCCCGAAGGTCAGGCGCTTGGACAGCACTACGGAAATCCACATCACTACGCCAACCACGGCGAAGGCAGTGACCAGGCCCTGGCTGATCAAATCTTTCTGAATGAGATCCCACATATCAACGGCCTCCCACTGGGGAGACGGTCGGCGTGATCACCGCAGCGTCCGTGGCGACTTCGTCCTCACTGGGGAGTGGCGCGCCTTTGTTGTAGCGGCTGATCACGGCAATGGTGCAGCCACAGACAATCACCGAACCAATCGCAGCGATCACCGCAATCGGGCCGCCCTTCAGGGCCGTGACAACGTTTTGCTGGGCAGCCATGGCCACGACCACCGGAATGTACATCGCGCCCCAGAAGCCGACGCCCATTTCGCAGCCTTCGCTCATGCCGCCGCGTTTTTGCATATAGAGACGGGCGCAGATCAGCAGGATCATCGCGATCCCCACTCCGCCCACGTTGGATTTGACGCCCAGCAGCACGCCGAGCAAGTCACCGAGAATCACCCCCGCAAGGGTGCAGATAGCGAGTAACGCAACGCCGTAGATAACCATTGTTCTTGCCCTCAATCGTCGAAGTTGTTGTTTTTGTGTTCCTTCGAAAGCAGCAACCGTTTTTAGGGGTGGCGACGTTCCTCCTCTCGCGACAGCGTGCTCAGCGTATCCAGCCGGGCGCCCTGAAAGGCGACAGCCGATCCTTGTTCAAACACTTTTCGCGCCAGCCCCGTGAGCACGGTGCCAGGCGGCAATTCGATCTGCAGACGTGCGCCGCGCTCGTAGGCGGTCTGCACGGTGCTGCGCCAGTCGATGACCCGGCACATGTTGAAGGCCAGGTCGTCACGGATTTTGTCGGCAGTGAACAGCGGGCGAGCAGTGCTGCCGCTGAGGTACTTCAGGGTCGGCGCTTGAATCGAGACGCTGGCGAAGGCTTCGGCCAAGGTATGTGCAGGTTCGCTCAGCAGCTCACAGTGAGACGGCACGCTGACCGCCAGCCGTTTCGCTGCCGCTGCGCCCTGCTCTTTGGCCAGGGCCGCGACGCTGGCCATGGCCTGATCGCTGCCAGCGATGACGAACTGGTTGTCGGCGTTGATGTTGGCGAGATACACCGGGGCCTTTTCGCTGTGAACCTGCTGAACCAGCGCTTCGACCGTACCTTGATCCAGACCAATCAATGCGGTCATGCCATAGCCCTGTGGATAAGCGTTTTGCATTAACTCGCCACGCAGCGCCACCAAGCGCACGGCATCGGCAAAGCTCAGCGCCCCGGCAATCACCGCTGCCGGGTACGCGCCAATCGACAGACCGGCGACGTAATCAGGTTTGATGTCCTGAGCCATCAACAACCGTGAACAGGCGACGCCAGCAATCAACAGACACAGCTGAACCGCGCGGGTCGACTGCAGCGCGTGGGCGGAGTCCAGATCGAGCACGTCTTCATTCAAAGCATCGCTGGCTTCACGCAGGCACTCGCCGATAAGAGGATCGCTCGGCAGCCCGTGCAGCATGCCCGCCTGCTGCGCACCCTGGCCGGGAAACGCCCAGAAGCGGCTCATGCTGCGCACTCCTGAAGCTGCCAGGGGTTGCTCACCAACCGCGCGCCATCGTCGGCCTTGAGCAGCACTTGCCGCGCCGAACCTGCCCATTCACGCAAAGCGACTGCGCCGAATGGGGTTTGCAGTTGCAGGTCGATTCGGCAGATCGCGCCTTCCAGCGCTTCGACCAGCTCAGCAGCCAGTTCACGACGGAGGAACCGGTCGGCACGCAGGATCAGGTCCAGATCGCTGTCCTGATGCAGCACCTTGATGCCGGTCGCCAGCTCAAAACCCGCGCTGCCCGCGAGGCCCCACGGCAAACCCACGGCGTCGAGCCCCGGGCGAATCTGCTTCAGTGCACGCAAGGCAGGCCAATCGGTTTCGGCCTTATCCACAGCGGCCACCAACTGCTCAGGCTTAACCCGCCGGGCGATATCGGACAGCTTCATCACCGTGGCGAAACGCTGATCCCGAGAACGTCCGCGTACGCCCACTGCCACACAGCCCTCATCGACCTGCGCCCGACGCACCACGACCGGGTGCCCCATGCTCATCACCTCGATCACCCACGCCGGAGCGTCGGCAGGCAAGGCAGCCACAGGCATCCCCCACAACAGATCGTGGGGCTGCACAGGCAGGTCGAGGCTCATTACCACTGCGCCCGCAGCAGTTCGCGTACTTTCGAAGACGCCGCACGATTCGGCGCGCCCAGTCGCGAACTCAGGTCGTTGCCGCTGCCTTGAACGTCTTTGACTGCGGCAATCAGGCATTCCTGCACGGCGGTGATATCACCTGCGCAGGGATGCTCGATCTGACTCACCGAAAGGGTTTCCCAGAGCAGGCCAAGGCCTGCGTAGCTGTCGATGTCGTAGGCCATCGGCGGAATGCTCGCGGCGAGTTTTTCCAGCTCCTCGACGCTGCGCAGCGTGACCCGCGCCGCCGACGCCTTGCCCATGGCATGCACCATCACGCCGGGGTCGCGCAGGGCAATCAGGCGATTGGCCTGGTAACCATGAGCGAGAAACGCGCCTGACATCGCCTTACCCACCAGCAGGCCGATCACCGGATGCCCGGCCAGACGCGCACGTGCGTAAGCATCCACCGCCCCGGCCAGCGCCTGATGAATGCCCAGGGCCTCTTCACGACGACCGTAAGCCTGGCTCGGCACGTCGATGATCGCGATCAGTGCGCGTTTCTGTGGGCTTTGTCGATCCAGCTCGATGGCAGCGTCCACAGCCTTTGCCAGACCCCAGCCTTCCAGCAGCCCGACTTCGCCGTTTTGCGCGCGAGGAAACCGGTTGTCCGCATCAGCGACAACGGCCAGGAACCGCGCAGGCTGATCGCCCAGTTGGCCGTCAGCGGCCTTCACCGACGTGGGCAGGCCGACGACCTCGGCAGCGCCCGCGCTCAGCGCGTTGAACCAGTTCAAACCACGGCTTGAGGCACTCATGGCTGTTCTCCTTGATACAGGCTGCGCACAGCGGCTGGGTCGATCTGCGACGTGGTGTCCAGCGCCGACAGACGTTGCAGGAACACGCCGTATTGGCTGCTGCGTTCCTGCTCGGGTGTGCCTTTTTGCAGCAACGTTTCCACCTGCTGCGAAATGGCCGCGATGTCGTCGGCGACGTAGGCGTCCACCAGGCCGCTGGCAAAGCGCTGTTCGCCGCCGGTCAGGCTCCAGATGAACGGCCGGTCGCGGGAGTCGTACTCTTCGATGCCCGCTTCCTGCTCGATCACTTGCGGGCCGTTCAGGCCCAGACGCGCTTCCTGCGTCACCACCAGATAGCTGCACAGCCCGGCGGCGATAGACATGCCACCGAAGCAACCGACGCTGCCTGCGACCACGCCGATCACTGGCTGATAGCGACGCAAATCAACGATGGCCGCGTGAATTTCGGCAATGGCGGCCAAGCCCAGATTGGCTTCCTGCAAACGCACGCCGCCGGTTTCCAGCAGCAAAACGGCAGCAGTCGGAATGCCCTTGCGATTGTCTTCGGCGGCCAGCTCCAGTGCGCCAGCCATTTTTGCGCCGCCGACCTCGCCCATGCTGCCGCCCTGGAAGGCGCCTTCGATGGCGCAAACCACCACCGGCTGCCCCCCAATCGAACCTTTGGCGACCACCACGCCGTCATCGGCTTGGGGCACCACGCCTTGCTTGGCCAGCCAGGGCGAGGTGATGCGGGCGAAGGGGTCGATCAATTCGCGGAAGCTGCCCTCGTCGAGCAAGGCGCGGGCGCGTTGTCGGGCGCCGAGTTCGACGAAGCTGTGTTGTTTCAACAAGCGCGTGCTGTCAGTCATGACCGATCTCCTCGAAGCCTTGCTCCAGACGCAAACGCACAACGCCCGGTGTCGCGCCGAAATCGTGGATGTCGATGCTCAGCGCAGGCGGGGTCTGGCCGTCGAACATGCGCTCGAACAGGTGCTGCCAGCGCGCCGAACTGCCGTTCACCGACGTCAGCACCTGAATCGTCAATTTGCCTGGCACACCGGGTTCAAGCAGCACTTCCAGGTCGCCCGAGCCGACACAGCCCACCAGCGCGCGGCCCAAGGGCGGCTGCCCGGCGGGGAATTCAAAGGACAAGGTTTCCATTTCAGCTATTCCTCGTTTCATCGCCGAGCGCAGGCTCAAGGCAATCGACAAACAGGCAGGCAGCGAGCAGATCGGCCGCGCCGCCGGGGGATGCGTTCAGGCTCAACAGGTGCTTATCCAGTTCATGCAAGGCGCGACGTCCGCTGAGGGTCGCGCTGCCGCCAGCATCCAGCACCTTTTGCGCGCCGTGCTGCATGGCCTGCAAACCCTGCTCGCCCGCGCGGTACAGCACGCAGGTGTCGGACAGCGTGGTCATGATCGCCAGCAACGCGTCGAGGCGGGCGTTCTGTTCGCCGTGGCCTGTGGCGCGGCTCTTTTTCAGTTGCGGCAGGCCGGTTTGCGTGACTGCCGGAAAGCCCATCTGCGCCTGTTCACGCGCGCCCCTCGCGCCGAATTTGCGCGCAACCTGAGCACCGTGGCTGTTGCTCGCAGGCTGATTGCGGTCTTCGATCAAGGCCAGACACCCTGCGCGCAAACCCAGCCCGGCGGGCGACAAATCCGACACATCGAGCGCCGCCGCCGTGACCAGCAAACCCAGCGCCCAGATCGCACCGCGGTGGGTGTTCACGCCCCCAGTGGTGCGCATCATCGCGACTTCGCCGTCACGACCGATGCGGCCAATCGCTTCGCGCAAAGGCTGGCCGATTTCGCCGATCTCGATGGCCGCCTCGGCCATCTCTTTAAAAGCAGGCCACAGCGACAGCGCCGACGCGTGCATCAGGCCCAGGTGCAGGTCCTTGTGCGCGCCGCTGCTGCGACGGTCCACCAGTGCGGGTTTGGGCGACAGGTCGGCCTCGTCGATCAGCGCGTCCACCGCCAGGTCCGCCAGGCGCTCGGCCAGTGGCAGCGAACGCGGCGCTTCGTTGAATGCAACGTTGAGTGCACGCATCACCAGCTCCTGAATTTCGCAGGCGGGTTGTACAAACCACCGGACCACTCCACCAGCTCGGCGATGCTCTTGGCGGCCAGCAGTTCGCGGCTGGCGTCGGTGCGACGAATCCCTAAATCTTCAGGCAGCGCGATCAAGCCTTCGCGGCGCATGCGTGCGGTGTCTTTGGGGTTGTGGCGCAGGCCAATGGCCGTGACGCCCGCGACCGCTGCGATCATCGCCTGACGCTCGTCCAGGCTGCGGGCCTTGTACAGATAGGCGATGCCCTCCTCGGTCAGCAAGTGGGTCACGTCGTCGCCGTAGACCATGATCGGCGCCAGCGGCATGCCGCTTTTTTTCGCCACGTCGATGGCGTCCAGCGTCTCGACGAAGGTCGGTTTGCCGCCTTCCTGAAAGGTCTCGACCATCTGCACCACGAGCTTTTTGCCGCGCTCAAGATAGGCGTTGGTGTCCGGATTTTGCTGACGCATGTCGAGCCATGCCGGGGTGCTGTGGCGACGACCGCGCGGGTCGTGGCCCATGTTGGGCGCGCCGCCGAAACCGGCGAGCCGACCACGGGTAACGGTCGAGGAATGACCATCGCCATCCACTTGCAACGTGGCGCCGATGAACAGATCCACGGCGTACTGCCCGGCCAGCTGGCACATCATCCGGTTGGAACGCATCGAGCCGTCGCGACCGGTGAAGAACACGTCCGGGCGCGCCGCGATGTAATTCTCCATGCCCAGCTCGGTGCCGAAACAATGCACGCTTTCGACCCAGCCGCTTTCGATGGCCGGGATCAGGGTCGGGTGGGGGTTGAGGGTCCAGTTGCGGCAGATCTTGCGCTTCAGGCCCAGGGACTCGCCGTAGGTCGGCAGGATCAGCTCGATGGCAGCGGTGTTGAAACCGATGCCGTGGTTCAGCGACTGAACGTTGTGTTTCTCGTAAATGCCACGAATCGCCATCATCGCCATCAGCACGTGTACCGGCTTGATGTGGCGCGGGTCGCGGGTGAACAGCGGCTCGATGTAGAACGGCTTGTCAGCCACCACCACGAAGTCGACCCACGACGCGGGGATGTCCACGCGGGGCAGATCGCTGACGTCATCCACCAACTGATTGACCTGAACGATGACGATGCCGTCGCTGAACGCGGCAGGCTCGATCAGGGCCGGGGTGTCTTCGGTGCTGGCGCCGGTGTAGATGTTGCCTGCCCGATCCGCCATGAAGCCTGCAGACAGCACGACGTTGGGAATCAGGTCGACCAGCAAGCGGGAGTACAGCTCGATGTAGGTATGAATCGCGCCGATTTCCAGCAGGCCATCTTCCAGCAACTGGCTGATGCGCAGACTTTGCGTCCCGGCGAAAGAGAAATCGAGCTTGCGGGCGATGCCGCGTTCGAAGAGATCCAGATGCTCGGCGCGCCCGACGCTGGGCATGATCATGTGCAGGTCATGCAGCTTGCCGGGATCGGCCTTGACCAGCGAACGTGAAAGGAAATCCGCCTGTTTCTGGTTGTTGCCTTCAAGCACCACACGATCACCGGGCGCAATCAACGCCTCCAGCGCCGCGACGATCTTGTCGGTGGGCAGAACCACGCCATCGGCGAGGGAACGCACTTGCTCGAGCCGCCGCTGCTTTTCGCTGCGACGACGCGACCAGCGCGGGTCAAGGTTTGTTGTAGTCGTCATGCTGACTCCACGAGTTCGCTGTCGTGGGTCACCTTAGGGCGAGTGGGTTGGGGGCATCAATCAAGCAAAAGGACGGATCGTTACGGTTGGAGTAATGATTTGGTTGGAAATGCGGAACGGGGCCGACGACAGTTTGCGAAACGGGTGCTGAAAATGACGATTCGGCTCATTGGGTGAGCCGAATCGGCTGTTTATTCGGCTCACGAGATTTAAATGAGCGTGCCTAACTATGTACCACCTCCGCTTGGTACAGCCCAGATAACCTTTCTGTCTCATGAATGTGTGATCCCCCTCCAATGTCACGACCAACCGAATTGTCTTTTCTCCCACACGCCCCTACCTTTATGAGAGCCGTATACGATGTATACATTCATCAACGCTCTGGGGGCCTCATGTCATCAACCGTATTGTCTTTTCGAACCGATGAAGAAATGGTGAGCACGCTCGACCGTCTGGCTGCAGCCACCGAGCGTGATCGCCAATATCACCTGAAACGAGCGCTGGGCCAGTATCTGGAGGCTGAGGACTGGCATCTGCAGGCGATTACGGAAGGGATCGCTGACGCCGATGCCGGGAACCTGACCGATCTGGAATCCGTGAAAGAGAAGTGGATAAAGCGTGCTGAAAATAGCCCTGACTGATAGAGCACAAAGCGATCTGGAGGGCGTACATGAGTGCTACACCGCCTGTTCGGGCTTGGAAACGGCCAACCGCATCGTGATCGAAATGCTTGAGGCACTGGAGCCCCTGATGACATTCAGCGGGTTGGGCCGCCCCTCTCAAGCCCCCGATATCAGAGAGTTCGTTTTTTCCAGACACCCCTATGTAGCACCTTATCGAGTCAAAAATAGTCAGCTTCAAATTTTGAGGGTGTTGCACCAACGCGCAAATCGATAGCGCTGGCAGCTGGAATCCGCACTTATGGTTTAGCTCAAATCCCCGGCCCCCCCACCTGCACCAACCCTGCATCCACCAGCCACTGCTCCAGCGCCACCAGATCCGGGATCTTGGCCATGGTCTCGCCTACCTGCACCGCCGCCAGCTCAAGCTCGGACAGCGGCACGTCGACGTAACTGAGCTGGCTGTCCAGCTTGCAGGAGCGGGGGATGCCTTGGGTCAGCAGGGCGATGAATTTGAGGTCGGGGCGACCGCCCAGGGCGTTGAGCACGACAATTCGCGCGCGACCGCCAACACGGGCGCGGCTGCCGCAGGCGGCTTCGAAGCTGAGCAGCGGCAGGCTGCGATGGCGCCAGTTGATCGGGCCCAGGTACCACTGGGGGGCAGCGGGGTCGGCGATGCTGTCCTGGTAGTCGATCAGTTCGGCGACGGCGACGTTGGGCAGCAGCAGGTGCCGGTCGCTCAGGGGGATGAGCAGGCCGGTGAGGCTGGTCAGGCGCGCGGTCTGGGTGGTGGTGTCAGACATGGGCGTGACTCCAGTGGGCGACGCTCGCCAGCAGTGCCGCTTCCTGATAGGGCTTGCTCATGTACTCGTTCACCCCGAGGGCCATGGCGCGGTCGCGGTGTTTCTGCCCAGAGCGGGAGGTGATCATGATGATCGGCAGATGCTTGAGCGTTTCGTCCTCACGCACTTTGCTGGCCACCTCAAAACCGTCCATGCGCGGCATTTCGATGTCCAGCAGCATCACGTCCGGCGTGTGTTCCTGCAGCAATGCCATGGCATCGACGCCATCCTTGGCGGTCAGCACGTTCATACCGTTACGCTCCAGCAGGCGCCCGGTGACCTTGCGCACCGTGACCGAATCGTCGACCACCATCACCAGCAACGGCCGCGCCTGTTCGGCCTCGACGTAACGCGTCGGCGCCTGCCCCGAGACATGCAGCGCGAGCATCTGCGCGTGCAATCGGCGGATGTGGGCGAACAAATCGAGAATCAGCACCACGCTGCCATCGCCCAGAATCGTCGCGCCAGTAATCCCCTGCACGCCGGCAAACTGCGGCCCGAGGTTCTTGACCACGATCTCCCGGGAACCCGCCAGCGCGTCGACCTGCACCGCCACCCATTGATCGTGCACATGCACCAACAACACCGGCAGCGGTTGAGTCTGGCCGATCAGCCTGGGTGGCTGGCCGTTGTTCAGCAGCTCGCCCAGATAGCGCAGCTCGTACGACCGCTCGCCGTACTGATAACGCGGTGGCGAAGACTGGTAATACGCCTCAAGCTCGCTGGGCATGACCCGCACGATGCCCTCGACGCTGTTCAGCGGCACGGCGTATTGCTCTTCGCCACACTGCACCATCAACGCACGGTTGACCGACACCGAGAACGGCAGGCGAATGCGAAAGCGCGCGCCCTGCCCCGATTTCGAGTCGATGACCATCGAGCCGCCCAGTTCCTTGACCTCGGCATGGACCACGTCCATGCCCACGCCACGCCCGGAAATCTGCGTGATGGTCTCGGCGGTCGAGAAGCCCGCCTGCAGGATGAACTGCAGCGTGTCGTGCTCGCTTAGCTCGGCATCCGGGGCGATCAGGCCGCGCTTGATGGCCTTGCGTCGCACGGCTTCAAAGTCGACACCCGCGCCGTCGTCACTCATTTCAATGACGATGTCGCCGCCTTCATGGGCCAGGCTCAGGGTGATGTGGCCGGTTTCGGATTTGCCTTTGGCCAGACGCTTTTCGGTCGTTTCAAGGCCGTGGTCGACAGCGTTGCGCAGCATGTGCTCCAGCGGCGCGACCATGCGTTCAAGCACGTTGCGGTCCATTTCGCCCTCGGCGTTGACCACGTCGAACTTGACCTTCTTGTTCAGCTCGCCGGACACCTGCCGCACGATCCGGCGCAGCCGCGGCACCATGCGCTCGAACGGTACCATGCGCGTACGCATGAGGTTTTCCTGAAGCTCGGTGTTCACCCGCGCCTGTTGCTGCAACAGGGTTGCGGCGTCGTGGGTGCGGGTGTCGAGGGTTTCCTTGAGGTCCATCAGGTCGGACGCCGATTCGAACAGCGCACGTGACAACTGCTGCAACTGCGAATGACGGTCCATTTCCAGCGGGTCGAATTCCTCGTAGCCCGAGCGATCGGCCTGATGATCGCGGCTGAGAATGCGCCCCTGGGTCTCGATGTCCAGGCGGCGCAACTGATCGCGCATCCGTTCGATGGTGGTTTCCATCTCGACCAGGGTGACTTTCGCGTCGCTGACCTGCTGTTCGATACGGCCGCGGAAGATCGAGGTTTCGCCCGCGAGGTTGACCAGATCTTCCAGCTGATCGGCGGGCACCTTGACCATTTCCGGCCCGGCACGCTCGGCGTCGGCTTCGGGAATCGCCGGCGCGGGCTCAGGCGTCGGTGGTGGCACCAGCGCAGGTTCCGCAAGGGGCTGGCTGACCAGCTCTTGAATGGCTCCGGAAGCGGAATACTGGGCAATGCTCTCGATCAACAGCGCGGGGTTCGGCAGTGGTTCATAGCCGCGCACGGCGTCAACCATGTCGGCGAGCATGTCGTGGCCGCTTTGCAGCAGGCCATTGAGCAGCGCGCTGTTTTTCAGCGCGCCGGACGACAATCCTTCGTACAGCGACTCCAGCTCATGGGCCAGATCGCCAATCGGCGCGATCTCCACCATCCGCGCGCCGCCCTTGAGGGTGTGCAGGTCGCGCAGCAGGTTTTCCACTTCAACCGTGTTCTGCGGCTCGGCCTGCCAGCGCACCAGTGCTGCGCTGGAGCTTTCGATGATGTCGTCGGCTTCTTCGAGGAAGATTTCCAGCAGCTCGGGGTCGCGCTCGTCCAGCGGCTGAATCATCGAGCCAACATTGCGCGGCTCGCTTTCCTGGGGCAGCACGTAGCAGTTGTTCTGACGAAATTCGCGAATCTCTTCAACCAGCGCGTCAGGGCTGATCAGTTCGGTGCGTTTTTGCAGCTGTTCGAGCATCAGTGCCAACTGATCGTGACTGCGCATCAGCAGCGCCGCCAGCGGCGACGAATAGCTGCAGCGTCGGTCGATCAGGGCCTCGTACAGCGATTCGAGCTCATGCCCCAGATCACCCACCGGGCCGATTTCGGCCATGCGCGCGCCACCCTTGAGGGTGTGCAGGTCCCGCTGCAGCGACGACAGCGGCAGCGGGTTTTCCGGATCGTCCAGCCAGCGCTGCAACGCCTGACCGGCGCTGTCGAGGATATCGACGGCTTCTTCAAGGAAGATGTCGACAATTTCCTGATCGATGTCATCCCGTTCCGGCTGTGCAGTCTGGATTTCAAGATGTCCGGTGGCCTGGGCCAGCTCGGTAACGCTCGTGGCCACGCCGCCATCGCTTTTAATGACACCCATGGCGTTGGGGTCCAGTGCCTCATCGAGCAGCTCGCGCAAGGCGTGAATGCGCTCGGGGCACGCCTGGACTTCCTGGCCGGCGGCAACTTGATCGAGCATGTTGATCAGCGCTTCATGGGCCGCTTCGGCCTCATGAAAAAACCGCTCGCTGACCGCCAGGCTGCTTTCCTCTACAGCGCCATAGAGGTCGAGCAAGGCCTCGCACAGCTCGTCCACCGGGTGCAAGTCGGCCATGTGCGCACCCTGGCCGAGCATGGTCAGTTCATCGAGCAGCGCGTTGAGTTCCTGACGCTCGCCGGGGTGTTTGCGCCAGCGATTGAGCAGGGTCTCGGCGTCCAGCAAGATGTCCATGCCCTCGGACAGGAAGCTGGCGATCAGCTGCGGATTGCGACGAATGCGCAGGCCGTTGCCGTCGGCCCTCAGGGCTTCGGCCAGTTGCTCGTCGAGCCGTTCCTGCGCAGCCTTGATCAGCGGCGCGGCGCCTTCGATCGGCATCAGCGGACCGGCCTTGAGCTGTGCCAGGCCCTGATGAAACAGCGGCTCGGCCCCACGCAGCAGCTCGATTTCCGGGTCGCCAACCGCGATCAGGTTGGTCTTGTACTCGCGCACCAACTGATCCAGCGGGCTCGCCAGCTCAGCCATCGGCAACACGCCGGCCATGTAGGCACTGCCCTTAAGGGTGTGCAGCGCGCGCAGCAATTCATCGCTGAACGCAGGGGATTCTTGGTGTTGAACCGCATCGAGGTAGCGATTCAGGGTGTCCAGATGCGTCAGGGCTTCCTGGCGGAAGATCTCCAGCAACTGCGGGTCGAAATCCTCGTCTTTATGTTCCTCTGGCTTCGGCTCTGCGGATTTTGGCTCGGCAGGTTCTGGCTCTAAGGCGCTGGCAGGCATGGGGGACTCAGCACTGTCTTCACCCTGGGCCAGTGCATGAGCACGGGTCGCCAACCGGTCGACATCGTCGCGCTGGCGCTGAACGTCCTCGGCAAAATCGCGAATCACATCCGGCAGCAGCGCCTGAATGTCTTCGAGTAATTGCTGCACCTGCGCGCCCGGCTCGACGTCGCCCTCCAGCACCCGGTTGAGCAGGTTTTCCACGGCCCACGCCAGCTCGCCGAGAATCAGCGCGCGCACCATGCGCCCGCTGCCCTTGAGCGTGTGGAATGCGCGACGCATCTCGCTCAGCGCCGAGATGTTCTGCGGATCGCTCACCCAACGCGGCAGGTATTCGTGCAGCGCTTCAAGGACCTCGTCGGTCTCCTCCAGAAACACATCGCGCAGCTCGTCATCCACCGCGGGCTCGCCCTTGGGCGGCGGCAACAGGCTGGTGGGGACGTGCCGCGCCGGGGGGTTGACCGCCGACACCGGGCTGGCCAGCACTTGGGCCAGTGTCTGGGTGTTGCTGGCCGGGGCCTGCTCGCCGTGCAGTGCTCCGTGCTCGACGATGTCGTCGAGCATCGGCACGTCCACGTCATCGGCCACCGGTGAGTAACCCAGCCGCGCCAGGCTTTGCTCGGCCAGATCCAGCACACGCGCGCCCGGCGCTTGCGGGTCTTCGGCCATGCGCTCCAGGTAGTACTCAATGCCAATGATGACGTCGGCCAGATGATCGAGCTGCGACCAGGCGGGCGGCTTCTCGTCGCGCAGCAGGTGGTCGATGATGTAATCGTTGCAGGCCGCCAACAGCCCGGCCGCGCGAGCCAGCGGAATCATCGCCAGCGCGCCGCGCACCTGAATCAGTTGCGCCGACAACGGCGCCAGGCGTTCGCGATCCAGTTCGCCGTCGACGTAATCATCGATGACGTCCTTGGCCTGCTGCAGCACGATACGCGCTTCCTTGATCACCAACTGGTGGATCTGGCTCAGGTCGGTGGTGGGCAGGCGGCTTTCTTCGGGGCTGTTCTGGTCGACCGTTCCGGCCATGCCCGCCAGGGTGGCTTCGACGTAAAGCAAGGCGCCGGCGACGTCCATCAAGGTCGGGTCGTTGGGCTCGCGCTGTCCTTGGGCCATGCCCTGAACCACGGCCAGTTGATCGATGATCACCTTGCGCGGCTGGCCAAAGCCCAGCACCGCCAGGGTGTCGGCGATCTGTCGCAGGGGCGGCAGCAAAGCATTGAGTTCGCTGACATGCTGGCGATTGCCGCGCACGAATACGTCCAGCCGTTCCTTGGTGCGCACCAGCTCATCGCACAGCGCGATGATCACCGAGCGCATGGCGTCGCGATCAGGGCCCGCCATCCGTGCGCGCTCTTGATCCACCAGCGCGCTTTCGGGCAGTGCCTCGGCGAGGCCGTATTGGTCCTTCAAATCCATCATCCTCTGAGCCTGACTGTCAGATTTGGCAATATAAAACAGCAGACTTTTCAGCAGCTCATCCGGAGCGGGCTGGTTGATCCCGGCAATGCCTTGTTCCAGCAGACGCTTGAGTTCCTTGTCGGCGTCCTTGAACAGGCTGCGCAGCGCCGGGCTGTTAGTGAAATTGCCGCTGGCCATGCCCTCGACCAGCCCACTGGCGATGCGCCACAACGGTTCGAGGGGCGCATCTTTACACAGGGTTTCCAGACGCGCGAAGACCTTGGTCATGTAATCGAGCTGCGTCCGCACATCCTGTTCGCGCAACAGGCCAACGAGGGCGGTTTGCAGGGTCTGACGCCATTTGCGCAACTTGGCGGGCAACTCGGGAATGTCGCGCTCGGCCAGGGTCCGGGCATCGAGTTCGGGTACCGATAAAAGCTGCGGGGAGAACAGGCTGGTTTCCGAAAGCAGGCTTTCGCCCCGGGCGCTGCGCAGGTCATTGAGCAGCGGCAAGACCACCAGCGGCAGATCGCGCCGGGCCGAGTGCACGCGCTCCAGATACACCGGCAGCTGATTCATGGCCTGATGCAGCAACTGCACCGCTTCGGCCTCTTGCGCCACGTGGCCTTGCTGCAGAGCCAGCGCCAGTTGCTCGATTTCCTCGGCGAAGAGCGCGGCGCCGTAGAACTCGATCATCTGCAGGCTGCCGTGGACCTGATGGATGAAGTCCAGACAGACTTCCATCGTCGACGGATCGTGAGGGCGCGACTCGAACACGTCCAGCGCCTGCCGGGCGTGCTTGAGGGTCTCGCCTATTTCGCCCTTGACCCACTCCAGGGCCACGTAGTCGCGACGGTCAGCCATGCTGGCTCCAGTTGCCCAGGTCGTGAGGCCTGACGATCAATGTGAATCCCGTGATGCCGGGAGTGTAAACCCGGACACCGAACGGCGCATTTCGCTGGCCATTTTCGCCAGGTTGCCCATGCTCTGCGCTGTGGCCGCCGTCCCCGAGGTGGTCTGGGTGGTGGTCTGCTGAATCACGGTCATGGTCGCGGAAATCTGCTGGCCCAGCGCGGCCTGTTGCTGCGCGGCATTGGTAATGCTCTCGACCAGCGCCGCCAGCACCTTGGACACGCCTTCGATTTCCTCCAGCGCCACACCGGCATCCTGCGCCAGCCGGGCGCCGCGCACCACTTCGGTGGTGGTCTGCTCCATGGAGATGACCGCTTCGTTGGTGTCATTTTGGATAGCGCGGACCAGCGTCTCGATCTGCTTGGTGGCCGACGAGGAGCGCTCGGCCAGGCGCTGTACTTCGTCGGCAACCACCGCAAAGCCGCGTCCGGCATCGCCGGCCATGGAGGCCTGGATCGCGGCGTTGAGTGCCAGGATGTTGGTCTGGTCGGCAATGTCATCGATCAGGCTGACAATGTCGCCGATTTCCTGAGAAGACTCACCCAGACGCTTGATCCGCTTGGAGGTGTCCTGAATCTGCTCACGAATGTTGTCCATGCCGTTGATGGTGTTGTGCACCACCTCGTTGCCCTTGTTGGCAATCGCCACGGAGCGCTCCGCTACCGCCACCGATTCCGAGGCGTTGGCCGAGACCTGCTCCACCGAACGAGACATGTCGTTAACCGCGTTTGAAGCCGCGGCGATCTGCAGCGCCTGGTGTTCGGAGGCTGCCGCCAGTTGCGTCGCGGTGGTCTGGGTGTCCTTCACGGCGCCAAATACCTGCTCGGCGGTGAGGTTGATGGTCGCCACCAACTCGCGCAGTTGGTCGATGGAATTGTTGATGGAGTCGGCGATGGCGCCCGTGAAGTCTTCCGTCACCGAGGCCGACACGGTCAGATCGCCGTCGGCCAGGTCTTCGATTTCATCGAGCAGGCGCATGATCGCGGTCTGGTTGCGATCGTTCTTTTCGGCGGTCTCGCGCAGCTGGCGGTTGGTTTCGCGGACCATCACCAGGCCGATGAGGATGATCGACGCCAACGCCAGCAAGCCCAGAATGTAGCCGCCATAGCTGTTGGTGGTGCGGCCCCCGGCCATGTGCTCAAAGCTGTTGGCCAGCACCGAGGCTTCGTCGAGCAGGGTTTGCGAGAGGGTGAAGATGTTGCCGGCGGCTTCGCGCACTTCGAGCAATTCCGGCGACGTTTCCAGAATTTCGTCTACCGATCCCGACACGAACTGGAACAGCTCGGCAATTTCAGCCAGTCGCGCGCGGGCGTCACGGTCTTCGACCTGAGTGATCTTCAGCGTCGCGTTGCCTTGAAGCATGCCGTTGAGCACGCGCCCGAACTGCGTGGCGTCACGCCCAAAGGCGTCGGCGGCCTGAACGGCGGTTTCGTCGCCCGACAGCACTGTATTGACTGCACCGAGAATCCGCTCGGCCAACAACGACTGGCGTTGAGCGAGCGCCACCTGGCTGGCGGGCGCGCGGTTTTGCAGGAGGATATCGACGACTTTTTCCGACTCGATCTGCAGTTGCGGAATGGTTTCGGCCAGCGTGGCCGCTACCTGATGCAGAGACAACACGGTTTGTTCGCGCGAAAGAATCACATCGGTGCTTTTTCGCAGATTTTCCCAATCGTTTTGCACCGCTTTCAGCTCATCGGCGACCGCCGCAGGCGCGGCAGGCAGGCCGGTGTTCTTGTCGCCTTTCTTCAGGTACTGCCAACGGGTGTCGAAATCGTTGCGTGCGTCTGCCAGCAATTTAAAGGCAGCGGTCTTGCCTGCTGCGGCTTCGGTGGCGTTCTTGGCGATGCGCTGGGACAGCACGCGCAGCTCACCGGCGTGGCCGATGTACTGCTTGTCGTAGTTGGACTGCGTGCTCAGGTACGCGAAATTGCCGAACAGCAGCATGATCAACACGATCAGGCCGATGAACAGGGCGACGATCTGCGAACGGCTGCGCAGGCCTTCCAGGGACTTGCCGGTTTTACTCATTTCTCAGGGCTCCGCCTGAAGATCAGTGTGCATTGCGGATGCCTGAACACTCGGGGTCTCACAGATTGATGGGCTGTCTGGCAAGCAATCACAGCGCAACATCCATGAAACCCGGCGACTGCACCAGGCTTCTCGGACTGAACACCCGCCACGCCTGCTCATGCAGGAAACGGCCCTGAATATAAGGCGCGATGTCGGGATCGCTGTCACCCAAAAGCTCCGGCATCAGGCTGCGCTCGCTGAAATGCTGCATGCCCAGTACCTCATCGACCAGAAGCCCCACAAACACGTCCTGATGATCGATCACCAGCACGCGGCGCTGTTTGCGCAAAGGCGAGAGTTCATGACCGAAAAAGGCGTACAGGTCCATGATCGGCAACAGCCGCCCACGCAGGTTGGCGATGCCCTTGACCCAGGGTTTGACACCCGGCATCACGGCATGGCGCGGTTCGTGGAGGATTTCGTCGACTTCGCCCAGGGGCGCGACGTAATAGCGCTCGCCCATGCGAAACCCGATGCCGCTCCAGCCTTGCTGCCGGGTTTCCTGCAACGGCAGGCCAGCCGCCAGCGAGCGGCACCGCTGGTCGATGTCGAGCAGCAGCTGAAAGGCGGTTTGCGACTGGGCCATGAACGCGAGTCGGGCTTCAGCCCGCCAGGACCGCGTTCAGGGTTTTCATCAGGGTTTCTTCATCCACCGGCTTGGTCAGGTAGTCCCGCGCGCCCTGGCGTTTGCCCCAGACCTTGTCGGTTTCCTGATCCTTGGTGGTGATCATGATCACCGGGATCGTGTTGGTGTCGGCATCCTTGGTCAACTGACGGGTCGCCTGAAAGCCGTTGAGGCCCGGCATGACGATGTCCATGAGCACGGCATCCGGTTTTTCCTGACGCGCCAGGGCCACACCATCGGCACCGTTTTCGGCCTTGAGGACCTGATGGCCGTGTTTCTCCAGCATCCCGGTCAGCTTGTACATTTCAGTCGGCGAGTCATCGACGATCAGAATTCGAGCCATGGTGCTTCCCCATAGAAACAGCCGTCCCCGTGCACGGGCGCGGCATCAAGATAGTTGTTGTTCGACCGCTACGAACTCCGGCACATGGGCCTTGATCGCATTGAGCAGCTCGTCCTTGCTAAACGGTTTGGTCAAAAACTGATCGGAACCGACGATACGCCCCTTGGCCTTATCGAACAGCCCATCCTTGGAGGACAACATGATCACCGGCGTAGACTTGAATGCCCGATTGTTCTTGATCAACGCACACGTCTGATACCCGTCCAGTCTGGGCATCATGATGTCGACAAAAATGATTCTTGGATGATTATCAGCGATCTTGGCCAGGGCATCGAAGCCGTCCACGGCGGTGATCACTTCACAACCGACGTTCTTCAACAGGGTCTCGGCGGTACGACGAATCGTTCGCGAGTCGTCGATGACCATGACTTTCAATGGGGCGGAATGCTGTTCCATATCTGCTCTACCATCGCCGCGGCGATTCAGATGGGTTTGCCTTCGGCCGTCTGGTTTGGGTCGGGATCGCTGAACCCCCATCTAGAGGGGTGTATGACAACGGGTCACGCGCGAGGTGCCGAGCCTTTTTAGCACACTCTAAAGACGCAATCCATAAAGCATATGCGCCACGCTGCCCCTTGACCCGAAGCCTGCGCAGCGCCACCCTGACGCGTATTTTCAGGCCCGCCCGGGCCATTACCGGACAGAGGATATTACCCATGAGCGTTCGCGTCGGAATTGTCATGGACCCCATCGAGCGCATCTCCTACAAGAAGGACAGCTCGCTGGCCATGCTCCTGGCGGCGCAAGCGCGCGGCTGGTCGCTGTTCTATATGGAGCAGCAGGATCTGTATCAGGTTGCCGGCCAGGCCCGCGCCCGCATGAAACCGCTGAAAGTCTTCGCCAACCCTGAGCACTGGTTCGAATTCGAAGACGAAATCGACAGCGGCCTGGACGATCTGGACGTGATCCTGATGCGCAAGGATCCGCCGTTCGACATGGACTTCATCTACACCACCTACCTGCTCGAACAAGCCGAGCGCGCCGGCACGCTGATCGTCAACAAGCCGCAGAGCCTGCGCGACTGCAACGAAAAGCTGTTCGCCACGCAATTCCCGCATTGCACCCCGCCGACGCTGGTCAGCCGCCGCGCCGACATCCTGCGCGCCTTTGCTGCCGAGCATGGTGACGTGATCTACAAGCCGCTGGACGGCATGGGCGGCACCTCGATCTTCCGCCACCGCGCCGAAGACCCGAACCTGTCGGTAATCCTGGAAACGCTCACCGTCAACGGCGCGCACCAGATCATGGCCCAGGCCTATCTGCCGGGGATCAAGGACGGCGACAAGCGCATCCTGATGGTCGATGGCGAGCCGGTGCCTTACTGCCTGGCGCGCATTCCGGCCGCAGGCGAAACCCGTGGCAACCTGGCCGCCGGTGGCCGTGGCGAAGCCCGTCCGCTGAGCGAGCGTGATCGCTGGATCGCCGCCGAAATCGGCCCGACCCTGCGTGAAAAAGGCCTGCTGTTCGTGGGTCTGGACGTGATCGGCGAGCACCTGACCGAAATCAACGTCACCAGCCCCACCTGCATTCGGGAGATCGACAACGCGTTCGGCACCGATATCGGCGGGATGCTGATGGATGCGATCGAGAAGAAGCTCAAGGCGCGTTAAGCCCCTACTCGCGCTGGAACGCAATCTCGCTTCTGCCCGAAGGGCGTAGGAGCTGGCTTGCCTGCGATCTGCCGCGCAGCGGCAGTAAGACCTGACATCTCGGTTGTGTCAGGCACACCTTGCACACAGGATCTACGACTGCTACGCAGCCGATCGCAGGCAAGCCAGCTCCTTCGGCATTTGGTCAGAATCAAAAGCTTATCGTCCTCACCGCCCACTAATCGGCCCGCCGTCATCAAACCCCAAGACGCCCCTGACATTGCGTTATCATGCGCGGCCTGAATTTCGCCTTAAGTTGGTTTTCACAATGCTGGCTCATGTGATTGCGGAGCGTCGATGAACGCTGCGGTCGACAGTGATCTCCCGATGGCCCTGACCCGCACCCACGTGCGCCCGGCCGATCGCCTGGGCTTTACCCTGCTGATCGCGGCCTTGGTGCACCTGGCCATCATCCTCGGCGTGGGCTTTACCTACGTCAAACCGGAAAAGATCAGCCAGACGCTGGAAATCACCCTCGCCCCGTTCAAAAGCGACACCAAGCCCAAGGACGCGGACTTCCTCGCCCAGGAAAACCAGCAGGGCAGCGGCACCCTCGACGAGAAGGCTGTGCCCAAGACCACTGAAATCGCGCCCTATCAAGACACCCAGATCAACAAGGTGACCCCGCCGCCCGCCGCCAAGCCGGTGGTCAAGCAGGAAGCGCCGAAAACCGCCGTCGCCACCAAAGCGCCAGCGAAGGAAAAGACCGTCGCCAAGCGCGAAGAAGTCAAACCGGACGAGCCGAAAAAGGCCGCGCCGACCTTCGACAGCACCCAGTTGAACAGCGAGATCGCCAGCCTTGAAGCCGAACTGGCCGATGAGCAGCAGGCCTACGCCAAGCGCCCGAAGATCCACCGCCTGAGCGCGGCCTCGACGATGCGCGACAAAGGCGCCTGGTACAAAGAGGACTGGCGCAAGAAGATCGAGCGCATCGGCAACCTCAACTACCCCGAAGAAGCCCGGCGTCAGCAGATCTACGGCAGCCTGCGGATGATGGTGTCGATCAACCGCGACGGCTCTTTATATGAAGTGCTGGTGCTGGAGTCGTCCGGCCAGCCGCTGCTGGATCAGGCCGCACAGAAGATCGTGCGCCTGGCGGCGCCATTTGCACCGTTTACGGGTGACCTGTCAGACATCGACCGACTGGAAATCATCCGCACCTGGAAATTTGCTCGCGGGGACAAGCTTTCCAGTAATTGACCGGCCGCAATTGGCGTAGGAGCGCGCTTGCCCGCGATGGCGGTGTGTCAAACAAACACGCTCCTTCTGACACGACGCCATCGCGGGCAAGCGCGCTCCTACAATGCTCGACACTGCCACCGCGAATCTCGAAGAATCTTCTTATGCAAAAACATTAAACCTGACCCACGTCGCGATTTATCTCCCCCCGAGTCGGTTCTGCCAGTTGTCACAACAGCCCCACAGCGCCACACTAGGGCTCATGAAAAACGTCACCCCGTCGTACCTCAAGCACCAATTTCTGATCGCCATGCCCCACATGCACGATGAGAACTTCTCCCAGACCTTGACCTACATCGTCGAGCACAACGCCAATGGCGCCATGGGTCTGGTGATCAACCGACCGCAAAGCCTGTCGCTGGCCGATATTCTCGAGCAGTTGCGCCCGGAAATGACGCCGCCGGCGCGCTGTCAGCACATCCCCATTCATGTCGGTGGCCCGGTGCAGACCGATCGCGGCTTTGTGCTGCATCCGCCAGGGCAAGTGTTCCAGGCCACGGTCGATCTGGGTGGCGTGGCGCTGTCCACTTCGCAAGACGTGCTGTTTTCCATCGCTGACGGCTACGGCCCTGATCAAAATCTGATCACCCTCGGCTACGCAGGCTGGGACGCCGGCCAGTTGGAGGCCGAACTGGCCGCCAACGCCTGGCTCAACTGCGCGTTCGACCCGGCCATCCTCTTCGAGCTCGACAGCGATCAGCGCCTCAACGCTGCCGCAGCCAAGCTGGGCATCAACCTGAATCTGCTCACCAGCCAGGCGGGCCACGCCTGATGGCCGGATTGCGACTGCTGCTGGGTTTCGACTACGGCACCAAACAGATCGGCGTAGCGGTTGGTCAGGTCATCACCGGCCAGGCCCGCGAGCTGTGCACCTTGAAAGCGCAAAATGGCGTACCCGACTGGGACAAGGTTCAAGCCCTGATCGCCGAATGGAAGCCAGACGCCATCGTCGTGGGCCTGCCGCTGAACATGGACGGCACCCCCAGCGAGATGAGCGCCCGCGCCGAGAAGTTCTCGCGCAAGCTCAATGGCCGCTTCAACCTGCCGGTCTACACCCACGACGAGCGCCTGACCACCTTCGAAGCCAAGGGCGAGCGCATGTCCCGTGGCGGTCAGCGCGGCAGTTACCGCGACAACCCGGTGGACGCCATCGCCGCAGCGCTGTTGCTGCAAGGCTGGCTGGAAGCCAACGGCGCATTGTTTGAAAGCTGAGCGCATTACACTGCATCGAATCTGAGTTTTAGCCCTGCCGTGCGCAACCCGCGCGGCGGGGCTCTTGAAGGAGCGACCATGACCCTGCCCAACCCCGCCGAACTGATCAGCCAGATGGCGATCGATCTGAACGCGCACCTGAACAAACGCGGCATCAGCGAGCCTCGCTTCATCGGCATTCGCACCGGTGGCGTGTGGGTCGCACAGGCCCTGCTCGAAGCGCTGGGCAGCCAGTCGCCATTGGGCACGCTGGACGTTTCCTTCTACCGCGACGACTTCAGCCAGAACGGCCTGCACCCTCAGGTGCGCCCTTCGGAGCTGCCGTTCGAGATCGAAGGCCAGCATCTGGTGCTGATCGATGACGTTTTGATGAGCGGCCGCACCATTCGCGCCGCCCTCAACGAGCTGTTCGACTATGGCCGCCCGGCCAGCGTGACCCTGGTGTCGCTGCTGGACCTGGACGCCGCCGAACTGCCGATTCGTCCCAATGTGACCGGGGCGACGCTGGACCTGTCTCCCAACGAGCGCGTCAAGCTGTCCGGCCCGACACCGCTGACGCTTGAACTGCAAGACCTTTCCACCGATTCCGCCGCCCTCTAAGAGTCCCTTGCGATGACGCCTCTCGACGCCAAGCGCCCGCTGCAGCTGAACCACCAGGGTCAACTGCAACATTTCCTCTCGCTCGACGGTTTGCCCCGCGAACTGCTCACCGAAATCCTCGACACTGCCGACTCGTTCCTTGAAGTCGGCGCGCGGGCGGTGAAGAAAGTCCCGCTGCTGCGCGGCAAGACCGTGTGCAACGTGTTCTTCGAGAACTCGACGCGCACCCGCACCACCTTCGAACTGGCGGCCCAGCGGCTGTCGGCAGACGTCATCACCCTGAACGTGTCGACCTCCTCGACCAGCAAGGGCGAGACCCTGTTCGACACCCTGCGCAACCTTGAGGCCATGGCGGCCGACATGTTCGTGGTGCGTCACGGCGACTCCGGCGCGGCGCACTTTATTGCCGAGCACGTCTGCCCGCAGGTGGCGATCATCAACGGCGGCGACGGGCGTCACGCGCACCCGACCCAGGGCATGCTCGACATGCTGACCATTCGCCGCCACAAGGGTGACTTCAAGAACCTCTCGGTGGCCATCGTCGGCGACATCCTGCACTCGCGCGTCGCACGCTCGAACATGATCGCGCTGAAGGCGCTGGGCTGCCCGGACATCCGCGTGGTGGCGCCAAAAACCCTGCTGCCGATTGGCGTCGAGCAGTACGGCGTGAAGGTCTACACCGACCTTGCCGAAGGCCTGAAGGACGTCGACGTGGTGATCATGCTGCGTTTGCAGCGCGAGCGTATGTCTGGCGGCCTGCTGCCGAGCGAGGGCGAGTTCTACCGCTTGTTCGGCCTGACCACCGCGCGCCTGGCCGGTGCCAAGCCTGATGCGATCGTCATGCACCCCGGCCCGATCAACCGCGGCGTGGAAATCGAATCGGCCGTGGCCGACGGCGCCCACTCGGTGATCCTCAATCAAGTGACCTACGGCATCGCCGTACGCATGGCCGTCTTGTCCATGGCCATGAGTGGCCAGACCGCACAACGCCAGTTCGAGCAGGAGAACGCGCAGTGAAGTTCAGCATCATCAACGCTCGCGTCATCGACCCCGTCAGCGGTCTGGATCAAGTCATCGACGTTCATCTGGAAGCCGGCAAGATCCTCGCGCTGGGCGCGGCCCCTGCCGGTTTCACCCCTTCGCAGACCATCGACGGCAGCGGTCTGGTCGCCGCACCGGGGCTGGTTGACCTGAACGTCTCCCTGCGCGAGCCGGGCTACAGCCGTAAAGGCAGCATCGCCAGCGAAACCCGCGCCGCTGCCGCCGGTGGCGTGACCAGCCTGTGCTGCCCGCCGCGCACCAAGCCGGTTCTCGACACGTCGGCCGTCGCCGAGCTGATTCTGGATCGCGCTCGCGAAGCCGGTCACAGCAAGGTGTTCCCGATTGGCGCACTGAGCAAAGGCCTGGAAGGCGAACAACTGGCCGAACTGATCGCCCTGCGCGACGCCGGCTGCGTGGCCTTCACCAACGGGCTGACCAACTTCGGCAGCAACCGCACCCTGTGCCGCGCGCTGGAATACGCCGCGACCTTCGACCTGACGGTGATCTTCAACTCGCAGGATCATGACCTCGCCGCTGGCGGCCTGGCCCACGATGGCCCGACGGCTGCATTCCTCGGCTTGCCGGGCATCCCGGAAACCGCCGAGACCGTGGCCCTGGCTCGCGATCTGCTGCTGGTCGAGCAGAGCGGCGTGCGCGCGCACTTCTCGCAGCTGACCAGCGCCCGTGGCGTCGAGTTGATTGCTCAGGCACAGGCTCGCGGCCTGAAGGTGACGGCGGATGTCGCGCTGTATCAGTTGATCCTGACTGACGAAGCGTTGATCGACTTCTCCAGCCTCTATCACGTGCAACCGCCCCTGCGCACCCGCGCCGACCGCGATGCGCTACGTGAAGCGGTCAAATCGGGTGTGGTTCAGGCGATTTCCAGCCACCACCAACCCCACGAACGCGACGCCAAACTGGCCCCGTTCGGGGCGACCGAGCCAGGCATCAGCAGCGTCGAGCTGTTGCTGCCCCTGGCGATGACCCTGGTTGAGGACGGTTTGCTGGACCTGCCGACGCTGCTCTCGCGCCTCAGCGCAGGCCCTGCTGCGGCACTGCGCCTGCCTGCAGGCCAACTCGCAGCAGGATCCCCGGCGGACCTGGTGCTGTTCGACCCGGCGGCCTCCACCGTGGCGGGCGAGAAGTGGCTGTCGAAGGGCGAAAACTGCCCGTTCCTCGGCCATTGTCTGCCGGGTTCGGTGAAGTACACCTTTGTTGATGGGCGGATCAGCCATATCGGGTGACCGCAGTCGCGAGTCTGCCTGATACACCCGGCTCCACAGGCGACACAACAACCTGTGGGAGCCGGCTTGCTGGCGAATGCGGTGGATCATTCACCGATGCAGTGACTGAACTGACGCTTTCGCCAGCAAGCCGGCTCCCACATTGCTACTGCGCCAATCTCAACGCCGCTCGGCGTTCTTCATGGACACCTGATCGTTTAGCGTCCAGAAGTCATACAGCACCCCCAGAAACGCCAACCCGCCTGTCAGCAGGTAAAGGATGCCGGTGATCCACTTGCCCTGATACATCCGATGCACGCCAAACACGCCGAGAAACGTCAGCAGAATCCAGGCAAGGCTGTAATCGGTCGGCCCTGCGTTGAAGCGCAGGTCGGCTTCGCGGTCCATCGACGGAATCAAAAACAGGTCGATCAGCCAGCCAATCCCCAAAAGCCCCAGGGTGAAAAACCAGATCGTTCCGGTCACAGGCTTGCCGTAATAGAAGCGGTGAGAACCGGTGAAACCAACGATCCACAGCAGATACCCCATTACTTTGCTGTGGGTGTCGGGGCGCTGATCGTCCGGGTAATAGGTGTTCATTGGGTACCTCTTTTGCACCGATAGAAAAAAATATGCGTAAGTTTTGTGACTTTCGTGCCGTCCTCCGACGTATGGCTTGAACCTCTGAGCATCCCTGCAAACCCTTGTTCTACAAGGCGAAGGCCATAGTCATGTGACAATTTTGCTGATGAAACTGACTTCGCGGGCAGTAAATTGTTCGACAAATGGGCTCAGAAACGTTGAAAAAGCTGTTATAAAGTTGCGCGCTGACCAACATGAGCCCTGCCTAATGCGTCCATTTTTCAAGACATGGCTGACTATTTGTCTCTTTATGCCACTGGCCGCTCACGCCACCAATCGTGAGCAAACGCTACCACCGAGCTTTACGGGTTTTACCGCCAGGTCCGAGTCACCGGAAGCCGTTACGCGCAATATTGCCGCCCAACGCGCTGCAATCGCCGCCCTCGAAGAAACGGCCACGCCGCTTCAGACCTCCAGCAAGAAAAGCCGGGCGACCAAGGGCAAGAAAGCCCAAAGCACTCGCAAGATTTCGAAAAACACTGTCGCGCTGGCCTCTGTCGGCCCAGCGGGGACCAAGCAAAGCAGCAACGTGGTCAATCGGGCCGTCAATGCCATCGGCACCCCGTACCGTTGGGGCGGCACCAGCCCCACCAAAGGCTTCGATTGCAGCGGTCTGGTGAAATACGCGTTCAACGACGTGAGTGAAGTGGACCTGCCACGCACCTCCAACGCCATGGCCGAAGGCCACGGGCAGAAGGTCGATCGCAAGGACCTGAAGCCGGGCGACTTGCTGTTCTTCAACATCAAGAGCCGCAAGGTGAACCATGTCGCCATATACCTGGGCGACGGCCAGTTCGTTCACGCGCCGCGTCGCGGCAAGTCGGTGACCATCGACACGCTGAAGAAGCCGTACTGGGACAGCCACTACGTGGTAGCCAAGCGCGTCCTGCCCAAGCAGCCGCCCAGCAAAAAAGGCACGGTGCGGATCGCTCAGCGCTGATCTGGAACTGACATAACAATTCTGTAGGAGCGCGCTTGCCCGCGATTGAGGTGTGTCTGTGACAAAAACCTTGTCTGACACACCATCGCGGGCAAGCGCGCTCCTACAAGTGCCCGTCCGCGATGCGCAGGGCCCAATCAGAAGTTGTCAGGCGTTTTCGCTTTCTCGCGAGCACTTTCCCGGCTGATCAACCCCTTGCTCACCAAATCCTTCAGGCACATGTCCAGTGTCTGCATTCCCAGCGCGCCCCCGGTCTGAATCGAGGAGTACATCTGCGCCACCTTGTCCTCACGGATCAGGTTTCGGATCGCCGACGTGCCGATCATGATCTCGTGGGCTGCCACGCGCCCGCCGCCAATCTTCTTCAACAGCGCCTGGGACACGATGGCGTGCAGCGATTCGGAGAGCATCGAGCGGATCATCGATTTTTCCTGAGCCGGGAACACGTCCACGATCCGGTCGATACTTTTCGCCGCCGACGTGGTGTGCAGCGTGCCGAACACCAGGTGACCGGTTTCTGCTGCGGTCAGCGCCAGGCGAATGGTTTCAAGGTCACGCAGCTCGCCCACCAGAATCACGTCCGGGTCTTCACGCAACGCCGAACGCAACGCCTCGGCGAAGCCATGGGTGTCGCGGTGGACTTCACGCTGGTTGATCAGGCTCTTCTTGGACTCGTGAACGAATTCGATCGGGTCTTCGATGGTCAGGATGTGATGATGTTTGTTGGCGTTGAGGTAATCGACCATCGCCGCCAGCGTCGTCGATTTACCGGAACCGGTGGGACCGGTGACCAGCACGAGCCCGCGTGGGACATCTGTAATCTTCCGAAACACTTCCCCCATGCCCAGTTCTTCCATGCTCAGGACCTTCGACGGAATGGTCCGGAACACGGCGCCTGCACCACGGTTCTGATTGAACGCGTTGACCCGGAAGCGCGCCACGCCCGGCACCTCGAAGGAGAAGTCGGTTTCCAGGTCTTCCTCGAAGTCCTTGCGCTGGCGGTCGTTCATGATGTCGTAGATCAGCGCCTGGACTTCTTTCTGGTCCAGCGCCGGCAGGTTGATCCGTCGCACGTCGCCGTCCACACGGATCATCGGTGGCAGGCCAGCCGAGAGGTGTAAGTCCGACGCGCCTTGCTTGGCACTGAAGGCAAGCAGCTCGGTAATATCCATACAGCTCCTCATCACATAGAATGCCGCAGACTTTAGCCCTGCTGGCGCAAATCAATGTCCACGATAGCAGAGAACATTTCAACGCTCGCAGAGCGAATTCACAACGCAGCCCAGGCGGCGCAGCGCGACCCGGCGTCCATCGGGCTGCTTGCCGTGAGCAAGACCAAACCGGCCAGCGACTTGCGCGAAGCCTATGCCGCCGGTTTGCGCGACTTCGGCGAGAACTACCTGCAGGAAGCCCTCGGCAAACAGCCCCAATTGAGCGATCTGCCCTTGATCTGGCATTTCATCGGCCCCATCCAGTCAAACAAGACTCGCGCCATCGCCGAGCATTTTGACTGGGTACACTCCGTGGATCGTCTGAAAATCGCACAGCGCCTGTCCGAGCAGCGCCCCGCCGAACGGCCCCCGCTCAACATCTGCATTCAGGTCAACGTCAGTGGCGAGGCCAGCAAGTCCGGCTGCACACCCGAAGACCTGCCGGCGCTTGCGCAAGCGATCAGCGACCTGCCCAATATCCGATTGCGCGGTTTGATGGCAATTCCCGAACCCACAGAAGACAGCGACGAACAGAACGCTGCCTTTGCTGCCGTGCGCAGCCTGCAAGACCAATTGAACCTGCCGCTGGACACCCTTTCCATGGGCATGAGCCACGACCTGGAAGCCGCCATTGCACAAGGCGCGACCTGGGTGCGGATCGGCACGGCCCTCTTCGGCGCCCGTAACTATGGGCAGCCTTAACTTTTGCCTCACAGGAAGCCGTTCATGAGCAAAACCCGTATCGCGTTCATCGGCGCCGGCAACATGGCTGCCAGCCTGATTGGCGGCATGCGCGCCCAGGGCGTCGACGCTGATCTGATCCGCGCCAGCGACCCTGGCGCCGAAACCCGCGAGCGCATCGCCAAAGAGCACGGCATCAAGGCCTTCGCCGACAACGCCGAAGCCATCGACGGCGCCGATGTGGTGCTGCTGGCGGTCAAACCGCAAATGATGAAAGTCGTCTGCGAAGCGATCAAACCTGCGCTCAAGCCGAACCAACTGATTGTCTCGATCGCCGCCGGCATCACCTGCGCCAGCATGAAGGCCTGGCTGGGCGAGCAGCCGCTGGTGCGCTGCATGCCCAACACCCCGGCGCTGCTGCGTCAGGGCGTGAGCGGGCTGTACGCCACCGACGATGTGACCCCCGCTCAGCGTGAGCAGGCCGAAACCCTATTGTCCGCTGTCGGCACCGCCCTGTGGGTCGACACCGAAGCGCAGATCGACGCCGTGACCGCCGTTTCCGGCAGCGGTCCTGCGTACTTCTTCCTGCTGATCGAAGCGATGACCGCCGCTGGCGTGAAGCTGGGCCTGTCGCCGGAGGTCGCCAAGCAGCTGAGCCAGGAAACAGCCTTGGGTGCTGCGCGCATGGCCACCACCAGCGATGTCGATGCCGCCGAACTGCGTCGTCGCGTCACCTCGCCTGCGGGCACCACGGAAGCGGCGATCAAATCGTTCCAGGCGGACGGTTTCGAAGCGATCGTTGAAAAGGCGCTTGGCGCCGCTGCGCACCGCTCGGCCGAACTCGCCGAACTGCTGGGCAAATAAGGAGCGATCTATGAATGCACTCACCGGCGCCACGATTTTCGTCATCCAGACGCTGATCAGCCTGTACCTGACCATCGTTCTGCTGCGCTTCGTGCTGCAACTGGTCAAGGCCAATTTCTACAACCCGCTCAGCCAGTTCGCCGTGCGCGCGACCCAGCCGCTGCTCAAGCCGATCCGCCGCATCGTGCCGAGCGTGCTGGGCCTGGACACCTCGTCGCTACTGCTGGCGATCGTGATTCAGATGCTGCTGATGGCCTTCGTGTTGATGATGACCTACGGCACCATCGGCGATGTGCCGCACCTGCTGATGTGGTCGATCATCGGCATCACCTCACTGCTGCTGAAGATCTTCTGGGTGGCGATGATCATCATGGTGATCGTCTCCTGGATCGCGCCAGGCACCCACAACCCGGCTGCCGAACTGGCCTACCAGATCAGCGAGCCGATCCTGGCGCCGTTTCGTCGCATCATCCCGAATCTCGGCGGCCTCGACATCTCGCCGATCTTCGCCTTCCTGGCGATCCAGGTGCTGCAGTCGTACGTGATGCCTGAACTGGCTGCCTACGCAGGCATGCCGCAGGAGTTGTGGCGGTTGATCTGACCCCTGCAACGCCCTCTGTAGCAGCACGGCTTGCCGACGGCAGCGACCTTTGAATCGCCACCGCCGGCAAGCCGGACTGCTACACACGTCACCCGCGCTACACCCGCCCCGTTGTTTGCTTGCCGCTACCCCCCGTGATCTTTAGACTTACGCCTCATTTCAGCGAGAGCAGGGTCGATGTCCACGGTCTTTCCCGAAGATTCTGTCGGTCTAGTCACGCCGCAGACGGCGCATTTCAGCGAGCCACTGGCTCTGGCCTGCGGTCGTTCGCTGGCCGATTACGACCTCATCTACGAAACCTACGGTCAACTCAACGCTGCCAAAAGCAACGCGGTGCTGATCTGTCACGCCTTGTCCGGCCATCACCATGCCGCCGGCTACCACAGCGCCGAAGACCGCAAACCGGGCTGGTGGGACAGCTGCATCGGCCCCGGCAAGCCGATCGACACCCGTAAATTCTTCGTCGTCAGCCTGAACAACCTCGGCGGCTGCAATGGCTCCACCGGCCCGAGCAGCATCAACCCGGAAACCGGCAAGCCGTTCGGCGCCAACTTCCCGGTGCTGACCGTCGAAGACTGGGTGCACAGTCAGGCGCGACTGGCCGACAGCCTTGGCATCATGCAATGGGCGGCCATCGTCGGCGGCAGCCTGGGCGGCATGCAGGCGTTGCAGTGGACCATCACCTACCCGGATCGCGTACGTCACTGCCTGGCCATCGCCTCGGCGCCCAAGCTGTCGGCGCAGAACATCGCCTTCAACGAAGTCGCGCGTCAGGCGATTCTGACCGACCCGGAATTCCACGGCGGCTCGTTCCAGGAAATGGGCGTGATCCCCAAGCGCGGCCTGATGCTGGCACGCATGGTCGGCCACATCACCTACCTGTCCGACGACTCCATGGGCGAGAAATTCGGCCGCGGCCTGAAGAACGAAAACCTCAACTACGACTTCCACAGCGTCGAGTTCCAGGTCGAAAGTTACCTGCGTTATCAGGGCGAAGAGTTCTCCGGGCGTTTCGACGCCAACACCTACCTGCTGATGACCAAGGCGCTGGACTACTTCGATCCAGCGGCTAACTTCGACGACAACCTGGCGGCGACCTTCGCCAGTGCCACGTCGAAGTTCTGCGTGATGTCGTTCACCACCGACTGGCGCTTTTCCCCGGCCCGCTCCCGCGAGCTGGTGGATGCGCTGATGGCCGCGAAAAAGGACGTCTGCTACCTGGAGATCGACGCACCGCAAGGCCACGACGCCTTCCTGATGCCTATCCCGCGCTACCTGCAGGCCTTCTCCAGCTACATGAACCGAATTGCACTCTGAGGACACCATGAGAGCCGACCTGGAAATCATCCAAGACTGGATACCGGCAGGCAGCCGCGTGCTCGACCTCGGCTGTGGCGACGGCGAATTGCTGGCCTGGCTGAAGGACAACAAGCAAGTGACCGGCTACGGCCTGGAAAACGACGCCGACAACATCGCCCGCTGCGTGGCGCGGGGCGTCAACGTCATCGAGCAGGACCTGGACAAGGGCCTGGGCAACTTCGCCAGCAACAGTTTCGACATCGTGGTCATGACCCAGGCCCTGCAGGCCGTGCATTACCCCGACAAGATCCTCGACGAAATGCTGCGCGTGGGCCGTCAGTGCATCATCACCTTCCCAAACTTCGGCCACTGGCGCTGCCGCTGGTACCTGGCGAGCAAGGGCCGCATGCCGGTTTCCGAGTTCCTGCCATACACCTGGTACAACACGCCGAATATCCACTTCTGCACCTTCGAGGACTTCGAAGCGCTGTGCCGGGGTCGTTCGGCCAAGGTCATTGATCGGCTGGCGGTCGATCAGCAGCATCGTCATGGCTGGGCGAGCAAGCTATGGCCTAATCTGTTGGGTGAGATCGGCATCTATCGGGTCAGCAGCCCCGGCTTGCAGGACCACCAGATCGCCGTGTGATCCCTACAAGAAGGAGAATGATCATGGCTCGTCTGATAGCAATGCTGGGCGTGCTGCTGGCACTGGCCTCGCCCGTGATGGCCGCCGACAGCGCCAGCCTGAACCGCCAGCAACAGTTCGGCGACCTGATCATTCACTACAACGCCTTCGCCTCGGGGCTGCTGCAGCCGGGGATCGCCAAGGACAACGGCCTGATCCGCAGCAAGGGCCAGGGCGTGATCAACATCACCGCGATCAAGGACGGCAAGACCGTCGCGGCCAGCGTCGATGGTTCGGTTGCTGACCTGACCGGCCGCAAGAAAGCCCTGAGCTTCAGGCCGATCAGCGAAAACAGCTCGGTCAATTACATTGCCCAGTTCGACGTGGAGCCCGACACACAGGCCACTTACGTCTTCACGATCAACGTCAAAGCGGGCGACGGCGAACGCCATACGCTCAGCTTCAACCAACAGATTTTCTCGGACGAATGATGAATTTTTCCCAACTCGTACTGGCCAGCCACAACGCCGGCAAACTCAAGGAACTCCAGGCCATGCTCGGCGGCAGCGTGCAGCTGCGCTCGATCGGCGAGTTCAGCAGCGTAGAGCCTGAAGAAACCGGCCTGTCGTTCGTCGAGAACGCGATCCTCAAGGCCCGCAATGCCGCGCGCATTTCCGGCCTGCCGGCGCTGGCCGATGATTCGGGCCTGGCGGTGGACTTTCTCGGTGGCGCGCCGGGCATTTATTCAGCACGTTACGCCGACGGCAAAGGCGATGCGGCGAACAACGCCAAACTGCTGGACGCCTTGAAGGACGTACCTGAAGACCAGCGTGGCGCGCAGTTCGTCTGCCTGTTGGCGCTGGTGCGGCACGCCGATGACCCGCTGCCGATCCTCTGCGAAGGCCTGTGGCATGGGCGCATTCTCACGGCCGCCAGTGGCGAGCACGGTTTCGGCTACGACCCGCTGTTCTGGGTGCCTGAGCGCAACCTGTCCAGCGCCGAGCTGACCCCGGCCGACAAGAACCAGATCAGCCACCGCGCCCGCGCCATGGCCATTCTGCGTCAGCGCCTGCTCTTGGATGTGGCGGGGCAATGACCCAGGATTCCACCACCCGGCCGCTGATCCTTGGCGCGGCCGGTTTCAGCTCCGAGCAGCCGAGAAGCCCGTTGCCCGAGCTGCCCCCGCTGTCGCTGTACATCCATATTCCGTGGTGCGTGCGCAAATGCCCGTACTGCGACTTCAACTCCCACACCGCCAGCGCCGTACTCCCCGAACAGGAGTACGTCGACGCACTGCTGGCCGACCTCGATCAGGACCTGCCCCACGTCTATGGGCGCGAGCTGAGCACGATCTTTTTCGGCGGTGGCACGCCCAGCCTGTTCAGCGCCGATGCCCTTGGGCGGCTGCTGAAGGGCGTGGAGCAGCGCATCCGCTTCGCCCCGGACATCGAGATCACCCTGGAAGCCAACCCCGGCACCTTCGAGCAGGTCAAGTTCAGCGCCTATCGGGGTCTGGGCATCAATCGCCTGTCCATCGGTATCCAGAGTTTTCAGGAAGCCAAGCTCAAGGCCCTCGGCCGCATTCACAACGGCGATGAAGCCGTGCGTGCAGCTGACATGGCGCGTCAGGCGGGCTTCGACAACTTCAACCTGGACTTGATGCACGGCCTCCCCGATCAGTCGCAGGACGATGCGTTGGGCGACCTGCGTCAGGCCATCGCCCTCGCGCCGACGCACCTGTCCTGGTATCAGCTGACCCTCGAACCGAACACCGTGTTCTGGAATCAGCCGCCCACGCTGCCGGAAGACGACATCCTGTGGGACATTCAAGAGGCAGGTCAGACGCTGCTGCGGGAAAACGGCTACGCCCAATATGAGGTGTCGGCCTACGCACAACCCGGACGCGCCGCACGGCACAATCTGAATTACTGGAGTTTCGGCGACTTTATCGGCATCGGCGCAGGCGCCCACGGCAAGCTCAGTCATCCGGACGGGCGCATTATCCGCACCTGGAAAACCCGGCTGCCCAAGGATTATCTGAATCCTGCCAAGGCGTTTCAGGCGGGAGAAAAGCGGCTGCCGCTGGACGAAATGCCCTTTGAATTCCTGATGAACGCGCTGCGCCTGACAAATGGCGTCGACGCTGCATTATTTCAGCGCCGCACCGGTCTAAGCGTCGATTCGCTCGCCAGCGCCCGCCAGCAGGCCGAACAACGGGGCTTGCTGGAAGCCGATCCGACACGCCTGGTGGCGACTGCCCGGGGTCAACTGTTCCTCAATGACCTGCTGCAGTACTTTCTTCTTTAAGGCTTAACGCAAAGGAAACTGAATGGACCTCGTACTCGACCTGCTGGCCACTGTCTCTCGCTGGAGCCGCAGCAACCTGTCGGAAATCGCACTGGCGTTGGTAGGATGCCTGCTGATCCTGTTCGGCGCAGACATCAAGGGCTGGATCGAAGGTCGCCTGAGCAGCTTTGCCGGCGCCTTGCGCGTACCGGTCATGGCCCTGCTGTGCACCATCGGCAGCGGCGCTGCGCTGATCTACGCCACGCCGTGGGTGGTGCGCGGGCTCAGCCAGTTCAACAACTACAGCCTGGCGCCGGTGTTGTTGGTGGTGCTGGTGTTGATTGGGGTTGTTGCGGACAGGAAATGATCCTGAACCTTGCGCTAAACGAACTGTGGGAGCCGGCTTGCTGGCGAAGGCGGCTGGTCAGGCACCATTGCGGTGAATGACACAACGCTTTCGCCAGCAAGCCGGCTCCCACAGGTACGGCGGTGGAACCAGAGATCTCTGGTTACGCCAGCTTCTCGAACTTCAAATCCCAAACCCCATGCCCCAAACGCTCACCACGGCGTTCGAACTTGGTGATAGGCCGTTCCGCAGGGCGCGGGACGCATTTGCCGTCTTCGGCCAGGTTGCGATAACCCGGCGCAACGTTCATCACTTCCAGCATGTACTCGGCATACGGTTCCCAGTCGGTGGCCATGTGCAGCACGCCGCCGGGCTTGAGCTTCGTGCGTACCAGTTCGGCGAATTCAGCCTGCACGATTCGACGCTTGTGGTGACGCGCCTTGTGCCACGGATCCGGGAAGAACAGCATCAGGCGATCGAGGCTGTTATCGGCCACGCAACGGTTGAGCACTTCGATCGCGTCGCAATCGTAGACCCGCACGTTGGTCAGGCCCTGAGTCAGTACGCCATTGAGCAGCGCCCCCACACCCGGGCGATGCACTTCAACGCCGATGAAATCCTGCTCGGGCGCTGCCGCTGCCATTTCCAGCAGCGAGTGGCCCATGCCGAAACCGATTTCAAGGGTGCGCGGCGCCGAGCGACCGAACACCTGATCGAAATCAACCGGCGCGTCGGCCAGCGGCAGCACGAACAGCGGCTTGCCCTGATCCAAACCGCGTTGCTGGCCTTCGGTCATGCGACCGGCGCGCATCACAAAGCTCTTGATGCGCCGATGATGGCTGTCATCGCCCTGGGCTTTACCGTCTTCGTCGTTCATCACTTCGTCGTCCGGAAGTGGGTCGGGCGTTTGCGAATCAATCATCAACAGGCTCTTACTTGATCAGACCATCCAGCGGCGAGGATGCGCTGGCGTAGAGTTTTTTCTGCATACGGCCAGCCAGGTACGCCATGCGGCCTGCCAGGATGGCGTGTTTCATGGCTTCGGCCATGAGGATCGGTTGTTGCGCGTGGGCGATGGCCGAGTTCATCAGCACCGCTTCGCAGCCCAGCTCCATGGCGATAGTGGCGTCAGACGCAGTGCCGACACCGGCATCGACCAGCACCGGGACGTTCGATTCTTCGAGGATGATCTGCAGGTTGTACGGGTTGCAGATGCCAAGACCGCTGCCGATCAGGCCGGCCAGCGGCATGATCGCACAGCAGCCGATTTCAGCCAGTTGGCGGGCGATGATCGGGTCATCGCTGGTGTAGACCATCACGTCGAAGCCTTCCTTGACCAGTGTTTCAGCGGCCTTGAGGGTTTCGATCACGTTGGGGAACAGGGTCTTCTGGTCCGCCAGCACTTCCAGCTTGACCAGGTTGTGGCCGTCGAGCAGCTCACGGGCCAGGCGGCAGGTGCGCACGGCTTCGATGGCGTCGTAGCAGCCCGCCGTGTTCGGCAGGAAGGTGTAGCGATCCGGTGACAGCACCTGGAGCAGGTTCGGTTCGCCTTCCATCTGGCCGAGGTTGGTGCGGCGCACAGCGAAGGTGACGATTTCGGCGCCCGAGGCTTCGATGGCCAGACGGGTTTCTTCCATGTCCTTGTACTTGCCCGTGCCGACCAACAGGCGCGACTGGAAAGTACGACCGGCCACTGTAAACGGCTTGTCGCTACGAACATTGCTCATCGGAAATCCTCTTTACGGTTGAGGTTCTTGCAGTTCTTCTGGATCGGGCAGGCTGCGGCGCTGCGGATCAACCGCCGCCGATGGCATGCACCACTTCGACCTGATCGCCGTCGGCAAGCGTCGTAGAAGCATGCTGGCTGCGCGGCACGATATCCAGATTGAGCTCGACCGCGATTCGACGCCCGGCCAGGTCCAGACGGGTCAGCAACGCCGCAACGGTCTCGCCGTCGGGCAGTTCATAGGATTCACCGTTCAACTGAATGTGCATGCGAAAGGCAGCCATCATTTTAGGGGGCGAGCATTCTAGCCCGATCAGCCGGTATGACCAAGGCAAAGCAACGCCATTCGTCTCACACCGGACTGCCGGGTCAGGTTCTCTTTAAAGCGTATCGAGCCCCAGGCGCCAGGCGAGCCAGCCCAGAATGAACCAGCCGATGAGCAAGCACAGGCCGCCAATCGGCGTGATGATACCCAGCTTGCTGACGCCCGTAAGGGTTAGCAGATACAGGCTGCCGGAGAACAGCAGGATGCCCAGCACGAAGGCGATGCCGGCATAACTGACCAGTCGACCCTGAATCTGCGTCGCCAGAATCGCCACGCCGAAGATCGCCAGCGTGTGAATCAACTGATACAGCACGCCGGTATGGAAGATCGCGAGGTATTCCGGAGTCAGGCGGTTTTTCAGGCCATGGGCCGCGAACGCGCCAAGGGCGACGCCGGTGAATCCGAAGAAAGCAGCCAACATCAGAAAGGTTCGAAGCATGTGTAACTCCAGGTTCAATGGCGCGTGATCTGTATAATGGCCCGCTCTACGGGTTCGGCCAAGCCATCTCTATGCTGCGTTTCCTCCTTCGTCGTGTCGCCAAAGGCCTGCTCTGGTTTGCAGCAGCCAGTGTCGTGCTGGTTTTGATCTTTCGCTTCGTGCCGCCGCCGTTCACAGCGTTGATGGTTGAGCGCAAGATCGAATCCTGGTTCGACGGCCAGCCCATCGACCTGCAACGGGACTGGGAACCGTGGGAGAAAATCTCTGACGATCTCAAAGTCGCCGTCATCGCAGGCGAAGACCAGAAATTCGCCGAGCACTGGGGTTTCGATATCGACGCCATCCAGGCCGCACTGGTTCACAACGAACGTGGCGGCTCGATTCGCGGCGCCAGTACGCTGAGCCAGCAGGTCTCGAAAAACCTGTTTCTGTGGTCCGGCCGCAGCTACCTGCGCAAGGGACTTGAGGCGTGGTTTACCGGGCTGATCGAGGTGTTCTGGTCCAAGCAGCGGATTCTTGAGGTGTACGTCAACAGCGTGGAATGGGATGACGGCGTGTTCGGCGCCCAGGCTGCCGCGCAGCATCACTTTCACGTAAACGCCAGCCAGTTGTCGACACAGCAAGCGAGCTATCTCGCCGCCGTACTGCCCAACCCTCGGGAATGGAGCGCCAGCCACCCTACCAGCTACGTTTCACGCCGCGCCGGCTGGATCCGCCAGCAGATGCGCCAGTTGGGTGGGGATGAGTATCTGGTGGGGATTAACAATCGGCGCGAGTGGTGAGTTCAAGCACAAACAAAAACGCCCCGATCATCTCGGGGCGTTTTTCATTTCAGCTGACCGCTTACGCAGCAATCGACAGCTTGAGCTTGTTCATCGCGCTCTTTTCGAGCTGACGAATACGCTCGGCAGAGACGTTGTACTTCTCGGCTAGGTCATGCAGCGTGGCTTTTTCCTCGGCCAGCCAGCGCTGGTAAAGAATGTCGCGGCTGCGCTCGTCGAGTACGTTCAGCGCTTCGTGCAAGTTGGCCGTCGAGCTGTCGGTCCAGTCGGAATCTTCCAGCTGACGCGCCGGATCGTAACGATGGTCTTCCAGATAGTTGGCTGGAGACTGGAACGCGCTGTCGTCGTCGGCTTCTGCCGCCGGGTCAAACGCCATGTCCTGGCCGGTCAGACGGCTTTCCATTTCGCGCACTTCACGCGGCTCAACGCCGAGGCTTTCTGCGACGCGATGCACTTCTTCGTTGTTCAACCAGGCCAGACGTTTCTTCTGGCTGCGCAGGTTGAAGAACAGCTTGCGCTGAGCCTTGGTAGTCGCGACTTTCACGATGCGCCAGTTGCGCAGGATGAACTCGTGAATCTCGGCCTTGATCCAGTGCACGGCAAAGGACACCAGACGAACGCCCATTTCAGGGTTGAAGCGCTTCACGGCCTTCATCAGACCGACGTTGCCTTCCTGGATCAGGTCAGCCTGAGCCAGGCCGTAACCGGAATAACTGCGTGCGATATGCACGACAAAACGCAGGTGGGCGAGCACCATCTGCCGAGCCGCCCCTAGATCCTGCTCGTAGTAGAGACTCTCGGCCAGTTCACGCTCCCGCTCGGGAGTCAGCAGTGGAATGCTGTTCACCGTGTGCACATAGGCTTCCAGGTTTGCACCCGGAACCAAGGCATAAGCAGGTTGCAAAGAATTGGTCATACGAAAAAACCTCCGACACATGACTCGTGCAGTTCAGCACTGCGAAATTGACCGGGAACCGCTAAACAAGTTCCCTTAGCTGAAAAGTCAATAGATGAAACAAAATTTACGCTACAAACATTACCCGAACATTAAAACTCAACGAGGTGCCAGCTCTCTCAAATGGCGTGCAACCGCAATCCACGCACCGATATACCCCAACAACACGGCCCCAAGCAAGAGCGAAAGACCATCGGCCACCGGCACACCGGCCAGGGAGAAATTGCTGCCGTACAGTCCGGCCAGCTTGATCACGGCATCGTTGAGCCAGTCCAGGCCAAACGCCAGAATGCCCCACGACAGGATCCCCGCCCCGAAGCCATACAGCGCGCCCATATAAAGGAAGGGCCTGCGCACGTAGGCATCGGTACCGCCTACCAGTTTAATGACTTCTATCTCCGTGCGGCGGTTCTCGATATGAAGACGAATGGTATTACCTATCACCAATAACAATGCAACAACGAGCAGCACCGTCAGGCCGAACACGAAGCGATCACCCAGCTTGAGGATGGCCGCCAGACGCTCGACCCACACCAGATCCAGCTGCGCCTGCTGCACTTTCGGCATGGCAGCCAGGCGAGTACGTAATGCCTCCAGCGCCGGCTTGTCAACTTCCAGCGGCGTGACCAGCACGACGCCCGGCAGCGGGTTCTCCGGCAACTCCTTGAGCGCTTCGCCCAGGCCTGACTGCTGCTGGAACTCGTTCAGCGCCTGTTCGCGGGAAATGTACTCTGCATCGGCGACGCCGTTCAGCTCCTTGATCTGGCTCACCAGACTCGCGCCTTCACTCGGCGAAGCATCCAGTTGCAAATAAAGGGAGATCTGCGCCGCCCGCTGCCACGAACCGCCCAGACGCTCGACATTGCTCAGCAGCAGCGACAGGCCCATCGGCAGGCTCAACGCAACGGCCATCACCAGACAGGTGAAGAAGCTGCCAATCGGTTGCTTGCCCAAGCGACGCAGGCTGTCGGCCATGCTCGAACGGTGGGCTTCGATCCACGCGTTGAACAACTGGCCAAAACCGGGGCCGTCGTCATCGTCGTGCTTCTTTTTCTTCTGTGGGCCCGGCTCGGCGGCCTTGGGCGCCACGCGCTCGGAAACCTTGGGGCTGCGAGTGGCACTCATACGCCGGCCTCCCCGTCGCCGATCAATCGGCCGCGTTGCAGGGTGAGCATGCGATGGCGCATGCGCGCGATCAGGGCGAGGTCGTGGCTGGCGATCAGCACGCTGGTGCCCAAACGGTTGATGTCTTCGAATACACCCATGATTTCCGCTGCCAGACGTGGGTCGAGGTTACCGGTGGGTTCGTCCGCCAGCAGCAAGGCCGGGCGGTGAACGATGGCGCGGGCGATGCCGACGCGCTGCTGCTGGCCTGTGGACAAGTCGCCCGGGTACAGCTCGGCCTTGTCGGACAGCGCCACGCGCTCCAGCGCCGAGTCGACGCGCTTGGTCACTTCGGCCTTGGACAGCCCAAGAATCTGCAATGGCAATGCGACGTTGTTGAACACTGTGCGATCGAACAACAATTGGTGGTTCTGGAACACCACGCCGATCTGCCGACGCAGGAAAGGAATCTGTGCGTTGCTGATCTGGCCCAGGTCCTGACCGGCCAGCAGCAATTTGCCAGTGGTCGGGCGCTCCATGGCCAGCAGCAGGCGCAGCAGGGTACTTTTGCCGGCACCGGAGTGGCCGGTTACAAACAGAAACTCGCCACGACGCACTCGAAAGCTCAGCTCATGCAAGCCGACGTGTCCGTTCGGATAGCGTTTACCGACCTGTTCGAAACGAATCATGTGCGCTCCCGCTCGGCGAATAGGGCCTGAACAAAGGGTTCGGCCTCGAAAGTCCGCAAGTCGTCGATGCCTTCGCCAACGCCGATGTAACGAATCGGCAGCCCCAACTGCTTGGCCAGCGCGAAGATCACCCCGCCTTTGGCCGTGCCATCGAGCTTGGTCAGCGCAAGGCCGGTCAGGCTCACGGTCTGGTTGAATTGCTTGGCCTGGTTGATGGCGTTCTGGCCTGTACCGGCATCGAGCACCAGCAGCACTTCGTGAGGCGCCGCTTCGTCCAGCTTGCCGATCACGCGGCGAACCTTCTTCAGCTCTTCCATCAGGTTGTCTTTGGTGTGCAGACGACCGGCGGTGTCAGCGATCAGCACATCCACACCACGGGCCTTGGCGGCCTGCACGGCGTCGAAGATCACCGAAGCGGAATCCGCGCCGGTGTGCTGGGCAATGACCGGAATCTTGTTGCGCTCGCCCCAGACCTGCAGCTGCTCGACCGCCGCCGCGCGGAAGGTGTCGCCCGCCGCCAGCATGACTTTCTTGCCTTCAAGCTGAAGTTTTTTGGCCAGCTTGCCGATGGTGGTGGTCTTGCCCGCGCCATTGACACCGACGACCAGGATCACGAACGGCTTGTGTTCGGAGGTGATGACCAGCGGCGCTTCAACTGGCTTGAGCATTTCGGTCAGCTCGCTTTGCAGCGACTTGTACAGGGCATCGCTGTCGGTCAGCTGTTTACGCGCCACTTTCTGCGTCAAATTACGCACGATCAGCGACGTTGCCTCCACGCCGACGTCGGCCGTGAGCAGACGGGTTTCCAGCTCGTCGAGCATGTCGTCGTCGATGGCCTTCTTGCCCAGGAACAGGCTCGCCATACCCTCGCCAAGGCTGGCGCTGGTCTTGGACAGGCCTTGCTTGAGGCGGGCGAAGAAACCGGGTTGCTTGGTTTCTGCAGGTTGCGGCACTTCTGCCACGACAGGGGCGACCGGGGTTTCACCCACGGGTACGACAGGGACCACGACAGGTGCAACCGGCGCGGGAGTCGGCGTTGGCTGGACCCGCGCAGGCAGATCGTCGCCTGCCACTGGGTCAGGCAAGGCAACCGGAATCGGCTTGATTGACGGCGGCACTTGCGATGAAGAGGACTCGGCCACTGCAGGGTGGACAGGAGGCACCTGGACATTTTCCGGCTCGACATGAGACGCGGTGTAAGCCGGAATTTCGGGCGTGATGTGAGGCTCGTGCTCGTCCGTCAGTGCCACAGGCTCTTCAGCCACCGGCAGTTTCAGCCAGGGCTCGGAAGCCGGCTCTTCAAGCACCGGCGCGGGGACAACGACGGGTTGCGGCACATGCGTAGCAGGCGGGATGGCCGGGGGCGTCTGCGGTTGCGCGGCAGGCGGCGTCGATTCGACGACAGGCTCGGGCGCTGCTGCGGGTGCATCTTTTGGCTGCTCGGCGACGGTTTCCTGCGGCTTTTTGCGCAGCCATCCGAACAGGCCTTTTTTCTCGCCAGCCGGGGCTGGGGTCTTCTTGTCGTCGTTGGAACCAAACATGGAGGACGGCTATCTCAAGGTAGCGACGCGCCAGAGCGGCGCCTCTGAAAAATTCTGTATGCGAAACAGACTGCTTTTATACCTGCTTGTTCATCTGCTGGCCGGTCGAGGGCCGGGTAATCCCTACAAAATCACCCAGACGAACGATTTGCATCGTAGTCCGATTCCCAAGTATCGCTTTCGGGCATAGTCGGCAGTCAAACTGGCCGCTATCCTAACACCCCCGCGCCCGCCGACGCTAAGTTCACGCAGGCCGTCTCGAAGGTTCAAATTACGAATGAATGCTCTCGCCCGCCGTGCCGCAGGCTTTTTGCTCGGCACATTGTGTTTGCCCCTCGCCGCCGTTGCTGCCGACCCTCAACCCACCACCGAATTCACGCTGGACAACGGCCTGAAGGTTGTCGTGCGCGAAGATCACCGGGCGCCCGTCGTGGTATCGCAGGTCTGGTACAAGGTCGGCTCCAGCTACGAGACGCCGGGCCAGACCGGTCTTTCCCACGCGCTGGAACACATGATGTTCAAGGGCAGTTCCAAGGCCGGCCCCGGCGAAGCCTCGCTGATCCTGCGCGACCAGGGCGCTGAAGAAAACGCCTTCACCAGCGATGACTACACCGCGTACTACCAGGTGCTGGCCCGGGACCGCCTGAGCGTGGCCTTCGAGCTTGAAGCCGACCGTATGGCCAGCCTGCGCCTGCCGCCGGAAGAGTTCGCCCGGGAAATAGAGGTCATTAAAGAAGAGCGCCGCCTGCGCACCGACGACAAGCCCAATGCCAAGGCCTACGAACGCTTCAAGGCCATCGCCTACCCGGCCAGCGGCTACCACACGCCGACCATCGGCTGGATGGCCGACCTGGACCGCATGAAGGTCGAAGAGCTGCGCCACTGGTACGAATCCTGGTACGTGCCGAACAACGCCACGCTGGTGGTGGTCGGCGACGTGAAACCCGACGAAGTGAAGGCCTTGGCCGAGCGTTTCTTCGGGCCGGTGCCACGTCGTGACGTGCCGCCGTCGAAAAAACCGCTGGAGCTGCCCGAGCCTGGCCTGCGCCAGATCACCGTGCATGTCGCCACCCAGATGCCGAGCCTGATGTACGGCTTCAACGTGCCGAGCCTGAGCACCGCGACCGACCCGCAATCGGTCAACGCACTGCGTCTGATCGCGGCTCTGCTGGACGGCGGCTACAGCGCGCGCATTCCTTCGCGGCTTGAACGCGGCGAAGAGCTGGTCACCGGCGCGTCGTCGAACTACGACGCCTACACCCGTGGCGACAGCCTGTTCACCATCAGCGCCACGCCGAACATGCAGAAAAAGAAAACCCTGGCAGACACCGAAGCCGGAATCTGGCGTCTGCTGGACGAATTGAAGAACAAGCCGCCGACCAAAGCCGAGCTTGAGCGGGTTCGCGCACAGGTCATCGCAGGTCTGGTGTACGAGCGTGACTCCATCACCAGCCAGGCGAGCACCATTGGCGAGCTGGAAACCGTCGGTCTGTCCTGGCGCCTCATCGATGGCGAACTGGCCGCGCTGCAAAGCGTGACCCCGGAAGACATCCAGAAAGCCGCACGCACCTATTTCACTCGCGAACGCCTTGCCGTCGCGCACGTTCTGCCTGAGGAGAAAGCCCAATGACCAAGCGCATCGATGCACGCGCTGTGCGAACCCGGGCCCCTGCACTGCTGCTGGCCGTGGCACTTGGCCTGGGCAACATCACATCGGCCATGGCCGACACCCCAGCCGAAGCGCCCAAGGCCATCGACAAGGCCGCCAACACCCTGACTTCGCTCAAAGAGCTCGACGGCAAGGCACCGGCACGCCGCGCGCTGAACATCCAGTCGTGGAACACCGCCGAAGGCGCCCGCGTGTTGTTCGTCGAAGCGCACGAGCTGCCGATGTTCGACATGCGCGTGCTGTTCGCCGCAGGCAGCAGCCAGGACGGCGCGACACCTGGCATCGCTCTGATCACCAACGCCATGCTCAACGAGGGCGTCAAAGGCAAGGATGTCAGCGCCATCGCCGCAGGCTTCGAAGACCTGGGCGCCGATTTCGGCAATGGCTCCTATCGCGACATGGCCCTCGCCTCGCTGCGCAGCCTGAGCGCGCCAGACAAACGCGAGCCGGCCCTCCAGCTGTTCTCGGAAGTCGTCGGCAAACCGACCTTTCCCGCCGACTCGCTGGCGCGCATCAAGAACCAGCTGATGGCCAGCTTCGAATACCAGAAGCAGAACCCCGGCAAACTGGCGGGCGACGAGCTGTTCAAGCGCCTGTATGGCGAGCACCCGTACGCGCACCCGAGCATGGGTAACGCCAAGAGCATCACGCCGATCAACCTCGCTCAGCTGAAAGCCTTCCACGCCAAGGCCTACGCGGCGGGTAACGCAGTGATTGCGCTGGTCGGTGATCTGTCTCGTGCAGATGCCGAAGCGGTTGCGGCGCAGGTCTCGGCGTCGCTGCCAAAAGGCCCGGCGCTGGCGAAAACCATCGCGCCTGTTGCGCCGAAACCCTCCGAAACCCACATCGAGTTCCCGTCCAAACAGACGCACCTGATGCTGGCGGAACTGGGCATTGATCGCGCGGACCCGGATTACGCAGCGCTGTCGCTGGGTAACTCGATCCTCGGCGGTGGTGGTTTCGGCAGCCGCCTGATGACGGAAGTACGCGAAAAACGCGGCCTGACCTACGGCGTCTCGTCGGGCTTCACGCCGATGCAGGCCCAAGGCCCGTTCATGATCGCCCTGCAAACCCGCGCCGAACTGAGCGAAAACACCCTGAAACTGGTCAAGGACGTCACGCGCGACTTCCTTGCCAACGGCCCCACCCAGAAAGAACTCGACGACGCTAAACGCGAACTTGCCGGCAGCTTCCCGCTGTCGACCGCAAGCAATTCGGCGATCGTTGGCCAACTGGGCGCCATCGGCTTCTATAATCTGCCTCTGACCTATCTCGAAGATTTCATGACGCAATCCCAGAGCGTCACCGTCGAGCAGATCAAGGCTGTGATGAACAAGCACCTGAACGTGGACAACCTGGTGATCGTGACCGCAGGTCCCACGGTTGCGCAGAAGCCACTGCCGCCCCCTACCGATAGACCCGCCGAACAACCCCTCGGCGTTCCGGAGCACTGATGACCTCGACTTCCAAGCCGCCGCGCGTACACAAAGGCCATAAAATCCATACGGGCCTTGGCCAGTTGCGCATCATCGGCGGCGAATGGCGCAGTCGGCGTCTGAGCTTTCCCGATGCCCCCGGCCTGCGTCCGACGCCGGACCGGGTGCGCGAAACCCTGTTCAACTGGCTGGCGCCTTACATCGAGGGCGCTCGCGTGCTCGACCCGTTTGCGGGCAGTGGCGCGCTGTTCCTTGAAGCCTTATCCCGCGGCGCCAGCATGGGCCTGGCACTGGATGCCAACTCAGCCGCCATTTCCAGCCTGCGTGAACACTTGGGCACGCTGCGCTGCACGGTCGGCAAGACCTCGGCCGGCGACGCGCTGCGTTACCTGGAAACCCAGGCCGCAGAGCCTTTCGACGTGGTCTTCCTCGACCCGCCCTTCCACCAGAACCTGCTCATGCCGGCCTGCACCTTGCTCGAGGAGCGCGGCTGGCTGGCCAACGACGCCTGGATCTACACCGAAAGCGAAACGGCTCCGTCGACGCTCAGCCTGCCTAGCAACTGGCGCCTGCACCGGGAGAAGAAGACCGGGCAGGTGCACTACGCATTGTGGGAACGCAGTGGCCTCGTCAGCTGACAGCCGCCCGTTCGTCCCGGCGTTCGGCATCGGCAACCCTCACCTGCAGACCCTGTGGGGGCCGATCTGGCGCAAGACCATTCATCTGCAACGCCGTCGCGAGCGCATGTGGCTCGATGACGGCGACTTCCTCGATCTGGACTGGCACGGCCCCCACGACGCCAATGTGCCCGTGGTGCTGGTGCTGCATGGCCTGACCGGCTCCTCCAACTCGCCTTATGTCGTCGGCTTGCAGCAGGCGATGGAGAAACGCGGCTGGACCAGCGTCGCGCTGAACTGGCGGGGCTGTTCGGGTGAGCCCAATCTGCTGCCGCGCAGCTATCACTCCGGGGTCAGCGATGACCTCGCTGCCGTGATCGCTCACATCCGCACCGCCCGGCCCATGGCGCCGCTGTATGCCGTGGGTTATTCGCTGGGCGGCAATATTCTGCTCAAGCATTTGGGCGAGTCGGGGCTGGAGAGTCAGTTGCAAGGGGCGGCGGCGGTATCAGTGCCGTTTCGTCTCGATGAGTGTGCAGACCGTATCGGGCTGGGGTTCTCCCGGGTCTATCAGCGCCATTTCATGCGCGAGATGGTCGGTTATATCAAGGACAAACAGCGGCGCTTCCAGCACGAAGGCATGAACGAAGGCCTGGCCGTGCTCGCAGCGCTGGGCTCGCTGGACAACCTGCGGACCTTTTGGGATTTCGACGGCAAGGTCACCGCGCCGCTCAATGGTTTTGTAGACGCTCAGGATTACTACCGGCGCGCGTCGAGCCGCTATTTCCTCGGCGCGATCCGCACGCCCACCCTGCTGGTGCAATCGGTGGACGACCCGTTCGTCTTCAAGCACAGCCTGCCTGCGTTCAGCGAGTTGTCGGCCAGCACCCGGTTCGACCTGCAGGCGCGCGGCGGGCATGTCGGCTTCGTCGGGGGTTCGGTCAGCAAGCCGGTTTACTATCTGGAACAGCGGATTCCGGACTGGCTGGTGGATGTTCACGGCTAGTTGAACAGCACACGCTCCCTGCAGTAGCACACACCCACCTTGCAAGATCGTTCAAGACAGCCCTGCACCACCGGCCTACCATTCGGGACATAAGGAGAAACACCATGTCCCGCAATCAACTCTACGTTCGCGGCCTTCGCGACAGCGTGCCCATGCTGGTCGGCATCGCGCCGTTCGGCATCATCTTCGGAACCCTGGCCGGCGTCGGCGGCTTGTCCCTCTGGCAGGCGGTCGGCATGTCGATGTTCGTCTATGCCGGCTCCGCCCAATTCATCGTGGTCAGCCTGATGGGCGCTGGCGCCAGCGCCGTGGTGATTCTGCTGACGACCTTCATCGTCAACCTGCGCCACGTCCTTTACAGCGCCACGATGCAACCGCAGGTCCAAGGCTTGCCCCAGCGCTGGCGACTGCTGCTGGCCTTCTGGCTGACTGATGAGACCTTCGCCGTGGTGCAGCGCTATTACCTCGTGCACGGCCGCACGCCGCTGGCGCACTGGTATTGGCTGGGCGTGACCAGCGCGTTGTATGCCTGCTGGGTCGGCAGTTCGCTGGTGGGCGTGTTGTTTGGTCAGGCCGTCCCGGACATGGCCAGTTGGGGGCTGGAGTTTGCGATGCTGGCGACCTTCATCGGCATCGTCGTGCCACTGCTGCGCAACCAGCCGCAAATCGCAGCGGCGCTGGCAGCAGGCGTCGTCGCGCTGATGACATGGTCGTTGCCCTACAAACTGGGGTTGATGGCGGCGGCATTCAGTGGAATCGCTGTCGGTGTACTGCTGGAACGTCGTCAGTGCGCAGGGCAGCAAAACACATCAGCAGAGGAGGCACACTCATGAACTACTGGTGGCTGATTCTGGGGATGACCGCGATCACCTTTCTGATGCGCTACAGCCTGTTCGCCTGGCCCAACCTGCGCTTCCCGCCGGTGGTGCGACAGGGCCTGCATTACGTGCCGACCGCTGTGCTGACCGCCATCGTGGTGCCAGGCATGCTGCTGCCGGACGGGCAGCACTGGCAGGTGTCGCTGGATAACGCTTACCTGCTGGCCGGTATCGCCGCCATTGGCATCGCCGCGTTCAGCCGAAATCTGCTGGCCACGATCGGCGGCGGGCTCGCGGTGTTCTTCCTGCTTCGTTGGGCATTGGGCCAGATTTAAAGGCCAGCGCTCACGAATTCGTACTCAACTGAGGTTATAAGCAAAGAATTAAAAATTCCTTTCCGTTATAAACGACAACACTGATTATGCAGCTACCGAATGATTTGCGCAGGCAAACATCACCAAGGACAGCTGCAGTGAGTAACCCGATTTTCCGACTGGTCAACGTCAGCAAAACGTTCAACCGCAACAACGCCGCCATCACTGCGCTGGACGATATCCATCTGGAGATTCAGCGCGGCAGTTTTCTGGGCATCGTCGGCACCTCAGGCGCCGGGAAAAGCACGCTGCTGCGCCTGCTCAACCTGCTGGAAACACCCTCGGCAGGCACCATCGAATTCAACGGCCAGGATCTGGCCAAGCTGAACCTCAAGGGCCAACGCCAATACCTGTCTAAAGTCTCGACCATCTTTCAGCACTTCAATCTGTTTCATGGCAAGACGGTCCTGGATAACGTCGCGTTTCCGCTGGCGATCCGTGGGGTTCCAGCTGCCGAACGCTATGCGCGAGCCCGTGAACTGATTGAGAAAGTCGGTTTGCAGGACCGCGAAGGCCACTACCCCTCGCAGCTATCGGGCGGGCAAAAACAGCGCGTCGGCATCGCCCGCGCCCTGATCACCCACCCCGAAGTGCTGCTGTGTGACGAGGCCACCAGCGCGCTGGACTCGCAAACCACCCAGACCATTCTCGACCTGCTGGCCGAACTCAAGCGGCTCTACGGCTTTACCGTGATCCTTATCACCCATGCCTGGGACGTCATTCGATACGCCTGCGACGCCGCCGTGCTGATCGAGCATGGCCGGATCACCGAGGCCGGCACGCTCAAGCAAGTGATCCAGCGCGAGCACTCAGTGCTCAAGGATCACCTGCTGCCGCTGAACAAGGACGCCGCCTGGCAGCATGGTCCGGACACCCTCGACCTGATTTTCGAGCACCCCGAAACCCAGACCGACCTGCTCTCCACGCTTTCCAGCGCCCTGCGGGTCGACTTCTCGATCCTGTCCGGTCGCGTGGACAACCTGGGCAAAACCCCCATCGCCCGGTTTCAAGTGAGGTTTCGTCCGCGCCACCCGCAAACCCAGGTGGATGTCGTGCAGGTCAGGCAATGGCTGACCGACCAGATGATCACCGTCAATCTCTGATATTCGCCCGAGCGCCCCATGGACCCCATCACCTGGCAAACCTACCTTCCGGATTTCTGGGCCGCGCTGGCCCAGACCCTCTACATGATCGCCATCGCCGGGCCCTGCATCATCGTCGCGGGCCTGACCATCGGCACCACGCTGTACCTGATCGCGCCGCAGTCCATTTCACCGCGCCCTGCGCTGTATTACCTGCTGACCACGGCGGTCAACGTTGGCCGCTCCATTCCGTTTCTGATCCTGATCGTGCTGCTGATCCCCATCACCCGCGCGACCGTGGGCACTACGCTCGGCCCCATCGCCGCGATCATTCCGCTGGTGCTGGGCTTCACGCCGTTCTTCTCGCGGCTGGTGGAATCGGTGCTGCGTGAGCTGGATCAAGGCCGCATCGAGGCCGCACGGGCCATGGGCGTGACGCGCTTTCAGCTGATATTCCGTGTGCTGCTGCCCGAGTCGTTTTCCGGCCTGCTCAATGCCATCACGATCATTCTGGTGGGCACCGTCGAAGGCACGGCCGTGGCCGGCGCCGTGGGTGCTGGCGGGGTGGGCGACTTCGCCATCGAGTTCGGCTACCAGCGCTTCTACGGCGAGCTGATGTTCATCTCGGTGTTCGCCATGGTCATCATCGTGCAACTGATCCAGATCAGCGGCGACGTCTGGATTCGCGCACGCCGCCACAAGCGCTAGCCGCGAGGATTCCAAGGCCGGTCGCAAGACGGGCCACCCCGTTCCCCATCTGTCGAAGAGAAATCATGGAAAACACTCGAGTCACCTCCAGACGCAAGGCAGTGCTGACTGCCGGTATTGCAGTGATTGCCGTCGGCGCCGCGATGGTCATGCCGGTTTTTATGGGCAAGCCGAATCACGCCTCGGCCAGTGAAGTGGCGAGCACGGCCAACAAGGGCACGACCGTGCCTGACACGCCGCTGAAGATCTACGCCACCGCATCGCCCCAGGGCGACATCGTGCGCTTCGTGCAGAAACTCGCAGACGCCGACGGTTCAGGGCTCAAGCTCAAACTGACCACCAGCGGCGGCAGCGGCGCGCTGGATTCCTACGAGTTACTGGCCAATGGCGACACCGACGTCAACTTCACCGGGCACCAGCCCTACGTCAACGCCTGGAAAGTCGCGCACCCCAAGCTCAATAATTTCGATGGCAAGGCGACCGTACTGCTGAACGCGTTCGGCCTGTATTCGGTGAAGTACAAGAGCCCGAAGGATCTGCCTGACGGCGCGAAAATCCTCGTCCCGAACGAGCAGACCAACTTGCCAAGGTCGCTGTTCATTCTGCAGGACCTGGGCCTGATCAAACTCAATGTCGAGAAGCTCGACAGCTCGAAAGAGGCCATTTCAGTGAGCGAGAAATCGATCGTCGACAACCCGCGTCATCTGAAACTGGTGCCCACCGACACCGTTTTGCGCGCCAAGGCGCTGCCTGATGCCGATGCGAGCTTCATCAACGGGGACGTCGCGCTGTCGAACGGAGTGGACCCTGCACAGGCGCTGGTGCGCGAGCACACCACCGACAACCCGTACGCCAACCTGATCTATGCCCGCAACGACATGCTCGACGACCCGCGAGTGACGCTGCTGGCCAAGTACCTGACCGGGCCTGAAGTGAAGCAGTTCATCGAGGCCAATTACCGGGGCTTTGTGGTGCCGGATCAAAAACTCGTTCGCTGATGACGAGACACGCGGGCCGACTTGAGCGCGGCCCGCGCCAAGTCATTCCCCCGTCGCAACCCCGCGCTGCGGATCATTGATCCACTCGCTCCAGGAGCCGGCATACAGGCGGCCCAACGGATAACCCGCCAGGCACAGGGCAAAAAGATTGTGGCAGGCCGTGACCCCTGAGCCGCAGTAAGCCACCAGCTTCTCAGGCGCGCGGCCGTTGAGGGTTTGCGCGAAGCGCTGCGTGAGTTGATCCGCTGGCAGGAACCGACCGTCCGGCCCCAGGTTGTCAGTGAAGGCTGCGCATTGCGCGCCGGGGATATGCCCGGCCACCGGGTCGATGGGCTCGACTTCGCCACGGAAGCGCGCAGGGGCACGGGCGTCGATCAGGGTGACTTCCGGCTTGTCGAGTGTCTTCTGCACGTCTTTGGCGCTCAGCACGAGCGTGTCGTCCGGCGTGCCCTGGAAGGTCCCTTCGCGATGTTGCGGCGGGTCCAGGCTCAGCGGCAGGCCTGCGGCATGCCAGGCCTTCAAACCGCCATCGAGCACATACACGCCATCGCGCTTGCCCAGCCACGCCAGCAGCCACCAGGCGCGAGCGGCAAAGGCACCGGGGCCGTCGTCATAAAGCACGATATCGCTGTCGTTGTTCACGCCCCAGAATTGCAGCCGCTCGATCAACGTCTGCGGATCAGGCAACGGATGACGCCCGGTCACGCCCTTGGTGATCGGTCCGCTCAGATCCTTGAGCAGATCAGCGAAGGACGAACCCTCGATATGCCCCTGCGCATAGCTGCGCTGGCCGTAGTCCAGGTCATCAAGGGAAGAACGACAATCAAGAATCACAAGCCCGGGCTGTTGTTGGCGTTCGGCCAGTTGTTCCGGGCTGATCAATTGCGCGATGGACATGACGGGCTCCTGCAGACAGTAAAAGTGGCTAAAGCGATAAGACAATCCATTCAAGCGGATGGACGCGATTCAACCCGCGTCCTCCAGTGCCTTGTTCAGCGGCACGTAAAATTCTGCGCATAAAGCATTCACGGCATCCCGCGACTGAGGCGTGACGTAGGCCATTTCCAGCATCAGCACCTGATAGACGCCACGGCGGATGGCGTCTTCATTCAGGTGGCTGGCGTTTTCCCGCGTCGTGCAGAGAAACCGCACCCAAGACGTGAGGATGATCCAGGCATTGAGGGTCAGCGATTCGATCTGCACCTTGTCCATGGCCAGAATCCCGGCCTCGACGAACCCGCCATAAATGGCCATGGCCTTGATCAGGCAATGCTGGGAAAAGCGCCGATAACGGTCGGCCAGCTCAGGGTCGGCATCGAGCAAATGCTCAAGGTCGCGATGCAGAAAACGGTAGCGCCACATGCCGTCGAGAATCGCCATCAGGTAATGACGCTTGTCTTCAACACCGGGCAGTCGGCCCTTGGGCGGGTGCAGAAAGCTGTCGACCAGCGCTTCGTATTCGCTGAACAGCTCGGCGATGATCGCCTGCTTGTTGGGGAAGTGGTAATACAGATTGCCCGGCGAAATCTCCATGTGCGCGGCGATGTGGTTGGTGCTCACGCTACGCTCGCCCTGCAGATTGAACAGCTCCAGGCTGCTCTGCACGATGCGCTCTCGGGTCTTGATGCCCAGTGGTTTGATACGGAGTGTCTTGATGCGCGGCGCCATGTTCAGCTCGAACGTTGGGATGTCACAGAGATGTGCTGGATCTTAACTCATGCGCCGCGCATCGGTGCAGTCCTCACGACTCGACGGACGTCGCAGTGGCCGCCCGAGCCACACCGCCACGCCAATGCCGATCACGCCGCTGAGCAGCGCCAGCACCAGAATCACTCCGCGCAGGCCCAGTGGCGCGGTCAGCACACCGACCAGCAAGCCGGCCAGTGGCTGCGACAGGTTATTGAGCAGGGTGATCACGCCCACCGTCTTGCCGAAATCGCGCACCGGAATCACTCGCTGGCGAAGGGTGCGCATGTAAACGTTGAACATTTTGTCGAAGCCGACGATGAGCAGGAACCCCAGCAGATACATCTCGGATTCTGCACCTGTCGCGGTCAGCAACGCGCCCAGCACGATGACCGAATACGACAAGCCGCCCAGCAGCCGCAGCGGTAACTCGACCCGGGCCAGCACGAACAGAATGACGATGGTGAGCAGCGCGCCCGCCGCCTGAAGGCCGGCGTAGAAATCCTTGCTCTGCCCGAACGAGTCAATGACCATCGCCGCGGAACTGGCCAGGGTCACGCCGACAATCAGGTTCACCCCCACGGCAAGGCAGATGATCTTCTTCAACTCGCTGATGCGGCCGATTTGGCCGAACGCGGTTTTCAGCGGCTGAGTCCAGCTCGCTGCCTGAGGCTCCGGTGGGTCGAGGGTGACGTCGCAGCTGCGCTGCCATTCACGCATGGCCACGTCCGCCAGGCCGAACAGCAAGGCCGCGCCCAGCACCACGCCTGGCCAGGGGCAGAACTCTAACGACAACGCTGCCAGCAGCGGGCCGAGCACCACGCCCGTCTGGTCAGCGATCTGCGAATAGGACAGCGTCTTGCCGTAGCGGTAATCGGCGAACACATGGGGCATCACCACTTCCCGCGCCATGATGCCCTGGGTGGTCAGCACACCGCAGATCGCCGACAGTGCCACCAGCCAGCCAATCCCCCCGAACACGCCATACAGCACCATCGCCACGAGGCAGACCCCGGCGCGGTACACCTGGCTGATGTGCAGCAGGCGGATGGGTGAAAACCGGTCGCACAAGGCCCCACACATCGGGAATGCAAGGAAGCGCGGCAAGGTCTCGACAAAGAACGCCAGCCCGGCCCACGACGCGCTGTTGGTGGTCTGAAACACGATCAGCGGGACGAGAAATAGCAGGATCTGGTCAGCGAGACGCGAGAGGAACAGCGAGAAGAAGAACGCCAGATAATCCGTGCGCATTGAGACTCCATGTCAGGTCTGCGGCCGCCATGCATAACGGTACGAACAGTCTGGCTCGCGGACCTTGTGGGCTGCAAGGTTCATCTTCGTTTTCTACAAGGTATAGCGGGCATTTGACTTTATAGAGTAATAACTCTAAAACCACTCTATAACTTCAATAAGGGCCTGCAGTCATGCCTGTCGAATCCGTACGTTTGTCCCTGCCTGATGCCCCTGAATCGTCCGATCAAGTCGAACGAATATTCACCTTGCAGCGTCAGGCCTTTGCAGCGAACCCGATGCCGGCGGCTGCGCAGCGTCGGCAATGGCTCGACAGCCTGCGCCAACTGCTGAGCGATGAGCGTCAGGCCCTGATCGACGCCATCAGCGCGGATTTCAGCCACCGCAGCGCCGATGAAACCCTCCTCGCCGAGCTGATGCCCAGCCTACACAACATCCATTACGCCCAACGTCATCTGAACAAATGGATGCGCCCATCCCGGCGCGGCGTCGGCATGGCTTTTCAGCCGGCTTCGGCGAAGGTCATTTATCAGCCGTTGGGGGTTGTCGGCGTGATCGTGCCGTGGAATTACCCGCTGTACCTGGCCATTGGTCCGCTGGTGGGTGCGCTGGCGGCGGGCAATCGGGTGATGCTCAAGCTCAGCGAGTCGACGCCCGCCACAGGCGAGCTGTTAAAAAGGCTGTTCGCCAGGGTCTTTCCGGAAGATCTGGTCGCGGTTGTGCTGGGCGAGGCGGAGGTCGGGGTAGCATTTTCGCGGCTGCCGTTTGATCATTTATTGTTCACCGGCGCCACCAGCGTCGGGCGCCATGTGATGCGCGCTGCGGCTGAAAACCTGACGCCGGTGACCCTGGAACTGGGCGGCAAATCCCCCGCCATCGTCTCCAGTGACGTGCCGATAAGGGACGCTGCCGAGCGCATCGCCTTCGGCAAAACCCTGAATGCCGGACAAACCTGCGTGGCGCCGGATTACGTGCTGGTGCCGAAAAATCGTGTCGATGAGTTCGTCGAGGCCTACCGAAAAGCGGTCACGGGGTTTTATCCGACACTGCTCGACAACCCGGACTACACCGCCATCATCAATCCCCGACACGTCGCACGGCTGAACAGTTACCTAGCGGACGCGACCAGCAAGGGCGCGCAAGTCATTTCCCTTTATAAAGAGGCGCAAGACCGGCGCCTGCCTTTTAGCCTGCTGCTGAATATCAGCGACGACATGCTGGTGATGCAGGACGAAATCTTCGGCCCGCTCCTGCCCATCGTGCCGTATGAACGCATCGAACAGGCTTTTGCCTACATCAACCAGCGACCTCGCCCACTGGCGCTCTATTACTTCGGCTACAACAAGGCCGAGCAGAATCGGGTGCTGGAGCAGACGCATTCTGGCGGCGTCTGTCTGAACGACACCCTGCTGCACGTCGCTCAGGACGACTTGCCTTTCGGCGGCATTGGCCCGTCGGGCATGGGGCATTACCACGGCCATGAGGGTTTTCTGACCTTCAGCAAGGCCAAGGGCGTGTTCATCAAACAGCGCTTCAATGCCGCCCGGTTGATCTACCCGCCTTACGGCAAGGCGATTCAGAAGCTGATCTATCGGTTGTTCGTGCGATGAGCTCGGCGGCAGCGGGCCTTTCTCGCCGAGGCGTGCTCAAGCTCGGCCTTGGCGCGATAGCGTTTTTATCCACAGCCGGGCTGACCGCAAGCCTCAGCGGATGCTCCAGCAGTGTGGCCGCGACAGGGTTCAGCGTGCTGCGCGCCAGCGACCTGCCATTTTTGCGCGCCGCCATTCCGGTCATGCTCGACGGCGCGCTGGCGGGTGTTTCGCTGCAAAACGCTGTCGATCAAACCCTGCACAGCCTCGATCACGGCCTGGCGCGGCTGTCGCCAGAAATGCTCAAGCTGACTCAACAGCTGTTCGACGTACTGGCGATGGCCATCACCCGCGGACCGCTGACCGGGATCTGGGGCAGCTGGGAAAGCGCCGACGCCGGCTCGATCAGGCATTTTCTCGAGCGCTGGAAAAACAGCTCCCTAAACCTGCTGCGTCAGGGCCACAGCTCGTTGCTGCAGCTGGTGCTGATGGCCTGGTACAGCCGACCCGACGCATGGGCGCAGTGCGGATACCCCGGCCCGCCGAAGATCTGATCGACCCAAAACAATAAAAACAATGAGGTTCTATGCCTGTTCCCGACACGTTCCGCGAAGGTCTCGCTCGCGGCTGGAAAACCCACGACGGCTCGCGACTGGAGAATGACCTGACGCTGGAGGCCGATGTCGCGATCATCGGCAGCGGCGCAGGCGGCGGCACCACCGCTGAAATTCTCAGCGCCGCCGGGCTCAAGGTACTGATCATCGAAGAAGGCCCGCTGAAGACCAGCACCGACTTCAACCTGCTGGAGGATCAGGCCTACTCGACGCTGTATCAGGAAGGCATCGGCCACATGAGCAAGGACGGCGCGATCACCATCCTGCAGGGTCGCGCCGTGGGCGGCACCACGCTGATCAACTGGACGTCGAGCTTTCGTACCCCCGATCAGACCCTCGAACACTGGGCCCGCGAGCATGGCGTCAAGGGCCACAGCCCCGCCGACATGGCGCCGTGGTTCGACAAGATGGAACAGCGCCTGGGTGTCGCGCCGTGGATCATGCCGCCCAACGCCAACAACGACGTGATCCGTCAGGGCTGCGAAAAGCTCGGTTACAGCTGGCACGTGATCCCACGCAATGTGCGCGGCTGCTGGAATCTGGGCTATTGCGGGATGGGTTGTCCGACCAACGCCAAGCAATCGATGCTGGTGACGACGATTCCCGCGACGCTGGAGAACGGCGGCGAACTGCTTTATCTGGCCCGCGCAGAGCGTTTGATCATCGATAACGGCAAGGTGCAGGGTGTCGAATGCGTGGCGATGGACGAGCGCTGCGTCGCGCCAACCGGGCGCAAGATCACGGTCAAGGCGCGCCATACCGTGCTCGCTGGCGGCGGCATCAACAGCCCGGCGTTGCTGATGCGCTCCAACGCGCCAGACCCTTATAAAAAGCTGGGTAAACGGACGTTTCTGCACCTGGTGGCGTTTTCCGCCGGCCTATTCGATGAGGTCATCAACCCCTTCTACGGCGCGCCGCAGTCGATCTATTCCGATCATTTCCAGTGGCGCGACGGCGTGACCGGGCCCATGGCATACAAGCTTGAAGTGCCGCCGTTACAGCCCGCGCTGGCCAGCACCTTGCTCGGCGATTACGGGCAGAAGAACGCCGAACGCATGGCGCAGTTGCCCCATACCCACATGATGCTGGCGCTGCTGCGCGACGGGTTTCACCCGCAAAGCGTTGGCGGTAACGTCGAATTACGCGGCGACAACACCCCCGTGCTGGATTATCAGGTGTCGCCCTACGCGTGGGACGGCGTGCGTCGCGCGTTGCACAACATGGCCGAGATTCAGTTCGCTGGCGGCGCCAAAGCGGTAATGCCGCTGCACCAGGACGCCGATTACGTTAAGACCGCGCAGCAAGCGCGCTCACTGATCGACAGGTTGAGCCTGGAGATTTTCCGCACTCGCCTGGGCAGCGCTCATGTGATGGGGGGCTGTGGGATGGGTGAAGACGTTGCACATGCGGTAGTCGACAGTCTGGGTCGGCATCATCAGTTGGAGAACCTGTCGGTGCATGACGGGTCGCTGTTTCCCACCAGCATTGGCGCAAATCCGCAGCTGTCGGTGTATGGGCTGACGGCCAAGCTCGCCACCGCGTTGGCCCAGAGGTTAAAGGCCTGATAGCGCCTGGCCCGCACAAACTTGGCCGCTGCGCCTGCGCTGCGCTAACATCCGAGTCCCCAACGAACTCCGACCAGGACGACGCGATGAACCGAGTGTTGTACCCAGGCACCTTCGACCCGATTACCAAGGGCCACGGCGATCTGGTCGAGCGCGCTTCGCGCATGTTCGACCAAGTGGTCATTGCCATCGCGGCCAGCCCCAAGAAAAACCCGCTGTTCCCGCTGGAGCAACGTGTGGCTCTGGCGCGCGAGGCCACCAAACACCTGCCGAACGTCGAAGTGGTGGGTTTCTCGACGTTGCTCGCGCATTTTGCCCAGGAGCAGAACGCCAACATCTTGCTGCGCGGCCTGCGCGCGGTGTCGGACTTCGAGTACGAATTTCAGCTCGCCAACATGAATAAACAGCTGGCGCCGGACGTGGAAAGTCTTTTTCTCACCCCGTCCGAACGCTACTCATTCATTTCATCTACGCTGGTCAGAGAAATCGCGGCGTTAGGCGGGGACATCACCAAATTCGTACACCCGGCGGTCGCCCAGGCGCTCAAGGAAAGGTTCAAAGCCTAGTTCCAGCGCTATGTTGAGGTGCATACCGAGCGCTAATGCGGCACAATTCGCGCATTAGTTTCTCGATATGCCCCGGTGTCGACCGCGGCAGGAGTATCCATGTCCCTGATCATCACCGACGATTGCATCAACTGCGACGTCTGCGAACCCGAGTGCCCGAACGAAGCGATTTCCCAGGGCGAAGAGATCTACGTGATCAACCCGAACCTGTGCACCGAATGTGTCGGGCACTATGATGAGCCGCAGTGCCAGCAAGTCTGCCCCGTGGATTGCATCCCTCTGGATGAAAACCACGTCGAGAGCAAGGACGAGCTGATGGCCAAGTACCAGTTGATTACGAGTAAGGCATAAACGTAGGCATATCCTGTCGGCATACGCGCTTTCGCCGAAGACACTGGCTGTAATGCCTGTTGACCTGAGCGAGATACGCATGACTTTGAAGCTTACGTGGATACCGTCCTCGTTTGGCGCAGCGTTCTTTCTGTGCGCCCTCTCGGCTCAAGGCAGCCCCGATCACCCTGATCAGGCTGCCATAGCCAGTCCTCACCCCATTGCGACCGCCGCCGGTCGGGAAGTTCTGGTCGATGGCGGCAACGCCTTCGACGCCGCCATCGCCATCAGTGCAACCCTTGCCGTGGTCGAACCTTATGGTTCGGGGCTGGGGGGCGGCGGCTTCTTTTTGCTGCGTCAGGCAGGGGAGCCGGTGCAATACCAGTTCCTCGATGCACGAGAAAAAGCCCCGCTCAAGTCAAAACTGCGGATGTTCCACCGCCATGGCGTCGTGCAACCGGATTTGTCCCTGAATGGCCCTCTGGCGGCCGCGATACCCGGTTTGCCCGCTGCTTTGGTCGAACTCGCGGAGCGCTACGGTCGATTGCCCCTGAGTATTTCAATGGGGCCGGCCATTCGCGTCGCTTACCGGGGTTTCAAGGTCGATGAGGTGTACCGCGAGCGGGCCAGTTGGCGGCTGTTCGCGTTGCGCGCCAACAAGGAAAGCGCCCGCTTGTTCCTGCGCAACAACGACGTGCCGGATCTGGGCGAGATCATCAAACAGCCGGAGCTGGCACAAACGCTGGATCGACTGGCCGACAAGGGCCGGGCCGGGTTCTACAGCGGGTTGACCGCGCAATCGATGGTCAGCGGCGTTCGCGCCGCAGGCGGCATCTGGAATTACCACGATTTCGAAGAGTATGACGTCATCACGCGCACGCCCCTGCGCTTCCAGCTGGCCGACCAGCGTGAACTGATCAGCGCCCCTCCGCCTTCGGCAGGCGGCATCGCGCTGGCGCAGAGTCTGTTCATGCTTCAGCAGTTGCCTTGGCGCGAGTCGGAAAAGGTCCAGCGAGCCCATTACGTCGTCGAAGTCCTGCGGCGCGCCTATCGTGATCGCGTAATGTTTGGCGACCCTGATTTCGTGCCCAACCCGGTGGCGCAGGTGCTGGCGCCGGATTACCTGCTGCAGTTGTCGACCAGCATCGACCCGCACCGCGCCACGCCCAACCACATCCTGCCCCCCGCGCCGCGCTGGCGCGAAGGCGACAACACCAGCCACTTCTCGGTGCTGGATAACGAGGGCAACGCGGTCTCCGCCACCCTGTCGCTCAATTTGCCCTTTGGCTCGACGTTCACAGTGCCGGGTACGGGCGTGATCTTGAACAATGAAATGGACGACTTCGCCGTCGACCCCAAGGGCAGCAACACCTACGGGCTGGTGGGCAGCCAGGCAAACATCATTGAGCCGGGCAAGCGCCCGCTGTCGAGCATGAGCCCAAGCTTCATCGAGAGCCCAAGCACGTTCACGGCATTCGGCACCCCTGGCGGCAGCCGGATTCCGAGCATGGTGCTGCTGTCGATGCTGCAGTATCTGGATGATCAGCCCATCGCCAACTGGACGTCGGTGCTGCGCTACCACCATCAGTACATTCCCGATGTGATGGAGTACGAACCCGGCGCGTTCAGCGATGAGGAATTGAGTGATTTGCGCGAGCGTGGCTATCGGGTCAAGGAGACCAAAGGCGACATCGGCGATCAGCAAGTGCTGCTGTGGCGCAAGAACAATGCTCGCGTGGAAGCTGCGAGCGATCCGAGAGGGATTGGGGTTTCAGCGACGTTCAGGCCTGACGCACCGCTGAATCTGGTGCGGACCTGCGCCGATCAGTCCTGCTTGCCGTAACCGCTGGTCGTGCAACCCAGGCAACGAACGAACGCGGCCTTGCCCGGCTCGACCACCAGCGCCTTGCCGGTGGCCCCCAGGTTGCCGCCCGCAGCTGCGAAAGGTGAGGCGATCACGAACAGCCCGGCGCCGATCACCGTTGCTACGATCAGCAGAGGACGTGCCACCAACAGGTCGCCGATCATCGCGAAGGCAGGGGGATTCTGGATTTCGTACATCGGATCGCCGCTGCCCGATGCCTCGACTTGCGCCATGGCGGGCGTCATTTGCAGACCGAAGAACAGGGCCAGGGTGGCAGCAAGAATGCGAAACGGGCTCATGGCGTGATCCTTCAGGCACAGCAGAAAAAGTGATGCTGCTCACTATAAACAGGGATTGGGGTTACGCAAGGGAATGAATGTCTCAATAGCGACACGCGTGTTGTAGGACGCCTGCCATCACTTCTGACATCTCGGGCAATACACGCTCGCCCGCTGCCCCAGCTTGACCTCGCGCAGGGTCGTCCCGCACACCTTGCAAGGCTCCTCGCCCCGACCGTAGGCAAACAGTTCCTGCTGGAAATAGCCCGGCTGACCGTCGCCTCCGATGAAATCACGCAAGGTGGTGCCGCCACGCTCGATGGCCGCGGCCAGGATGCGCTTGATCTCGATCGCCAGCTTTACATAGCGCGCCTTGGAAATCGTCCCCGCTTCACGACGAGGGTCGATGCCAGCGGCAAACAATGCTTCCGTTGCGTAGATATTGCCCACACCCACCACCACGGCGTTGTCCATGATGAACGGCTTGACCGCCATCGAGCGCCCCCGCGACAGCTCGAACAGACGCAACCCGTCGAACAGGTCGGTCAACGGCTCGGGCCCGAGGCGAATCAACAACTCATGGTTATGCGGATCGAGGCTCCACAGCATCGCGCCGAAGCGCCGTGGGTCTGTGTAACGCAGCGCCAGCCCGGATTCCAGCTCGATATCCACATGCTCGTGCTTGAGCGCCGGCAGCCCCGCCTCCACCAGACGCAGATTGCCGGACATCCCCAAATGACTGATCAACGTCCCCACCTGCGCCTGTATCAGCAGATACTTGGCGCGTCGTTCCACCACGACGATCTTCTGCCCCGACAAACGGACATCCAGGTCTTCCGGGATGGGCCAGCGTAAACGCCGGTCGCGCACGATCACGCGGCTGACGCGCTGGCCTTCCAGATGGGGGGCAATGCCCCGACGCGTGGTTTCGACTTCAGGTAATTCAGGCATGGGGCAGCTCGGTGGCGGGGGAAACGCGAGCGCGCAGGGTCAGTGCGCGCTCAGCTCACGAATACTTTCCTTGAGGTTTTCGAAGTCGTAGTCCGACAGACCGACGTAGTCGAGGACCAAATGGCCAATGCTGTTCCACTCGTGGTCGATGGCCTGATTGCCCAGCACGCGATGGGACGAGCAGACGTGTTCGGCCATCTTCAAGATCGCCAGCAGGTTCTTCAGCGGCGCATTGCGACCTGAGTCTTCCTGGAAAATCGCCAGCGCGTTGTGATGGTTGGCGATGGCGTTACTGACATGTTCGGGCAAACGCCAGGACTTGGCAGTGAAATAGCCGACAACGGCGTGGTTCGTGTTGAGAATGCGGTTCTCCGTGTCGACTACGCGGCATTCAGGGCCCGCTTTGGCGTAGGCTTCTTCCAGCACGTTCATGTACTCGGGAAAGCGCTTGAGCATCAATGGCACGCCACAGTCATGAAACAGACCCAGTGCGTAGGATTCGTCCACAGTTTGCGAGCCGATGCGCTTGGCCAGCGTCAGACTGGTCATCGCCACGTCTTGGGCGGTGTCCCAGAAACGGTTGAGCACGACGATGGTTTCGTCGCTCATCTCGCCCTTGATCGACTGCGCATTGATCAGATTGATGATCGAACGGCTGCCCAGCAGGTTCACGGCCCGTTGAATGGAGGCGATCTTGTTGGCCAGGCCGTAGTGCGCGGAGTTGACGATTTTCAGCAGCGCCCCGGACAGCCCCGGGTCCTGCGCGATCAACCGGGCGATCACACCCAGATCAGGGTCGGGCATGTACTGCTCCATCTGCAAATCGACCATGATTTGCGGCTGGGGCGGCACGCTGATGCCTTGCAACGCCTGCTGGATCTGCTCGGAAGTAAGCTCTTGGGACATAAGTACACACTCAAGGTCAGGGGGCGATTCTAACCCTTACCGCCCACACTTCGACAGCCGTTGACACACTCATCAGTTCCGACAGACCGCCCTCAGGTAAATTCACCGGAGCGTGCGCGCAACGGTATAATCCCGCTCTTTTTTCCCCGGAGCGACGTCATGTCCCTGCCTAGCTTGCGCCTCAAGCCCAACGCCGACCGTCGCCTGCGCGCCGGCCACCTGTGGATCTACAGCAACGAGATCGACGTTGCCGCCACCCCACTCAACGGCTTTGCCCCAGGCGCCCAGGCGATTCTTGAAGCAGCGGGCGGCAAGCCGCTGGGCATCGTCGCCATGAGCCCAAACAACCTGATCTGCGCACGCTTGCTGTCGCGCGACATCAAGTTGCCGCTGGACAAGTCGCTGCTGGTGCATCGCCTGAACGTCTGCCTGTCCCTGCGCGAGCGCCTGTTCGACAAGCCGTTCTATCGCCTGGTCTACGGCGACTCCGACCTGCTGCCGGGTCTGGTGGTCGATCGTTTCGGCGACATCCTGGTGGTGCAACTGGCCTCTGCGACCATGGAACAGCACAAGGACGACGTGCTGGCTGCTCTGATTCAAGTGATCAAGCCAAGCGGCATCCTGCTCAAGAACGACTCGGCCGCCCGCGACGCCGAGGGCCTGAACCGCTACGTCGAAACCGCGTTCGGCCTGGTGCCGGAATGGGTCGCGCTGGAAGAAAACGGCGTGAAATTCGAAGCGCCGGTGATGGAAGGCCAGAAAACCGGCTGGTTCTACGACCACCGCATGAACCGCGCGCGTCTGGCGCCGTACGTCAAAGGTAAACGCGTGCTGGACCTGTTCAGCTACATCGGCGGCTGGGGCGTGCAAGCGGGTGCTTTCGGCGCCAGCGAAGTGTTCTGCGTCGACGCCTCGGGCTTCGCCCTTGATGGCGTCGAGCGCAACGCCGGCTTGAACGGTTTTGCCGAGAAGGTCACCTGCATCGAAGGCGACGTGTTCGAAGCCCTTAAAGAGCTGAAAAACGCTGAAGAGCGCTTCGACGTAATCGTCGCCGACCCACCCGCCTTCATCAAACGCAAGAAAGACCTGAAAAACGGCGAAGGCGCCTACCGCCGCCTGAACGAACAGGCCATGCGCCTGCTCAGCAAGGACGGCATCCTGGTCAGCGCCTCGTGCTCGATGCATTTGCCAGAGGACGATCTGCAAAACATCCTCTTGACCAGCGCCCGCCACCTGGACCGCAACATCCAGCTGCTGGAACGCGGCGGCCAGGGCCCGGATCACCCGGTTCACCCGGCAATTGCGGAAACGCGCTACATCAAGAGCATCACCTGCCGGTTGTTGCCGAACAGCTGACCCTTTCTCCCACTTGCTGCTCTTGCAGGCTCATCGGATGAGCCTGCAAGAGCGGCAATCGGCGAGATGCCTCATGCCACCACGCGGCAAATGTAGGAAAAAACATTTTCTTCCAGAAGAAACTTTAAACGGCCGTATCAGCCAATACGACAAGTTGTGTAATTTTCAAAAAAGCGCGTCAACATCACCGCAAAGCCATTGCAAACAAAAACCACCGACTATAAGTTGGCCTCATCTTGTTAGCGCACAGAACGAAGTGCAACAAGACCAACTTGTCAGACAGTTTTACTCTAAATGGAATTAGAAAAATGATTGATCCAAGCAACGTTGAATATATTCGCACCCAACTGACCGATATGGCTAACAGTGAATTGGCCAGCGGCAAACTTTCCGAGGCCGGTGCCAACCTGGTTCGCCAAGTGGCACAAGCCCCGAACGCATCTGATGACGACGGCCTGGCTGTCGCTCGTTTTGTCATGCCACAGCACGGTGGTGCGGCACTGAAGCGCCTGTTCGTCATCACCGGCCCGGGCGGTGAACACATCCTGTATGTGCCGACTCAACCGGCATCGCCTGGCGATCGTATTTTCTACGAAAACCACGATCTGTATCGTACCAGTGCGCAGCTGGTGGAGTTCCTGGGGAAACCAGGTGGCCTGGATTACATGGTCGATCTGTTGCCGGATGACAACAGCGAGGCAGCTGCTGCTTACTTCGAAGAACTCAGCCGCCTGCCTAGCCAGTTCACCCAGGGCGCGTTCACTCTCGGACAGGTACCGGGCGAATCTTATGCCCATCAGATTCAGGTTATCGTTAATCGTTAATCGCGACTGATTGCATAACTTGATAGGCAAGCTGCTTAAAAACGATCGCCGACTTCAAGGTTGGCGATCGTTTTGGCGTGCACAACATAATAAGGACTCGTGACAAGAAGATTATCAAAGCCTTGCGCCTCTATCGGAACTTGCAAGTTCCAGACAGCCCCTCTGACAAACTCCCCGTTGTAGCATCGGCACATGACTCGCAGGAATGGGGCTTTGTGGAGAGTGAGCGCCCCCCTCGACGACCTTTCAGAACAGTCCTGCAAAGTCCCTGATAGACGCCCCTGATCGGCCTCGCCATTCCATCCCGCCGCCAGCGGTGTAGAATCGGCCTATTCATCGCCAATCATCCCCCGGCGGGTTTATGAGCTCCGGTCGAGCGCGCAGCGATCCTGCGACGTCGCCGACCTCATCCGTAACGGCAGCGAACTGTCGCCGTTGCAATGGACCAAGAGAAGCTCACTCCCTTACTGAACCTGATTAGCCGCCCGGAGTGCTCCAATGCCTGATTACCGCTCGAAAACGTCTACCCACGGCCGCAACAT